>WBZQ01000003.1_pt1 | contig 388879 bp, 339 predicted proteins | sample 5204251 | NCBI WGS metagenome assembly WBZQ01 (sample SAMN12412402, study PRJNA552823) | activated sludge metagenome | isolation source: activated sludge from nitrification reactor of wastewater treatment plant... | place: USA: Virginia | collected 2017-09 | reverse complement strand
GCAGCGTGAAGGCCAGCCAATCGATGGTCTGAGTGAACCCTCCTGAACCTGTCATTTCTTCCTCCTTGGCGTTTGAGCGATAGACGCCCCCGTCTTACCCAGTCGGGGGCGGGTCCGCTGCGTGCGCCGCCGGCTGGCGCCGCCGGTCGCGCTGCGCTGTCCCGGTTCCCGTGAGATGAAAGGAGATCGTCCTAGCCCATTGTCCTGCATCGCTTCTTTCACCCGTTCGAGGTCGAAACGGACGAACCGACAGATCCGCTCCACCGGGATCTGGCCCTTGCGATAAGCGCGGCGGATGGACTTCACACTGATCTGTAAGATGGCCGCGAGTTGATCGATTGTTAACAACAAGGTTTTCATTGCATCTCCTCTCAAATGGTACCCGCTGCGCACGGTACCGACCTTACCGAGGCGCGTGGGGTAGTGAAAGAGCCTGTTCGTGGACACTGGGGGACAGAAGGGGACAGGAAGGGACAGTAGTTTCAGAAACGTGAGTGCCGTGATCCGAAGAGACTTATGAAGTATCGGGCAGTGATCGAGTCATGGGCATTCTGATAGCTTTCAGCTCGAAGTTCATGGCAGCCGCTCCAGATTTAGAAAAACGAAGGTACGTGCATTTCAGCGCAGAGAGCCGAGCACCGATAGATGCCTAAGTAACCGTTGCCATAAACTACGTAGATGAGTAATTCGTCGATGCGTTTTTATCATGAAGTGCGATAGGGCCGAAAAATACCGACTAGGGATGAATGGCCCTAATCGGTGCCCATTGTTTAGTGACGCAATGAGGTTCACCGGCCTAATGCAAGTACGGTGCGAGAAAGATGTACAGGCATCATTACAAATGGATAGCAACAGCACATGAAGGAAGGCTCCCTCCCCAGTTCGAGCAAAAAACGCTCGAAGGGGGCGAAAAACGTTATGGCAGGCAGTGACAAATGCTCGGGTTGTCGCGGCTGGGACTAATCCAAGTAAAAACAGAAGGCTGATTAGTAGCGAAACATATTCCGATAGATGCCAAGACAGAAATGGATGCAATAATGCTGCGTCAGCGACCTACTCTTAAGGGTGGGACTACCTTAAGAATGGGATGATTTCTCGCGGGATTGGAGGTATTCTTCGGCGCGGATGGCTCTAGACGTAGCCTGTCAGATATTTCAAAAAGAACGATCAAGGAATTTTGCGCCCGTCGATGAAATCTCTGAACGCCAATTCTTAACCCGGAATTTCGGTTTAACCTAATTTTTGAAGTCTTTCTGTCTGTAAGAGGGCTCTACTGGATGAGAGAGTTAGACCACCCTCCCTATGCTCCGTCATTGACTGAGTCAATGCGCGCCGTTGGATATTCCCTAGAGTCAGCCATTGCCGACCTAATCGACAACAGTATATCTGCTGACGCGCGTAGAATTCGGATCCGCTTTTCTCCATACGACGTGCCCTATATTGCAATTATTGACGACGGTTCAGGAATGATAAGTGAAGAATTAACTCGTGCAATGCGCCATGGGTCCCAAAGTCCCACCAATTGCCGAGCGACGAATGATCTCGGGCGATTTGGCCTCGGGATGAAAACCGCTTCGTTGTCCCAGTGCCGTGAGCTTACCGTTGTCAGCATGAAAAGTGGACAACTTTCCGCTGCTCGATGGGATTTGGACGTTGTTGCTACCACCAAGAGGTGGACTCTGCTCCTGCTTGAACCGACGGAAATAGCAGAACTTTTGTTTGTCAATGATCTTAAGTCCCAGGGTAAAGGGACTATGGTATTGTGGCGACGCCTCGACCGACTTAGCGCCGGCGAAGGCTCAGTGGAGCTTGCGCTTGGCGAGGGAATGGTCCGTGTCCGCGAACACCTTGCTCTGGTATTTCATCGATTTTTATCTCCGGAAGGAAAGTTGGACGATCTCGATATTTCCATTAACGAAAACCCCGTGTGCCCGCTTGACCCATTCTTGACCTGGCACAGAGCAACCCAGAAACTGCCAGAGGAACAGATTCGTCTTGGAGATGGTTTGGTACTGGTGCAGCCGTTCATTCTTCCTCACTATAGCAAGCTCGCGCCGAGTGAGTTGGAACTTGCGGGAGGTGAGGAAGGACTCCGTCGGCAGCAGGGGTTTTACGTTTATCGGAATCGTCGATTGATCATCTGGGGCACTTGGTTCAGGCTTGCCAGACAGGAAGAGCTCAGTAAGCTTGCCCGAGTCCGAGTAGACATGCCTAATACTCTGGACCACTTGTGGACGCTAGATATCAAAAAATCCATTGCCCATCCTCCCCTAGAGGTGCGCCAAAACCTAAAACGAATCGTAGATCGCATAGCAGAAGGCAGCCGGCGGGTCTACACGTATCGTGCTCGACGCGCCAACGACGATACTTTCGTACACATTTGGGACCGCACAGAAGGTCGCCATGGTATCAGTTACCGAGTCAATCGTGAGCATCCGATAATAGCGAGTGTGGCTGGAAGGCTAGATGACACGGACGTGCGGCTTTTCTTTTCAGCATTGAAGGCGTTGGAGGATATGTTCCCTGCCGAGGCCTTGTACGGAGACATGGCGTCTGATAGGCGCCATGTCCAGCAACGACCGCCTACCTCTTCCGAGGAGGAGCTTGCCGACCTAGCAGGGCAGTTACTCGACGCATGTGGTACTAACCGGGCCTCAAGGATCAACCTTCTTTCCAGCCTTCACCTTCTCGAACCTTTCTCATACCATCCGGACTTAACTCGGGCCATTGTCGCGAGGATGCAAAGTGAATGATAACTTTCGGAACATAGAAAACACCGTCTTGGTGACGCTTCCAAAAGACCGAGCCTCGGGAGAGGGGGAAGTTGCAGCGCTTGTCGAAAGGCTCAGAGGGATTTTCCCAATCAGTGATGAGGAACGGGATGCTTTGCTGCGTCGGCTGCATGCACGGCTGGCAATTCGTATGGATATCGGCACTGCATTGGTCGAGCGTGACCATAGGCCATGGCTGAACGCGAGAAAGCCCAGCATTGACCCGTTCTACTGGGACAGGTTCTCGAAACATCTTTTTTCGCTCGGGTGGGTTCCGTCGGTCGTGACGGCCCTTGATACTGTAACTGATGAGGTGCTGGACCTTTGCGGGGATCCGAAACGAGATGGTTCATGGAAGCGACGCGGACTCGTGATGGGAGACGTGCAGTCGGGTAAGACCGCAACGTACACTGCCCTATGCTGCAAAGCAGCCGATGCAGGCTACAGACTGATAATCCTCTTGACCGGTACGATGGAAGGTCTCCGCAGGCAGACTCAGGAGCGGCTCGACAGCGGCTTCATCGGTCTTGATAGCTCAGGCTTCCTTTCCACACAGCGACAAAATCGTGCCGTTGGGGTGGGGCGGATAGACCAATCCCGCACCGGCGTCGTATTTACATCGCGAACGAGCGATTTTAGTACCCGGCTGGTCAACCAATTGAATCTCCGTTTGAATTCCTTCCATGAGCCGATTCTGTTCGTCGTCAAAAAGAACAAACAGATACTCCAGAACCTCGAAAACTGGTTGCGTGACTACAACGCTGGCACAGACAGGCGGATCGCAGCTCCGCTCCTATTAATTGATGACGAGGCGGACAGTGCTTCAGTCAATACAGGTGTTTCGTTCTTGGAGCCTACAGCCATAAACGAACGAATCCGAGCACTCCTTGCCCTCTTTCGTCAGTCTACCTATGTAGGATTTACGGCCACTCCATTTGCCAACATCTTCATTGATCCCGACAAGGAAACCGAGATGCTTGGTGACGACCTGTTCCCAAGAGACTACATCTATGCGCTCGAGCCTCCGACTAATTACATTGGACCGGACACGATCTTCGGTGAAAACGCTACTGTTGATATGCTGCGTGACATCGAGGATGCTGACTCGATCATACCTTACGGCCATAAGGCTTCCCTTGCAGTTTCTGAGCTTCCTGGGTCGCTGCTCGAGGCTATCAGATGTTTCGTGCTGACAAATGCCGTTCGCGATCTCCGAGGAGAGGGTGGAACCCATCGCTCGATGCTCGTAAACGTCAGCCGCTTTACCGACGTTCAGATGCAGCTAGAACGATTGACCGCAGAACATGTTCGAACAATGCAGAACGACATTCGAAACTATTCTCGACTCCCCTCAGCAGAGGCTCTACGCAACCCGACCATTGCAGCTCTACAGGCAACGTGGGAGAGTGAATTTAAAGATGCAGGAATTGAATGGGAGAGTGTCCGGGTTGCACTCTTAGAGGCGGCTCTGCCAATCGTGGTTCGTGCCGTCAATCAGCGAACAGGGTTAGCCGCGCTTGACTATGCAGCCAATCGGGAGGGCGGGTTGCGGGTTGTAGCTGTGGGAGGATTAAGCCTTTCTCGGGGACTGACGCTTGAAGGTTTGAGTACGAGTTATTTCTTTCGAAACTCGCAGATGTACGACACGTTGCTGCAGATGGGGCGATGGTTCGGATACAGGGATTCGTATGGAGATTTATGCCGAATTTGGCTCACACCGGAGGCGCAGCATTGGTATTCCCACATTACCGCAGCGACAACAGAACTTCGTGCGGAAATTCGCCGGATGCGGAGCCAAAATCTCAGACCTCAAGAGTTTGGCCTCAAGGTGCGTGCGCATCCAGACTCCCTTATCGTGACAGCACGTAACAAAATGCGCTCCGCTAGAACCATCGAGCGAGTCATTTCGGTAAGTGAGGAAGGGCTTGAAACTCCAGTAATCAGGAATGATCCTGAATCCATTCAAATGAACATGGCTGTTGTCAAAGACTTTCTAACAGCCATTGAACGCACGGGAGCCATTCGTAGGAAGTCTCCGTTCGGAGAAAGCAACACTCTCTGGACTGCTGTCCCCAAAACGGAGGTGGCTCAGATCTTAAGACGCTTTCGTGTCCATCCGCGCAATGTGACATTTCAGGGAGAGGATCTCGCGACGTTTCTCGAACGAACCGACGAAGCGTTGCTGCAACTGTGGGACGTCGTACTGCCAAACGGAGAGGAACCTGAGACGGACTTGCTTCCTGGACTTCGCTACAAGCCACAGAGGCGGAAGGTCACCTATACAAGTGAACGGGACATTCTTGTGGGCGGAAAAAGTGCCCGAGTCAGGTCACGTGGTGTTGAGCGAGAGGGTTTGGATCCAGAGTTGGTTAAGACGGCCGAAGATCGGTATCGTGCCGAGAATGACGGTAAGAAGAACGTGCCAGATTCCGTATACAGGCGTGTACGGGAACGCCCCCTTCTGTTAATTCATTGCATTGCTGCCTACACCGATGACGTCAAATTGGAGACGACGAGAGGGGACCCCCATATCGCTCTCGGACTGAGCTTCCCGAAATTCAATGACTCTGGGATGGCGCGTCGGGTGACATATAGGGTCAACGTTGTCGAATGGCAAAATCTCTTCGAAAATGAGGCAGACGACGAACAAGGTCAAGAAGATGTCGAGGTCGGTTGAAGATTTGTGGCGGGAGCTAGCCTGCAAAGGGGCCGGCCCGCACTATATACGCGTGGACGACCAACACCCGCTCGATCTCTATGCGGGCTTGGATGCCGATGGGGCACAGCTCCTCTTCCTGGTTGCGAACTCCGAACCTTCCGTACTGGCTAAACATTTCCAAGCGTTCAATGTCACAAGCCACCACCGCCAGGACGGGCGCTGGGCGCTCAATGTGCGTTTACTGAGGCGAGAATTCAGTCGTATATTTGCGCAGCTTTGTCAGGACCTTATTGATACGTCAAGGACGGGATGCTCTTCTGCCCAAGCCCCCGACTTTGTTCTGAATAGGATTTCCCACTGGGAGCGTCTCCTTGCACGTGACAGATCCGGGTTACTTGACGAATCAAGCCTTCGCGGACTGATTGGCGAACTTGTTTTCATGGAACAATGTGCTATGCCAGCGCGAGGCGCATATGCGGTGGAAGCTTGGCATGGACCGCTCGATGCAGCGCAGGACTTTCATTTTACGGATTGCTTTGTCGAAGTGAAGGCCGCTGGGGGGGGATCCTCACGAGTGACCATTTCCTCCGCTGAGCAGCTTGATGTGTATGGGAGTCCCTTGTTCCTGAGTGTAATATCCCTGGAATCCACATCGGAAAGGACTGATGAGTCGTTCAGTTTGCCTCAGTTGGTCTCGCGGATTCGAGCTTCGCTGGCAGGAAACGAGGAATTGATGTCTGCATTTGAAGAGAGGCTAGCTCTTGCTGGGTATATCGAGCGTGAGGAGTATGAGGAGCGAAACTTTGTCGTTCGAGGCATCCGGTATTATGCGGTGCTTGATGACTTCCCTCGGGTTAAGCGTTCAGATTTGGCCTCGGCAATCGTTGATATTCGTTACGTGCTAGATGTCTCAAGATGTCTTGAATTCGAACGCAAGAGTTGCTTCGAGTAGTTATGACGCTGGACGATTTCAGAAAAGAATTCATCGAGAATGTTCGCGCTGTCGCAGCTGCGGAAGAGAACTTCACGTCGTGTGCATTCGTTGACGTCGCATCTCGCAATCTGGCGGATGCAGGTGAGATTGCCGATTTCGAGCTCTGTCACTACAGAGGCATAGGCTCAAGAAACCGCGCTCTCTGGATGGATGGGTTCGCCTTCGATGACGTGGATGGGTCGGTGCGACTATTGGTTGCTGATTGGAGAGGTGGCCAGAATATGGAGACCTTGACCCATACTGAAGCCAAGGAAATGATAGGTCGTGCTCGCGCATTCACAGATGACGCACTGTCTGGGCGACTTCATGAAGCTCTAGAGAACTCTACAGCGGAGTATGCTCTTGCAAAATCCCTCTTCGACCGGAGGGACGAAATCACACGTTATCGAATCTATCTGGTAAGCGATCGTATCTTGAGCGTGCGGGCGCGGGATTGGCCGGAAGGTTCGATCAGCGAAGTGCCCGTCGAATTCCACGTTTGGGACATTGCGCGTCTTCATCGAGTGATGGAGTCCAAAACGGGCCGAGACGATCTGGAGATCGACTTCACCAAATACCAGCCTGGAGGAATACCTTGTCTGGCAGCAAGTGTCGAATCTGGCCAATATAAGGCCTATCTATGTGTAATTCCTGGAGACGTTCTCGCAAAACTTTACGACGAGTACGGAAGCCGACTTCTAGAAGGCAATGTGCGTTCCTACCTGAGCCTCAAAGTAAAAATTAATAAGGGCATTCGGAAGACGATACTTGGCGAACCCGGGATGTTCTTTGCCTACAACAACGGAATTGCTACCACTGCTACATATGCGGAAGTGAAAGAACTATCAGGGGGACTCAAATTGCTCTCTGTGAAAGACCTTCAGATTGTGAACGGTGGGCAGACAACGGCTACTCTTTCCACTACTGCAAGGAGAGACAGAGCCACGCTGGACGGCGTGTTCGTCCAAATGAAACTGTCAGTCATTCCTCCTGAGCGGGCAGGGGCCGTGATTCCCGACATCGCGAGATATGCGAACAGTCAGAATAAGGTTAGTGAGGCAGACTTCTTTAGTAATCACGAGTTTCATCAACGCATTGAGCAAATATCGCGCCGTCTCTGGGCCCCTGCTACTGGAGGTGCTCAACATGAAACTCACTGGTTTTACGAGCGGGCAAGGGGTCAATTCGCGAATGAGCAGGCCACCATGAGCAGAGGTGAGCGCAGCAGGTTCCTCATTCAGAATCCCCGTGAGCAAGTGATTACGAAAACGGATCTTGCGAAGGTCGAAAATCTACTGAGGTGCCTTCCCCACATTGTCAGCCTCGGTGCCCAGAAGAACTTCATGCATTTCGCGGAGTGGGTAAGCGAATGCTGGGATAAGGACAACGCCGCGTTCAATGAGGAGTACTTTCGCAGAGTTGTCGTTAAAACGATTTTGTTTCGCAGCGTCGAGAAGTTAGTGCCTCAGCAGCCATGGTACCAGGGAGGCTATAGGGCCCAATTAGTTGCATATACAATCGCCAAGCTATCCGCGATGATTCAATCTGCTGGCACGCGCGAATTAAACTACGCAGCGACTTGGTCACGTCTTGCCATATCGCGAGCCCTTCACCAACAACTGGAGGCTATTGCGACTTCCATCTTCGAACTAATCACCAATCCGCCTGTAGGTTTTCATGACGTCGGTGAATGGTGCAAGAAGGAGCAATGCTGGAAGCGCGTTCTCGATCTGCCTATTACCTTGAATAAAGAATTCATTGCTGAATTGGTTGACAGGAACTCCGATCGCCAATTGCGCAATCAGGCTCGGACACAACAGGATCTTGATAACAGCATAGGTGCCCAGATAAAAGTGGTGGAATTGGGCAGAAAGTACTGGGACGAGTTGGCTGTATGGGCACGTGCCAGGAGCTTGCTATCTGATGAGCAGAGCAGGTTGCTTACTCTGGTAAGTAGATTGCCTGGGAAAGTCCCTGCAGATTGGCAATCTGAGAAGCTACTTCAACTGAAGGCAAAGATTGAGGAGGAGGGTTTTCCGTCCCGCTGACCTAAACTGGTCCCAAACATACTAAGTGCTCTAATGACTTTTTGTAAAAGCGCGGCAATTTTTCGCCACACATGCGCACATTTGCCGGCATTGATGCCGCTATTAGTTGCCTCTAAACGTAGCCTGCCCGGAGATCGTTTCGGCCAAGGCGCACAGGCAATCTGCCTAAAGTAAACTTGTCGAGGACGGATTGCTTCTAGTACTCCGGTTTAATGTTCGATTGAGAGAAGAGTGATGAAGAGCTACAAAGAGACTAAAATGTTTCTCGCTGAATCATTGCTGGAATCCTTTCCGCAGGCAGAGGGTGATGAAATCGGTGCCATGGTCACACATTGGTTACAAGCACAGGATCAAAAGATTCCATTTCTTACCCAATCCATGCGAGAGCACTGCCTTGCACTACTCAAGCCTCCTCGTCCTCGAATTTCACAACCAAAAGGGGTAGGGGAATCAAGAGAAACATATCAGGCCCAACTTCCCATCGACTGGGAAGACATTCCATTCCCGCCCGTAAAGCTTCCCAAATTCACATTCATCGATCTCTTTGCTGGCATTGGTGGTTTCAGAATCGTAATGCAAGAACAAGGTGGCAGGTGTGTATTCTCGAGTGAATGGGATCCTTATGCCAAGGTAACTTACGAAGCCAACTTTGGAGAAGTTCCATACGGAGATATTCGCAAGATTGACGAACAGAATATTCCTGACCACGACATTCTCTGTGCTGGATTTCCCTGCCAACCTTTCAGCCTGGCAGGGGTTTCCGCTCGTAATTCCCTCAATACTGCTCACGGCTTTGCATGTGAGACTCAAGGCACATTATTTTTTGACATTGCTCGAATCATCAAGGCAAAGAGACCGAGAATTGCCTTCCTGGAGAATGTTAAAAATATCGTTGGACACGATAGCGGCAAAACCTTTTCTGTTATCAAAAGTACCATAGAATCTCTTGGCTACAGTTTCTCTCACAAACTGATTGATGCTAGTCCGGTAGTGCCACAAAAACGAGTTCGCTGCTATATGGTCTGTATACGCGACGATGATAAGGGGTTTCATTTTCCAGTGATTGACGGACCGCCATTGGCTCTGAAAACCATACTGGAGGATAGCGTTGACGCTTCATTCACAATTTCGGCGAAACTTTGGAATGGACACCAGAAACGCACGGCGCGCAATCTTGCGCGAGGTACGGGATTCGCAGCTTTTCGTGCCGACCTTGATAAGCCATCTAATACAATAGTGGCAAGGTATGGAAAAGATGGCAAGGAATGTTTGATCCCTCAAGGCCGAAAGAATCCAAGAATGTTGACGCCAAGGGAATGTGCCAGATTACAAGGTTTCCCAGAAGCCTTTGTTATTCCAACAGCCAAAACCTCTGCCTACCGTCAGTTTGGAAATTCGGTAGCAATTCCAGTAATTAGGCGGATTGCGGAGAAGATAATCAAAGATCTGCATGACCGAGCATAGGAGATTTGAGTGAGGTTTGGAGCATTACAGAAAATGAAGTTTGGAACAGATGACGGTTCGTATTCCATTGTCACTGATCGAGAGCACTATGACTCTCAGATCACATTGACTGACTACGAAGCAGAAATGGTGACTTCGCATTTCGGGAAAACTACCATTCATATAGGCAATGTTCGATCGAATAAGGCGCTTTCTTCAAAACCATTCCGTCTATACCCAAGCGGCAAGACAATCAAATTGAACGTTGTATACCCGAAACCGGAAAAGACTGAATTGAGGTTGTACCTCTCATCAGAGGCGGGGTTCAAGCCAAAGGGCGGGGAAATCTGGTTCATGTTTCCCAAAGACGACTCTGTCTGGATTGGAGCTATGTCCGAGCTCAATTGGAGAAGTGAATCTTCAGCGGTAAAGCAAGACGATTTTGATGAAATATATCAGCGGTCTGTCAATGATTCAGATATGGTGCGTATTGCTAGACTGAGGGAACGCGATGTGTATGCACGCGATAGAAGCATTGCCGTAAAACGAATGGAACTTTCCGGGTTTAAATGCGAATTTGACCCTTTACATAAATTATTTGTCTCTCGATTCACCAACAATCCGTACTTGGAAGCTCATCATCTAATTCCCATAGGCTTCCAGGGAGCCTTCAGCCAGCCTCTAGATATCGTCCACAATATTTTCTGCCTATGTCCGTCTTGTCATCGCGCAGTGCATAACGCGGAAGACTCCTTTGCTCGTAATATTCTTACCCATCTTGCCGAAAAGCGCCCAGTACTTCAAAAGTTCGACCTTAGTGTGCCTGAACTCTTAGGCCTTTATGCCGTGGAGAGGATCGATTAGGTGGACCTTCTTACTCAGGAACAGCGCTCCTGGAATATGGGACGTGTGCGCGGTAAAAACACCAAACCCGAGCTGCTTGTACGCAGCGTTCTCCATCGCAATGGATACCGCTTTCGTCTCCATGCGAAGAGCCTGCCAGGAAAGCCGGATATTGTACTGCAAAAACACCACACTGTTGTATTCGTGCATGGATGCTTCTGGCATCGGCACGAGCGGTGCCCAGATGCTACTGTGCCAAAGAGCCGCACAGAATTTTGGGTTCAAAAATTTGCGGATAACGTCAAAAGAGATCGGTCAAATCAGATAGTTCTGCGGAAACTTGGATGGAAAATAATCGTGGTTTGGGAGTGCGAGACGGCAAAACTGGACAAACTAACTAGTAGATTGTCCAGAGAGTTTTCTGAGACCGTGTAATTCCCCATGGAGTTCGAGAGATTCAAGACGTCCCTATACGGACGAAGAATATTAATTAAGAGCTGCCGAACAGAGATAATGTCAGATATCAATTCAGCTCCCTTAGTTTGAGACCAAGGTTCCGGCACAGTATATCCACGACCGACCTGCTCGGTAGGTCAAACAGGTAACAGAGGAAAGAAACTGGATTCTGTCCCGCAGTGTTCCTGGCGGATTATTGCAGGGAAGGGTCGGAATGTTTACAATTGGTCTCTCATACCCGCTACGCGAGGCACTAAGAAACTGATCCTATGGCGCAGCGTCCTCCAAATCTCACCGGATGTCGGGTTTTGATCCTCATTGAACCCTGCGCAGGGGAAGAAGGCGTCTGTCTTGGTCCGGCAAATTCCGACGGATCATGGTTCGTGTCGCCTGATTCTAGCAATGAAATTCTTCGCATGGAGTTTGAAAGAGACTTCGGGTTGTTAGTCGATCGTCCCCCACGCTCCTTTACTCACTAGATCGATGATCGCTGCGCTACAGAATCGACAACCCTTTTTGTTGTCCTATATCGGACAGCCTATTTGTAAGTCACTGTAAAAGCTTGTAACAGGCTGTAATCTTTCAGCGCATAAGGCATTGTTTTTACTTATTGCCTGGGGCTCTTTTAAGGCGAGGGTCCTGGGTTCGAATCCCAGCCGACTCACCACCTAAAATCAAAGACTTACGAGACGTTCAGGCTTCGAAAGTCTTCAGAAATCGCCCCTTGTGCTAAATTTGTGCTAACCCGTTTTGGTCGGCACTCATCCAGCACATTCACACCTTCTCTCAGACTTTCCGGCGAGTGATGCGCATAGCGTTGCGTCATCAAATTCGTCTTATGCCCGAGCAGCCGTTGGACCTTGTAGAGGTCCACACCACGCTGAACCAACCGTGTGGCAAAGGTGTGTCGCATGTCGTGAAACCGGAAGTCTGGAATTCCAGCCCGATTGCGAGCCTCGCAGAATTCCCGAACCAGAAACCGCACTTGCAGGAGATTGCCGAGCGGAGTCTTGAATACTGGCCCACGTGAGAGGCCGGTTATGGCCTGTTTCGCCGCCAGGAGTTCATACACCTTGGCATTCAAGGGAATGGTCCGGCGTGTGCCGTTTTTGCTCTTCATCACGATCAGCGTGCCGCGTAAAAAATCCACCTCCTGCCATTGCAGGTTGAGGATCTCGCCTTGGCGCATGCCGGTATTGAGTGCAAAGACCATGACTTCTCTCATCCAAGGAGACGAAACGGACATAAGCCGTTCTTCTTCATCTGCCGTCAGCCAGCGATCCACCTCGTTCCGCACTTGTTCCATGGAAACCCGGTGCATGGGGTTTTCCCGGCACCATTCCCATTCACGCATGGCGAGGTTAAAGGCATGCCGGACAAGTTGGAGCTCCTTGTTGATGGTCGCTGGAGCCGCTTGTTCTATCCGACGCTGAGCCTTGTAGCCCGCGAGCAATTTGGGGCTGATCTCAGAGAGCATTTTCTTCCCGAAGATGGGTAAGAGGTGGGTTAACGCGGCCTGATCTCGAAGGCGGCTCTTAGGAGCCTTCAAGCTGGCTCGCTCTGCAACGTACCGGTCCATCATTTCCTGAAATGTTCGATTCTGTTCTTCCAGCCGGTCAAAGTGTCGGCCTTCGATTAACTTGACCTTCACTTTGCCCAGAATAGCCTCGGCTAATCGACGATCCGTGGTGTCGGTACTGCGACGGACTTGTCGGCCATTATGAATAAAGCTCATCCACCATACTTTGTTACGCTTAAATAGCCCCATCCTGCTCCCCCTTCCTGATGAGGCCTGATTTCGGTCTGGTTTCCCCGTGACGGGAAGTATAGACCTCACGTTTGGCACTCGCAATCAGGGCATCCACGTCGGTTCGGGATGCGTCAGGACGCAGATCGGGCAGGGGAGGCGTGAGCCCGTTCGGGCAGGATGCCAACCAGGTATCAATTTCCGCACGTTCGAAGCGCACCAACTTGTGGAGTCGTTTACAGGGGATCTTCCCTTGTTTCGCCCAGGCGTAGAGGGTCGTCGGATTCACTTGCAGCTCGTGGGACAGATCTTTGACCGTTAACAACATCTGGTCGTGTTACCAGGGGCGTCTTACGACACCCCCGGCCCCCCTGTTGCGCTCGCGTTAGAACGCCAGCGCCGGTTATGGTGGCGCACCGCGCGTTGGAGCACAGGGCGAGCCTTCGGACACCCTTCAGTCACGCCCCCTGCTACCACCGCGCCGCTGCGCACTTCGGAATTCGTGCCCGCCCCCGTGTGTCAGTAGGGGGGCAGGGCTACGGTAGTCCATTACCGTCCGAGTGTTTTCACCTGGTCCTTGGTCAGTTCGACACCGAACTCTTGCCGGACACGTTCCAATCTCTCAGCCCATGGCACGTTGTTGGCCTTCATTTCTTTCAAGACCGTAAAGAGCCGCAGCGCCGATTGATCGGGGCCGGACTTCGGAGCCGGAGAGGATGGAAGAGTTGAAGGAGTATCTTTCGCAACAATGGATGGGGAGTGTGCTGCGGTGACAGGCGTGACGGTTGCGCTTTTTCGTCGAGGCCGATTCCAATAAGGACTTTTACAACGTGCGCAGCGACGAGGAGGCTTGGATTGGCGAGGCCACCAGGTATAGGTACAGCGCAGGCACTGTCGCTGCGGGAGGGTTTTTCGTGCGGGCTGGTCTTGCTTAATATAGATCTCCTCGAACTCATCTCTGTAGATCAGCATAGGAGTACTCGGTACTGAGTCGATTCTGGCGCTGAAGTGCTCGATAGTTTGAGGGGTCTTCATAGGTTGGCTCATAAAAGCTCCTTGCTATTTGCGCCCCCGTATTACTCAACGGGGGCTTGTTGCGCGTCCGGCTCTCGCCGGACCGCGCAGACTGGTTCCCCGTTCGTCATGATGCAGGACTTTCCTTCAGCCGACGGCTCAGGGCGTCCATTGCCTTCATGCCGATCCGTTGCCCGATAATCTTGATGGCCTGGACCTCTCCCCGCATGACCATCTCCATGAGCAGGGAGACGCGAATATAGTCGGCGACCTCCATCCCGGCATCCTTCGCGCACTTCTCAATCAACTTCTTCTCTTCCTCATTGACCCGAAACTGCATCATCTGGGTTTTCATGTGACCTCCATGTCACTCAGTGTGAATGACGTAACTGTACGTCAGAGTGCATGACGTGTCAAACGAGGCGGGGCTCTCATAAGAGGGGCATTACCTGATAGGCTGGTGCGAATCGTATGAACGTGTTGAAGCACGCCGCGACTTACTGACGGTCTTTCTCGCGTGCAGGGCCTTTTATGATTGAGGAGTGAGGTGTGGGTCAGTTTGAAATGCTGATATGGCTACACGTGGGACCAAAATGACGACCAATCTTATTATTAGCACTCTGGGTATGATAATCTCACCATATGTCAGACGAAGTTGTTCTTAAAATAACCCTTGAAGGCGAGACGCCAGGGCTTTCCGAACATCGATTGAGCTTGAACGCCTTTGCGAAAGCTTTCTCATACCTATTGATAGCATATCGCCGCATCGCGTCTGGTTTAATCATGGAGGCGATTGGACGTCCGGGGTACGGGGGGCGTGGTGGGGGGTATGCAAAGGAAGCGCAAGCCCTTGACCTGGAGATTATTACGGTGACGCATAATAGTCCAACCGCCATTCATCTGGCTGCGACCATGCGCAGCCAAGCCACAGAACTCGCAACCTTATTCCAGTCTGAGTTTGTAAGCCGGGCTGGTGTTGCTTTATTGGATAGCATCGAGGCAGAAAGCCGCGGGGAACTGAGAAGCATTAATGCCAGGCGTTTTCTTCATGCATTGCCAGCAGGCATAAGACGGCAGCAATATGATCTTGCAATAGGGGATAGGCAAGTACGTTCAGTGCACGTCGAGTCGATTGAACTCCCAACTATTCCTGAGCCCCTTCCATTTTTAGTTAAAAGCGAAGGTAGCATTACAGGCCTCGGGTTTGAGCCTGGGAAGAATGAAATTAGATTTAAGTCGCATTCGGACGGGCAGGAATTTCAATTATCTGCGACCCCCGAACAGGTCAATAAGGCATTATCCCTGCGAGGACAAACTGTTACGATTATGATCCTGAAAGGCAAAACCCGGAAATTGCTTTGGCTGAAACCATCTGAGCCGGAGCCAATGTCCAGAACCCATGATCAGAAAGTTGCGTATATTCTAGGGAAATGGGGGGCAGTGCTGAGGAAATTTGCAGAATGACCACCCATGAGCCGTGGGCTTCAATTATCACCATTCCGCAAATATGGGATCTCCATGTAAAAACGATGGCCTATACAGGCCATACACCACACCAGCACGATCCGAAAGAGGGTTGCATTGAATCATCCCTAGGGTCTGCATGGCACGCACAACATTACCGACAAGAAGATGGTGTACGGCCGGGCTTACTCTTTGCTGTCTACTTAATGCATCATTTGATAACCAACCACTGCTTCAAGGATGGCAATAAGCGGATAGGTTGGGCTTGCATGATCTACGTTCTCTCTGAATACAACTTAGCACTGAAAGCCACTGATGAAGAGGCTGATCAACTCATGACAAAAGTTTTGGACAAATCAATGGATATTGATGATGTAGTTAGATGGATCGCAGATGGGCATCTTGAAGAGATGCAAGAAGGGTAGGCCATGGGTGAGCTCTGTGTTCTACTTGTAGAGTCGACAAAAATGCTGTGCTAAATTTGTGCTAAAAATTCCCAAACATCTCAATATTGGTTCGAATTAGTAGAATTCATAGAATGCCTTTAACCGTATGATTCAAAAGGAAAAACGGGAAAACCTTCGCAAAATCAAGCCGCTATAGAAATACTACTTAACGAACTTTTAAGGCGAGGGTCCTGGGTTCGAATCCCAGCCGACTCACCATATTTCAAGGACTTACGTGATTCAGTCACTTCCAATAACCCTCCATTGGAACTCCATTGGAAGTAAGTGACTCATTTTGCCCTTCTTTTTTAGCTGACTTGACCGGGCCTTCCCCTCTTCTGACACCCTATTCCGTTTTCGGTCAATTGCCGCACATGTGTGACTCTGTTCTATGCCGGGGATCGTTGGGTTGCCAGGCGAACGCAGGCTGAATGGTTGCACTTGATTTGTGAAACGCGAGTGGCCTGAAGGAAAACTGCACCTGAGTTCCAGTTCATTCTAAGGAGAGCTGTCAACGGATTCATAAAGCATGTTCAATTCGCGAACAGATTCTGTGCGATAGACGCCCCTGTAATGACTTGTCAAGCAGCGGCCCCCGTATGTGTGCATGGCGTGGGTGGTGATGATGGGTTCAGTGGCGAAAGAAACGTCGCCAATTTCTCCGCGGGCGTCAGGCCCTGTAAAGCCATGGAGAAGCGGTCGTGGTTGTATTGATGCTCCCAGGCGCGGAGGGCGTGGGCTGCCGCCGTCAAACCGTCGAAGCTCGACCGACTCCAAAACTCTTCTTCGTCGATCCGATGACTCCGTTCCACTTTCCCGTTCTGTTCCGGGCGTCGCGGGGCAATGTGGCGGAGGCGGATGCCAGCCTCTTGCACCGCCAGGGCAAAGGCAAACGGGAATTCTGTGCCATTATCAACTTGAACTTTGCGAATGGGAAACGGGAGCACCTGCCGAACCGTGGTCAGAAACTCAAGACTGGTGCCATGATACTTGCGGGGATAGAGGCGCAAGACGCGATACCGCGTGCAGTCATCGAGGGCCGTATACTGAAAACATTTCTTCCCCGCCACTTTCACTTCTTTAACATCAATCTGCACACAATCACCTGGCTGGTCCTTACTGAAGAGCAACGGCTGTCGCGGGCGTCGCGGGCCGGTGCGCCGGATTGGCGGATGGCCGAGATCCCGGCAGATCCGGCGGATTGTTGCGGCCGCGACGCGGATGCGATGCACCCGATTCAGCCAGAACCGGGTCCGCATCGCCCCAAACTGCAGCTCGCGGCGGGCTTGCTCAATGAGTCGGACGGTCTCCTCGGACAGCCGTCGGCGGCGCTTCACCGGATGGCGCGGCACCAATCCGACGGGCCCACTGGCTACCCAGCGCCGGTGCCAGGTTCTCACCGTTTTACGATCCAAGCCGAAGCGCCGGGCGGCGCCTTTGAACCCATATTCGTCCGCGTAGCGCAAAATCGCCAGTCGGCTGTTGATGAGGTGATGATGTCGGGTGGCGATGCGCAATGTTCTCAGTTCCTTCGTCGTGATCAATCGCATGGGATCCCCCTTGGTGATAGCTCGTGACTGTAAGCCACACGGGGGGCCAACTCTCAACAAGATATTTCACTGGCAGCAAGGCAGGCATCCAGCCACACCATGCCGCTCGGCTCGGGCGGCAATTGGCTCGACTTGACCTGGCCAAAACGGTAGCGGATATGAATGTGCCGGGCTGGGGATTGCATGCGTTGGTTGGTAATCTTGCGGGTCGGTATGCGGTATCAGGGAGTGGGAATTGGCGACTGATCTTTCGTTTCGAGGGTGAAGATGTTGTCCTCCTCGATTACCAAGATTATCATTAGGAGGAATTCAATATGAGCCGACTGCATAATCCGCCGCATCCAGGCGAAACGTTACGAGAGGATATTTTACCGGCGCTGGGCTTGAGTGTCACGCAAGCCGCGGCCCAATTGGGGGTGACTCGTGCCGCCTTATCGCGTGTCTTGAATGGCCGCGCGGCAATCTCTCCGGAAATGGCTCTTCGCTTAGAAGGATGGCTGGGCGTGAAACGCGGAGGCCGTGCGGATGTGTGGGTGGCCCAGCAGGCGGCCTACGACTTGTGGCAGGCTCGAAAAGCCGGCGTGCCAAGAGTACGGCGAGCCGTCTTGATCGAGGCGTGAGGCCGTGCTGGCAAACAGTGTGAATCAGTGTCATGTCCTCCTTGCTTTGGGCGCACAGTTTTCGCATCCGTTTTACGTAACGTGTAAGGACATGGTAGGGTAAGAGCCGTGATTAGAGGTTTCCTGGACAAGAAGACCGCGTACTTGTTTGCCGGTGAATCTGTCAGAGAGTTTTCAGGCATTCGCAATGTGGCTGAACGGAAGCTCGCGATGCTAGACAGTGCCACCGAGCTGAAGGACCTACTGGCTCCTCCAGGCAATCGATTGGAGAAATTGAAAGGTCATCGAACGGGACAGTACAGTATCAGAATCAACGACCAATGGCGCATCTGTTTCAGATGGCTGACTGATGGTCCCCACGATGTCGAGATCACCGACTATCACTGAAGGAGAGTGGGCATGGTCAAGAACGGCATGCGGCCGATACATCCGGGAGAAATTTTGCTGGAAGACTTCATGAAAGGGGCCGTTTCCCCCCTCAACGCCAATACCCTCGCCAAGGCTCTTGAGGTGCCGGCCAACCGGATTACGGCAATCATCAAGGGGCAGCGGGGCATTACGGGCGATACCGCTGTGCGCCTGGCCGCGTTTTTCAATACCACGGCGGAATTTTGGATGAACTTGCAGAAAGTCTACGAGTTGCGTCTTGCCGAACGGACTTTTCCGGAGAGGGTTAAGCGGCACATCGCGCAAAATCGACACACCCTCGTCTCGGCTTAATCCATTGAGCGGACGAAACATGGCTACGAATGTCGACGACACAACCAAGAAGTTGCGCCCTTTCCAGCGGAAGAACGTTGAGACTCGCGCCGCTGCGTTGATCGCTGAGGAGATGACCTTGCGGGAACTGCGGCACGCGCGCAAGCTCACGCAGGTTCGAAAGGCCAAGAAGCTTGGGATCACGCAGGATAGTGTCGCATCTCGAACAGCGAAGCGATCTCTTTCTGTCCACGCTCAGAAAGACCATCGAAGCCCACAAGCCGACGACACGCGCTGGCGTAATCGTCGACTGCTGAATGCTGTCATGCTCGAATCTGAGCAATTGGTGAGACGCGGTACCGTAGGGTTCATTCCAAGGAACCCCCCTGACCAGATGGTTGGGAGCTGAAGCCTGTCTCCGGCGCGGTCCCTTCGTGAGCGCGTCGGATGCCACCCGAAACATCCTGGAATCGCCGGGCGCTGACGGCTCCCGCATTGACCTACCTTCACCCTGGCCATTGCCAGTTCCCGTTGCTGCCGCCGTTTACACAGCTCTTCAACTCTTATCGTTGTGTTTACAACGTGTATACATGTGTGTATAGTTGGTGTCAGCGCAAGGAGGACACCATGGTCAAGACACTATCGAGAGAGACAGCGGGACGCAGCGAGACAATCAACATACGCGCCAGTCAGAAACAGAAAGGGCTGATCGACCGGGCGGCAGAGGCTCTGGGAAAAAGCCGGTCTGATTTCATGCTCGAAACGGTGTGTCGGGAAGCGGAAGCGGTTCTGCTCGACCAACGGTACTTTGCCCTCTCCCAAGACGCATTCAAGCGCTTTGCCGCGATGCTCGATACTCCTCCGACGAGTAACCCGAAGCTGCGACGTCTCCTTCAACAACGTGCGCCGTGGGAGCGATGACCCACCCAGAAGGACTCCGCTCACCAGAAAAACTCTCCGCGCACCATGATTTATCCCGTTTCGGCTCCGGCGAGGCGGTCTTGGACGAATGGCTTCGTCGACGCGCACTGCAGAATGAAGCGAGTGGCGCGTCCCGTACGTATGTGGTCTGTGTGGAGAAGCGAGTCGTGGGCTACTATACCCTGGCGGTTGGGGCGGTGGCATTGGCGAACGCGCCTGGGCGCGTGCGGCGCAACATGCCTGACCCGCTGCCGGTGATGGTGCTAGGGCGGCTTGCAGTTGATCGGGAGTATCAGTGCCAGGGGATTGGGGCCGGTCTTCTACGCGATGTCATTTTGCGTACGGTCCAGGCGGCAGAGATCGCTGGCATTCGAGCCATTCTGGTGCATGCGATTTCAGCAACAGCGAAGCGATTCTATGAGGAGCGAGGGTTTGTGTCTTCACCCGTTGAGCCATTGACGGTGATGATCTCCGTGATCGAAGCCGTCAGACAGTTGGACACCAAAGGGAAATGACAAGCCGACTGGTTGCGTCGGTAGTCTTTGGCGATCGGGTTGAGTCGGACGTGGCTGGCTGCCCAACATATTTAAAGCAAGTGCGGACGATCTGCCGCGATTGGATGCTGAGTCCAGGTCGGTTATGGTTCGTATAAGTTATTGAAATTTCGTTGTCGGAATTGACTTCCAATGGTTTTGCAATAACTCTGCAAGCTATTGATTTGTAACGTATGTTTCGTCAACGGAACGGCCCTTTTAAGGCGAGGGTCCTGGGTTCGAATACCAGCCGACTCACCATATTTCAATCACTTACGATTTTCACTTTGTCCAATGAGCCTCCATTGGACAGTCATTGGACAATTCTACTTCTCTCGCACCGCATAAGCCGCACAGATTGCCCCACCGCGCAATCGGAAAATCGCCCAATGTGCTTTGTCCCACTCGATTGTTCTGGTGTCCTCCGATTCTATTTCCCACGGGTTGCCGATGGCTGTGTTTGAGAGGGAGGACAGGCAAGATCGGGAACTCAGCGGTGCCCCCGGCTATCAGAAGTTGCTGATCAGCTGCACACCGCCAGCGTACAGAACTCCCTAAACCCAAGCACAGAACTTCAATCAAGCCTCCCATCCGAAGACTGATCTGTAGTGCTCCCCTGAACTCAAGCCACCTGGGTTACGTGTTGCACCCGATATGCCCCGCCCCGCAAATATAGACCGATCGAGACCTGTGGATTTGGCCTGGGTGGCTCGGTAGAGAACGGCTTCAGTTCTGGGGGCGACCAAGAGGAAGTGTGGCTCGTAGATGTGTCGCCAGCCTCTGTGCCACCAGTTCGTGCCCACGCTCATTCCAGTGGCCGCCGTCCGCGGCGTAGACATCTTCGCCTCGGTCCGCTGCCGCCTGCACCACCGGGGCAACATCTTCCCAGTAGGTGATGGCGTGATGCGTGGAGATGTCGCGGAAGGCCTGATTGTACGGCTCGGCTTGTGCGCAGTCAAACGCCATGATCGGGCGCGAACCGACACGTGCCCGTACCTTCCCCATGAGTTCATCCGTGGTGCGCACCGAGCGGGCAAACCCGGCATGACGCATCCCCTCGGCCTCAATATCCACCTCGACCGTATCCCGCGTGTTGGCGGCGCGGAGTCGATCCAGCCTGGTGACGATGAAGTATAAAAAGCGGCTGTGCCGATTGATCCAATCGCGCACCTGGATCGACGACTCCTTCGGCGAGAGGAGCTGAATGCTTCCGTTGCGCCAGTAGGGACGGACCCAGCCATTATTATTGATATGGCTCAGGCGCTCGAGTGCGTTGTCGTTGTTGATGAAGTCGTTGACGCAGTATTGCCAGAGAATCGCATCGGGTTGAATGGTGTCGAGGTAGCGATCGAGGATGAGAAATTCCTGCAGCGTGCCATATCCGCCGGCCCCATAGGCAAAGACTTCAACGTTGAGCAGCGTGGATAACAGCGCGTGATAGGTTCGATCGTCGGAGACGGCGGCGCCATGGGTGAAGCTATCCCCAATGACCAACAGCTTGAGACGACGGGCATTCACATCGCCGTATCGGCGGAACCCATATTGAGCCTGGGAGCGACGGACTTGGTACAGCGTGCCCTTGTAGGTTTTTTCCACCAACGATTCTTGATAGTGCTCCGTGGCTTTCCAGCCTAAGTCCGGGTCCAGCGTGATGGAGCCGACTCTCCCGCCGGCGCTACTCTCGAAAAAGGGAATCCCGTCTCGTAGCAGATGTACGGAGCGGATTGCCACTTCCCCCAACGCCAGGAGCAATGCCATGAGCAGGAGCAGGAGGACTCCTGATGCGGTCACCATCGCGACTTTTTTGCTCATGGCACTCCCACGGCTGTGCGCAGGATGGCTCTCGAGTTCATACGGTGGTCACGTTTCAGATCGGAAATAGCGGAAACCGGGGCGTCCGGCAGTTCTGAACGTTCTCATGTTCTGGGTGCAAATAGTATCAGGTAATTCCTGAGAGGCAATGAAATTGCCGGACTGTGGGGGTGCCGTGGGCCTGGCTTGCCATCGGTCTGCGTTTCCTCGCCGATTATTCCTCCCGCGACGAATCCCGGGCAAGATTGTGCCAGATCTGGTCACTGGCGGCCCGTGTGGTTTTTAGGGTTGAGGATGGGGCTGGAGACGTGCAAGATAGAGGCACGTTTTGCGGTTGTTGCTCTGCTCGGTCACTCTCGTACCGACTCCCTGACCATCATCCCCCTGGTACTCCCAACGTGGATGTTACACCGCACGGCCGGTGATGGCTGTGCACACGAAAGGAAGGACACGTCATGATGAGACAATCTCCCAAGAACTGGTGCCTGCGCGGTTGGATGGGTGCGGTGTTGTTGGCGGCGGCACTCACGGCCGGCTGTATGCACCATCCCGGTGGAATTGCTCCTTCAACAAAGCCGTTGGCGCCGGGAGGATATACCGAACTTGGGAAGGTGCGCGGGCAGGATTGCGTGTATTACCTGCTAGGGTTCATTCCTGTCACCGGCGGAAATGAGATGCGTCATGCGGTGGATGACGCGCTGCGCACCAAGCCGCTGGCCGATGCGATCGTGGAGGTGACGGTCGACGGGTACTTCCAGTATTTCATCCTGTTTTCACGGGCCTGCACCCAGGTGCAGGGGATTGCCGTCGAAACCAAGTAAGCCCAAGCCGGCAGGTCTCGAATTGGAGCGCAAGAACCGGAGTGTGGTGTTCGCCGGGAGCGGGTAGAATGTCGACAGGAACACCATGGAACGGCAACATCCGACAGCCGACACCGTTTTCCCGCAAGACAGGGCTGGTGTACGGGCTCCGTCGCAGGAGCAGTGCTGGGCCGCCCTGTGGGCTCGCGACGGTGCCATGGACGGGCGGTTCTATTATTCGGTGCGGACAACCGGCGTGTATTGCCGGCCCTCTTGTTCGGCGCGTCGACCGAGGCCTGAGCATGTCCGGTTTCATGCGACCTGCGTGGATGCGGAGCAGGCGGGGTTTCGGCCTTGCCGACGTTGCCGGCCTGATGGGCCATCAGAGGTCGAGCGGCAAGCGGCGAACATGGTGCGCATCTGTCGACTGATCGAACAGGCCGACCATGTGCCGCCCCTCAGTGAGTTGGCAGCGCACGCAAAGCTGAGCCCCTCCCATTTTCATCGGATCTTCACCTCCGTCGTCGGGCTCACGCCGAGGGGGTATGCCGCCGCGCAACGGGCGAAACGTCTGCGACAGGAATTGGAACGAGGGCGCTCGGTAACCGCGGCCATGTATGACGCCGGTTTCGAGTCCAGCGGGCGGTTCTATGCGGCGGCGCCTGCGTTGCTGGGCATGGCTCCTTCCCAGTACCGTGCCGGCGGGGCGCAGACCGAACTGTGGTTTGCCGTGGGGGACTGTTCGCTGGGTGCCGTTCTGGTGGCTCAAAGTCACCGGGGGGTCTGTGCCATTCTTTTAGGTGATGAGCCTGAGAGGTTGGTGCGAGACCTTCAGGTTCGATTCCCTCGGGCCCGACTGATCGGTGGGGATCCCGGGTTTGAGCGAGTGGTCTCATACGTGGTGGGTTGCGTGGAATCACCAGCGCGTGGGCTGAGTCTGCCGCTCGATATCCGGGGAACGGCGTTCCAACAACAGGTGTGGACGGCACTGCAGCAAATCCCTGTTGGGACGACCGCGACGTACCGCGAGATTGCGCGTCGTATCGGTCGGCCGGCGTCGGTGCGAGCGGTCGGACAGGCCTGCGGGGCGAACCCATTGGCCGTCGCGATTCCCTGTCATCGGGTTGTGCGTCAAGACGGTGATCTGGCCGGCTATCGCTGGGGCATCGAACGCAAACGTGCCCTGTTGGCACGGGAGAAGGAGCTCAGTGGCCAGGTGGACCAGTCCTGGCCTGCCTCCCTGGAGCAGACCACGGATGACCATCCCTGATGGGCTCTGCCTCCTTCGCGGCACCTGTGGGTAACTGATCATGGTGCAGTTGCACCATGCCTGGCTTCATTCCACCACCGCAATGCTGTCGCGGCGCTGCTCTGGCAACTGATCGATCGGTAACCTATTGAATTAGTGGTGCCGCACTTCTCGCCTCGCAAGGCGTTGTCCTTGCATCGCGTCATCGCACACACGCAAGCCGGGGAGCGAAGGGAGGGCATCATGAGAATGGCGTGGCCGTTCGGGCAGGATGCGAACGAGAACGTGCACCTGGGACGGGTCTTAGTGGTAGACGACGAGGATTCGATCCGCGGCCTACTCCGCAAGACGTTGACCCAGGCGGGATATGACGTGGAAGAGGCGGAGGACGGCGGGCGAGCTGTTGAAGTCTTGAGCAGTGGCGATAACCCGCTCCTGCTCGATGTGATTATTTGCGATATCCGGATGCCGCGAATCAATGGGGTTGAGGCGATCGGATATTTTCGCGCGCAGTATCCCTCCCTCCCGGTCATTGTGTTGACCGGCTACCACGATGAGCGCTTGGCCCATACGCTGCGCCAGCAGGGCGTGGTGCTGTGGTTGGAGAAGCCAGCCGAACGGGAGCAGATCCTTGCGTCGGTCGCGCAGGCCATTGCCGGGCGTCGCTTCAGCTTCTATCCGTGAGGCCGGCGCCTCCTTCCTGTTTGATTTTCGTAGGGCGGCTTCTTAGAATCCTCCCGAACAACCGTCATCGCTTGCTCAGGAGGATCAGAAGGTATGTTTGACGTCATGGCCAAAGCGACTTTCCGCCCGTCACTTCGCTACTGTGCAGCCGCCGGTCTGGTGGGTCTGTGTCTCACGGGCCTGCTCCCGGCTCCGCTCCATGCCGCACGAGGTGGTACCAGCCCGGGGGGCGGGAAGACGGAAGTGTTGCCCGTCCAAAAGGCTGCGCCGGCGGTGGTCATCATTGAGGGCGCCGGGAATGAGGCCGACCTGCGTCGCCAATTGCGAAGCAAGAACGGAGTGGCCGAACTTGGGGCCTCCACGCCGAAAACACTGTTCTCTCAGGCCCCGACCGGCTCGTTCGGGTTTATCGTTCCGCGGTTGCTCGGCATGGCACTGGTGACGCAGAGTCCTGACCTCGGGATCGATCGCGCGGCTCCGGCCACCAATGCGTTCGAAATTCACAAGCTGGCCGACGGCAGTGGCATGGTGGTGGGGTTTATGGGGAAGGAGTCTCTGCCTCAGGTGACGCCGAGTTTACGGCCGAAGACCGTGCGCATCGCCTTGTATTCAAATCCGTCGGAAAAAGCCCCGCACATTGTCGCCGTCCCGCTGGTGAAGCTGGCGGCAGACCGGTTGCCGAGCCGGCTGGATCCGAAAAATCCCGATGGGGCAGTCGTGCTGGAGATGGATCTTCAGGGCACCTCGACCCATGCGTCCACCCAGGGGGGGCAGTAGTCGGTGATGGTGCGTGGGAGACGGCAGGCAGTCACCGCCTCCCACGCGATACACCTTCAGCACCGCTGCGTGTGCAGCGTCAGTCTCCCACCGTGATGGTAATGCTATCGGTCGCCGTTCCCGTATCCTTGTGGTCGTGATCGGCGATTTTCACCGTGATCGTATGCTCACCCTTGGTCACCTGGGTAAAGGTGCCCTTAAATCCCTTCTGATACGCGCCATCTAAATAGACGTGCGCGTGGTTGTCTCCCGTGCCGTTCAAGATCTCATACTTCATGTCGAACGTCTCAGCGACGGTCGCGCCGTTGTGCGGCGACAGGATGTTGATCGTGGTTGCATTTTCGGCGGCGCACCAGGAACTCAGCGCGACGGTCGCGCCGAGGGCCAACGTGCAAGCAGAGAACAGTACACGTGTCATACACAGCCTCCTCGTGAATACAGACATTATTCCGAATGATTGTCGCCGGTCCGCCGTCGTTGTGGATCCGGTTCGTTCCGGTTCTGTCCCCGTTGCCGTAAGGTTTCTTGCCAGCTGGAGGACAGCAGTGGACATCGGCTCAGGTGCTCGGCTGCAATCCGATTGTCTCGCTCGTGATGCATGATGTGGTTGGCCGTGGCAATGGTCCATTCTGGGTAGGAGCGTTCTACCAGGTTGAGGATCGCATTCGTTTCCACCAGGCCTTCCTGTAAGACCCGGAAATACCAGCCTGTGAAGCCGGTCTGTTCGACCTGAAGCGCCAAATCCTTGCGCTGCCAGCGGCGAGCCAGTTTCCAGCAGGGCTGGCGCGGTTGTGACACCTGCACGACGGCCGACCCAACGGAAAAGACATCGCCGATACAGACGTATTCCTCGGTGAGTCCTTGCAACGTGAAGTTTTCTCCAAAGGCCCCCCCGGTTAGCTGATGCGGCGGCAGGAGCCCGTGCCAATGAAACCAATGTTCCGAGGGATAGGCGCAGACGGCCTTGTCCGGCCCTCCGTGGTGGACGAGATCCGCTTGGCCGTCTCCCTCAAGATTATGACGATGCAGACGGACCGGACCGGTCACCGTGCGCTTGAAGATACCGGTGGCCCAGGGTTTCTGAGCCGGATCGTTGGAAGGGTCCGGATGGCGTTGCTCAGGCAATCCCACCTGGATTGACCATATGAGGCCGGTCGTGTTCTGCATGCGTGGATTCCATTGGCGCCGACAGACGATGCACGGCGACGTGACTGGGCAAGGTAGTGCCATGCTGGATGGTGCGTCAAAGTGTTTGTTCTGATTAGGTCAATCACTTCCAGTTATGATAAGACGTGGTATGGAATTTCGCCACCTTCGCTACTTCCTGGCCGTGGCCGACGCCTTGCACTTCACGAAGGCCGCCCAGGGATTGCCGGTCTCTCAGCCCGCCTTGTCTGCGCAGATCAAACAATTAGAGCAGGAAGTCGGGGTGCCGCTGTTTGATCGCGTCGGACGCTCGGTGCAATTGACGCGGGCGGGGGCCATTTTTCGCGAACATGCACGGCGAGCCTTGCGGGAGATGGAGCTGGCTCAGGTGGCCATCGCCGAGGAGGAAGGCTTGCAGCGGGGCACCCTCACGGTGGGTGTCGTACAAACCGTCAATGCCTATTTGATTCCAGAAATCGTCAGTCGGTTCTCGACTCTCCATCCACGGGTGGTGCTCAAGTTCGATGAATTGTCCGGTCCGGAAATCGAAGCGGGCGTCACGAATGGATTGCTGGAACTGGGTATCGGGTTTGTTCCGGCAGGTTCCGACCGTATCGAGAGCCAGCTCTTGTTTGAGGAAGATTTTGTTGTGATCGCTTCACCCAGGCATCCGTTCACTCGCCGCCGTCGCTTACCACTGGCGGCGCTGGCCGATGAGCCGTTGGTCCTCCTTCCGGGCATCTTTTGTACGCGTCGTCTATTGAACACCAGCTTCGAGCAGGCGGGCGTGGTCCCTCGGGTCACTGTTGAAATGAACTCGATTGAAGGCATTCTCGCCACGGTGAAAACCAGTAACCTGGCGACCGTGCTCCCTCGACTGTCTCTGGGATTGGAGGGAAATGCCGGACTTCGAGGTATTCCGCTCAACAATCCGACACCCCGACGGGGGCTCGGGCTGCTCTGGAGAAAGGGCGGCTACCGGAGCGGGGCGGCTCAGGCGTTGGCCGATCAGGTGCGCCTCGTTGTCAACGAACGCTGGAGGCGAAAGGAGGATAGGTGAGTCGAGGTGTAGGTTTGTCCGGACCAGACTCAGGAATCGGTGTTGAGGGAATTTTTTTAGGCTGCCTTGTAACCTGTGCGCCTCCCCCGCCGACTGACCTCATGAGGGCTCTGTCTGTGGTCCTCAGGGCGGATGGGGTATGATGCTGAAGTCGACGCCGACACAGGGGATCACGTCAGTTTTACGGGAGCGCAGGCACTCGTGTCCGATGACGCCGAATGTATCGACCGAGTCTTGCGCGGGGACATCGATCGGTTCAGCGAATTGATCGCTCGGCACCAGCGCCATGTGCTGAAGATTGTGCAGGGACATGTGCCGGGGGATCATGTGGCGGAGGTGGCGCATGACGTGTTTGTTCGCGCCTATGCAGGGCTTTCGCAGTACTCAAGGCAGGTTCCGTTTGAACATTGGTTGTCTCGCCTCAGTGTTCGAGCCTGTTATGATTTCTGGCGTGCGCATCGTCGGACCGAGGTGCCCGTCAGCGGGTTGACCGATGATCAGGTGGGATGGCTGGACCGTGCGCTGGCAGATGAATCAGGCCAACGGTTCCGTGATCAAGCAGACCGGCGTGACTCGCTGGAAGTGTTGGACTGGGCGTTGACCCAATTGTCACCCGAACACCGTCTGGTTTTGACTTTGGTGTCGCTTGAAGGCCGTTCCGTGCGCGAGGCGGCTGAGCTGTTGGGGTGGACGGTGGTCAACGTAAAGGTGCGGTGTTATCGAGCCAGGCAAGCCTTGCGGGCGATTTTTCTTCGGGAATGGGAGCGACACCGGCATGACCGTCCATCGTAAACGCGCGTTGGGGCAGATTGAGGCGGTTCTGGCGCAGGCGCATCGCGCTCGCGGCGAGGTGGCTGTGGGAGAACAATGGGCGCAGGATGTCATGCGAACGATCCGGCGGGAGGCCGCGCAACATCCTGCCCCTTCTCTCCTGTCCTGGGCAGAGCCGTTGGTGTGGCGCGTGGCTACCGGTGCGGCGCTCGTGGCCCTGTTCTTTGCCGGGTCGGTGGCCGTGTATACCAGGCAGCACCCCGCTCCGGTTACGGCAGCATGGCTTGAAGAGTTTGATGCGGGATCATCGTTTCCTGATCAATAACTCGGTCGGAGGCTCGGAGCGAGCGGTATGTCACGCACCGGATTGTGGATTGGGCTGATCATCCTCTTTTTCGCCGGGACTTTAATAGGCGCCGTGGGGATGTCGCTGTATTCTCAGTACGAGGATGAGCATCGATGGGAGCGGGGACCGGCGGCTCGAGAGGAACGGATTATGAAACGACTGACCCAGGACCTGGCCTTGTCGACGACACAACAGGCGGAAGTTGAGCCGATTGTGGCGCGTGCCCATCTTGAATTGTTACGGTTGCGGGTGCAGCACCAGCCGGATGTCGATCGGGTGCTCGATCTGGGGATGCAGGAACTGAAGACGAAGTTGTCGTCGGAGCAACAGGTCAAGTTGGACGGGCTCCATGCGCAGCTTCAGCAGCGCTGGCGGATGACCCGCGACTATGTCCGGCAGGCGCAGGATGCCGGGGGACGGAAGGAATAGCGGCGATGGCTGAGTCGGTGAGATTTTCGACGCTCTTGAAACGGTGGATGATCGGGTTGTCGGCGGCCTGTCTATTGGCTGTGGGCACCTACGTCATGATGACCAGGTCCGGTGAAGCCCAACCAGGCCGCGCGGAGAAGCGTCCGGCCATGGCCGCGAGGAATACGCCGGTCGTGGCGGCGGTGGCGAAAACCGGGGAGATCAATATTTATTTGAACGGCTTGGGATCCGTCATCCCGATGAATACGGTCACGGTCAAAAGCCGGGTAGACGGCCAATTGATGCGCGTGCTCTTCAAAGAAGGGCAGGTGGTGCACAATGGCGAGCTGCTGGCACAAATCGACCCGCGCCCCTTTGAAGTGCAGTTGATCCAGGCTCAGGGACAAATGGCGCGCGATCAGGCGCAGTTGAAAAATGCGCAATTGGATTTCGAGCGCTATCGCGACCTGTATAAGCAGAACTTCATCCCCAAGCAGCAGCTCGATACCCAGGAAGCCCTGGTGCGTCAATACGAGGGCATCGTCAAGGCCGATCAAGGGCAGATCGACAATGCCAAGTTGCAGCTGACCTATTCGAGCATTACCGCGCCGATCGACGGACGCGTCGGGTTGCGCCTCGTGGATGCGGGCAATATCGTGCATGCGAACGATCCCAATGGATTGCTGGTGATTACGCAGTTACAACCGATCACCGTTGTGTTCGCGCTGGCGGAAGATCACCTGCCGGCCGTGTTCGAGCGGCTCAAGGGCGGGAAGCCGCTTGTTGTGGAGGCCTTCGATCGCGAGCAGAAACGCAAATTAGCGACGGGCACGTTGCTCACTGTCGACAATCAAATCGATCCCACCACCGGAACCGTTCGCCTCAAAGCGGTCTTTCCGAACGACGACAGCGCGCTGTTCCCGAATCAGTTCGTGAATGCCCGTCTGTTGCTCGATATCAAACAAGGCGCGACCATCGTGCCGTCCGCGGCTATTCAGCGCGGACCCAAGGGAACATTTGTCTATGTGGTCAACGAAACGGAACAGACTGTCAGCGTGCGCGCAGTGACCGTGGGCGTGTCGCAAGGCGAAGACACCTCGATCGACACCGGACTGACGTCAGGCGAAACCGTCGTGGTGGATGGAACTGAAAAATTACGCGAGGGCAGCAAGGTCGAGATGCGGCCCTCGGGCGGAGCGGTTCCAACCGGCCAGGAGAAGCCAGCGACCGGAGGGGAACGAAGAAAACAGGGGAATCGCACGTGAACCCCTCGCGACTGTTCATCGTACGGCCGGTCGCGACGGTCCTGACGATGATCGCCATTCTGCTGGCTGGAGCGCTGGCGTATCGCCACCTGCCTGTATCCGCGCTTCCTCAAGTCGACTATCCCACGATTCAAGTGTTGACGTTTTATCCCGGAGCCGGGCCGGACGTGATGACCTCCTCCATTACGGCCCCGCTCGAACGGCAGTTCGGACAAATGCCCGGGCTCAACCAGATGACCTCGATGAGCTCCGGGGGCAGTTCGGTCGTCACCCTGCAATTCAGTCTCGACATCGATTTGGACGTGGCCGAGCAGGAAGTGCAGGCGGCCATGAATTCGGCGGCCACCTTCCTGCCTCGCGATCTTCCCGCGCCGCCCGTCTATAACAAGGTGAATCCCGCAGATGCGCCGATCCTCACATTGGCGTTGACGTCAGCCACCCTGCCCCTGTCGCAGGTCCGCGACTTTGCCGAAACCCGGTTTGCGCAAAAGATTTCCCAATTGTCCGGCGTGGGTCTGGTGAGCATCAGCGGGGGGCAACGTCCGGCCGTGCGCATCCAGGCCAATCCACGTGCGTTGGCCGCCTACGGCTTGACGCTGGAAGATCTTCGCGTCGTGGTGGCGGCTGCCAATGTCAACCAGGCCAAAGGCGGTTTCGATGGGCCGCGCCGCGCGTCGATCATCAACGCCACGGATCAGTTATTCGCCGGCAAGGACTACAAGGCGTTGATCGTGGCCTATCGCAATGGCGCTCCGGTTCGGTTGTCGGAAGTCGCTGAGGTCATCGACGATGTCGAAAACACCAAGCAGGCGGCCTGGATGAACGAGACGCCGGCGGTGATCGTCAACATTCAGCGCCAGCCGGGGACGAATGTCATCGAGGTAGTCGACCGGGTGAAGAAGTTGCTGCCGCAACTACAGAGCACGTTGCCGTCGTCAGTGCAGGTGTCCGTGCTGACTGACCGCACGACCTCGATTCGCGCCACGGTTCGAGATGTGCAGTTTGAGTTGGTGTTGGCGGTGGCCCTCGTGATCCTGGTGATTTTTTTGTTTCTGCGGACCTTGCCTGCCACGGTAATTCCGGCGGTGGCGGTGCCCCTGTCCCTCGTCGGAACCTTCGGGGTCATGTATCTCATGGGCTTCAGCCTGAACAATCTGACCTTGATGGCGCTGACGATCTCTACGGGCTTCGTGGTCGACGATGCCATCGTGATGATCGAGAACATTGCGCGGTATCTCGAACGGGGAGACTCGCCCTTTCAGGCCGCTCTCAAAGGTTCGAAGCAAATCGCCTTCACCATCCTGTCGTTGACGGTGTCCCTGATTGCTGTGCTGATTCCCTTGATATTCATGGGCGATGTGGTGGGACGGTTGTTCCGCGAATTCGCTGTGACGCTGAGCATCACCATTCTCATTTCGGCCGTGGTGTCGCTCACCTTGACCCCGATGATGTGCGCCCGACTCTTACGAGAGCGGCGGGAGGAACAGCCTGGCCCATTGTCGCGGGTATCGCAGCGGGTGTTGGATCGCATCATCGCGGGATATGGACGAAGTCTGCAGTGGGTGTTGCAGCGTCAGCAGGCGACGCTGGTCGTGACGGTCGCCACGCTCGTGGTCACCGTCGTGCTGTTCGTCCTGATTCCCAAGGGGTTTTTTCCGCTTCAGGACACCGGCGTGATCCTCGGCATTACAGAGGGACCGCAAGCGGTGTCGTTCGGCACGATGGCGGAACGGCAGCAGGCTTTGGCTCGCGTCATCCTTGAGGAGCCGGCCGTGGAAAGCCTCACTTCGTTTATCGGTGTGGATGGCACGAATACGACACTCAACAGCGGGCGCATCTACATCAACCTGAAGCCGCTGGGAGATCGATTGGCCGGCGCCGGCGACATCATCCGCCGGCTGGAATCACGTGTGGTCGACGTAGACGGCATCACCTTACACATGCAGCCGGTGCAAGACCTCACGGTAGAAGATCGGGTGAGCCGGACGCAGTTTCAATATACGCTGGAAGATGCGGATCCGGAGGAATTGAACCGCTGGGCCCCGAAACTCTTGGAAAGTTTGCAACTGCGGCCGGAGCTGCGTGATGTCAGCAGCGATCAGCTGAACCAAGGACTAGCCTCGCTCGTGGAGATCGACCGCAATACGGCTTCGCGTATGGGCATCACGCCGCAACTCATCACCGATACGTTGTACGACGCGTTCGGCCAGCGGCAGGTCTCCACCATGTTTACGCAATTGAATCAGTATCGCGTCATTCTGGAGGTCATGCCGGAATTTCAGAAGGGGCCAGAGGCGCTGCAGGCTCTGGAGGTGCGCGGGACAGGCGGCTCCGTGCCACTAAACGTCTTTACCCGTGTCACGGACACCACGGTCCCTCTTGTCATCAGCCGGCAGGGACAGTTTCCCGCGGTGACGATCTCATTCAACCTGGCGCCGAATGGCTCTCTCGGCGAGGCGGTGGAGGCGATCCGACATGTCACGCAGGAAGTGGGCCTTCCTGCCAGTATCCGCGGGAGTTTCCAGGGCGCGGCGCAGGCTTTTCAAAATTCGCTGGAGCATGAACCGTTGCTGATCCTGGCCGCCTTGATCACGGTCTATATCGTGCTCGGTATTTTGTACGAGAGCTATATTCATCCACTGACGATCCTCTCGACCCTGCCGTCCGCCGGCGTAGGCGCCCTGTTGGCCCTCATGCTGCTTCGTATGGAATTCAGTATCATCGCATTGATCGGCATCATTCTGCTGATCGGGATCGTGAAGAAGAATGCCATCATGATGATCGATTTTGCCTTGGATGCCGAACGCACTGAGGGGAAGCGGCCGGAGCAGGCCATTTATGAAGCCGGGCTGCTGCGTTTTCGTCCCATCATGATGACGACCCTGGCTGCGCTGTTCGGAGCGTTGCCGCTTGCCATGGGGGCGGGCGTCGGCTCGGAGTTACGTCGTCCGCTCGGTATTGCGATCGTCGGCGGACTGGTCTTGAGCCAGCTGTTGACGCTGTACACCACTCCGGTGGTGTATCTTGCTTTGGATCGACTGGCCGCCCGCTTCCGCCGAAGTCCTGAGCCGGTGTCGGTAGGGGAAGCCGTGCCGATAGGTCCACCATGAATATTTCGGCTCCTTTCGTGCGGCGCCCTGTCGCGACCACCTTGCTGACGATCGGCGCGACCCTGGTCGGGCTCGTGGCGTTTCCCTTTTTGCCGGTGGCCTCGCTGCCGCAGGTCGAGTTTCCTACCATCAACGTGTCGGCATCGTTACCGGGGGCAAGTCCCGAGACGATGGCATCGTCCGTGGCGGCTCCCTTAGAGCGTCAGTTCACTCGCATCGCCGGCGTCACGGAAATGACCTCCTCCAGTACGATCGGCGGAACCAACGTCACCCTTCAGTTTGAGCTCAACCGGGATATCGACGGCGCCGCGCGGGATGTGCAAGCCGCGATCAATGCGGCTCGTGCCGATCTTCCCAGTAATCTGCCGACGGCCCCCAAGTACAGCAAGGTCAATCCTGCCGACGGCCCCATTCTGATTTTGGCTATCACCTCTGACCTCGTCACTCGTGGGCAAATGTACGATGCGGCGTCGAGCATCCTGCAGCAGAAACTTTCGCAGGTGGAAGGCGTGGGGCAGGTGGCTGTGGGCGGAGGGTCATTGCCGGCGGTCCGTGTGGATCTCAATCCCACCGCCTTGAACAAGTACGGCATCGGGTTGGGAGAGGTGCGCCAGATTCTGAACAGTACCAATGTGAACCGTCCGAAAGGGCAACTGACCGCGGACGATCATACATGGGAAATCAGGACCAATGATCAGCTCCACAAAGCCGAGGACTATCTGCCGTTGATCGTGGCGTATCGAAACGGGCGCGCCGTGCAGTTGTCCGATGTGGCGGCGGTGGAGTCGTCGGTCGAGGATTTGCGAACCATGGGGGTCGCGAACGGCACGCCGGCCGTCTTGGTGATCATCTATCGGCAGGCTGGCGCGAACATCATTGAAACCGTGGATCGTCTTCGCGCGCGCCTGCCTCAGCTGGAAGCGTCCCTTCCGGGTAGTATGTCCTTGTCCATCGTGATGGATCGGACGCCCGTCATTCGCGCGTCGTTGCATGATGTCGAACGGACCCTCGCCATTTCCGTCGCCCTCGTGATTCTCGTGGTGTTCGCGTTTCTCCGCGATGTGCGGGCCACCTTGATTCCGGCCGTGGCCGTTCCCGTGTCGCTGATCTCTACGTTCGGTGTCATGTACGTGCTGGGTTATAGCCTTGATAATTTGTCGCTCATGGCGCTCACGATTGCGACGGGGTTTGTGGTAGACGACGCGATCGTCGTGCTGGAAAATATCACACGCTATCGCGAACAGGGCGTACCGCCCCTGGAGGCGGCCCTGCGAGGCGCAAGGGATATCGCCTTCACGGTCGTCTCGATGACCCTCTCGCTGGTGGCAGTATTCATCCCGATTTTTCTGATGGGCGGGATGCTCGGCCGGCTGTTTCGTGAATTCGCCGTCACCTTATCTGTGGCGATTCTGGTGTCGCTGCTCATATCACTCACGACGATTCCCATGCTGTGCGCGCGTGTCCTGAAGTCGGGTGTTGTCCATTCGCATGGCTGGTGGTATCGGATAAGCGAACGGGGGTTCCGCGTTATGTTGCGTGGCTACGCTACCAGCCTGACCTGGGTCCTCCGGCATCCACATATGATGTTGGCGGTGACGTTAGCCACCATGGCGCTCACGGTGTATCTTTACATTCTCGTGCCAAAAGGATTTTTCCCCCAGCAGGATACCGGTCGGCTGTTCGGCAATATCCAAGCGGCGCAGGATATCTCGTTTCAAGCGATGCGGCAGAAACTCACCGAAGTCGTAGAGATCATCAAGAGCGATCCGGCCGTCTCCAGCATCACGGGCTTCACAGGCGGCGGGGGCCATGCCGGCACGACCAATACGGGACGGATGTTCATCGCCCTCAAGCCGCTTGAAGAACGCGGCCTCAGTTCCGACGAGGTGATTGGCCGGCTGCGTCCAAAACTGGCGAAGGTGCCGGGCGCTCCAACCTATCTGCAAGCTATTCAGGATCTGCGGATCGGTGGCCGGGCCAGTAGCGCGCAATATCAATATACGCTGCAGAGCATGGATCTTGCTGAACTTAACACCTGGGCGCCGAAGGTGGAGGCGAAATTGCGGACGCTTCCGGAGGTTGTGGATGTGAACAGCGATCAGCAGGATCGGGGGCAACAATCCCTTGTCGTGTTCGATCGGACGACTGCGTCCCGGCTCGGGTTGAGTCCCCAACTCATCGACGATACATTGTATGACGCCTTTGGTCAGCGGCAGGTGTCGATCATGTATACTCCGCTGAATCAATACCACGTGGTGATGGAAGTTGCTCCGCAATACTGGCAGAACCCGTCCGCGTTACATGAAATTTATGTTCGATCCCCAAGCGGTGCTCAGGTGCCGTTGAGCGCGGTGACGCGGTACGAGCCGGCCAATACCATTTTGTCCGTCAACCATCAGGGACAATTTCCCGCGGTGACGCTGTCGTTCAATATGGCTGCTGGCGTGTCGTTAGGGGAGGCTGTGCTGGCTGTGGATGCAGCCATGCGCGACATCGGTTTGCCGGCGAGCGTGCGCGGGACATTTCAGGGAACGGCCAAGGCGTTCCAATCCTCTGTAGAGAATCAACCTTGGTTGATTCTGGCGGCGCTGGTTACAGTGTACATCGTGCTGGGGATTCTCTATGAGAGTTACATTCATCCTGTCACGATTCTCTCCACCTTGCCTTCCGCCGGGGTAGGAGCCTTGTTGGCATTGCTGCTGTTCAAATCGGAACTGAGCATGATCGCCTTGATTGGGATTATGCTGCTGATCGGCATTGTGAAGAAAAATGCCATCATGATGATCGATTTTGCTTTGCAGAGTGAACGGATAGGAGAAGGGAAAACTCCACAGGCAGCGATTTACGAAGCCTGCCTGCTGCGGTTCCGGCCGATCATGATGACCACGGCGGCAGCCCTCCTCGGTGCATTGCCCCTGGCCGTAGGTATGGGGGTGGGATCGGAACTGCGGCGCCCGCTCGGCATCGCCATCGTGGGCGGTCTGTTGGTGAGTCAGGTCCTCACGCTCTACACGACTCCTGTCATGTATCTGCTTCTCGACCGTCTACGACTTCGATGGGTTCGGGCTCGAGAGGCCTCCCCGCATCCCGCCGCCTAGAGACTCGCATTCAATACACACATACTCCGCCTCGTTTGTGACGATATGCGCATTGACAACTGTTTCCCCATCATGATATTGAGAATTGCTATCAAGAATTGTGGAGGAAGCCTCTAATAAGTTTTAGTCAATGACGCGGATCGTGAATCGAGTTCACGCAACATTCGAATAAGGCCAGCGGCCCCATGCGGTCAGAGCCCAAAGTTGTCTCACGACAGCTTTGGGCTTTTTGTTTTTTGTCGCCCGGTTTCAGGGTGTTGTCGGAAGAGGGAGGTCGAAAAAATGTCGGAAGCCGCACTGACGGCAAATATCGCCCATATACAAGGAGCTCGCAGTGGAGGGTGGCTGATTTCATTGGTACTGCATGGCGGACTTGTCGCTCTCGCGATGCAGACTGTGATGGAGGTCAAGCCGCATCTTCAAACGGAGACCTTTCGATGGGATGTGGCATTGCACCAGGCGCCGACACCGAGTCCTGTTGCTGCTGAGGCGCTTCCTACACAAGAGTCGGTTCCAAGACGGACAGAGCCCACGAAACCAGTGTCTTCGTCCGTCTCGAGTCCTTCGCGAGCGCCGGTTCCCAAGGTCGTGGAGCGGACGGCAATCGTTCAAACGGTTCAGGCTACGCAAGTCACCCCGCGAGTAGTCGAACGCTCCGCCCCTCAGGAGCGCCAGTCGGTCGTGACAGAGGTACAACCGGTTACCTCGCGACCGGTTGAGACAGTAGTGGCCCATGCGCAGGAGATCCTGCAACAGACAAACCAGGACGCTGTTCAGGCCGTCGAAGCGCAATCGGTGACAGCACAGTTGTCTGAAACGATGATTCAGCAGTCAGCCGTTCCCGTCGAAACCCTGGCGACCGAGGTGGAACAGCCCGCTATCGTCGCACAAGAGGTAGTTCAGACTGAGTCCTCCGTCGCTACTGCAACGGTTTCACTCAATGGGCCGCAGGACGCGGTTGTGTCGGAGCCAATCGTCACGCACCAGAGTGCAGTTGTCCATCGTGAGGTGCGTGAGACGGCGTCGGCGCAGGCAGACCTTGGTTGGTTAGCGGAGTCCCTGTGGACGCGGATCGAGCAATTGAAGCGGTATCCCAGGCAGGCGCGAGCGCGTCGGTGGGAAGGCAAGGTGGTGTTGGAAGCGGTGATCCGTCATGACGGAACGATTCTCGAATGTTTGGTCGCCGAAAGTTCCGGCCACGGCTTGCTGGATCAAGATGCCATCTCGGTGTTGAGGAAAGCTTCTCCGCTTGCCCTGAAACACCCGCTGGGGAAAGAGCAAATCACTATTCTGGTGCCGATCGCCTATCGGCTCGAGGGGTAAGGAGCGGCAAGTCATCTTACGCGATCAAAGGAGTTTCGTCATGAGCGATGTCATGCAGAATGTGCGGAAGAGAGTAGTCGAGGCGGTCCTGTGCAGCGCGTGCCTCTTGTGGTTGGGGGCGGGGCCGGTCCTGGCTCAACCGAAAGGTGACAAGGTGTTTCAGGCGGTGGCGACCGATGCAAAGGGCGTCGAGACCGAGGTGCACGGCGTCATCTTCTACTGGGAAGAAAAAATAAGCGAAACATCGTTTGTGCCGCATGAGCTGAAGGAAGTGCCGGTCAAACGCGGAACCGCGACGGTCAAGATCAAGTTCGATGTCATCAAGACGATCGACGTGAAACCGTCCGGGAATGGGACGCCGCCCGCTGTGTCCATTACGTTGAGCGACGGAAAAGCGGGAGAGTTTACCCTGGCCATAGCCGGAAGCTTTAAAGGGCAATCGGATTTTGGCGAAGTCGAATTGCCGGCAGTTGACCTCAAACGCATTGCGTTCAAATAAATTTCACGAGTAATCGAGCGGCGGCAGAGAGGCCGTCGAGCGGAGGAACTGGCATGACGAACAGCACGAAGCGCGACACGGCTCGGATTTTAGCTTGCGACGATGTGCGTTGCCGGTGTGGACAGCTTGTCGCGCGATGGGCGGAACAGGGCATCGAAATCAAGTGCAAGCGGTGCCGGCGTCTCGTCACGATTGCCTTTAACGCGATCGGAGGGAGGCCGCCGGCGATGCTTGCGAACTAACTATTTCCGAGCGACGTCAAGGTAGAGGCCAAAGGACCGTGCGTGTCCAGAGCCCAAGACCATCAACATGGTCTTGGGCTTTTTATTGTGTGGTGATGCGTTGTGAGTATCCGTGAATGAATAAGGAGAACAACTAATCATGGCGGGACGTATCCGGGTCATGGGTGGAAGGGCTGTATGGGTGTTGGCGATAGGACTTGGTTGTAGCTGGAATACCCTTGTTCTGGCGCAAGGGATAGAGACGACTGTTCCCGGCCAGCAGGCCTCCGATGCAGGGACCAGCGCAGATGAGAGGAACACGGCGGTCGAGCCGGAGCAGCCGGCGAAGTCCAAACCAGTGAAGATTCCCGAAGTGATGGTGAAAGACGTGCACGAACGAAACGAGCCGGATCAGGAATCGGTGAAGGACATCGCGGGATCGGTAAATGTCGTCACGCGCGAGGAAATTCAGCGCGCCCGGCCGAAAAACGCCGACGAAATGTTGCGGCGCGTGCCCGGTGTCAACGTGCTCGACGAATATGGCCAGGGGATGCGACCCAACATCGGCATCCGGGGTATGGATCCCCGGCGCAGCAAAAACATTCTCCTCATGTTGGACGATATCCCCATACAACCGGCCCTCTTTGGCGATGCCTCAACGTATTACATGGTGCCGATCGAACGCATCGACCATATCGAGGTGATCAAAGGAGGCGCCTCGGTTCTCTATTCACCGAATACTCAGGGTGGCCTCATTAATTTTATTCAGAAACGGATTCCTACGACGCCGACGTTTTCCACCACGAATACGTTCGGCAGTTTCAACTTGTTTCAGTCGGACACGCAGTACGGGGGCCATTGGGGGAATTTTGGCGCACAACTCGGGTATGTCCGGCGCCAGTCAGACGGTTTCAGAGACCATAGCAAATCCCAGCTGGATGATTTCACGATGCGATTCGAGGCCAATCCCGACGATCGGACGCGCATTACGACGAACATCTCCTGGTACGACGAAACGACGCAGACGCCTGGAAGTATTACACCCGCTCAATACCGGAGCGATCGCACACTGGCCGGGAAACCGAATGATGAATTCAAAGGGCAGCGTGGAGCCATCGATGTGACGGCGAGCCGGGAGATCGACGCCCACAACACGGCCAAGGTCATCGTGTACGGCAACGTGTTCGAACGGAACTGGTATATCCAGGACCAGGCCGCCAACGGGACGCTGCTCTCGACCAGTCAAAACTTTCTGCGCAAGTTCAATGTCTTCGGCGTCATGCCGCAACACCAATTCAAATTTTCGCTCTTTGGATTGGATCAGCAGATCACCTCCGGCGTGCGGTATCACGCGGAGCGGCTGACGGACATTACTGGAATCGGGACGGCCGGTTCGAAGATCAGCCGCACGACGAACAACGCCGATTTGGAATCGGTGGCCTATGCGGCCTATACGGAGACGGCGATTCGGCTGACCGAAGCCTTCACCATTTCGCCAGGCATACGGTGGGAGCAGGTCAATCAAAGCCGCGAGACGATGAACGCCGTTCCCCCTGCTGGAGGGAATTTCAAGAGCTACAAGACGACACAAGGACTGATCTACGGGACAGGGGTGAAGTATCAACTCACCCCGGACAGCATGCTGTTCGGCCACGTCCATACGACCTTCAGGCCGCCGACCTTCGCCAATGCCGTCGATCCGACGAGTGGAACCACACAAGACCTCTCGGCTGAGCGCGCATTGAGTTCGGATATTGGCATTCGGTCCATGCTGGTCCCGGGGGTGAGTGCGGAACTCGCGCTGTTTCGCACCGAATTCAGCAATCAGATTGTCCAGCAGGGCAGTCAGTTCGTCAACGCCGGAAAGACGTTGATGGAAGGAATCGAAAGCACCGTCAGTCTCGATTGGGGAGAAATTGTCCGTCCACTGCAAGGCTTCGTCACCAGAGGCAGCATCACGCTCTTACGGCCGAAGTCCCTATTCGGAGCGACGGACGGGAAAGACCTGCCGTATGCCCCGCGCATGACGTTCTATGGATTGGTGGGCTATTACCACCCGACCGGGGCGTCGATTGAAGCTGATGCCACGTATGTCGCGCAACAGTTTACCGATGGCGCGAATACCCAGACGGAAAATGCCCTCGGTACAAACGGCGCCATCCCTTCCTACACCATCTGGAATCTGCGGCTCAATTACGCGCCGCCGAAGGCGAAGTGGGCCATTTTCGCCGGTGTACGCAATCTGACCGATGAATCATTCATCGCGCAACGCACCACCGGCAGTTTCCTGGGGATTCAGCCCGGTGAAATCCGGAATTTCTACGGTGGGGTCTCCTGGAGATTTTAATGGGGAGCCGCAACCTTTGACCGAACTTCAGAAAGGAATGACGCTGATGAATCGGAACCTGTTCAATCGTGGATTATGGGGAATCGTCTTGGTGGCGAGCCTGTTGGAAGCAACTCCGGCCCAGGCCCATTTTGTCTGGGTGGAGACGGATGCGACGGCACCGGCTGATGCGGGACAGGGAGTGAAGGTGTATTTCGGTGAGTATGCCGAATTCCTGCGAGAGGAACGTGGAGGCCGGCTTGATTCGATCGACGGCGTCACCGTGCGTGTGCAGGATCCGAAGCGCGGGAAGACCGACGTGCCGCTGACCAAGCAGGTCAACCATTTCGTCGGTTCCGTCTCCTCCTGTGTCCCGGGACGGAATGCGGTGGTCGCCGAGCAAACCAAAGCGCCGGTTCAGGATCTACGCAAGCATGATCTGGGTATCGTCAAACCGATGTTCTATGCCAGGACCTATTTCGTCTGCCTGGAAGAGAGCCGCGTGAATGAGCATGAGCGGGATCACTCGACGCCGCTGGCGTTGGACTTGATCCCTCTCACCACAGGATTGAATCTAGCGTCCGGCCGTGTGACCCCGGGGCCGGGCGGCGAAATCGTAGTGAAAGCGATCTTTAATGGCCAACGCTTGCCTGGGACTCAGGTGTTGGTGCATGCACCCAATGGCTGGGACAAGGAGCTCAAAACGGATGCCGAGGGTATTGTCTCCTTCACTCCACTGTGGCCAGGCCGGTATGTGCTGGAGATGATTCACGTCGAAAAGACACCGGGGGAGTTCGAAGGGACGGCCTATGAGGCGTTGCGCCATCGCAGCACCTTGGCACTGCAGGTGAGGGCCGAGCGCCCCGGGGAGCGATAGCATGAATCGCGGCGGATCTGAACGACTTGTCAGAGTGACTCATCGCTGGTTGGGTATGGGGGCCATGGGTTTTCTATTGCTCTCCGTCGTGACAGGCCTGTTGTGGGCGGACGCGAAGTTTCTCTATTGGGATGACCACTATAAGGAGAAGCTCCGGCCGCTGGCTGGCCCGCCGCTGGAAACAGCCACGTTGCCGGTCGATCGCGCGATACTGGCGGCCAAGGACGCCGTGGGCGGGCGGGCGTTGGTCGAGCAGGTGGTGTTACGGTCGGATTTCGGCCGCGTGTTCTACGAACTCAAATTGCGTGTCGAGGGCGTGTCCACCACCCTCTTGCTCGACGCCATGACCGGCGAGCGTCTGTCGCCGATTTCGCGGGAGCTGGCGCCGGTGATTGCTCAGCAATATGTGCGTGCACCGGCGACCGTCACCGGTGTCGACATCGAGCGATATACGCCACGCAAAAAGAAACGTGCACAGGATGCCGTGCGCGTTCGTTTCGACAATGCCGATGCCACGGAGATCGTGCTGGACCGGCAGACCGGGGACATCCTCGAAGACGAAGGTCGCTGGCGGCGGGTGCATTTTGCCGTGATGCAGCTGCACCAGTTGAACTTTTTCGGGTTTGAGAAAACGTTGCTCAATATTCCGGGCGTGCCGATTCTGTTGATGAGCCTGTCGGGAGGTGCCCTCTGGCTCTTTCACCGTGCCAGGGCGCGGCGTTCGAGATCGGCGATTTCATCCAGAGAGGCAGCAGTGTTTCCTGCCCGTTCGGACGATGCAAAGGAGGTTCCACCCCTAGGCTGAGCGCGGGCGGGATGACGCGACGGTGGCGTTTTCTTTCGCTGGTTGTTTAGAATGAGCGCTCTGAGGTGGGGAATGACGATTCGTACCATCAAGGGCCGCATTGTACTCGCCATTGTGCTGGTGGGCTGTATTCCGCTCCTGATCGGACTCATTCTCGCCTACATGTCCGGTATGCGTTCGCTTCGCGACGTGATCGGCGGAAATTTTCAAGCGATTGCCGAACAGGCCGCCGATCGCCTGACCATGCTCGTGCAGAGCGAAGTGCAGGGGGTGCGGTTGCTTGCATCCGCGCCTTTGCGGGTGCGTCAGCCGGTCGAAGCTGCCAATCTGTCTTATGCGGGCGAGTGGTCCGACACGCAGCGGCTGATTCAAGAACGCGCGAAGGAATGGGAGAGAGGACACGACAACGCGGCCGGCCTGTTGAATTCAGAATTGTCGCGCTTTCTTCTAGAGACGAAAGTCCGCGACGGCGACAAGATGGTCGGGCTGCTGATCACCGACCGGTATGGAGCATTGGTCGCAGCCAGTTCGGAACCGGATCACTACTTCCTCAGCCATGAACCCTGGTGGGAAGCCTTACAGGCCGGAGGCCTCGATCGCGTCTACGTCAGCGGGTTAATCCCCGGGCAGGAAGGATCCTTTCGCTCGCCGGAAGAGACCATCGATATTGCGGTTCCCATCCTTGACGACCATCAGCACACGGTCATCGGTGCCATTAAGGCGTCCTATCGGTTTGATTCTCTCTTCGCGATGATCAAAGAGATTCGGATCGGGCAGACCGGGCACGCCATGTTGTTCGACGCAGCCGGGCAGCCTCTGGTCTGTCCCATTTTGCCGCGTCGCGCCCATCGAATCCCCGGCCAGTTGATGACCATGATCGTGTCGTCAAACCCCGGTTGGGGCATCGCCGAAGACGACGGCCATGGAGCGACGGATACGGTGGTAGGATATGCGCCGGTCACGGGGCTGAGCCTGCCGGACAACTCCTGGCACGTCTTCGTGCGGCAACAACCGGAGGAAACTTACGCACCCATTCGCGACCAGTTACGAAACCTCGCGTTGATCGGAGTGGTGATGTTGGGCCTGCTCTGGGCGATGGGCCGCTACGTGGCGACCAGAATCGCCCAACCGATTCAAGTGCTCAAGACGGGTGTGGAAGCGATCAGCCGAGGCACCTACGACGGCCCGCTCGATGTGAAAACCGGCGATGAATTTGAAGACCTCGCGGCGGCTGTCCATCGCATGGCCGATCGGTTGCAGGCCTCGCGCATCGAGCTGGAGTCACTGAATGCCGAACTCACGCATCGGGTCGAGGAGAAGACCGCGGAGATTACGCGGCAGATGCGGAAACTGGAACTCTCGGAGCGGTTGGCGACATTGGGTAAGGTGGCGAGCGGGATCGCGCATGAAATTAACAATCCACTCGGCATCATTCTCAATCGTATCGAATGCATGGAGGCCGACGCCGCGCAGTCGAACGTGCCGGATGAGGTTGCCCGCGATCTGGTGACCATTCGCTCTCAAGCCGAACGAATCTCCAGAGTGACGCGCAGCATCCTCACGTTCTCTCGCGGGACGGTGTCCATGCTGAAGCCGCTCGACCTCAACTGCGTGGCCCGGACCTGCGTGGCCATGGCAGGCGAACGGATGACGGGGCTTTCTGTCCGGATCGGCATGGATCTGGCACCTGTCTTGTCGCCTGTGATGGGTGATCGTGATCGATTGGAAACCGTGCTGCTGAACGTGATCAATAACGCCATTGATGCGGTGACCGCTTGTGGCGATCGGGGAGTGGTCACGGTTCGGACGACTCCTGTGCAGATCGATGGTGATGAGTGGGTGCAGATCAGCATATCGGACAACGGGCCCGGTGTGCCGACGGCGATTGCGGATCGAATTTTTGATCCATTTTTTACGACGAAGCCGGCAGGCCAGGGAACGGGGTTGGGCTTATTCTTGAGTTATGGCATTGTCTCAGACCATCGCGGCCGGATTGAGGTGCGGAACGACAACGTGGGCGCCGTGTTTGAGATCTATCTGCCTGCGGTGGGCCTGGGTGAACGCGTGCATGAAGGAGCACCATGGGGATTGCAGGAAAAATTCTGATCGTTGATGACGAGCAGGATGCGTTGGACAATTGCCGGCGGATTTTGAGTCGTGTGCCTTATGATTGTCTGACCGAATGTGATCCGGCCCGCGCATTGGATATCATTCAGCGCGAGCGGCCGGGATTGATTCTGACCGATTTGCGCATGCCGCAGCTGGACGGGATTGAAGTGTTGGCTGCGGCCAAACGAATGGATCCCTCGGTCCAAGTGGTGCTGTTGACGGCGCATGCCACCGTGCAGACCGCGGTGACGTCGATGCGGTATGGCGCCTTCGACTACATTACCAAACCGTTCACCAGCATCGACCTGGTGCAAGTCGCCCGGCGAGCATTCGGCGAAGATGGCGCGACGGCTGCGAAGCAAACCGGGGGAGCTGAGGTCCGGCCTCCTGTTGATCAGGAGCGTCCGGGGAAGCGGGCCGGTTTGTCCCGAGTGATCGGGGAAAGCCCCGCCATGGAGTCGGTCTTCAGCCTGATCGAAAAGGTGGCTCCCACGCATTCCAACGTGTTGGTCTATGGAGAAAGCGGCACGGGAAAAGAACTCGTTGCGCGCGCGATTCACGATGCCAGCCTGCGGGCGGACCGTCCCTTCATTCCGGTGGATTGCGTGTCGTTGCCTGATACGCTTCTGGAATCGGAACTGTTCGGTCATGAGAAGGGTGCCTTTACCGGTGCGCATGTCTCAAAGCCGGGGTTGTTCGAGGTGGCGGCAGGCGGGACCGTGTTTCTGGACGAGGTCAGCGGAATGAGCCAGACCTTGCAGTCGCGGTTACTGCGGGTCTTGCAGGAGCGGCAAATGCGGCGCGTCGGTGGCATCCGGTTCTTGGATATCGATGTGCGGGTGATTGCGGCATCGAACCAGGATCTTGAAGCCGCCTGCCGGCGGGGAGAGTTTCGCGAGGACCTCTATTACCGGCTGAATGTCATTCCCATTGTTCTTCCACCGTTACGAAATCGTGAGGGAGACATTCTGCTCCTGGCGCGGGAATTTCTGCGGCGGTTCGTCAAGCAGCAACGGCTGGGGTTGGCGTGTGTGCCGGAATTGGATGCGTCGGCGACGGATCTGTTGTGCGGGTACTCCTGGCCGGGAAATGTACGTGAGTTGCAAAACGTCATTGAGCGGGCCGCAGTTCTGGCCGATGGGCCGGTCATTACGAGCGTCCACTTGCCCGATCGGTTGCGGCAATGCGGAGGGGAGGAGTCTGCGTCAGGAGAAGCCGGCTCCTTCAAACATGCCAAGCAGGTGGCGGTCACGACATTCGAGCGAAGTTTTTTGATCGACCTCCTGAAGAGAAACGATGGGCACATGGGGAAAGCCGCCCGTGAAGCCGGAGTGGACCGAAAGACGGTTGAGCGGATGGTCAAGAAACATGGCTTGCGCGAACTGTTCTAGCCGAAAGCGTAAAACGTAAAAAGTTCAATGTGAAAGGTAAGACCAGACGCGAGGTGTGTGCTTTCAGATCGTTCACGTCCTATTCTTTGTCTTTCGTTTCACATGGTGCCTTTCACGTTTTGCGCCTTACGTTCACCGTTTCCGTCACGCGTTCACCGTTTCTATTCACGGTTCGGCTGATGGCTCTCCGTTCATTGTTTGAATGGGGCATTGATGTCCCATGGGGACAAATGTTCCGGACACTCACTGTTCGCCTGTAAATCCTAATCAATCTTGATGTTGGCTAGTCTTTGATGGGGCGCGGTCGCCCCATTGTTGTTTCTCCTCTCCCTGCTGCAGTCGAAAATTCCCCGCAAAGTCTAAGTTTCCGGTCTCGGTCAATCTGGAACGAGAGTTGCTCCCGTATCCGGCGTCTTTTTGTGCGCAGTTCTTTCTATGCGCATTGATGGGTGCGCCATCATGTGATGCCGCGAATCAAGGGTGTGGAAACCGAAGGACCGGCCTCCTGGTGTTTCCACTCCATGAGGTGCAGGCCTTCACGGGCCTGCACCGCACGCGGCGCGGCTCGGTGGCAGAGAGTGGGAGTGCGGAGGGTTGTTGTATGGTTTCAAGAGGAGGTAGGTCTAATGAGATCGGTACGTAGCGGGCCCAGGAAACTGAATAAGCACAGGTCCCAAGCGGCCTGGAAGCTCCTGTTGGGAGTCATGCTTCCATCGGTCTGTGTTGGGGCGTTCAGTGTGGCGTCGGCGGCGCCTGAGCTGCATGGGGCTGCACACAATCAGCCGGCATGGGCTGAGCAGTTGAAGGGACAGACCATTATCGAGGATGCGCAGGAAGGTCATGTCGAGCGCACCGCGATGATGGAGCGTCAACACCAGCGCATTATGGAGAAGATCAACGAGCAGTTGATCCATGATGCCGAGGTGCAGCGCACAGGCGGCCAGTACAACAACGTCAACATGTTGCACCAGTACGGCGCCGGGAATCAGGATTTGTTGTTGATGTCGAACAGCGGCGCTGAGCCGGTCTCGTCAATGGGCGGGAAGTGTCCGGCCAGCGCGCCGGTTCGCAGCTATGACGTGTCGGCGATCAATGTGGAAATCACCTTGAACATGTGGCTCGATTTCTATCCGGGCTACATGTACACGCTGACGGAAAATATCGACAAGGTCCGTGCAGAGGAGACGAAGAACAAAGAGGCGCGGGATAAGGACGGCTACGATCCGGGCGGCGTCATCAACGGGTTGCAGAATCAGTTCATTCAGCCGCTGGTCCTGCGCGGCAATCAGGGGGATTGCGTGAAGATGACCCTCCGCAACCAGTTGGAGGGTGATGAGGAAGTCAGCTTGAACATTCATGGTTCCAGCATGGTCATGTCGGCTACGGGACAGCCGGCCACGACCACCAATCCCGACAGCATCGCCGCCAAGGGCAAAGCGGTGGAGATGGAATGGTATATCCCGCCGACGCAGCAGGAGGGCAGCCGCCAGTTCCATTCCTACAGCAATGATCGCGAGTTGACCGTGATGGGCCTCTTCGGGTCCTTCGTGATCGAGCCGAAGGGGTCTGAGTACCTCGAACCGCTCGGAACCGGCGATCCTCAGCCGACCAAGAGCGGCTGGCAGGCGATCATCAAGAACGGCAGCGGACCGGACTTCCGGGAGTTCGTGCTGTTTTATCATGAAGTCGGCGACGAAGCATTTCGTCCCTTGAACAAGAAAGGCGACTTCATTCCGCAGCGCGATCCGCTCACCGACGTCTATCGTCCGGTGGCCCGCGCCTTGAACTATCGGAGCGAGCCGTTCGGCGTCGACAATATGCAGACGCAGCACGAATACTTCGGCTTCGAGGACGAGTCGATGGCCTACAGCGCGTATACGTTCGGCGATCCGGCCACGACCATTCCGCGCAGCTACCTCGGAGACCCGGCCAAGTTCCGGCTGGTGCACGGTGGCTCCGAAGTATTTCACTCGCACCATCCGCATGGCGGAGCGATTCGTTGGCCGCGGAGCCCGCGGGCCATCGACGAAATGCCCTTGTGGCATGCGGCGAAGAACGGTCCCGTGAAATATCCCGTGATCCGGACGAAGTCCGATCGCGTCGACGTGGAAGTCATCGGACCGTCCGAGACCATGGATCTGGAAACGGAGTGCGGATCCGGTCTCTGCCAGCAGTTGGCCGGAGACTTTCTCTTCCATTGCCACGTGGCGCATCACTATATCGCGGGCATGTGGGGCTACTGGCGCGTGTACAACACCATTCAACAGGGCGCGAATCACAATGACGTGATGCCGGACCTCCTGGAGTTGCCGGACCGCAAGGGCCGCATCAAGGCGGGGGTCACGTCAGACGAACTGATCGGCAAGACCGTCGATTGGTTCGGTAAGCAATTCAAGATCGTGGAGAAGGGCAAGACCGATTGGAAGGCCGACCCGGCCGTCGTGACTCTCAAGGACTGGGTCGAAATGCAGTTCCCACCGCAGGGTCTGCCGGGCCACAAGAAGGATGAGCGCGACCAGACCAAGTCCTATGACGCGACCGTGCTGAATTGGAACTGGCAGGGGAACCGCGCCATGACCGAGCCTGAGAACACGGTGCCGAATCCGCGGTATCAATCGACCCATCCGGGCGAGCGGCTGCCGATCGTGTTCGAGCCGTTGACCGGTAAAGTCTCCTGGCCGCACTTGAAGCCGCACTTCGGTCGGCGCGTGCCGTTCTCGAAGAGCCACAATCCTTCTCCATGGTTGGAGATGATCCACCTTGAGGAAGACGGCCAGCCGAGTTCCTATCCGGCCAAGCCGGGTGAGAATGGACGCTGGAGCCTGTGCCCGGAGAATGCCGGGTCGAAGAAATACAACGTGCACTTTATCCATACGCCGATGATGCTCGCCGACAAACAAGGCGACACCCCGGCCATCATGGATGAAGGCGGGTTGATTTATGTGTTGCATGAAGAGGAAGCGGCCATTCGCAAGAACAACGACCTGCGCTTCCCGCTGGTCGTACGGTCGAACATCTACGATTGCGTGGATTGGATGTTGACCAGCGAATGGGACGACGATGACTTCGGGAATTTCCATGCCTCGAAGGTCAATACCCATTGGCACTTTCTGCAGTTCGACAACCAGTCGTCGGACGGCGTGATCACCGGCTTCTCGAACGAACAGTCGGTGCGCCCGTTCACCATGTTGGAGAAGAAAACGGACAAGGGCTTGCCCTTGCCGTTGAACACCATCTTCACGAAGACGGGAAAGAAGGGCGATCGCGTGATCACCCTCAAGAACGCCGCGCAGTATCATCCCGGCATTGAAATCCTGATCGGCGCGGATAACGTCGGCGGGAATGAAGTCGGACGGATCCAGTCGATCAAGGGCAACGAGATCACACTCGTCCGGCCGTTGAAACACGATCATCCGGTGAAGGATATCGTGACGGTGGAATTTGTTCGGCAGCGGTTCTGGGTGGATTCCGATGTGGGCACCGTGTTCTGGCACGACCATGCGTTGGGCCGGATTACCTGGGGCCACGGCGGATTCGGCACGATGATTGTCGAACCGGTCGGATCGACCTATCACAACCCGAAGACCGGCGCGCCGATCCGGAGCGGTCCGTTGGCGGACATCCGCACCGCGGAGCCTGTAGGCTACGGGGTCAACGGCAGCTTCCGTGAGTTGCTGGTGCAATTGAATGACAGCGTGCCGCACACGATCAATATCGTGACGGCGGGCAATCCTCCGGGCCAGCCGGTGGAAGTGGCCCTGGAAGCGGGAAAGACGATCTCCTTTCCGATTCCTGACCATATCAAGATGACGCCGATGCCGTTCCTGAACGGCGGGACCCATACAACGGGCGGCAGTCTCAACTTCAGAGCGGAGCCGATCAGCGGACGCCTGAAGGCGAATCCGGATCCCTCGAAGCTCTTCAGCAGCGCCGTACACGGCGATCCGTACACCCCGATGGTACGAGCCTACCTGGGTGACACGGTCGTGTTCCGGTTGCTGCAGACCATGACCAATGAAAGCATGGTCTGGACGCTGTCCGGGCATACCTATCTGACAGAGCGGTATGCCGGCGATGCGAACCGGAAGAACTCTATCCATGTCGGTATCGCTGAACGATACGACCTCGTCGTTCCGCAAGCCGGTGGACCGCGACTGCAGGCGGGCGACTACATCCATTTCAATGGTCGTTCGTCCAAGTTCTCGGAAGGCGCCTGGGGTATCTTGCGCGTCCTCGATAAGGACGTGACGGATCTGCAGAAGTTGCCTGCCGGGTACAGCGGCCGGAACGAAATTCCGAAGGCTCCGGCGGTGTGTCCTGCCGATGCGCCGGTGAAGAGTTTCAATGTGTCGGCGATCGATTTCCCGTCGATGAAGTTGAACCCGAAGGCCCCGGATGCCATCGAGGTCGATTTCGAGCGGACCATCCAGATGGTCAATCCTGATGCCAAGATTTACGTCTTGGATGAGGATGTCGCGACGGTGGCGTCCGGCCTCCAGCCGATGCCGTTGACGTTGCGCGCGAACGTCGGGGACTGTTTGAAGGTGAAGCTGAGCAACAAGATGAAGCAGGGCCGTGCGTCGTTCTCGGCGCTGGGTCTGGCGTTTGATCCGAAAGATTCCCTGGGTGCAAACGTCGGCAACAATCCGGGCGAGCAAACCGTCGCGCCGGGTGAGAGCCGCGTCTATACGTACTATGCCGATCCATTCATCGGGGAGACTGCGTCCCTGGTGTGGGACTGGGGGAATGTCATGACCAATCCCCGCAACGGACTGTACGGCGGTATCGTGATCGGGCCCAAGGGGGCGACCTATCGCGATCCGAAGACCGGTGCGGATATCTCCACCAAGAACAGCTGGGTGGCCGATGTCATCGTGAATCGGACGATTCAGGGGTACGAACATCGCCAGAACTACCGCGATGTGGCCTTGTTCTTCCAAGATGAAGACAACATCATTGGAACCAGCTTTATGCCCTACGTACAAAACACGGCGGGATTGACGGCTGTGAACTACCGTTCGGAACCGTATAAGTTCCGCGAAGCCAGCGGATGCTCCCTGGGCAAGGTGTTCCAGCCTTGCTCGGTGGACAAGCCGGACAGCATTGCCACGCCGCTCATCGAAGCGCATGCGGGAGATCCCGTGCGCATCCATGTATTCGGGGCGAGCAATGAACAGAACGGCATGTTCAGCGTGGAGAAACATGAATGGCCGATCGAGCCGTTCATGCGCGGCGCCGACCAAATCAGCGTCGTGGAGTTCTCAGCGTCGGAATCGCTGGATGCCTTTATCCCTGCCGCAGGCGGAAGCTTCCGTCTGCCGGGTGATTATGTCTGGAGCAATCAGCGATTGCCCTATGCCCAATCGGGGCAATGGGGTCTGTTGAAGGTGTTGCCCACCGATGACCAACGAATCCTCCCGTTGAGTCAGCAGGCACCTTCGATCAAGCGGGCGGGGTCAGAGGCGGGAGATCCCATTGTCTCCCGCATGTCGAACCCCATCCAATAGGGTGAGCGGCGGCGGCCTCTCTTCACAGGGAGGCCGCCGTGTGGATGCAGTGCCGGTCCTAATCACCAGACTGCGGGAGAGCCCAGGTGCTCTCCCGCAGTTGTGTCGACTCCCTGCCAATCGAACCAGACAGGCCCTTATGGTCTGGACCCTGCGCGCGCGATCAATTCCTTCAGTCCGTTCAAATCTAATGCGCCCGGGACCAACTCCGTTCCGACAATGAAGCCGGGTGTGCCGCTGATGCCGAGGGTGCGTGCCAACGCACGATTGGCATCAATGACCTTCTGCCATTCGGGGTTGTGCATATCGGCTTCAAGGCGGGCGGTGTCAAGGCCGACGTCGCGTGCAATCGCCAAGATCGATTCCTTCGTCATCTCGCCTTTCGATGCCAGCAAGGCTTCATGGAACACTTGGTGTTTGCCTTGGGCTTTGGACGCGAGGGCTGCCTTGGCGGCTAGCTCGGAGGCTTCGCCGAGAATGGGAAAATCCTTATAGACGACGCGCACACGCGCATCGTCCTTTTGCAATTGCGTCACGGCGCCGGCCGCCCGCTTGCAGTAGCCACAGCGATAGTCGAAGAACTCCACGAGCGTAATGTTGCCGGATGCATTTCCGCTGATGGGCGAGGATGGATCGTCGACGAGTTCCTGTTGATGTGCCGCAAGCGCGACTTTTTGCTTGGCCCGTTCTTCCGCTTCGCGTCTGGCCTCCAGCGCTTGCAGGGATTGCTCAATTACTTCGGGGTGCGTGCGAATGTATTGTTCGATGACCCGCTCCATGGACTCTGTAACGACCGGATCGAGGTCCGCTGCGAGTACCAGTCCGGAAACGTGGGCGCTGGTGATCGATAGGGTGAGCATGGTGGCAGTCATGAGGTGACGGGAGCGATTCATCGGCCCTCCTTCAGGTCTGATCGCAATTTTGGCGGTGCTCGGATGAGCTGGATGCATGTGTGTCGACTGGGCTGCAGGAGAATACGCAGCGCTGGAACTCAAGGTCAACCACCACTCCGACAATTGAACAGGAGGGCGACGGATTGTCGGGATCGGTGATTGTGAGAACAGGCGTGAAGGAGAGGAGCCCTAGGGGCTTGCTCCTCGAAACGTCACCGGCCGCCTGGCACAGGCAGGTATTCGGGATGAGGCATGAGTTCGAGGCGGGGGAGTGGCGTCAGTTGGCCGGGTCTGTCGGTAGCTTCGTCAGCTTGATCACGGCGTGCTCGTGATTGAGTTCAACGGTGACATGGTCGCCGACGCTCAGGCCTTGCAGCAGGCGCGAGTGATGAACGGTGAGGGCGCGCGATTCTCCCGTGGGGAAAAGAATGGTGAGCGTCAACGCCTCCTGATCGATCGACATGATCGTGCCACCCAGCAGGGCGGGTTCCGCGGACGGTGGTGCCGCGAGAAGGTTTATCGGTTCGGTCCAGGAGAGCATCAGGAGAATCACGCTGAGTAGCAGAGGACGCATCCCATACCATAACGCATATACGCTCCATCTGGAACTAGCATTTCCCCTAACGTGCCCCTGCGCAGAAGGCCTAGATAACGGCTTGAGGGATTTTCCGGTTGCGCTGATCCTGTGGTCGATCTATGGTGAGAGTCCAGGAAAGGACGCTCATGCCCGAAGCCGTTCGCGATACGCCTACCATCCTGACCGTCAACGCCGGGTCGTCGAGTGTGAAATGGGCGGTGTTTCGAGTGGACGACTCGCCGGTCCGAACGGCATCGGGACACATCGAGCGGATCGGGCTTGCGGATGGTGTGGTGACTGTGACCGATCCTCGCACCGGGCGGCAGGAGCGTCGTGTTGCGCAGGTGCTGAGCCATGCGGATGCCGCAGGATGGCTGATCAAGCGACTAACGGAGACCGGAGAGGGCGCGGGAATCCAGGCTATCGGTCATCGAGTGGTGCACGGGGGCCATCGGTATGTCGACCCGCACGTGGTCTCGCCGGAGGTGATTGAGGAATTGCGGCGGCTCAGCCCGTATGATCCGGAGCATCTTCCGGCGGAACTCGCGCTGATTGAGGCCTTTGCCGACCGCTATCCCCATGCGAAGCAGGTGGCCTGCTTCGACACGGGGTTTCATCAACATCTGCCGCCGGTCGCGCGCGTGCTGGCGATCCCGCGCCGCTATGAGAAGCAAGGGGTCAGGCGGTATGGGTTCCACGGCCTGTCCTACGCCTATCTTATGGAAGAGTTGGAACGGCTGGCCGGTCGTGAGGCTGCTCGCGGCAGGGTGATTCTCGCCCATTTGGGCAATGGGGCCAGCATGGCCGCCGTGCGGGACGGCAGCAGTATTGATACAAGCATGGGTTTCACGCCGGCCTCCGGTCTCCCGATGAGCACCAGATCCGGCGATCTCGACCCGGGGCTGGTGTCGTATCTCGCTAGGACCGAAGGCCTGACAGTCGACCAGTTCCATCACCTGGTGAATGCGGAGTCGGGCTTGCTGGGGATCTCCGAAGTGAGTCCTGATCTCCGCGATCTCCTCGCGCAGGAGGGGCGTGATGTGCGCGCGGCGGAAGCCGTGGCCCTGTTCTGTTATCAAGGAAAGAAGTATCTGGGCGCCTACGCGGCGGCGCTCGGCGGCCTGGATCACCTTGTCTTTAGCGGCGGCATCGGCGAACATGCGGCCGTCGTGCGGGCGCGCATGTGTGACGGCCTGGAGTTTCTCGGCATCCATCTGGATCGCGCCGCCAACCACGCGAATGCCCCGATCATTTCGAGCCGCGACAGCCGCGTGACCGTGCGCGTGATTCGGACCGATGAGGAGGGCCAGATTGCCAGGTCGGTGTGCCGGCTCTTGGCGCTACGCTCAGACGAATGATCACGCCTGAAAGCCGTGGAGATCGCGCTGCGGCGAACCATGACGGACGATTCGAACCTGAATGAGGGAACGCATGAACGAGACGATGCCGGTCAGTCAGCCACTGAGTGCCGAGATGGTGGAGCGCATCCATGCCTATTGGCGCGCGGCGAATTACCTGTCCGTCGGCCAGATCTATTTATACGACAATCCCCTGTTGAAGCAGCCGTTGAAGCGGGAGCATATCAAGCCGCGCCTGCTCGGCCATTGGGGGACGACGCCGGGGCTGAATTTTATCTATGCCCATCTCAATCGCATCATCAAGGCGCGGGACCTGTCGGTGTTGTACGTCGCAGGCCCGGGGCACGGCGGGCCAGGACTGGTGGCGAATGTGTATCTCGAAGGGACCTACAGCGAGGTCTACCCGAATATTTCGCAGGATGAGGCCGGGTTGCAGCGTCTGTTCAAACAGTTTTCCTTCCCTGGCGGCATTCCGAGCCATGTCGCGCCGGAAACGCCCGGCTCCATTCACGAGGGCGGAGAGTTGGGCTATTCGTTGGCCCATGCCTATGGTGCGGCGTTCGATCATCCGGAGTTGCTGGTGGCCTGCGTGATCGGTGACGGAGAAGCAGAAACCGGTCCGCTGGCGGGCAGCTGGCACGGCAATAAATTCCTGAACCCCGTGCGGGACGGAGCCGTGCTGCCGATTCTGCATCTGAACGGCTACAAAATCGCCGGCCCGACCGTGCTGGCCCGGATGCCGCCGGATGAACTGGAGGCGCTGTTGATCGGCTACGGTCATCAGCCGTTCTTTGTGGAAGGCGACGATCCGACGACCATGCATCGACTGATGGCGTCCACCTTGGATGACATTGTGGCGATCATCGGGCGCATTCAGCAGGAGGCTCGCACGAAGGGATTCACCACTCGCCCACGATGGCCCATGATTGTGTTGCGGACGCCGAAAGGCTGGACCGGTCCCAAAGAAGTGGACGGCAAGCAGACCGAGGGCAGCTTCCGTTCCCATCAGGTGCCGATGGGGGACATGGACAAGCCCGGACACGTCGAGTTGCTGGAAGCCTGGTTGAAAAGTTACCAGCCGGAGGAACTGTTCGACGAGGCCGGGAAGCTGGTGCCGGAGCTGGCGTCGCTGGCGCCGGTCGGGGCGCGGCGCATGGGTGCCATCGCCTGCGCGAACGGCGGCAGTATCTTGCGTGATCTGCATTTGCCCGATTTCCGGCAATATGCGGTGCCGGTTGTGAAGCCCGGCGCCGACGAGGCCGAAGCGACCAGGGTGCAAGGCCTGTTTCTCCGCGATGTGCTCAAACAGAATCCGATCAATTTCCGGCTCTTCGGGCCGGATGAGACGGCCTCGAACCGATGGGGCGCGGTGTTCGAAGTGTCCGACCGTTGTTCGACGGAGCAGATCCTTCCGAGCGATGAACATGTGGCGCATGACGGGCGTGTCATGGAGATCCTGAGCGAGCATCTCTGCCAGGGCTGGCTCGAAGGCTATCTGTTGACCGGCCGCCACGGGTTCATGAACTGCTACGAAGCGTTCATCCATATCGTCGATTCCATGTTCAATCAGCACGCGAAGTGGTTAAAGACCTCGCTGGCGATCCCCTGGCGCCGGCCGATCGCGTCGCTCAACTATCTGCTGACCTCGCATGTGTGGCGGCAGGACCACAACGGGTTCAGCCACCAGGATCCGGGATTCATCGACCATGTGGTGAATAAAAAGGCCGAGGTCATTCGTGTCTATCTGCCGCCGGATGCGAACACGCTGCTGTCGGTGACCGATCATTGCCTGCGCAGCCGCGACTGTGTGAACGTGGTGGTGGCGGGCAAACAGCCCGCGCCCCAGTGGCTGGATATGGAGGCGGCCATCCTGCACTGCACAGCCGGCATCGGCATTTGGGAATGGGCGAGCAACGATCGCGGGAGCGATCCTGATGTGGTGATGGCCTGCTGCGGCGATGTGCCGACGATGGAAACGCTGGCGGCGGTGGAGATTCTGCGCATCGCCCAGCCTAATCTGAAGGTGCGCGTCGTCAATGTGGTCGATCTGATGAAGCTCCAGCCGACCAGCGAGCATCCCCATGGCCTATCGGAGAAGGAATTCGACGCCCTGTTCACGACCGACAAGCCGATCATCTTCGCGTTCCACGGGTATCCCTGGTTGATCCACCGCCTGACCTACCGACGGACGAACCATCACCATCTGCATGTCCGTGGCTACAAGGAGGAAGGCACCACGACCACGCCGTTCGACATGGTGGTCCTGAACGATCTTGACCGCTTTCATCTCGTCTCCGATGTCGTGGACCGTGTCCCGCACCTCGGTGCCCGTGCCGCCTATCTGAAGCAGGAGATGCGCGACAAGCGTATGCAGCATAAACAGTATATTCAGGTGCATGGGACCGATATGCCTGAGATCAGGAACTGGAAGTGGAGCGGAAGGCGCTGACGCCATGGCTGAACCCACCGTGGTCGTACTGTTCGATGTCGACAATACGTTGCTGGACAATGACCGGATCGCCGCCGACCTCACTCGGCACCTGGATGAAGAAATCGGCACCAGGGGAGAACGGCAGTACTGGGCGATCTTCGAGGAATTGCGAGCGCAGCTAGGGTACGTCGACTATCTCGGCGCCTTGCAGCGGTATCGACAGGTCTATCCGCGCGACCCACATCTGCTCACGCTCTCGCGGTTTCTGCTGAACTATCCGTTCGCCGAACGGTTGTTTCCGCAGGCCTGCGAGGTGGTGCGGCAGACGGCTGAGTGGAGCAACCCCGTCATCCTGTCGGACGGCGACGTGGTGTTCCAGCCTCGCAAGATCGATCGCTCCGGCCTGTATGAGGCGGTGGAAGGCCATGTCCTGATCTATATTCACAAAGAGAAAGAACTGGACGATGTCGAGCAACGGTATCCGGCCGACCACTATGTGCTGGTCGACGACAAACTGCGCATTCTCACAGCCGTGAAGGCCTATTGGGGAGAACGGGTCACGACGGTGTTTCCACGTCAGGGCCATTATGCGACCGATCCGGAGGTGTTGCGGACCTTTCCGTCCGCCGACCTGTCGATTGATCGCATCGGCGATCTGTTGCACATCGATCAAGCGGCAGTGCTCGCGGCGGCGCGCCGCCGCTGAGTGATGCGAGAACGACGCAGGCAGATTGATTCCGCGTCCTGCCCGCGTGATTGACATCGGCGCGGCCGAATCGTAGCCTACGCACTCCACCTCCAACAGGGCAGGTCGTCCATGGCGCCCACACACTCCCGTCACTCACTCTGGTCCACTCCGCTCGGCCGGCGTCAGCTCTTGAAAGGGCTGGGCCTAGCCGGGTCGCTTATGGCCCTTGGCGCTCCCGGTCCTGTGGCCGAAGCTTTCGCCGCAGATCTCGCTTCATCCGGCACAGGAACCGGCGAGATCCCGCTCCGTCCGCTGGGGAAGACCGGAGTGAAGGTGTCGGCAATGTGTTTCGGCGGCGCCCATTGGGGCCGCAACCCCGACGACGGTGAAGCCATACGCCTTCTTCACGAAGCCATCGACGCCGGGATGACCTTCCTCGACAACGCCTGGGAGTACAACGGGGGGCGGAGCGAAGAGTTGATGGGGAAAGGACTGCAGGGGAAACGGCAGCAGGTGTTCCTCATGACCAAGGTCTGCTCGCACGGACGGGATAAGCACGTCGCCATGCAGCAGTTGGAGGAGTCACTGCGCCGATTGAAGACCGATTATCTCGACCTGTGGCAGATCCACGAAGTCGTGTACGAAGACGATCCGGATCGGCACTTCATGCCGCACGGCGCAGTGGATGCGTTGTTGGAGGCCAAGCAACAGGGCAAGGTGCGGTTCATTGGCTTCACCGGGCACAAGCACCCGGCGATTCACCTCAAGATGTTGTCGCACGACTTTCCGTTTGATGCCTGTCAGATGCCGTTGAATGTGTTCGATGGGACCTACCGCAGTTTTGAGCGAGAGGTGTTGCCGGTGTTGGCGCAGCGTGGAATCGGTGCGTTGGGGATGAAGAGTGTGACCGGCAATGCCGAGCCGATCAAGCAGGGCGTGGTCACGCCGCAGGAAGCGATTCGCTACGTATTGAGTTTGCCGATCGCCTCGTTGGTAAGCGGGATCGACTCGGCTCAAATTCTTAAGCAGAACCTGGAGATTGTCCGTCGGTTCACGCCCATGACCGTCGCCGAAATGGAGGGGCTGCGCGCGCGTGTCGCCATGTATGCGATGGACGGCCGCTTTGAACTCTTCAAGTCCACCAACCGGTATGATGGCCGTATCGGCCGCGAACAGCACGGCATCTCTTAGCAGGCTGTTGAGAAAGGCCGCCTGCGGCGTTCTAGGTCGCACGCCTCCCTGCGACCTGCAGATGGTTATAGCGGGACTCCTTGTGGGGTGTATCCGTTCGCCAAGAGTATCTGTGAGGGCGAACGGGTCAAGCAAAGTTTGGTATGTACCTCCTCAGTCGGCGTCCTTCCTGCGGCCTTTCTGAACAGCCTGCATGGTATTCAGATTCTTGCTGTACTCGTGGGGCTACTCCAACAGGATGCCGTCACAAATCTCTTCGCTCACGCCGGAGCGTTCGGCCGCGGATCTCGGGAAGCGCGCCATTATTCGCCTCTCAACGCCACTCGACTGCGCCGAAGCCGGATGCCCCCAGGAGTACGTACATCAAGCTGACAGTGCTCACGGTTTGATCGCGATATTCGACGTTCGGGTAACTGGCATTCCGTTGAGCCACGGCATACCGGATGGCGATGCCGTGCCGGTCGAAGATCCGCAACGTGAACGCGGCATCGCCGCGCATGATGTTTTCCTGGCCGTTGCCTTCCGGTGAGAGCACCCGGCTCACATAATATTCTCGCCCCGTAAAGTCGATCATGGCTCGGTCGCCGAAGATCAGCCGCAGCGCGAGCAGCGCCTGCGGGGTCATGCCGTAGTGATAGTCTCGTTCCTCTCGGCGTTGAATGCTGCCGGCCGCACCATATCCTGCGCCGCCCAGTGCGGTCCCCTGCAACGCGACGCCGTCCGAGAGCCACGTCTGCCACACGGTGCCCAGCGAGAGGGCGGTGCTGGAGACCCGGAACACCTGCGGCGAAATATAGTCGTAGCCGCCGAAGAGACCCCAGAGACCCCGCGTGTGGTTGCCCGAGGCGTAGGTCGTTCCTGCCAGAAGCCCTCGAGTATTGAGACTCTCGAGCGTGTTGGCCGTCACGGCCGTCACGTGAAAGTCGAAGTAGTCGAAGGGCCGCGCATAGTGGTAGCCCTGTTTGCCTGGTAGTCCATAGGTGAGCGTGAGGTCGCCCACGGCGCCATGTTCCGTCACATTCGAGGCCACGTTGTGACTGCTCGATGTCAGCGTGCCGCCGGCTTCCAACCGGAAGAAGGTGGCCGGTTTGTCGCTGGGAAAGACCGCATCGAATCGGCGGCCGAAGACCAGCCGATTGAACCCGGTCGGTGGTGAGATGGCGGCGGCGGCCACTTCGCGGAGAAAGCCCGGGCGGCCATCATCGACTTCCAAGACGAGGCTTGCCATTCGGAAGAGGGCCTCTCCCAGAAAACTGCCGCCGATCGGCGTGGCGATCATGTCGTTGATCGAAGGGTTGGTTCGTTCTCCGCCGATTTCCCACGTAAAGCTTCCCGCCGTGCTGTAGAGAAACGATTCCCAGAACGAGAGACCGGAAGATCGCGCCAAGCCGTAATAGACGCTCCCCCCGTAGGGGTGGAGGAACTGGTTCACCTTGAATTGATCGTTGTCGATGACCCACTTCGAATCGGTGAGGTGCTGACGAATCGTGCTGCCGCTCGTGCGATAGTCCTCCCGCGGTTCGACGAAATGGCGATCGTATTGATTCAGCAAGAAAATATACGTGAGGATCTCGGCGGCGGGGATGACGTAGCTTCTGCCGCGGCCGCTGTCCCAGTCGAGTCGCTGTGAGGGAGGGGCGGATTCGGTTGTCGCCGGTGGTCCGTAGAACTCTGTTGAACGGCCCGTCTCGTTCACCGCCGGCGACCCTGGTTCCGCGATGGTGGTGGTGGGAGCGATGAGGCTCCAGATCAGAGCGCATACCAGAAGGCCGAGAACTGAACGCGGTGGTGCGGGGTGCCGGATCATGGTGAGGAGTAGAGTGAACTCAGATGCCGGTCGCAGGTCACTAGGGAGGTCCCTAGTCGGCGGATCAGCGTGCCCTCACCAGCGTGACCTGGGCGCTCTTGCCCCTCGCCAGTCTGGCAAATTGTTGCGTAAGTCCCCGCACGTGGCCGAGGTAGGTGCCCACGTCGTGGTCGCCGCAGGTCTGGCGTGGCATCAGGCGAAAGCCCCTGGCCGCAAAGTCCCGTCCCGCGCCGGCCCCGCACAGATGGATCACGGCCGCCAGGTCCTGTTTCTGCCGCGCGCCGGCGGGCGCCCCACGACGAAGGGGGAGTGCCGAGGCGATGTCGCGATCGAGTGAGGCCGCCGTCAATTCGATCGCGTGGCTCGGCAGCACACGCGTGTAGAGGCTGTTGAACCAACAGGAGCGCGGGGCGTGCCAGGGGCCATCCTCCACCACCGCATGATCGTGGATGCAATAACGCTTGGCGGCGAGGAACGTCCCGTCGGTCATTTGATACATCCCCACCGCACTGGAGGCCGGGCGGTACCATTCGAACGGATTCCACGACCAGCGCCAGCGCCAGTAGGTGCGTGCGACGGGGTTGCCGCCGCCCTCCACCTGGGCCAGTGCCGCAAGGAGTTCGGGTGCGACGGACGGCGTGGCATGTTCGCGAAACAGCGATCCGTACTGCCGCCAGGTTTCATGCGGGCTCTTGTTCAAGGTGTGATCCAGCGGGAACAAGACCTCGGTCGGTTTGTGAACGGCATGGTAGGCCCAGTTCGCGGCGAGCCACCCACCCAGGAGCAGTCCTAGCACAATGACGAAGCGAAGGATCGGGTGGGTTTTCCCTACGGCACGGAAGAAGGCCCGTAGGGTCCGCCAGCGGGAAGAGAGGCTGCGGCGGTGAACGCCACTTCTACGGGAGGAGACATGGGCCGTGTACTGAGCCGACCGTGACGCCATGACCTCACTATAACCGAAATCACCTGACGATCCCTCTGATTCTTCAGTGGCTCATCTTAAGGAAGCCTGCGGTCGGCAGGCTCAGGCCTGCATGCGTGTTGACGCGCTCCGGACCGTTTCGATGTGCATCGGTGTTAGCGGCTGCGGTGGCCACCGCCCCCGTGAGAATGTCCGCTGCCGCTCAGATGGCCGCCTGACGCTCGTGGCGCCAGGCTGACCGATGGGCCCGGCCGTGCGGGCGAGGGGGAACTCTGAATGTTCGGCGGGCTGGGGCGCCAGAAATGATTGGGATGAAGCTGGTACGGCGGCGGCTGCGGCGTGTAGTGCGGAGTGGCAGGCACGGATCTGGGCGTCGGGATCACCACCACGTCACCCACCTTGGCCTGTTGCCCCTGGCTGTTCAAGAGTGGTGGAGCCTGACGCGAGTGTATGGACGGAACAGGCGGCATCAGCAGTGATGGATGGGACGCCTGCGGCACCAAGGTCGGCGACAACGTCGGTGGCACGGAGTGGTTGTAAGCGGTGATCGTCCGTTGCGCGAGTGGAAGGTGGCGATGCTGCGGAGAGAGACGGTGCACGTGCAGCAACAGCCCGGTGATGCCGGGGGCGCCGAACCAGGGATAGGAGTAGACACCCAGTGTCGGATACGTCCAGCTGGTCCAGACCTGTGAGAGCATGGCGTTGGCCTGCAACTGGTCGAGCATGTCCTGTCGCTGATCCTGGTAGAGCTGGATGTCGCTCGGCGTGGACGCTGCGGCCAGAGCGCGGTTGGTGGCATCGACCTGTTCTTGTAGTCGATCGGTCTCGGCGCGGAGCGCCATCAGTTCCTGGCGAGCCTGGTCATTCTCACGGAGTGCGGTAATCGCCTGCACCACGTCATGCGGGTCGATCTCCGCCGTCAGGTCCACGCGCATGATGACCTGGTCCTGTTCCAGCCTCGTGGTGACCGTCTGATCCACCACCTTCACGATGCCGGCTGTGTAGCTACGGATATCATCCCGCGTGACGTTGAGGTCTCGTACGTCGGTGATGCGCTCGATATAGGTCGCCACCTGCTCCAGCGCGTCTTTCTTGGCCGCCTCCAGTGCCAGGCGGATCGCATCGGCGCGACTGTCATGGTCGCCCATCCGGTACTCGCCGCTGGCGTTCACGGTACGCGCATCCGCCGAGCGCGTCGGGGGATCGGCGGCAACGGCGGGTGGTGGTGTGTTCCGCGCTACCTGCTGGTCGAAGTCCTGCTGCGTGAGCTGGTCGCGGTACTTCTCCGGCACCGATTCGAGTTCATTGGTGAAGGTCGGGACACCCTCGTCAGTGGTGTAACTGTAGATGGTAGTGGCTGCGAGGGTCGAGGATGTCAGCACTGCGGAACCGGAGAACCAGAAGGAGAGAATCGCGGCGGAAGTCAGCACTCTACCTGAGAGGCACATGGTGAAACCTCCCGTGTCGTGACCAGTTCAGGATACCACAGCGAGCCAAGCCAACACTGCTGGGGCGGGCCTATATATGTTCGGGAAGCGAGGGGCGGGTTTGTCGAGTAGGCGTGCGGCTCCGGGTGGTAGTGGGGATTCTCGGCGGATGAGGTTGGTCGTCGCAGAAGCCGTTGCCCCGGTTCGGTTGTGTCCCGGAGGGAAGGCAACGTTCGGATGATCAAGGGTATTGTCTTGAGAGGTCCTCTTCAGGAAATCGATTGGAGCCCGGTCGTGTAGGCCTCACGGAACCGTTCCAGGCCATGCGCACCACCATTCACCAACCGACGTGCGGCTGCGAGATCATCTCCCAAGAGTGCTTCTTTGATCGGCCGCTCCTTGTCTTTCAGGAAGGCGGCCAACAGTCTTGCCGCAATCTGCGGATCCGAGGCTCGATCCGGCTTGGTCACCAGGGAACTGCCCAGCCCGATCGCGGCGCCATACCTCCCGTAGTTGAATCGCCCCGTGAGCTGAATGTACCCCCTGCCTCGAAAGCGCTCACCGTCCGGTGGGCCTTGATTCCCCAGGTCTGTACGATGGTCGTAGAGGTCAAAGAGATGCCCGTTGGGGGATGAATTAAAACGAGAGGGGTATTCCGCGATGGGTTCGAAACTCTCAGTTTCTGCGCGTATGGTCGCCAACGCCGTCAACACCATAGGACTGTCCACCAGGTCGGCTTGTACGAGGGCATTGAGGACCGGAGGCAAATTTGTTTTGATGTTCCTCATCGGCGTGACGGGAAACATCTGTGAGACGACGGTGATCGTAAACAGCGGGATGGCGGTTGGAAGGGAGTCATCATCGGAAAGGCCCAGGGCAGTGAGCGTTCGTGGGCCGGCTATTCCGTCAGCCAGGAGGCCGGTGCTCCGTTGAAAGGCCAGGACCGCGGCTTCGGTTCCATATCCGAACTCACCATCAATCGTGCCGGGTGGAAAGCCCAGGCTGAGCAGTTTCCGCTGCAGTCGTTTGACTGGTTGACCGGCATCACCGACCTGTAATGTCTTCATCCGGAGATCTCCCGCGTATGCGTTCACTTTTTTGCAGAGGCTCAACAGCCTTGCCGGCTGGTTCTTCGGTACGATTGTGAGCGATGGTTCTTCGTGTGGCTCACATCATCTCGTCTACTCGCGACAGCTACACACTATACCTGAAACGCGCTGGCCGGTAACCAGACTGGTCCACCTTCCCCTTATTGCCTCGCACCCATGACAAGGTTCGGTATGCTGGCAGTGGCCTATGCTGCTACTCAGACGAATCACGCCGATTCTCTCTTCATCCGAGAAGGTCAGCGGCTGCCCTCTGTGATCCAGAGTCTGGGCGACGCGACGCAACCGGCCCGGCACTGGGCACGCCTCCGAAGCGACCAGGCCTGCTTGTCTTCTCCGTGAGTCCGGACCGGAAGCAGGCCTGGTTCACTGCCGCGGTTTTGGCCCACAGCACCGATCGGCATGCCACCTGGCTGACGCGCCAGGACCAGCCCTTCATTGTGGCTTCGACCCTGGACGTCACACCGTAGAGCAATCCACGCTTGCTGACCCGCTGCTTCATTCCAGGGTTTCTGCCAGTCCTGTTCCCTGCGCTGGAGGATTACGCTCGTCTGTAGAGGCACTGGTGGAGGGATGGGTTCTCCATGCAGGCCATAGACAGGAGGGAAATCCTATGCGAGCACGATATCTTCAGGTATTGGCCATGTGTGCGTGTATGGGGCTGCTCGGCCAGCCGGCCCAGGCGGGACAGAATGCCGCGATGAGCCACCATCAAGAGTTGCAGGGAGTGGTAATGGAGAAGGGTGGGCAGCTGGTCGTGAAGGTGCCGAACGGTACGACCTACCAGCTGAACGAAAATCGTTCCGAGCGGCATGGACATGCCATGCCGAAGGCGGGGGACGAAGTCACCGTGGTGATCGACGAGAATAACATGGTGCTGGAAGTCCATCCGCAGGGTACGGAAGGGAGGCACAGGTTCGTGGTCGGCGAGGTGCTCTCCATCGGCAAGTTACAGCACGAGATCACGCTGAAGACCGCCCAGGGGGAGCGCAAGTTTCAGCTCGACAAGCAGGACCTTCCTGCGAGCATTCAGGATGGAGCCAAGGTACGGGCGGAGTTGAACGAAGCCGGACGCGTGATCGACGTCTATCCCCTGAAACCGGGTGCAGGAAGCTGATCCGTTCGATCGTTGATGTTTGAGAATGAGCGTGTAGGCTCCGGCCGAGCTGTGGGACAGCTGCAGCTCGGCTCGGGCGTTCGTACCTCCTAAAATCCGCACCTATCTCTTGCGCGACCCAGCCGCCGAGACTCTGCCCGGATAGTGACCGTTCCTCATTACGCTGTTGTTTTTCCTCCAGAGGGGAGAAGCTGTATCGTTGTCGAGCGTTTCCTGCGGTTGGAAGTCAAAATATCCCCACTCCAAGTCACCTTCCGTTGGACATCCATTCTCCGAGCCATGTGCAGCCATTTTCGCGTCGAGTACGCATAGCTAAATGTGCTGCATACGTGCCCAGTGCTGTCGTCGGTGGGTAGTCTAGTAGGTCCGTAGCCATCCACCAAAGAATTGGAAATGCTGGTATTTACGTGAGCTAGTAGGGCCATTTGTACGTATTGCGAAAACGTATGTACATGGACTACAAGGTGTGCGCCAAAAGCGCAAATGGCACGAATATAGGCCGCCCTAAATTTATTCATCCTTGCAGGGGATGTGTTGTATGAACACGTGGTTATGGCTCCAGGTGACGATAGAAACCTTGTTGCCAAACCTGATTGGGAAGCACGATCAAAGGAGCTGATGCCATGCTGTTCGTGATTCTTGGATTAGTGCTTTCTATTTTCGGTCTTTCTGGTTGCTCCTCTGTTCCCAACACCATAGCAGGATTGAGCACGCTTCAATCTACGATTTCGGGCTCTAATTATGTGTTTTTCGTTGAGCCCTCATCGGGCAGGCTGACTCCGTCTCTAAAAAGAGAGGAACTCGGAGAGCCGATTCATGCTGGGGATTATTTCTCAGTTACGTTGGATTTTGGGTTTCTCCGCTACCTTCAAGCGGTTGATCCATATGTCATCGTGTATTCAGAAACATGGATGGGGAAGAACCCTCGCCCGACGGAGGGTGAGAAAACTCTCCGTCAAGTGGTCTTGATTAAAGAAGGGATGGCACCCAATTCCAGGCTTCCCATCACGAATTTCCCGCTTCTTGGCCCAGTGACAATGGGAGAGGATCTGTTAGATGTCTATGTCACATTGAAGGTAGTTGTTTTATCGAAGAATGATAATGCCCAGTCGATCAAGTTGGTTGAAGGATTAGCTGGGACCGCTTCTGCGGCGGGGCCACAATATTCAGCGCTAGCTGGTGCTGCCGCAGCGACTGTTGCCGCCTTTATTTCTCAAAATAAGGACAAGATCGAGTTTGAGCACACATACGTCCTGTCTCCTGACGGGAGTATTTCGCAGGGTAGTCAACGAGAGACCCACTACTCAAGACTACAACTTCGTGAAGGTCAGCTGGTAACCCTAAAAGGGGAAAGCCGCTATCGAAGCGTGCCCTATCCCAACTGGCAGTATTATTTGTATCCATTTAATTGGTTCGGTATTGGCACGGATAAGAGCTCGAGAAAAATTGAGAAAGAATCGGCACCAATCTATGGGCTCATTGGTGCGATAGTTCATGCTCCTCAGTTCATTGCTGAAACTATATTCTCAACTCCGAGCCCAGACAATCCGGTTGGATTAGCGGACTATAGCTATTCTCCAATGGCTGCCCTTTCTCCAGTACAGAGCCAAACTACTATTCCGTTTTCCTCCCTTGGATCAGACGGTATGGAAATTATTGACTGTGCCGCAATTAAGCCAAGAAAACTGACGATTCTATTTGGACTATTGGGCAATGAGGACGTTGAGTATTGGGACCACTCAGATAAAACAAACGGAAACTGTAGATTGAATGTGGCGATGGTATGGCCTAATCGATTTGAAAGTAATGCTTACGTCCAAAAAACACATATGGGGATCCGCGTGGCGAGAAGTAATGGCTCCCTGGGTACTTTTCAGGAACTGGTGGACCATTTCTCCGAACATTCTAAGGTAATTAGCGAAGTCACCACCTCCAGCTCTGACTCAAGAAAGCTGACGGATGAACGAATTGATGCTGCATTTGACAGCATCAAAGAGGCCATACACGTTGACCGAGCAAAAAAGGCCATCCGCGATGATGCAAAGGCTGGCTTTATTAATTCCATCCCTGAAGTGGGTAAGGCTCAGCCGTCTCTCCTAGTAATGCAAATAAAAGAAACCTCTTATCATACGACGCGGCGCATTATTCAGTTTGCAAAAAGCAAGAAGCAGGGAGATCCGAACGGTGAACGATTGTTTGCCGATGTGCAGGCCTACATCAACGCTCAGCGATGGAACGTATTAAATCAGACTTCAGATCCACGGTATTCCGAGTGGGTTGCGGCATGGAAAAATGTGATCGAAGGCGTCAGGGAAGAGCTGTCTTCGTGGCAGATGCCAGCCTTTGTTCAGAAATTTGATCCAGCTCTGTGGGATAGCCTCGCCGCCGGTGTGTGCCAAGGTAGTCTAGAGATGCCAGCTGTATCTGTCAGTGACATAGGGTTGCATGAAGGGCCGGCTGGGGCTAAGAAAGCCCGCTTTACCGTCAATGTCCTGCCTAAGCCTCGCACACCATTTAATCTCACAGCGAAGACTGTAGATGGAACAGCATTGGCGGGAACGCACTATGAAGCAGTAACCGATCTGAGTATTCCGGTTGAACTCGCGAGGGCCTCCTATCCCATTGATGTCACGGTCCATGGCAATTCCGTAGCGCAGAACTCTGTAGCAACTTTCCATGTGACACTGGATTTGCCGTCAGCTGAGAAGGCGAAGGCATTCTTGTGTCGAGGCCAGGCACTCGGCAAAATCTTGGATGGTGACGGGACCATCACGAGTGTCTCCCCGATCATCGAAGCAGCCTCTGGCGAGGGGCAGACGGCCGTAAGGATAAAATTCGAGTTTGCGCCTCCTAGTTTTGATCCCATCGAACTTGACTATAAAGTCCTCCCAAGTGAGGCTGCGAAAGTGGATGATTTTGAGAAAGTTAAGTTTACGCCACTCCCCATGCAGCCCAATGCCACTTCGTCTGAGGAGAAAATTATGTCTTTCCCAGGGAGCACAAAAAAAGTTTCTATTTTGGTTGTCCCTCGAAGCAATAATTTGAATCCTAGCCCTATCATTCGGACAGTCGATGTGAAGTAGGCCTTCGCTTCGAGACGGCCAGGTCTGGATCACGGCGGTATATGTTGTTCCAAATGTAGGCACCGTTCATGCCTGCAGAGGGACCTTACAGGTGCATCCTTGAATCTCCCCCGCTCTCGTCCCTAGCGTGAATCATTGGATTGTGAGTCTATCGACAAGCTGGCTAATGCGGGTAGTGTGCCTGGAAATCCCGCTTGGTATGGCAGTTGTGAATTGTTCAAAAGGTAAAGAAATGATGAATGGAAGCAAGCGGTGTTTGAGCCATTGTATCCAGAGAGCTCTATTAGCCGTATGGTTGTTGGGAGTTTGGGGCTGTGCCTCCCTTCAGCAGCGGACGGCCTATGATTACCAGCATCACCAGCTTGTCATACATAAAGACGGTGCCGCGATCGCGTCCCCAACTCGGCAGGAGGCGTTTAGTAAGCCATCGGACAAGATCGATACAAATCGCATTCTGCTGCAGGTGGCGGAGGTGCAGCAGCATATTGAGCGAACAATTATCAGCGGTATCGACGCCCATGTCAGGTCATTATCCGCGGCGCCGTCACGCGAGTGTGACGGACGTCTTCATCTGCTGATTATCGTACATGGTGGGATGAACGGTTACGATTCGAGTTCAAAGCACGTGACCGATCTTATGCCGAGCCCCATCTCTGCGCCATCTGACGTAGTGGGTTCTTACCAACAACAGGGAGTGCTGAACAAGAGTTGCTATTACCCGATGTTCATCAACTGGGATTCTGATTTTCCAGACTCCATTGCAGATGATCTGTTCAGGTATCGGTTTGGTAAGCACAATGCTTCGCTGGCGACCAGCACATTTCCAATCGTGCTAGGAAATCGAATACTGGCAAGTGCCATGAGTGTGCCAACGGCCATTCTTCACCAAGGCCAAACAGCTTGGCATGGAATTTCAGGAGCCTATGAGGAGGGGGATCCTTGGTTAGGGATCGTAGGAGACACTCTCCTCAACCTTCCCGCTTACGGTTTAGGAATGGCGTTTCTTCCTTTTGCCGAAGGCATTGGAAGTCCAGCGTGGGGAATTATGAAGAAGCGTGTGGATGACGCAACTAGTGTCCGTACTCCTGCGATCAGCCCCGGATTTAAGGGCGCGGCCAGAACTCTCATGGAAGCTTTACAAGCACGGGTTGTGGTTGACGAGGCTTGTGGGCGAATCCAAAGTCGTGCTGTGGATGGCCGGAGATACTGCTGGTCCAATAGCAGCACCGAGGTAGACATAACCCTGGTTGGTCACAGTATGGGAGCAATGGTTGTTAATAGGCTCTTGGACGTCATGAATGATACTCATGCGTCCGCCTCCAATAGAAGTTTGCCCATCACACGAGTTGTATTTTTAGCACCCGCATGCTCAATCAATGAGGCAGAGCAACTACTTATGCCATATCTTGAAAGGCATGAGCAGACGCATTTCTGGCTGTTTGCTTTGAACAAGCGTGATGAAAGCCGGCAGATACCATTGAACGGTTGGGCAGTCTTCTTGCCTCGCGGGACATTGCTTGCCTGGATTGATACATTTCTAGAGCAGGAAACCGGCCCCGCAGAAGGGCGTTTGGGATGGGCAAAAGCGCTGGAAGATTTTTATGGAACTTCATCTGCCCCGCAGCCCAAGCGCTCCCTCGTTGAGTATTTTTCCCGCGCTACGTCGCCCTTTAGACCACTCAATGTCTTGTGGGCCAGAGCCAATTTGCGGGATCGTATTCACACCTACTTGTCGCAGCGAAGAGTCTTGAATCATGGGTTTGCACCTGAGTATCACGAAGATTTCTTGCAGCCCGATCATTTTGCCAATATTTTGTGCCAACTTGACGAAAGTGCATTTAAAAGTAGTTCTGTATGCAGACCCTGATCGATATGGAGCGTAGATTCGCAGGGCCGTTGTAGTCCGTGGCAGGGGCGGTCCGTCGGCATCGCTCCCCCACAGCGGTAGGCCGGTGCGGACGGGCCAGGGTGCCGGCAAGTTCTATGCACGTCCGTCGTTTCTGCACAGTTGGTAGCGCTGCGCTTGGTCGTCAGCTGTCTTGCGGTCAAAAATCGATTCGCTTCAAGGTTTCCCGCAGAATATCGTTGTCGAGGGGAATATGTCCGATTTTCGGTTTTTGCTTGTTGATCTGCTCGTGCTTGCAGCGCCCTTTGTCTTGCGGCCAGCTCTGCAGTACATTTTCTATTTTAACCAGAGCATTACCCCGCCACTTCCAACCGTAGGTCTATGCGTTCGCGTCGCCTTAGTCTACGAATTTTTGCGGCTCAGCATACTCACTACGAACGCCATCCATCGATTGGTCGCCCGGGGTTCACAAGTAACCCAGGTGGCTTGATTTCAGGGGAGCACTACACGATCTTCGAAACGTCCTTTGAACCGTTCGATGAATGCGTTCTGATCCGGTTTGCCGGGCTGGATGCATAAGCTCCCTCCAGATCGAGATGAAGGTGTTCCCTTTTGAGGCAAATCTTAACCTCAGCAAAGGGCTTTCGACGGCTTATTTTCTTCCCTCGAGATATCCCCTAATTGATTCCTCCCCTGTCCCCTGCGTATCTTTGCCCTGCTGCCAACGTTTCGAACATGTGTGAGGGAATGAGATGGATCTAGAGAAGAAGTCCGAGGCGGAAATTCTGGCCATTGCTGATCCGATCATGGACAATCTGATGGAGGCATCAACAGCTATCGACCATGCCCGCCATGTGCGGGACTTTACTGAACGGCTCAAAGCCATCGTCACGAAAGACTATCTCGAGCGGGTGTGTCGGCAGTATCAAACTGAAATGGGCACATTCGGCGCGCGGACGCCGGTCGCGGTGTTCCGTCGGCCCGGCTCCATCGCTATTGTGTGGAAGCAGCAATTCACCAATTCGCCCGGCGAGTATGTCGCAGAGATGGTTCTGGTGCAGCAGGGGGGCCGCTACCTTGTCGACCATGTGTTTGTGCTGTGATGTTCCGTTTTTATCCTAATCCTACTTTTTCGCCCTGTTCGCTCCCTAGTCCGCCTTGTTTCCTTGCTCGCAGGAGATCGAGGGACTCACGCGCCCTGCATCCCATTTCCAAAACATACAAAAGTCGGTGCGGTGCGGTTCGTGGAAGATATCCCGGTAACAGACCGTTCCATGGAAATAGAGCGCCGACCTGGTCGTTCGTATGGCGGTGATCTCCTCGGCAGTAAACGGCGTTTCGCGGACTGTTTCCGGTCGCGACAACTTGCCGACGAACCACCTTCGTTTGTCTGGTTGTTGACTGTCGGGGCAGGCGACTCGCTCGAAGTGTTTGGTCAGCGGGTAGTCGGCCACGGTGATGGCGGCCTGGACGGCATCGTTGTACGCCGGCGTCCGTCCGATGTTCTGGATCGTCTCCCGGACTCGAGGCGGCACGCCTTCCTTCAAAGTCGTTGGTCCCTGCGCGCGGGCATCGACGTAGGCACGCAATTCGAGTTTGGCTTCTTGCTGCGAGACGTATTCCTGCCAGGTCGGATACCCCACGAACGCGCCGATCACTGCTGCGATGACCACACACACGAAAACCGCGAGTCTGATACGAAAGCTCCGCTCGTCGGCAGCGGTGGAATCCGCAGCCGGTTCAGGCATGGGGCTATCAGGGGAGGAAGGGCTGTTCGGTCGATCTGCATCCATGCTCATCCTCCTCGTTCAAAGGCCGTAGCCTAACGATTCTGGTACGTGGGATCAAGCAATGGAATAGCTATCATCACAATGGGTTGCGGCCTTCGACGGTCACAGTTCTCCACCTCTCCAGGTCCCCACGCGCACATCGCACTATCTCCCGGTTGCAGAATCGCGTATCGTCAAGAATCATGGGAAACAGGGCATCATTGCGCGGCACGTCGGTGATCGTGGCGGGGGCAGGCCTTGCCGGACTGACCGCCGCCTATGAACTGAGCCGGCGCGGTGCGCAGGTGACGGTGGTGGAGGCGCGTGACCGCGTCGGGGGTCGTGTGTGGACGATGCGGGACGGCTTTTGCAACGGTCAACATGCTGAAGCCGGAGCGGATTTGATCGATCCGGACCAGGAGGCGATTCGCCGATTGGCGAAGGATGTGGGGGTGACTCTTGTCCCGATTCTGCGAGGCGGATTTGCCTATGTCCGACGAGGGACTCGTGCTCCTGTGATCGAGTCGGGTTCCTCTGGCGGGGGACTGTGGGCGGCATTGGCGCGAGTGGCCGAACCCTGGGTGCGGGCCTATCGCGTGAGTGAGAAGCGTTGGGATGGTCCGATTGCACGGCAGTTGGCGGACTGTTCTGTCGAAGAGTGGTTGGCTGAGATCCGGGCTGATCGACGGACGCGCGCGAGGCTGACCGGGTTGCGCGGATTTTTTCTCGCCGATCCTGCGAACCTGTCGTTGCTCGCGCTCGTCGATCAGTTGGCTACCGAGTCGTCCGCATGGGATCGGTTCTACCGCATTCGGGGCGGCAACGATCGTTTCGCCACCGCGCTCGCCGGGAGGCTGTCAGAGCCGGTGTTACTCCAGACCAGATTGCTCGCTGTGGCACAGCGACGAGGCAAGGTGCGTCTGACCTTGCGCGGACAGGATGGGCAAGGTGAGATGAGTGCCGATGCGCTGGTGATGGCGTTGCCTGCCACCATGGTGCGGCGTATTGCCTTCACGCTGTCATTGCCGGTGCTGCAGCGCCACGCCTTTCGAGATCTGCGATACGGACCGGCAACGAAGACGCTCCTGCAGTTTGATCGGCGATTTTGGCGTCGGCCAGGCCGGGCTCTGGCGTATGGCACCGAGTTGCCCATCGGCGCCATATGGGACGGAAACGAAGAGCAGCGTGGAGGGGCCGGCATCTTGACGTTGCTTGCGGGCGGCTCGGCAAGTCGTGACACGAAGCAGCTCATCGCCCGAGGTGGGGCCGAGGCCGTGGCGGCACAGCTGAAGTGGTTGGGGTCGACGAAGGCCGTTCTGCGCGCGGCGCGTCACGTGTCATGGGAAGACGATCCATTCGTGCGGGGCGGGTATGCGGTGTTTCAGCCGGGGTATGATCCGGAGCAGCGAGCCTGGCTGGCCAGGCCGCATGGACGCATTCTCTTTGCCGGCGAGCATACCAGTCTGCACTGGCAAGGCTACATGAACGGGGCCGTCGAAAGCGGACTGCGAGCCGCGGAAGAAGTCACGGCGCTGGTGGCGTCGTCGCGCCGACGGCCGCCGATCGGCGGGCGATAAACTCCTGTCGCAACATGCCGTAGAGCTCCACGTCGATCCGTTGCCGGAAGCGAAGATAGTGTTCGCGCAGGCGGCCCTCGTGCGTCATGCCCACCTTTTGTAACACTCGCCCCGAAGCCGGGTTGGTATGGAAGTGCGGCGCGTACAGGCGATGCAGCGTCAGGCTGTTGAAGCCGTACTCCAGAAGCGCCGTGACGACCTCAGTGCCGAAGCCACGATTCCAATAGGCCTGGCCCAGCCAATAACTCAACCGTCCCTGTTCATGTTCGGCGAGGATCTCCAGGCTGATTGAGCCGATGACGTCCCCGCTCTCTGCGAGGGTGACGGCAAATGTCACGCTCGTTCCTGCCGACGCGTCCTTCTGACGTTCCGCGATCCAGTCGTGAGCCGCTTGTCGATCCATCGGGTGCGGGAGGAAGGTGCCGGCGGCCACCTCTTTGGCTCCAGCCAGGTGATGCACCGCCTCTGCATCCGTCGTCTGAAATGGCCGGAGACGCAGTCGTTCGGTGCGGATGGTGGGAACAGCGGGCATGGGTCGATCTCATCACATCGCCTGGGCAAGACACAACGGTCGGCTTTCGCCGCGTTTCTTGACGGCTTTCCTGTTCGCGCGTAGGGTGGCACCAGTGTTCTACCTACGGAGATACGATGGACGTGGCACGGGTGCTGATCGCGATTGTCGGGATGGGGGCGTCGGTCACGACGTACTGTCTCATGCGATTCCCCCATATGCGTCGGGAACGGTTCAGGCAGTATGCGGCCTGCTCAGTCCTCGTCTCCGGTCTTGCCGCGCTGGCGGTCCTGTGTCTCTCGCTGCTGGTGTTGATCGCGCAAGATGCCTGGCAGGCACACTAGAACCTCGTTCAAAATGGTGGTCTCCATAAGAGAAGATCCTGTCATGCGTCCGTATGGTGCGTCTGCGCGACGATCAATAGGATCGCATTCGAGAACACTTTCCCGAGGAACACATCCCCGAAGACTGCCCCGACCCATTCAGTGGTGTGTGCCAACCCCAAGATCCTTGACGTCGCTGTCTTGAGTTCAAGCGTTTCCGGTGTTTGCTACCGGCACCCCGGTCTAGCATGGTCTGCCAGTCGGACGGTGGCTGTCCCGCAATGGGCTACTTCTTGAGGCATGGCCGTTCCGTGGAGCAGTCGTCATTCAAGACCGCCATACCTTGAATTTCGATCTTCATCCCCGGAATGGCGAAGTTCGAGATGGTCAGCGCTTGACTGGCCGGGTAGTTGCCGTCGGGAAACACTTCCTTGCGCACCTTGAAAAACGTGTCGCCGTACCGCGGATCATTCATGGTGACGGTCATCAGTACAAGGTTCTTCTGGAGCGTGCCGCCGAGTTTACGGAGGGTCTCGTCCATCAATTTGAAAATGTGTCTCGTCTGCGCTTCAACATCCTCTGCGATCGAGTTGCCCTGGTCGTCCTTCAAAGCAAATTGCCCGCCCATCCACACGATGGTACCGCCTTTCGTCAGCACGGCCGGCGAGTAGCCGAAGTGCTGGCCCGCTTCGTCTTTGAGGTATTCCAGCGCTTGCGCCGGACGCGCCATGCCGATGGCGCACAGGATGCCGATGAGGACGCTTGCTATTGCAGGTTTCAGCATGGTGCCCCTCCTTTGCGATTGAACATGTCGTTGTGTTGTGGAGTTATCCGGTTTCTCGACACTCCGCAGCCTGATCCCAGTCGTCCTGCACTGGGATCGCTGGCGTTTGCCCGGCCAGTCGTTTGAATTCCGGCTCGGCTCCCGCGAACCTTCGTGTGCTCAGTGAGGTTGCACATGAGCAGGGAGGCACAGCGCCTCAACTGCAGGCGCGATGGATGCTATCGGATCAATATTCAAAGTACAAGGTAGGGGTTCGTTGATACGGTGCGTCGTGGTGACATGAGTATCGTGTCGCGGCCTTTATATCAGAGGAGATGGACTCTGTTGTTTCACCTCCCTATTCCCATTGTGCACGTGGCCGTACTCTAATTGCCTCAGCCGTTCGGCCATGTGTCTGATTGTGGAACGATGCGTCCATCAGAGTGTTCCTCGCCGACACAAAAACGTTTCGCCCGGTAGCCTGAGGTATGAAAGGTTGATCTGCAGTAGTCAGTCTGCTAGGAATACATTCGCTGCTGTGCAGCCGACAGGACATACGCCGTCCATTCGGCGGCGCGAGATGAGACCGTCCCCCCTGCGCGTACGTCCTACACCCTGCGTCTCATCGAGAGTTCCTGCGATCACGGGCCTTTCCGTTGTTTCTGCTGACATCGTTCACTTCTCCGCTCGCGCATTATGAAGGCGCGAAGGGAAGTCTTGTTTACCCAGGATGCCGAGCCGGTATGGATCTGGTAAGGGCCACTCATTCTCTGCACACACGTCCTCGAGCGAAGATGGCCGCGCACGACTATGAACTGGACATTCCGGAGCTGCCGGGACCTACGCCTCCCTCCAGCCATTCGGGTCTCAATCGAATGGATTGGCTGATGGCCGTGCTCTTCGGTCTGGCGGTGACGGTTGCGTGTCTTTTCATCGCCCGTGCGCTCCCATCGTTTCTCTTTCAGTCGATGGATTTCTGGTTCGAGGCCGACACGCTTCGCGAAATCTCGAACATGACCCGCGTGCATGACGATCATTACCGCACGTCGGTGCATCCCCTGTTCTCCTTAATCACGTTTGTACCGGTCTATCTGGTGAAGCACGGCCTCTCGGTCAGCCCGTTACGCGCCGTGTTGTTGGTCAGCGGCCTGGTCGCCGGACTCTGGGGCGGCACGCTGTACCTCCTGTTTCGTCTGCTGGGCTGTCGCTTCATCGATGCGATCTTGTTCACGCTGCTCGGCCTCTGTAGCGCAGCAGCCTTGTTTTGGCTTCCGATCCCCAACTCCTATTCCTGGGGCTCGTTGTCGATCATGCTGGCACTGGTGCTGCTGCTCAGTGCCGAGCAGCGGACGTTCGGCGCCGGTGCCTACGTGGTCGCCAGCGCATTGACGCTCAGTTTCACCGTGACCAATTGGGTGGCCGGCCTGCTCGTCAGTCTGGCCCGATGGCCTTGGAAGCAGGCGGTCCAGCTCTCCGTGAATGCGCTTTGTCTGGTGGTGCTGCTCTGGGGTGTTCAGAAATTCATCTTTCCCTCGTCGGAATTTTTCATCGGCCACCGCGCGGAGACCTCGTTTATCAATCACCCGCAGTCCGGGGGGATCTCCAATATTGTCTCCTCCTTCGTATTTCACAGCCTCGTCGCGCCGACGGTCCGCTTTGTGAAAGATGACGCTTACGCGCAATCGAAGGCGGACGCCTTCCGCCTGGCGGATCGGCTGACCTTCCAGTTTTCCTCACCCGGTTCGGCCGGCTGGCTTGGGCGTGTGGCCGTCGTCCTCTGGTCCCTGTTGCTCCTGAACGGGCTGTGGCGATTTCTAGTGTCGGATCGACAAGTGCGGTTTCGACTGGTTCTTGGCGGCTTGCTGCTGTTTGAATTCGTGCTGCATCTCCTCTACGGCGAAGAGACCTTTGTCTACAGTTTGAATTTTCTGCCACTGCTGCTCGCGGTGGCGGCATTCGGCGCCGTCGGGCCTGGCCGTCGGATCGTGCTGAGTCTCACGGCGCTGCTGCTCTGTTGTGTCGCGTTCAACAACTGGCAACAATTTCAAGCCGCCGCTCATTCGGCCACACAGTTCACCCCGCAGCGCGAATTGATGACGACGATGATGGAGCAGGACCCGGCGCGCCCCTGGCCGCGATCGGTCGGTCATGTGCCGCTTGCGGTCCCAGGAGCGCCGGAGGGCGGCACGGCCTACCATGAACCGGGCGGGGACTTTAGCCCGCAGACACCGAGCTTCGGCGTGTCGCTGTGGTTCTGCGATGCCAAGGGGTTGCCGGTGGTGATCAGTCAGACTGTGCCGCTCAACGTGATCACGCAGGAATTCGGGCCGGCCACCCATGCGACCATTCCTGCCATCGTGACGAAGACGCCGTACTATCACGCCACCTGGTCCAGGCTGGATGCGACTCGTTGGGAGCTTCGATTGAAGAACGAGACGCCACACGTGCCGGTGATTGTGATTCGAAGCGTGGGGCCTGCTGGAGGACCGGTCACCGCACTGAGCCAGGATGCGGGACAGCTCACGGTGAATCATCGGTGGGCACTGAGTGCCACCCCCGCTCCTGCGGCCATTACGTTGGGGGACGAGAATCAGCCGGGCTGGATGACTGCGCAATCGACGGCCACGTCCTGGAGCGGGGAAGCCGGGTGGGGTTATGCGCGGATCGCATTCGCGGCGTCGTCAGCCAAAGCCGGCGAGGAGATTCGTCTGGTCCTTTCCGATCTGCAGCCGCCTGTGGAAATGGAGCGCTCGTACAGGGATGCGCCGAAACGCGCGCGTCTGGCGTTGCCCGACCCGCGTATGCAGGCGTCCATGAATGCCCAAATCAGCCATCTGATGATGAGCCTGGTCGATGATGAAACGCGACCCGGCGATCCGGCCCTGTTCTATCGCGCCTGGCATCGGCAGGGGGCCTATATCACGGCGGCGCTGGCCCGTGCCGGAGATCCCAAAGTCGGCCGGGTGCTCTCGCAGTTTTTGGCGACGCATGATTTCGCGGGAGGATCAGGGCCGGAAGCCGACGCGCCGGGCCTGGCGATTTGGGCGCTCACCGAGTCCGCCGGCTATATTGCCGATCCGGTGCACGACGACTGGTTATGGCCGCATCTGCTGCGAAAGGTCGGGCGAATCGAGGAGATGATGGAGGCCCGCTCGCCCATTGTGGAATCCTACACGGTGCCGGCTCCGCATGACTTCCAGCATCTTCGCCAGACCAGGACGGCGGTGCTGGCTCAACCGGCCCGCGACGGGGTGATTGTCGGGCGGGTCGGCGAGGACTGGCCGGTACGCTATGTGAACGCCGTGAGTTATCGCGGCCTCCTGGCTGCCGCCGAGTTTGCTGAACGACTCGGGAAGCGCCACTATGCGGCGCGTTGGCGAACGGAGGCACAGAGTCTCCAAGAAAGTTGGATGCGGCAGTTTCCCGATGGGACTCAGGACGGCGGCGCGTCACCGACGGGACTGCGTTCGTTGGTCGGGTCCGCTCTCCGGAAGCATCAGTTGGGCCAGCCGATGGTGACCTATCGTCCCACGGAGGAGCGGGGCACGGTTACGGGCCAATTGGCACAGGCCCATCAGGCCTTGCGCTCGGGGCGGCCGGAGGTGGTGTGGAGCACGCTCCATCACGCGTGGAGCCGACAGGCCTCTCCCGGGTTATATACCTGGGACAGCGCAAGGTCGATCACGGATGAGTTGGCGGACGGATGGCAATATGCGAGGGGCTGGCACAATGAGCTGGCCGTTACGCCGGACTATGAAACGGCGGCGTTGCTACTGTTGCTGCAGCAGGACATGCTGGCCTACGTCGATGAGACGGCGGCAGTGCCCTCAGTGGTGATCGGGGCAGGCATCACTCCGGCCTGGCTTGCGCAGCCGATGGCCGTGTCGAACCTGGCCATTCCCGGAGGAACCATCACGTGGCAGTGGGACGGCCATGTGATGCGCGTCACGCTGCGAGGGCCTTCGCGGCACATTCGATTGGGCCCGGCGTTCCCTGCCGGCACTGAGGTGAAGCTGACGCACAAGCCGATGGTTCATTGAGGGACATGCCCGCTGCCCCGGTTCGTGCTCTCGCCTCGCCGTGAATCCTGTCAGCCGACGCGCTCCTGTCCTGCCCTCGCATCAATCCGCGCAAAGGATTACAATTCGCCCATGCCGATCCGTCGTATGGCCTTCACCATCGAACCGAGGAGTGTTGCCGATGTTGAAACCCGAGCCGGCCGGTGGGCCGACCCCGCAGTTGTTCTTCCAAACCGCGAATGCGTACCAGCGTTCACAGGCGCTCAAGGCCGCTGTCGAGTTGGATCTCTTCACCGCCATCGGATTGGGGCATGACCAGGTGCCGGCCCTCGCCGAGCGTTGCGGCGCAGCCCAGCGCGGCGTGCGCATCCTGGCAGATTACCTCACCATCCAAGGCTTCCTCACCAAAGAAGGCGATCGGTACAAATTGACGCCGGACAGTCAGGTGTTTCTCGACCGGCGGTCGCCTGCCTACATGGGGTCGGTCCTCGGGTTTTTGCATGCGCCGAAGTTCATCGCTGCCTTCGACAACTTGACCGAGGCGGTACGTAAAGGAGGAACCGTGGTGGGCGACGCCGGCACGGTCACGCCGGAGCATCCGCTCTGGGTCGATTTCGCGCGCTCGATGATCCCGATGATGGTCAAGCCGGCAGAGGAAATCGGCATCTTCGTGCGACAGTCGCAGCCGAACGTAAAAAAGGTATTGGATGTTGCAGCCGGGCACGGGCTGTTCGGCATCGAGATTGCGGCCCGGTGTCCTGAGGCTGAAGTGACGGCCCTGGATTGGCCCAACGTATTGACGGTGGCCCGCGAGCTAGCCCAGAAGTCCGGCCTCGAGTCGCGCTATCACACGATCGCCGGCGATGCATTCCAGCAGGATTTAGGGTCCGGCTACGATCTCGTCCTGCTCACGAATTTTCTCCATCATTTTTCCGTGCCGACCTGCGAGGCGCTGTTGCGCAAGGTTCATCGGGCGTTGGCGCCTGGCGGGCGGGTCATCACGTTGGAATTCATCCCGCACGACGACCGTGTGACGCCGCCGCCGGTCGCGGAATTTAGCTTGATCATGCTCGCCACCACACCGGAAGGGGACGCCTACACGTTTCGTGAATACGAGCAGATGTTTGCGGCTGCGGGATTTTCCAGGACGGAACTGTATCCTGTGGCCGGGTCGATCGAGCAGGTGCTGGTGTCCTCGGTCTAGCCTGTTGCGCGGTCGTCGATCCCCACTCTCCATCAGCGCGCGTTCAACGGACGATCGGTGGCGGAGTGGGGGACGATCGGGTGAGGAGAGTATGGTCTTGCAAGCCTCGGTGAGTCATGTCGGATAGACTTCGGTCGCCACGGGAGCGTCTGGGCGGCTATGTCATTCTGCCGCGGCTGATCGACAAGGTGCGGCTCCATGCGCAGGGGCTCTTACCTGAACCGTACGTGCCGTTCCTTCTTCGCCCCGGCTTGCCGTTGGACGGTCGGTTCCTCGCCTTCACCGGATTGCAACCGGAGGCCCTTCGACAGGCGGTGCTGTCCAACGACGACGATGAGGCCATTCTGGCCTGGGTCACGGCGACGGCGCTGCTGCACACCTCTCAAGAGATCGAGGCCTGGAGCGATGGCTTGGTGCGGCTTCAACCTGATCGTGCCTTGGCCCGGCTCTTGGGCAGGCTCAGCCCTGAGCTGGCGAAGCAGGTTGAATTTACGCAGCACCCCCTGTTCGATCTTATCGACATGGATGAACGGCGCAGACCGGTTCCCGTTGGTTCCTGATTCGCCTCAGGTGAACCCACAGTAGTCAGGAGCATTTCTGCTGGAATCGCCGATCCGTTGCTACGACAAGCCTTCGGTCGGCGGCCTCGTCGGTGTGTGCCTCATCCTCTTTGGGATGATCTTCCGCTGAACCATCTCCTGTCAGGGTGGGTGCCGTGTTTGGAAACTAGGGTTTCCGAGAAGTGTCTTCCCTCCGTCGCCGGTGTTCAATACGCAGAAGGCACTGTGAGCGATTCTTGAAAGGAGGCCTCCATGCGGTACGCCATCGCCATTCTCGTGACATGCCTATCGGTCGCCCTGGTTCACCAAGCCGATGCGCGAGATCGCAGCGGGGTGTTTAAGGCCAGCCAGTTGATGGGGATGAATGTGTTGGGAACGGATGGAAAAAACCTGGGCGATATCAAGGATCTGGTCATCAATCCGGACGACGGGGCCATCGATTATGCGGTGCTCGATTTTGGCGGGTTCCTGGGCATCAAGGACAAATACTTCGCGATTCCGTGGGATGCGCTACAGGTGGCGACGGATAAGAGCCACATTCTCATCGACGCGACGAAGCGGGATTTGAAGCAGGCTCCGGGGTTCGACAAGAGCCACTGGCCGGATTTCGGCGATTTGGCGCAGACCACCGTTATCTATGAGTTCTACGGAGTCCCCGTGCCCAATGTGAGCGGCGAGCACAAGGTCACCAGGTAAGGGGAGGGTGCCATGTTTTTGAAATGGGCGGCGATTTTTTTCATCATTGCCATGGCTGCCGGGGCATTGGGATTCGGCGGTGTTGCGCAAGGCGCCGCTGAGATTGCGCAGATCCTGTTCTACATCTTCCTGGCGATCTGTGGCACGTTTATCCTGGCGGGTATTTTTCTTGCGGAGAAGCTGACCTCGTGACAGATGGCGGGTCAGGCTATCCGTGGTAGCCGCACGAGCGGTTGCTGTCGACGGCTCAGAAGCCCCGGCCACCTCCGCCGCCGAAGCCCCCGCCGGATGAGCCGCCTCCACTGAATCCCGATCCGCCGGAACTGCGCGGGGCTGAGGTCATCGTCGAACCGGTACGGGACGCCATGTCCCCCATGCGGCTAGTGAAGCCGCGTGTGTTGAACTGCGCGAGGTCGCTTCCCTGGTACCAGGCCGGGGCGGTCATCACGATGGACTCGAACGCTCGCGCCCAATTCGTCTCCACACCCAGGGCCATGGCATAGGGCAGAAACTTCTCGAACAACTCCGGTGTTTTCACCACCCGCTCGAATCGGTCCGCCTCCACTCGGGTCAGGAATTCCTCGAAGCCCAGCACGCCTTCCAACGCGCGCGTCCCTTTCACCGTACGAGCCGGCATGATGCGCCCGAATCCAACCACGATCAGGCCTGAAAGCAGGCCGGCCCAGAGAAATGTCATCGGCGCCATCCCCCATCGAGCGGCCACTACGGAAAGTCCGACGGTCAGCAGCATGCCCAGTACCACCCCGCCGATCAGATACCCCTGCTTTACCCGGTCCGGCCGTTGCGCATAGTACTTTCGCTGTTGGAGCGACTCGAAGAGTGCGTCTTGAATCGGGGGCAGGGATTTGTAGAAGCGGTTTTCGAGGGAACTCAGCAAGACCTCCTCGGCGGCGGCGTCTTTGAACAGGGCTTCCAGCAGGAGGCGCTCATAGGCCGGCAAGGTCCTCCACTCCTGCGTGGGCTTGGTGCGTTGAAACCGATAGTCGGTACTTGACCAGAGGCCGAACAAGTGCTCGGCTTTCTGCTCGGCGATTCGAAGATATCCTCGTACGGCGAGGTCGACGATGGTGGCGGTGAGGTCGCGCGTGTCGGGACTGTCATCCACGAGGGTTCCGGCTTCGGCGGGAGTCAGTCGATCCGGTGGTTCGTAGGCGACCGTGATGGGCCGGAGTCGCGGATCCTTGCCTCGCGTGCTCCACAGGCGATACATGACGAGGAAGACGAGCAAGGGAATTCCCAGTGCCCAGTTGCTCACGAGAAAGGTCTCTGTCCGATCCACCGCCGTGGGAGCCGCCACGATGCCCTTGTCCCATCCGACCACCGCCGTGAGTCCCTCGCGAAATCCCAGTGTGCGGGTCATCGTCATGGTGATGCGCGATCCTTCGGTGGAGACCGTCGCCGCCTCTTCCCTGGCTCTATAGGCGCCGGTAAAGGCGAGGGCGCGCACGCCGGTCGCATTCGGCGGCAGCAGGATGCGAGCGGACGCCTGCTCGATCGGCACGTCCCACTCATCGCCGGTGACATTCCAGTAGAGCTCGTCGTGGTCGTCGAAGAACTTCAGCCCGTTGCGGACCCGGTATTTCAAGACGAAGGTGCGCGTGGCGTCCGTTGCGCCGGGAATCCAGATGCGGAAGTTCCGGTAATGCCGTTCACGGCTGCTTTCGAATTTGAGCGCGGTCCCTTGCTCGTCGGTGACCGAGACCATGTCGAGCAGGAGCCGGTAGTTGAATCCTTGCGGGGTGCGGTATTCGACGGGAATGAGGCGCTCGATGCCGTTCCAGGAACCTTCGAACCGAGGGCTGACGGTTTCCGTGACGAGCAGGTCGCCACTCGGGAGCACCTGAAGATCGACGTCGAAGCGACTGAGCACGAACGATCGTGCATCGGCGTGCAGCACCTGCCAGAAGAGGCAGAGGCACAGCAGGAGCAGCGAGAGCCATGCAGGGGATGGACCGTGCGGTCGTCTGGCGCTCAAGGTCCTGCCGACCAGGCGAATCACGTTAGAACTGGACTCGCGGTGGTTCGCGCTGGATGCTGTCGCTCAGTTCGAAAAATTGCCGTCCCATGAACCCGAACCATTGCGCGATGAAGTTGGTGGGAATCTCAAGGCGCTTGGCATTGTAGTCGCGGACCACCGCGTTGTAGTAGCGGCGGGCGTTTTGGAGCGCGTCTTCGATCTGATTCAGGCTGCCTTGCAATTGCGTGAAGGCTTCCACCGCGCGCAGTTGCGGGTAGGCTTCCGCGAGCGCAAACAACGATCGTAAGGATTGGGTGAGTTGGTTTTCTGCCGCGGCCTTGGCTTCCGGCCCCTGCGCCGCCATCGCGTTGGCCCGGGCGTTGATGACGGCCTCAAGGGCGCCTTTTTCATGCGCGGCGTAGGCCTTGACGGTTTCCACGAGGTTCGGGATCAGGTCGTAGCGGCGTTTGAGTTGCACGTCGATGTCGGCCCACGCGCTTTCGCAGGCGGCGCGGAGCCGCACCAGGCCGTTGTACATCCCGACGACGATCAGCACGAGCAACACGAGCACGATGAGGATGATCCATCCCATGAGGGTCTCCTTGGTCAGATCGGGTGGCGGCTGGGCGGGATGATAACGCGGGTGTGCACGTCTGTAAAGCAGTCGGCCGGCGTGACTTTCCCGCAGCCTCCAGGTATCCTCGGCTCGCCTGTGAGGTCGGGCAGGTATCGAGCGACGTCGATGTCGTCCATTCCTGAGGGGGGCAACTATGAGGTATGTGATTGGGCGTTGTGGGATCGGTGCGGTCATGCTCGTCCTGTGTCTGGCGGGTGGAGGGACGGCATGGGTGCCAAGCGTGCTGGCCGATGAGCCGACGGTCGATGCCAACAGTCCGGACGCCATCAGGCAGGCGCTCGAACAACAGCAGGGCAAGCGGGTGAAGGTGAAGTTGGTGTCCGGACAGGACCTCGACGGCAAGGTGGCGAAGGTCGACAGCCAGGTGGTGGTGCTCAGCGAGTTGTCCGGGATGGAATTTTTCGATGCCACTGTACGGCTGGATCAGGTGGCGGCGGTGCTTGTGCGGCGCGGCAAGTAGGCGTCGAGTCACCGTGGCGTTAGCCGGACCCATTCGCAATCCCTCCCGAGAGGCTATGATGTCCAGCCCTATTCTGCGCAGGACCGTCGACCTGTCCGGCTTCCCGGATCTCGTGGTGATCTACCTCGGGATGCGGGTTAATCGCTGGACCGGGCTCAAGACGCTGTTCGGTTTCGGCCCTCAAATCGCCCAGTCAGTCGAGGCCAGGCCGGATGGGCTGCTGCTCCATGAAAATCTCGTGTGGTCCTTGTTCCCTCCGCATGTCGGGATGCGGCAATATTGGCGGGATTTTGACTCACTCGAGCGTTGGGCACGTTCCGATCCCCACCGGCGGTGGTGGCAACACTTTCTCCGCGATACCGGCGGCACGGGATTTTGGCACGAAACCTATTGCATGCGCGGCGGGATGGAGGCGGTGTACAACGACATCCTGCAGGAGATCGGGTTCTTGCGGTTTGCTCCGGTCCAGGCGGCCAAAGGCGCGCTGTTTACCGCAAGAAGTCGGGCGGGACGAGCCGGTGAATCGACGCTACCGCCGGCGGTGACGGAAGAAGAACTGGAGCGGTAACCTCCGTCGATCCGGCGGGCGATGTGCCGCGTGGTTCGTGTTGCCCCGATCAAGCGGGTTTGTCAGACAGCGTCATCGTGGCAGTGGGTTCGAGAGCGCACCGTCCATCTGCAGTTCGCGATTCATACCGTCCCCCCGCTCCCTCCGCCTTGATCTGTGTCTTCCTCGACGCGACGACCGGCGCGCCGCATTTTTGCACAGGGTACGACCTGGGAGTTTCATGTCAGGTGAGAGTTCACCGGGTGAACGGATGGCCCGACTCCCGGGAGTTGCATCGGAGCCCCGACGGAACCGTATACTATGCGCATGCACGAGATGATGCCAAGCAGTGTCGAACCGATGGTGGCCGATCAAGGCGCAGCCCTGTTGCGGGTGGCCGAGGTCATTGCCGCGCACCATGATTTGCCGTCGCTCTTTCAGGATCTGGCGCACTGCCTACCGGTGGTGGCGCCGTTCGATTTCGTCGGACTGGTGTTGCATGATGCCGCCAAACAGGTGATGCAAGTGCATGTCCTCGAAACGGCGGAGGCCCGGCGCGTGACACGGCGTCTCGACGGGCTTGAAATGCCGATGAAGGACTCGGCCAGCGGGTGGGTGTGGGAGCATCAACAACCGATCCTGATTCCCTCGCTGGCGGAGGAAACGCGGTTTCAGGTCGGGATGGACGCCCTGCGTGGAATCGGCATGCAATCCGTCTGCTTCTTTCCGCTCACGACCGGCATGCGCCGGGTGGGCGCCATTGGGTTCGGCAGTTTGAAGCCCTTTGCCTTTGACGAAGGCAGCGTCACCTTTCTCAATCAGGTGGCCAAGTTGGTGGCGGTCGCCGTGGACAACGTGCTGCATCACCAGGATCTGGCCCGAGACCGGGACCGGCTGCGTCTCCTGCTCGAGGTGACGGAATCGATCGCGTCGCACCATGATCAGCGTCTGTTGCTGGCCGACCTGGCTCAACGGCTGCCCCAGGTGGTGCCGTTCGATTTCATGAACGTCGTGCGGTACGATCCGTCACGCGACATGATGCGGCTTTGGCTGTTGGTGACGTCAGAGCGATCCACGATTGAACCGGGATTGGAAACGCCGGTCGACGAATCGCCCGGTGGCCTGGTGTGGAAGACGCAGCAGCCCCTGACGGTTGATGATGTTGAGCGTGAGCAACGATTTCCCGCGTTGATGGCACTGTTCCGGCAAAACGGCGTGCGCTCGTTCTGTGTGGTACCCCTCACGACCGCGCAACGACGTCTCGGGGCGATGGGATTCGGGAGCCTGCAGCCGCGAATCTATCTCGAGAGCGAAATCGCCTTCATGAAGCAGGTGGCGCAACAGGTCGCGGTGGCATTGGACAACGCGCTCAACTCGGAGTCCACCCTGGCCTATCAAGCGCAATTGACAAGGGAGCGCGACCGGCAACGCCTGCTGCTCGAAGTGAACAACGCCGTGGTCTCGCACCTGGATTTGGACCAACTGTTTCCCGCCGTCAGTGGTTGCTTGCGCCGGGTGATTCAGCATGACGGGTCGAGCCTGCTGCTGTGCAATGAGAACACCGGCCGCTGGCGTATCCATGTGTTGGATTTCGATCGGAACGAAAACTTCATTGAGGAAGGGCGTATCGAGGAGAGCATACAGTCGCCGTCCTGTCTGGCGATTACGACGGGGAAGCCGGCCTTGTTCGGAGAGCGAGAGTTGCTGGCGATGGGGGGCACCTCACCCTGCGCACAGGATTTGCTGGATCGTGGCATCAAATCGTTCTGCTCCGTGCCGTTACTCTCTCGTAACGGTGCGCTGGGGGCCTTGAATGTGGGACGGCGGAAGGACGCCGGGTTCGATCCGGAGGATGTGCAACTGCTTGGGCAGGTCGCGCAGCAAATCGCCATCGCGGTCGAGAACGCCCTCGCGTTCCGGGAGATCGCGGCCCTCAAAGATACCTTGGCGAAGGAAAAGGTCTATCTCGAAGAGGAAATTCAAACGGCCTACAACTTTGAGGAGATCGTCGGGGAGAGCCGTGCGCTGAACCAGGTACTGAACCAGGTGCAGACGGTGGCGGCCACTGATTCCACGGTGTTGATTCTCGGCGAGACAGGAAGCGGAAAGGAACTGATCGCGCGCGCGCTCCACAATCTCAGCGGCCGACGGGAACGGACCTTCGTCAAACTCAATTGCGCCGCGATTCCCACCGGTTTGTTGGAAAGCGAGCTCTTTGGCCATGAAAAGGGCGCCTTTACCGGCGCGATCGCCACGAAAATCGGACGATTCGAGTTGGCGGATCGCGGGACGATCTTTCTCGATGAGGTGGGGGAGATTCCGCTCGAGTTGCAGGTCAAGTTGCTGCGCGTGCTCCAGGAACAGGAATTCGAACGGTTGGGCAGTACCAGGACGATGCGGGTCAATGTCCGTGTCATCGCCGCGACGAATCGTGACCTGGGGCAGATGGTGGAGGAACAGAAGTTCCGCAGTGACCTCTATTACCGCCTGAAGGTCTTCCCGGTGACTGTGCCTCCTCTGCGCGACCGAGTCGAAGACGTGCCGGTGCTCGTCCGGCATTTCGTCCAGAAATTTGCCTCGCGCATGAAGAGACACATCGAGACGGTGCCGATTGACGCCATGCGCGCGCTGCAATCCTATGGGTGGCCCGGCAACGTGCGGGAGTTGGAAAACTTCATCGAGCGGGCCGTCATCTTGTCATCCGGGTCGGAGCTCTTCGTGCCGACGGCGGAATTGAAACGTCACGCCACTCTGCCCAACGGGTCGGTCACGACGCTGGAGGACGCCGAACGCGATCATATCCTCAAGGCTCTGCGGGACACGCATTGGGTTATCGGGGGATCGTCCGGAGCCGCCGCTAGGCTGGGGATGAAGCGCACGACGCTCCAGTCCAAGATGCAGAAACTCGGCATCGCCCGACCGTTGTAACGCGCATCAGTCTCTCGTTCGCGCAATGCCTCCGCCGGCGGAGGCCGCAACGCTGTTCGCCGTTCTTCTTGTCGGGGATGCAACACGCTCCGTGTTTCTCACGCTTCGCCTGCCTCGTCACAAGCCTGGTGCTGGTCTGTTGTGCATCGGGGACAACGAGGGCTGGGAACATTCCCAGGGTGATTCGACGAGTGGTTCGCGATAAAGTCTGGAGATGGAGACGACCCTCACACGCGTGGTCATTATCGGGGGTGGATTCGGCGGATTGGCGGCGGCGCAAGCGCTGCGAGAGGCCGAGGTCGACATCACCCTGATCGATCGAACGAACCACCATCTCTTCCAGCCGTTGCTCTATCAGGTGGCCACGGCGGCTCTGTCGCCGGGCGATATCGCCTGGCCGCTGCGGACCATTTTCCGGTCGCAGCGGAACGTTCGTGTCGTGATGGGGGAGGTACAAGGGATTGATCGTGCGGCCAAGCAGGTACACGCGACGGACCTGCCGCCGATTCCCTACGATGTCCTGATCGTTGCGGTCGGTGCCCGACACGCCTATTTCGACCATCCCGACTGGGAGGGGTCTGCCCCGGGACTCAAGACGCTCGCCGATGCGGTTGCCTTGCGTGCACGCATGCTGCTGGCCTTTGAGGAGGCGGAGCGCCATGCTGCCACGTCTGACGATACGGCTCCATTGACGTTCGTTATTGTGGGTGGAGGCCCAACCGGTGTGGAACTTGCCGGGGCCATGGCGGAGATCGGTCGCAATGCCATGCTCCCGGATTTTCCTTCTCTGCAGCGTCGTGCAGTCAAGATCCTCCTCGTCGAGGCGGGATCACGAATCCTTTCGAGCTTTCCGCCTGATCTGTCCGCGAATGCGCAGGGTACGTTGGAGTCGATGGGCGTGACTGTCCTCGTGAATCAGGCGGTACGTGACGTTCGCCCGAATGGTGTGGCGCTGGACGGGCACGTCATCGAGACTCGTAACATCATCTGGGCAGCGGGTAATCGTGCCTCTCCACTTCTAGGCTCGCTCCACGTCCCTTTGGACAAGGCGGGCCGGGTCCTCGTGCGGCCTGATCTGACAGTTCCTGGAGACGACTGGGTGTTCGTGATCGGGGATGCCGCCGCCGTGCAGGACGGGCAAGGCCATCCGCTGCCGGGTGTGGCTCCGGTCGCCATGCAGGAGGGGCAATACGTGGCGACGATCATTACTGGTCGGACGCCGCCGATGAATCGGGTCGCGTTTCGCTATTTCAATCGAGGGATGTTAGCCACCATCGGTCGTGCCAAGGCTGTGGCGCAATTCGGATCGATTCACGTGTCCGGTTTGGTGGCCTGGCTGCTCTGGTGCACCGTGCATATCTTTTTTCTGATCGGCTTTCGCAATCGCTTCCGCGTGGTCTCCGAATGGATCTGGTACTACCTGACCTTCAAACCAGGCGCTCGACTCATCGATCAGCCTCAAGATCGGCACCACCCCTGACTGTTCCCCCTGAATGAAGTCGTTTCTTCAGGCGAGCGCGACGATATTTCGGCAGGTGCCGAAGGGAAGGCACTCAGAGTTCGGCACCACCGCTTCGACACATCGGCTTGTCTTTCGCTCATCACGCTAACTCCTTTCGGGATCAGCTGATCCTCCTCCCACTGCATGGTCTCGTATGCTGGAACAATCCCTGCTTTGTATCTCGCTGCGACGTGGGTCGGCGGGAGTCGAAGAGGAGTGGATGATGGAATCGGTGGGCGACTTGTTGGAACAACATGGGGCGTGGGTGTTGTTTGGCGGCGTGTTGACCGAACAACTCGGGTTGCCGTTTCCGGCGTTGCCGCTGTTGGTGGCGGCGGGTGTGTTGGTGGGGGCCGGCCACCTTACCTGGTCGGGTGCGTTGATCGCGGCGCTGTCGGCGACGCTGCTGGCCGATGTTGTCTGGTTTCTCGCCGGGCGGTGGCGCGGACGCCCTATGCTTAGGCTGCTCTGCCGGATTGCGTTGGAGCCGGACGCGTGCGTGCGGCAGACGGAGGACCTGTTCCGCAGGTATGGCGTGCAGTCGCTGCTGGTGGCGAAGTTTATCCCAGGGTTGAGCACCATCGCTCCGCCGCTGGCGGGGATTGTCGGATTGGGGCTCCCGCTGTTCCTGCTCTATGACGCGCTGGGTGCGGCCGCCTGGGCTGGGTCGGGATTGGGGGTCGGCCTGCTCTTCAGTGGGCAGGTGGAGCAGGCTCTGGCCTATTCGGAGCGGGTTATGCCGGCGCTTGTGCTGGCAACAGTGATCCTCTTCCCGGCCTACATCGGCTGGAAGGCGTGGCATCTGCGCCGACAACTTCAGACGATCCCGAGAATGACGGTGGAAGCATTGTTGGACAAATTAACGACGTCCGAGCCTCCGCTGCTCATCGATGTGCGGCCGCGCCAGACCGTGGAGGCAGAGCCGGGCATTCCCAACGCCTTGCACATTGCATTGGAGGATTTAGCGCATCGGCATGGAGAGCTACCGCGTTCCCGCGACCTGGTACTGTATTGCGCGTGCCCGGCTGATGCCGCAAGTGCGCAGGGAGTGTTGCTGTTGCAGCAGAAAGGGTTCTCGCGAGTCTGGCCGCTCGCCGGTGGTCTTGAGGCCTGGCGCGCCACCGCGGAAGGGACGGTATCGGTGCGAATGATTCAGGTGCAGGGGCTCGCGAGCTGACCGTGCGGATGATCCTGTGTCAGCTGGCTGTGGTGTTCACGTATGAGGCGAAGAGCCTGCCGGTATGTCGACAGGTGCCGAATGGTAGACCGTCAGGGCTCGGCACAGACCCGCATCGTGTCCGGGCCTTGAGAGGAGTGTGGTGGGAATGGCGTCGATGAAATCAGTGGTGAGACGAAGGCGTGGACGGGCCGTTCGGAAGGAACGCCTGTTGCGCTGTGTCCGTCACCGTCATCTAAATGTGAAACGCGGGAGTGGCCTGCTACATCTGTCACTGGCCGGGAGGGCTCATGAATCGTCGTGGGTGGATCGGATCGTCGTTGCTGCTGCTGATGGTGGTTGCAGTCGGGGTGGGGTTGGGAGCCTGGAAATACGGCAGTATCCAGAACCAAGCCGCTGCGTCAGCGAACCAGCCGGAGCCGATGGAAGTCGTGACGCTCGCTGTAGCCAGGGCTGTTGACCATCATCAGACCTCTACATCGATCGGAACAGTATTGGCGCTCCGTTCCATTACCCTGCGCAATGAATTGGCCGGGACCGTGAGCCAGGTGCGATTCACTCCGGGGCACATCGTGCAGGCCGGCGCGGTTCTGGTGGCGCTCGATGTCTCGGTGGAAGAGGCTGATCTTCGTGCTCAACAGGCTCAAGCCGTCTTGGCGCGTACGGTTCTCGATCGACGCCGAGCCTTGACCCAGGATCTTGCCGCGGCTCAGGAAGAGGTCGATCGCGCCAGGGCGGATCTCGATGTTGCGCAGGCGCAAATCGCCCGCACGAAAGCGTTGATTGCCCGTAAGACTATCCGTGCTCCGTTCCGCGCCCGGGTCGGCCTTGCCGATGTCCATCCGGGGCAATACCTCAATGAAGGCACGTCGCTCACGACCCTCCAGGGGATCGATGAAGCCGTGCATGTGGACTTTGCGGTACCGCAGCATGTCGCGGTCGGGTTGCGGCACGGCGACCTGGTGGATGTCTATCCGGCCGGTGAGGCGGCTCCGGTTCAAGCCACGATCGTCGCGTTGGATGCCCGTATCGATCCCGCGACGCGGAATGCGATGGTGCGCGCCAGGATCGACCACTCTCCTTCCATGCCTGCACCGGGCGCCGCCGTGCGGATCAAGGTGCGGGTGGGGGCGCCGCATAGCGCAGTGGCCATTCCGGTGAATGCGTTGCGGAAGGGACCAGGCGGCGATCAGGTGTTCGTGATCGGTCCGGACGGCCAAGGCAAATCCCGTGCGCATCTGCGTCAAGTCGAGAGTGGTGCGATGTCGGGCGATGACATCATCGTGCATGCAGGGTTGAGCGTGGGTGAGCAGGTGGCGGCATCGGGTGCGTTTAAACTGCGGGACGGCGTACTCGTCGTCGCCGCCGGCGGGCCGGACATGCAGTCCGATTCAAGTCACGTGTCGGGACAACCGTGAGTCAGAGAGGCACGACCATGCGTTCCTTTACCGATGTCTTTATCAAGCACCCGGTGTTGGCCGTGGTGATCAACCTCGTCATCGTGCTCGTCGGCTGGCGCGCGCTGACCACCCTCCCGGTGCAGCAGTACCCGAAGATTGAAAGTTCGTCGATCGTCATCACCACGGTCTATTACGGGGCCAGTGCCGAGACGGTGCGAGGGTTTCTGACGACGCCGATCGAACGGGTGGTGTCCGCCATCAGCGGCGTCGACTATCTGGAATCCACCAGCCGGGCCGGCGTCAGTACCGTCACGGTCCATCTGAAACTCAATCACAACAGTACGGCGGCGTTGGCCGAGGTGACGGCCCGGTTGCAACAAGTCAGGTCGGAGCTGCCGGCGGAGGCGGAGCCGCCTGCCGTGGAGGTGCAGCGGGCCGATCGTCCCTACGCCTCGTTTTACCTGAGTTTCACCTCGCCTGATCGCACGGTGCCGGCGTTGACGGACTGGCTGTTGCGGTCACTCCAACCGCAATTCGCGACGTTGACCGGGGTGCAACGTGTGACCATTGAGGGGGGCCGCCAGATCGCCATGCGTGTCTGGATCGATCCGGATCGTCTTGCGGCCTACAACCTCTCGCCCGGCGATGTGCAGGCGGCGTTGCGGCGCAACAACTACTTGGCTGCGGTGGGCCGGACGAAGGGCAACTTGGTGCAGGTCAATCTCCTGGCGAATACGGATCTACGAAGCACGGAGGAGTTCGAGGACCTTATCGTCACGGATCGCGGCGGAGCCATCGTGCGCTTGAGAGACGTGGCGCGGGTCGAGAATGGCGCTGAGGAAGCCGACATGGTCGCCAAGTACAATCGGACGGAGGGCGTGTATCTCGGCATCTGGCCTCTTGTGGGTTCGAATGAGATCGACGTGGCCCAAGGCCTGCGGGAGGAAATGGAGCGCATCAGGCCCACCCTGCCGAAAGACATCGACATGCAGTTGGTGTGGGACGGCACCATGTTCATGCGGAGCGCCTTGGCGGAAATTACCAAGACGCTCGGGGAAACGATTCTGATCGTCGCGACGGTGGTGTTTCTGTTCATGGGCTCGGTGCGGACAGCTTTGGTGCCGTTGGTGGCCATGCCGGTGTCGTTGGTCGGCGCGGCGATCTTTATGTATGCGTTCGGCTTCAGTCTGAATCTATTGACGATCCTCGCCATCGTGTTGTCGGTGGGGTTGGTGGTGGACGATGCGATCGTGGTCGTCGAGAACGTCGAGCGGCATGTCCGTGAAGGGAACACCAGACGGCAGGCGGCGCTGCTCGGCTCCCGCGAGTTGGTCGGACCCATCATTGCCATGACGATTACGCTGGCTGCCGTGTATGCCCCGATCGGGTTTCAAGGCGGGTTGACGGGATCGTTGTTCTTGGAGTTTGCGATGACGCTGGCTGCCGCCGTGGTTCTGTCCGGTGTCGTGGCGATCACGCTCTCGCCCGTGATGAGTTCGTACTTCGTCCATCCTGAAGGCAAGGAAGGGCGGTTGACCAAGCTCGTGAATCGAGTCTTCGACGCCACACGCGCGGCGTATGGACGTCTGCTCGACGGCGCATTGGAGATGCGCTGGGCGATCGTGGCCGCGGCCCTGTTGGTGATGGTCGCGGCCTGGCCGTTGTACCAGTTCTCGCGACAGGAGCTGGCGCCGGTGGAAGACCAGAGTCACATCAGTCTCTTCCTCGAAGCGGCGCCGGACTCGACGGTGGCGGCAACCAACCGGGATTCCTTGAAGGTCATCGACGCACTCCGATCGTTCCCCGAGGCGCGCTTCACCTGGTCGCTGACATCTTCGTGGGGAGGGTTCGGCGGCTTGGTGGCCAAGGATTGGCGCGAACGATCTCGTTCGACGGAGATGATGTATGGCCAGGTCTATGGCGCGGTCTCCCAAATTCCCGGCTTGCGAGTCTTTCCACGGCTCGATCCGCCGCTGCCGACGCCCGGCCAGTATGACGTGGAATTGATCCTGGAAAGCGAATTGCCAGCGGCGCAGTTGCTGGACATTACGGGGGCGGTGCTCGGAGCCGGCTGGCAGAGCGGGAAGTTCCTCTACGTCGATACGGACCTCAAGATTGATTTGCCCGAGGCCCGGGTCGTGATCGATCGTGAGCGGCTGGCCGACCTGGGATTCGATCTGGCGCGCGTCGGCCAGGAATTGGGCACATTGCTCGGTGGCGCGTACGTGAATCGGTTCAACTTTTATGACCGGAGCTACAAGGTCATTCCACAGATCGGCGACAAGGATCGGGCGACACTGGATCCGCTGCTCGACTTGAAAATCAAAACGCCCGGAGGCCAGTTGGTCCCGGTCTCGACCTTCACCCGCATCGAGACCAGTACCGCCCCGCGCACGCTGAATCGGTTTCAACAGCGAAATGCGGTGCGTATCTTCGGCGGCGTGAAGCCCGGCATGACGAAAGACGAAGCGCTGCGGGTGTTGGAGACTGCCGCTGCGGCCGCCGCCGGTTCTCGCACGACCCTTGATTTTGCGGGTGAATCACGCCAGATCAGGCACGAGGGGTCGGCCCTCATCGTGACCCTGGGGTTTGCGGTGGTGCTGATCTATCTGGTGCTGGCCGCGCAATTCCAGAGTTTCCGCGATCCCCTGATCGTGTTGTTGGGTTCGGTGCCCTTGGCGATTTCCGGCGCCCTGGTGTTCAGCTTTTTGGATCTCACGACGATCAATATCTACTCGCAGGTCGGCTTGATTACGCTGGTCGGGTTGATTGCGAAGAACGGCATTCTCATCGTGGAGTTCGCCAACACCTTGCAGGCGCGAGGTCTGTCGAAGACGGCAGCCTTGCGCGAAGCGGCCATGACGCGATTGCGGCCGGTGTTGATGACTTCGGCGGCGACGGTGTTTGGCCATCTGCCGTTGGTGTTGGTGTCGGGGCCCGGCGCGGCGGCGCGTAACAGCATCGGCATGGTGCTGGTCACGGGCATGACGGTCGGCACCCTGTTCACGTTGTTTGTGGTGCCGGTGTTCTATGCATTGATCGCGACGCGGCATCAGCCGGCGGAGGAACTGGACGCAGCCGAGGAGCCGGGCTTGCAACTCGCCAGTGCGAAGGGGTGAATGGGACAACCATGCTGAAAATTACGTCGGAGCAGAGTGGAGATTCCGCACGCCTGACCCTGGAAGGCAGCTTGAGCGGGCCGTGGGTGACGGAACTGGAACGAGTGTGGCAAACCGTGCGCCAGTCCGGCATGTTCGCCCCTGTCGTCGAACTCGCCGGCATCACATTCATTTCGGAGGACGGCAAGGCGCTCCTCGCCAGGATGTGGCGGGAAGGGGCGGCATTGATTGCCCATGGCTGCTGCACCAAGCACATCGTGGGAGAAATTACCGGGACGGGACCCATGTCGGCCTCCGGCCGCTGCGACCCGGCATAGGATTGGCGACACATGCGTACACTTGCGTTCAGCATGACTCTCTTTGTTCTGGCCGGCTGTGCGGTTGGACCTGACTATTCACGTCCGGACCTCCAGGTGCCGACCGGATTCCGGATGGCGATGTCGGATGGGGAGACGGAGTCTTTTGTCAATCTGCCCTGGTGGGATTTGCTGCAAGACGAGGAATTGCGTCGCCTCATTCGCATCGCCCTGGCGGAGAACAGGGATCTGCAGCGGGCGGTGGCGTCCGTTGAAGAATTCCAGTCGCGCCTGTTCATCTCAACAATGGAGTTTGCCCCGAAGGCGGATGTCACGGCCAATGCGCCGGCGTTTGGTCGCAAGGCGAACTTTCTCTTTCCCGGCTTTCCCAATCCGTTCAACTACTACCTCCAGGGCAATTTGTCTTGGGAGTTGGATATCTGGGGGCGTGTGCGCCGGTCGAATGAGGCTGCGAGGGGCGATCTACTCGCGAGGGAAGACGCGCGACGTGCGGTCGTGCTCCAGCTGGTGAGCGGCGTTGCGGAGGCCTACTTCGAGTTGTTGCAGTTCGATATGCAGCTCGGGGTTGCGCAGCGAACGCTGAAGTCCTGGGAGGAATCGGTGCGGATCGCCGACGCGCGACTTCGCCAGGGGATGATTTCGCGTATCGATGCGGATCAGTTTGAGGCGGAACGGGCCAATGCTGCGGCTCGGGCCGCGGAGCTCACCAGGCAGATGGTGCAGAAAGAGAATCAGCTCAGCGTCCTGCTCGGGCGACCGCCGGGGCCGGTGGCGCGGGGCCGTTCTTTGACGGAGCAGGTGTTGCCGCCGGAGGTGCCGGCAGGTCTGCCGTCCGAGTTGCTCCAGCGCCGGCCTGATCTCGTGCAAGCCGAACAGGAATTGGCAGCGGCTACGGCGAGGATCGGCGTGGCCAAGGCGGATCGATTCCCCAAGCTGAGCATCACCGGCATGTTGGGTGTGGCCAGTCCGCAGTTGTCGCGTCTCGTTGGCAATGAGACAGCGTTTGGGGTGGTCGGGCCGGGGCTGGTCGGACCGTTGCTGAATGCGCAGATCCTGGGATTTCAGCAGGACGCCGCCGAAGCGCAGGGCCGGGAGGCGCTGGCGCGATATGAACAGGCGGTGCTGGTCGCGTTTCGCGAAGTGGAAGATGCGTTGGTGGCGGTGCACACGGCGCGTGACCAACGGGATGCACAGGCACAGCAGGTCGATGCCTTGCGGTCGGCCCTGAGGTTGGCGAATCTTCGGTATAAAGGCGGACTGGCCAACTACCTGGATGTCTTGGTCGCGCAACGGAATCTGTTTGAAGCCGAACTCGCTCTGACCGGCACGCATCGGTTGCAACTCGTCTCGGTGGTGCAACTCTACAAGGCGCTGGGTGGTGGATGGTCGCCGCTGGAGATGGCGCAGCCGCAACCGAGGCAGGCTCCAGGGGCACGCGGGCAAGTCGAACCGACAGTCGGCGCTGCACCAGCCGGTCGTGGGTAATCGGTCGGCTCTGGTGGCCGCATTCCGTCACCCAAGCGTTCCCGCCGGATCCTTCCACGTGCTCCTGTCTTGAGCACGTTGACAGTCTGCGCTTCACGCAGTAGCTTTTGTCTCCGCTGAGGGGAGAGATGGTGCAGCGCCGAGGCAAACGGATCGAATTCACGACGGATGTGATCGGATGACAGTCGCAGACAGGGAAGGGTCTGGTCCTCTCACGACCGTGCTGGCGGAGGATCATCGACGACTAGACGCGTTGTTGCATTCGGCGACCAGCGCTGCAGATCACATCGACCAGGCGGTCTACGATCAATTTCGCGCGGGGCTGCTGAGGCACATCGGTATGGAGGAAAAACTGTTGTTGCCGGCGGTGCAGCGTTGGCGGGGCGGAACACCTCTGCCGATTGCCGCGAAACTTCGGCTCGATCATAGTGCGTTGGCGACCTTGCTCATGCCTGCCCCGACGGCACAGATCCTTGCGACGATTCGACAGATCTTGTCTGACCACAACCGATTGGAGGAAGGCCAAGATGGTCTGTATGCCATCTGCGATCGTCTGCCGGCGAAGGAGATGGAGTCGCTGCTGGCGGCGCTGCGGGCGGCGCCCGCTGTCCGTGTCATGCCGCACTCCGACAGTCCGGCGGTGATGAAGACGCTGGAGGGCGCGCTGGGCAGGGCGGGTTACTGCCTGGAGCCGATCCCCATGCATACAGCGGACGAGCCATGAAGAGATCGCCGAAGAGGTTCGCACGATGACGATCCGACACCCGCGACGGCTTCCGCTGCTCGCACTCGGCATGGTGGCCTTGCTGACGGGGTTGTGGGCTGGACTTGCGCGTCTCGGCTGGGATGTTCCCGTACCTCGTCAGGAGTTCTCTGCCTTGCATGGTCCCTTGATGGTGTCCGGTTTTCTCGGGACACTGATCAGTCTGGAACGAGCGGTCGCGCTTGGCCAACTCTGGGCCTATGCGGCGCCGCTGCTCACAGGCCTGGGCGCAGTAGGGTTGATCCTCGGCATTCCATTGCCGGTCGCACAGGTGCTGATCCTGGCCGGAAGCGTCGGGTTGGTGGCGATCTTTGCGGCGATCATCCGGCGGCATCCGGCGCTCTATACGTTTGCGATGGGTGGCGGGGCCGCCATCTGGGTTATGGGCAATGTGCTCTGGTGCGTCGGACGACCTTTCTTCCACATCGTATTCTGGTGGGCCGCGTTTCTCCTCGTGACCATTGCCGGCGAACGTCTCGAGTTGGCCCGGTTACAGCAAGTGACCACCGTGGCTCAGGCGCTGTTTCTGTTCCTGCTGGGAGTTCTGCTCACGGGGTTGGTCCTGTTGGAATGGTCGTTCGATGCCGGGGTTCGTCTGGCCGGTGCGGGGTTTGCTGGCTTGGCCCTGTGGTTGGGCCGTCATGACATTGCCAGGCGAACCGTGACGCAGGTGGGCCTCACCCGATTCATGGCGATCTGTCTGCTGAGCGGGTATGTCTGGCTGGGGCTGAGCGGACTGGCCGCCTTGATCTATGGCGGCGTGCCGGTCGGACCGCAGTACGACGTCATCTTGCACGCCTTTTTCCTGGGGTTCGTCTTCGCGATGATTTTCGCCCATGCGCCGGTCATCTTTCCGGCGGTGCTCGGGGCGCGCATCACCTATCGGCCGCTGTTCTATGCGCATGTGGTGCTGTTGCAGATCACGTTATTGATACGGTTGGGCGGTGATGTGGCCGGGTGGGGGCCGGGACGGCAGGTCGGTGGCCTGCTGAATGCCGTCACGCTGGTCCTGTTCCTTGCGAATACGGTCACGGCCTTGGGGAGTCTGCCGGATCGGCCTGGCTCCGCAGTGCGCGCGCAGTCCTAATGGGCGATGGTGAGGATGCTGTCGTAGCAAGCAACAGGGGGTGTGGGGAAACCATGGAGAACCGAGAAGCAGGAGCAGATCCGCGGGTGATGGACGCGTTGCGCCAAGTGGTGGATCCCGAGTTGGGGATCAACATCGTCGACTTGGGGTTGGTCTATGGCAGCGAGGTCCGTGATGGACAAGTCCATGTCACGATGACGATGACGACGCCCGCTTGTCCAATGGAAGAGTTGCTGATGGAGATGGTGCATTCCTCCATTTTACGCGAGCTTCCCGAAGCGCGTTCGGTGGAGGTCGACCTCGTGTGGGAGCCATCGTGGAAGCCGGACATGATGAGTGCGGCCGCCAAAGCTCAATTGGGGAGGACGTGAGGCGGCGACGGTGACGAACAGCAACGATCCGGGACGGCCTTTTCTCGAGGCGAGCCTGCCATGAGCGAAGAATCCGCGCAACATCTCCGGACGGTGGTCGAGGAGCTCTACCGGTCGCAGTCGCGGCAGGTCCTCGCCACGCTGATCCGCCTACTCGGCGATTTCGACGCAGCGGAAGAGGCCGTGCACGAAGCCTTCACGGTCGCCGTCGAACAATGGAGTCGGGACGGCATTCCGGCGAACCCCCGCGCCTGGCTGGTCTCCACGGGCCGCTTCAAAGCCATCGACGGTATGCGGCGTCGTGCGCGCTTCGACGCCTCCTTGGAAGAACTGGCCCGCCAGCTTGAATCTGCCACGGCCAGTTTCGACATGGACGCCACCGATGGGCCATCGGTGGAGGACGACCGGCTGCGGCTGATTTTTACCTGCTGCCATCCGGCTTTGACGCCGGAAGCGCAAATCGCAATGACCATGCGGGAGGTCTGCGGGCTGACGACGGAAGAGATCGCCCGGGCGTTTCTGACGAAACCGGCGACCATTGCGCAACGGATCGTGCGGGCCAAGGCCAAGATTCGCGATGCGCGCATCCCCTATGACGTGCCGTCACCACAGGATCTGCCGGAGCGATTGGATGCAGTCTTGCGTGTCGTCTACCTCGTGTTCAATGAGGGGTACTCGGCGTCCTCCGGGGATACGGTGACCCGTCACGATGTGTCCGGAGAAGCCATTCGCCTCGCCCGGGTTCTGATGCAGCTGCTTCCCGATCCTGAGGTGCTCGGTCTGCTCGCCCTGCTGCTCTTGCAGGATTCGCGGCGCGCGGCGCGGGTGTCCGAATCGGGGGACGTGGTTCTGCTCGAAGATCAGGATCGAACGCGGTGGAATCGGGACCAAATCGCCGAGGGAACAGCCCTCGTTCAGCGAGCGCTCTCGATGGGGGAAGTCGGCCCCTACGCCATTCAATCGGCCATCGCCGCGACCCACGCCCGGGCGCCCACCGCGTCCGCCACGGACTGGGGGCGTATCGTCGGTCTGTATGATGTGCTCCTGCAGGCTGAGCCGTCTCCGATTGTCGAACTCAACCGCGCGGTGGCGGTCGCGATGCGTGACGGTCCAGCAGCCGGGTTGGCCCTCATAGACGGCCTGCTTGCGCGAGGGGAACTGACGACCTATCACTTGGCGCATGCGGCCAAGGCGGACCTGTGTCGTCGATTGAGACAGGTCGATGAAGCACGCCGTTCCTACGAACGCGCCCTCAGCCTGACCCAACAAGAACCAGAACGGCGATTTTTGGAGCGAAGGCTGGTGGAGTTGGCCGGCCCACGTCCCTGAGATCGGTCGAGCGGTCGTGTGACTCATTGAACAATCAGCGTGGACGATTTTTTGTCGAAAAGGGATCGAGGGTTGTCGATTTCGACCTTGCTCGACGACTATCTCGTGAAACGGGCAGTCACATGGTGGCTGTGTGTGGATGAACGGATGATTGAGAGGAGATGATGCGATGGCCAAGGTGAAGCAGAAGCGAGAGGGTAAGGTGACCAAGGTGCCGGCCAGTCTCTGCTGGTTCGAGGTGCCGGCCGATGATATCGCCCGGGCCAAAAAATTTTATGGCGGGCTCTTCGGGTGGACGTTTGCCAAGATTCCGACCGCGATCCAGGACTACTGGCACATCGACACCGCCGGCAAGGATGCGTCGCCGGACGGTGGATTGATGCCACGCATGTACCCTGGGCAGGGCATCACCAATTATGTGGCGGTGCCGTCGGTGAACCGGGCGGTGGCGAAAGTCGAGAAGCTTGGTGGCTCGGTGTGCAAGACGAAGACTGAAGTGCCGGGTATGGGCTATTTCGCCGTCTGCGAGGACACGGAAGGTAATACGTTCGCTCTGTGGGAGCCGATGCTGCGCACACCTAGGAAAGCTCCCAGGGCCCGTTCCTCAAAAGGGAGGTCATGATGAAGTATCTGTGCCTGGTCTATATGGAAGAAAAAAATCTGCAGGCTATGTCGGAGGCTGAACGGAAGGTGCTGTCCGATGAGTCGATGGCCTATTGTGATGCGCTGGTGAAGCAGGGCGAGATGCTGTCGGCGTCGCCGTTGCATCCGGTGGAGACCGCGACAACCGTTCGGGTCCGTAGCGGCAAGGTCTCCACGACCGACGGGCCCTTTGCGGAGACGAAGGAACAATTGGCCGGCTATTTGCTGATTGATGTGCGGGATCTGAATGATGCGTTGCGGGTTGCGGCGAAATTCCCTGGCGCGAAATACGGCAGCATCGAAGTCCGGCCGATCAAGGAAGGCGGCTGCGCCTGATCGCTGATTTCGCCGAACGACATTGGAGCCGACGATGAAGTTCATTCTCTTGGTGCATCACGACGAAGCCGTGTTTGAGCAGCTCGACGAGGAGAGGAAACGCTCGTTGCTGTCGGACTCCATCGGGCTGTGCCACCAGTTGGAGACGCAGGGGCAGTATGTGCACGCCTCGCCGGTTCATCCGGCCGCAACGGCGACGTTGGTGCGGGTGAAGGACGGCAAGGCGGTGGTCACGGACGGGCCGTTTATCGAAACGCGTGAGCAGATGGCGGGATATTTTCTGATTGAAGCGAAGGATCACGCTGAAGCGGTAGCCGTGGCGTTGCGTGTGCCCGGAGCCACCATCGGAACAGTCGAGGTCCGACCGGTGCGGGACGTGACGGGCTTGCCATAAGACGTGAGCGATCAGACGAGAGACGATTCACAGCGGAAGGAGTTTGATATGAGCCGCGTACGAGTGTTGGTGGGAACCAAGAAGGGGGCGTTCATCCTGTCGTCGGATGGAACGCGCAAGAAGTGGGACGTGCAGGGGCCCCTGTGGGGCGGGTGGGAGATCTATCACCTGACCGGCTCGCCCGCTGACCCCGATCGGCTCTACGCGTCACAGACGAGCAGCTGGTTCGGACAAGTCATCCAACGATCAGATGATGGCGGGAAGACCTGGAACCCTCCCGGGACGAAACCGGAGGATCTGATGGGGCCGGACGGCATGCCGAAGGGGGAGAGCAACATGTTCCTCTACGACCAGTCCGCGGAAACCGGCAAGCCGCTCACGACGCACCAGCATTACGACGGCACGCAGCGTCCCTGGGAATTCAAACGTGTCTGGCACCTGGAGCCTTCCCCGACGGAGCCCGACACCGTGTATGCTGGGGTTGAGGATGCCGCGCTCTTCAAATCGACGGACGGCGGACGAACCTGGAGGGAGCTGGCCGGGTTACGCAGCGCCAAGGGGCAACTCTGGCAGCCGGGCGCCGGGGGGATGTGTCTGCATACGATCCTGCTCGATCAACGGCAACCGAACCGCATGTTCGTGGCGATCTCGGCAGCCGGTACGTTTCGGACTGAGGATGGCGGGCAGACTTGGACGCCGACGAACAAGGGGTTGCTGTCTCAGTATGAGTTGCCGGACCCGGATGCGGAAGTCGGCCATTGCGTGCACCGCATTACCATGCATCCGTCACGTCCGAATGTCCTCTTCATGCAGAAGCATTGGGACGTCATGCGCAGCGACAACGGCGGCGATTCTTGGCACGAGATCAGCGGCAATCTGCCGACGGATTTTGGATTTCCCATCGCGGTGCATGCCCATGAGCCAGAGACGGTCTACGTCGTACCGATCAAGAGCGACTCCGAACATTATCCGCCGGACGGAAAACTGCGCGTCTATCGCAGCAAGACCGGAGGCAATGAATGGGAGGCGTTGACCAACGGCCTGCCGCAGGAACATTGCTATGTGAACATTCTCCGCGATGCGATGGCGGTGGATGCTTGCGATCCCTGCGGCATCTATTTCGGGACGACCGGGGGGCAAGTCTACGCGTCGGCAAATGGTGGCGACAGTTGGACGTCGATTGTGAGCAATTTGCCGGGGGTGTTGTCCGTCGAAGTCCAAACCCTGTGACGGCCATTTTGAGCAGCCGGCCCGAAACTGACGGCTAGTGATTTGCGTCCGCCGTTTCGAGCAGGCGAGATAGGAGCGACGCTTCACGTGATACGCGTCTGATCCAATGAGATACGAACAACGTTTGGAGCTCAATCCATGGTGCGTGTGATTTTACCGCAACATTTGCGAGCGCTGGCGAGGATTGAGGGAGAGCTGTCGTTGGAGGTGGTCGAGCCTGTGACGCAACGGTCGGTGCTCGATGCGTTGGAGGCTCGGTTTCCCATGTTGCGGGGGACCATCCGCGACCATGCGGCCAAGCGGCGACGGCCGTTCATCCGGTTCTTTGCCTGCGAACAGGATCTCTCCCACGAGCCGGACGATAGACCGTTGCCCGATGCCGTGGCCCAGGGGCAGGAGCCGCTGTTGATCGTCGGCGCCATGGCCGGCGGGTAAGCAGGCTGTTGAAACGAGTTGCCAGCGGCGGGTGCAGTCGCGACTTTGAGTGCGACGTGTCCCAAAGGAGGCCCATGATGAAGTTCATGATTCTGGTCAAGGCGACAAAGAATTCCGAAGCGGGCGTGATGCCGACTCAGGAATTGCTGACCGCGATGATGCAATACAATCAAGCGTTGGTCGACGCCGGCATCATGCTGGCTGGCGAGGGGTTGCATCCAAGCCGCAAAGGCGCCCGGGTGCGATTCTCCGGCTCCAAGCGCGTTGTCACCGGCGGGCCTTTCGCCGAAACGAACGAGGTCGTCGCAGGCTACTGGCTGTGGCAGTGCCGATCGATGGATGAGGCGATCGAGTGGGTGAAGCGCTGTCCCAATCCGATGCCGGGAGAGGAGTCCGAAATCGAAATCCGGCCGTTGTTTGAGGCCGAAGATTTCGGTTCCGAATTGACCCCCGAGTTGAGAGCGCACGAAGACCGGATGCGAGAACAGATTTCGCGACGGGCATGATGCAGGAAGGCCGGCCGATGCGGCCGGTTATCGTTGACCCTGTCGGCGACCGATCCGGTTGCCGCGTCTGAGAAGGAGGTTCCCATGCGACGCTCATGTGTCATGATGTTGTGCCTCTGTGCGTTGTTGATGGCGGCTCCCGCCATGGCCAAGGAAAAGCAGGGCGGCACGCCTATGGACAAGGACGCGATGATGGAGCTCTGGAAGCAACTGGCCACGCCGGGCGAGCCGCACAAAATGCTGGCAAGCCTGGCCGGCAGTTGGACGACCAAGGCCAAGGAGTGGATGGAGCCGGGCAAGCCCGCGACGGAATCGGAGGGAACGGCCGAGATCAAGACCTTGATGGACGGCCGATTTATCTATCAGGAATACCGGGGCACCATGATGGGGCAGTCCTACTCCGGAATCGGGATCGACGGCTACGACAACATGAAGAAGAAGTATGTCACCGCCTGGATGGACAGCATGGGCACGGGCCTCTTTATTATGGAAGGCACGGCCGGAGCCGACGGCAGGACCATCACGTTGAAGGGCTCGCATCCGGAGCCGGGCGGAGGCCAGATGCATCACCGCGCAGTCTGGAAGATTGCGGACAGCAATACCCAGACCTTCGAAATGTACGGCACGCATCACGGGCAAAAGGAATCAAAAGTGCTCGAGATCACTTATACGAGAAAACCGTAAGCGTTTTGCGATACCCTCATGGCAACGAGATGCTTGCCCAGGCGGGTATCCTAATCCGGCAAAGGAGGAAGCCATGCAACGTGTGACCGGATTGCTCATGACGGCGCTCATGCTGACCACGCTGAGCGGGTGTAGCTACCTGTTTTATCCACGTGCCGGCGACTACGCGACACAGGCCAAGGGCGCGAATGGAGCGGAGACCCTCGTGAACCTGACCAGCATGATGGAGGCCACTGCCTCGAAAGCGAAGGGCGGGAAAGGGGTTGATGCGGCGTTTGATGATCTGCACAATCAGTTCCATGCATTGGATGATTCGTTTTGTGGGGTGACGGATGCGCAACGCAAGACGCCGACGTATGCGTTGGCGGTTACTCATAAAAAGGAACTGGCGGCGATCTTCAAACGGCTATGGAAGTTCAAGGATGATCAGCCACAGCGCGATCAGCACTTGGATTTGCTCGCAGCCGAATTGAAGGAACTTCGGGAGACGGTGCAGTCGCTCAAGTGATGCTCCAGATGGCTGACGGGGGCGGAGAGCGCCTTCACCTGTGTGTGAGAAGAGCGCGCTCTTCCGCTACCTTCGATCGAGGCTGCCATCCCGTCATCGGCATCGTGAATGTAACAGGAGGAGTGCGACCAGTTTCAGTGCCCACATTCCCGTGCCATCGCCTGCCTCATTCTGACGCGGTCGGGCTGCAACTCTGTGCAGAGGATTGCTCCTTCGCAGAGGCTTGAGCAGGCTGTGCCTCCGTTGCTTACATGACGGCCAACCAGTAAGATGAACTCGCGTTGATGGCAGCGCGTCCAGTCATTCCGATTGTGAGCAGGGAGTACGCATGGTGAGGCGACGGCAATGGTCCACGGTAGTCCCGATGGTGTGCGGGTGGCTCGCGTTGGCCCTTCTGCCGGGGTGCAAGCAGGAAGCCGGTTCCGCGCCGGCACCCCAGGTTCCGGAAGTGGGAATTGTGGTGGCGGCTGCTCAGGATGTGCCTGACGAACCGGAGTTCATCGGACAGGCGGAGTCGTCCCGCCCCGTGGAAATACGCTCCCAGGTGACCGGCATTTTGAAACAGTGGTTTTTCAAGGAAGGCCGCGACGTCAAGAAAGGCGATCGCCTCTATCAAATCGATCCCGTGCCCTTCCATGCCGCGATGCTGAGCGCGAAGGCGAAAGTGGCTCAGTCCGAAGCGCGCCTTGTCCAGGCTAAGCAGAATTTAGCCCGCGTGAAACCGCTGTTGGCGGAACAGGCCGTGAGTACCAAGGATGTGGATGATGCGGTGGCGGAAGAACTGGCCGCGAAAGCCGCCCTCGAAGGCGCGAAGGCGGAACTCGTCAAAGCCAAATTCGATCTCGATAATACGCTGATCATCGCGCCTATCAGCGGGATGATCGAACGCACTCGTGTGTATGAAGGCCGATTGGTGTCGGCACAAACGGACTTGCTGACCATGATTCATCAAGTCGATCCCATGTATGTGATCGTCAGTGCGCCGGAGAGTTTTTTGCTGAAACGCAGGCGCGATACCGATGCCAAACGCATTCAGCATCCCGGTGTGTACCAATTGCGCGGCGTGCTCACGTTTGTCGACGGAACGACCTACCAGCATGAAGGCGTGTTGGATCTGCTCGATGTGGGTTTGAAAACCGACACGGGATCGAGGCAGGCGCGGGTGGTATTTCCCAATCCGGACCGGGTGTTGTTGCCGGGACAGTTCGTGCGGGTGCGGTTCAAGGGCACCCTCAAGACCGGCGCGATCCTGGTGCCGCAACGCGCGGTGCAGCAGGGCGCAAAGGGTTCCATCGTGTTCGTTGTGGGCAAGGACGATAAAGTTGAGATGCGGGAGATTGTGGCGACGAGTTGGCAGGGGAACCAGTGGATTGTCGAAGAAGGGGTACATGTCGGCGATCGCATTATTGTAGAGGGCCTGCATAAAATCGCGCCCGGGGCGCCGGTGAAACCTGTGCCGGTTCCCGCCGCCGGTGCCTCGACCGTTCCGACTGCTCCTCCGACGCAGCCGGAGCGCGCTTCGTGATCTCGCATTTCTTTATCGATCGCCCGATTTTTGCTTCGGTATTGTCGATCGTCATCGTGGTGATCGGCTTAGTCGCCTTGCAGGCGCTCCCGATCGCCCAGTTCCCCGAAATCACTCCTCCCGTTGTGCAGATCGAAGCCGACTATCCCGGCGCCAACGCGGAAATTCTGGCCGATTCGGTGGCGCGGCCGATTGAAGTGCAACTCCCCGGCATCGACAACCTGCTGTACTACGATTCCACCAGTACGAACGACGGGCACATGTCGATCAAGTTGACCTTCGAAATCGGCACGGATGTCGATATCGCGCAGGTCCAGACGCAGAATCGGGTGAAACTCGCGGAGCCCCAGCTGCCGCCCGAAGTCGTCCGGCAAGGCATCAGCATCAACAAGGTTTCGCCGGACCTGTTGGCCGTCGTCGCGTTGAGTTCGACCGATCCGACGCATGACACGGTCTATCTTTCCAATTATGCGATTCTTCGCGTCCTCGACAACCTGAAGCGCCTTCGTGGCGTGGGGAATGCGATCGTGTTCGGGTCCCAGAATTATTCAATGCGGCTGATTCTGGACCCGATTCGCATGGCTCAACTTAGCCTCACGCCGACGGACATTGCGAATGTCGTTCGCGAGCAGAACCGTGATTTTCCCGCCGGGACTATCGGGCGGGAGCCGGCGTTGAAGGGCACCGAGCTGACGATTCCCGTCATTACGCAAGGCCGCCTCACGGAAGTGAAGGACTTCGAGGAGATGATCGTCCGCGCCATGCCCAATGGGTCCATGGTCCGGTTGAAGGACGTCGCCCGTGTTGAACTGGGAGCGCAATCCTATACGCTGGAAGGGCGCTGGAACGGCAAGCCGAACGTGTTTCTGTTGACGTTCCTTTCACCGGGGGCGAACGCGCTGGAAACGGTGAAGCGGGTTCGCGCTGAATTGGCAGAGGTGTCCAAAGGGTTTCCCACCGGCGTGTCGTACGACATTCCGTATGACACCACCCGCTTTATCGAAGTCTCCATCAAAGAGGTGGTGAAGACGCTGGGCGAGGCGATGGTGCTCGTCATCCTGGTGGTGTACCTCTTCTTGCAAAGCTGGCGCGCGACGTTGATACCAGGTGTGGCGGTGCCGGTGTCTCTGATCGGCACGTTCGCCGGCATGCAGGCGCTGGGGTTCTCGATCAATACCCTGACCTTGTTCGGGATGGTCCTGGCCATCGGCATCGTGGTGGACGATGCCATCGTCGTCGTGGAAAATTGCGAACGGCACATGACCCAGGGCAAGCTTTCGGCGAAGAACGCCGCCAAGCGGGCAATGGAAGAAGTGACAGGGCCGGTGATCGCCATTGTGCTGGTGTTGTGCGCGGTGTTCGTGCCCGTCGGCTTTCTCGGCGGTATCACCGGGGAGCTCTACAAGCAATTCGCCATCACGATTTCCATTGCCGTTATTATTTCAGGTTTTGTGGCGTTGACGCTCAGCCCTGCCCTCTGCGCCCTGGTCCTCAAGCCGGGCGAAGAACGGCATCATGGACTGTTTGGTTTGTTCAACCGGACCTTTTCCTGGATGCAGGGGCGCTATATCTCGACGGTCGGGATGGCGCTGACGCGGCGTGTGCTGTCGGTTGCGGTATTCGCCGTCCTTCTTGTCGGGGTGTTTCTGTTGTTCAGGATCATTCCGAATAGTTTTTTGCCGGAAGAAGACCAGGGATATTTCATCACGATCGTGCAACTACCGGATGGGGCCTCGAAGCAGCGTACGGATACGGTATTGAGCAAGATCGAAAGCTACTTTTTGGCCAATCCGGCGATTCATTCAACGGATGCGCTTTCGGGTCAAAATTTCGTGTTCAGTACACGTGGCCCCAATGCGGCGACCATGTTTGTTCCGCTGAGGCATTGGGATGAGCGGACGGCACCGCAGCAACATGTCAAATCGTTGATCGGTGCGGCCTATGGTGAATTTGCGAAGATTCCGGAAGCGTTGATCCTGGCCTTTAACGCGCCGTCGATCCGAGGACTCGGCGCAACGGGTGGGTTTTCCATACAGCTCCAAGATCCCAGCGGCGGCGACTTCAATAAATTCTCGGCGGTGGCGCAGGAGTTTGTGGCCAAAGCGCGGCAGAATCCGGCGATCGGTGCCATCGGAACCAGCTTTCGCGTCAGTGCTCCGCGAATTTTCGCCAAAGTAAACCGCGAGCGCGCCAAAGCGTTAGGCGTGCCTATTTCGGAGGTTTTTGATACGTTGCAGGCCTATTTCGGCAACCTATACATCAATGACTTCGTCAAGTTCGGTCGCGTCTTTCGCGTACAGACAGAGGCTGAGGCGCAATATCGCTCAACACCGGACGATATTTCCAAGATTTATGTGCGGGCCGTTGGCGCGCAGGGACCAACCATGATTCCTTTGGATACGGTCGTGAATACGGAGTTCAGCAGCGGTCCCGATCCTGTGACCCATTTCAATGGATACAATACGGCGCTCGTGCTGGGCTCGGCCGCGCCGGGGGTGAGCTCTGGGCAGGTGTTGGATGCGCTTGATAAATTGGGGAAGGAGGTCCTGGTACCGCAAGGATATGGAATCGATTGGAGTGGCATTTCCTATCAGGAACGCATGGTCGGCAATCAATCGCTGTATGCCTTCGGCTTTGGGTTGTTGATGGTGTTTCTGGTATTGGCGGCGCAATATGAAAGTTGGGTGGTTCCCTTTGCGGTCATCCTCGCGGTTCCGATCGGCTTGTTCGGCGCATTGAGCGCCGTCTGGTTGAAGGGGATGACGAATGACATCTATTTCCAGATCGGTCTGGTCACGCTCATCGGCCTTTCGGCGAAGAATGCCATTCTCATCGTGGAGTTTGCCAACAAACGGTATGAGGAAGGTCATCACTTGCTGGAGGGGACTATCGAGGCGGCCAAGCTCCGGTTCCGCCCGATCGTCATGACGTCAATGGCCTTCATTCTTGGTGTCGTTCCCTTGGTGATTGCGACCGGCGCCGGAGCTGCCAGTCGAAACTCAATTGGGACGGGGGTCTTCGGTGGAATGTTGGCCGCCACGTTCCTCGCAATTTTCTTTGTGCCGCTGTTCTTTGTGTTGATTCGTTCGCTGAGTCGTAGTCAGAAAAATCAGATTCCTCCTTCCATCCACAAGGGGCCGGATGAACCTGAAAAGGAGCGTGATTATCAGCATGCGTAGATTGGCCTTGGTGCTTTCTTCGACTCTTCTGGCGGCCTGTGCGGTCGGCCCTGATTTCACCCGACCTGATGCCACGACTCCTGATGCATTCCGCATGGCGGGGCCTGGCGGTGAAGCCGCGTCCATAGCCAATACGCCCTGGTGGGAGTTGCTGAAGGACCAAGAACTTCAAAAGCTGATTAGGACGGCGTTGGAGGAAAACAAAGACCTCAAGCGTGCCGCGGCGGCGGTCGAAGAATTTCAGGCCCGATTGTTTGTCGCGAAGACCGACTTCGCTCCGCAAATGAATGTGACGGCTAACGCTCCGCTCTTCGGTCGTAAGAGCAACTTTCTCTTCCCCGGATTTCCCAACCCGTTCAACTATTACTTGCAAGGGAATCTGTCCTGGGAGATCGATATCTGGGGACGAATTCGCCGGTCCAATGAGGCGGCGCGGGGCGATCTCTTGTCTCGAGAGGAAAATCGACGTGCCATTGTGTTGCAGCTGGTCAGTGGCGTGGCCGAGGCCTACTTCGACTTGTTGCAGTTTGACATGCAGCTCGACATTGCCCACCGCACTCTCAAATCCTGGGAAGAATCGGTCAGGATTGCGCAGGCTCGCTTGCGACAGGGCATGATCTCCAAGCTCGATGCCGATCAGTTCGAGGCTGAACGGGCCAATGCCGCGGCTAAGGCCGCAGAGTTCGAGCGGCAAAAGGTGCAGAAGGAAAATCAGTTGAGTGTATTGCTGGGCCGAAACCCCGGGCGGATCGCACGCGGGCATTCACTTACCGATCAGGTCATGCCGCCAGAGGTGCCACCCGGGCTTCCTTCCGAGCTCCTTCAACGGCGTCCGGATATTTTGCAGGCCGAACAAGATCTGGCCGCTGCCACGGCCCGAATCGGAATGGCCAAGGCCGACCGGTTTCCCAAATTGAGTATTACCGGGATTCTAGGGGTAGCGAGCCCGCACTTGTCTCGGTTGGTGGCCAATGAGACGGCATTCGGGGTCGCCGGGCCCGGTTTGGCTGCCCCGTTATTGAATGCGCAAATCCTTGGATTCCAACAGAAAGCTGCAGAGGCACAAGCGCGACAGGCGGTGGCCCAATACGAGCAATCGGTGTTGGTGGCATTTAAGGAAGTGGAGGATTCTTTGGTCGCGGTAAGGACAGTACGCGACCAGCGCGCCGCACAGTTGCAACAGGTCGAAGCGTTGCGGTCAGCACTAAGCCTTGCCAACCTACGCTATAAGGGCGGGTTGGCAAATTACTTGGATGTCTTGATTGCGCAACGCAATCTCTTTGACGCCGAGTTGGCACTCATGGGAACACATCGGTTGCATCTGGTATCGATTGTTCAGTTGTATAAGGCGCTTGGTGGGGGATGGATGCCAGAGGGGCAGTCACCGGCTGAGCCATCACGGCCGACATCGGCAACTCAGAAATAAGCCCAACAGTCAGACTGAGCCGCCACTACTCCTCGACGGGTCTTTCCAGCGGTCGCAAGCCTATTTCTAGAAGCTCCTGCCGTCACAAAAGTAAGTGATCCATCAGAATTGTTTCCTGGCGGATGGGCAGTGCATGGGTCGGATTCAGCGTGGCCGACTGGGTGTCGGGGCAAGCGCGAGTATCATGGAAAGGGTTCCGCCAAGAACGGCCATGAGGATAACCGTGAGGCCACTGTGGATCCAGGATCTGGTGCTCTGGAACCCCAGAACGATGTTGATGAGGTTGCATGCCCAGAGGGTTGCCGCCACCCAGGCGAGGTGTTCGACCCGGTAAGAGACGGCGCGAATTCCAGACATTAAAAAGCCAAGGGCTCCTGACAGCAGGTTCGACAAGTACGCGGCCGCTGGATCACTCTGGAGTGTGATTCCGGCTAGGGCCATGCCGATTCCTGCGGCAAACGTGAGTCCATAGACAATGGCCGCGTCTCGCAATACCGTCAAGTGCCAGGAGGTCATTTGAGGGTATCCTGTTGGTTGCTGGCACCTGACGGATGTCCCTCTAGCTGTTTGAGGATAAGAAAGAGAAGCGTCTGTGGAATGCCGTCACGGCGTTCTGCATGCGACGTTCCGCGTCGGACTGTTTTGGATGTGGGACCTGGCACTAAAACCTCCTTTCGTCTCTCGACCACAAGACTTGTTGAATAAGCCTCCGACTATGGATTGGTGTCGCGCGCGAGTGCCTGTCGTGTGCCGATGTGATGCTGAGCCATTGAATGTCCGCACATTCCGTTACAACCGTTTTCTCTGGGGTGAGCCAGGTGAGGGGAGAGAGCGGTGCGAGGATTTTCGCTCGTGCATCCAACGACTCCATCGTCTGGACAAGGCATACACAAGGTTGTCGATTGCGAGCACCACGGCGCCGATTATGAATAGCCCCAGGATCAGGGCCAGCTCTACATCAATGGACATGCTAGTCGTTCCACAGATTCGGTAAAGAATATGGTCGGCTTATCCCGACCAGTCGGCGTCACCCTAAGCGGCGAGATGGGCCATGCCCTCGTCACTCAGAGAGACGCGCTCGGCTTTTCGCCCTTGAACAGGAGCGGTCGAGGCAAGGATCTGCGCCTCCTTTGCCAGCCGATTGTTCCGCAGCACCTGTTCATCAATATTTCCGCAGTTCATGCATCGCCGTGCCTGGAGCCACATCGGGCCAGAGGAGTCCTCCATATCCAACAGAAAATCTTCGACCATACAGCCAGTGCAGCGAGAACAGTTCATCGTAGGTTCCTCCATGGTTCAGTGCCTATGTGTAAGCCTAGACTCGAACGCTCCTCTGCGGTAGACCAGAAGGAAGTACCTCCTTGGGGGGAAACATTTCTGGACGTTCCTGCGGTGCAATGACTGCCTCCGTACCTGAGTGGACGATTTTTGTTGGCGTGGATGGTCACTTATTCTGCCGCGCTAATAATGAGTTCCGAGCGTGTACTCTGAACCTCCAGCTCTAGTGGAAGAGTCGTTTCGAGGAATTGGTCGAGCCGAATGCGCTCATCAGCATCCATGATCAGCAGTTCCACCCCAAATCGCTCCCCCTGTATCCACAGCACCTTCGCTAAACTCACCGAAAGCGGCCGGCGATCTGTCTGAACGTGCAGCTGAATCGCGAGATAGTCGCCATCGATCAGTCTGTGGAAGGTTGTGCGGTGTACGGCGCTCTGTTCCTGATGATAAATCTGCGCTTGCTCCGCACAGCCGGTGGCCATACCGGAAAGCCTGCAGTGGACAAGAAATTTCACGTTTCTCTTTCGCCTCATCGTGGCCTCCTTCTACGGCACCGTTCTATCGGACACACACAGGTCTTGAGGGTATCGCGCTTCTGGAGCGTCAGATAGTCTGCAAAAAGGGTACGTCTATCGGGGTACAGGCTTGATGCCGGGAGAGGGACAGGAGACGGCTGGAAGCGGGCTCAAGGTGTTGTGAACGATGCTGTGCCCAGCTAGTTGCCTAAGGCGTGAATGAAAATCAAGGAACATCCGGATTGATGAAGCAAGCCAGCAGGTCAACGCGTCAGTTGCCCAACTATTGATGGATTGTCGATACAGCCATTCAGCGATATCGTTTGGAGCGTGTCGTGTCCATTGCGGTCACGAACATGTTGTCGCAACCGATCGCCTCCCGTGCAGTCGGCGGTCTAGGGGGTGAGTGATGCGGGGAGTGCAGGAAACACATGGTCTGAGCTTGAGCGCTTTGCGGGCCCAAGGGTTAGGGCGGATCTCGCCTGTCGTGAAGATGTGGTGTCTGCGTGCCCTGGCACTCGGACTGGTCTTGTGCAGTCTCTGTTTTGTCTGGCGATCCTACCAGGGGATGGGGCTGTTCCTGAATTTGGGCACCGATTATGCGCTGTACCTCGCCCAGTCAGCAGTTATGGATTCCGGGGCCTCCTCTCAAATTTACGACCTGTCGGCTGCGGACGGCCCCTACCGAAAATTGTTAGATCGGTATAACAGCGATCCGAGTTATCAAGGATGGACGGCGGATATTATTGTCGGCCCCGTCCCCTATCCTCCGATATTCGCCTGGGCACTTCGACCGTTTACATGGATTTCACCACCGGTCAGTTTTGCTCTATGGTTTTGTTTAAATTTGTGCTTGGCCCTGATCATTGGCTGGCGGTTGGCGAGCCATTGTGGATCGCTCGATAAACCAACCACCATTTTGTTATTCCTGGGATCCTACCCCGTGGTACTTAGTTTCTATGTTGGGCAAATCCAGATCATGCTGGCGTGGTGTATTACCGAGTTTTATTTAGCCATGCGCGGTGGGCGAGAGTTTCGGGCAGGTATGTGGCTGGGATGTCTGCTGCTCAAGCCTCACTATGGCCTGCTACTGGGACTGCTTTTGCTCTGGAAACGACGCTGGTCTGCTGTTTTAGGTGCAGGTGCCGCCGGAAGCATAATTCTGGGGGCTTCGGTGTTGGTCAGTGGTGTACACGGACTACGTGCCTATCCTGCTGCATTTAGCGGAATGGCGCAATTTCGAGGGGATGATCCGGCGGTCATGATCAATTGGCGATCCGTCATCCTGGATCTCTACCCGAGCATTTATGGAAGAAATGGAACGCTGCTGACCCTCGCGTTGGCGGCAGCCACATTGTTCTCTCTTGCCTGGGTGTGGCGAGGTGAATGGAACCCCAATGCGGCGGATTTCCCGGTGAAGGTTCTTCTCACTCTGCTAGGAACGCTTATCGCGAGTTTCCATAGCCATCCATACGGTGCCGTGCTGCTTGCCATGCCGCTTGTCGTGGTGCTTTCTTCTGGACAGTTCCATAAGACAGCCTGGTGGGTGGTTGGGATTGGCGCTGTAGTTCCGACACTGATTCTTGAGCTCGGTTACTCCGGGAGTCTGACGAACTCCCAATTCTATGCGCATCTCGTTCTCGCGTCGCAGGTACTTAAAGTGGTGATGTTTGCAATGTTCGGATACTTTTATGCGCGGGTGTGCGGGTTGAGCGTTGTTGGCCCTGATTCCAGCCGAATGATGAGAGGTGGATGGATTCGGGCCAGGGCGTTCATCCCGGGTATTGGGCGAGCAGCCTCCCGTGTTTTGAACCCTTAAGATGGGTATGTCCGGGCAGAGGCTGTCATAGTCTTTCGAATGGTACGCATGAATGTCATTTCTTGGGATCAGGCCGATGTGCGGTCCCACTATGCAAGTACCGAAGCCCTTGGCAGTTGAATAGGGCTCCACACCGCGTGAAAGTTCTGCTGTGCTCCACTCCTCATTCCGTTCTTGCCAGGTGTCTGACTAGTGAAATGTCAGTAAGCTGCTGAGGCCTTCGTTCTTCGGCCTGTAAGAGGGCCTCTCGAGCAAGCGTGTGTGGACAGACCCATCTAACACCTCGGTGCTGGTACCGGTTTGCATGACGGGTCGATAGAATCGTGAATGAATCCATTTCCTAAGCCCGACAAACGATTCACTGAACGAATCGTGAAGCGGACTTAGTGCGTTCCCATTTGCCGGCATGCTGCGTGGGGCAATCGCTAGCCCGTTTCCGATTGAACTTCGTAGTATCCACTCCAAGGAAATATTGGCTAGATCCCGATCAGGATAGATCCCGCCGAGATCTCCATGCGCTCCGGCAAACCATCGCTGTTCAATGATTTGCCCAGATACTGCAGGGGAGGTCCAGAGCGTCGCGTTGTGGTCGACCCGGTGTTCATCAATGGCGAGCGCGTGGTAGGCCCGTTGTACGATAGGGCTTAGTTCAGTATCGTGAAAATTATACCGGGATTCATTTAGCCACTTGAGTGCATTTGTGGGTATTCCCAACGGACCCACGGTGTCCCAGAGTCCGAGGAGTGTCACGATGACATGTTGAAAGCCTCGTCGCTTCGAAGCGGAAGCGTTGGAGTCGATTGTGTATGTGTGTGTGCTTCGATAGTACCGGTATCCTTCGTCAAGAACATGCCTGACGGGCTTGAGAACCATTTGCAGGAGGCAATCAGTCAGATCGGGCGCACCCCCAGTTTCGACCGGAGATGTGGTCGTGGTTTCACGTGTGAAGCGGACAAGGTCTTGATCAAGCAGTGTTGATGAAGGAAGGCCAGCGGTTGCGAGGAGCCCCACGAGGCATCGGGCAGTATAGGCACCTCGGCTGAATCCATAGACGAACAGCTCATCGCCTGGTTCATAGGTCGCTGCCAGGTAGGCATAGCTCAGGAGGATAGTGCGATCCAGTCCATAGCCGAATGGTCCGTCGCGAAAACGATGAAACCAGGCCATGTCGGTGCCGGAGTCGTACCGCTTTTGTTGAAGGAGTCCCTTATCGGTCTGCGGGAGAATGGATCGATAGAGCTGGCGAACGTTGGTCTTTCGGTCCGAGTGGTCTCCGTTGCAAGACCAGAATGGCTGACCAGCGATAGTCGGTGCAGACGCCCATCTGCCAGTGTCGGGAGGTCGGTGCCATTCGCCGTCGAAACACAGAATTATGCGTTTGGACACACTGGCACTTTCTTTTCAATTAGAGCGATTCTTGGCACCATCCGCATGATCCGCATGTCTCAATTCCTGGGGAAGCAAATTGGAGACTGGGGTTGCGGATGAAGTGGCAAGCAAACGTGATGCCCGTCTGGTAAGCCTGGGCAAAAAAGCATCCTCTGATGGCTATCATTGATTGAGGGGACAGGTACGCTGGATTCAGTAAGAGAGAATCAACTCACCGGTGTGCCAATTCCGTATCTGAACCGATACGGAATTGTATCTGAACGTATACGCCAGCTGCGCACACTCGCCGCCTCAACCGTATCACCTAGCAATCTATTGCGACATGTCTTTGGTCAGTGCCGAGTCGGAGCGTCGAGCGGCCGTGAGGCGCGGCAGCTGGTAAGGTCGTTATTTGAAGGGGGAATCCGTGTGGCCTTAGTGATGAAGAACGTTCAGGAACGCCTCCCGATCCGCTTCAATCTGAGTAGCGAGCTGCTGCAGAGCTTGAGCGGTAGCCGCGGCAATAGGCTCCTGGTCGGATGTGGTGACCCAACGCACTGATGATCCCAGAGCCTCTCCTTCCGCAGCGTAAGTTTTTATCGGTGCTTGTCCGGGGAGTGAGACGTCGGATTCCAAATGGACACGGTAGAGGTAGCGGTCCGGGGCGCGCAGGGTAAGCCAGGCTTTGACGACAAGGCGAAGATCAGCAGGTTCAGTCCGGATCGTGGTGAACGTCTGCCGTTGAGTAAAGTACTGGGTGATGGCTTGCCGAAGATCTTGCACCGGCCATTCGAAAAGCGGGATTCCCGGCATATGATCCGCACCCTCTATTGCGAGAAACGGGACTTCGAGTTGTGCGTTCGCCGGAATGGGTGAGGGAGTGGTGCCGGTCTCGGGAACCGAGAGATGAACCCTGTGGACGCACCCGGATCCGATGAGGCATGCAACAAAGAGCAGAATGGTCAGTCGATGTATTGGTCTCAGCATCATAGGCGTGTACTAGCTGCTATCGTTCGCGTGTCGCAGGAGCTGGGCTCAGGATATCGAGGTCACGTATGGCCCGTGCGGCTTGTTCACGATAGGTTCGTTCGCTGGCACCGGTGTACGTATCGATGACGCGTTGGTAGGTCGCGCGGGATTGGGCATACTGCTTTTTGATCGAGAGATATTGGCCCAGGGCCAGCCAATTTTGAGCGGCCGTTTCATTGGCGGTGCGGAGGTCGGTCCACTCACGATCCACCGGGTTGGTCCCGGGATGGTTGACTCGCTTCGTAATAATCTCCCCCAGTTGTGCGGAAAGCTGTTCGATGGCTTCGTTTTCCCGGACGGCGGCCGCCACGCGATCGTGCGTCAGGTGATCGTAAAAGGCTTCAACATGGTCTTTGACGGTGCTCGCGCGTTTCTCATGGATGTCGTGGGAGCAATGCGTGAGCATGAGGCAGAGAGTCAATAGGCCTAAGCTCTGCCAGCTCGAAAGTGTACGGATAGGCATGACCATTGTTGCCTCCTCAGTAGTCCCAATATCCCGGACCCGATGATCCACGATCGTTGCGGTGATCCTACCTGAGCGGAAGCGGAAAGGCGAGTCGAAGCGTGAGGTCAGTCGGCATGTTTGAAGAACAGCACAGCCAGCGGAGGCAGGGTCATGACCAGGGAGTGGGCATGCCCATGGGCGGGAACCGGCTCGGCCGACAGGCCGCCGAGATTTCCCATCCCACTGCCGCCGTAGGTCGAGGCATCGCTGTTCAGCAACTCTTTCCAATAGCCTCCGTGCGGGACGCCAACTCGATACTGCTGGCGCGGCACCGGTGTGAAATTGCAGACGATGGCAACACTCTGCGGAGATGATCGGCCATGGCGTAGGAGGCTGATGACTCCGGTGTCCGCATCTTGACAATCGATCCACTCAAACCCGCGAGGATCAAAGTCACATTCATGGAGGGCCGGCTCCGTGCGGTATAGGCGATTGAGGTCGGCGACCCATCGCTGTACACCCTGATGAGGCGGGTATTGCAGGAGGTTCCAATCAATGCTGTCGTCATGGGCCCACTCCCGCCACTGGCCGATTTCGCCTCCCATGAACAGCAGTTTCTTGGCCGCCTGCGCGTACATGTAGCCAAAAAGCACACGGAGGTTGGCGAACTTTTGCCAGTCGTCCCCGGGCATTTTCCCCAGGAGTGAACCTTTCCCATGTACCACTTCGTCGTGGGACAGAGGCAACAGAAAGTTCTCTTGAAACGCATACAGCATACGAAAGGTGAGATTCCGGTGATGGTGTTTGCGATAGACCGGATCCAGCGCCATGTACTCGAGGGTGTCGTGCATCCAGCCCATATCCCACTTCATGCCGAACCCCAATCCGCCAGCGTACGTGGGGCGTGACACGGACGGCCAGGAAGTCGATTCCTCCGCATAGGTCTGCACGTCCGGGTGTCGGCGATAGATTTCTTCATTGAGCTGGCGAAGAAAGGTAATGGCGTCCAAATTTTCCCGCCCGCCATGGCGATTGGGGATCCATTCCCCTTCCTTCCGCGAATAGTCCAGGTACAACATTGAGGCGACCGCATCCACCCGAAGTCCATCCGCGTGGTATTGCTCTAGCCAGAAGAGGGCGCTGCTGATCAGAAAGCTGCGCACTTCATTGCGACTATAGTTGAAGACCGCGGTGCCCCAATCAGGGTGAAGCCCCTGGCGAGGATCCGCATGTTCAAAGAGATGGCTGCCGTCGAATCGGCTGAGCCCATGCTCGTCCGTCGGGAAGTGCGAGGGGACCCAGTCCAGAATCACGCCAATGTTGTGCTGATGCAGCTGATCAATCAGGTACATCAAATCCTGCGGCGTGCCATAGTTGCCGGAAGGAGCGAAGTATCCGGTTGTTTGGTAGCCCCAGGACCCGAAAAAGGGATGATCCATCAGCGGCAGGAATTCCACGTGCGTGAACCCTAATCGCTGCACATAGTCGATCAACTTCGGCGCCGCTTCACGGTAGCTCAGGGAGCGGTTGCCGTCGCCGGGGACGCGCATCCAGGAGCCGAGATGCACTTCGTAAATGCTGATCGGGGCATTCAGCGCATTGTGCCGGGCACGAGACTGCATCCAGTCGTGGTCATGCCAGGTGTAGTTCAGGTCCCAGACTACCGAGGCGGACTTCGGTGGGACCTCGTTGAGTCGGGCAAACGGGTCGGTTTTGATGAGCACTGCCCCGCGGTTTCGTGAGCGGATATGGAATTTGTACAACGTACCGCACCCCACACCGGGGACAAAGCCTTCCCAGATGCCGGATGATTGACAGGGGCGAAGTGGATGACGGGTTGGGTCCCAATGATTGAACGTTCCGAACACCGACACCTGCTCGGCTTCCGGCGCCCACACGGCGAAATAGGTGCCTTCCACTCCGCCGAAACTCGTGGGGTGCGCCCCGAGCTTGTCATACAAATGAAAGTGAGTGCCCTCGTTAAAAAGGTACAGATCATCCGAGGAAAGGAGGCTGCTGTCCTGTCGGGACGTTTCGTGCAGGGACGAGATCGACCCAAGTGGCTGACCGGCTTGGTGGTGTCGGAAGTGGTCCATACGGGGAGAGTACTTCGGCTGAGGCCAGGCCGTCAATTGGCTGTCAGGCCGATCGGCCGTTTATGGTTTGTGCGGGAGAGGAGGCGGGAGATCTTGCACGGGGCTAGTGACACATCTCAAGCAAGTGTGATATGAATCAACCCGCCAATACGGGCCTCTCTTCGTCCCCATCGTCTAGCCTGGCCTAGGACATTGCCCTTTCAAGGCAGTAACACGGGTTCAAATCCCGTTGGGGACACCACACTTTTCCAGATTACTTATTGGCAGACTGTTTCGGTGGACTGCCGCCTCTCTGATATGGCAGCCTGCACCAAACATATGTGGCATGACGGCTTCATGGAGGCTGGTGTCTGTCGTGGGTGAGGATTCCTGAACGGCTTGCCGATGGGCTGAGTGCGCCATCGGGTCTCGACCACGAAGCAGTGTGCGTCCCGCCTCATGATCCGACGTCCTTGTGACACAGTGACGTACGGAGCTTCTGTGTGACCAGTCTCGCCTCTTGTTGGCAGCGTATCCTGCCGGCCCACTCAGATTCGGGCCGTACAGCGTGGTTGTGGTGTGCCTTCGGTGCCGTAAGCCTTCTTGGCACGGCCGCGCTCGATGTCTTCACTCCCCTGAAACTGGCGGCTGGTGCGGGATATCTGCTGGCCGTGTTGTCTGCCGGCATGGTGCAGTCTTCCCGAGCTCCCTGGGTCGTGGCGGCCCTTGCCACCGGCCTTTCCGGGCTTGGATTGTACGGGACTTCGCCCGGTGACGGGGTCTGGCGCGAGGCTATAAGTCGCGGCATCTTCGTCGGCGCTTGTTGGCTGGCAGCCTGGATTGTTGCTCAATGGCAGGCTGCATCCAAAACCCGGGCCTATCTGCCCTCTGCGCGCTTGCAGTCGCTGCTGACCAACAGTCAGACCATCATTTTCGTCAAAGATCTCAATGGGCGGTTTCTCGAAGTCAGCGATCAGTTCGCAGGGTTGCTCGGGCTTCCGGCTGAGGCGGTGATTGGGAAGACCGATCATGACTTCTTTCCTGCCGGTGTGGCCGACGTGTATCGACAACATGATGCGGAGGTCGTGAAGGCCGGAACGGTGATGAATTTTGAGGAAGCGGCGTTGGTCAATGGCAGCCTGCGCTGGTTTGTGTCACGAAAGTTTCCATTCTACGACGAGGCCGGTCGGATTATTGCCGTCGGAGGCGTGGCGACGGATATGACGGCCCGGTTGCAGGCTGAAGCCGATCGCCATGACGCGCAAGAGCGCTTGGATCTGGTGGTCGCGGCGACACAGACGGGAGTCTGGGATTGGGATATGTCGACCAATCGGATGTATTACTCCGCTCTCTGGAAGGCGAGTTTGGGCTATGAAGAATGGGAGCTCTCTGATTCACCTGCCGAATGGGAGTCCCGCCTGCATCCTGAGGACAAGTCGCGCGTACTGGCTCTCGTTGACGACTACCTGTCCGGTCGGATCGCTTCCTATGAATTGGAACATCGGTTGCGTCACAAAGACGGGACGTATCGGTGGATTCATACGGTGGCGGTGCTGCAACGGGAACCGGAAGGGCGTCCTTGGCGGATGACCGGATCGCATGTCGACATTACCAAGCGTAAACAGGCAGAGCAGGCCTTGTCGCAGAGCGAGTCTACGCTCAGGAGTTTTTTCGAGAGTGACGTGTTGATGATGGGAATCGTGGAAGTGGTCGACGGCGATATCTTGCACGTATCGGACAATCGGCGGGTTGCCTCGTTTTTCGGTACGACACCGGAACGAATGCGAGGACGACGGGCCTCGGAGATGGGCGTTCCTGCGGAGGTTATCCAACACTGGATCCGTCACTACGAGGAAAGTGAACGCAGGAAGAAGCCGGTGCGCTTTACCTACGTCCATCCCGAACCGGCTACCGGAGCAAACCTCCACTTGTCCGTGACCGTGTGCTGGATCGGCGCCGGCTGCGATGGACACGTTCGGTACTCATATCTCGTTGAGGATGTGACCGAGTCCTACCGATTAGAAGCCACGCTCCGAGAAACCGCTGAGCGGTATCGAGGCGTGGTGGCAGCCCTCGCCGAAGGCGTGGTGTTGCATGACGCGCAAGGGCGGATCATCGCCTGCAATCCCAGTGCGGAACGGATCCTTGGTCTGACGACGGATCAACTGCTGGGGCGAACATCGGTCGATCCTGCTTGGCAGGCGATTCGTCCTGACGGGAGGCCGTTTGAGGCGGACCTGCGTCCCCCGACGGTGACCCTTCGAACCGGTCGTCCTTGTACCGAAGTGGTCATGGGGTTGCATCGGCCGACGGGGGAACTGCGGTGGGTGTCCATCAATACCCAGGCCTTGACGGGACCGGAGGGAGGGCAACCGTATGGCGTGGTCGGATCGTTCCACGACATCACGGAGCGTAGGCGGGCCGAGCAGGCATTGCTGGAGGCCCAGACCGAATTGGAACACCGGGTGCAGGAGCGTACCGCGAAGATTCAGGAGCTGGAGTCTCAGCGTGCGCAGGCCGAAAAGCTGGCAGCTCTCGGCCATTTGGCCGTCGGCATTGCGCATGAAGTGAACAACCCCTTGGCCGGGATCACGAATGCCTTCCACCTCGTGAAGCAGGGAATCGACCGTGACCACCGACACTATCGGTTCGTAGAGCTCATTGAGCGAGAAATCCGTCGCCTGACGACCATCGTGAAGAAGATGTACACCTTGTATCAAGGTGTTCCGGCGGGCAAGCGTGAACCGACGGATATCGCCGCACTCCTTCAGGACCTGACCGCGTTGCTTGGACATAAACTCTCGGCGAAACGAATCCGCTTGTGCGCGAAAGTGGAGATCGCTCGGCAGAGTGTTGATGTGTCGAGGTCTGACCTGTTTCAGGTATTGCTCAACCTTGTTCAGAATGCCATTGATGCCTCTAGTCCCGACAGCGAGATCGAATTGATTGTTGCCGAACGGGAGGATCAGCTTCGCTGGAGCGTGACCGATCACGGCACCGGTATCGCCCCCCATGTACTGCCGCATGTATTTGATCCCTTCTTCACGACGAAGTCCGGCTCGAGTTGGCAGGGGCTCGGCCTTGGCTTATCCGTTTCTCGAGGTTTGGTTCAGGCCATGGGGGGCAAGATCGAAATTGAAACAACTATTCAACGTGGGTCGACCTTCACTGTCGTGCATCCGCTTGCCGCGACCGACGATATTGAGCCCCTCGGGGCACAGTCGCCAATAGGAAAGGGACAACAAGATGATGACTATGCAGCAACGCATTCTCATTGCTGACGATGAGGAAACGTTTCGTGAGTCCACATCGGCGATTCTGGCCGATGCGGGATACGCATGCAGCTCCGCCAGGGACGCGGTTGAGGCCGAGCGCCTTTTGGAGAACGGCTTCGATCTCCTGCTGGCCGATGTCCGTATGCCTGGAAATGCCCAGTTAGAGCTTCTGGAGGTGGTGGCCAAACGCCACCCGGATCTGCCGGTGGTTGTGGTCACGGGATACCCGACGGTGGGGACGGCGATCGAATCGTTTCGCCTTTCGATCGTGGATTATTTGATCAAGCCGGTCGAGTTGGATGAACTGAAACGGGCGGTTGAGCGAGGGCTGCGACGCCGGATCCTCACGCGAGCGGTAAAGGATGCCATGACTGAAACAGCCAAAGTGGCCGGACTCTTCGATCGCTTGGGGCGGTCGATCACACAGCACGGTCGGTCCGGCGATCATCTGGAATGGAGTGCGCAGGAGTACATGGCGCAGGCCATGGGACATATCGCACAGTTGTCTGCGTTGGTTGGACGAACGATGGAGGCCTCACGAACGGGACCTCCTGCGGAGCCGACCGATATCTGTGCCTTCATGAAGTGCCCGCGCCTGGATCGGTATGAGGCTGTGATTCAGGATGCAGTCGAGGTCATGGAGCGTACGCGAAGTTCCTTCAAGTCGAAGGAGATCGGCGCGCTGCGGCAGCGATTGGAAACCGTGTTGCAGGAGGGCCGCCGCTAAGCCAGGTGTATGGAAGAAGGGGAAGAGGGAGCCATGAGTCCTGAAGGAGCTCCGCCAGACAGAGTACGCCACGGAAGGACCGTGGTCGTCGTTGAGGCAACGTGCGAACTCTCTCTGCCAGCGAAGACTCAATGATTGGAAGATCTTATGGTGTGGTCGGACGAAGCGTGCGGATGAGTGACGAGACAGGAAAGCCGAGTTGCCTGGCCTGTGCGACGTAGTGCTGGTATGTGATGTTGTCCAGTTGAGGCGTGCGGGAAAGAACCCAGAGATAACGGCGATCGGGCGTACCCACCATCGCGGAGCGGTAATCTGGATCAAGTGCGAGAATCCAGTAGTTGCCGTCACGGGATGAGCCGAACAGCCGGGCAAAGAAATTGTCGAAGACGACCGTCAGTCGCGCGTTCGTCTGTGGATCAACAACCCGCGCCATCCCCTCGACAAAATCCTGCCCCCCCGTGTCGGTCACACATTCATTGCGCACACCAATCGTGCCATCCGGCCGTCTTGTGTAGGTCGCCATGGAATGTACGCAATGACGCTGAAACCACATCGGCAGCCGTGCAATCTCATACCAGGTGCCGCTATAGCGGTCGAGGTCCACAGCCGGCACAGTCGGCAGGATGTCTTTCCGGTCTATCGCAGCACAGTCTGTGAGTATTACGCAAAGCGTTACAGCCAGCGGTACAATGTAATCGCGGAGCCAATCATCGGGCCTGCCTTGCACATTGAGCCTCCAGATGTCCTGGGCAATCCTACACCGCTTGTGCATGCGAAGAATACGGTTCGCGTATTCCACCAGCTCTTTTATAACCTTGGTTCAAGAATATTCATGATTCCTTGCTTCCAAACCATCCTAGCCCACTGGTTCATGTTCCACTCCGACGAGTCATCACCACACCTTGGATAGATCCGCGGATCGACACACGTTGCTACCGCCTATATGCGTCGCCGAGTAGTCCACCTCGTGTCCGTTCGTCCGCCAAACGCCTCGGACTGGGGCATCTGCTGTGTGCCTGCCTAACCGAGATCATTGGAATCATCGTTCACCTAGGTAAAGAGCCTGGCCTACCAAAGTTTTCGCCCGTGCCCTCCCTCTGGGGAATATTCCACTCAACGACCTTCGAATAGTATCGCCCTTGCTTGGGCACGTGGGTTGTTTAGCCGAGGTATCGTTCATTTGCATAAGGAGGGGGGAGCGCATGGCCGTTGGAAGCAGTCCCGAGCAGAATGGTGGCAAATCTGTGGCGCTGCATGTCCGTCTCAAGCCGAGTGGAGAGGCCGACCAACCGACATTGGCGAACTACTCACATGTCAGTCTCGCGCAAGGGTTGGCTTACGTTGATTTTGGGTTTTTAGAGCCAGGGCTACTGGGCGCCGTCGCTCAGCGTGCGCAGAAAGGCGAAACGCTTCCGAAGCAACTTGAGGGAACCAGAACCGTTCGGGTGGCCTTGCCTCTTGATGCGGTGATCCGCTTGCACCAGCAACTTCAGCAGTTGGTGGCCAGTCTCCAGCCTGCCAAATCGAAACTGTCCTAACTCATTACTCGCCATACCGTCATGGAAGTCTCGACTCCCCATCTCGATTCTTGCTCAACGGCGGTACATCTGCCCGATACCGGACTATTGTGCCTGCAATTGATTGCGCGCTTTTATGATGTGCCGATGGATGGTGGCCAAATTCAGCATCAATTCGGTGAGTCTGGCCACTCACTGAAGACGAATGCATTATTGCGTGCTGCAAAACATGTCGGCCTCAAGGCCGGTCTTGTAACCACTTCATGGGACGAACTAGCCGCGACGCCACTTCCGGCGATCGCGCGACGGACTGATGGTAGGCATGTTGTCTTAGCGAAAGTGCAGGGAGAGAAGGTGCTCGTTCAAGATCCGCTGGAGAAGCGGCCGAATCTTCTCATGAAGGAGGAATTTGTCGCCACATGGAGCGGTAGCCTGCTGCTCTGTACAAAACGCGTAGGCTTGCGAATAGAGGATCGTTCCTTCGACATCACCTGGTTTATCCCCGCGGTACTCAAGTACCGGCGCCTGCTGGGCGAAGTGGTACTGGCGTCGTTCTTCCTCCAGCTCTTTGCGTTGCTAACCCCGCTCTTTACTCAAGTGGTCATCGACAAGGTGCTCGTGCACAAAGGATTCACGACACTTCATGTCATGGCTGTAGGTATGTTGGCTCTCGCCCTGTTTGATGGGTTGCTGGGAGGACTGCGTACCTACCTATTCGCCCACACCACGAATCGGATCGATGTAGGATTGGGATCGCAATTGTTCCGTCATCTCTTGGCGTTGCCGCTGGCCTACTTCGAAGCGCGACGAGTTGGCGATACGGTGGCGCGAGTACGGGAGCTTGAGCAAATCCGTCAGTTCCTCACGAGTAATGCTGTGACAGTCGTGTTGGATGTGGTGTTTACCATCGTGTTTTTGGGTGTGATGTGGATCTATAGTCCCACGCTTACATTGGTCGTGATGGCTTCGCTGCCATTGTATGTCCTGCTGTCTGTGCTCATTACGCCGACCATTCGCGCGCGGCTCCATGAAAAATTCAACCGCGGTGCGGAAAATCAGTCCTTTCTGGTGGAAGCGGTAAGCGGCATTCAAACCGTGAAGGCGCTTGCCGTCGAACCGCCGCTGCAACGCCGGTGGGATGAGCAATTGGCCGGGTATGTCCAAGCGAGTTTCCGCGCCACCAACCTCATTGCTGTAGCTGGACAAGCGGCGACGTGCATTCAGAAATCGACGACCATTGCGGTTATGTGGGTGGGTGCCTATCAAGTCATTGATGGCGCATTGAGCATCGGGGAGTTGATCGCCTTCAACATGCTGTCGGGTCAGGTGACGGGACCATTGTTGCGCATGGTGAATCTGTGGCAAGAGTTTCAGCAAGTCGGTATCTCGATTCAGCGATTGGGGGATGTCCTCAATGCCAAGGCGGAACCTTCCTACAACCCCAACCGCACCACCCTTCCGCAGATTGCGGGCCAGATCGTCTTTGACGATGTGGGCTTTCGGTATCGAATCGACGGCCCGCCGGTACTTCAGCATGTCTCTCTCACGCTGCAACCGGGGCAGATCGTCGGTGTGGTGGGGCGCTCCGGGTCGGGGAAAAGTACAATCGCCAAATTGGTGCAACGGCTCTATGTGCCGGAGCGTGGTCGCGTGTTGGTGGATGGCGTTGACCTCGCGCAAATCGATCCTGCCTGGTTGCGGCGCCAAGTCGGGGTGGTGCTGCAAGAGAACTTTCTCTTTAACCGGTCAGTGCGAGACAACATTGCGTTGACGGATCCTGGGCTCTCCATGGATCGCGTCATGCATGCCGCCAAACTCGCCGGCGCCCATGAGTTCATTCTTGAACTTCCGGAGGGATACGATACGATCGTCGGGGAACATGGCTGCGCGCTCTCGGGCGGGCAGCGGCAACGCATCGCCATCGCCCGCGCATTAGTGGCCAACCCTCGTATTCTTATCTTTGACGAAGCAACCAGCGCCTTGGACTATGAGTCTGAAGCGATCATCCAGCGCAACATGGCCCAGATTTGCAAAGGGCGTACGGTCATCATTATTGCCCATCGGCTCAGCACGGTTCGTCCTGCGCATAAGATTTATGTCATTGATCGCGGGCAACTCATTGAGCAAGGCACGCATGATGAACTGCTTACGCGCAATGGGATGTATACGCGACTCCACCAACACCAGGAAGGGCGTGCGGCATAATGATGAATGCCCTGCAACGAAAGGGTTGGCGCTTTGAGGCGGCTCAATCGGCTCAGGTCGAAGCCCACGGACAGGCGCTCGAATTTCTTCCAGCGGTCCTAGAAATTCAAGATGTGCCACCCTCGCCGATCGGCCGCGCTATTCTCTGGACTATCATGCTGGTATTCGCGTCAGCGGTGGCATGGTCTTCACTGAGTCATGTCGATATCGTGGCGGTCGCGCCAGGCAAAATCATTCCCAGTGGCCATTCCAAAACTATTCAGCCGTTCGAGACCGGCGTGATCACCGCCATTCATATACAAGACGGCCAAGTGGTCAAACAGGGTGAAGTGCTGATCGAACTGGATGCCACTCAAAACCGTGCTGATCGTGATCGGGCTTCCAGCGAGTATCGAGCCGCTCTGGTCGAGGCGGCTCGTTTGCATGCACTAATAGCCGGGAAGGCTACCTTCACCGGGCCCGATGATGCCGATCCAGGATTCGTGTTGTTGCAACAGCAACTCTTGCGAGATCAGGCAGCGGAATATTTGGCGCGAGTTGATGCTGCACGACATCTTGTCGGCCAGCGAAAAGCAGCTGTAGATGCCACAAGAGAGAATCTCAGACGCCTTGAAGCCACGGTTCCGATGGAAGATGAACGAGCCGCGGCCTACCGGGCATTATTGGTACAACAGTATGTGTCGAAGATGGACTACCTCCAATTCGAACAGCAACGTATCGATAAGGCTCAGGAATGGGCGGGTCAGAAAAGTAAGTTGCGTCAGGACCAGGCAGCATTGGCAGAATCTCAACAGAATTATCAGGCGCTTATCTCGGACTTTCAACAGAGCAAGCAAGCCGAGCTTTCGGCCATGGAGATGAAAGCTGCGTCGCTCATACAAGAGGTGCGGAAAGCCGGACAAAAAACTGAGCTGCAGAAACTGGTCTCTCCAATCGACGGCGTCGTTCAACAATTGGCAGTGCACACGGTGGGCGGAGTGGTGACACCTGCTCAGCCCCTGCTGATGGTGGTACCTCAGGACCACCCGGTGGAGGTCGAGGCACAGCTCGAAAATAGAGATATCGGATTCGTGAAAGAAGGGCAGCCGGTAGAACTCAAGATCGAAACGTTTCCATTCACTCTGTATGGGACGATTCCCGGAAAGGTGTTGACCGTCTCGGACGATGCGGTACCGTTAGACAAAGACAAGGGCGGTCTAGTCTATGTGACGCGGGTGAGTATGGATCGAGCCACGATGCTGGTGGAAGGAAAGCAGATTCATCTCACCCCCGGCATGGCTGTCACGGTGGAAATCAAAACCGGACAGCGGCGGGTGATCGAATTTTTGCTGAGCCCCTTACTGAAATCGATGAAAGAGAGTTTGCGGGAGCGGTAGGAATGTCATGAAGCGGGGATGGCGCAATGAACCTTCAGGAAGAGGGTTAGTGATGAAACCAAACAGAAAAATATGGGGCATGCTGGTTCTGATCGGCCTGCTGTTGCTGGCCATGACGAGTGTCAGTAGTGCAGGACTCTTTGATAAAGACGAGACAGTGGGTGAGCGATTTCGAAAGGCTATTGAGAAGAAGGCCGAATATTGCAAAACCCATAAGATCAATCCAGCAAACCGTCGTTGCGAAATCGTCAAATTGCAGCCAGCGGACCCCTTTGCGACGGAAGAGGGACGTTTCGCCCATTCAATCAAAATTCCGAATCCAGTATCCGAAGACAGCGGCTACAAGCCAGGGATGACAAGTCAGGAGTATTTTGACCATCTCTGCAAGACCGAAGCAGGAGAGTTTATCTACAAGACAGTAGAGAACGTAGAGGGCCTTTACATGATGCGGTTGCGAAGAGCCGCCACTGATGATGAGCTCAGCCACTTGTACGCAATGGAAGACCCGTATGGTTACGTGACAGGAGGTAGCGTTGAGACAGAACGAGAATTGCTCGTGAGGCGTGGAGCCTATGCGTTCCTTGAAGAACTGGCGCCGAGTGAAAACAATGAAGCAACCTACCGACGATACACGTCGAAGTATACCAACAACGAAAAGACTCTAGTGGAGGAAGAAATGACAATGCCTGAGAGCCGATTTGGTTACATCTGGCGTGGAATTACTCGACCTCATGATCGCGAGCACGGCATCGCGGGCGGAGAGTTGCTCGTTATCAATGCGCAGACCAATGAGGTACTGGCCGTCCGTCGTGGGTTCATCCGAAGCGGAGACGTGCGCAATAACCTAACTGGGATTTGGTGGCTAGGTGGGTACGCTTGCCCGAAAGGAAAGAAAGGAAGAACTGATTTCTATACTTTTGACTTCCTTCGAGAAGTACTGTTGCCCGCTAGTTCCAATATGATGAGGAAGGAAAGTGCAGATGCCGCAAAGTGACATTTCAATATGGCTAAAATTCGCGCTACAGCAAATGGCCGCAGAAAGCTATTTAGACAATATCGATCTGAATAGTCTTGAAGAAGTCACACGGCGCCTGCTGCGCGGGAATAATCGAGAGGGCTTTCCCGAGACAGGCTTTACACGCTTCACAGGAACGCTCGAAAAAGGACAGGCTCAAGCGTTTGTACAGCACTATCAGATCATCGACCAACATGCCAGTGATGCGACGGGGTTTAGCGCGACGTTGATCAAAGATTTGAGCGATCCGACTGGGAAAACGTTCACCTTAGCCTTCCGAAGCGTGGAGTACCAGGACCAGGCCAAAGGGGGCGATTGGGAGCGAGATGGAAATGGTGGCGCAGCGGGGGAAATAGCAGGTAGAGGATTTGCCTTCGCTCAACTTGTGAGTATGGAGCGGTACTGGAAACAAATCCAGCCAACCCTACCGCCAGGTGCCATTCTGAACGTCACGGGATACTCATTGGGTGGACATTTAGCGACAGTGTTTACCGAACTCCACGCTGATCAAGTGAATCATACCTATACATTTAACGCTGCTGGGCGTGGCGCATTTGCGAACGTATTGCTCTCGGAAACAGAAGAGATTGCTCGAATTAGGGAGATGGTGACCAATCTCGATACGCAGATCAAACAGTTCGATCCCAGCGAACTATTGACGCAGAGCGGTGCATCGGGGAACTTATATACAGATGCTCGATATACCCAAGCGCTGACGGTTGTTCAGCAGCTGTACGCCACGGTTGGGACGTCCGTGTTTGTTCCACCTGGCGGAGTACTAGGTGGAGTTACTCGTACCGGCGGTCCCTTTGACAAGATCTCGCAATTGTTTGGTCATGCGACGAGCGGTATTGATCCACAGATCATTGCCAATTCTGGCATCCACGCCCCCGTTCATGAAATTCTTATAGAAGGACAGCCATTGATCGAGGGGATCAACCTTCAGAATCCGCGTGAGTCTCAGTATGGCAACACCCATAGCATCACGCTTCTTGTTGATTCCTTGGCTCTGCAAGAACTTTTCGAGACGGTAGACCCTGACCTAACACAGGGTGACATTGAAGGCATTTTAAAAGCTGCATCCTCGGCAGCCGCCAGCTCTTTCGCTTCACCGGTTGATGAGCACGTGGCCGAAGGCGACACGCTGGAAGTGGCCCTGGATGCCCTTCGTGCTCTGTTTGTTCCAAGCGATCCAGATCCCAATACTGACTTCAACGATGACACGGGAGGCTTTGGGGACATCGGGGCACGCAATGAGTTTTATTCCCATATTGAGCAGGTTCGAACCTCCTTAAATAATCAAACATATGTCATTGAGCCGTTAATCCAAACGGATGGTCTAGGACGAGTCGCTCCACGATTGTCGGCCGAGGAATTAAAGAATGCTGCCCAAGATCCTGGCAATAGTGGATTGGCCTATCGTTATGCGTTGCGAGCACTGAATCCTTTTGCGGTAGTAGGGGCGGACTACAACGGTCTTGGCCATACAGCGGATGGACAACTTTCATTGTACGATCCGTCGAGTGGCGCGGGTAATATGACGGACCAGTATTTAAATGACCGTGGAGCCTTTCTCCTCGCTCGACTAGCCCTTACGTTATCAAATATCCCCGCTCCGTTCAGCCCTTCGCAAACTCATTACAAAGACATGGCGTCGGGAATCGAAGTGCTGGCTACTTTCCCAAGTTTTCAACGAGAGTATCTCTTCGGCAGTAGCGATGCTGAGATGCTAGAGGGACATGCGCTGACGGACGACCATCTTTATGGCGGCGATGGCGTCGATACCCTATTAGGGTATGGAGGTCATGACTACCTTCAAGGTGATGATGGTAATGACATTCTTGATGGGGGGTCTGGTACAGATCGGATGTTTGGAGGCCGAGGCGACGATTCCTATATTGTGGACGATGTTGGTGATCAGGTTATTGAAGTAGGGAACAATGGCAGTGACACCATTCGGAGTTCAGCGACATTTTCTCTCAATGGAACATCAGTAGAAGATTTACTGTTGATGGGTTCGGCCAACCTCAATGGCATCGGCAATGAGTTGGATAACCTAATTGCCGGGAACAGTGGTGCGAATAGACTAGAGGGTAACGATGGTATCGATCATCTGCTGGGAGGCCTGGGCAATGACGTTCTCCTAGGCGGGGCAGGAGACTTTGACCTTCTCGAAGGTGGCATCGGCTTTGATACGTACATTTATAATGCCGGTGACGGACTGGATCGGATTGAAGATAGCGATGCTCAAGGGAAGATTATTTTTGATGACCGAGTGCTGCAAGGCGGGGTTCGCCGTGCCGGGGATGCCAAGAATACGTATACGAGTCTTGATGGGAAAACCATCTATGTCATGTCAGGGACCGATCTGATCGTTAATGGAGTGCTCATCGTCGACGAGAACTTTCAAAGCGGTCAGATGGAAATTCAATTGCGAGACATGTCGGAGATCCCTCGCGACGCGGGTTTCCCCACAGGCTCCTTTGTAGATGTCTATCTAGGTGGTGGAGAGTCTGAAGGGTTTTCACCAGGTCTCGGTGCGACAGAAATCCATGCAAACGGCGGCAATGATCTTCTCTCTGGAGACAATTGGGCATTTGTCGGCCCATTCGATGATCTATTGGATGGCGGCAGTGGCGATGACGTGTTTATAGGTGGGTTCGGGGACGATTACTTGATCGGTGGTTCTGGGGATGATTACGCAATGATGACCGAGGGGGATATGTTCCTCGGAGGGAATGGCGACGATTATGCGGTGGGCCTTGCCGACTACTGGGATTCCAGCGGTCTTCGTGTCGATGGCGGCGCCTACTATGCCGACGGTGGGGGCGGAAACGACACGTTCTTGGGGGAGATGGGCTCAGACACGCTATTGGGAGGAGATGGGGATGATATTCTCCGCGGAGAGAACCGCCCAGCCGGCTGGTGGAGTCTTGCCGATGAAAATTTCAGTTGGAATCCGTCCTCACAGCCCGCTGTGATTTTCCTGTCTGGCGCCGACGACTATCTTGATGGAGGGGCCGGTAACGATTTGCTGGTCGGCGATGGCGGGGATGACATTCTCCTTGGCGGAGCCGGTGACGATCGGTTGTATGGTGAGTCAGATTTCACTCAAACGCTCGCAGGCGATGATTGGCTTGATGGGGGCGAGGGAAACGATTCATTGTTTGGAGGAGCCGGAGCGGACATGCTCTCTGGAGGTGACGGAGATGACCTCTTAGTCGGTGACTTTTCCGACGATCCAGGATCGGCCGATGTTCTTGACGGCGGTGCCGGAGCAGATGAGTTACAGGGAGGCGGAGGGGACGATATTCTGTATGGTGGAACTGGGATGGACCTGCTCGCCGGATTTGGGGGAAATGATTTTCTCGATGGTGGGGCTAACAATGATGAGTTACAAGGCGGCCTTGGAGACGACGCGCTTTGGGGCGGCGGTAGCAATGATCGCGTCTTTGGGCAGGAGGGCGACGACACACTCTTCGGTGATGAAGGCGATGACGAACTTCAAGGAGATGTCGGAAACGATACGCTTTTCGGTGGCGAAGGTCATGATGCGCTGTTTGGCCAAGACGGGAATGACATTCTATCCGGGGAAGCGGGCGATGATTTGCTGAATGGCGGACTTGGTAATGATGAGCTTGATGGCGGCGATGGCATCGATGACGTGCAGGGACGAGAGGGAAATGATTTTCTCGTCGGTGGCGCCGGAAATGATTTTCTGTACGGCGACGGCAACAACCCTACCGTTCCCGGTCTCGAAGGTGGAAATGACACGCTGGAGGGGGAAGAGGGTGATGATCAGCTATGGGGTGGCGCAAGACAGGACCAACTGTTTGGCGGCGAAGGAAGCGATCAGCTGGTCGGCGACGCCGGAGACGATCAACTTTATGGCGGGACCGGTGATGACCTGCTCGTCGGGGATTCGCCCTTCGTTCTAAATCAGGCTGGTGTAGATCTGCTGGACGGTGGGGAAGGGAATGATGTGCTGCAAGGCGGCGCGGGAGACGATGATCTCCAGGGCGGCAACGGGGACGACTTTCTCATCGGCGGCGTTGGAGTCGATACGTATCGATTCAATTTGGGGGACGGTGCCGATACGATCCAAGATAATGCAATGCAAAGCAATCGCTTGGTTTTTGGTGCAGGAATCAGCGTCGAATCGCTAAAGTTGGATGTGGCGTCAGGCGATTCTTTGGTGCTTCGCGTGGGCAATGGAGAGGATTCAATTCAGATCACCGGGTTTGGAGTGAGCAGTCCTGCCGATTTCCATACCGTCCGCCAATTCGAATTTGTCGATGGGACGGTGTTCACGGATGGCGAATTACTTGCGCGCGGCTTCCAGTTGTCCTCTCCGGCAACTGGAGGAACGCTGCAAGGAACGAGCTTTGCCGACCACATGCAAGGGAGCCAGACGGAGGATTGGCTCCATGGGCGTGGAGGCAACGACGTGTTGCTCGGTGGATTGGGTAATGATGTCTTGCAAGGTGAAGAAGGTGATGATGAATTAGATGGTGGCGCTGGAAACGACCGACTCTATGGAAACGAAGGATTCAACCTGTTGCGTGGTGGCGAAGGCAATGACATTTTGGAGTCGGCAGGTGTTGGTGACCAGCTGTTCGGTGGTGCAGGGGACGATCAGTACCACCTTCGGTCTATGGGCCAAGTCATCATCGAGGAAGTAAATGCAGGCCGTGACACGGTGTACCTCACTCCGACCGAGTCGCTTACCTTTCAGGCGTCGGACAACGTCGAAAACGTGAGGATTGAGGATGATCGGTTTCTTAGCCCGACGACCCAGGTGAATTTGATCGGCAATGCTTTAGACAATGAACTGTCAGGTTCTCACCGGCTTGATGGACAGATGGGTAATGATACGCTGATCGGGGTTGGCGACAATACATTCGTGTTCGGCCGTGGGTATGCGCAGGACACGGTGGAAACAGGTGTGCAATGGTATGCGCGAACGGGCCTTGACCGGGTGGAGTTTTTGTCGAACATCGTTCCCGGCGATCTCATCGTTGAGAACCATGGCAACGACCTAGTCCTAAGGGTCACGGGAACGACTGATCAATTGACGGTGCGCTCATACTTTTCATTGCCAGGCGAGACGGTCGATGAGCTTGTGTTCGCTGATGGCACGGTTTGGGAGTTCGCTGCTATCGAAAGCCGGATGACGTTTGTCGGTAGTGAGGCCGATGACTCGTTTTATGGGACTTCGAGAGATGAGGTTATGCAGGGTTTCGGTGGGAACGATCAAATCCTGGCGTCTTTGGGTAATGATACGCTTGACGGAGGCGCCGGAAACGATTTTCTGGAGGGCTATGGTGGAAACGATATCTATGTGTTCGGCCGCGGGTATGGACAAGATAGCATCGATGAGCAAGGAGACAGTGCGGACATCGATACGCTCCAATTGATCGATGGAATTACGTCTGGCGATATCACGTTGCGTGCTACACCTGATTTTGGCAGGGATGCCATCCTGACGCTCAATGGTACTGAGGATCAAGTGAACCTTGGCGGGTTTTTCTCATTTGATGCGTTGCGCGTTGATCGAATCCAATTCAGCGATGGGACGATGTGGGATTACAACGCCATGCTGGCTCACACGGAAGGTGTCAATCTGGTCGGTACCGAAGACACGGATTATTTCTACGGAAATGTGACCAACGATACACTGCTGGGATTAGGTGGAGACGACATTCTCTCGGGCGGCGCGGGGAATGATACGTTGGACGGGGGCACGGGCGAGGATCTCATGACCGGCGGGACCGGGAATGATGTGTATGTTGTCGACACTATCAACGACATGGTGACGGAAACGGCCGGACAAGGTACGGATACTGTGCAAAGCAGCCTTTCCTACGCACTGGGCTCGAATCTAGAAAATCTGACCCTCACCGGAAGTGCTGCTATCAATGGTACCGGCAATTCTCTCAACAATATTCTAACTGGAAATAGTGCGATAAATGTTTTGACCGGAGGAGCGGGGAACGACACCTACGTGGTAGGCGTTGGCGACACGGTGGTAGAGTCGGCGGGTGCCGGGACCGACACCGTGAAGTCTGATATCAGTTGGACGCTGGAGACGAATCTCGAAAATCTCGTCTTGACCGGCATTACTGCTGTCAATGGAACAGGTAATAGTCTTGCTAACACCCTGACAGGCAATAGCGCGGCAAATATTCTCAGTGGAGCGGCTGGGGCTGACACGCTGATTGGAGCGCAGGGGGATGATCTGTATATCGTGGACAATGTCGGCGACAAGGTCACGGAATTAGTCGGCGAGGGCATTGATACGATTCAGAGCTCTGTGACCTATACACTGAGCGCCAATGTCGAAAACCTGACGCTAAGCGGTACTTCCGCGGTCAATGGGACGGGGAATGGCCTGGACAACCTCATGATCGGAAATAGTGCCGCCAATAAGTTGACCGGAGGCGCAGGAAACGACACGTACGTTGTTGGCGCAGGGGATACGGTCATCGAGGCGATAAATGCCGGGATCGATACCGTTCAGAGTTCGGTGACTCATACACTCGCTGGGAATGTCGAAAACCTCACTCTGTTAGGCACAGGGACTATCAATGGGACAGGGAACACGCTTAATAATATTCTCATCGGCAATAACGCGGCTAACACACTGACCGGCGGTGCCGGAGATGACACGTATGTGGTCGGGGCGGGAGACACGGTGGTTGAGGCACTGAATGCCGGCATCGATACGGTGCAAAGCTCAGTGACTTGGACGTTGGGCGCGAATGTCGAAAATCTTACTCTTACGGGAACAGCCGCCATCAACGGCACGGGTAATACTCTGGCCAACGTGCTGACGGGCAACGCCGGCAATAACGCACTGGCAGGTGGCGACGGCAACGATACGTTGTCTGGTGGAAAAGGCAATGATGCGCTCAATGGTGGGACGGGTAATGACGTGTTCCAGTTTGCTCGCGGAGATGGACAGGACACCATTACGGATGCCAGTGGAACTGGTGATCGATTGAGTTTTGCATCCGGAATCGATCCCTTGGATCTCATGTTGAGTCAGAGCGCCAATGATTTGCGTATTGCAGTGTATGGTTCGACGGATCAGGTGACGATTGCTAACTGGTATGCAGGAGCATCCAACCAAGTGGAAACGGTCCAGGTCGGTAACGGTCAACAATTGATGAGCACTCAGGTGAATCAACTCATCCAAGCTATGGCGGGATTCACGCAGCAAACCGGGCTAAGCTGGGATCAGGCCATTGCCCAGCGCCCACAAGACGTGCAGCAAATTCTTGCCGCAAACTGGCATTGAGATCGGACTGTGTCGCCCCGCCGTCAGGTGGGGCGACCTCCGGTTGCCTCACAGGAGCTCCTTCCCAGCATCGTTGCCTGTCCAGATCCTCGCATTTCCTGCTAATTGCGAATAAAGCCTTGATGTTTCCGCTGTTTCGCTGAGCGTTGCTCCCCCATACCGAAGAGGTACGGCCTCCGTGGAATGGCTGAATCCAGTCTCGATGGTACAGTCAAAACATTCCGTGCGAGCAAGAGATCAGCATCGACGCACACCACCATCGTCGCACTTGTGAGGAGGCTGAAGATGTCGCAACGAACCATGCTGTACGCCGCATTTTGGATCTTGATGGTTGGGGGGATTGAAGGCTGCACGACGATGCAACCCGGCTCGTCGACGACGCTTCCGAGTAGTGCCTTTTTTCAGGCCGACCCCGTGGAGTTGAAGCCTCTTCAGGCGATCGCACATGCCCAGGATGCACGGATGAAGAACTGCCACAAGGGACCTGCTTGTGAGGAAGCGTACTATACCCGTGCGTTGGTGGCGCTGTTCGAAAATCGGGCCGATGCCATTACGGTGTTTCAGGAACTGCGCACAGCCATGCCGAATAGTCGGTATGAGGGCGCCACGACGGGCTGGCTGAACTTGCTCCAGGACACTGCGGTCTCCACTTCTCAGAACAAGGCTTTGATGGTGCAGTTAAAGCACGAGGTGTTACACCATCTGTTGGATCGAGGGGATCTGACGGCGTCGAGAGCCGTTAAGGATCACGAGCGTCGCGTGGCTGAGCTTGCCCGGTAACCCACCGCCACTGTACCCACCCGCTGACCGGCCGGCAGGGCTCCCCTGCCGGCCGGTGTATGTTCAGGGGCATTCACCCCTCATCACTGCGCCGCATTGACGAGACTTGCGATTGGGCGAACCTTGTTGTGCGTCGCTTCAGCGGTGCTTCGCTCGGTTGCTGTGCTGTTGAGTTTGCTGATAGGCGCGGTTACACTTTGGACAAGCTTGGCGTCTGATTGCTCGCGCGCGTCTCTCGGGTGGGAGGTCTGTATGCGTTTATTCGGCATGACCGTCGTGATGTCCATAACCCTGCTTGCCGGTGCCTGGGTGCGTGCTGCAGAGGAATTGCAGCCTGCCGCCGGTGGCCAACAAGGTGTTCCCGATGCTGTTCAAGGCAAAGATGGCGCACCCATGGTGTTGATTCCGGCCGGGGCGTTTACGATGGGAAGCAATGAGGGGCTTCCTGCTGAGCGGCCGGAGCATGTCGTCACCCTTGATGCCTATGCGATCGATCGATACGAAGTGTCACTTCGGCTCTATCGACGGTTTCTTCAGGAGGTGCAGCGTGATGCCCCGCCGACCTGGGACGATGAAGCGGCGGAAACAGTGGGGGATCGCCCGGCGATCGGAGTCAGTTGGGCTGATGCGTCGGCCTACTGCACCTGGGCGGGGAAAAGGCTTCCGACGGAAGCCGAGTGGGAGAAGGGGGCGCGGGGAACGGATGGGCGAAGATATCCTTGGGGGCCTATGCAGCCGTTTGTGGACATTGCGAATTACAATCGCGGCGTGTGGGTGAGCGAAGCCGTCACTCTGGTGAATGTGACTGGCGGGGTCGAGGGGATGAGCGTTCGCCATGGACTCAAGGAGGGGGGACGAAGCCCCTATGGCCTCCACCACATGGCCGGCAACGCCGCGGAATGGGTGGGGGATTGGTACGATCGTGAATATTATGCGAAGAGCCCAGACAAGAACCCCACTGGTCCAGCAAAAGGGGAGAAGAAAGTGATTCGTGGCGGTTCCTGGTCTGATCTCCCAGTGGCACTGCGATCATCAGCTCGAGTTTCGGCGGAGCCGGATTTTCAGGATCGCGCGATTGGGTTTCGTTGCGCAATGGATGCCGCAAAGTAGGGGCGATTCACCGTTTGACCTGAGATGCCTCTCCTCTGCTTGCTCGGGTAAAATGTCTCGTAGTATGGTGGGGGCTACATCCTCGTAAGGCTCGATGTTTGTGTCTATGCTCGGTCCAGCCTCGTCCTCATCGGTTCCGCCTTCGAATCACAAGAACAAGGCCGTTGCTGCGTTAGTGGCGGGATTTGTCCTGCTGGTGGCCTTGGCCGGGCTTCAAAATTCGCCCACGTCATCGCCGGTCCCCGCTACAGTTCCTCAGATTGACCCGACCATGATGCCGTTGGTGACCGGCGAGGAACCGATTCAGGAACTCTTTGTTCGTGCGGGCTGTACGGTCTGTCATCAGATCCCGGGAATTGCCGGTGCAAACGGGAAGGTGGGGCCACCACTCTGGTTGGGCAAGACGGGGCTTAGCCGACTGGCCGATCCGCAATACCGGGGGCAGGCACAGACGGTGCGGGAGTACATCGTGGAGTCGATCGTGTCGCCGGGAACCTATGTGGTTCCGGGTTTTCCTCCGGATACGATGCCGGTATGGTATGGAAGAAAATTGAGTGCGGGAGCGTTGAACAAGATCGCCGTGTACCTTGAACAGGCCACGGGGGAATAGCCGTCAGAGACCTGTTCGTCGTGGTCCCCTGCACGGTGTGTGGCGACGCGGGAAGGCCTCGCGTCTGGGATCCTGTGCTTCTCAGATCGTAAGGCTCAACGCTTCTTGCCTGCCGCCTGGCCCATCTGTCCCTGGATCTGGAACCCTTTTTCCTCACGATCATTCTTGTCTAGGAGTGCCGCGACCGCATCGTCGCCTTTCAATCCTGCCAGCTTGATCTTCAAACGAAGGTTATTTGCACTGTCGGCGTTGATCAGCGCCTGTTCAATACTGATCTTGCCGGCTTTGTAGAGTTGCAGCAGTACATGGTCGAACGTCTGGCAGCCTTCGTCAATGCCCTGCTCCATCGCTTCTTTCAGCGTGTCGATCTCCGACCGCTTGATTAGGTCTTTGATGCGCGGCGTATCGAGCATGATTTCCAGTGCGGGGACTCGACGGCTGTCAAGCGAAGGGATAAGTCGTTGGGAAATGATGGCCCTGAGGTTCAGCGAGAGTTGCAGATAGATTTGCGCATGTCGCTCCACCGGGAAAAAGTTCATGATGCGTTCGATGGATTGGTTGGCATTATTCGAGTGCAAGGTCCCGAGGCAGAGGTGACCTGTTTCCGCGAACGTAATGGCGGCTTCCATGGTTTCCGTATCCCGGATTTCGCCGATGAGGATCACGTCCGGGGCTTGCCGCAGGGTGTTTTTGAGCGCGTTGCCGAACGAATGGGTGTCGAAACCGACTTCACGCTGAGTCACGATCGACTTTTTGTGATGATGGACGAACTCGATCGGGTCTTCCACACTGATGATGTGCCCCGCGTGCACCGTATTCCGGTGATCGATCATGGCGGCCAAGGTCGTCGACTTTCCTGATCCCGTGGCGCCGACGACGAGGACTAGCCCTCGTTTTGTCATGGCGATATCTTTAACGATGGGCGGCAGATCCAACTGCTCGACCGTCATGATTTCCGCCTTGATGTGCCGGAACACCAGCCCGACATTTCCCTTTTGCCGGAAAATATTGACGCGGAAACGCCCCAGGTCCTTGTAGTACAGGGCCAGGTTCATCTCCATCTTCTCCTCGAACTCACCTCGTTGCTGCCCTCGCATGAGGGCGAGCGCCAACGACTCTAATTGCTCGTTGGTGAAGGGCGGCGCATCGGTTCGATGCGTGGAGCCATGGATGCGATAGATGGGGGGCGCATCGACGGTCAGATAGAGGTCGGAGGACTCTTGCTTGACCATGACTTCGAGGAGTGTGCGAACTTCCATGGAATGCCCCTTCTCGTGTCGGCTGAAGCCGGTGACCGGGCAGGCGCCTGGTTAGGCCGCGCCTGCCGTGTTGAACAGATTGGGATTCATACTGCGCGATTGCGCTTCGGCTTTGGTGACGAGGCCTCGCGTGGCCAAATCGATCAAGGCCATGTCCATGGTCTGCATGCCGTCCTTCTGGCTGGCTTGCATGATGCCGGGAATCTGATGGAGTTTGCCTTCGCGAATGAGATTCCGCACGGCCGTGGTGCCCACCATGATTTCCACGGCAGCAACCCGGCCGCCGCTTTTCTTTTTGAGCAAGGTTTGGGTCAACACCGCTTCCAGGGTTTCCGACAGCTGTGCGCGGACCTGCGCCTGCTGGTTGGGTGGGAACGCATCGATGATGCGGTCGATTGTTTTCGGAGCACTGGAGGTGTGGAGGGTCGCAAACACCAGGTGCCCGGTTTCGGCTGCGGTTAAGGCCAACTGAATCGTATCCAGATCCCGCATTTCTCCGACGAGAATGATATCGGGGTCTTCGCGGAGTGCGGCGCGGAGCGCATTGGCGAACGACAAGGTGTGCACGCCTAATTCCCGCTGATTGACGAGACACTTCTTAGATTTGTGCACAAACTCCACCGGGTCTTCGATCGTGAGAATATGGCCCTCAAAGGTATTGTTCAGATAGTCGATCATGCCGGCGAGGGTAGTGGATTTACCGGAGCCGGTTGGGCCGGTGACTAGGATCAGTCCCTTTTCCCGGTCGCAGAGTTGCCGAAGAATCGGCGGCATTCCCAGCTTTTCAAGCGGCAGAATTTCTGTGGGAATGGTCCGGAAGACGGCGCCGAGCCCCCGGCCTTGGACGAACACATTCACCCGGAAGCGGGCAATGTCGCCGAGGTCGAAAGAGAAGTCACACTCCCGATGCTCTTCGAAATTCTTGCGTTGGGCGTCGCTCATCATGTCGTAGATGAGTGCATGGGTTTCATCCTGCGTGAGGGGCGGGTGGTCGAGTTTCTTCAGGTCGCCATGCAGGCGAATCATCGGCGGCTCGCCGGCGCTGATGTGACAGTCCGAGGCTCCCTGCTGGACGCCAAAGGTCAACAGTTTGGAGATATCAATCATCGGGACGCTCCATATGAGTTAGGAAACGGTGTGGATAAACGAGCGTAGGGATGAATCAATACACATGGCTCGTCGAACTGATTCGATCATGCCATAGGGGGGGGGGAAATCAAGAAAATATCCAGAAGAGACGGGGCTGGATCAGGCGTGGTCCGGCCCATCAACACTGCCTGAAATCCGGTTAGAGCAGGTTGATGGCGTGCCCTGCCTGTTCCAAGATCCGCAGCGCGCGATCGATTTGTTCGTCGGTGTGGTCGGCGGTGATCGTGAGGCGAATTCGACTGGTCGCGGGGGGGACTGTGGGAGGACGGATGGCCGGGGCATAGACACCGTGATCGAGAAGAGATTGAGCCATAGTCATGGCGCGATCGGGATCGCCGACGATGATCGGCAGGATCGGGCTTTCCGATGCGGCCAGGTGGAAGCCTAGCCGAGAGAGTCCTTGTGCGAGGCGTGCGCGGTTGCTCCACAGCCTGGCCCGCCGCTCCGGTTCCCGTTGGATGACCTGGAGTGCTGCCGTGGCGGCCGCGGCGCTCCCAGGAGTGGGCGCAGTGGTGTAAGTGAAACTGCGGCAGGAATTGACCAGATAGGCAATGAACGATGCGGAGCCGGTCAGGTAGCCACCCGCACTCCCGAGGGCTTTGCTCAAGGTCCCCATGTGGTACGGGACGCGCGACTCGACGTTGCAATGCTCCAAGGTGCCTCGTCCCGTGGGGCCCAGGATGCCAGTGCCGTGAGCGTCATCGACATAGATCATGGCGTCGTACCGTTCGGCCAACTGCACGATGTCCTTCATCGGTGCGATGTCTCCGTCCATACTGAAGAGTCCGTCTGTGACAATGAGGGTGGATTTGCCTGCCGGGCGACGGGCAAGCAATCGCTCAAGATGATGCATGTCACGATGGTGGTAGACGCGAAACATGGCTCCGCTGAGGCGGCAGCCGTCTAGTAGGCTGGCGTGACATAGACGGTCGGCCAGGATGAGTCCGTCTTTCCCGATCAGCGAGGGGATGACACCGATGTTGGCTAGATAACCGGCTGCGAAGGTGAGTGCCGACTCGGTGCCTTTAAAACGGGCGAGGGCTGTTTCCAGGTCTTGATGCGGAGGCAGGCTTCCGCAGACGAGGCGTGCCGCACCGGATCCAGCTCCGTATTGCCTTGTGGCTGCGACGGCTGCCTCCACAACGGTCGGGTGTGTGGCCAGGCCGAGGTAGTTATTCGATGACAGCAGGATGACTTCCCGTCCGTCAAGCGTTGCCGTCGGTCCCGTCCCCGATTCCATGGTTCGGAGCCGGCGTAGGAGGTGACGGTCCTGAAGTTGCTGCAACTGGTGTTCGAACATCAACTGATGCGCCTCTGGAAGGGGCTGAATATTTGACAAGCCTGAGTGCTCCCTAGTATAAGGCGGTCGGTTCTCAGAAACGACCGCTTCTTGTGCCTAACCGAGACGACCGATTAGCCATGAGTTATCGCATCAGGGTTCCTGCCAAAGACGATCCGCTCGACGAAGCCCATCTTATCAGTGGCGTCGATCGGTTTTTCCACGTGTTGCAGGAGCAGCGGCGTGCGTTACTGGTCGGGCTGGGGGTTGTCCTGGTTGCAGGAGCAGTGGTCGCTGGTGTGGTTTGGTATGACTATCAATCGACCTTGAAGGCCAGGGAACTCGACCAGGAAGCCACGCTTCACTATCTCAATCGGCCTGCCGACGATCCAAAGAAAAGCCAAGAGCAGCTCGCCCAGGCGATCAATCTCTACACGCAGGTCATTGATCAATATCCGCGGAGTCCTGTGGCTCCGATCGCGCTGTTTCATCTCGGGAATGCGCAGGTCCTGGCGAACCAGGTCGATGCCGGCATCGAAACCTACAAGCGATTCATGTTGCTCTACAGTTCCAACACCTCGCTGATGGGGCTCGTCCAGCAGCGATTGGCCTATGCCTTCTTGGCAAAGGGGGATCGAGACCAGGCCGTGAAGGCCTTCACCGGTATTCTTGACATCCCGGGCGCACTGAACAAGGACCATGTCCTGTTCGAGTTGGCGAAGATTGAAGAGTCCCAGTCGAGGCCGGAAGGTGCCATTGCCCATTACCAGGATTTGATGAAGAATTACCCTAACTCGCCCTTCACCAGTGAAGCGGCGGTTCGGGTCAAGGTGTTGGAGGTGAAGAAAGCCCCCGAGAGTCCGGCGGCCGCGACGCCATCAGCCCCTGCCGCCAGCGCGCCTGCTCCTCAGGCTGAAGCACCTGCCAAGGCAAAGGCCGCGTCGGGCAAGTCTGCCAAGCCAGCTCCGAAGAAGAGCCAGTAGCCTTTCCTTCCGCGGCCCCCTATTCAGTCAGCGACGATCAACCTGAGGCGTTCAGTTAGCAATGACCAGGCGGCTCCCTGCCTTGATGGTGGGGCCAGTCAGGTTGTTGTTGGACTTAAGGGTCTTGACGGAGATGTTGAAGCGTTTGGCGATCTTCTCCAGAGAGTCGCCGACGCGGACACGGTACCAATGTCCGGAATCAGGCTCGTTCTTGAAATGTCGGTTTTTGACCTGAACCGGCATCGGCAGCGGCGGGAACTTATGGGTCGGCGCCCGCTCCAATAACTGTTCCACCTTTTCCCTGGTGCCGACCGGCACCTTCAAGTGATATTCGGGATCATCCGGTGGCGTGGCATCACGTCGTAATTCCGGGTTCAGCACCTTTAATTCCTGGTACGAAATCCCCGTGACATTGGCAATCGCCTTGAAGTGAATCGGGCGACGGACGACCACCTCTTCGAATTGATGGGGGCGGACGTCGTTCTGGGGAAACCCGTACCGATCGGGATTCTTGGCGATGATCGTGGCGGCCATGAAGCGCGGGACGTATTCCTTCGTTTCGCGGCGGATGAGACGCGTCTTGGCGATGTCCGAGAAACTCTCGGCCTGGGCCGTATGCAGGGCTCGCATGACCTTGCCTTCTCCGGCATTGTACGCGGCCATGGCCAGCGGCCACGTACCAAAGAGATCGTACAGGTCTCGCAGGTAGCGTGCGGCTGCCACGGTCGACTTCACGGGATCTCGCCGTTCGTCCACATAGCTATCGACGCGCAAACCGTAGACTTTGGCCGTGCCCTTCATGAATTGCCACGGTCCGGCTGCGCGGGCACGGGAATATGCGTGGGGGTTGAACCCGCTTTCGACCAGCGACAAGTAAATCAGATCACTCGGCAATTGGAATTCCGTGAAAATGCTGTCGACCAACGGACGATAGTGGCTGAGGCGGATGAGCCATTGCTCGAACCGGTTTCGGATCGCCACGTTAAAAAAGCGAATGTGGCCCTGCACCGAGGGGTCCAGGACGATCGGCACGTTGTATTCCGGGGTGGTGTCTGATTCCTGTCCTTGTTCGGCAGCCGCTTCCTGGATGACCTCGGCCGGTGGCGTCAGCAAGTCCGCAAATCGAGCAGTGTTGCCGGTCAGCGGTTTTAGTTGCAGCAGGGCTTCGGCTGGCGGGACTTCAGTGGAAGGCTCGCTGGCGACGGCCGTCGACGATTCGGTTGCTTCGACCTCCGCGGCGGTCGCGCGATCCTCTTCGTCCAGCATGTATTCCGGTTCCTGAATGAGGGGCTGGGGGTCGGCTGCGGGAGTCTCAGTAGTTTCCACCGTGGCGGGAGCATCGCCTTGAGGTGTGCCGGGGAACTCTGCGCCCGCGAGAGGTGTCCAGGATAAGGACAGAAGGCAAAAGGAAAGGAGCGGCAACGAGCGAACGCCAGCGGCAAACGGACGTGCATGCATTGGAATACCCACCAGACTGTTCAGGAAATGTGCGGTCTCTGACTCTCGAAGGGTAGCCTATCGAGGAGGTCTTGGGTTGTCAAGAAATTGAAAGAGTTCGAATATGGGTCGCCCCGCCGCTGCGCTGACAGCGTCCTCCCGCTACCATCTCCCGGCCATCAAGAAACATCACAGGTCCGTGCTCCATTGAGGCCGTGAACATGCTGAAAAGATAAGCTTCTTCGTGGTTCGTTACCTTGACACCCAGGGGGGGCTATGGTAGCGTACGCCCCTTCTAAATCCCTGACATTGTTCGTTCCGTACAGCGAGGAGGATCGTCCCATGCTCAAACGGTATTTGCTGGCTCCCGGACCCACCCCCGTTCCTCCGGAGGTGTTGCTGGCCATGGCCAGGCCGATGATTCATCACCGGGCTCCCGAGTTCGATAAATTGTTCGCGGAGGTTCGCGAGGACCTCAAGTGGCTGTTCCAAACCCGGAACGATGTGTTGATTCTCGCGGCGTCCGGCACCGGCGGCATGGAAGGGTCGGTTTCAAATTTCTTGTCCCCTGGTGACAAGGCCCTCACGATCAACGGAGGGAAATTCGGCGAACGGTGGACGAAACTCTGTAAGACGTTCGGCGCTCAGGTGACTGAGTTGAAGGTTGAATGGGGGCGGGCGATCGATCCGCAGGCTGTTGCCGATGCCTTGAAGAAGGATCCGGCCATCAAGGCCGTCTACGTACAGGCAAGCGAAACGTCCACGGCTGTGGCTCACGATGTCAAAGCTCTGGCCGAAATCGTGAAACAGTACGAGGACACCATTCTCGTCGTAGATGCCATCACAGCTCTTGGCGTGCTCGATTTGAAGACGGATGCCTGGGGCCTCGATGTGGTGATCACAGGATCCCAGAAGGCGTTGATGCTGCCTCCGGGATTGGCCTTTGCCAGCGTCAGCGACAAGGCCTGGCGTCTTGCCGATAAGGCCAAGAATGCCGCGTTTTATTTCAATTTTAAACGGGAGCGAGAGAACCAACAAAAGAGCACGACGGCCTACACGCCGGCGGTGTCGCTCATTCTTGGCCTCAAGGAAGTGATGAACATCCTGAAAGCCGAGGGGTTGGAGGCGGTGTTTGCCCGCCATGCCATGTTGGCCACGGCGATGCGCGAAGGTGTCAAAGCCGCCGGACTGTCCATTTTCCCGCAAGAGCGGCCAAGCGATGCGTTAACGGCTATTTCGGCGCCGGAAGGCGTAGATGGCCAGGCGGTCTATAAGAATTTACGGACTCAATACGGGATGACGGCGGCAGGTGGTCAGGATCACCTGAAGGGCAAGATCTTCCGTATTTCACATATGGGCTATATCGACAGCTTCGACGTCATCACGGCGTTGGCGGCCGTGGAGATGGTCATCAAAGGGTTGGGGTATCCCGTGAAATTGGGCAGCGGAGTCGCCAAAGCCCAAGAGATTATTATGGGGAAGTCGTAAGTCACATAGTCACCTTCAGGTAAGGCGCCACGACAATGAAAATCTTGGTCAGCGACAGTCTGTCGAAGCAGGGTGTAGAGGTATTGGAAAAGGCCGGCTTTACGGTAGTGGTGAAAACCAAGTTGCCGAAAGAAGAGCTGTTCAAGGAAATCAAAGACGCAGACGGCTTGATCGTTCGATCGGGGACGAAAGTCACGGCGGAAGTTATCGCCGCTGCTGAGCGTCTGAAGGTTGTTGGACGAGCTGGTTCCGGACTGGACAATGTCGATACGCCTGCCGCAACCCGTCGCGGGATTGTGGTCATGAATACGCCGGGCGGGAATACTGTGACCACCGCCGAGCATACGATGGCCATGATTTTTTCGATGTCGCGCCGCATCCCGCAAGCCACTGCCTCGACCAAGGGCGGCAAGTGGGAAAAAGAAAAGTTCATGGGCGTGGAGTTATATAACAAGGTGTTGGGTATTGTCGGGGTCGGCCAGATCGGCGGTTACCTCACCAAGCTCGCCCAGGGAGTCGGGATGCAGGTGATGGCCTATGACCCGTATCTGGCCCCCGAGCGGGCCGAGAAGATGGGCGTCAGCATCGTTGAACTGGATGAACTCTTCCGCCGGGCTGATGTGATCTCGGTCCATACCCCGCTGACACCGGAAACCAAGTCGCTGATCAATGCACAGGCGATCGCCAAAATGAAAACGGGTGTGATGATTGCCAATTGCGCGCGTGGCGGCATCGTGCACGAGGGCGATCTGTGCGAGGCATTGAAGTCTAAGAAAGTTGCCGCGGCTGCATTCGACGTGTTTGAGGATGAGCCGGTGAAGGCGGACAATCCACTCTTGGCGTTGGACAATTTTATTTGCTCGCCGCATATCGGTGCATCCACGACCGAAGCGCAGGAGAATGTGGCGGTCGGCATTGCCGAGCAAATCGTCGAGTACTTTACCAAAGGGATTGCCCGTGGCGCGGTCAACATCCCGTCAGTGTCTCCCGAACTGTTGCCGCAGCTGCAGCCGTACCTTTCGCTCGGCGAGCGGGTGGGGTTACTGCAGGCGCAACTGCTTGAGGGCGGATTAGAGCGGCTGACCGTCGAGTATAGCGGCGAGGTGGCCGGATTGAATGTCGCCCCGTTGACGATTGCCGTGTTGAAAGGACTTCTCACGCCCATCCTTGAAGATCCGATCAACTACGTGAACGCGCCCGTGGTCGCCAAGGAACGCGGTATCGAAGTCAAAGAAGTGAAGATCAGCGATGCCGGCGATTTCACCAGCGTGATTCGGGTTCGCGTCGAAGGCGGAAAGACGTCCCATCAAGTCGCGGGGACGCTCTATCACCGCAAGGATCCACGCATCATAGAAATCGATCAGTTTAAAGTTGAAGTGGTGCCCGATAACCATCTTCTCCTGATCCTGAACGAAGATCGCCCTGGTGTGATCGGTACGGTCGGTCATATTCTTGGCGATCACAACATCAATATCGCGCGCATGCAGTGTTCGCGGGAAGAGCGGGGCGGCAAGGCCTTGTTGATTTTCGGCCTCGACGCGCCGCTTCCCAAATCCGTTCTGGATCAGATTACCAACAGCAAGCACATCCTTTCCGTGAAGGTCGCCGACCTGTCGAAAGGATTGTAACGTGCCCAGCAGTCGATCATGGGCTCCCGTTCGTTGAAGGCCTCTTCTTCCTCCACCCCGCTGGTGGCTGGCCGGGAACGGTCGCTCATTCCTGTCGGGATGAGCACCATTCTGCCGGCCGCGGCGCGGCGCATTCGTCGTCTTGAGCAGACCTTGCTTGCTGTGCTGGCCCGCGCTGGCTACGACGAAATCATCCTGCCGATGTTCGAGTATTTCGATGTGCTCGCACCGGGACTCGAGCCGGAACTCATCGAAAAATGCTACCAACTAGTCGATCGGACCACGGGCCGCCTGATGTTGTTGCGGCCGGACGCGACTGCGCAGATCGCAAGAACCGTGGCGATGGGCATGATGGGTGCCCAGCTTCCGTTACGGCTGTGTTATCGCACGTCGGTGTTCCGCTATGAGCGTGAGCATGCGGGGCGTGACCGTGAAATTTTCCAGGTCGGAGCTGAACTCATCGGGGTCGACGGGGTAGCTGGTGATGCTGAAGTGTTGACGCTGTTGCTCGAATGCTTATCCCAGGTGGGGCTGTCATCGTTCAAGGTTGCGGTTGGGCATGTCGGCTTTTTTACCGCGTTGCTGGTCCGGTCTGGCCTTTCGCCGGAGGGCCAGAAGCGTGTGGAACTGGCCGCCGCGCGGAAAGACATGCCGCTGCTTGAGGGATTGTTGGCACGCGACCGCGTCCCGAGACCGACCGCGCAGGTGATTCTCGAGGTGTTGGAGTTGTGTGGTGGTTCCGAGGTCTTGGCGCGCGGGCGCAAACTGGTGGGGCGTGACCGTGCACTGCTCGCGCCGCTTGATCGATTGGCTCAGGTCTATGAACGCCTCAATCCATCGAAGCAGTCGTCGGTGCTGATCGACCTGGGGGAGTTCCGTGGATTTGAATACTACGACGGGATTGTGTTCGATGTGTTTGCCCCGGGCATCGGCGCGGAGCTCGGGGGCGGTGGTCGCTACGATCATTTGATGGGGCGGTTCGGTCGTACCGCTGCCTCTACCGGGTTTGCCCTTGATGTGGATCGAGTCTTTCGAGCCATTGATCAGTCTGGTGAATTGGTGCCGCCCGCGAACACTCAATCCAACGCCGGACGTCCGAAGCGAGCGGCTGCGGCTCGACGGCAGAGGCCGCCAGCATGAAATCCCTTTCCGCCGTGGATCTCACTGCTCCAAGATTACCGCCGCAAAACATCGAGGCCGAACAATCGGTGCTCGGCGCGATCCTGTTGGACAACACGGCGATGGCCAAGGCCATGGAAGTGCTGACGGATCAGGAGTTTTACCGGACCGCGCATCGCAAGATCTACCAGGCCATGTTGGAGTTGTCCGATCGTGGCGAAGTCATCGACCAGATCACGCTGACGGAGTGTCTGAAAGGACGTTCGGAACTCGATGTGGTGGGAGGATCGGCGTATCTGGCGGAACTGGTGCAAGTCGTTCCGACGGCTGCGAATATTCGCTACCACAGCAAAATTGTGCGCGATAAGGCGTTGTTGCGGGGGTTGATCGAAACATCGACGGAAGTCATCACCCGAGGCTATGATGGCACTGCTGCTGTCGATGAGCTGCTCGATTTCGCCGAGCGCTCGGTCTTTGGTCTCGCCCAAGGCAAGCTAGACCGCTCGTTTACGCAGGTGAATCAGATCATCAAGGAAAGCCTTGATGTCGTGGATAAGCTCTCTAAGCGGAAGGAGCGCGTCACCGGGGTTCCGACCGGCTACATCGACTTGGATGATCTGACCGCGGGACTGCAACCATCGGATTTGATCATTGTGGCTGGACGACCGAGTATGGGAAAGACCAGCCTGGCGCTCGGGATGGCGCAACATGCGGCGCTCCATGCCGGAACGGTGGTCGGAATCTTCAGCCTCGAAATGTCGAAGCCACAGCTCGTGCTTCGTATGTTGAGCTCAGAGGCTCGCGTCGATTCGCACTCGCTCCGGACCGGCAGACTCCAGAAGGAAGACTGGTGGCGGTTGGCTGAAGCCGCCGGCAAACTCGAACAGGCGCCGATCTTCATCGATGATTCCGGGGCCGTGACAGTGCAGCAGATGCGAGGAAAAGCCAGACGGCTGAAGGCTGAACGGGGCCTGGATTTGCTGATCGTGGACTATCTCCAACTGATGCAGGGCAAAAGCGATTCCGAGTCGCGACAGCAGGAAATTTCGGACATCTCCCGCTCGTTGAAGAGTCTCGCCAAGGAACTCAATGTGCCCGTCATCGCCTTGTCTCAGTTGAGTCGTGCGGTCGAGGCCAGAAAGCCGCCGGTGCCGATGTTGGCCGACTTGCGCGAGTCCGGCGCGATCGAGCAGGACGCCGACGTGGTGATGTTTATTTACCGCGAAGAGGTCTATGAGCCGGCCACGGAGCGGAAAGGTATTGCCGATATTCTGGTCAGTAAACATCGCAACGGTCCGATCGGTAAACGCGAGTTGTTCTTCCACGATCGATTCGCCAAGTTTGAGAACCTCGAGACTCGCGAGGTCGTTTGACGCCTTCTTTTTAGGGCCGGTATAATCCCCCGTCGTGTGTGGTTCGTCGAACCGTTTCCCTGCAACTCGAGCGGATCTATTGTGCAACCATCGTGTGAAGAACGCCGGCCGTCGCGCATTCAGAGGAGGGCGTTGAGCGTGAGAACGACGGTCGTGTTGTTGGCCTCGCTTGCCTGCGTGACCGCTGCGTGCCAAAGCGCTCCACAGGCACGCCCTGCTCCTCCCGTTACCCCTGTTGCAGCACCAACGATTCCCCGCGTCGCACCTTCCTCATCGGACTCTCGCGCGTCGTATCATTTCCTGCTCGGCTATCAAGCTGAGTTGGAGCAGGAGACGGAGCAGGCGATCAAGGAGTATCAGCTCGCGCTGCAGACAGACCCTACGTCCAGCTATCTCAAGGCCAGGCTGGCCGTCCTAAATTTTACGGCCGGAGATGTGCCGGCTGCGGTGCGCTTTGCCGATGACGTGGCCGAGGCTCCCGGGTTGGATGCGCAGATGCTTGGGCAGTTAGGCGGGATGTACGCCGCGGCAGGGAAGCCCGATAAGGCGTTGCGACTGTTTAATCGTGCCATTGAGCAGGAACCGCAGCGCAGCGAACATTTTTTTGCCAAAGGGTTATTGCTGGCTAATCAAAAGCAATATGTCGAAGCCGAGGACACGATTCGCTCGGGGATCAAGATCAGTCCGGACTCGGCCGTCGGCTACTATTACCTCGGGCGCATCGGCGTCGAAGCGAGAGATTTCGACAAGGCCACGACGCATTTCGAGCAGGCGGTGACGCTGAATCCCGCGTTTGAGCCGGCGTACGTCGCGCTAGGGTCTGTCTACGAAGCCAAGCAGGATCGTGATAAGGCCATTGATATCTATCGTCGCTATCTGCAGGGCGTAAATCCGAAGAATCGCGAAATCCGGCACCATCTCATTCGCCTCCAAGTGTCTGCCAAGCAGTACGACCAGGCGTTGCGAGAGTTGCAGGAGATCCTCGAGGAAGATCCGTCGGACCTTGATGCGCAGCTTAGAATGGGACTGGTCTATGGAGAGCAGAAGAATTATCCCAAGGCGATTCAACAACTGACCCAGATTTTGACCGTGCGTCCGAGTGAGCTCAAAGTTCGTGACTACTTGGGATACCTCTACGAAGAAACCAAAGACTATCCCAATGCGATTGCGGCCTATCGTCACAATCTCACGCTGGAGCCGTCGTATTTCGAAGGACACTTGCACCTGGGGGTGTTGCTGTATCGGACGAAGCAATATTCCGAGGCCATCCAACATTTGCGGGAAGCCAGTCGGTTGAATCCCAAACAGCCGGAAGCTCATATTGTGCTTGGACTGTCGCATTTCCAAGTGGAGGAATATGAGCCGTCCCTTCAAGCCTTCCTGGAAGGGATACGCCATAACCCCGACAACGCGGACCTCCACTTCAATGCCGGCACTGCCTACGACAAATTGAACCGCTTTGACGACGTGGTGAAGTCAATGGAAACCACGCTGGCGTTGGATCCCCACCATGCCGATGCATTGAACTACCTCGGGTACAGTTACGCGGAACGGGGCGTCAAAATCGAAGAAGCCATTGCGTTGACCAAGCAGGCCGTCGCACTCAGGCCCACCAATGGTTATTATGTGGATAGCCTGGCCTGGGCCTTTTTCAAAAAGGGGCTCTTGACCGAAGCCTTGACTGAGATGAAGCGAGCCGTGGCGTTGGTCGGCGATGACCCCGTGATCTACGAGCACTTGGGCGAAATTCATCTCAAACAACAGCATCTCTCCGATGGTCGGGAAGCCCTGCTCCATTCGCTTGAACTGGATCCCTCTAATGACAAGTTGATGCAGCGATTTCGCGATCTTGGTTTGGGCGACCCCGCCAAGGAAGAACGGATTCGCCAGGCCATTCGGCGCGTCACCGAGCGAAAAGCCGTCTCTCCGGCCCCGTAGTTTCTGCCTGTTCCATCCTCAATTCAGACCTGTCTCGCCGTATCGCAGTGAGGCTGTGTCGCGTTTACCCACCAGACCGTCATCTATCCCCTTGATGTGTCACTGATAATGTCTCGATCCTTCGTGTACGGCAGTCGATGGGCGAATCCCGCACCGTGACTGTTCGATTCAGTCAATTTTTGGCACTTTCTCGGATTCCTTCATCGCTTCTCGACACCTCCCGTCTAGACCCGAGCCGCACAGGGTGCAAAAAGGTCAATGATCACAGTGAGTTGGACGCGTACGTTTTGCTGTCATGTTGTGTGGCATGAGGCCTGCTCATGGAAGCCCTAACTTTCAGGCACCATGCCAACAGTGGAGCATGGTGCGGGAGTCAAGATATCGGTGATCAACTACCATGGCGCTGCCGTCACAGGAAAAAGGCTTCACGCTGATCGAACTCATGGTCGTGGTGGTGATTGTGGGCATATTAGCCGCATTTGCCATTCCGAACTTTCTTCGGTACCGGGCCCAGGCCATGCAAGCTGAGGCACGAACCAATCTGGCGGGAATTTTCGTCGCGGAAATGTCTTTCTTCACCGAGCGGAAGGAATTCGGCAACTTCACCGATATCGGCTTCGCAGTGACCGGCCCTGGAACGAATCGCTATACGTATCGAACCGGTTTGAGTCTTGGGGCCGGGCTGGGGCCGAACGGAAGCAATCTGTGCGGGTCTGTCGGCAGCTGCGACACGATTCGGACTGAAAGTCCAGCGGCAACGATGGTGACGTATACCGGTGCTGTGGGGATCGCCACGACTTCCTCGTCAGGATTTACGGCGACTGCTGCGGCCGATCTGGATGCAGACCCGACGCATGATGGCTGGTATGTGAATGATGTCAAGCAAGGTTTGAGCGCCGCGGACTCGAATGACGTGACGAGCTAATGGTGGCAGCAAAACTTGTCACCTGGTGACGGAAAAGGGAACCGGCTAGTGGTAGGCGAGACAGAGCGTCACGCGGTGAACAGCGTAAGTATCAGGAATATTAAACGAAAAGCAAGAATTCAGAGGAAGGAGGTGTTGGGCATAGAACCTGCTCTCCCCAAGATCTGTCAGGCGTGAACACGTGGTTCCGAATGAAGAGACAGGAATGAAGCATGTGTCGAGTGAAGTGGCAACAATAGGAAAGGGAGGCGTTATGTTGAAGCAAGTGAAGGGTCAGAAAGGTTTTACGTTGATTGAGTTGATGATCGTCGTGGCGATTATCGGAATCTTGGCGGCCATCGCCATTCCGAACTTCTTGCGCTATCAAGCCAAGTCGCGTCAGTCGGAAGCCAAGACGAACCTGGGCGCGATCTTCGTGGCTGAGACGGCCTATCTCAGCGAAAACTCGCGCTATGGAAGTTTCGCCGAGATCGGCTATGCGCTTGCCGGCACGACCAACCGGTATACGTACCGGAGCCCAGCCAGTCTTGGAAACGCCGCATCGTCCAATACGGTGAATGTCGACCAGATCCCCTGCGGCGCCCCGGCAGGGTGCACGGTTCAACCTGATGCGGCTCCCTCTCAGCCCTCCCTCGCCAGCTCCGCGGCTGGTTCGGTTGGCTTCACGGCTTCAGCCGTGGCCAGCATCGACAATGACCCCACCATTGATAGCTGGTTTGTTAATGACATTAAAGGTGGGCTGACTGCTGCTTTTGTTGACGACGTGATCAGCTAACGATCACTCGCAGGAGTGTTCCGATGCGGGGGAGGAACGATGTTCCTCCCCCGTGTTCTTTTGGCTGGTCGGATCTTTTCCGTTCTCTGAACAGCCTGTTTTTTCCTGCCCTGTCTCTCTCGCCCAGTATCCAATTTCACTTTCACTTTGCCAAATTGCCGGTCTCTGATAAAGCAGGAGGTATCGGTCGCATCAAGTCTGCGAACACACCTATGCAATTCCTGTCTTCGATGCCAGTCATCGTAATGTGCGCGCTGGTGATCTTTTCGCCGCTTCAGGAGGGCGGAACGACGCATCCGGCGCAAATGATCATACGGCTTCTGATTGTGGCCTGGCTTGGTGGAACGTTCATTCATGCAATCCGGGCGGGTCGTTTAATTGTTCCACGGCTTGGAACCAGATATGTCGTCCTGGCGTTCCTGGGCTTTGCTGTCGCAGCCACGATTTTTTCCCCCTATGTCCATCAGAGCCGGCAGTGGCTGGTGATGATCACGGGATACGCAATCTTGTTTTATCTGTTGGTCTCTGTTGTCGACCGGTGGGAGCGTCTGCATACGTTGACGATGATCATTATCGTGATGGGATTAGGGGAAGCTGCCTGGGCAATCGTGCAGGGCGTTGTTTGGAATATTGTCAGACCCAGCGGAACATTTTTTAACCCGAATTTCCTCGCCAGCTATCTCACCGTCAGCTGGGCAGTTCTTTTGAGCATCGCCGTGTACGGATACCGGAAAGGCGCGATATTGTATCGGTCCTCGCTGTCGCCTGTATTGTGGTGGGCCGGCATGGGATCAGCTTTGGGCATTCTCCTGATCGCAATGACCTTTACTCAGTCACGCGGAGGCCTGGTGGCCTGGCTCGCGGCCACAGTGTGGATCTTGGCGGCCCGATATGGGTGGAAGTTGGCCGGTATGGGCTTTGTCGCGCTCCTGTTCGCGGCGCTTATCATTCCTACTCCGCTCAAAGAACGGGTGCTTGCGGAGCATGAACAGAACCCCGTTTCGTATGCCCGTTGGCAGATGTGGCAGGGCGCAATGGCCCAGATGGCTGATCATCCGTTTGGAATTGGCCTAGGGCTCTACCAATATACGTATCCTTCGTATGCGTTTCCGGTCGAAGGGGAAATTGTCCGATACGGAAAAGTCGCTCACACTCCCCACAACGACTATCTGCAAATAGGTGTGGAGATGGGCGTGGGAGCGCTGCTTGTCTTTCTGGCCGGCATAGGCCTGGTCGTGCGTGACATTCTGCAGGTGCTTCAATCAAGATTATTTCGGTGGCAGAGAAGTCTCATCCTCGGGATAGGAGGCGGAGGGATCGCCCTTCTGGTCCATGCCGCGTTGGACTCCAGTTTGCGTGAGTCGGCTCTCGCGATCCTGCTTGTGCTCTGCGCAGGACTGATAGTGTCGGCTGCTCGGATGACCCATCGCAGCACCGATGCCATACAGATCATCCCGATTCGGGGGCGTCTTGCGTGGGGAATGGGTGCTGCCTGTTTGTTGTTGCTATGTGGGGCGGAAGTCAGTCGGTTGGGGATGGCCTGGCTGACTTTCGATAAGGCATCTCGGCAGGCCGTGGCAGGAGAAACAGAAATCGCAATTCAAGGATTCAAGCGCGCGATTACGTTGGATCCAGGCAAATCGCTCTATCACCATGGTCTCGGGTCTGTCTACGCGAACGCATTTGATGTGTCCCGAGACAAAGAGATGTTTCGATTGGCTCATGCGGAGTTCAAGGAGGCGATAGAGTTAAATCCGTTGGACAGTCGATTGTTGGGACTGTTGGCCCAGTTGTATGTGTCGGCGTCGCAGACGTCATCCGCGTCAGGTCTTCTCGATGAACAGCAGAAATCCTGGTTGCGGGCCGCATTGCGGGTGTACGAACGGGCTGTCCGGCTCGCGCCATTTTCTGCTCCCTACCGGTATGAACAGGCTCGACTTCATTGGATGCTCGGCGAGCGACCGTTAGCCGAGCAGCAGGCGAAAGAGGCTGAGCAACTGGAGCCGAATTTTCTTCCTGCTCGTGCGTTGTTAGCCCGTTTGTGGGTCGATGCGGGCCACATCGATGACGCGAAGCGAGAGCTTCAAGAAATTCAGGTGCGGCAGGCGCGATACGATCAGTGGAGCAAAAACAATATCGAGCGGGCTTTTTTAAATGTCGATGTGGCGCCGTTGCGTGCCGCCGTCGAAGCAAAAGGCCTCGCCGGGTGAAGCCTATGCGATTTAGGACGCCCGCAAAATCGCGCGTAAGTCAGGTGTTGTGTGGCCTGGTGTTATGGGCCGGTGCGTCTAGTCTACTCCTCATTCTCGATCACGAACGGACCGCTGTCGCCCGGGCTGAACAATTGGCCTATCTCCCGAAGGGAGACTATTTAAAATTGGCCGTGCTTGGCTATCGGCAAGTCGTCGCAGATCTGATCTGGCTGCAGGCGGTTCAGCATATCGGCGCAAAGCGTGATACGCAGCTGGGCTATACCTGGACGTATCATGCCGTCGACGTGTTGACGGACCTGGATCCCACCTTCGTTCCCCCATATCAGGCTACTGGTCTCTTTCTCGGTGTGTTAGTCGGTCGACACGATGAAGGCCTAGCCATCCTGAAAAAAGGAAGCCGCCACAATCCGTCGAATTGGCAACTGCCGTTCCTGGCCGGATACATCTCGTACTATGAGCGTTGTGATGCGGCTGGAGCAGGAGAGTTTTTTCGCATGGCCGCGCGGGTGCCTGGCTCTCCTGCCTATCTTCCTCAATTAGCCGCGCGCATGACGGTAGAGAGCGGGGATTCAAGTGCGGCACTGGAGTTTTTGGATCGCTTTTCCCGTAGCGTAACCGATGCGCGGGTTCGCGAAGCCCTGTTTCGACGAATGAAAGAGATCGTTCAAGAGCAGGATCTGCGTTTCTTGGAAGAAGGCACCAGGCGGTATTGGCTCAAGTATGGCCAGTGGCCGGCAAAGCTGGATGATTTGATGTTACGGGGAATCATTCCGCAACTCCCGGTGGATCCTCTAGGCGAGCAATATGAAATCGATGCATTAACCGGGGCTGTCAGTGCGTCTTCAAAACGAGATCGGCTCCGCATCCATGAAAAGGTTGCGTGCCACTTGGGGGTCGGGGCGACGGCTTCGACGCAAGCCGGTGCAATCGAGACGCTGCCGCCGGCTGGGCAGTAAGGACGGAGGAGTGCCGTGGACGATATCGTCACAGACAATCTGACCAAAACCTACGCGTCCGGATGGCCGGGCCGCCCGCCGTTCGTGGCGCTGGATGGACTATCCCTCACTGTGAGAAGGGGAGAAATTTTCGGATTCCTTGGCCCGAACGGGGCGGGAAAAACCACCACGTTGAAGATTCTGATGGGACTGGTGCGTGCGACGAGCGGAACGGCCTTGCTGTTGGGACAACCGGCCGGCGATGTGGAAACGCGCCGTCGAATCGGCTTTCTGCCGGAGTCGCCATACTTTTACGACTATCTCACAGCCGAGGAGTTTCTTGGGTTTTACGGACGGTTGGCCGGTTTGAGTCGCGCGGCAATCACTCAGCGGGTGACGGATCTCCTGGAACTGGTGGGGCTCGTGGATGCACGCACGAGGCAGTTGCGGAAATTTTCCAAGGGGATGCTGCAACGCGTCGGGCTGGCTCAAGCCCTCATTCACGATCCCGAATTGATTATTCTCGATGAGCCCATGACCGGGCTGGATCCGGTCGGCCGTAAACAGGTTCGCGATCTGATCTTGAGTCTACGCGATTGTGGCAAAACGGTCTGTTTCAGCACGCACATTCTGCACGACGTCGAGATGATCTGCGACCGCGTCGGCATTGTGATGAAAGGACGGTTGGTGGCGAGCGGTCGGGTCGATGAATTGGTCCGCCAGGATCACACGCGATCGGTCGAGGTGGTCTGTCAACAACTCAAGGTCGAAGGCAATGTGTTCATCCATTCGCTGGCCACCCGCGTGCTGCAACAGGGACAACAATGTCTGATCGTCTTGCCGAGTCCCGATGCGGTCGATGCACTCGTGGGAGAGATCCGCCGCCAGGGGGGACGGCTATTATCCGTCACGCCGCACAAAGCCTCGCTGGAAGACTTGTTCTTTCAAGAGGCCTCGCATGAAGGCACGAAGGTGTTGCCGCATATGACCAGTGGGAGGGCGTCCTGACATGGGTGCGATCGGTGTCATTGCTGTCAATGCGTTCCGTGAAAGTTTGCGGGACAAGATTTTATACAACCTCGTGCTGTTCGCAGGGTTACTCATCGGATTGTCCGTGCTGCTGGCAGACCTGTCCATCACCGAGCACCACAAGGTGATCGCGGATATGGGGTTGGCGGCGATCAATCTGATCGGGGTCATCATCGCTATTTTTGTCGGCATCAGTCTGGTGAACAAGGAAATCGAACGGCGAACGATTTACACGATCATGGCCAGGCCCATCAGCCGAACGTTTTTCATCCTGGGCAAGTATCTCGGACTGGCACTGACGCTTTTCGTGAATCTGGCCATTATGATGGCGGTGTTTCTGCTCACCCTCTGGCTCTATCATGTGCCGGTCGAACGCTCTCTGTTCCAAGCCGTCGAACTCATCTTTGTAGAGATTTTGGTGGTAACGGCGATCGCGCTCTTCTTCTCGACCTTCACCTCCACGACATTGAGCGCCATTTTCACGCTTGGCCTCTATGTCATCGGCCATCTGACTGAGGATTTGCGCTCGATGGTGGTCAACAGTGAAAACGGAACCGTAAAGACGGTGGTCGATCTGTTCTACTACCTCTGCCCGAATCTGGAAATGCTCAATATCAAAGGGCAGGCGGCGGTAGGAATTGTTGTGGCTCCGGAGTATCTCGTTTTGGCCTCGCTGTATGGCTTGCTGTACGCGGGAGTATTACTGACCGGGGCCTGTTTGGTGTTTCAGCAGCGGGATTTTTGAGTTCGTCTCGTGGCGGCGTGGGTTCTCACAGCCACGAAGCCTGCCGGTAACCAGCTACGAATCACTCCTGCACCGTACCGGGATGTGTTGCAGGCCTTTTAGTCAAAGGCTAGAGAATGATTTCCCAGCGAGACGACCTCTCTCCCTTCATGGTGCTGACCAGTATGTCCGCCCATTGGAATCTGATTTGTCAATTGACCAAACGTGAGATCGCAAGCCGGTATCGAGGATCCCTCCTAGGAATGTTGTGGGCATTTCTGCATCCCATGGTCATGCTGACGGTATATACGCTGGTCTTTCGGGGTGCCTTCGGAATGCGGTGGGGACAGGAAGGGGAAAGCGCGCTCGATTTCGGCCTGCTGCTGTTCTCCGGACTGATCGTCCATTCGTTGTTTGCAGAAAGTATCCACCGCGCGCCCTACTTGATAGTAAATCACAGCAACTACGTCAAAAAAATTGTCTTTCCATTGGAAATCCTGGCGTGGACATCGCTCGGTTCGGCGCTGTTCCATGCGGCGGTCAGCGCGCTGGTGTTGATAGCGTTTTATGGACTTCTCCATCATGCCTTGCACTGGACGATGTTGCTGGCGCCCCTTCTGCTCTTGCCGCTGTCCCTGGTGACCATCGGCATGTCATGGTTCTTAGCATCAGCTGGAGTGTTTGTGCGTGACATCGGGCAAGCGAGCGGGCCCTTGACGACTATCATGCTGTTTCTTTCGCCGGTGTTTTATCCAGCTGAGGCATTTCCGGAGGCCTACCGAGTCTTGCTTTACGCCAATCCGCTGACGTTTCTCATCACACAAGCGCAAGACCTGCTTATTTGGGGCAAGGCTCCGTCCTGGATCGGTATCGGTCTCTATTGCGCAGGCAGTTACCTGATCGCATGGGGCGGGCTCCTCTGGTTTCAGAAGACACGGAAGGTATTTGCCGATGTCCTCTGAGTGGGCGATTCGCGTCCGCCATCTCTCCAAGACCTATCGGTTATACGATCGCCCGCGCGACAGAGGAAAGCAGTGGATATTACCTGTGGTGCAGAAGTGTCTCGGACGCGAACCGGCACAGTATTACCGGGAGGTCCATGCAATAGAGAATGTTTCCTTCGAAGTGAGGAAAGGGGAGACGCTGGGCATCATCGGCCGGAACGGATCGGGGAAGTCCACGCTGTTGCAGTTGATCGTGGGCACCTTGAGTCCGACCAGCGGAACCGTTGAGGTCAATGGCCGTGTTGCCGCGCTGCTTGAACTGGGAGCAGGTTTTCATCCTGATTTTACGGGCCTGGAAAATGTGTTTCTGAACGCGTCGTTGCTTGGTCTGTCGAAAGCAGACATCGACGGACAGTTGGACGATATCCTGGCATTTGCCGATATCGGGGCCTCGATCGACCAACCCGTAAGAACCTACTCGAGTGGTATGTTTGTCCGTCTGGCAGTTGCTGTGGCTGTTCATGCTGCCCCTGATGTGCTGATTGTCGATGAAGCGCTCAGTGTCGGTGATTTTGAATTTCGAAATAAATGCATGGAGCGTATTTTGGCTCTTCGTGCTCAGGGCGTGACTATCTTGTTTGTCTCGCACGACTTGAGCACTCTCCAGATATTCTGTGATCGAGCGATATGGCTGGATAGTGGACGACTTATTTCGATTGGCAACCCGGTTGCCATATGCCAGGAGTATTGTGTCTCAGCCACGAAGGTTAATGGATCTCCTCCGCTTTCTCAGGACATTCAGGGCAACATTGTGGCACAGCAGGAAAGCAGGGCGGCCAAATTTGTCGAAGTTGGTCTGGATGGTTATTGTGTGAACGAGAAGCCGATCTATTATCCAAATCAAGACATTGGGTTTAAATTCACCTTGTTCGCCGTTCAATCGCTTGAGGCAGTTGTATTCGCGGTTAGTATTTATCGCGCGGACGGAGATCTTGTCATTGGGCAGACGAGCTATGAGGAGAACGTTTGGTGGCCGACTATGCCTTCGGGTGGGATTCATACTGGTCGCTTCATCTTGACTCCCAACTGTCTTGCCCCTGGCGATTATCGAGTTGCCTTTGGCGCATATTCTAAGGATCTCTGCGTATGCTATGCACTCACAGAACTGACGGTGTCATTTTCAGTTCGCTCGAAATTCCCGACGTGGGGGAAGGTGGTGCTCCCCTGCAGGTGGTTCCATGGTGAGCTGAGCACCAATAACAATGAGATCTGATCGTCAAGATGCTTTTGGTGGAATTGTGCGGACGAGAGATATGCGTCTTGCCAGCGACAGTCATCATTACATTGTTCTTAGTTATTTACACGCATGGCTAGAGGAGCAAGCATTGTCACAGGCCAAAGGGATTCTGCTTGACTACGGCTGTGGCGGACAACCCTACCGGGCATTGTTTGAGCCAAAAATAACAAAGTACATCGGTGCGGATGTCGCCGCTGCTGCTGGGACAAAAATTGATATTCGAGTTGAGCCAGATCAACCATTGCCCCTATCAAGCGAGAGTGTGGACACGATTCTCTCGACGCAAACTCTTGAGCATGTGCCTGATTTTAATTTCTATCTAGCTGAGTGCCAACGTCTTGCGAGGCCCGGCGGTGTGCTGATTCTCACCGCCCCTATGCAGTGGCGGCATCATGAGGCTCCTCATGACTATTGGCGATTTACTCGGTATGGGATTCGGGAATGTCTTTCTCGCCATGGTTTTGAAGCTGGAAGCATCATGGCCTGCGGAGGGGTATATGCGTTGATCGGGCAAATATTCCTGAATCATCTAGTAGAGCATGGCATCCGACGGAAATTCCTTATTAGGACTGTGAATCGCGTGGCGCTACGGTTGGACCGAATGTGTCAGGACCAGGAAGATACGTTGTTGTGGATGTGTGTGGCGACAAGAAAGAGCGGCCAGCGAGTACAGTCGCAATGGTCGGGGGACAGCAGGAGGTTGCCGTAAATGGGTGTAAGCCGATCCGCTCTGCCTGAAGGTGGTAGTCCTGTTTGTCCAATTTCTAGCTCAACCCAAACTAAGTTTCTCTGTTCCATTGAAGGCTACACGATTTGGCGTTGCCCGTCCTCTGCGACGGATTTTGTATGGCCGATGCCTTCGCAGCATACGCTGAAATCGCTGTATGACCGTGAAGACTGGTTTGAAGGGGGGGAACGAGGGGGATATTGTGACTATGACGCTCAGACAGAGCCCATGTTGGGGATGTTCGCAGAACTGTTGGATGAATTTGAGGGAAGTGCAGTTGGGCGATCTGTATTGGACATCGGCTGCGGGTATGGAAATCACTTGGCAGTGGCGGCTCAGCGGGGGTGGAAATGCTTTGGGGTAGAGGTGTCAGATCATGCGCGCCGAGTCACCAATTTGAGGCATGGGAATGCATTTTTTGTCGTAGATTGCCTGGAAAATCTCATCGCCCATGAGTTCGATCTCATTGTCTTGTTCGACGTAATTGAACATCTTGCCGATCCCTATGGGTTGTTCTATACGCTCTTCAGCAAGGGCGCAATCGGTCCTCAGACAAGAATCATAATTACTACCCCTAATGCTAGATCCTATGATGCCATAGCGGATCCTGCGGGGTGGGCTTACCGTCATCCACCGTCTCATCTTGTCTACTATTCTGCTGAATCGTTGCACGCACTCTTGACGAGTCTGCACTTTGCAAAGGTGGAGATAGCCGGGCTCTTTCCTCTGGAGAGTTTGGGGAAAATTAAGTATGAAGACGAGTATTCGACCTTGAATAGCGGTCTTGCTGGGTCGGCAGGGCTGTTATGTAAGGCAGAGGGTAGTAATTTTAAATCGTTTATGCACGAGCGGTATGTGCCGGGGACGTGGTCTAAAGTGGCAGAATATGAGCACCTTCCCAGATATCAGTTTGCGAAGCATCGAGTTGCAGGGGCAAAAGTTTTAGATTTTGGCTGTGGTACGGGATATGGGGCGGCACTTCTCGCAGAAGTAGCCGATAGTGTTGTTGGTTTGGATATTGACGATACAGCGCTTGACTGGGCCAGGCGTCACCACCATAACCCTAGGCTCTTGTTCGAGAAGCGGTCAGACTTGGGGAGGAGCTTCCCCGATCACTCATTTGATGTCATCACGTGCTTTGAAATGATCGAGCACGTCAACGAGGAGGCCCAAGTTGAGGTGGTCCGCCAGTGCCACAAGTTGCTCGTGCCTGGCGGCCAGCTCATTATTTCTACGCCAAACCCTGACGTTACTCAGAATTACGGTGCGAACCCGTTTCATCTTCGCGAAATGACGGAACGGCAATTCCTCCATTTGCTCAAACTGTCTTTTGGACACGTTCTCCTGTTGAAACAGTGGATACGTCCCAGTGTGAGTATCGGGTCCGATCAAACTCCACACATGCCGCTTACATTCTGTGGCCCAGCCGTGCCTTCAGTGACCGTAAGGGATGCATGCTTCCCTCTGGCATATGTGGCCATTTGCTCGGATCAACCGATCCGTGAAGTCCTCGAGATGTGCTATCTCGATTCATCCGTCGATCATGTTGCCGCTTCGATCATGAATGAGAAACGATTTAGTGCTCTGCAATTTGAGTATTACAAGGCGCATGAGCGAATTTTTTCACTACAGGAGCAGCTCGCGGCCAAAGAACGAGAATTTCTAGCATTGGTCGGGCCGCGACTCTTTCGTCTACAACGAGCACTACGCACGAAGACTGGTTCTCCTCGCACAGTGACAGCTATCGTTGGTCTGGTAATGGAGGTATTTGCATCTGCTCTTGTACGGCGGCTTGCCGGAGCAACTGCGAGAGTTAGGCGGTGGTTCGACCATCGGCACCTTCCTGCTCCTCAATGCAATTCATATGAAGCACGGATCATGCGTCCGATAGAGAGTAGCCGCCCCAAGGTGGTTCATGCCATTGCGAACTTTAATATTGGAGGATCTTCTCGATTGGTCGTTGATCTAATTGAGCGACTGGGCCACCAATATGAACAGGAGATCATTACTAGGTTTCAGCCTGATCCGCCGAGTTACACAGGGGTGGTCATTCATGAGCACGAATTGTCTTGCGTTGACGATTTGGAGAAAGGGATTTTCAGCTACCTGTGCACTTTTAGGCCGAACCTTTTTCACGTCCATTATTGGGGCGAGACAGATAAGGCCTGGTACGAGGCGGCCTTGAATGCAGCGAACAAGTTTGGATGTCGAATTGTTGAGAATGTCAACACGCCGGTGACCCCTTACTGGGGCGAGGCAATTTCCCGCTATGTTTATGTCAGTGACTATGTGTTGGAAACCTTTGGGCGGCGAGATAGGAAGAGCCTCGTCATTTATCCTGGGAGCAATTTTAGTGTTTTTCGAAGGAAGCACAGTGTGGATGCACCACGGGATTGCATCGGGATGGTCTATCGGCTTGAAGAGGATAAGCTATCGCCCCAAGCAATCGATGTGTTTATTAAAGTTGTCATGCGCCGGCCGAGCACGAAGGCGCTAATTGTTGGAGGTGGTGCCTTGCTGCAGACGTACCAAAAAACTGTGCAGCTCCATGGGGTCTCCAACGCGTTTCGATTTACTGGCTATGTATCATATGAAGAGCTTCCTGCACTGTATGAAGAAATGGGTGTCTTTGTGGCGCCTGTCTGGAAGGAGAGCTTCGGCCATGTGAGCGTTCTGGCTATGAACTATGGGATTCCAGTTGTTGGTTATGACGTAGGGGGGCTCGCAGAAATTCTTGGGACGCGTGAGTGGCTAGCTCCACCAGGAAATGGTGACCGCTTGGCCGACATGATCTTAGACTTGTTGCAAGATCACGCCAAATGTTCCTCAATCGGCCTCATAAACAAAAAGCGTGCACAGGAGAAATTTTCGGTTGAAACCATGATTGAATGTTATCGGGAGTTGTATGCGAAGCTCTTGAGGCCGGTGCGATGAAAGTTGCGCTATTCGTTCATTGTTTTTTTCCTAATCATTTCTATGGCACAGAAACCTACACATTGGAGCTCGCAAGAAATTTGTTGGCACTTGGGCATCAGCCGATCGTGGTCACGGCAATCTTTCCTGGTGAACCGACGACCGGGCGCATTCTATCCACCTACAAATATGATGATATTCCAGTGTATTGTATTGATAAAAACTTTTTTGTTCACCGCCGAGTTAAGGATACCTACTATCAGGTTGCCTTGCATAATCTGATCCGGGACGTCCTTTGTGAGATCAGACCCGACATAGTCCACGTCACGCATCTGATCAATCACACCGCAGTATTGTTGGATGTCGTTGCCGAGCTGAATTTGGTAGCGGTAGCAACGCTCACAGACTTTTTTGGGTTTTGTTTCAACAACAAACTCGTGGCTGCTGACGGGTCTCTCTGCGAAGGACCGAACCAGAAACGGTCTAACTGCAGCGCCTGTTATTTGCGGGCTCGGAGTGGGAGTGGGGACGTTTCTCTTCTCGGGCGGTGGGCCGGTTCAGTTCAGTGGGCTAGGCTTGCCGGATCGCTGCTTGTGTCCTTGGCGAATGTGAATGGAGTGTGTTCGAAAGAAATTGCGGAGGCTGTACATGATATTAGGGAACGTCCTGACATCTTAACTGCTCGATATTCGAAATATCGGGCGGTGATAGCTCCTACACAATTTCTCAAGAATGCCTATGTTGCGAACGGGCTACGCGCGCCGATTCATCTGAGTCGATTCGGTGTAGATCTTCCCCGAAGACCAAAATTGCGAAGGGAGGTGGATGGACCCGTTCGGTTTGGATTTATTGGGCAGATTGCCAGTCATAAAGGTGTAGACATTCTAGTCGAAGCATTTTGCCGACTACCGAGGGGAATTGCCGAGTTGCATGTGTTTGGGCCAACAGACCAAGACCCCGGTTATATGAATAGCATGAAAAGGGTCGCGGAGAAGCGTGAGGTGCACTTTCGAGGTGTTTTCCCAAAAGATGCCATGGCGGACGTGCTATCCCAAATGGATTTCATTGTTATCCCATCGCAATGGCATGAGAATAGCCCGCTGATTCTGCTATGCGCCTTGGCAAGTCATACACCGGTTATTGTATCTGACGTAGCAGGCCTAACGGAGTTCGTAGAGGAAGGGGAAAATGGATATTGGTTTCAACGAGGCAATGTTGATGACCTTGAGCGAGTGCTTCGGAGAATCCTCGATGAGCCAAGTCTGTTGCCGAAGATGATAGTGAAGACAGATTATCCAAGGACGACTCGGATGATGACCCAAGATGTTCTGGAAATTTATAAGGGACTAGGTGTGATTTGAGCTGCACTGATTTTAAGCTGGGCTGTCAACTTTCCATTAACGACTGGACGTGGCTCAATAGAACTGGCGTTTTCGAGAATGATGCCTTACGGGAGTATGTCGCCCCTTTCCCACCACGTGATTTGATGTACAACGTGTCGGGGCTTAACAGCGAGCAGGATTTTGCAAGCCATGGGGCCGATTTCTATTGCGCCCTCTCAGAGGCATCCACGAAAGCACTCTCTGAATACAGAAGGATTCTTGACTTCGGCTGTGGCTGTGGGAGATTAGCCCGTATGCTCAAGGGGCATCCGCATAAGGTGTCGGCCTGCGATGTTGATGCGCGCCACGTGAAGTGGGTAAGTCAGAATCTGTCCTATGTTGATGTGATAAGAACATCAGTCAGCCCGCCATTGCCCTACAGAGATAAGGAGTTTGATGCGATTACGTCGATCTCAGTCTTTACTCATCTCACCGAGAAGAGTCAGGACGAGTTCCTTGCCGAGCTTCGACGTATTTGTGCCTCGGAGGGTGTTCTGTTTCTTACGGTCCACGGTGCTCGCGCGTTGGAGCGAGCTATCAATGAAGTTTCTATTCAGGAAATGATTGCGGTGGATAGAGTGCTGTTTGAGAAAGCGAGGCGGTTATTTGCGCGAGGCGAGCATGCATTCATTTTGCAGCATGGACACCTCACAGCTTCCGCCAATACACTTCGGCGATGGTTATCGAGAGCAATGGGGTGGTGTGTAACCAACCTGCCTTTTCAATATGGCATTACATTCATTCCGGAAACATACATTTTCGAGCATTGGACTCAATGGTTTGAGGTGCTGGATTACCGGAGAGGGGCCATACATGACTTTCAGGATATCGTTGTGCTTAGGCCGAGAAGGTGAGACGATTGCTCATTCGGGTTGAGGGAAAAGTCCTGCAACTGCGTGGGGCGTGGCTGTTCTGGACCAGCCAGAAACGTAGGCCAGGTTTCAGGCACCACTAGCGTGTTGAGAGATGTGCTCTAGGCGGGACCATTCGCCAAGGACAGATTGAGCCATGAAGCTTCTGCTCACGGTCCATCAGTTCTACCCTGATTCTACGGGCGGGACTGAGACCCTCACGCTTGATACTGCCAAAGAGCTACGGCGGCAAGGGCATGAGGTGACAATCTTTGCCGGGTTTCACACAAAGAGACCATTGCAGGACGAGGAGAGATTCGATTCCTATGAGTACTGCGGTTTCCGGGTTGAGCGGTTCTATCACCACCGTGTACCCATGGGGCAGCAAGAGAATATCGCGGAAGCAGAGCACAACAATACTTTCTTTGGAGAGCATTTCACAAGCTATCTGAAGCGTGTGCGTCCTGATGTTGTGCACTTCTTTCATATGCTTCGCATGTCCGCCTCAATGGTTGAAGCCTGCTACAGGCTCGATGTTCCCACGGTCATGACCCCAACCGATTTCTGGCTTGTGTGCCCGACGATTCAGTTGCTCCTGCCGAACAATTCCCTATGTGCCGGGCCCGACGTGAACAGTGTGAATTGTCTTCGGCACATCGTGTCGCTTAGTCAGCCCCGGTCGATCGACTCTGTTTTTTCAATTGCCCCGGATTGGCTTGTTGCGCGCGCAGTTCAGGCCGTAAGGCGAATGCCTCGTGTTGCGAAAGGCCCTATCTCCCATATCCAGGCCTTGGTTCACCGGCCTGATTTCCTAAGGAGTTGCTTCAGGAAGATCGATAGAGTCCTCGTTCCTTCTCGGATCTTGGAGCGTACACTCAAACAGAATGGATATGTGTCTGACAACATGGTAGTTAGCCCATATGGAATTGATCTTTCGCACTCGTATTCGGAGAGGGTATTCGGAAGTAATGACAGGCGTCTGCGGCTCGGTTTTATCGGAACTCTTTACAAACACAAAGGGGCACACGTCCTGATTCGAGCCATTCGGTCGTTGCCTCAAAGCGAGGCGGTAGAGTTGAAGGTGTATGGTGATACAGGACAATTTCCAGCTTATGTGCAAGAACTGAAACAGGTTGCCGGTAGTGATAGTCGAATCGAATTTTGCGGCACGTTTCCCAATAGCCAAATCGGAGCGATATTGGCATCACTCGATGTTTTGGTCGTTCCATCAATTTGGTACGAGAATACCCCGCTGGTTATCTATTCAGCTCAGGCCGCAGGGTGCCCGGTAATCGCCTCAAATCTTGGAGGTATGTCAGAGGTAGTACGACATAATGACAATGGATTATTATTTGCTCCAGGAGACGCCTCAGAACTGGCATCGATGATCGCGCAGCTTGCACGCAATAGGGAACGCGTTCGGCAGCTATCCAAGACAAACAAACCAAAGTCGATTTCTGACTACGCAAAGGAACTAACGCAGGTTTATGCGGACATTGTGCGGCAGAAGCGTGAGGTTCGATGCGCTGTCTAATTATCGGAGGTGGCGGTTTCTTAGGGTCTCATCTTGCGATTGGACTCTTGGCTCAAGGCTATGTGGTAAGAGTTTTGGATCGGCCTAATCTGCAACGGTTTGAAGGTATGCAATGTCCTGACTCTGTTGAATGGTACGAAGGAGATTTTGTCAACCACGATGACTTATCGGCCGCGATATCAGGCTGTGACATCCTCTTCCATCTTGCATGGACCACATTGCCAAAATCGTCAAATGGTAATCCCATTTATGACGTGGAAACTAACGTGCTGGGGACGCTGCGCCTTCTTGAGGTGGCATCCCAACAAAAGGTCAGGAAGGTGATATTCGCATCTTCCGGCGGGACCGTATACGGTATTCCAGAGAGGATCCCGATTTCAGAAAGCCATCCTACTCAACCCCTTTGTGCCTATGGTATCAGCAAGCTGATGGCCGAAAAATATTTATATCTTCATCACGCCATGACTGGGCTGGACTATTGTATTCTGCGTTTGGCTAATCCGTTTGGGGAACGTCAGAAGCCGACCGGTTCTCAAGGCGTGGTCAGTGTATTTTTGGATAAAGCTCTGAGGAACGAAAAAATAGAGATTTGGGGCGACGGCTCAGTGGTCCGAGACTATATCTATGTCGGGGATGTTATTGATGCATTCATAAAAATCGCAACCTATACCGGGGAACATCGAGTGTTCAATGTAGGAAGTGGCGAGGGGAAAAGTCTTAGAGATGTGGTTATCGCAATAGAGACTATGCTTGGTCGTAAAATTGCGTGTGCATTTTCTCCTGGACGGAGCTTTGACGTTCCCAGCAATGTATTGGATATTTCGAAGATTCGAACTGAGCTTAGATGGGAACCCCGAACATCTTTCAATAGCGGGCTGTTCCGAATGCTGAGCTGGCTTTCGCTCAAATGCGAGAGAGGGAATAAAGCAATTGCTTAATTCTTGATGTCCTAGGCCCCTGATGTCTCGAGATCACCAGCAAGTTCCATAACGTTTCCCTGTATCATTGCCTCAGAGCGCAGTGACCGTAATATTTCCTCGCTCGTTCCCCCCGTCGAAACATCGAAAAATCTATCCTTGCCGGAGAACTCCGGTACTATTTGACTAGTCGGATTCGCCTGCACAACCGGTGGATATTTCGAGACAACGGGGCGATAGACGCGCCATGACGGTCACGTATTTTTCCAAGAGCTCGCCCATGGGCCCGAGTAGTCGCTATCGCGTCTATCAATTCTTGCCTCATCTCCAACAGGCGGGGATCGACTGCCATGTGGCTCCGCTGTTCGGTGCCACATACTTTTCCATTCTTCGATTGCGCTCTTCCCTGCTGCAAGGCTGTTTGAAAGTTCCTTATGTGCTGGCCCGCTTTCTCAAACGTCTGGGAACACTTCTTACCCTGGGCCGGCAGGACCTGATCGTGATCGAAGGGCAACTCTTTCCCTATGCGCCTCCGCTGATAGAACGGCTGTTGTGCTGGCTGCAGTACCGCTTGGTGTTCGAACTGGACGATGCGATTTATCTGACCCACGGCCATGAACGGAAAATGCCTGTGCTGTTGGCCATGGCGGCGGGAGTCATTGTCGGAAACGATCGGCTGGCCGCCTATGCTACCCGATTCTCATCCTATGTCACGGTGGTCCCCACAGTGGTGGATACAGCGCGGTTTGTACCGAAGCCGATTCCCACGACGGTCGCACGCGATCGAGCGGATGAGACCATTACGATTGTCTGGATCGGCCTCGCGTACAATCTCAAATATCTGGACGTGGTGGCGCCCGCGCTCCGCCGGCTCCAAGAACGGTATCCGGTGAAGCTTCGCGTGGTCTGTTCTCAGCCCCCGGCGCTCCCAGGCGTGGACATCGAGTTTCGCCCATGGACCTGGCAGCGCGAGGTGGACGATCTCCAGGATGCCACAATCGGCGTGATGCCGCTGGAGGATACGGAATGGGCGAGAGGCAAATGTGCGCTCAAGCTGTTGCAATATCTCGCAGTGGGATTGCCGGCGGTGGCCTCGCCTGTGGGCGTCAATAGCGACATCATCGTGGACGGGGAGAACGGATTTCTCGCAACGACCGAAGACGAGTGGTATGAACGCTTGCACGCGCTCTGCCGTCAGCCGGAGCTTCGAGCGCGCATGGGACAAGCCGGCCGCCGAACGGTGGAATCACACTACTCCTTGGCCTTGTGGGGGCCTCGGCTTGCCGACGTGTATCGGTCCTTTGCTGAATGTGCGCCGAATCAAGCGGCGCCGCGGCCTCTGCATCGCTCGGTTTCGAGCCATGGGCACTCGACTGGGGGCCGATGATTCTACTCACCCTCACATTCGTGGTTGCCGTGTTATTGGCGATGTACGGGGTGCCCATGGCACGCCGGGCTGCACTGAAGTTCGGGATTGTCGACAACCCCGATGGCCGGCTCAAGCACCAGCGAGAGCCGGTTCCATATCTGGGTGGGTTGGCGATTTACCTCGCGTTTCTCGTGAGTCTGGCTTTTACCTTCGAGTTTCGGCAGGACGTCCTCGGCATCGTGCTCTCGGGAACCCTGATCGTCATGTTGGGGTTGATCGACGATTTCGGCGTGCTCTCGCCGGGCACGAAACTGGCAGGACAGTGTCTGGCCGTCTTCGTGCTGATCAAGAGCGGGATCCGTATCGAGATCGCCTCCCTTCCCGATTGGGTCGATATCGTGCTGACGGTGTTCTGGATGATCGGCATCATTAACGCGTTCAATCTGTTGGATATCATGGACGGGTTGTCGGCCGGTGTCGGAATCATCAGTGCGGCATTTCTGTGCGTCGTGGCGGTGCTCAATGGTGACCAAACCATTGCGTTCATGCTGGCAGCGCTCATGGGAAGCCTCCTGGGGTTTCTGCGCTACAATTGGCGCCCCGCCTCCATCTATATGGGCGATTCCGGCGCGATGTTCATCGGCCTGATGCTCGGCGCCTTGTCCATGATCGGCAAGTATACGGAAGGCCATTCCGTCTCACTGCTGACTCCGGTGCTGATTCTCGGCATGCCGATTTTCGATACGCTGTTCGTCATGTACATCCGGTTCTTGCGCGGTCTGCCGGTCTTCCTCGGCAGCCCCGATCACATGGCGATTCGGCTGCGGCATTGGGGACTCTCGGTCACGCAGGTCGTGCTGCTCAGTTATCTCGGCGCGGCCGTCCTGGGCGGAATCGGCATGCTCGTCATGGCTGTGCCTCAGGATCTTGCCCTGGGGTTGAGCGGGCTCACGGTCATCGGTCTCGCTGCTGCTGCCGTGGCCTTGACGCGTGTGAATGTCTCCAACGGAGTGGTTGCCGTGAGCCATGAGGCTGCTCCGGCACGTTCGACAGAAAGGACCGGCGCCGTATGATTCTGATTGTCGGGGCTGGCTTGGCGGGGTTGAGTGCGGCCTATCACCTGCGTGGCCTGCGGTACAAGCTTTTGGAGCGGGAACGCGAGGTCGGCGGCCTGTGCCGTTCCTATGTGAAAGACGGCTTCACGTTCGACTACACCGGCCATTTGCTCCATTTTCGCCAGACGGCGATCAAGGCATTGGTGGAAAGCCTGCTCCCCGGCCAACTGCAGCGACATGCCCGCAAGTCGTACGTGTTCTCACATGACACGTATACGGAATATCCGTTCCAGGTGAATACCCATGGTCTGCCGCCAGAAGTCGTGCGCGAGTGTCTCCTGGGCTTCATCGCCACATTGTCGGATCCTGTCTCCAAGCCGCCGGCGGAGGGTCGTTCCTTTAAACAGTGGATTGTCGAGAGCCTAGGTGAGGGAATCGCCAAGCATTTCATGGTGCCGTTCAATGAAAAGCTGTGGCAGGTGCCGCTCGATGAGCTGACCTCCGACTGGGTGTCGTGGCTTGTCCCGAAGCCGGACGTGAAGGATGTCGTCAGCGGTGCGTTGGGCATAAAGGACAAGGCCTTCGGCTATAACCCGTCGTTTCAGTACCCGGTGAGCGGCGGTATCAAGGTATTGCCGGAGGCGTTCCTGCCCTCGGTGGAGAATCTGGCGTTCGATTCCCAATTGGTGGAGATCGAGACGGGCAGGCATCGGGCTGTCTTCCGGAGTGCTCAGGGGGAACGCACCGAGGAGTACGACCGTCTCATCTCGACGATTCCATTGCCGGAACTCGTTCGCCGGTGCGTCGATCTCCCGGCATCGATGCGGGAACTGGCTGAGTCGCTGCGTTGGGTGTCCGTGTACAACGTGAATCTCGCCGTCGCTCGGGAACGCATTTCAGACAAACACTGGATCTATTTCCCGGAGCACCGGTACCCGTTCTATCGGGCTGGGTTCCCCATGAATTTCTCTGCCTCGATGGGCCAGCCAGGATGCAGCTCGCTCTATGTGGAAATTTCGCATCAGCCGACGGAGCGGGAGTCGGACGCATCGCTCATCGAACGGGTTCGCCGGGGATTGGCGCAGGCCGGTGTGTTGCTCCCGTCGGATGACGTCGTGATGTCGGATGTGAAGGATCTGCATTATGCCTACGTGCTGTTCGATCGGTATCGAGGACGGGCAGTGAAGGAGCTGTTGGGAGAACTGGACCGGCGAGGCATTTCGTCGATCGGAAGGTATGGGCTGTGGGAGCATACGTCGATGGAGGACGCGATTGCCCAGGGGCAGCGGGTTGCCGCGCACTTACGGATGAAGGCCGCCGCCTGAGCGTGGGATCATCATGGATGTAGTCTGTCACGTCATCACCAAGCTGGAATTGGGGGGAGCACAGGAAGTGGCGATGCAGGTGGTGTCGAGCCTGGATCGCCGGCGATTCCGTCCGGTGCTGATTGCAGGGCCCGACGGACTGTTGACCGCGGAGGCGCATGCGCTTCAGGGCGTGGAACTGCAGCTGATTCCTTCCCTGGGGCGGGAGATTCAATTGCTGCACGATTTGCGTGCCCTCTGGGAACTCGTCGCGACCTTCCGACGGCTCCGGCCAAAGATTGTCCACACCCACAGTTCAAAAGCTGGTATCCTAGGGCGCGTCGCTGCCTGGTTGGCCGGTGTTCCCTGTATTCTGCACACGATACACGGGTATGGTGTGACGCCCGCGCAGCCGTTTTGGCTTCAGCGACTGCTGATCGGGCTTGAATGGATGGTCGGGCGCGTGACCACCCATTGGATCGCGGTTTCGCAGGCTGATCGCCGTCAGGGGCTTGAATGGGGATTGTTTACGGCCTCCCAGGTGTCGGTGGTCAGGCCCGGCATTGATCCGCGCGCGTTCTCTGTTCGGATCGAGTCGGCGGAGCGCGACCGTCTCAGGGCCACACTGGGAGTGGGTCCTGAGGATCTGCTCGTGGGGACGGTCTCGTGCCTGAAACCGCAAAAATCGCCCGAAGATTTTATCCGTGTGGCCGCGCTGGTGTGCCAGCGGATGTCCGCGGCACACTGTATTCTGGTCGGGGACGGCGAGCTACGACCGCGCATCGAGGCGATGATTCAGGCAGAGGGACTTCAGGGGCGGGTCACCCTGCTTGGTTGGCGCCGTGATGTCCCGGCGCTGCTGAAAGCGCTTGACGTCTTCGTGTTGACCTCTCAATGGGAAGGCCTGCCCTGCGCGATTCTGGAAGCGAGGGCGAGCCGGGTTCCGATCGTGGCGACCCGAGTGGGTGGCGCTGCCGAAGCGATTGTGGAAGGCATTCAGGGAACGCTCTGCCCGGCCGGCGATGTCCGGGCCATCGCAGGGCGAGTGTGCCAGATGTTGGGCGATGAACGGCTCCGCGCGGACCTTCGGAACGGGAACGACCAATTGCCGGAAGAGTTTACCATCCAGGAAACCGTCAAACAGTATCAGTCGCTGTATACGTACCTCCTGCATAGCAGGCGGCCTGTCGGCGATGTGATGAAGTTGCAGCCCAATCGATTGTCATGAGTGGACCGAGGGAGACGATGAACATTCCGCTGCTTGATTTGAAGGCCCAGTACCAATCCCTGCGCAGTGAAATCCTGGCCGCGATCGAAGCGACCTGTGATGAGCAGGGCTTTATCCTCGGGCCCCGTGTGGTGGCATTGGAAGAAGCCGTGGCCGCGTATGTCGGCAGCACGCATGCCGTGGGGGTGGCATCCGGAAGCGATGCCTTGTTGCTGGCGTTGATGGCCTTGGGGGTAAAGGCAGGCGATGAGGTGATCACGGTGCCGTTCACCTTCTTCGCCACGGCCGGGGCGATTTCTCGGCTGGGTGCCAAGCCGGTCTTCATCGATATCCGTTCTGATGACTTCAATATGGACCCGCAGTTGTTGGAACGGGCCATCACCAAACGGACCAAGGCAATCATTCCGGTGCATCTGTTTGGCCAATGCGCAGACATGGGCGCGATCAACGAGATTGCGCGACGACACAAGATCGGTGTGATCGAAGATGCCTGCCAAGCGATCGGCGCCGCGCAAAACGGACGGCGAGCCGGCGTGTTGGGCGATCTGGCCTGTTTCAGCTTCTTCCCCTCGAAGAATCTGGGCGGGTTCGGCGATGCTGGAATGGTGACCACAAACGACAAGGCACTCGCGGAGTCGATTGCCATGTTGCGGGTTCACGGGAGTCGTGTGCGATACGTGCATGAAGCGATCGGCATCAATAGCCGGTTGGATGCCCTGCAAGCGGCCGTCTTGCTGGTGAAATTGAAACGGCTCGATCAATGGGCCGAAGGGCGCCGCCGAAATGCCGCGCACTATGTGCAGTTGTTGACCGAGGCGCACTTGACCGATCACGTCACCTTGTCTGTCGTGGGCCGGGAAAACTTTCATGTCTTCAATCAATTCACCCTTCGCGTGCAGAAGCGCGACGAATTACGCAGTTATTTGAAAGAGCAGGGCGTGGGTACGGAAGTGTATTATCCGCTGCCGTTGCACCTGCAAAACTGCTACCGCGACCTGGGGTACCCGAAGGGTGCCTTCCCGCAATCGGAGCGAGCGGCTGAGGAAGTCCTGTCCCTTCCGATCTTTGCGGAATTGCGCGATGAGCAACTCCAGTATGTCGTGCAGACGATCGCCGCGTTTTATCGTAAACGCTAGCCTCACCTCGATCTCCGCGCGGGGGATGGTTCCGCGCTCCATTCCTGCTCCTATTTCTTAGGGCTCTCTCTGTGCGCATCCATGCCTGTCGGCGAAGGCTGCGACGCCCTCGTGGACTTCGCATGGTGCATCTGCCTGTCCTCCCGCATGAAGCACTAGGTCTCCATGGGCACGTCCTTGTCCACGCTTCAAGGCTGGTCGTTGGACCAACGACAGGACAGCCGTTTGCGCCTCGTTCAAGTCTGAACAGTCAGAAGGTGTCGGTGTACACCGACACGCACGCGGACGAGGGTTCCCTAATGAGACCGGCTGGATGAGCGATCGACATGGTGGGCGGGCGCGGTAGCGTCTTCCCCTTGGTCACTCCCTGCACGGCGGCGAAGGGCACGGTGTGGCGCCTGGTTAGTGGGGCCCAGCCTATCAGGTCTTCCACATGCGGAGGGAGATTGCGGCACGCCCGCGAGACCCAAGGCATAGGGATTGCTCGTACGTATCTGGCGACCGGAGACGGCGTCGTTATGATTATGACAATTCCTTCATCCTTCTTTTTGGGCATGATCCGCAACAGCTACTCGATTTTGGGTGTGGCGTTGGCGCTCATTGCCGTGATCGGGGCGGTCGATTGGTGGCTGCCCTTGGGCTTGACCATCACTTCGTTGTACGTCGTGCCTGTACTTATCGCGTCGCGCATTCCCTATCCGCGCATTACCTTCTGGGTGGCCGCCACGGCGTCGTGTGTCACCATTCTCGATCTGTTTCACAGCCCGCTTTACGCATTGACCTGGGTGAGTGCCGTGAACCGGGCGTTTGCCTTGATGGTGATTTGGGTCACCGCGCTGCTTTGCTTGCGGCGCCAGCGTGACGAGGCGGAGTTGTTGCGGATCAATGAAGACATCGAGCAGCAGGTGCACGAACGCACTTCCGCGCTTGCTGCCGTCAATCAAGAACTCGAAGTCCTGCGGGCCGAAGCGGTGTCTGAACTGGTGGCCATCGTGAAGTCGTCCGACGACGCCATCATCGGGATGACCCTGACCGGAATGATTCAGAGTTGGAACGGCGGCGCTGAACGAGTCTATGGATACAGCGCAGAGGAGGTGTTGGGGCGGCCGATCTCCGTGCTCTGTCCGCCGAATCGACTGGATGAAGTGCCGATGATGTTGGACCGTATCGCGCGCGGTGAACATGTGCGTAATGTCGAAATGGTACAGCGACGAAAGAAGGGCGACCGCATCGACGTGTCTCTGACGATTTCGCCGGTGAAGGATTCCGACGGCTGTGTGATGGGGGCATCGGCGATTGCGCGGGACGTGACGGTGAAGAAACGCATCGAGGCGGCGTTGCGGGAGAGCGAAGCGCGATTCCGGATGATGGCCGACACGGCGCCGGTCATGGTGTGGATGGCCGGCCCGGACACCCACATCACCTTCATCAATCGGCGGTGGTTGGAGTTTACCGGGCGCACGATGCAGGAAGAAATTGGGGACAATTGGTTCACCGGCATTCACGTCGATGATTTAGACCGCTGCCGAAAGTCGTACCTGGATGCCTTCAGGTCCGAACGGCCGTTTTCGTTGGAGTATCGGTTACGCCGTCACGACGGTGAGTATCGCTGGATCATGGACGCCGGCGTGCCCTTGTTCGACGAGGACGGCCGATTCGGCGGGTACATCGGCACGTGCATGGATTTGACGGAGCGGAAAGACATGGAAGATCAGCTCCGCCGCATGTTGAAGGAAAAGGAAAGTCTGTTGCGGGAAGTCCATCATCGGGTGAAGAACAACCTGCAAGTCATTTCCAGTCTGCTCAACCTTCAGTCGGCGTCCATCAAGGATCCGGTGGTGAACCAGTTGTTTCGTGAGTGCCAGGTGCGTATTACGTCGATCGCGCTGCTGCATGAAACTCTCCATCGCTCACACGATCTCTCTCATATCAAAATGGGCGATTACATTCGCACCTTGACCGGACACCTGTTTCGCTCGTACGGCGTCGATCCCACGCTGATTACGTTGGACTTGACTGTGGATGATGTCGAATTCGATATCGACACCGGATTGACCTGCGGATTGATCATCGACGAGTTGGTGTCGAATTGCCTCAAGCACGCGTTCGTCGATCACGGGAGCGGGACGGTGCGCATCGCCTTGCTGGACCATGTCGACGGCACGTTTACGCTCCGCGTCAGCGATGATGGAATCGGGATTCCCAAAGACGGCGTGCTCAACAATCCCGATTCATTGGGGCTCGAACTCGTCAGCTTGCTTGCGGAGAAGCTGGATGGGCATACGGAACTGACCAGTGGTTTCGGGACGGAATGGCGAATTCGTTTCCAGCAACTGCACTACTCAGAAAGGGTGTGAACGCCATGGAACCAGCGAGTATCTTGATCGTGGAAGACGAACCGGTCGTGGCGAAAGACATTCAGCTCAGCCTACAGAGGCTGGGGTACCGAGTTCCGGCCACTGCGACGTCGGGGGAGGACGCGATCCGCAAGGCGGGTGACACGCATCCCGATTTGATTCTGATGGATATCGTGCTGAAAGGGAAAATGGATGGGGTCGAAACCGCTCTCCAGATTCAGCGTCGGCAGGATGTGCCGGTCATCTATCTGACGGCCTATGCCGACAACCATACGCTGGAGCGGGCTAAGGTGACGTCACCTGCCGGCTACATGCTCAAACCCTATCAGGCCAATGAACTGCGTACGACGATTGAGTTGGCCCTGCACCGGGCTCAACATGACCGCCACATGCGTGAACGGTTGCGATGGATTGCCACGACGGTGCGTTGTATCGGTGACGGGATCGTGACAACGGATCGAGGCGGCCGGGTCACGTATATGAATCCCGCGGCTGAAGAATTTACCAGGGTGACTCAGGAGGAGGCCGTGGGCATGAGTGTGACGGCGCTCATGGGCTTTCCCGATGATGAGGGGACTCAGCAGGGGAACAATCCTGCCAATCAGGCAATGGCAGAGATGCGTCTCGTGACTATCGATCAGGCGACAGTGATTTCTAGGCAAGGGGAGCTGCGGTCCATTCGCGGGAGTGTCGCGCCGGTTGTCGATGACGGCGGCGCGGTGCTGGGGGCGGTGTTCGTCTTTCATCAGCGCGTCCCAGGCGATCGACACCTTGCCCTACCGAACTCACAGACGGAAGCCATCTGGAGAACGGAGGAGCGGCTGGGAAGGCCTCAGGGCATCATCAATCTATGCTCCTGGTGCAAACGCGTTCCGGACCAATCGGGCGAGTGGTATGATCTGGCCACCTTCATTGCAGAACGTTCGGCGATTCAGTTCAATGGGGGACTCTGTCCGGATTGTATGGACCAGTGTTTTCCCTGCGACGGCAGACATAAGTAGCGCGACACATTTCCCTTCACGATTCGTACGTCGTCAAGCCGCGCCCCGTAAGTTGGTCAATGGCTATTCTTTGCTCGGGACGGCCACCCCACCCCCTTGCACTAATTTCGAAGAAGGCTTCAAGAACGCGCGAGAATAGACTATAGTAGCTCTGCACACTTGCAGACGACTTGTGACGAACTCTAACCCGAACACTCCAGTGTCAGGACCCTTGCGGATCGCGCTCATCGGCGCGGGCCGCCATGCGCAGCATCACGCCCGCGCCATCTTGCGATGCCCCGGCGTGCAGTTGGTTGCGGTGGCCGATCCCTCCGATGCGGCTCAGGCTGCCATGCGCGACATTGTACCGGGAATCGGCTGCTTCAAGACGCCGGAAGAGCTGTTCGCCTCGGAAAAACTTCATGTCGTCCATATCATCACTCCGCCGGCGACCCATGCCCCGCTCGCACGCATGGCGCTCAAGGCCGGATGCCATATTTACGTCGAGAAGCCGTTCACCGAATCCGTCGAAGACGCGCAGCAGATCCTGGATGAAGCCAGCGCCAAAGGCCTTCGCGTCTGTGCCGGCCACCAGCTGCTGTACGAACCGCCCACCCGGGTGTTGACGCAATACTTGCCTTCGATCGGCCGGGTGGTGCATGTCGAGAGTTATTTTTCCTTCCGGACGGTCCGGCATGCGCCCGGCGGCAGGAAGGTACTTCGCGCCGACCATCAATTGCTTGATATCCTGCCGCATCCCGTCTATCTGCTGCTTCAGGTGTTGGAGCAAGCCGGGGAGGGGCGCACGGAACTCTTGTCGCTGGAAGTCAGTCAGGCCGGGACGGTCCATGCGCTGGTGCGTCGAGGCGGCGTCACCGGGGCGTTGATCGTGACGCTGGAGGGACGCCCCGTCGAAAGTTACTTGCGGGTGATCGGCAAGAACGGATCTCTCTTTGCCGATTACGTCCGTAGTACCACGCAACGAGCCATCGGGCCAGGATCGTCCGGTATTGATAAATTATTCGCTCCCTACCGACAAGCTTGGCAGCTGTTGACCGGTACGACCTCGGCGATGGCGAGCCGCTTCCTCAAGAGCCAGCGGAGTTATCCGGGACTAGCCGAACTCTTTTCGGCGTTCTATGACTCGGCCCGCAACGGGACTCCGTCGCCCTTGTCGCCCGAGAGCTTGTTGGAGACCGTCCGTATCTGTGAACGGGTGGCGAAGGCATTGAAGGCGGGCGAAGCCAAAGCTCTGGCGGCGGCTGCGCCGAAACCAGTAGAAAGCCGCGGTGTGCTGGTGACTGGTGGAACGGGATTTTTGGGAAAGGAAATCGTCCGTGCCTTGTTGTCGCGTGGACGCCCTGTCCGGGTGGTGGCCCGGCGGGAACCCTCGCCCTGGGAGCGGATTGCGGGCACGGAATATGTGGTGGCCGATGTGGCGACCGGAGCTTCCGTTCATCTCTTCAAGGGTGTGGATACGGTCATTCATGCCGCCGCAGAAACGGCCGGCGGCTGGCCGGAGCATCAGCGGAATTCGCTCGATGCGACGGAACACATGATTCGTGGCGCGGCTGCGGCGGGCATCAAGCATTTCGTCCATGTCAGTAGTCTTGCCGTGTTGGCTCAGGGCACGGGGCAGCCGATTCCCGATAACCATCCCTTGGAACCGGACAGCAAAGGGTCGGGGCCTTATGTCTGGGGTAAGCTGGAATCGGAACGTCTAGCCGTGCAACTCGGGAAGGAGTTGGGCCTGTCGGTGAAGGTTATTCGCCCGGGCGCATTGGTCGATTATCGCGATTTCGATCCGCCCGGCCGCCTCGGCAAGCGCCTGGGCAATATCTTTGTGGCGGTCGGGTCGGCGGGTGACCGTCTGGGCGTCGTGGATGTCGGATTTGCCGGTCGTTTCCTCGGTTGGATGACAGACGCCTGGGACCAGGTACCAAGCCCTTTGAATTTGCTTGACCCCGTGTCTCCGACCAAACGCGAGCTGCTGGATCGTCTTCGCCAGGCTAACCCGGATCTGTCGGTATGGTGGCTGCCCAGATTCGTGCTCCTTCCGCTGTCGTGGGTGGCAACACTGGCGCAAAAAGCCTTGCGCCCGGGGAAGCCGGCCATCGATGTGGCGAAGGTCTTCAGCGTCCTCCCCTATGACACCTCCGGTATTGCGAGGCTTGCTCCCCTCGTCGACTCCACCCAGCAACAACGCTAGTCGGGTGTGCTCTCATCAGACCTGCCAGTGATCCGGTACAGTCCGTCGTGAACAGGGCTCGGTCGTATTGAGTGGGTGCGTGTTAACTAATTGAAAATATGTACGAAATGTTGGTTGCTGAAAAAGAACCGCTTCCGGGGTTGATTTGAGGCCTTGGAGGGGGTAAGTCTTAGTGGTATCCTGCAGATCAAACAGCATTTCCGAACAGTAACCTCCTCACCATCCACGAGTGAACCACCATGAGCATGCGATTGAATGCCCGAGCACTTACCCTTGGTCTGGCCGTCCTGGGCTTCGTCTCAGGTTGCGCGGAGGATCACCGTTGGCGGTCGGCGATGACGGAGGGCACCAACGCGATGCGCTCCGGAGATTACACGCATGCGGAAGAATCATTTGTCGCGGCTCGAAAAGAGGCCGAAGTGTTGGATCCGCAGGGAAAACGCTTGGCTGAAACCTTGAGCCAATTGGGTGAGGTGAATCGGGAGTTGGCTCGCTATCCCCGTGCCGAAGCGTTGTTTCAGGAAGCTCTGGCGATCCGCGAACGGGTCTATGGTCCGGCTCATGCGGAGACGGCTGCGAGCCTGACGGATCTAGGCGAACTCTACCGTCGTCAGGGGCTCTACACCCAGGCGGAGGCGCTTCATCAACGTGCCCGGGAAATTCGAGAGAAGGTGTTCGGCGCGGATCACAGTAAGACGGCAGAAAGTCTGAACAACATTGCCGTGGTGTATCAGGACCAGCATCGGTTCTCCGATGCGGAACCGGTGTTGCAGCGGGCGCTGGACATTCTCGAAAAGCAGCTGGGCCCGGAGCACAGTTTAACCGCCATCACCCGCGACAATCTGGCCCAGCTCTATCAGGCGCAGGGGCAACATGCCCGAGCCATGCCGCTGTATCAGCGGACGTTGACGATTCACGAAAAAGCCTTCGGGCCGTATCATCCGATCGTTGCCAGAAATCTTGAAAACCTGGCCGACACCTACCGGGCGCAAAATCAGTATCCCCAGGCCGAGGTGTTGTATCAGCGTGCCGTGAGCATCTTCCGAAAATCAATCGGGAATGAGCATGTCGATACGGCGGAGGCCATGAGCCGCTTGGGGCAGCTGTATGAGCTGCAAGGACTCTACTCCCAAGCTGAGCCGTTGTTTCAGCAAGCCATCGCCATCCGCGAGAAACAGCAAGGGGCCGACAATCCTCACGTGGCCGGAGAGTTGAAAAATCTCGCCTCTCTGTATCAATCGCAGAACAAGCTCGACCAATCCGAAGACCTGTATAAGCAGGCGCTGGGTATCTACGAGCAGGCGGTGGGGTATGATCGTGATGCCTACGTGAAGACCTTAAAGAATTATGCCTCGCTCCTGAGGCGGAGGCAGCGATCCGGCGAGGCCGAGCGTTTGGAAGAGCGCGCGAAAAGTGTGTTAAAGCGTCTGTCGCTGGAGAGCCAAAGCCAGGGGAAAACAGCTGCAGAGGCTCCCCTTGCCCCGGTCGTGCCGGTTCCGTAGTCCGCTCCTGTGTGGCCGTTCCGGTCCCTGAGACGATCCACCGCAGTAGACTTCCTCACTGCCATGAGCCTGTGCCACACCCACCGATTGAGTCCGGTGTGCCCTTGAGCTCCCGACACCCTGCATAAGTAGCTATTGTGACGCCGCCTCGGATCTCCTACACTGGGGCCGCCAATCAGGTTGCGTCAATCCAGAGGGACATGCATGAAGAGAGCACTGATCGCGATCGTTGCCATGGCCTTGTTGTCCGGTGCGGCCTGTGCCAGCAAGCCTCCGAAGAAGCAGTTTCAGATACTCGCCGGGGAGTTTGTCTCTCCGGTTCGGATTACGAAGCCGGTTGATCAACAGAGCGCTGTGATTGGTCTCACCATGAAGAGCCCTGCTTGGGTGCCCAATACGGAAGATCGACTCTATCTCGTCAAGATCGAGAAGGACCGTGACCTGTTTGACGGGACGAAGTTGATTCCCACGAGCATCGTGGTTCCACCGTCCGGCAGCAGTGGCGGCGGGACGGTATACGTACAAAATGTCCCGCCCGGTCGCTACGCGGCGGTGGCATTCAGCACGTCGGAGAAGGGGTTCGGCAAGGTGCGCGAAGTCACGCTGTTTCTCCTGCCGAAATCGGTCGTCGCACAAAGCGACACGACCGTGGCTCCAGGGGCCATTGCGTTCATGGGAGAGTATGAGGTGGGGGCCTCGACGATGGTGCTGCAAGAGAAGGCCGCCGACGAGGTGCAGGAGCACTATTTCGAGGCCTTCTGGGGCAAGCCCTTGGCCAATGTGATTGCCGATCTTCAAGTGCTGGGGACGCCGGCCTATTTCGCCGTGCACACGGTTGGCCTCAAGCGTGGGAGTCGGGATGCCGAAGCTGAATCCCGCTTCCTGGCGACCGCCAAACGCGATCTCGAGCCGGCCTGGTCGCCTGTGATCGATCGGTATCGTCCCTCCTCGCGGTAACGGGGCCTGCGCATGTGCTTTGAGCCCGCTGATGTCATGCGGGAGGTTGTTTCCCTTCTGCCTGACATTGCGTTCCGCTCCCGATACAAGCAGACGCCGGCTCCGAGTCCTCTCTCACATCCCCATCCATCGTCCGCCTCTGTTAACACACTGTTTACCTGTTCCGCACCTGTGTGTGATGTCCGCCCTGTATGCTCCTCTTGAAACGGTTACTGCTAGCAGAGGAGGAATATGATGCGACTCGTACACGGAGGTTTCCAGGTCTATCGGTCCCGTCCCCGCCGGAAAGACGTCCTGTCGCTTCGTCCCGCGCCCATGCATGTCCACGGCACCTGCCGGGAGTGTTGGAAAGAGATTCCGTTTACTCAATCGAGTCGACGATCTCAAGCCACTCTCTGTCGCACGTGCATTGAGGCACGTATTGAGAGTCTTGCCGCCGATGCATTGTAGCCGGTATTGAGTCGCATGGCCGGTGTATGCCGGTGGCCGGTACGCCGCCGCCTCTCGCATCGGCCCGCTCCTGGGTGCTTTTCCGCCGAGCCTATCGTCCGTCGTGTGTGCGGTGGCCCAGAGTAGTCGATGGATTTCATGCATGATCCGTTCGACGACCATGAGCCTTCTTCGTTTGCATGCCCATCACTGCTTGGTCTGTTGCATCTGCCCAACATGAATTGATCATAGCAGTGCATGCTCACGCGTCTTCCTGGTCACGTATGAGCATGCGCGGCCTCGATGAAATGGGTGGCTGTCCCGCTCCGGCTTAGAAGAGGGGAAACAGCCAGGGAGAGAGGCGCGGAGAGGTGGACGCAACTCAAGTCCCAATGCCCATGAAGGTCTTTATCGGTGAGCCATTGTCAGAGAAGGCCGACGACGTTCCGCTCTGATACCTGGCCGATCAGAGCGTCTGGAGACTGCCTGGAGCCGGTAGCCCTGTCGAGATTGAGCAATCGCCGACACATGACACAGCAGAATTGGCGGCAGGAGCGTCCGATTTCTGGGCTATCCATGACATGGCGCTCCGCATTCCCGCACGGACTGTTGCGTCACAGGTTACACAGGGAAAACGACAGGGGGATATGGGGGAGGGTAAGACGATGTGAACACGACACGTCTGTGAAGGGGACGGTCCATCGAACGCTAAGCGCTACGATGTCACCAGCTTGTTCATCAGCCAGTGTTGGGCTGAGCGTGGAGACCGGCGTCCCGGTGTCAGGCGCCGATAGGTGCCATCTCGATGGAGCGTCCAGGCGTGGGTGTTGTCTTCGAGGTAGGGGCGGAGGCCCTCGTCGATCACACGCTGCCGCAAGGTGTTCTCCAACACCGGAAACGCGACTTCGATGCGCCGGAAGAAGTTGCGGTCCATCCAATCGGCACTGGAGAGGAAGACTCGATCATCGCCGTCGTTCAAGAAGTAAAAGATTCGACTATGTTCGAGAAACCGGCCGATGATCGACCGCACTCGGATATGTTCCGACAGTCCCGCGATACCGGGCCGTAGCGCGCAAGGCCCTCGGACGATGAGGTCGATTTTGACACCGGCTTGGGAGGCTTTGTACAACGCGCGAATAATCTGCGGCTCCAACAGCGCGTTCATCTTGGCAATGATGTGGGCGGGTTTGCCCTTCTTGGCGCGGTCGGTTTCACGGCCGATCCATTTCAGCAGCGTGGCATGCAGCGTGAACGGCGACTGCAGCAGGTGTTTGAGGCGACCCGGTTGTCCTAGGGACGTGAGCTGCTGAAAGACCGTCCGGACATCCCGCCCGATCGCCGCATCGCAGGTAAGCAGACCGAAGTCGGTGTACAGTTTCGCGTTGCGGGCGTGGTAGTTGCCGGTGCCGAGGTGGGTGTAGCTGCGCAGGAGGCGGCCTTCACGCCGAAGAACGAGGCTCATCTTGGCATGTGTCTTGAGTCCCACAACCCCATACACCACATGAGCGCCGGCTTCTTCCAAGTCGTGCGCCAGTTCGATGTTGGCTTCCTCGTCAAAACGTGCCCGCAATTCGATGACCACGGTGACTTCTTTTCCGCCACGCGCGGCATCCACCAGCGATTGCACGATGGCTGAATCAGCTCCCGTCCGATACAAGGTTTGCTTGATGGTGAGTACGTGCGGATCGGTAGCTGCCTGGCGGAGAAACTCTGTCACCGGGGCAAATGACTGATAGGGATGGTGCAGCAGGATGTCACCCTGGCGAATGGCGTCGAACCAATCCTCACTCGGGATGGGGGGCGTGGGAACGCTGGGCGTGAAGGGGGCGAATTTCAAATCCGGTCGATCGACGAGATCCGGCACGGCCATCAGCCGATGCAAGTTCACCGGCCCGTGGCATTGATACACGTCGCGGGCTTCCAGATGGAATTGTTCACGAAGGAAATAAACCAGATCCGCAGGGCAGTTGTCGGCCACCTCAAGTCGCACTTCGTCGCCGAATCGCCGTTCCGGTAGTTGGCCCTCGAGTGCCCGCCGAAGGTCGTCGACATCTTCCTCGTCGACGAACAGGTTACTGTTTCTCGTCACGCGAAACTGGTAACAGCCGGTGACTTGCATGCCGGGAAACAGCTGATGGACAAAGGCGTGGATGACCGACGACAGGAATGCGAAATCATGCGGCCAGGCGGTGTTGCGTACAGGTAGGTGGATCACGCGCGGAAGCGAGCGCGGGACCTGAACGATCGCGGTGCCGTTTGGGCGGCCAAAGGCATCCGTTCCTTCGAGCGTGACCAGAAAATTCAGACTCTTGTTGAGGAGCTTGGGAAACGGGTGCGCGGGATCAAGACCGACCGGACTCAGCAGCGGCAACAATTCTCGCGAAAAGAAGCGGCGCATCCAGCGAATGTGCGACGGCATCCAGTCGACCCGCTTGAGAAACCGGATGCGTTCGTCGGCAAGCTTCGGGATCAGCGCGTGATTCAGCACATGATACTGTTCGTGAACGAGCTGATGAGTCAGCACGGCGATGCGGCTCAGTAGTTCGGATGGCGTCAGGCCATCGGCGCCTCGCTGTTCGGCTCCATGCGTGACCTGCTCTTTGAGTCCGGCCACACGCACTTCGAAAAACTCATCCAGATTGGAACTGACGATACAGAGATATTTCAGTCGCTCCAGCAGGGGAACTTTCTGGTCCTTCGCGAGATCCAGAACACGGCGATTGAATTCCAGGAGGCTCAATTCACGGTTAATAAACCATTCGGGACGGGACAGATCACTGGTCACGGGCCGTCCGCCGGCAAGTGAAGGCGCGGGGGATGGGAGCTGTGGGTCTAAGGCGTTGCGTCGGGGCGGCGTCATGAGCGGATGCGCAGTCTACACCAGTCTGGCGGGTTGGTTGATCAAGAAATAGTTAACTTTTTCGGTCCCCGCCGCCGCCCTCGTCGGGCTTCTCCCTCATCGGGTACATCCAATGCGGGCGGTAGAAACCACGAAGTTGTCCCAGTAGCGCTGCTGGACCCGGCTGAATGGGACAGAGGTCCAATACTGTTCCAGGTACACGGCATTGATACCGTAGTCCTGATAGGTGCTGATCCAGTTTAGGCCGGTTCGCCGTGCCTCCAGCTGATCGTCAATCCAATATTCAAAGATGCCGTCGCCCGCATCGCCTTGGTTGAGCTTCATGTGCACTTCAATACAGAACCACGTGCCGATCTTTGCCGGACTGAACAACGGCGTCTCGCCGCCGGCCGCTCCCAGCCATCGCAATCGCGGGAAATCGTTGTAGGTAGTGGTCCGCAACGCGCCTGACTCATCCGTGCCGGATGCAGGGTCGAGATACAGGCGTTCCGGATCAGAGCCGGGCAGGCCGCCGCTCCATAGATGGCCGATGGCCGCCTGGGCATACCGGTCGGTGGAGAGAATGGTCGCTCGAGTGAGTTTATCCGCCCCGCCGCCTGTCCAGCCCGGTTGCAGCCGCAGGTCGAACCGCCAGTAGATGTCACGATACTTGGCGGTTCCGGCATCGACTGGTTTCATGTACGCGCTGGGCGTCTTGCCGAATGCCAGGTGGAGCGAGCCGCCGTGCGGATCGCCGGGAAGGTATTCCGCACGCATGCCGATGGAAGCGCCGACTCCAGCTCCTTCCTCACGGACGAACCGGCCGTGCCGGATGTCGTATTCGAAATAGTTGCTGAGCCGGTCGACTTCGAAATCATCGCACCAGATCCATTGGGGCTGGCGGCGTTGCCAATCGCTGCACAGGGGCTGAGGCGGCTCGACTGCCTCACTGGGAGAAGTTGCCCCGAGGAGGCAAGCGGCGGCGATCATCGCCGCCGCAAGACTCCGCCGAGACAGGGTCAACATGGTTAGTTGGTCACCGCCCCTTCGGAGGCCGAAGAGACGTGGCGGGCATATTTCCCCATCACGCCGGAAACGTAGCGAGGCGCCGGGTGTTTGACCTTCTTCAGGCGGGAGGCCAGTTCCTTCTGCGTCACGTTGACGTCCAGCCGCCGTTTCGCGATGTCGAACGTGATGACATCACCGGTCTTGACAGCGGCGATCGGACCGCCTCGGACGGCCTCCGGGGAGACATGTCCGGCCATCAGACCGTGCGTGGCACCAGAGAAGCGTCCGTCCGTCAGCAATGCGACGGAATCGCCGAGTCCGGCTCCGACGATCGCAGCGGTGACGCCGAGCATTTCCCGCATGCCGGGCCCGCCTGACGGTCCTTCATAACGAATTACGACGACATCGCCGGCTTTGATCTTTCCGGCCTGCACGGCCTTGAAGGCATCTTCTTCGCGTTCGTACACCTTTGCCGGACCGCTGAAATGCATGATCGAGTGACCGGCGACTTTCACGACACAGCCCTCCGGTGCGAGGTTGCCCTTCAGAATGACCAGGCCGCCTGTCGGCTTGATCGGTGTGGACAGTGGCCGGAGCACCTGTTGGTCCGGTTTTTCGACGGCGGCTTTGGCCTCTTCGCCGATCGTCCGTCCGGTGACCGTGATCTGGTCCGGGTGCAGGATCTTCGCATCGATCAAGCGTTTCGCCACCAGGGTTGTGCCGCCGGCCGCATAGAGATCCGCTGCCGTAAAGTGACCTCCGGGCTTCAAATCCGCCAGCAACGGCACCTTGCGGTTGATCTTATCGAAATCATCAATGGTGAGCCGCACACCCATTTCGCGCGCCACAGCCAGCAGATGCAAGACGGCATTCGTTGAGCCGCCGGTCGTCGCGACGGCAGCGATGGCATTTTCGATGGAGCGCCGCGTGATGATCTGCTTGGGGCGAATGTCTTTCTTGAGGAGGTCCATGACCAATTTGCCGCATTCGAAGGCCACATCGTCCTTTCGCGCATCCATGGCCGGAACCCCGTTGCGTCCCATCGGCGAAATGCCGAGGAATTCGAACGCGATGGCCATGGTGTTGGCGGTGAACTGACCGCCGCAGGCGCCGGGCCCTGGACAGGCATGGTCTTCCAGGTCTTTCAATTCGGCATTGGTCATCTTGCCGGACGCGTGTTTGCCGACCGCCTCGAACACATCTTGAATGGTGACGTCATGTCCTTGAAAGTGTCCCGGCATGATGGAGCCGCCGTAAATCATGAGCGACGGGACGTTGAGCCGGCAGAGCGCCATGACGGTGCCGGGAATGGTCTTATCGCATCCCGACAAGGCGACGACGCCGTCGAACAGATGCCCTCGTGCGACGAGTTCGATGGAATCGGCGATGACCTCGCGACTGATGAGCGATGCCTTCATGCCCTCGGTGCCCATGGAGATGCCGTCCGAAACCGCGATGGTGTTGTATTCGATCGGGGTGCCGCCTGCCGCGCGGATGCCGGCCTTGACCCTCTCCGATAGCCGGCGCAGGTGAAAGTTGCAGGGCATGACTTCAATCCAGGTGTTGGCGACGCCGATCAGGGGGCGTTCAAGGTCGGCATCGGTGAATCCGACAGCTTTCAGCATGGCGCGGGCCGGTGCACGGCCCGGTCCGTCGAGCAGATTGTGGCTTTTGTGTCGCGGGTCGATGGTCATGGAAACTCCTTCAGTTACGGAAACGGGAAGCTGTCGTTCAGCATCGAGCGAGTGCAGATGGATCGCGAAACTTTCGCATAGATGGGCGTGAAGGGTCAATCTGCGGAGCTGAGGGGCCGGGATGGACTGAGGAGACGCGGCTTCCGCCGGACTGCTGAAGGAGCGTGATGGAAGGAAGTCGGCAGGGTGGCACCGGAAGATGCCACCCTGCCGCAAACGGCTCGTTAGTGTTTGTCCTTCTTATCGTGCTTCTCTTTCTTGTCGTGTTTCTCGTGCTTGGCTTCCTTGTCGATCACGGCGCCGGTCGCGGCGTCGATATGCACTTCCATCATTGCGCCGTCGGCTCCGAGCACTTCAACTTCCCAGACGGTCTTGTCATGCTTCTTTTCGAGTTCAGCTTCAACCGCCGTGCCGGGTGCCGCCTCCAACGCGGTTTTGATCGCCTGGTCGATAGTGACCTTCGCGTCCTTTACCAGGTCGGCGACGTCGCACTTTTCGTCCTTGCCCTTGTGGCCCTTGTCGCTCCAGGCCGGAGTCGTCGCCAGGCAGAGCGCCGCAACCATGAGGGCGGGAATTGCCAGATGCTTGATCATCGATGACCTCCGATTCAGTGCCGGTAAAGGGGGTTACTGCGGTTTTGCCTCGCCATGCGGATTCGCACCATGCGGGTTGCCGCCATGAGGATTCTTGCCGTGCGGCGCGCCCATACCCTTGTGCTGCTGCATCATTTTCTCATGTTCGGCCTGCTCCTTCGCGCGCTGTTCCGGGGTCAGGAGGGCGAGGGCGTCACGCCGAGTCTTGACCGAGAGCACGCGGAGCCCGATTTGCACATCCGCGCTCTGCTTCAACTTGGCTTCAATGGCTCCGATGTCGGACTTTTCGTCGTCGGTCAGTGCCTTCACTTCGCGTTCGGCGACTTGAATATCGGCCTCCATCTTGATGCGGTTCTTGTCGAGGTTGAGCTGGAGTTCTTTGAGTTTTGTGATCTGGTCGGCACTCAGCCCGATCTCTTTTTCATGCTTCAGCAGATGCCGGATAAGGTGGCCTGCGCCTCCGTGCATCATCATTTCCATCATCGCGGCACCCATGCCGTGGCGGTCTTTTTCATAGCCGCCGCCGTGCCCGCCGTATCCGCCTTCGGGATTGGCCCAGGCAGGGGAGAGCGTCAACGCGCAGGCGATGGCCGACGCGGTGGCCAGAGTGAAGAGTTTCGTCGTCATTCGAGTCCTCCTTCGGTTAAGTGCGATTAATGTCCCGTCAGCCCCCGCAACAAACCCCGTTCGCCGGTGAGGGCATTGACCATAAATTGAACGGCTAGCGCGGCCAGCAAGAGCCCCATCAAGCGAGCGATGATCTTCTCGGCAATGGGGTTCAGCCACTTCGCGCTCCGTGCGCCGATCGCTAATATACTGTAACTCGCCAATCCGATCAGTACAAGGCATCCTAGTAATACTGCGCGCAAGGCCCAGGTCGTGGCCTGGGTCTCCAAGAGAATCACGGTGGAGATTGCCGCCGGTCCCGCGAGCATGGGAATGGCGAGCGGGGTGACGGCGATGTCGTCCTTGCTGGTGCCGGCGGCGGTTTCGGCCGCCGTTTCCTGGACTGTGGACCGTTGCGCGCGCAGCATGTCGAGGGAGACCAATAGCAGAATAAGGCCGCCTGCGATTTGCACGGCGGGGAGGGAAATGCCCAATAGGCTGAGCAGGGTTTGCCCGAATAGGGCGAACCCGGTCAACAACCCGACCGTTACGAGGCAGGCGACACGTGCGGTTCGCAGTCGCTGGGCCACGGAATCCCGCGGGGTCATGGCGAGAAAGGCCGGGACCACGGCAATGGGATCGACGATCACAAAGAGCGAACTGAACGCGAGGAGCGCGTATTCGACCCACGTCATGGACGGCCGGCCTCCGTGAGGGATGCTCAGGATGAACTGCGTCTGGATGCGGCGAGGATCTCGGCGCGCGGATCGCTGTGGCGACCGCGGCTCAATTGTTCGTAGAGCGCGCGTTCCTCGTCGGAGATGGCGGTGGGCATGACGACTTTTAACTTGAGAAAGAGATCGCCCTGCTCGCCGGTGGCGGTGGGCAATCCTTTGCCTTTCAGGCGCAGCTTGCTGTCGGCTTTGCTGCCGGGAGGAATCTTCACCTTCACCGGCTCGGTCAGCGTCGGGGCCATCACTTCGGCGCCGAGTGCTGCTTCCCAGGGCCAGACCGGCAGCGTGACCTGAATGTCGGATCCTTTTTGCCGGAACACTCCGTTGGTCTGCAGATGGACACGCAGGTACAGATCGCCGGGCTTGCCTCCATTGACCCCTGGTTGTCCCTTGCCCGCAATGCGCACGCGGGTATCGTTCTCCACGCCGGCCGGGATCCGGACTTCGATGGTGCGTTTTTCCGCCTGAGTGCCGGCCCCCCCGCACACCACGCAGGGGCGCCCTCGGACGATGGCGCTGCCGCCACAGGCCTTGCAGACGACGCGTTCGGTCAGATCGATGCGTCGGGTGACGCCGGTCAGCACATCGCGGATGCTGAGGTGAACGTCGGTTTCCAGGTCTTCCCCATCGACCGCGAACCCCGCGGTTCCTCCTGCCGCACCTCCACGCCCACGGCCGCTGAAAAATGTTTCGAAGATGTCTCCGAAATCGCCGCTGAATCCACCGGCTTGGCCGCCGCGTCCGGTTTGGGCACCTGCCTGCTGTCGGGCCTTCTCGTACGCCTCGGCTTGTTCCCAGTTCTGGCCGTACTGATCGTATTTTTTTCGCTTGTCCGGGTCCGACAACACCTCATGCGCTTCGTTCAATTCTTTGAACTTCTTCTCCATTTCCGTTTTTTTTGCGCCGGTATGGAGGTCGGGATGGATTTCACGGGCCCGCTTGCGAAAGGCTTTCTTGATGTCGTCGGCAGAGGCGTCCCGTTGGATGCCGAGAATTTCATAGTAGCCGCGTTGTGCTGTCGCCATCAGGGTCGGTCCCTATCCAAATGCTGTGTGAAGTTGAGGCAAAGAACGCAATCCTTTCCGGAGCTTACGGGGTCTCCGGATGCAATGCAAGCGAACGGGCGGTTTTTCTCCGTCGTTCAGCGTGCCCGCTATCACAGAGATAAGAAAGTCGCGGCCACAGTCAAGTGGGCGTGGTGATCGGGTCGAGCCGACGGTTGTCGGCGAAGAGATGGAGCTTGTCGAGAGGGAAATAGAAGGGCAGCGCCTGTCCCTGGACGCTGTCCGTGCGGCGAGTCGTTCTGACCACGAGGCGCAGTGCACCGATCTGGCAATGCAACAGGAGGTCTGCGCCAAGATCCTCCACCAGGTCTACCGTGCCTGTGACTGGTACGGCTTCCGGGGATTCCCGGAGCACGATATCTTCCGGACGGATGCCGAGCGTGACGGCGGATGTGGGCGTTGGCTGAGGTGGGATCAGTCCTGCCGGGAGTGGGATGGTCAGATCGTGGCTGCGGAAGAAGGACCTGCCTTGCTCCGTCGTCAGGCGACCTTGCCAGAGGTTCATCGGGGGCGTGCCGATGAAGGAGGCGACGAAGGGATCGGCCGGAGCGTTGTAGGTCTGCTGAGGATCATCTGCCTGATGGATGCGTCCCCCTTCGATCACCACGATGCGGTCGCCTAGTGTCATCGCTTCAACCTGGTCGTGGGTGACATAGATCATGGTCGCCTGCAGGCGTTGCTGCAGTTTTTTCAACTCGATCCGCATCGAGGTGCGCAGTTGCGCATCCAGGTTGGAAAGCGGTTCATCGAAGAGGAACAATTTGGGTTTCCGCACGATGGCGCGACCCATGGCGACGCGCTGTCGTTGACCACCGGAGAGCGCTTTGGGTTTGCGGTCTAGTAACGGCTGGATGTCGAGCAACTGAGCCGCTTCGGCGATACGGGTTTCGATCGTGTCGCGCGGGACTCGGCGTATCTTCAGCGCAAAGGCGAGGTTCTCACGAACCGAGAGATGCGGATACAGCGCATACTGCTGAAATACCATCGCGATGTCACGTTCTGCCGGCGGCAGGTGATCCACCGCCTTGCCGTCGATAGACACCTCGCCGGCGGTCTGGCTGTCGAGTCCGGCAATGATGCGGAGGAGTGTTGATTTACCGCAGCCGGATGGGCCGAGCAGAATCGTGAAGCTGCCATCAGGCACTTTCAGCGACACGTCGCGTAAGACTGGTTGATCGCCAAAAGATTTTGAGACGGCGCGTAGTTCTAATTTAGTCACAACAATTCCCTGCCAGAAACAGTGCTCACACAATGTTCAAAAAGGTTCTCGACGGCCCTGTCTGATACCGACCTTGCCGGAATATCTATCTGGACGTGGGTCACGTTCACGCCTGGCGGACCCAGGCTATTCAGGACGGCTGTCCAGCAAGGCCGCAGGAAGCACGGCGACCGAGAACGAAGTTGGACGGTCGTTGTGGATAGCCTGCTAGCCTTTCACCGCCCCGGCGGAAAGTCCGCTCACAATCCATCGTTGACACAGGAGTACCACCGCAATCAACGGCAGAGTGGCAACTACCGATGCCGCGGCCAGTTCACCCCAGGGCATGGTGAATTCACCTTGGAAGAGTGCGATGCCCACGGGCAGAGTCTGTTGTTCCGGTTGAGTGAGGATGAGCAGCGCAAAGAAAAATTCATTCCAGGCATAGATCAGAATCAGGATTGCTGCGGTGAAGATGCCAGGGGTCGCCAACGGCAGCGTGATTCGGAACAAGGTGCCCCAGGTCCCGCAGCCATCCACTCGTGCCGCATCCTCCAGCTCAGGCGGGAGTTCCTTGAAGAAGCTTGCAAGGATCCAAATCGCCAATGGCAATGTCAGCGCGACATAGGGCAAGACGACGCCCCAACGGTGGTTGAGTCCGCCCAGGCTGTCGAGCAATCTCCAAATCGGGCCGGCGATGGCCATTTGCGGGAACATGGAGACGCAGAGCAGGATCGCCAGCACGCCTCGTTTGCCGGGGATCGTCAGGCGTGCCAACGCATAGGCGGCAGGGATGGCGAGCAGCAACGCGAGGAGGGTGGTGGAGCCGGCAACCACCACGCTGTTCAGTACGTAGTCGAATAAGTGATGGTCGAAGAGGGCGGTGCGGTAGAATCCCAGATTGCCCGATGGCCACCAGGTGGGCGGCGTCGCCTCGACGTCGGTTTGAGACTTCACCGAGGTCAGCACGAACCACAGAAACGGCAGGAGGCTGAGTCCGACTGCGGCGATGATCCCCGAGCCAAGCAGGATGCGGCGGTTCATGTTCGTTTTCGCTCCAGAAGGCTCGAGCCGATGGCGCGAAGGTAGACCAGCGACAGGGCCAGAATCATCAGGAAGATCGCAACCGATACGGCCGATCCATAGCCGATCCGACCTTCGGTGAAGAGGGTCTGATAGCCATAAAATTGCAAGACCTGCGTCGCGTCGCCGGGACCGCCTTGCGTCATCACGAAGACCAGGTCGAAGACACGAAAGGCATCCATCGTGCGAAACAGCAGCGCGAGCAACAACGCCGGTTTCAGCAGTGGCAGGGTGATGTGCCAAAACCGTTGCCACATCGTGGCGCCGTCGACGCGGGCGGCGTCGTACAGATCGTTTGGAATCACCTGGAGGCCGGCCAGGATCAGGAGCGCGGCAAAGGAAGCGGTTTTCCACACGTCGGCCAGGACCACAATTCCGAAGGCGATGCTTGGATAGGCCAGCCAGGGTACGTAGTCGGTAACGCGGTCGCCGAACCACAACAGGTTCGCCAATCCATACCGATCGTTGAAAATGTAGCGCCAGAGTTGCGACGCGACCACCGTGGGAATCGCCCAGGGGATGAGAATCGCCGCCCGCACGAGGCCTCGTCCGCGAAATCGTTCGTGAATCACCAATGCGATCATCAGCCCGCACACCAGTTCCAGCAGCGTGGAAACCAGGACGAACCCCAACGTGACGAGCAAGGCCTGGCGTGCCACCGGATCGCGGAGCAGTGCCTGATAGTTATCCGTGCCGACGAATTGACTGCCGAGTTGCGGTATTCCGATGAAGATATGGTGAAGACTCAGCCAGAACGAGTCGAAGACCGGGTAGAGAGCGAACGTGACGGTGATCAGCAAGGCGGGCGCCACCATCGACCAGGCCGCCAATTGTTCGCGGTACTTTGCAAACTGTGGGGTCGGGGTCATTGCGACAGCCTCGTCAGGGCCAGCAGCCGGTTGATGTGAGCATCGGTGATCGCCGCTTCCTGACGGAGATCCAGATCGTGCACAGCCAGGGCGCGGCTGAAATACCGCTGCAGCAGATGCGACAACGCAGGATAAATCGGGGAGCGTGGGCGCGGCGTCGCGGCCTGCAGGATCGCCAGATGATTGCGGAGTTGCGGTGACGCAGCGAGAAGGTCGGGATCGGAAAATAGGGCCGTTCGCGACGGTGCAATGCCGGCCTCCTGGGCGAATCGTCTCTGCATCGCTTCGCCGGACAAGAACTCGATGAGCGCCCAGGCCTCCTCCGGATGTTGTGAGGAGGCACTGATGCCATAGAGCCAGCCCCCCAGTGCGGCGGCATGCCGGCCGGAGGTCGTTCCGGGCAGCGGCGCCACACCGACCTGTCCGGCAACGATGGAGCGAGCAGGATTGTTCGCGAGTTCCCAGGCGTAGGGCCAGTTCCGGTGAAAGATCGCCTGGCCTTGGAGAAACAGGGAGAGTGATTCCGGCTCTTGATAGGTGAGTGCGGCGCGTGACGTGATCCGGCCGATCAGACGATTGCGGACGAAGGCGATGGCGTCGAGCGCCGGCGCCGCAGACAAGGCTGAGCGGCTACCGTCTGCGGTCAGCAGGCTGCCGCCATGCGCCTCGATGACCTCCAGCATGTTACAGACTAGCCCTTCATATTGTTTGAATTGCGCGACATATCCCTGAAGTGTCGGGGAAACCGTTCGTTCGGCGGTCAGGATGGTTTCGGCCTGGCGAATGAGTTCCTCCCAGGTGGTGGGCGCGGCGAATCCATATTTCGCCAGCAGATCCTTGCGGTAGTAGAGCAGTCCGGCGTCGATGCGACTGGGTACTCCGTAGAGATGCTGCTCGTAGCGACCGACCTCGGTGGTGGCCGGCAGAAACGCCTGTTGCACCGCCGGGAGAAACTTGTCGTCAAGCGGCCTGGCCCAACGCGCTGCCGCGAATTCCGGGACCCAGATCACATCCATGAAAAAGACGTCGACACTGGTATCGCCGTTCTTCAATTTCTGCGTCAGCAGGTCGTGGTAGGCGGTTGAGGAGTGCGGGGCAAGCTCTCGCACCACGGAGATGTGAGGATGGCTTGCGGTGAATCGTGCAAGGGCATCCTCCCAGACGCGAGGATGGTCCGGCTTCCAGGAAACAAATCGTAGTGTGACAGGGGCCGGCGTCGGAGGTGCCTGCGACGCCTGTGCGAGCGCACCGCCAGGCCTCACCGCACTGAGGCCGACCATCATGATGAGCAGCAGGGCGAGCGGGGCTTGGAGCGCGGCGGTGAGCCGGAATGCAGGTTGCCGGATGCGTTGAGGTGAGGTGATCCGTCGCATCACCCTCCCAGGTTATACACAGTCCTGGGGGCTGATGCAAAACTCACGCGGGTTGGCAGGCACTTAGCGTGGCATGGCGGATTTGGCCTTCGCCATCATCTTGCAATAGGTGCAGGTGCCGGCGGTGGTCGGTTGTCCGCAGGCGTCGCAAGGCACGAGGGTGCGTTGGTCCTTCTCGGTCATCGACTCGGTCGGCACGTCAGGCTTGGCTTGCTTGTCGAGGAATCCCCAGTAGAAGCGCTGCTTGGTCCCCGGCGATTCGGTTTCCAGCCGATTGAGCACTTCCTTGTACAGAATCATCTTGGAGCCTTTCGCCATGGGGCATTCTTCGACGATATAGTCGAGACGATTCACGACGGCATAGGCTGCGATTTCTCGCTCTGAGAGTCGACAGAGTGGTTTCACCTTCTTGGCAAATCCTTCCACCGATGCCGGCAGGGTGGGGCTCTGTTTGTCCAGATACTCGTTCTGCCAGTGCAGGACGTTTCCCAGAAGCCGCGCGGCTTCGTCATCGAGATTGTGGCCGGTAGCCATCACATCGTACTCCTGTTCGATCGCTGCGCGATTGAACTGATAGCGCTTGATGGTTCCACAGGTTGAACACGTGGGCCGATGGAGAATCGTGGCCAACTCCCGAATGCCGGCCCCGGCTTCCTGCTCCACCACATGCACCAGGAGTTTCGCGCCATGCGAGGCAGCGACGGTGTCGGCATAGTGTTGCACTTTCCGGTGTGACTCTTCGGAATAGCTGCCGATGCCGAGATTGACATACAGTGCGTCGGCGCGATAGCCGAGCGTGAGGAGAATGTGCCAGAGGGCCAGGCTGTCCTTGCCGCCGGATACTGCCACGAGAATGCGATCTCCAGGCGTAAACATTTTGAACGATTTGACCGCGCGGGCGACCTGTTCGTGGACAAACGTGACGAAACAGGCTTTGCAAAAGGCGGCATTGTGGCGCGGGAGACCGATCACCGCGCGCGTACTGGTCGGGCATTTAGTGCAGTTCATGGTGTTCCAGGCTTTCGGCCGTCGGTTGTCAGGATTCCGCAAGAGGGAGGAGTCGGTGCACGATGTTTTGGGAACGGCCAGCCGATCGTTGATCGCTGCGAGCTATCCGCCGGAAATGACTGGCCTGATTTCAACCTGGTCGCCGTCGGCCAGGACCTCATCTTCCGTGACGAGTTCATCACCCCGTATGACCAGATGCGCCTCCATGACGAGATTGAGTTCTCGCAGCAGGTCCTTGGTGCGTTTCGGTCCTTTGATTTCGACTTGTCGGTTCGGGTGACTCAGTTGAACGAGCATGCGCGATGATACGGCTGCTGCGCGCGGGATTGCAATCGGGTCATGCATCCTCTGGGATGCTCAGGCGGCGAGAGGTGACGCTGCACGTGGCAGCGTGAGGTCTTCAGAGCCGGTTGCTGCACCCATCCAACGACCGAGAGGCGTTACTTGATGCCCTGGGTGATCTGGTAGACCAGGAGGCTGAGGACGCCGAGAAACAAAATCGCGGACACCAGTGCCAGACGCTTACACTTTTGATTGTTGACGTCCAGCGCGCTAAATGACGAGGGTTTCAAATCAAGGTTCTGCACGGTCATAATCTCCTTCTACGTTGCCGGTGGTCCTTGCCTCCCCATCCCGAAGCGTATGGATGCTGTGTGAATATCGATGAACCTGAGCCAATGACCACCCCATGGAGAACGTCTATGAGGGATAGTCCTAGGGCTGTATACGCTTGCGTACCTGGCTATTGCAAGAAAATATACTAGACAAAGTTCAGGTAGTACCGGGAATTTGTCTAATTGCTCAGTGCGGTGGATGCTGCAATAGCGGACCGTTCCCTGCGAATGGCCAGTGGTTTATCGGGTAAGGCTGCGGAACCATTCGTAGAGGCTCGAGTGAGCAATAGCTTCTTCGGCAACCTCATGCCCCAACGCATTCCAGTGGTTATCGGTGGGGAATTCCATCGGCCGTCGGTGTTTGGAAACGTGGTCGACGAACCGTGGCTGCAGGTCTAGGACCTCGAATCCACGCAGGCGGGCCTGTTCCATAACATAGCGCCGCATGACATCGAAGTAGGAGCCTCAGGCAAGCTGCCGGGTCCTGGCGTCATAGCTGTACGGGCGCATGCCGCCGACTGCGAACAAAATGCGATCTGCCGGAAGGTTGGCTGCCCGACGGCGTGCGCGAGGAATGTGTCGATTGCCCGTTGGGCATCTGCGATACGAATTGGATCGGCTTTGGCGCCCGTGTTTCCAACGAATATCTGTTCGTTCGACGGGCGACCGAAGGGAGGAGGTTGCCACGTCAACAGGAAATTGAGGAGATCCGTGTTCAGTGTCACGTCACGCACAAGAGCCGACTTGCGAATCATGAGGCGCCACAGGGACGGCTCATAGTCGATGCGTTGAAGCGTTAAGCCACCCTGAGGGTTTTTCACGAAATAGGAGTGCCCCGGGTCATTCTTATATCTCAACAGACTCTCGTCGAAATCGTTCCCGATATTGAGGAAGACCATGGCCTGGGGACGAAATCGCTGCGCCGCAAAGTCTGCGTATGCGAGGTAGTTGCTCAGCGCCGAGCTCGACGTGCCGAACGAATAAACCCGCATGCCCGGGGTGGAACGAGTCGTGAGTCGCCCGGTCATGCTGCTCCAAAAGGGCACCATCAAAGCTTCGACATAACTGTCGCCGGTCAGAGCTAGGAGCAGACCCGGTTGGCCGACCACGTAGTCCTGGTCATTGACGAAACCAAGATTGTTGGTGTCGACGCGGTTGACGATGGTGAAGTTCCAACTCGCGGGCCAGAGAAAGGTCCGGTTTGGCTCGAGCGAGCGGACGGAATGAGCGAGATCGACAAGCTAGGGACGTGCGCCCTCATTGACCGGGAGGAACCGCAACACCGCTTCCATGGCTAGGAGTGCGATCAGGCTTCCGAGCGCTACGCTGATGAGGGAGAGCCAGGCCCGTCTCATGAAGGGGGGCGATACGAGAACAACGAGGCTGTTGCGCCGCCGTTCGCTTCGGCGCTCAGATGAGCGGGCAGTTGAGGTGAGCGGCCTTGCGTCATCTACAGGATGGCTTCCCTCAGGCACTGCGCTGCTTCTTCCGGCGACACTGGATTGATGTAGAAGCCCGTGCCCCATTCGAATCCGGCTACCTGGGTCAGTTTGGGAATGATTTCGATATGCCAGTGATAGAAGTCACCGGTTTTTTCATGCAGGGGAGAGCTGTGCAGGATAAAGTTATAGGCCGGACGCGCGAGGACCGCATCCATGCGTCGGAGCGCTTCCCCGAGTATCGGGGCCAGAAATTCGAATTGGGTGCGCTGGCATTCCTCAAAGTATCCGGCATGGCGTTTCGGCAGAATCCACATTTCAAAGGGGAACCGTGCGGCGTAGGGCGCGATGCAGAGGAATTCCGGGTTTTCGAGCACGACCCGCGCCCCTTCCGAGGATTCCTGCCGCAAGATGTCGCAGTAGATGCAGCGTTCTTTTTGTTGGAAGTGTTGTCGGCATCCGTCGATTTCCTCCAGCACGCTCGTCGGGACGACCGGGAGAGCGATCAGTTGCGAATGGCTGTGCTCCAGGGTGGCGCCTGCTGCCGCGCCGTGATTTTTGAAGATCAGGATGTAGCGCAGCCGCACATCTTTCTTGAGATCGAGGATGCGGTCGCGGTAGGCCCAGAGCACATCCTCGACCCGCTTGGTCGGCAGGTCGGCAAGGTTCTCCTTGTGCGTGGGGGTTTCGATGATGACCTCATGAGCGCCGATTCCATTCATGCGGTCATAGAGGCCGAGCCCTTCGCGTCCCATGTCTCCTTCCACATGCAAGGCGGGAAACTTATTCGGAATGACGCGCACGGTCCAATTGGGACCGTCCGGCTCGGAGGCATGCGGCCGGTAGGCGAGGATTTCCCTGGGGGTCAGCCGTTCTTGGCCTGGACAAAAGGGGCAGAGGGCTGCCGAAGGAATCGGCGCGGACGGCATATGCACATCCTGCGGGCGTCCGCTTCGCTCGGTTGAAATGATCACCCAGCGGCCGACAATCGGGTCTCTACGTAACTCAGGCATCTCGTCTCCTCACGTTCAATGTGGTGATGCTGCGCGTCGGCCATGGGGGATGCCCCGGTAGTGGAAAATCGCCGACATCGTCATCACGCCATGCCATTACCAGGCCGAAGGGCGGCTAGACCCGCCACATGGTCGATTCAAAATCGTCACCCGGTCGATTGAAGGTCGCCGGGCCGTGATGGGGATATCGCCCGATTTCCATACCATGCTCCAACACGGTCAGCGTCAACCGCAATTCCGTGCCGACTTCAATATCGAGGTCTTTAAACGGCACCCCCAGCTCCAGAATCTTACGCCGGCAGATTGTGCTGTAGTCCCCGACATCGCGATAGGTGCCGGACTCGTCCGCCCGTGCCAGCAAAAACGTGTCGGCGCCGGTGGCTGATAAAGGAAAGGAGAGTCGATACTGCTGGATTCCGGACCCGATGTACAAATCTGCCGTGCAGTGCTCTTGGCGTGGGGCCGATCCTTCATCCAGATCCAGTCGAAGATACAGATGCTCCCGGTCGAATCCGAAGAGAATCGCGGTGAACAACCCTTCGGATTTCCACATCGCGCCTAGCGGAGGTGTCGGGTTGATGCTGCCGGCGCCGCGCCACTCGAAAAAATTCGATGCCAGACCGTCCAACGTCGGGGTGATGAGGGCCAGCGGCAGATGCACCAGATCCAACCCTTGCGGCGTGCGGGCTTCGACCAGCGGCTGATTCAAAATTTCCGGCGGCGCCATGCCGGCATAGGTCCAGACATTCCGCAGGTGGGTCCGGAACAGCCGGTCGAACTCTTGTTTGTAGTCTGTGTCGAAATCGTCGCCGTACCACCAGAACCAGTCGCTTCCTTCTGCTGCATACAACTCGTCCCACGCCGCCTTCGCCCGATCGGGGGGAAGGGACGGTGTGAGCTCGACCAGCCGGGCCCGGGTATGCTGCAGCAGATCCCAACCGCGGTTATCTTCCTGGTGGCCGATCCAGATTTTGAAGTCCTGATTGATCCAGGAGCCGGAATGTAACTGGGCGAGGTGTTGGCTTGGCGGGGCCGTGTCCATGGCGCGAGCCACCGTATTCAGGCGCACGCAAACCCCTTGGCCGATGTGCAGGCCATCCGGCTCGAAGGCCTGAAACAGCAGCGAGAGAAATCGTTCCCCCCCATCATGGTAGTGCTCCCAGGGATTTTCGCCGTCGAGAATCACTCCGATGATCCCCTTGTCGAGCGGGATGTCAAAGGCAAGGCTGCGAATCCGGCGCAGCACGTCGTCGGCGGCGGATTCAGGGGTGGTCTTGTGATAAACGAATCCGAAGGCGTCTGAGATCTCGCGATCACGAAACAGCATCGACAGGGGCTGGGCGTCGGTGCCGACCTTGTAGGGCTGGTACAGATGGTAGTGACGGTTCCAGGCCTGGCCTGCCATCTGCAGCGAGCGATAGAGAATGCCTTCGTCCGTCGCGAGCCAGCGGATGCCGGCTGTGCTCACGATCGGCAAGACCTCTGGACAGACCGACCCTTCCGACGGCCAGAGCCCGACCGGTGCCCGCCCGAATATCTGCGTATGGTATTCGACCGCGCGCCGCACCTGTGCTTCCGCATCGGCCGGGGCGTGAAACCGTGCCGGCAGCGGAAGGTCCGGTCTGGCGCGGCGCGTGAATTCCGAATCGATGACCAGGGGAAGAATCGGGTGGAAAAACGGTGTGGTCGTCAATTCGATCTGTTCACGGTCTTGCAGTGCGCGGTACATGGGGATGATCTGCCGGATGGCCGTTTGCTGCAAGGCCAGCACGTCCTGCTTGTCCTCTTCGGTGAACCCCCTGTTTTTTGCGCGCAGTTCCGCGAGGCGCGGAAACCGTTCGACGCTGCCATATCCGAACCAGGCTAGGTTGTGCCAGACCTGCAGGTCGAGCAACTCCTGCGTGGAGAATTGTTTCGCCAGACGCTCCAAATCCTGTCCCCGGACATCGAGGCCGCGTTTCACCAGTAATTCTTGGTAGCGGGGAAAGGGGCGCACCATGGTGGCCCAGTTGGCCGAAAAGAAGTGGCGGATGAGGAAGGCCTTTTCCGTTGGCGTGAGCTCAGCTGCGGGACGTTGCGCATGTTCCAGGAAGAGATCCCGCACGCGGCCGGCGGAAAACTCTTCCAATTGGAGCAGGAGGGACGGGGTAAAGTTGAACGTCGAACGGGCCTGCGGAAACCGATCGAGCAGGAACGCCATGTCGTAGTAGGCCTTCGTCGCGTGCAGGCGGACCCAAGGCATACTCGCGGACCCCGTGAGCGGGTCCGTGTAGTACGGTTGATGCATATGCCAGAGAAAACAGAGCTGAATGGTTTTCATCGGGAAGTTTCTTGCAGACTCAGGGGCAGTATGTCATAGGGGTATAAGGGTTGCAACGAAACGGCAAGATCGAAATGAGTCCCATCCATCATTGCGCATCGTCAGTGGTTGTGTCAGAACGAATCAATGTATGACTGAGAAACGACGTCACGATGGCCTCTGATCAGACGCTTTCCTCCGACCTCCGAACGGGAGCGCTCGTGACGCCGATGTCGCTCCTGCAATATTGGGGGCCGGTGGCGGTATACGCAGGGCTGATTTTTTTCGGATCGTCTCTCTCGAGTCCGCCGGAATCCCTCGCCTCGTTCCTGCAAAAAGTTTCCGACAAGGTCCTCCACCTCTTCGAGTACAGTGTGTTGGGGGGATTGTTATACCGCGCCTGTCGTCATGCGGCGGGGGAATGGCTGTCGCGGCGAGCGTTGCTGGCGGCGGCGGTCGGAGCGGCCCTGTACGGTCTCAGTGACGAGACCCATCAACTGTTTGTGCCATTTCGCGAGGCGGATCTTCTCGATCTGGTGGCCGACACGGTGGGAGGTACCCTGGGGGGCTGGGGGTGGTCGCTGGTGGAGCGATGCGATGGGGCGAAAGCCCGGGCACGATCACGTTCCTAGCACAATCATTTCGTCATCCAGTCCTTTCCGCGCTGTTCCTTCTCGTTTCCAGACGCCTTTCCCTGCATGAGTCTGTGAGGCCAGCCCCGTTCGCCCGGCTTCCTCGACGTTCCCACATCGCACGCATCGAAGCGCACGGATCCAGACGTGGCCTCCCGCATCGACGGTGTCAATATACAGGTCGGCGACGAGGTGTCCTTGACAGTGTGAACAGATCAGATTGGCGGGTTTGGTGGCAGGGGAAGCGGCGATCCCTGCGCCTGGCTTGGCGTGAGTGAGGTGTGGCGACATGGGGACCTCCTGCTGGTGGCGGTGGTGGGTAGGACGGGTCGATGAATACGCAAGGAGGATGCCTGGAGCGGAGGGGGAGGGAGGAGATGTGCAGGCCTGTTTGATGAAGATGTGTCGTGGCTGACGGCGCTGCTAAAAGGGCAAGTCAGGAGGCGCGATCGTGATGCATGGAACTGGGGGAGCACGCTTCACTCTCTCCTGGTCGGTTGGTTGCCTGCGAAAGCATGGCGGCAATTTCTTCCGCCTACGGTTGCTGCAGTTGAATAACTACCAGGCATAAGCTTCTGGCGCCGCACCGCCGGGGCCGGGGAAGATCTGTTCCAACTCCCGACATTGTTCTGGACTGAGGGAAAGATCGAGGCTCTGCACGGCGCTGGTCAACTGTTCCGTCGTCCGTGGGCCGATGATGGGGGCCGTTACGGCCGGTTGGTGCAGCAGCCAAGCCAGAGCCACGGCTGCGGGCGCGAGTTGATGTCGCCGGCAGAACTGCTCATAGGCTTCGAGTTTAGGGCGATGTGTGGCTATCTCCTTTTGCACGTCCTCTTCCGCCCGGCGACCGCTCGTGCTCGGGCTCAAGGCGCCGCCCAGCAGGCCTCGAGCGAGGGGACTCCAAGGAATGATACCGATACCGTAAGCCTGACAGGCCGGAATCACTTCCAGTTCGACAGTTCGCTCCAAGAGATTGTAGAGGCTCTGTTCAGAAATAAGTCCGAGAAAATGGCGTGATCGTGCTAACTCCTGCGCTTGGGCGATGTGCCAGCCGGCAAAATTGCTGCTGCCGATGTAGAGGACTTTGCCTTCCCGGCACATTTGCTCCATGGCCTGCCAGATTTCTTCCCAGGGACAGTCGCGATCGATATGGTGCATCTGATAGAGGTCAATATAGTCGGTGTTCAGCCGCCGCAGGCTGCCCTCGCAAGCATGTTTGATGTGCCGCGCCGAGAGGCGCGATTGATTGGGCCAATCGCCCATGCGGCCATACACCTTGGTGGCCAGCACGACCTTCTCACGCCGACCGCCGCCCTGAGCCAGCCAGCGGCCGACAATCTGTTCCGTCACGCCTTCTCCGACCTTCCAGCCATACACATTGGCGCTGTCGAAAAAATTGATGCCGAGGTCGAGGGCGCGATCCATGATCTGAAAGCTGTCGGGCTCTGACGTGTGAGGGCCGAAATTCATGGTGCCGAGGCAGAGGCGACTGACGCGCAAACCGGAGCGGCCGAGGTGAACGTAGTGCATGGGGCCTCCTTGCTGGATGCCTCAGCATAGCGGCTTGGGGCAGGGCTGACAACCGTCTGAGGGCTGTGCCGGTGTCGGAGGGTGCAGCAGATGTTGCAGGAGGTGAGTTTCTGCTGGCAGTTCGGGAGGGTTTGGCTATAATGCCGATCGTATGACCACGACAAATCCAACCGCGCCCGCGGCACCGCTCGCTCCCCCTGATCCTGAACGTATCGCCCAGACGGTTGCCACTCGATTGCCCTTTTGTGGTGAGATGACCGCACTCAGCGCGCTGGCCGGTGATGCGTCCAATCGCCGGTATTTCCGCATTGCTCTGAAGGGTACGCCCTCGGCGCTGATTCTCATGCAGCTTGCCGACCCGGAAGGATTCAAGAAATCCGAAGAGGCGGTGAGCGGCGCGTCTGCTCAGATCGCAGAATTGCCGTTCACCAATGTGTTGACCCATCTGCAACGGACCGGTGTCACCGTTCCCACATTGCACTACTTTGATCGCGAAGCCGGGCTGCTGTATCTCGAAGACTTCGGGGACCTGACGTTGGCGGAAGCCTGTCGTCACGAAGACCGTGCCAGGCTCGAGGCCTTGTATCGCCAGGCGATCGATCAACTGGCTCTTCTCCAAGTCAAAGGCACCACACCGCCAGCTCCGGGCTGTATTGCGTTCCACCGGCGCTTCGATGTGCCGCTCTTGATGTGGGAATTCGACCACTTTCTCGAATACGGCATTACCGCCCGTGTGGGGCAACCGATGAAGCCGGCGGACGATGCGGCTGTGCGCGCGGCATTTCAGCGTATTGCCGAATTGCTCGCGGGACAGCCGCAGGTGTTCGTCCATCGCGATTACCATTCCCGCAACCTCATGGTCGATGGATCGCGCATGGGCATCATCGATTTTCAGGACGCACTCATGGGGCCAGCCACGTATGATCTGGCCTCGCTACTGAAGGACGCGTATATCGAATTGGATGATGCGGTCGTGGATGCACTGGTCGAGCACTTTCTCGATCGCCTTGCGGGCCTGGGAGTGAAGGTTGGTGACCGCGCGGCCTTTCGCCGTCTGTTCGATCTGACCAGTATCCAGCGCAATCTCAAAGCCGCCGGCCGGTTCGTGTATATTGATCGGGTCAAACACAACCCGAAGTTTCTTGCCGATATTCCACGAGTGCTGGGTTACGTCAGACGGAACCTTTCGAAATATCCCGAGTTGGGCACACTCCGGCAGCATCTCGCGCCGTACGTGGCCGAACTGCAATCATCCTAAGACGAAAAACGTACCACGTGATCCCCCTTCCACATTTCGCTTTTCACGCCTGGTCGGTATGAAGGCGATGATCCTCGCCGCGGGCCTGGGCACTCGCTTGCGGCCGCTCACCGATACCACCCCGAAACCGCTTCTCCCGGTCGCCGGCACGCCGATGATCGTCTGGAATCTGCTGCTCCTGAAGCGGCATGGCATTCGTGATGTCGTCATCAACCTCCATCATCTCGGCACGATGATTTCACAGGCGCTGGGCGACGGTGGGGCGTTCGGGATGCGAATCGTCTATTCTCACGAGCCGGTCATTCTCGGTACGGGCGGTGGAATCAAGCAGGCCGAGCCGCACTTCAACGGTGAACCGGTGCTGATTCTGAATGGTGATACCTTGTTTGAGTTGGATCTCGGCGCACTGATGAGGTTCCACCGTGAGCAACAGGCGGCTGCGACTCTGGTGTTGCGCAAGGATCCTGAGGCAGCCCGCTGGGGACTGGTGGAAGTGACGGATCGCGCCGAAGTAGTGCGGATCACGGGGCGCGGACTCTCCGAACCAACCGCCACGGCCGCGCGCATGTTTGCGGGTATCCACATTCTCCATCCGCGGCTGTTGAAGTACCTGCCTGCTGGCGAGGAATGTTCGATCATCGATGCCTATGTGCAGGGCATTCAGGAGGGGGAGCGAATCGTGGGCTTCGACTTCGATGGCTTTTGGAGCGACGTGGGAACGCCAGAGCGGTATGCACAAGTTGAGCAGGACGCGGCGGCGGGACGACTCAGTCTGTCTGCTCGAAAGGTTGGTTTTTCACGATAACCGGAGGCTCAAAAAGTTCGTCCAGCAAGGCCGCAGCAATGCGAGGAGGCGAGGCGTACCCTTGTGGTACGTTGAGCTTCGGAGCGATGCGAGAACGAAGCTGGCGGGCTTTTTCAGCCTCCGGAGTGGCTACTCGGCGGCAGTAGGCTTGCGCTGCTTAATCAATCGCGCCAGATACGTTCGCTGCAGGTCCAGAAACTCCGCTGCCTTCGTCTGATTGCCCGCCGCTTTTTCCAGTGCCCGGTCGATGATATAGGCGCTATGAGCTTCCATGGATTCATGGTAGGTGAGATTCATGTACGGCAGCGCATGATCTGCTCCGCCCTTACCTGCCGCGTCCTCGGGAGTCAGGGCCAGAAATTCCGGCTCGATCACGTCATTCGGGCTCAGCACGACTGCGCGTGAGAGGACATTGTCGAGTTCGCGGATGTTGCCGGGCCAGGAATAGTGCGTCAGCGCGGCCCTGGCCGCGGGGCTTAGCGTCACACCGGGGCGTTTGGCCTCGTAGGCGTGCCGTTTGAGGAAAAACTCCGCGAGTCCCACGATGTCTTCGCTTCGTTCCCGTAACGGCGGCAGCGTAAAGCTGACGACATTGAGCCGGAAGAACAGATCTTCCCTGAACTGCCCCGCTTTCACGGCCTGCCGTAAGTCTTTGTTCGTGGCGGCGACAAATCGGATATTCACGGAAATCGATCGTGTGCCACCGACCCGTTGGAATTCCTTGTCCTGCAGTACGCGCAGGAGTTTGGCTTGCAAGGGCAACGGCATGTCGCCGATCTCGTCCAGGAAGACGGTTCCGCCGTCTGCCATCTCGAGCTTGCCCTTCTGCAAGCGGTCGGCGCTGGTGAACGCGCCGCGTTCGTGGCCGAAGAGTTCATTTTCCAGCAGCGTTTCCGTGAGCGCGACGCAATTGATGACCACCATCGGCATGCCTTGGCGCGGGCTCCATTGGTGGATGGAGCGCGCAAAGAGTTCTTTGCCGGTTCCGCTTTCTCCGAGCAGAAGGATGCTGGCATCCGAGTTCGCGGCGCGCTGGGCCGATTCAATGATGCCCCTGATCTTTGGACTGTCTCCGACGATGGTGGCGTAGCGGTTCTGCACGTCCGACTTGAGCGCGGCCACCTGCCGTTTGAGCGAGTCTCGTTCCAGCGCTTTCTGAATGACGATCAGTAGGTGGTCCTTTTCCAGCGGCTTGGTCAGGAAATCGTAGGCTCCATGGCGCATCGCTTCGACTGCGTCGGGGATGGTTCCGGCAGCCGTCATGACGATCACGGGGATGTCCTCGCATTGCTTGTTTTGCGCCATGCGTTTGAGCACGTCCATGCCCTTGAGGCGGGGCAGGTAGAGATCAAGCAGGACGAGGTTGGGGGATTCCTGTTCGATGAGCTCGATGCCGCGTTGACCATCGGCGGCCGTCAGGGTCCGATACCCGCCGGCGTCGAGGCGATCCTGCAACATCGTCACGATGTCCTGATCGTCGTCGACTATGAGTACCTTAGCTTTCGTCATCGTGTTACGAGTGAGAAGGGCGAGGGCTGCGAGTTACCCCTCCATCACATTCATGACCAGGCCCGTGAGCGGTTTGGGGAAGAAATAGGTCGACTTGTGCGGCATCCGCTCGCCCGCCGAGGCGACGGCTTTGACTTCGGCCACTTTGGTCGGATTGAGCAAGAGGGCGGCCGTCCCGGTGCCCTGCCGCACCCAATCCAAGGCTTCGTGGTCATCCTTCGAATACCGTATTGCTTCCTGTGTCTGCTGTGTGGGGCAGAGGGTGGAGACCACATGCTGTTGAAGCAGCGAGACATCCAGGCGATCACGCGGCGAGGTCGATGCCGTAGGGCGATGGGAGGCCCGCAGGGTTAGCAGGTAATAGTTTGAATCGTTCTTCAGGGCGAGTCCGAACATCGGCACGGACTGCCCTTGGTTGCGCAGCCGTTCGATGAACTGCGCGCGCACCTGCGATTCATTGCCCGCTTGGAAGGGAAGCGCGGTGACGTCGAATACCGGCTCAAACTTCCCCAGCAGATCCTTCGGTGCGGGAACCGGTGTCGTCAGGACGCGGTGGGTCGGCAGCACGGTCAGGCCCTTGTCCTCCAGGCTGGCGAACAGCATCAGCACGTTGTCGTAAGGTTGCGGTGAGGTGGCCGCGCCTGCCTGTTGCCGTCTGGCGCGGCGATAGTTGAGGGCCGTTTCGTAGCGATGATGGCCATCGGCGATAAACAGTTGTTTCATGTTCATGATCTGGACGACCTTTGCGAGCACGTTCGCATCGGTGACGCTCCACAGCCGTTGCCGGAAACCTTCGTCATCCTGAAAATCGATGCGCGGTTTCTCCGCACCGATCGACTGTTCGAGCAGGGCGAGCACGTCATTCTGGGGATCCGAATACAATGAAATGATCGCGCTGAAGTTGGCGCGGCAGGCTTCGAGGAGATTCAGCCGATCGGTTTTCGCCGCGGCGCGGGTGTTTTCGTGCGGGTAAATTTTCCCCGATCCGAATTCCTCAAGCTCTACCGTGGACAGAAATCCTTTGAAGACCTTGGTCGGCGTCCCGGGCGCCGAATAGGGCGGCCGGTATTCGATGGTGTGATAGTAGACGGACGGCTGGGAATCCTTGCGGAGAGCCCCGGCTTTTAGCCAGTCGTTGAGCGCGCCAGCAGCGCGAGTGTATTTGTTGCTTGCCGGCGTGTCGCCCGGTTGTTCGTAGCCGAGTTCCAGCCGGATCACGTTGTTCGGATGGCGATCATACAACGTCTTTTGCAGTGTACTGTCAATGATGTCGTAGGGTGGTGCGACCACCTGCCGGACGTCGCCGACCGTTGACGGATTATAGAGGGTGCCGTGAAAGGGGATGATATGTGCCATGCGGGTTCCTATCCTTTTCTCGCGTGCGCGCGGTGCACACAACTGGCTGTAGAGAGTGAGCGGTCAACTGTCCCTCTCCGTTCGTCCGGCGGCGAATGGACGCCGGCGCTGAACGGCTACGTACGGTCAGCAGAGCGTGGGCGTTGTGAATCCAGCCGGCGGCAACTCAGCGGTCGCGAGTCACCATATAGTCGGCGGCGATGGACAGGGCGCGCTTGGCGGTGTTGTCGTGGAACAGATCGAGATCGCGTTTGGCGGCGGCGACAAATGCGTGCGCCCGTTCCATGGCGTAGGCGATGGACCCGTACTCCTGCATCAAGGCCACGATGCGGCGGAGTTCCTCGTCGGTCAAGGTCCTGGTTTCCATGCGGTCTTTGATCAACTGCCGGTCCGGCTCCGAGCAGTGCTGCAAGAGATGCAACAACGGCAGTGTCGCTTTGCCTTGCCGAAGGTCCTGCCCAAGGGTCTTGCCCAAATGCTCACCGTTGGCGGTATAGTCCAGTGTATCGTCCGCCAGTTGGAATGCGATGCCCAGCCGCTGTCCGAACCGGAACAGCGCCTCCTGTAACTCTTCCGTGGCTCCGGCCACGATTGCGCCGATCTTGCAAGATGCCGCAATCAGCCCAGCGGTTTTATGTTCGATGATGCGGAGATATTCCGGCTCCGGCATCAGCGGATTGCCGTTGTAGTAGAGCTGCAGGACCTCGCCCTCGGCCATCTTCCGGCAGGCTTCCGAGAGGGCTTCGTTGATGCCCTGGTTGCGGAAGTCGACGATCTGGCAGATCGCGCGAGAATAGAGATAGTCGCCGACGAGAATGCTGATTTGGTTGCCCCAGACTTTGCTCGCGGTACGGCGGCCTCGGCGCAGATCGGCGTCATCGACGACGTCGTCGTGCAACAGGGTCGCGGTATGGATGAATTCCACCAGACTGCCGAGTGCTTGATGATCCTGACCGGCGTATCCGCAGAGGTGAGCGCTGAGAAGCACGAAGAGGGGGCGGACCCGTTTGCCGCCGCTATTCAGAATATGCGCAGCGACGGTATTAACCAGGGCGACGCTGGAGTCGAGATTCTTCCGGATCTGATCCTCGACCCCCTCGAGTTCTTCACGATACACATCCCAGACATCGGCCATGCTGTGGAGTGTGAGGGTGGTCGGTCCGTTCGACATGGGGCGGATAGTAGGGCAGGAAACTCCACTAAGTCAAGCACCGGTCGGCCGGTATCCGGTCGGATTGTGTCGCCGTTCTCTTGACAGTTTCACGGCCCATCCAGTAAGTTGAGCCTTCGCTTATTTCCCCAAATGAATGGTAGCAGTCACCGTGGTCGTGCGACAGCTTCAACGTCCCCGAAAGGGGCGTCTGTTCCCCGGTTTATTGCCTGCCTCTAGACGAGAATACGTGCCATGAATGTACCAGGGCTTCCTCCCAAACAAGGGCTCTATGATCCGCAGCATGAGAAAGACTCGTGCGGAGTCGGGTTTGTTGTCGATATCAAGGGCCAGCGCTCGCATCAGATCGTGCAGCAGGGACTTCAGGTCTTAGAAAGCCTGACCCATCGCGGCGCGCAGGGGTGCGATCCCTGTACCGGAGATGGCGCGGGCATCCTCTTACAAGTCCCGCATGAGTTCTTCAAGCGTGCCGCCAAAGACAGCGGCATCAAGCTGCCCGGAGCGGGAGAGTATGGCGTGGGCATGGTGTTTTTGCCGCCCGATGCCGATGCCCGCGCGCAGTGCGAGACGGTGTTTACCCGGGTGATCAAAGATGCCGGCGCGAAGCTCCTCGGCTGGCGTGATGTGCCGGTCAAGAGCGACGCCATTGGACCGGTGGCGCGCAGCACGGAGCCGTTCATGCGGCAGGTCTTCATTGCCCGTGGCATTTTCACGGATGAAGAATTCGAACGGCGCCTGTACGTCATCCGCAAGTGCGCGGAACGGGCGGTGCGCGAATCCGCCATTGAAGGGCGGGACTATTTCTATATCTCAAGTTTGTCCAGCAGCACCATCGTGTTCAAGGGACTTCTGCTCCCGCACCAGATCCCGCAGTATTACCAGGACCTGACCGACAGCAGCCTGACGAGTGCCATGGCGCTGGTGCATTCGCGCTTCAGCACGAATACGTTCCCCACCTGGCCGCTGGCCCATCCCTATCGCTACATCTGCCACAACGGTGAGATTAATACCTTGAAGGGCAATGTGAATTGGATGCGCGCGCGGCAGGGGCGGCTGAACTCCGAGCTGTTCGGCGAAGACATGAAGAAGCTCTTCCCGATCGTCTACGAGAATCAGAGCGACTCGGCCAGCTTGGATAATGCGCTGGAATTCCTGGTCCTGGGTGGGCGGTCATTGCCACACGCCATGATGATGCTGATCCCGGAGCCCTGGGTGGCCAATCCGCAGATGGATTTGGATCGCCGTGGATTCTACGAATACCACGCTGCTATGCAGGAACCCTGGGATGGCCCCGCGGCCGTATGTTTCACTGACGGCAAACTGATCGGCGCCACGCTGGACCGGAACGGGCTTCGACCTTGCCGGTATCAGGTGACGACCGATGGCTTGGTCGTCCTCGCTTCCGAAGCCGGTGTCCTGCCGATGGATCCGCAGCGCATTCGCCAAAAAGGGCGGTTGATGCCGGGCCGCATGTTCCTGGTCGATACGGAACAGGGCCGAATCATCGACGACGAAGAAGTCAAAGCCGATATCGTTCGCCGTAAGCCGTACCGTTCCTGGGTCACCGAACATCGCATCTCTCTCGACGAGTTGCCCGATCCGATCAATGTCCCGCAGCCCGATCATCCCACGATTCGGCAGCGCCAGCAGGCGTTCGGCTATACCATCGAAGAACTCAAGATGGTCATCACCCCCATGGTGGTGGAAGGGCAGGAAGCCATCTCCTCGATGGGCACGGATACGCCGCTTGCGGTGTTGTCCGAACGGCCGCAGCTGCTCTTCAAATACTTCAAGCAACTCTTTGCGCAAGTCACGAATCCGCCGATCGATCCGATCCGCGAAGAGCTCGTGATGTCCCTTACCACCAGCATCGGCCCCAAGCCGAATCTGATGGATGAGCATCCGGAATCGGCCCGCCGCATTCGGGTGAAGCAGCCGATTCTGACGAATGCGGATCTGCACAAGATTCGTGAGATCGCCGATCCGCACTTCAAGAGCAAGACGTTGAAAATGTTGTTCCGCGTCGCCGAAGGTCCGGAAGGCCTGGGGGCGGCGGTGGATGATCTCTGCCGGCAGGCATCCCAGGCGATTCGTGAAGGCTACAAGTTCCTGATCCTCAGCGACCGCGGCGTGAATGCCGAATGGGCGCCGATCCCGAGCCTCCTCGGTGTTGCGGCGGTCCATCACCATCTGGTTCGGGAGTGCACGAGGACGGAAGTTGGCCTGACGGTGGAAACCGGAGAGCCGCGCGACGTGCATCACTTCGCCTGCTTGATCGGCTTCGGAGCCGGAACCGTGAATCCCTATCTGGTCTTCGAATCGCTGGTGGATCTGGAACGAGACGGATACTTCCCCGAAGGCCTGGATGCCGCGACTGCCGAAGGCAAGTTCATCAAAGCCATTAACAAAGGCTTGCTCAAAATTTTCTCGAAGATGGGGATCTCCACGGTGCAGTCCTACTGCGGGGCGCAGATCTTCGAGGCGATCGGCCTCAACCATGAGTTGATCGACCGCTACTTCACCGGCACGCCATCGCGGATCGAGGGGATCGGCATTCGAGAAATCGGGGAAGAAACGTTGCGTCGCCATCGCGTGGCCTACGAACCGGTGCCGATCCGACAGTTAGATTTCGGTGGCGAGATTCACTATCGGATCCAGGGCGAACATCACAACTGGAATCCCGACACCATCTACAAGTTGCAGCATGCAACGAAGAACAACGATCCCAAGACGTTTGCGGAGTTTTCCCAGCTCGTCAATGACGAAAGCAAACGTCGTTCGAACCTGCGCGGCCTGTTGGAATTCAAGTTTCTGCCGGAGCCGATTGCGCTGGACGAAGTCGAGCCGGCTAAGGACATCGTGAAACGCTTCACCACCGGCGCCATGTCGTTCGGCTCCATCAGCAAAGAAGCGCATGAGACCTTGGCCATCGCCATGAACCGGCTGGGTGCGAAGAGCAACACCGGCGAGGGGGGCGAAGATCCGGAACGATTTGCGCCGCTCCCGAACGGGGATTCCCGCAACAGCTATATCAAGCAGGTGGCATCGGCGCGATTCGGAGTGACGAGCCATTATCTGGTGAACGCCAAAGAACTGCAGATCAAGATGGCGCAGGGGGCCAAGCCCGGCGAAGGCGGACAGTTGCCGGGCCACAAGGTGGATGAGAACATCGCGCGTTTGCGCTACTCCACGCCAGGCGTGCAGCTCATTTCCCCACCGCCGCACCACGACATCTATTCCATCGAAGATCTGGCGCAGCTCATCTTCGACTTGAAGAATGCGAACTCCGATGCGGCGGTTTCGGTCAAACTGGTTTCCGAAGTTGGCGTCGGTACGGTAGCCGCGGGGGTCGCCAAGGCTCATGCAGATAAAGTGCTCATCAGCGGCGACTCCGGCGGGACTGGAGCCTCTCCGCTTTCCTCCATCAAGTACGCCGGTGTGCCGTGGGAATTGGGATTGGCGGAAACGCATCAAACGTTGGTGCTCAACGATTTGCGCGGCCGGATTCGGGTAGAGACCGACGGTCAGATGAAGACGGGGCGCGATGTGGCCATTGCGGCACTCTTGGGCGCGGAAGAATACGGATTTGCGACGGCTCCGCTCATCATCGAAGGCTGCATCATGATGCGGAAGTGCCACCTCAATACCTGCCCTGTCGGCATTGCGACGCAGGATCCGGTGTTGCGCAAAAAATTTACCGGCCAGCCGGAACATGTCGTCAACTTCTTCTTCTTCATCGCCGAAGAGTTGCGGCAGATCATGGCGAAGCTGGGATTCCGCACCATCAATGAAATGGTCGGGCGCGTCGACAAGCTCAAGATTCACAAGGCCGTCGAACATTGGAAAGCCAAGGGGCTGGATCTGGCGCCGCTGCTGAAGATGCCTGACGTCGGTCCTGAGGTGCCGCGGTATTGCGTGCAGAAGCAGGATCATGGCATCGCCGAGATTCTAGACCGCAAGCTCATCGAACAATGCGCACCGGCGATTGATCGTGGCCAAAAGGTGACGCTTGAACTGCCGATTCGGAATCTGAACCGAACCGTGGGTACCATGTTGTCGAGCCAGGTCTCCAAGAAATATGGTCAGGATGGATTGCCTGCCGACACGATCACGATCAAATTCTACGGATCAGCCGGTCAGTCGTTCGGAGCATTCCTCGCACGCGGCATCACGCTGATCCTCGAAGGTGAGTCCAACGACTATATCGGCAAGGGCCTGTCGGGCGGCAAGATCATCGTCTTCCCGCCGAAGAATGCGATTTACACGCCGGAAGAAACGATCCTCGTCGGCAATACATCCTTGTATGGCGGCACGCAGGGCGAAGCCTATTTTTACGGTATGGCGGGCGAGCGGTTCGCGGTACGGAACAGCGGCGTACGCGCCGTCGTCGAGGGAACCGGCGATCACGGGTGTGAATATATGACCGGCGGAGTCGTGGCGGTCCTGGGCCGGACCGGCAGGAACTTCGCGGCCGGTATGTCAGGCGGGGTGGCGTTTGTGTTGAACGAGTTGGACAAGTTCCAGTCTCGTTGCAACTTGGGCATGGTCGAGCTCGAGCCGGTCGTCAGCGATGAGGACAAGCGGCTACTGCACGACATGATCACGTCGCATTTCCTCTATACCGGCAGCCGGAACGCCAAGCGTATTCTCGATGGCTGGGAAGCGATCCTCCCCAAATTCGTGAAGGTCATGCCGATCGATTACAAGCGTGTGCTCGCTGAGCGGAGGGCCGCTGCAGCCAAAGTGCAAAAATAGATGGCGCGCGTCTGTTGACGCGCACGTGTGAGCAACCCAGTCGATAGACGAGTGACGAAGGACGAGAGACGAATTAGCGATGGGTGATCCAAAGGGCTTTCTGAAATACGCGCGTGAAGGACCAAAGCGGAAAGCGGTCGAGTTGCGCGTGCTCGACTGGAAAGAAATGTACGAGCCCATCCCCGAGGAGAAGCTCAAGGTTCAAGGTGCGCGCTGCATGGATTGCGGTGTGCCCTTTTGCCAGGGCAATACCGGTTGTCCCGTCGTGAATCTCATTCCCGAGTGGAACGATCTCGTCTATCGCGGGCGCTGGAAGGACGCGCTCAAGGCATTGCACACCACGAACAATTTCCCGGAATTCACCGGCCGTCTCTGTCCCGCGCCCTGCGAAGGCGCCTGCGTGCTGGGCATCAACAGCGACCCGGTGTCGATCCGCGTGCTCGAATGGAACATTATCGATCGTGGCTTCAACGAAGGCCTGGTCGAGCCGGCCTTGCCGGTGAGAAAGACCGGGAAGACGGTCGCCATCATCGGATCAGGACCCGCCGGTCTGGCTGCCGCGCAACAACTCGCGCGCGCCGGCCATAGCGTCACCGTATTTGAGAAGGCCGATCGCATCGGCGGCTTGCTGCGGTACGGCATCCCTGATTTCAAGATGGAGAAGTGGGTCATCGACCGGCGGCTGGAACAGATGAAGGCCGAAGGGGTGGAGTTCAAAACCGGCGTCACTGTGGGTAAAGATGTTACCGGCGAACAGCTACGGCAGGAGTTCGATGCGGTGGGCCTGACGATGGGCGCGGAAATGGCGCGCGATCTGCCGGTGCCGGGGCGTGAACTCAAGGGCATCCATTTCGCCATGGAATATCTCACGCAGCAGAACAAGCGGACGGCAGGAATCTCCGTATCCGAAGAACCGATCACCGCCAAGGGAAAACGGGTGGTCATCATCGGCGGCGGCGATACCGGGTCTGACTGCTTGGGAACGGCTCATCGCCAGGGCTGCAGTGAGGCGCATCAGTTCGAAGTGTTGCCCGAGCCACCTCCGTCCCGATCGAGCTCGACGCCCTGGCCGCTCTGGCCGATGCAGCTTCGTACGTCCCATGCGCACGAAGAAGGCTGTGATCGTCAATGGAGCGTGTCCACCACCAAGTTTACCGGTCACAACGGGCATGTGACCAAACTGCATGCCAACCGGGTGAAGTTCGAGGGCGGGAAGTTCGTGGCGATCCCGAATACGGATTTCGAGTTGGATGCGGATCTTGTGCTCCTGGCTATGGGCTTCACGGGCCCGGTCAGAAACGGTTTTCTCGACAGTCTCGGCGTCAACTACGATGCGCGTGGCTGCGTGACCGTCAACGAGAACTTCATGACCAACCTCGACGGCGTCTTTGCCGGCGGCGATACCAAGCGCGGCGCGTCCCTCATCGTCTGGGCCATCGCCGAAGGCCGCAAGATGGCGGCAGGGATCAATCAGTACCTCTCGGCAGGCAAGTCCGCGAAGTCGAATCGCTGACAGCAACCTTTCCCAAACACGTTCGCTCTCCCTCCATCCTCACGGGGCGGTGCACTCTTTTTGCGAGTCTGCATCATTCCCGCACGCACCGGAAGAACTCGCTTACGCACGCACGCGTCACCACATGGCTCACGCGTCCACGAATGGGCAGTCAGCCATCGTCGAACGGGTAAGCCGCTCTGGCCTGTTGGCCTCTGCCCTCGGATTGATCGATGCCTGGTATCCCAGTGCACTGAGAGTTTCAACCGTTCCGGCATCTATCCTTTTGTAATCCGCACAGTGCGCCTCGTGCGAATTCGCTCAGTTTCTATGCCCTCCCTATGGAAAACCTTCAGATTTGCAGGTAGTCCTGATGGCATGTGCCTTGCTTAATAGGCAGGCATCGTGGCGAGGGCCATGTGAATCAGAAAAAGGAGACGCGCGATGGTCAAGATGATTAAGAATGTCGGTGATCGTGAGTTGGCCTGGGTGATGCTGGCGGTAGCGGCGGTTGCTCTGTGGAGCACCTGGGGCCTGAATAGTTAGAATCCCACGTGGCCAGACCGCAGCCTCCATGCTGCGTCTCGGCGGTTCATTCCGCTCCTCACGTGGCGTCGTTCCTTGTCATTGCTGTGTAGGTTGTCTACCCTCCGGCGCCTTCAATTAATTCCTTCAATATCACCGCCTGATTCTGTGTCGTATTCTTCGCGCTGAACACCAGCGTGATCCTTTGCGTACGCGCCAGTTTCGCGAGTTCATCAATGGCGCTGCGCAACTCCGGCTGCTGCAATTCCTTCCGATAGCGAACGCTGAACTCGACCCACTTCCGGGGATCATGGCCGAACCATTTTCGGAGTGCGGTGCTCGGGGCGAGATCTTTTCGCCAGGCATCAAGCTGCAGGTGTTCCTTCGTGCAGCCTCGTGGCCACACGCGATCCACGAGAATCCGGACGCCATCGTTTGGGATCGGTTGGCTATAGGCGCGTTTGATCTGGACCATGACGAATCCGAATCTATTCCTGGTTTTCTACGACAGAGCCAGTAGCGATCGGTTGCTCAGTGTGCATGACGACGACCGGTTTGCATTGAGGGATATCTGCCGTTTCTGTGGAATCGTGCATGATGAGCCGTGAGCATCAACGCGCGGGGCCGAGATCTCTGCGACGACGGAGATGCCGTTCTCCATATCACGGAATTGTACTGCAGGTATGTTCAGCATGTCTCCTCACCCGTGAACAGAACTCCAGGTACACGCGTAGGCAGTTGCCGCGAGCCTGAGTGCACCTGAGTTGCATGGCGTGATCATAGCCAAAATCCCTGAGCTCTGGTGCATGTCCCCAGCAACCCAAGTGCCAACCTGACATCTATTCGGTCGCATCTCCACGCTGGGCCTGAACGCTGGTGTGCTACCGGTAACGAGCGATTCCGCACCAATGACACTGTGCGAAATGCAAGGACGCTAGGGTGGATTCAGTGGTCATCACCGAGACTCCTTTTAGAATGCGGCCAGGATGGCCGCTAGCGATATCCTGACTCCAGGACCACATATTGCAGGGCATCTCCTTGCGACGATCTCGCAAGAGACCCACCATCGTCTGCTGTGTTTGAGGGAGGTGCGTGATGAGGCGTCAGTCCACGTCAGCGACCGAGGATGTGCTCGACAATCAGATCCTGGTCCTGTTGCAGCACCACCGGCGATTGACCTTTCTCACGCTCGCCGATGCGCTCCCGATGTATACCTGGCAATCGCTGTTTGCGGGGTTGAACCGGCTTCGTCATCGAGAGCAGGTCGAAATGATGGCGTTGCCTGCAGACTACGAAGTGGTGTGGCGGCCTGGTCGGGATCGTGCCCGCCCGTTGTCGGCCAATGCCTACCAGCGAGTGTGATCATGCGCTTGGTTCGTGAAAGGCTGAGCAGATGGATGGCTCTCACGGTCGTCACGCTGCTTCCCGCCTGCTCGCATGCAGGGAGCGAACTCGATCTGACGCGTTACGATCATGCTCAGGATCAACAGAAAATTGCGGCCTTTTACAGTCAGGAAGCGGCGAGACTCCGTCTCATGGCGCGGGATTTGGATCATCGCGCCATCGTCTATGAACGGCTCTTCGGTCCGGGGTCTGATTGGGTCGCAGGCGCGCGCTTACTGGCGCGAACCTACGAAGATGCCGCGCAGGATCATGAACTCACGGCCGAGCAGCACCTGTCGTTGACGCATGGCAGATAAGTTTCCCTCCGGAGTGATCGAACCATGCCTATGCAACAGGTTGAAGACTGGAGGATGTCATGCGGCGACTTACAGGGATCCTCTTGATTATCGGGTCATTGGTTGGTTGGCAGGGATGTGGCAACACCGTGCATCCGGGACAGCGCGGGCTGCGCTGGTATCCGCTCACCGAAGGGTTGACGACGGAGACGTTGAAGAGCGGCTTCTATTGGCGGGCTCCCTGGAACGATATTTTTGTCTATGACATTCGTCTGCAGAGCTATACGGAAACCGTCGATGCGCTCAGTTCGGACGACCTGCTGGTGCAACTGAAGACCGCCATCATCATGCGACCGATCATCGATGAAGTGTATTTTCTGGCACAGGAAATCGGACCTGATTTTTACCCCCGAGTTGTGAAGCCGGAATTATTGGCGGCGGTGCGCAGTGTGGTTTCGAACTATCCGATGGTGTCGGTGCCGGAGAAAAGTGCGGAGATTGCGAGCAAGGTGCAGGCCGTTGTCGTCGAGAAGCTCAAGGGCCGCCATCTCGAGGTGCACAGTGTGGCATTGGCCGATATCGAATTGGCCAAGATTGTGTTGGAGGCTGTGGAGCGGAAACAGGCCAAGGAGCAGGAAAAGGAGCAGAAGGAATTCGAACTGGTCATCGCAGAGAAGGATGCGGAGATCGCGAGGCGACGGGCACGGGGAGAAGGGGATGCGGTCCGGATCAGATCGGAAGGTGAGGCGGAGGGGGCGAAGATCCGGGCGCTCGGGCAAGCCAGGGCACAAGAGACGATCACGAAGACGCTGACGCCGGAGTATCTTCGCTACAAACTCTACGATAGTCCGAATGCCAAGATGGTGCTGGTGCCGGACAATCTGCATGTCCCGATTCTGCTCAACCCAAACGACGGACGAGGGACGAGCAGCCTCGGGACAATGATGCACGCCGAGGAGTCGCTCGCAGGGGCAGGACGGTAAAGAGAGTTCGTATCTTCGGGGGAAGGAGAGACATGGGGGCGTGCAGTCGATGCCAAGGATTAATGGTGGCGGAAACACTGTTCAATCCCAGTGAGGGTGTCACCCATACCTGGGTCCCGGTCATACGGTGCCTCAATTGCGGCAATTTAGAGGACGCGTTGATCCGGATGGCACGATGTATCCCCGAGCATCTCCGTCGCAGCACGAGGCCAGGCCCGCAGCGGCGAGGAGTATGGGGGGCAGGCATGCCGGAGCCGTCAGAGCGTTGAGCGAGGGTGGATTGTCAGTCGATAGCCCTCCAGCATCGGCGGAGCAAGGATCTCGGTGCAGTGGATGCAACAGGACGAAGGAGGCGCCATGGAAGGGTATGGGAAGCGGGTGCTCGTTGCGGATGATGAGGCGAGCGTGCGTCGGTTGGTCACTCTGGTGCTCGAACAAGTCGGCTACATCGTGCATGAGGCAGGAGACGGGTTCGAGGCCTTGGGGGAGATGAAAAAGCGACGCTTCGATGTGGTGGTTGCGGACTATCGGATGCCGCGTCTCGATGGCGAACAATTCCTCATCCTGAGCCGCCTTATGTGGCCTCACATTCCCACCGTGTTGTTGTCAGCCGAGTTGAACGATGTGCCTGGTCGGCTCAGTTTGCATGGCCCCTGTGCGTTCCTGGCGAAGCCGTTCGACTCGCAGCGCCTGCTGGGAGTTGTGCGGCGGGCGCTGGAGATGACCTGTGGCTGTCCCGACCAAGGTCTGATCCCAAGGGATAACTCGGGCGACGTCCTGTCATTGTCCACTTCCTAGCTTCAACGCGGCCAGAGCGAAGCACCGGACGGTGCATTCAGCTGCCGGCAACGGTGGGCGGCTGTCGTAGGATCCTTGTCGCGGCAAATATGGTATTGTGGCAGTCGACGATGTCGAGCGTCGGTTCTGTCTTTGCCCGGGAGTACGTATGAAGAAAGCATCCGTGTCGAAGAAAGCCCCTTCGCGTCGAGCTGCTCGAGAAGGCACCGTTGCTCTTGATCAAACCAATGGGCCTGGGCCAGCGCAGGACATTCATGTGCGCATTGCCGCCCGGGCGCATGAATTGTATGAGCAGCGGGGGTGTTTGGATGGCTACCACCTGCACGACTGGCTGGAAGCAGAACGAGAAATTTTAGGACATCCGGTCGACAAGGACAAATCGTCCGAACGCATCTGATGCCTGATTGACGCCTCTGCCATTCTGCTCGCCCCCTCCCAATATGGGCCGGCCGGTTTGTTGGTTATCGCATTGTCTGTTCCAGCTGGTCGACCATTCCTGAGATCGCATCGAATCCGGATTGCCAGAAGGTCTGGGAGTTCATATCGACGCCCACCTCCGCAAGGATTGCGTGTGGCGCTTTAGACCCGCCCGCCGCGAGCAGCTCGAGATATTTCGGCACGAACGAGCTTCCTTGCTCCTGATACATCCGATACAAGGCCAACACGAGGAGATTGCCGAAGCTGTAGGCGTAGCAATAGAAGGGGCTTGCGTAGAGGTGGGGAATCGTGAGCCATTCCCACTGGAATTCCTGCGGTACCCGCAGCGATTTCCCGAATTGTTGCCGCAGCAGGGTCATATAGCTGTTGGCCAGGTCGGTCGTCGTGCCGCCTTGGGCCACCATGTCATGGGCCGTCCGTTCGAAGGCCACGAAATAGGCCTGTCGCATGACTGTGGCGTAAATGTCATCCAATTGATTGACGAGGAGACTTTGCTTCACCGCCCGATTGGTTTCGGAGGCCATGAGGGCATCGGACAGAATCCGTTCCCCGAAGACCGAGGCCGTTTCTGCCAGCGGCAGGGTCGAGTGGAAAGTGAAGACGTTGTGCTGCTCGGCCATCATCGCGTGTACGGCATGGCCTAACTCGTGGGCCATGGTGGCGATATCGCGCGCCTCGCCGGTGAAATTCAGCATGACATAGGGCGTGAGGTTGGGCGCGACGCTATAGCAATAGGCTCCGCCCATCTTGCCGGGCTTCGTGCGGGCATCGATATGACGGTCGGCAAAGACCCGTTGTGCCAGTTCGGCGAGCCGGGGTGAAAATCCGTAATAGGCATCCAGCACCATCCGTACCGCATCTGCGTACCGGTAGGTCTTTTGTTCCGCCCGATGGGGGGCGTAGATGTGGTAGCGGTTCATCGTGCGGATCTTGCAAAGCTTGGCCTTCAGGCTGAAGTATCGTTGGAAGATCGGCGCATTGTTCATGCAGACGGTGAGGAGCGCCTCCACCGCGGAGTCGGGAATGTCGTTGCTGAGGTTTCGCGAGGCCAGCGGGGTCTTGAAGTGCCGCAGCTGGAGATTTTCTGCCTTCCAGTCGTTGACCAGGGTCTTATAGATTTCCCCGAGCAGATCCTGTTGGGCTTCATAGACACGATACATCTCCTGATAGGCGGCTTCTCGCAACGAGGCCTTGGGACTTCGCAGATAGGCCGACAGCGCCTCCCGGTTCAACGTCTTCTTTTTGCCGCCGACCCGTAGGGTAAAGGTAAAGCCGTTGGTCACGACGTCATACAACTGGTGCACGGCGCTCTGTCCGGTAATGTTCTTGATGTTGATGATTTTTTCTTCGGGTTCGGACAGCGTATGTGGTTTGAAGCGCCGGATGGTTTCCAGGTGGTACCGGAAGTCCCCGCTGTTCGCCATGAGCCGTTCCGCGTTCTTGTCATCGACGCTCTGCCACCAGAGATCAAAAAACAGGAGATGATTCTGGAGGGCCGTCAGCTGCTCTTCCACTTTCGTCTTGAAGGAGCGGGCCGCTAACTGTTTCGTGTCCTCGGAAAACCACAGATATGAGTAGGCACTGAGCCGACCTGACTCCCTGGCGATCTGTTCCGACAGGGTCAGAAGGTTCAGCAACGCCTGTTCCGGCATCGTGGCGGAGAGTTCCGCGCGGGCCGATTCGAATCGCGTGACTTTTGCGCTCAGGTCTTTCAGGTACCGGTCGAACTGTTTCACCGGGTCGGTGACCAGGTCGGATAGTTCCCAATGGTCGGAAAACTCACGGGAGGCAGTGGTACGGCGGGTGGTGCGGACAGCGGCGGTCTTGCGCGAAACGGCCATGGTCGAGGCTCCTACAAAGTGAATGATGAACGGAATCATACCATCGTCGACGGGGTCGGGCGTGTAGATTCTTTGAGGGCAAGCCGGGCCGGCGTCGATGCACCGTTGACAGGTGTGGCTCGGATGTTACAATCCGCCCCATGGTGGGGACATGACCGAACAGGAAATCAATCGGGCCATTCAGTATGTCACCGCGGCCACGTCCTACGGGCGGGACACGGTGGCGGATATTCTTCGAACCGGACTGTCTGAATTGGCGATCCTCTCGACGCAGTCGAGTCGGCGTTTCGAGCGGGAAGATTTGATGGGATATCTGTGTCAGTGGACGATGAAACGCACGGGGCACCCGGAACCGTTGGTGCGCGAGGTACTCGACGGGGCGGGGCGCTGGCTGGATGAAGTGGCGACGACCCTGGCCGAGCAGCGGCAGGGGCAGGAGAATGTCGAGGATGACGACGAGCCAGGCGCAGCAACAGCCTAAGTGTGATGTGGACAACGCCTGTCGTTCGTGACAGGGCCCTCGTTACATCAGGCGCCTTTTACGAAATCCGTGTCACGAGAGACGCTTCACGGACTCACGGGCGCTCAGCCGGGGAGGCTGCTCTTTAACGCCTCCAGATTTTTGGTGACCATCGCATCGCCGTTCTTGGTCGAGACCTCGATGCCTTGATCCGACACCTGACGGCATTCATCCACACGGTTCAGTTTCAGCAGCGATTGCGCCAGGGCATAATACGCGGCTGAGTAGGTGGGTTTGACGGTGATGCACTGCCGTAAGGCCTTGGCGGCCTCCTCGAAGTTCGCATCGTCCATATAGGCTTTTCCCAGCCCGAACCAGGCGACATCGTCGTCCGGTTCCATTGCCAGGACCCGCTTCAGTGGTTCAATTCTCGGATTCGGCATCGGTTCCTCCCTTGCGCAGACGATAGCAGCGTTCTCTGCGCGTTGTCTACGCAGTTTGACGCGTGGTAACCTCAACAGACGGTTCGTCGTGCCTCGCAGCCACGCCTCAGGGTATGCGGAAGGTCATCCAGCTGCCGATCTTTTTGTCGCGAGTGACTCATGGGAACAACCGGTCTCGTTTACGATCCTCGCTATCTTGCGCATGATATGGGCTCCGGCCATCCGGAATCGCCCAACCGGCTGCGTGCGATCATGCAGCGGTTGGAGCAGAGCGGATTGGCGGCCAAACTGACGAGGATCGAACCGCGCAAAGCCGAGGACGAGTGGGTAACCTTGGTGCACACCCCAGGCTACGTCGCGCGCCTCGCGCAGGAGGCCCCACGCAGTGGGCGGGTGTCGCTGGATGCGGATACCTCCATGTCTCCCGGCTCCTTGACGGCTGCCTATCTGGCCGCCGGTGGGGCACTGGCTGGAGTGGATGCGATTCTGGCCGGTCAGGTGGAGCATGTTTTTTGTGCGGTGCGTCCACCAGGACACCATGCCGAAGCCGGGCGGGCCATGGGCTTCTGCCTCTTCAATAACGTCGCGATCGCCGCACGATACGTGCAACAGCGCTACGGTCTGCAACGCGTCCTGATCGTCGATTGGGATGTGCATCACGGCAACGGGACGCAGCATAGTTTTGACACCGATCCGTCCGTCCTGTTTTTTAGTACCCACCAGTATCCGCACTACCCCGGAACCGGTCGCGCGACCGAGTGCGGCAGCGGCGCGGGCGACGGGTTCACGATCAATGTGCCGATGGAAGCGGGTGAAGGCGACGACGACTATCGGGCGGTGTTTCAGAAAGTCCTGGTCCCGGCCGCCGACGCGTTCAAACCGGAGTTCGTCATCGTGTCCGCCGGATTCGATGCGCATCGGGATGATCCTCTGGCGAGCATGGGCCTGACGGAGGACGGATATGCAGAACTGACCGCTATCGTGGCCGGCATTGCCAGGCAGCATTGTCGGGGGCGCCTGCTGTCCTCGCTGGAAGGGGGGTACAATCTCACGGCTCTGGCTGCGTCGGTGGAGCGGCATGTCCAGGTGCTGGTGGAGTCATGACAGGCTGGGTGAAATGGCTGTTGGGCGCGGCGCTCCTCGCCGGACTGGTCTACCTCTATTACACGGAGGTCAAGCCCGTGGTGATTTTCGGGCTTCGGCCGGAATATGCGCATGCGATCCCGTTTCAGAAGATTCCGGAAGGACTGACCAGCCTGAAGGCCGATTCTTGCGGGCAGTGCCACCGCGAGATTTATGACGAGTGGAAAACCAGCATCCATGCCCACGCCTATGAGGATCCATTCTTTCAGGCATACTGGAAGAAAGATAAACACATTTGGGTCTGCCTGAATTGCCATACGCCGCTGGAAAACCAGCAGCCGACGCTGGTGAAAGAGATCCCGCGCGGACGTGTTGAGAAGGCGGCGCAGGAGCCGAATCCTCACTTCGATGCGGCGTTGCAAAAGGAATCGATCACGTGCGCGGCGTGTCACGTGCGTGACGGAGTGATTCTCGGCCCGTTCGACGATTCGGCTGCCCCGCACCCGACGAAATTCGATCCGAGCTTCCGCACGGCGCAATTTTGCTCACGTTGCCACAATGTCGTCTCGGGGCCGGCGCAGTTTTACAATGTGGGACCGTGCGGGACCTATGCCGAATACGAAGGCAAATACTTCATGCAGGAGCGGGGCTTCATCTGCCAAAGCTGCCACATGCCGGAAGTCGACCGTCCTGTAGCGGAGAACGGGCCGATCAGGCGCGGCCGCCGGCATTTATGGCGGGGCGGGCACGATCCAGACATGGTGAAACGTGCCGTGGCGATACAGGTCAAGGTCGATCCCCCCGCGCCGAAGCCGGGTGAGCCGATGAAGGTTGCCTTGACGCTTACCAATGCCGGCGCCGGGCATAAAATCCCCACCGGTGACCCTGACCGCCACTTCACGGTCGAGTTCGCCGTGAAGGATGGGCAGCAGCAGGTCCTGGCTGAAACACGTCATACCATGGGGCGCTGGATTATGTGGCAACCGGCCATCGTGGAGTTGTACGATAACCGCCTGCTCCCGCTGGCCAGCCGGGAGTATGCGTTTAAGTATCGAATGCCGGAGGCCTCGAAGGGGTTGACGTTACAGGCCCGTGTTCGGTACCACATCTTGACGGACGGGCAGCACGATATGCTGAAGGCCAAGTATGGGCTGATGGCGGATGATCCCTACTCCTTCACCGTGTACGAACGGGAAGTGCCGTTGAATGGAGCGCTTGCGTCCGCGTTCGCCGACCCGTTGCCCGAGCCGCCGCCGATGGCCTGTGCCAATCCAGCTGTCCCGCAAGGGTAAGTTAGAGGAGGCGCACTAATCATGCTGGGAGTTATCGTCTTCGGTCTCCTGAGCCTCTTCCTTGGATGTGCTACTTCCCCTCCGCCAGATCCGACAGAACAAGAGATGTTGCAGGCCGACATCGGTCCTCGGATCTCTCTAGAGGATGCTCAATCGCAAGCGAAGGCATTCTTGAAAAGGCGGTTCAAAGATCCAGAACCGACCGAGATAGGTTGGGGACCAATCCACGATCATAGCTGGCTCCGTGGAGAACGAAAGATTGAGTTTGGATATATGTTACCGGTTGCGGTCATCTCAGCGAATGAACGCTATGACGGGTATTTCGGGTTTCAATTCTTTTTCATTCAAGGAACGCTGAAAGGTGTCGTAGCGTTTTTAGACCCGGACTCGCACGATCAGCATAATTACGTCGCTCCTAGGAAGAAAAGGATCTATTGAGGAATGCCGTCCGTATAGCAGAGTTGAAGGTCGAGCGAGATCAGTAGTGTGAATGGGCAGGAAAGGGTCCGGTTATGGAAAACTCAGGGCTCTACCGGAGCGGTCTCTCATGTGATTCCTTCACCTGCCAAGCTATCACGTAGGCAGAGTCTTTTCGTCTTCTCCGAGGAAAAGAACATCCCGTTCTTGTAAAAGCGGTGTCGCTTCGCGGACCAAGGAATCTCCTTCAGAACGAGGAAGCGCACTGAGCGCCGACTGGACCGCTTCCAAATTGCCGAAAAAGCCTACACGTCTTAAGTTCTTATTATACTCCAACGCCCAAGACCAACACGGTAGCTCAGGATGCTCGCGAATCACTACCGTAAAGAATCCTTCAGCCTTTATTCACCGTAGCCACAGCCCCCAGTTAGCAACATTCTTCGTGAAGGCCGCGAGTCTAGAATTGCCCCAGTCACAGCGGGCGGCTAGCGTACAGGACAATAGGAAGAACCAACCGCAGTCCAGTTGTGTTCATTGGTGAGGGTTCGGTAAGCTGTTGGCCGGGTTAATCACTCACCGAGGATACGCGATGCAACATCCATTACTCATCGATTGTGAAACGCTTCAAACACGGTTAGGCCAGCCCGGCCTCGTCATTCTCGATGTACGAGGCCGCTCAACGTATGAATTCGGGGGTCATATTCCTGGTGCCGTGCATTCGACGTGGCATGAATATAGCGACCCTGAAGCGGTCGCGAAGGGACTCTTGGATCCGAATCTGAAACGCATTGAGGCGCGGCTGCAGGCGCTCGGCATCAACCAGGAGAGCGAAGTCGTCATCTATTCCAATCCATTTGATAACTGGGGCGACGAAGGCCGCATGTTCTGGATGCTGGAGTATCTGGGGCACAAGAATCTCAAGGTGCTGGACGGTGGATGGGTGAAATGGATTCATGAGCGCCGCCCGTTCGAGCATGGTGCAGTGCGCCCCAAGCCAGGCAACTTCACTGTGTCGCCCATCGACTCGGCCATCATTCTCAAGGATGAGCTCAAGGCGATCGTGCGCAAGCCGCAGCCGACGACCACCATTGTGGATGCCCGGAGCCTGGAAGAATTTCTGGGCAAGGAAGTGTCTGGCATTCCGCGTCCCGGTCACATACCCGGCGCGGTCCACGTAGCGTGGAGCGGATTCCTGAATCCGGATGCCACGGTGAAGGATCTGGCGGCAATCACAGCCCAATTGGATCTCAAGGGGCTGAATCCGAAACAGGAGACCGTGTGTTATTGCACCGGCGGAGTGCGTTCGGGCTGGCTCTACTTCGTGTTGCGCCTAGCCGGTTATGCGCGCCTGCGTAACTACCCCGGTTCTTGGTGGGAGTGGAGTCGGGATTTTGCCTGTCCGGTTGAGAAAGATTTGCTCGCGCTGCAAAAGTTGCTCGGCCTGTCGGAATCGCAGGTCCCGACCGGGATGCGTCCGTCTTGACAGGATAACGAGCCCTCTTTATGCTGAAATTGTGCGATGGTGGCATTATGCGGTGCACATACTTACAGAGGAGGCGGTTCATGCAGACTGCGAAATGGCGGGGAGTCGTGGTGGCCGGAGTCATGATGGCGCTTGTCGGCGCGCCGATGGTGTCCAGCGTGGCCTTCGCGGCAGGAAATAAGCATCAGGCTGAAGCTGTCGAGCATGCCAAGGAAGCGGTCGCGCACGGGAAGCAGGGGCATGCGGACGCACTGGTGAAGCATGCGGAAGCGGCGTTGAAGCATGCCGAAGGCGCGATGGCTGAGACGAAGAACCCTCATGTGGGTGAAGCCATCAAGGGGCTGAAGGACGGGATCGAGCACGGCAAGGCGGGCCATGCGGATGTGGCGACCAAAGCAGTGGAAAACGCCCTTCCCCACTTGTCTGAGGGAATGTAAGCGGTTCTTGCGCGTCCGAGACCGGTAGGATAAAACGGGCAGGGGCATCCCTGCCCGTTTTTGTTTGTGCGGAAAGGCGACCCCCATGCGGATTGGCTACCTTCAGTTTGATCCGACGTTCGGCGAAGTGGTTCGCAATCTCGATGTGGTGACGGCTCACCTCGAGCAAGTCGAGGCCGACCTGATCGTCTTGCCGGAACTGTTCGCCACCGGCTACCAGTTCGTCTCACAGGCGGAGGTGATGGATCTGGCCGAGCCGGTACCTGATGGCCGGACGACGCGACGGCTTGCGGACATTGCCGCTCGTCGCGGGATGACGATTGTGGCGGGAGTGGCGGAACGCGACGGCGCACGCTGCTTTAATTCAGCCGTAGTGGTCGGGCCAAAGGGAGTGATCGGTTGTTATCGGAAGACGCATCTCTTCTTTGAGGAAACCCTATTCTTTACTCCCGGTGACAGCGGGTTCCGAGTGTGGGACATTGGTCCGGCCAAGGTCGGCGTCATGATCTGTTTTGACTGGTACTATCCGGAGTCAGCCCGCACCCTCGCGTTGCAAGGCGCGGAGATCATCGCGCACCCGTCGAACCTGGTGTTGCCGAATTGCCCGGATTCCATGGTGACTCGGTGTTTGGAGAATCGTGTGTTCAGCGTCACGGCCAATCGGATCGGCCTCGAGGCACGCGGCGGGAAAGATCCGCTGACGTTTATCGGGCTGAGCGAAGTCGTGAGCCCGCGCGGCCGTATTCTGCACCGGGCCCCCCGGGAGTGTGAGGAACTGGCGCTTGTCGACATCGACCCGGCGGAAGCCCGGATCAAGGCGTTGAACGCCTATAACGACCTGTTGCGTGACCGCCGGCCCTCATTGTACGAGGCATGACGGCAGGTCCTCTCCATTTTCATGACTCAACTTGCGTCGCTCGAACCCTCACGGTAGGATGACTCATGACCACTCCACTGGCTAAAGGCATTTTGCTCGTCGCCGCGCCGGCACTGAGCGATCCCAATTTCAGGCAGGCGGTCGTGCTGCTCTGTGAGCATGGACCTGAAGGTGCCTTAGGCGTGATCGTGAACAGGCCGACCGCGATGTCCATCTCCGAGGCGTTGCCGCAGGTGCCGATTCTCGAAGGACAGCCGCATGTGCTCTATTCCGGAGGCCCCGTGCAAACCAATCAGGTCATGATGCTGTATCGCATCAACGACACACCCGAAAATTCGCACCAGGTTTTCGATGGCGTCTGTCTCGGCGGCGATTTGGAGATCATGGAACGGATTCTGATGGAACAACCGGGCAAGGAGTCGTTTCGAGCCTACCTCGGCTATTCAGGATGGGGACCGGGCCAGCTTGAGACGGAGATGCAGAGTGGTTCGTGGATTACGTTGCCTGCCGACCCGTCGATCGTGTTCGACAAAGATCCGACTCGCATCTGGCCAGAAATCTTCGTGGGCCTCGAGGAACCTTCCCAGCACTACGCGGACATGCCGTTCGATCCGTCCAGCAACTAGAATACGAGCGTAGAGCGGATCGCATAACGCATATGGTTCGGAGGCGGAATGTCCGTTCCTTCCGTGCCGTGCGCCATCAGCGATAAGCCATTAGCTCTGCAGCACCTTTGCTAGAAATCTCCCCGTGTGCGACTGGGCCACCTTCGCCACCTGTTCCGGCCGTCCTTCTGCGACGATCTGTCCTCCCGCCACGCCGCCCTCAGGCCCCAGATCGATGACCCAATCGGCCGTCTTGATGACATCCAGATTGTGTTCCACGACCACCAGCGTGTTCCCTGCATCTACCAGTTTGTGCAGCACGGCGAGCAATTTCTTGATGTCATCCAGATGCAGGCCCGTTGTCGGTTCATCGAGGATGTAGAGCAGATTGTGCGCGGAGGGATCCTTGAGTTCGGCGGCGATTTTCAGCCGTTGCGCTTCTCCTCCGGAAAGCGTATTGGCGGCTTGTCCGATCCGGAGATAGCCCAATCCGATCGAAGACAGCAGATAGAGCTTCTCCGTGAGTTTGGGGGAGCCGGAGAAAAACGCCTGTGCGTCGGACACCGTGAGGTTCAGCACATCGTGGATGGTCTTGCCGCGATATTTGACGGCAAGAATCTCCGGCTTAAAGCGTCGACCGCTGCACTCTTCGCAGGTCGCGTAAATATCCTCGAAGAAGTACATCTCCAGCTTTTCGTAGCCGTTCCCTTCGCAGCGTTCGCAACGGCCGCCGGCCGCGTTGAACGAGAAATGCCCGGGGGTGAGGCCCTGCCGCAGGGCATCTCGTTCAGCGGCGAACAATTGACGGATTTCATCGAAGGCTTTGAGATAGGTGATCGGGTTGGAGCGGGGAGTTCTGCCGATCGGCTGCTGGTCGATGAGGCGCACGCCGTTCAGGTGTTCCAGGCCTTTGATCGCTTGGAATTTTCCCATCGGGAGCGATTCGATTCGGAAGGCTCGGGCGGCGGCGCGATACAGGGTCTCCTCGATGAGCGTGCTTTTGCCGGAGCCCGACACGCCGGTGATGCAAACCAGCATGTGAAGGGGGATCCTGACCAGCAGGTTCTTGAGATTGTGTTCGGCTGCGCCGGCGATACTGAGCACTGTGCCGTTGCCGGACCGGCGGGTCTTCGGCAGCGGGATGCGATCGTCGCCGCGCAGGTAACGGGCGGTGAGAGCGGACCGGTCGGCGAGAAATTGTGCACGTGGCGCCGCGCAGACAACCTGGCCACCTTGCTCTCCGGAGGCTGGGCCCATTTCGACGATATGGTCGGCGGCCTGAATCATGAGCGGGTCATGTTCCACGACCACGACGGTATTGCCCTGGTCGGCCAAGTCGCGCAGGATGCCGGCCAGGGTGTCGGTATCGCGCGCATGGAGCCCGATCGTGGGTTCGTCCAACACGTACAAGGTGCCGACGAGACGGGACCCGAGTTGATTGGCCAAGGCGATGCGCTGCGCTTCCCCGCCAGACAGGGTTTTGGTCTGCCGGGAGAGCGTCAAGTAGCCGAGCCCCACACGCAGCAGGAAGTTCAGCTTGTTCTCCAGTTGGCGCAGGATGTCCTTAGCCACTTCGGCATCGAATGCCGGCAGGGCCAGGCGGGCAAACCATGCCGCCGCGGCTTCGATGGTCAACTCGTTGAGCTGGACGAAGTCGTGCCCGGTCACCATCACAAACCGCACGGCCGGTTTGAGTCGACTGCCCTGGCATGTGGGGCAGACGGCGGGGCTGCGGTAGCGGCTCAACAGCACACGCACGTGGAGTTTGTAGCGTTTGGTTTCCAGATAGTCGAAATATTGCCGGATGCCCTCCACCTGTTCGCTGCCTTCCCAAATGAGCTGTTGGACCTTAGGGGATAGATCCTGAAACGGCGTCGTGAGATCGACATCCATCCTTTTCATGGCGAGCAACAGCTGTTGTTGCCACCAGTCCGACCCCGGTTTGCTCCAGGGTTCGATGGCACCACCGGCCAGTGACTTGCTGCGATCGGGGATGACGAGGTCCCGGTCATACCTGAGGATATTGCCGAAGCCCTTGCATTCGGGGCACGCCCCAAGGGGATGGTTGAAGGAAAATAACAGAGGACGCAGGGGCTCGAAGCCTCGCCCACAGCCCTGGCAACGAAAATGGGTGCTATATGTGCGCAATCCCTGACCGATGACGTCGACGTGGCAGAGACCCTCTGCCTCCTGAAAGGCGACCTCGATGGCCTCGATGAGGCGATGGCGGTTGTCCGGTCTCAGCACCAGGCGATCCACGATGACGTGAATCCCGGACGTGCGCGTCTCAGGGAGGGACGTCTGGTCATGGAGGTCCACGATCTCGTCGCCGCAACGCAACCGGGTGAAGCCGCGTTTCATGAGCGCGTCCATCAACGACCGGTCGTGGCCGGGCCCCAGGTCTTTGACGGGGAACAGCACCATGGCCCTCGCGTCAGGGAATTGCGCGAGCAACTCCTCCGCCAGGGAGCCGGGATGATAACCGCGAGCTTCCTGGCGGCAGTCGGGGCATACGGGTTTGCCGATTTTGGCGAACAGGAGCCGCAAGAGATCGGCGAGTTCAGTGGCGGTGCCGACGGTGGAGCGAGCGGTGCGAATGGGATTCTTTTGCTCGATGGCAATCGCCGGGCGAATGTTGAGCAGGCGGTCGACGTCGGGGCGGTTCACCTTGTCGAGAAACATGCGCGCATAGGTCGAGAGGGACTCGACATAACGCCACTGTCCTTCGGCGAACAGGGTGTCGAAGGCCAGGGACGATTTGCCAGACCCTGAGAGGCCCGTGATGGCCGTCACCTTGTTGTGCGGAATGCGGAGCGAGATGTTCTTGAGGTTGTTCTGACGTGCCCCTTCGATGATCAGTTCGTCGGCTGGTCGATTCGGGGGGGTACGGGGTGCCACGCTGGAGCGCTCCTCTCGAAGAATGACCGACCATCGTAACAAGTGCAGGGGGCTACCGCAACGATGTGCCTGCGCCATGTGTCAGGCTACCTGTGATCCTCCGCCGGGTCTTCGTATAATGGCCGCCTCAGAGGGGAGGGACATATGTTCGATCGCGATGCCTATCTTATCCGTATCGAGTATCAAGGGCCGGCGACTCCGTCCGTGGAGGCCCTGCGGGGGTTACATCGAGCCCATGTGATGACCGTGCCGTTTGAAAATCTAAATATTCATCTTGGCCGGCCCGTCTCGCTGGACCCCTCCGACCTGTTTCGGAAGATTGTTGTCGAGCGACGGGGTGGATACTGTTTCGAGCTCAATGGCCTGTTTGCGCTCTTGTTGGAAGATATAGGCTTTACCGTCACCAGGCTCGCGGCTCGGGTGTTGTATGGTACGGAAGGGATGCGGCCACGGAGTCATCAGTTGCTGCTGGTTCATCTGGGGGAGGAGCGCTGGCTTGCGGACGTCGGGTTCGGAGGGCAGGGATTACGTGAGCCGTTCCCTTTCATGGCTGGTCTGGAGCAACGGCAAGGACCGGATCAATTCAGGCTCGCGACAGACGAACGGAAAGAGTCTGTGCTGCAATGGCACATGGAGGAAACCTGGGTCGATCTCTATTCTTTTGCGCTCGATCCTTGGTTGCCAGTGGACTACAGCTTCGCAAACTATTACCACTCGCACTCACCGGACTCTCTCTTCACGCAACAGCGCATCTGCACGATGCCGACGCCTGAGGGGCGGACGTCACTCATCGACAACGTGCTGAAGGTGCGAGGACGAGACGGCAAGCAGGAACGTCATGTCGCCGGTGAGGAGTACAAACAGCTGCTGCAGCAGCATTTCGGATTGATCATTCACGAGCACGTGAAGTGTTGACGGACTACCTATCAGAACTCACCGGCCGTATATGGGCCCTTGACTCTGGACCCCGTAGTCGCAGATCGTTTCATACACACCATTCGACCTGGTCTGATAGGTCGAGCAACGCCCGCCGTTGTCATCCGAGGAATGACCGATCGGAGTGCGCATCGGTTGTAAGAGGGAGCATCCACTCATCGAGCCGAGCAGGCCGAGCACCATGATGGAACGGATCATCACCGTGCGCCTGCGTGCATGTTCCGGTCCCTCCTGCCTTGATTTCATTCGGCCATTATTCAAAAATCCACCGCATCGAGGCAAGGCTGCCCCCTGCTGGGTTTGGATGTCGAAGGAACCCCAAGCGCGCGGTGCCAGTGCCGAGAAAGATCATGCGTGCCTACTGCGACGCTCAGCAGGGGTGTATCACTAAGCGGCGTCTCGGTTCGCTGGCACCTTGGGTATCTTTTTGAGCATCAATTCTACCCCCTTCGACCTGCGGAAGGATCGCGTGAGCAAGGATGAGCTGAGAACTATCCAGCGTGACTGGAGTTAGGAGGGAGACAGCTATCGCCCATTCCGCAGCCGCTGATACGCGCCAAGTCTCCGGTGATTTTCGTTGTGCGGGAGAAGGCGATGTGGTTCGGCCAAGAAATGGTGCCAGGAACGATGTTCTGACTGTGTTCGCGACGCAGTTGTTTGAGGATGGTGACGACATTCGCATGGTGCACAAGGTATGGGGCCCTATCGATGGGCAGATTAGGATGTCCGGGTCCTGGTCGATGAGCTGATCCAGGAGGTGAGTCACTCCCAGCCACCTTACTAGGTCGGTCTGCGGAGCATGCGACGGGGGTCATGCCGGGCAGGCGATCGTCCTGCCCTGAGTCTGTCGCGGCGTTGGGCTCGCTAGTTGTGCCCGCCCTTTTCCAGCCGGACTGTTTGCGCTGACCAGTCGAGCCTTCCTACCGGCACATTGCGGCCATCGACGGCTTCGATGCGGATCGTGATGGTCGGTCGCGTAACAAGGCGATCGGCCAACGCACTGAGGGGGCGCGTCACATCGATCAGCAGGGTCGGCAGGCGTCGTGGAGCCGATCCTACCGACCGATCCCCCACGATGCCCGCCGAGCCCAATATGACAGGCTCCGCTCCTTCGATGATCGCAGCCGCTCGCAGTTTGAACGGTTGTCCCCCTGCGACGGTCACCCCCTTCAGCACCAATCGAACGTGGGAGGCCTGTTGCCACCCGGTCGGCAAGTCGACGGAAAACCGGTGCGGTCCTTCCTCCGCCTGAACTGTCAGCGCGGCCAGGATCATGACGCTCGTGAGCCAGGAGATGAGTCCCATGGTTACCGTTCCTCGCGTTCCACCTCTGCGAGGGACAGCGAGACGTCCTTCGCCTGTACTGGGATAACTTTTCTGGCCTCAGGTTTGACTCCGCGCTCAACCAGGGCCAGCCGCACCGGGCCGAGGTTCCCGCTCAGCGCTTCGAGTTTGGCGGTGGAGAGCCTGACGGCGATGTTTCGTGCGTTCTTGGAGATATGCCGCCGCTCCCGATCGTTCAATACGACCGGCACGGTACCGAGATAGCCCTTGCTGCCTGGTCCTTCATCGGCTTTCGCCGCTTCAGGGGTCGCATAGAGTCGATACACCGCACTCTTTTCCATGGGAACGGCGAGGTCGTTCAGGTGCAGTCTCGCACGACCTCCCTGCTCGACAACGTTCATCATCTTAGCACGCGTCTGTCCGGCAAACTTCAGGGTGCGGCTGACGCGCCAGTCGGTCTTGATGGGGAACCAATCGAGGAGGCAGGGAAGCTGCTCCAAGAACTTCGACGGGCCATAGGTGTAGCGCAATTGGGTGTCGTGGGTTAGGACCTGCGAGGCTTTGATCGACCGCCACACTTTGTTTTCGTCGAAGAAATTCCATGTCAGGTTCAAGAAGGCCGTTGCCGTCGGGTTCGTGTGGATGGACGAGGCCTTGTTCCAGTCCGACCACATCTTGTCCACGTTGGCATGATGCGCGTAGAAGACGGGATCTTTCCCGGCTGAATCGAAGAATCCCATGTCGCCGCCGACATCCACGTGGACCGCGCCGTGGGGTGTTCCCTCCGGGATGCCGCTACCGCTCGCCGTGCCGCCGAACTCCGTAAAGGTGTCCGCCGTGAGGGCGGCCTCCATCACGTCTTCCCCGACATCTTCTTCCGGGACTTCTTCCGTCGGGTCCATGCTTCTGGTGCCGTTCCAAAGTGGATTGCTATTGTCGTTCGGATCGGTGTAGGCGCCAGGGAGCTTGCGGTGACTTGGGGTGTCCCAGTCCCAGTAGGGGAGGCGGAAATTCATGTCGCCGATCAGCTTCCCGAGAATGCGCTCATGGAAGTACAGATAGGCGCGGTGCCAGGCGAAAAATTGCCAGCTGAAATGGACCTGAGTGCCGACGCCGCAGTACCAGCAATGGACGTTGGCCTGGCGCAGGAATCCGCGTGGATCATTCGGGTCGCTGCTGTCGAGAGCGCGCATGGCCTTGTAGGCATCCTTGAGTTGTGTGATCTCTGCTGCACTCAAGGTGCTGGCGGGGCGGCGCGGGAGGATCATTCGACAGTCCTTACGCCAGGATTTCGGTGTCCCGGGATTTCCCGGGGGCTCGCACACGGCCAGCACCGATTCCGGCAACGCGAGGCCGCCGAACAGGCCAGTGCTCAGCGCCCCGACACCTAATCCCATCCGTTGAAGGAATGACCTCCGCGACGGCATGGTCGCCCACATGCGGTCGTCCAGATTCGACATGACCTACCTCCTTGTATATGGCGTCGTCTAGGAAGGCTCCGCGCCATCTCGATTGCGACGCCATGGTTGGATGGGATGCTGATTCATCAATAACCATGCCATAACAGAATGATGCATCTGATACTCAGATCGTTGGGTGTTGCGTGAAATGCCTCCCTGTCGATCCCGTAGGGTTCGTATCCGATGCGATACGGTGGCAGCTGGATGGATACAGGCCGTGGTGAAATGTTTTCAACCAACACAACTGATCGTCGCGAACGAATCGCAGAGCGGTGTTCGTTCTCTTTGCCAGAGTCTCTCGAGTTTATGGATCTGGTCTAGTCGGAAACCATTATGTGGTCTTAAGTGGCGAGGACGGACTGCCGTCTGCATTTCAGCTCTTTGGCGATGGCCCGGCAGGTTCTGAATCTTGAGGTAGGTTAATTCCGACTCATGTCGGATTCTCTCTCAGCGGAAAAAGGGGAAGGCTGAATCTTAATTCGGGCTGGATTGACCGCTTGCTTGGGTTCCACATTCGAACGGGTAAAGTCCGCTGACAAAGGAATCGTTCACTGAAATTGGGGAGTTACATCGACGGAGTTGGCTTTGTAGCGTGTTCATTATAGCCCTTTATGCCCCGGCTTTGACGATGGTCGATGAGACGCGGCGGAAGTCGTCGAGGTGAGTGGTGATACGGAATTTCACCATGCGTTGGAGCCGGCCGGCCAGCTGTGGCAAGAAGGATGAGGCATTGTTAGCCATAGATGAGCCCGCGTTCTTTGATGTCTTGCAGGAGATCCCGCCGCTCTTCGTTGAGCCTGGCATAGTCGGAGTAGGCATACATCTCGAACTCAGTACGGGCCTGGTCGTCATGACTTTTCAGGCATCGACCGGTACTAATAATCTGCGCGCGCATGACCGTCGTTGTACTCCTCAGATCCAGGAGGTCCACATTACGGCCCAGTCGTATGGCGAGTTCCTGTGCCAGATGAAAGAGCCGCTCAGCCGACATCGGTGTGCGCGCCAGCCGGGATGACCTGTCGAAAAGGTCGCATTGTGGGGCGACGTCTACCGCGCCAGGAATTTCACCAGCGCGACGCAAACCATGTAGAGGGCGAGTGAGCCGGCCATGGAGAGCCAAAAACCGATCCGTTCGACCCCATAGATCATGCAGCCGACATACACCAGCCAGGGGGGCACAAACCACAGGAGATTTTTGGCGTAGGTGACGAGATGGTCGTTGCCGCTGTTCAGGTAAATCAGCACGAATGTTGCGCCGGTCATTGCCGGGAAGGTGCTGGCGAAGGCGGCGAGAAATGACCGGCCTTGCGACCCGAGGTATGTCGAGATGCTGACGATTGTGCCGCCCAACAGGAAGTACAGTGCGTACTTCGCCCATTCACCCATCCGCCGCCTCCTTCACTCTTCGCGGAACGTGTTTCGCGCCTCCGCCTCGATCTCATGCCCCAGCCCGGTATAGCGTGGCGAAAAATGGAACACGACTAATTCGCGCACGCCCGCTTTCTTCGCCATGATGCCGGCCTGCCTGGCCGTGAGGTGGTACCGGTCCCGGGCTTTGTCCGCATCCCGATCCAGATAGGGGGCCTCACAGTAAAAGATGTCGGCCCCTCGCGCAAGCTCCACAATCTTCCGTTCGTTGTCTTCGTCGTAGCGAGCATCCACGACATAAACGATTTTCTGGCCACGCGTGATGGTGACGAAGCGTTCGCGGATCTCACCCAGAACAAACTCACGTTCTTCCCGGTGGTGCTCATGGTAGAGCGTGGCGATGAATCGAAAGTCGTCGGGCCGGCCTTGCCACAAATACTGTTTCACGTCCTTCAGCCAATAGCCTACCGGAAGCCCCGCTGCATGCAATCGCTCCTTGTTGACGTTGACATGAAACTGCTCCTGCAGCGCATAGGCGAATGAAGGGATGCGGTGATTGAGCGCGGTCGCCTGCACGGTGAACATGGGATCACGGAGTACGATGAAGGACCCGTCGGTCAGGCCCGGAGCCAAGGCTGTATCCGGTTCATCCTGGCGTTGAAATCCATTCGTGGCGTGAAAGGTTGCTGCCCGGATTTCGTCCGAGCGGAATTCTTGCACGGTGATGGAGAGGGGGTATCCATCCACGAGGTTCCAGGTGTAGCCGTGCAATTTGCCTTCAACATTGGCAATCAGGCCCGGTGGCCCATACAGTCGCAAGGTTTTGCCGCGGCCGAGGGCGACGCGCAGCAGGGCATCGAATCCGATGAAGTGATCCATGTGCGTATGGGAGATGAAGATGTCGTTGGCCCGAAGAAGACGCGTGGGGCCCAATGCGTGATTGTCACCAAGATCGAACAGGAACGCGCGCTTCGACCAGCGCACTTCGACAAACAGACCGGGGTCGCCGAAGACATCATTCACGAGGATGCTGGAGAAGGAAGGATTCATGGGTGCACCGGTTCGACCGTTACCCCAGCACTATGCGCATGACGCCGTACAACACGATGACCTCCACGGCATGCGCGACGATGGTGACAGACACGTTCCTGAAGGCAACCCATAAGGTTCCCCACACGAGACCGTCCCACACGGCGATCCAATGAAGATGTTGGAAGGTTGCCACCAGGAACGGATCGAACGCAAACAGTAGGGCGCTCACCGGCACAGCGATGGAGGCAGGAAGCCCCAGGGCCAGCAGCCGGCCCAAGAAAAATCCACGAAAGTTCAACTCGACGAAGGTCGCGATGAAGAGGATGAACCACGGCACCATGACGAAGAGGGGAATTTGAGCATGGGGCGTGTGGGCGAGAAATCGATAATCTCCTCCAAGCAGAGGAACCAGGTAGAGGATCACGAGGAGATTGAGCGTGCCGAGTACCAGCCCGGTAGGTATGCCCCAGCGGAGGCCTTGCGGAACGAGACTGCCGGTGAGTCCAAGCCGCCGGGCGGAGGAATGGTTGATGCGGCTCCAGGTGAGGAGGGCGGCATAGGCACAGAATTGAGGAAGGAACTGATAGAGGGGCAGTTGCCGAAGTTCGAGCGGAGAGGCGTAATACAGGAACGTGGCGGTGAGGGGGAGCAGCGCCAGGGCTGCCCCCCGTTCCTCGGTCTGTGTGGTACGGCTCGCGGACGCAACCCCAGACCCGGTCATCGGCTTGCTATTCGACGCGCAGGTTATAGCGCTCGAGCGTCGTGGCTTTATTCCGGGCCAGGTTCGACAGCGACTTGTTGTAGTCCACGGTGGCCCGCAGTTCATTGCCCTGTGCGGTGGCCAGGTCCCTCTGGAAGTCGAGCACGAAGCGCGTGGTGCTGAGTCCGACCTTCAGCCGCTCCTGTTCGGCCTGCAACTGCTTTTCGGCCATGATACGGGCCGAGCGCGTCGTTTCGATCCGTTTGAAGTCGGTGTGTACGCGGCGAACGGCTTCGCGGACTCCGACGATCACCTGTTGACGGACGCTTTGGAGCGACGACTGCGCATTGCGTGATTCCAGCTGACGCTTGTTATAGGTGCTGTAGGCGGAGCGGTTGCCGAGGGGATAGCTGAGGACGAGTCCGGCGCCGTAGTTGTAGAAATCTCCGCCGAAATTTCGTCTCGTCGCGTCGCCATAGTCGGCGCCGAGGCCCGAGAGCCCCATCGTGCCTTGCACCGACAGCGTGGGCAGGAGCTGATTCTTGGCGAACTTCACGTTGAGTTCGCTGGTCTCCACGTTTTTCCCGGCTTGGAGGATCTCCGGACGGCGGTCCATGGCGATATCGATGGCTTCCTGAAGGCTAATCGCTTCCAGCGAGGTGGTCGGGGGATCGGTCGGCATGAGGCGCAGGTCCTGCCGCAGTTCTTCTTCCGCCGGATTCAAGAGCCGGCGCAGTTGGTCTTCCTGGTCGCGGATGGATTTTTCGGCGACGAGAATCTGTTCGACGCGTGAGGCCACGGCTGCTTCTGCCTGCAGGACGTCGACGATCGACATGACGCCGGCTTTAGCCTTTGCGCGGTTGCTGGCCAGGAGTTCTTCCGCGGCTTTGAGCGCCGCCTGGGCCACCTTGAGGTTCTCATTGGCAAACACCATTTCCCAAAACGTTTGCTCGACGGAAGCGATGACTGTTAGGACGCGATCGAGGAACACGTGCTGCTCGACCGTGGCGTTGTTTTGGGCGATCGTGATGAAGGTCCTGTTGATGTCGGTGCCGAAGTTTTTCAGGAGCGGCTGCGTGACCGTGAGAGCGAGTCCCCCCGTCCAAGCCGGGTTGAAGAGAAACGTGTTGGGCCCGCTCACATAGCTGCGTTGTGGGCTGTAGTTGAGATCATAATTGGCGCCGGTCGAAAGATTTTGCGTGATGTCGGCGGTCACGGTGGACGTGTTCTGGTCAAACTTGGTGATGTCCTGCAGGTTCGCACCGGTGAAACCCAGAATCGGACGGTTGAGGGGCGACACCTGCCGGTTGTATTGGCCGTTGAGGCTCACGGTTGGGTCAAACTTCGCTTGCTCGATAATGATATCGGCCAGTCGGCTCTCCTTGGTCTGTCGACCGATATGGATATCGAGGTTATTCTGCAGCGCCTTCAACACGGCATCTGCCAGCGACATGGCTTCGCGACGTTCGGTGGGGACCGGTTTGGTCACGTCCAGGCTGAATGATGCGCTTGCCGTCCACAGCAGGAGCGCCGTTGCGCTGCCGATGCACAGGCATCCCCGGAGGATTGGATTGGCCATAACAAACTCCTTGCTGCGTGGTCTGGGTTGAGCCATACTGACTGCATACCGATGCTGGCGTGGTACCACAAACGGAGACCAGTGTCCATGCTCGGACGTGTGGAGGGATGTGAGTCGCTGCACTCAACTCATAGGGATTGCGGCCGTGGCGATGCTGTTGTGGAGCTCGCCGGCGGGGGCGCAATCTGTCTCCGGCGTGCGAGGCTTCAACGGGGGAGTCGCTCCGTTATTTAATCTCGCGGGCCCCGGAAATTTGTATGTGGACAACCAGGGGACGCAGGGATTTATCTACAATTTCGGGAATAACTTCGAATCGTATAATTTCAGAAACCCCACAACAGGGCAGGCGTGGAGCGGAGCCATCATGACGCTGGGACCGCAGCTCTCTGTGGGGCTTATTCAGGGGGCGAACCAGGCCGGTTCCCCCGTGGTGTTCCCTCCCGTACCGCGTGATGTCGGGGCGCTCCCGCTGATTCAGTCCGGTCTTCTCGACGACATTCCCTAGCCGCCTATCTCGACCGAAAGCATCGCCCCTGCGTCCGCCGAGCTTCCCCCTCGGCAATGTTCATTGCCGGTTCCATGCGCTGCTCTGGCACCTCACCTCTACATCAGAACAGGTGGTGTGCTGTGGCGGTTTGGTGTGTCGAGGCAAGCCCGTCACAGTCGCTTGCGTTCGATCGGTGAGTTATCAACAGAATCCACAGCCTGCACAGGCATCCTAGAGACGGTGAGCTTTGGAGAAGTGACCGTTAAGGTATTGATATTTCAGCTTGGTATCGGTTTGTAGCTCAGTGATCCTTCAGGTCAAGCTGCGTCGGTATGGCGATTGCTTTGCCCAGCGTGCGTGCGGTCGATCGGGTGCTCCTCTAGACCAGACGACAAAAAGATCGTAGCCATGTCAAAGATGTCAATTGAATCGAATGTGCAGAACGGAAAGAATGCCGACCGTACGGTAGTCGACGCGGAATTGTACCCGTTTCAGAGCGTGCATCTTCGTCGCTCACCGGTCACGATTAGAAGGAGATTGCGCGTATGAGGATTGCCCAGGTATCGCCGCTTTGGGAGAGCGTCCCGCCGAAGTTGTACGGGGGAACAGAACGTATCGTCTCCTACCTGACGGAGGAACTCGTCCGGCAAGGGCACGAAGTGACGCTGTTCGCCAGTGGCGATTCGGTGACGCGGGCAAAGTTGGAAGCGCCCTGCCAGCAGGCCCTTCGACTCAATACCGGCATCTTCAACCGCGAGGCGCCGCTCATTCAGATGATGGAGCAGGTGTTCGCCGCGGCCGACCAGTTCGACCTGATTCACTCTCACCTCGATTTTCTGGCATTTTCCCTTTCCCGCCGTTGCCGTGTGCCCGTCGTGACGACGCTCCATGGCCGCTTGGATTTGCCTGAACTCGTCCCGGTCTTCCGTGATTTTGCCGAATTGCCGCTCGTGTCGATTTCGGATTCTCAGCGCAAGCCTTTACCATGGTGCAATTGGGCGAACACGGTTTATCACGGGTTGCCGCATGACCTGTATAAGTTCCACCCGGAGCCCGGAAAGTACCTTGCGTTCCTGGGACGGGTTTCCCCGGAAAAGTGTCCGGATCAAGCGATCGAACTGGCCAAGCGGGTGGGGATCCCTATGAAGATGGCGGCGAAGGTGGACCCGGCGGACCGCGCCTACTTCGAGCGGGTTGTGGAGCCACTCCTCGACCATCCCTTGATCGAGTTTGTCGGCGAGATCACAGACCGGGAAAAAAGCGATTTTATCGGGAATGCCATCGGATTGATCTGTCCCTACGATTGGCCTGAACCGTTCGGCCTCGTGTTGATTGAGAGCTTGGCCTGTGGTACACCGGTCCTCGCTTACCGCCGGGGTTCGATCCCGGAAATCATCGGTCATGGTGAGACGGGTTTTATCAGCGAGAATCTTGATGAAATGGTGAGCCAGGTGGAGAAGCTCAGGACCATTGACCGGCATCGATGCCGGAAAGTGTTCGATGAGCGATTTACCGCTCAACGCATGACCAACGACTACGTCAAGATCTATCAACAACTCATCGCTGATGCCGCTGCGCTCCCGGGGAAACCGAGGCCGCAGCATGCTTCGAACCTCTAGTCATCGCGATCGCAACCTCGCGGAAGGACCAGCATGGCAGACGAGTCGCAGCCCACTTCTGAATCGAATGCCGCCGGATGGCGGTTGTTAGGAACCCGGGATTTCGGGTGTCTTTGGGCAGGCCAGGTTATCTCCCAGATCGGCGACGGCCTGAACAAGGTCGCGCTGTTGTGGTTCGTCTATGAACTGACCGGATCGGCGCTCAAGATGACCGCCATCGGGCTCCTGCAGACCATCCCGCCGCTGGTGTTTGGTCCGCTCATCGGCGTCTACCTCGATCAACTCCCCAAGAAAACCGTCATGATCGTCGTCGATCTCTTACGAACATTGATGGTCTTATTGATCCCGCTCTTTTATACGTTCGATATGCTCACGCTCGAGCGGTTATATGTCCTGGTGTTCCTTATCTCGATCGTGTCGACCATCTTCGGGCCGGCTCTGGCTTCAGCCGTGCCGCTCATCGTGCAACGTTCCCAACTGACGACCGCGAACGCGTTCATCCAGAGCACGACCAACATCGGGGTGTTGTTGGGACCGGCCATGAGCGGTTTAGGCATCGCACTGATTGGCGCACAGAACGTCCTCTACGTGGATGCCGCGACCTTTTTGGCCTCGGCGTTGTTCCTCTTCCCGATCCGGGTCCGCGAGGTTCGAACCGGGAAGGCGATCGATGTGTTGTCCACTCCCGTGATGCAGGACATGATGGTGGGGTTCCGGTTCGTGTTTTTGCAGCATCGGGTCGTCTTCGCCTTGATGATCACCGCGGTATTGTACAACCTGGCGATCAGCGCTTTCGTGTTCCTGCTGCCGGTGGTTGCCAAGGAATTGCTGCAGGTGGGACCGATGGAGCTGGGTTGGCTGTGGTCGGCTCTCGGAATCGGCATGTTGGCCGCGTCTATTTGGCTGGCCAGAACCCCGCAGGGCACGTTCCAAGATCGGATCGGTAAGGTCGGGCGATCGTTGACCATCGGTGGAGTTGCGGTGTGCACCCTTGGGTTGATCCAGACGCCGGTATTGTTCAGCACGTTCCTGCTGATCGTGATCATCGGTGGAAGTACCTCGCTCTTCTACCCGGTCGTTTGGGCCATGCTTCAGGAAGTCACCCCAGAGCACTTGCTCGGGCGCGTGTTCACCACCTTTAGCGTCGGGAGCATGGCGTCGGCGATGGTCGGCATGGCCGGATTCGGATGGGCTGCCGATGCCTTGGGGCCGGCCGTGAGCCTGATCGGAATCGGACTGCTGTTGTTGGTTACCGCAATGGTCACGGTGCAGGTCAGCCGCCGTGGCCTCATGGTCAGTCCGGCTGTCGCCTAGTCTTTTCCCTCACATCTTCTCCATAGGACATTCGCGGCAGCACTCCCGAGCTGCGCATCAGCGCGCTGCCGCCGCGGGCCTGTTCCACCTCCTGTCAGTGTTGCTTTCTGATTCTCCCTCGCGTATGTCTTTTCTACCCGGGGGAGGTGCCGTGTTTCAGGATAGCGGGAACGTGGGCGCTGGTGACCGACCACGGGGTTTGGGTTCATTTCCACACATGAGGGGCATATGCCTATGCGGATGATGCAGGCCGGTTGTGCGATAGGGGTGTTCACGCTTGCCGTGACATCTGGTTTATGGGGGATGGGCTCTGTCGCGTGGGCGGAGCAGGCCCCGGAGGGGAAACAGGAGACGCCTCCGGCGCCGAAGGCGAAAGATCCCGAAGTGAAGGCGAAAGACCCTGACCCGAAGCCCCGGGAGGCAGATGTCAAATCGAAAGACCCGGAACCCAAACCAACCGAGCAAAAAGCCAAGGATTCCGATGCCAAGGTGAAGGAGACGGAGTCTAAAGGCAAGGACGTGGAGAGTAAGCCCAAAGACGCGGAGCCGAAAGCAAAGGCCAAGGAGTCCGAGCATAAAGCCAAAGAGGCAGAGCAAAAACCAAAAGAGTCCGAAGCCAAACCCAAAGATGCTGAAACGGTTGCGGAGCATCCTTGTCCATCCGTGCCGCACTTGGTGGAGGCCAAACCAGCGGCTGAAGCCCAGGCTCCTGCAAGCGACCCTGCTGCGGGCGATCGTCAGAAGGCGGCCGAGCCGGAAGCCAAGAAGCCGGTGCGTTCGTCGATGGTCACCGCCAAGCTTGCGCTCATGGCGGATCCTCGTCTGTTCCCGTATGACATTGAAGTCGACGCCAAGGATAAAGATCTCGTGCTACTAGGCAAGGTGGGGCAAGAATCGGACAAGCGCGTGGCTACAGATATCGTGCGGTGTCTGGAAGGCGTCCATGCCGTGGAAAATCGTCTCAAGATCGAGGCGGATGCGGCTCATAGTTTGCTTGGGGAACGCGACAAGATCATCACGCAGCTGGTGAAGGAACGGTTTGAGAAAAGCAAAACCTTGCAATCGGTCAAATTCGATGTGAAAACAGAGGACGGCATCGTCAGCCTGACCGGGGCGACGCGTTTCCAAATCATCGTGCTTGAAGCGGCTCAAGCCGCCCGCCAGATTCCAGGTGTGCGCGCGGTGAATACGGATGCGGTGCGACTGGTGGCCGGAGAGTAACGCAAGGGCCGTGAGGCTGGTACGACAGGAGGTTCGACACGCAGTCTGCTGACGCCATAACCACAGCACGCGAAAGCGGAACCGGGCCGGGACGCCCGAACGTGAAGTGGTCGCCGCATCTGTTGACGCGCGACTTTACGCTCGTCTGGTGGGGCCAAATGGTCTCGCAGATCGGCGATGGCGTGTCGAAGCTCGCGCTGCTCTGGTTTGTCTACTCCATTACCGGCTCCCCCCTCAAAACGACGATGATCGGGCTGCTGCAGACCCTCCCGCCCATTTTGTTCGGCCCGTTCATCGGTGTGATCGTCGATCGGGTTCCCAAAAAACTCCTGCTGATCAGTAGCGATCTGATCCGTGCGATCGTCCTGGGTGTGTTGCCCTGCCTCTTGCCGGTGGATTCCTTCAGTATCGAGCGGCTGTATCTTATGGTGTTCGTCCATGCGGTCGCGTCGGCGGTGTTTGGTCCGGCCCTGACGGCAGCGATTCCCTCCTTGGTGTCCCGTCATGAATTCACGGCGGCCAATGCCTTGCTCCAGACCACGACCAGCATCGGCATTATCCTCGGGCCGGCCTTGAGTGGCGTGGGCATTGCGACCATGAGCTCGCAGGAGGTGCTGTGCGTCAATGCGGTGAGCTATGTGATTTCGGCGGCGTGTTTTTTGTTCATCCGTTTCCCGCAGACGGTGACGCAGCCGGGGCGTGACGGCTCCCTCTCCGGCACGTTGAACGAGGTCCTGGAAGGGTTTCATTATGTGCTCCGTCGGCAGCGGGTCATCCTGATGTTGATCGGGGCTGCCTCGATGTATACCTTTGCCACGAGCGCCTTCAGCACTCTGTTCCCGGTATTCGGAAAAAAATTGCTGGACCTTGGGCCGATCGAAGTCGGCTACCTGTGGTCGGCATTCGGCATCGGGCTGCTGCTGGTTTCGCTGGGCCTCGTGTCCTTGTCGTCCTGGTCGTTGCCCAAGCGTATTCAACTGATGGGGATGTCCAGTCTTGTCAGCGGCGTGGCGTTGCTCGGGTTGATCGTCACCTCGAATCGACTCGCAGCGGCGGCGTTGATGGTGATCATCGGAATGGGTGCCGGGACGCTCACGCCGGTGGCGTGGGGAGTGTTGCAGGAAATTGCGCCGGCCTCCCTGTTGGGGCGGGTCTTGGCGATTTACAATCTTGGCGCGATGACGTCGGCCATTGCGGGCATGACGATCTTCGGCTGGGTGACGCAGGAGTTCGGCGAGCGTCCGAGCGTATTCGGCATCGGCGTCGGGTTATTTCTTTCCGCCGGGGTTTCCATGCGGGTCGGACGCTGGGTGCAGACCAATTGGGCGGAAGCGACGGTTCCCGCTGAGGGTGAGACCCCTGCGGTGGTGATGGTCACACAGCCGACCAGCCACTGACGCACACCCGTTTGATAGTCGCGCGGCGGGGGGCCTCTCAACCCGCGTTGGATGAAGACTCAGCGGAGTTTGTTGTGACAGGTGGTGCCAGGCATTGAACGCGCGGTCGTACGGTGATGCATCGGTGATGGTGTGAGGACAGGAGGACGACGTGGAAGAAATCATCAGTGTCAATGATCAGTTCTATATCCTGGCCAGTTCATCGATGGCGGATGACCGCACCCGTGTGCTCAAACACGGGGAAACGTTCGGCGTATTCGACCGGTACGGCGATATCCAACCGGTGGGTAGGGGCACGCAGGGCGTATTTCACCAGGGCACTCGGTTTCTTTCGCGTCAGGAAGTGTTTCTCAACAATGACCGGCCCATGCTGCTGAGTTCCACGGTCAAGGAAGATAACGCGCTGCTGGCCGTGGATCTGACGAATCCTGACCTCTATCGCGACGGCCGCATCGCCATTCCGCGCGGGAGCGTGCACGTCTTTCGCTCTCGTTTTCTCTGGAACGGCGTGAGTTATGAGCGGTTCCGCCTGTCTAACTACAGCTTGGCACCGGTAAAAATGACGTTGTCGATCCGATTTGAGGCCGACTTCGCGGATATCTTTGAGGTTCGCGGCAAAAAACGGGAACGCAAAGGCCGCATGTTGCCGAACGTGCTGCGGAAGGATCTGCTGGTGTTGCGGTATGAAGGGCTCGATGAAGTCACGCGGGAGGCGCGGATTCAGTTTTCTCCGGAACCGTTGGAGGTTACGGCCTCGCAGGCGACGTTTGGGATTGAATTGGAGCCGAAGGGGGAAATCGCCGTGGCCGTGATGGTGGCGTGCGACGTTGCAGACTGCCATCGGCCGCTCTTGTCGTATGACGCGGCAATGGCTGAAGCCGGGTTGGCTTTCGGTGCGGAGCCGACCGAGGATTGCGCCATTCAAACATCGAACGCGCAATTCAACGAGTGGTGGAATCGCTCGGTGCTGGATGTCCGGATGATGGTGACAGACACGAACGAAGGTCCCTATCCCTACGCTGGTGTTCCCTGGTTCAGCACGCCGTTCGGGAGGGATGGCGTCATCACGGCGCTGGAGTGCTTATGGATCAGGCCGGAGTTAGCGCGCGGAGTGCTGGCGTATTTGGCGTCGACTCAAGCCAAGGAGGTGAACCCGGCTCAGGATGCCGAGCCAGGGAAGATCCTGCACGAAACACGCAAGGGGGAGATGGCGGCGCTGCACGAAATTCCTTTCGGGCTCTATTACGGGAGCGTCGATTCCACTCCATTGTTTGTGATGCTGGCCGGCGCCTATTATGAACGCACCGCGGATCTGGCCTTCATTCAAACCATCTGGCCGAATCTCGAAGCAGGGCTGACCTGGATGGATACCTTTGGCGATCCTGACCGCGACGGATTCGTGGAGTATGTACGGAAGTCTCCCACCGGGTTGGACAATCAGGGATGGAAAGACTCCCACGATTCGATTTCGCATGCGGATGGATCACTGGCTGAGGGGCCGATCGCCCTGTGCGAGGTGCAAGGGTATGTGTACGACGCCAAGGTCCAGGCCTCCAAACTCGCGGAGGCGTTGGGGTATGTCGATCGGGCCAGTCAGCTCAGGCGGCAGGCGCGATCGCTCAAAGAACGATTCGACGAAGCCTTCTGGTGTGAGGAATCGTCGACCTATGCTCTCGCACTGGACGGTCACAAGCGGCCATGTCAGGTCAAAACGTCCAATGCAGGCCATTGTCTGTATACAGGAATTGCCACGGACGAGCATGCCAGACGTGTGGCCGAGACGCTCATGTCGGATGAAGTATTCAGTGGGTGGGGAGTCCGGACGCTGGCCGATTCAGAACGACGGTACAATCCCATGTCCTACCACAACGGATCGATCTGGCCGCATGACAATGCGATGATCGCGGTCGGGCTTGCGCGGTATGGACTCAAGTCGGGTGTGGAAAAAATCATGACCGGGATGTTCGAGGTCAGTCTGGTCCTCGACTTCCACCGGTTGCCGGAGCTCTTCTGCGGATTTGTGCGAAGGCCTGGTCAAGGGTTGACGCGGTATCCCGTCGCCTGTAACCCGCAAGCCTGGGCGGCAGGGTCGGCCTTCATGGTGCTGCAGGCCTGTCTGGGGCTCTCGATTATCGCCTCGGAGCATAAGATTGTGTTCAGCCATCCCATCCTGCCGGAATTTATCGATAAGATGCAGATCAAGAATCTGAAGGTCGGCAGTGCGTCCGTGGATCTTCTCCTGCGGCGCCATGACCTTGATGTCGGTATCACCGTCACTCGCCGTGTCGGGAAGGTCGAAGTGGTGTCGGTGAAATAGCCGCGTCTCGTTGGGAACACGCGGCTGACGGTTACGGAGCCTCGGCGAGTTGCCAGACCATGTTGAGGACGTATCGTGCGACTGCGGTGAGGATTTGCGGATTGACCGTGCCTGCGGTATCGGTGGGCTGGTGGAAGTGCGGGTGGGGCCCGCCGCTGACCACGGTGACGGTCGGGATGCCGGCCTCCTTGAACGGAACGTGATCGCCACCAGGAAAAAAGCCGAAGAGATCGATTCGATCTGCCAGTCCTGCCTGCTGCCCAACCTGCTGTGCGAGCGGTTTCTCCACGCCGGTGAGTCCGATGGTGAGGCGTCCGTTTCCTACTGCTGCGTGGTCGATGTTGACCATCGCCGTGGTCGTGCGCAACGGCACGATCGGCTGGTTGACATAGAACGTTGATCCCAGCAGTCCCTGTTCCTCCCCGCTGAATGAGACCAGCACGATCGTTCGTGTGAGTGTGGTCGATAGTCCGCTGAGGACGCGCCCGACTTCCAGGAGCACTGCGGTGCCGGACGCATTGTCGTCGGCTCCGGCGAACAGCAGGCCGCCTTGTCGTCCAAAATGATCGCGATGCGCGCCGATGACGATCGCTTCCTCTGAATGCGCCCTGTCGTTTCCGGGCAAGATGGTGATCACATTGTGGAGCAAGCCGGCGTACGTTGCGCTGCGCCAACGCATCGTCACGACCGTATCCGTCAACGTCGATTGCGGGGCGTGACCTTCATGCATGTGTTGCTGCAGCATGCGCAGGCGATCGTCGTCGGTGGGTCGGATGGCACGAAGTATTGCCACCGCGCGTGCAGTGCTGATCCATGCTCCCGGAAGTGCGTGCCCCGGATCCGCCAGCCCATAGAACGCACTGGGTCTTCCGGTGACACCCCGACGCGCCTCATAGGCGTTGAGAATCGGGCCGGTTGCGGTCAAGTAGCCGAGCGCGCCATGGGCGTGCGCCGCACGGACCTTGTCCGCATGTGAAACCTGACGAGGGTAGCGCTCTGGTTTGCCTCGAAGAAACAAGACGATTTTTCCTCGGACATCGACATCCGCATAGTCATTCCACCCACCAGCCTGGTCGACAATCCCATAGCCGACAAATACGACGGGGGCCTGTAGGTCCGCCGATGGCGAATCGAGGATTGGGAGGTAGTCGGTGCCGATCTGGTCCGGTACGGTGTCGGGAGAGAGGGCAATCTCCAGCGTGGCATCCGTTCCGATGATCGTGGTGGAGACTGGGGCGGATTGCATGCGAGTGTGGTCGGGATGGTCTCCACTTCCAGTGGAAGGGGCTTGGGCAGCGAGTCGTTGCTTCTGCAAATCGAGGAAACGGTGTCGGACGAACTCGGCGGAAGCCAAGTCGTCAGGAGTGCCGGTTTGACGTCCGTTGAAGGCTGCGCCGCTCAACGTGTCGATGTCCTGCACCATGCGTTGGTTGGAAATTTGATCCAGGGCCTGGGTGAGCGACGCCGGGGTCTCCGTCAGACTCTGTGCGAAAACTGAGAAGGGTGTGAGTGCGAGGTAGAAGCTCGCTATTACTCCGAGGACAAAGCGGAACCCCGTCCGTCTCGAGACGAACGGGACGTTCTGTCGTTCTGTCGTTCTGTGATCGATTACCATCAGACAGAGGTGGCGTTCGCTTTCTGAGCGGACCAACGTTGATACCACCGCCAGAGCGGTCGTTGCACGAATTGTGGAAGCGGATAGCCCAAACCGCGGACATACCCGTCATCTCGATCCAGAACAGCGAGTGCCCACCAATATTTCTTCTGAAATGCTGCGCAGCGGGTCAGAATTTCCTCGTCGCTGAGCGGAATGCGCTGACGAAGGGTCGCGCCGATGGCCTCATCGGAGGTCATGTCACGAACAACGGATTCGATCCAGGCAGGCGTGAGCCGGAGGTGCCGCATGAAGGACTGGTCGAGCGCGGACGGGTAGGCATAGGCCCCGAGGGTGCCAGCCTGAAAAGCCCGCACTTTGTCGATTAGTCTGGGCAGCCAGATCATCCCTGCCACCTGGTCACTCCAGCGTCGAGGCGGCTGTCGTTGAAGATCCATGTGTCTTCCCTGGTGAGGCTCCTCCTGGGGTGATGACGGCACTATAACACAGGGCAACGAGCCCGTTGCAGAGAGCGAAGGGCTCAAGGTACTATCGACCCTTGGGTGCGAATTTTCATGATGCGCTCCCATTTAGGCGGGGCCATGAATCTGACGAGCAGTTTGTTCGGCAGGGTAAGGGGTAGGCACGATGGCAGAGCAGGGCAAGGGGTTGTACGACTATCAGTATGCACGGTTTCGAGACAATCAGGGCTCACATCAGGGCTATGAATTTCAGCACGGGCCTGCCGGGAGTGTGCCTCCCCCCGTGGTTTCATTCATGGATTCAATAAAGTGGTGGACGCTACGAGGGTGGCGACGGAAAAAGATTCTGGCTGAACGTGATCGATATCAGCAGGATATCATCCAGATGAAGTCGGCTCGTCCTAAGTCGTGACATCCACCCGAGGAAGGGTACTCCTGTGCACCAGAAAAACGATGGGCCCGTGGGGCAACACCATAGAGCATTCGGCAGTCGATGGATTCCGATGAATCAGGTTTTGAGAGGCGTCGGTTGTGTGGGCTTGGTCGTGCTTGCAGGCCTGTCGATGGGTGGGGGAGAGCGCGCGTGGGCCGTGCCGAAGGAAACGTCCACGGAAAAGGCAGAGCATTTGCGTCAGCAGGCGAATCCTCAGCTCTTCAACCATTGGACGTTCGACAAAGATCAACTCGGTTCGGTACCCGGTGGATTCACTGCGGTGGCTGCCGGCGATCAGCCCAGTGGCGTATGGAAAGTGGCTACGCAGGCGGCTGTACCGTCTGCTCCCAACATGCTGGTGGGAACCGCCGGTTGCGAGGGGTGCCGTGCGATCCTGATCGCTCAGGGGTTTCAGTACGAATATCCCGAGTTGGTTGTGCGTATCCAGCAAGGTACGGACGGTGCGTCGGGGCAGGTCGGTGTGGTATTCGGCATGAAGGATCCTCAGAATTATTACGCCACCATCGTGGATGTCGCGCAAAAAGTTATCCAGGTCGTACGCGTGATCGAGGGGAAGGAATCGGTCATTGGCCGGGCTCCGATCAAGGCCAAACCCGTTGACTGGCATACCCTTCGAATACAGCGCAACACGATCATCAGTAAAGATTTTATTGAGACGTTTTTTGATGGAAGCCTGGCATTATCCGTTGAAGATCAGGCACTTGGCGTGGGGCAGGTGGGCATGCTGGTGCTCGGGCTGGCGTCCGCCCGATTCGACAATTTCAACGCGGCCCCTCTGTACTCTAGCCGTCCGCTCTCGGCTCCTGCTGCGTACTGAGCCTCGGAGGGAGATGGTGAGGCTCAGGCGCGGAGGATCGTGCGCCGTGCAAATTCACGCTTGCCTTTCCCATTTCTGTGGCGTACAGTGAAGGTGCTTCATTGCGAAGAGCCTTGGCGATGAAGTCGTCGAAGAATTACAGGGCTCGATTCGATGTTGTTTTGGGTTCTTCCCGGGAATTTCGGAAGCCAGAGCTAAGATTGCCGCTGTGTTTGCATCTTCGGCCCATTCCTTCCTCGTTTCTTTCTCGAGTCCCAGACAACACCATCTTATTCTCAAAGGAGGAACCCCATGGGTTCGAAGATCTACGTTGGCGGCTTGCCATATTCAACCACCGAGCAACAGCTGAGTGACCTGTTCGCGGTGCACGGGGCGGTGACGTCGGCGCGCATCATTACGGACAAGTTCACGGGGCAGTCACGGGGTTTCGGCTTCGTCGAAATGTCTGGAGATTCTGAGGCACAGGCTGCAATCAACGCATTGAACGGGACACAGTTCGGTGGCCGCACCTTGACGGTCAACGAAGCTCGCCCACAGGAGCCGCGCTCCGGTGGCGGAGGACGTGGAATGGGCGGGGGCCGGCACTAACCTGCGTTCGTTTGTAGATACCTATTCAGGGGCTGCCGGCACGGCGGCCCCTGCGTTTTTCTCACCGTATTGTCCTCTCTCTGGTCTGCAGGGCCATCCAGGTTGTCTGCCCCTGTTTTCCCAAGATAGAGATTTAGGAGTTTCGTTACATGGTGTCGTTTGCCGAATTGTCTCTTACTTCGTTTCTCGCTGACCGTTTGCAACAGGCCGGGTTTACCGCCCCCACTCCCATTCAAGCTGCCGCGATTCCGCTGGCGTTGGAAGGGCGCGATCTCTTAGCCCAGGCGAAGACGGGAAGCGGAAAAACGCTTGCGTTCCTCATTCCGTTAATCGAGCGGGCCGTCAAAGAAAATTGGAAGTCTGCCGGCCATCCGTCCGCGCAGGCCGGATCGTCCCGGTCGCCGCGAGCATTGGTGTTGGCGCCGACCCGCGAGTTGGCCCTTCAGATTGAGATGGAGCTCCGCAAATATGCTCCGCCGTCGGTGACCTCGCTGGCCGTCTATGGCGGCGTTCCGATCGACCGGCATTACCGCGCCCTCCGTCAGGCGCCGATGATCGTGATCGGCACACCGGGGCGCCTGTTGGATGTTGCCGGCACGCGCCATTTGGATCTGCGCGGCGTCGAATATGTCGTGATGGACGAAGCCGATCAAATGTTGGATCGCGGGTTCTTACGTGATATTCAACGCATCCTTCAACTGCTTCCTGCGCAGCGGCAGACGATGTTGTTTTCGGCGACCTTTTCGCCGGAGATTCTCACGCTTGCAGAATCGATGCTGAAGAATCCTGCACGGACCTCAGTGGATCCCGGAGTGAATAGCCCGACCAAGATTACCCATGCCTACTATGTGGTGCCGAGCGAGGCCTCGCGGGTGCAGCTGATTCACACGTTGCTGCAAGCATCCGAAGCCGGCGATCAGTCGATGGTGTTTTGTGATCAGAAATACAAGGTGAAACGGTTGGCCGCACGGCTCGGAGGCGAACCGGCTTCCGTCGGTGCGATCACCGGGAATCACTCACAGGCCCAGCGGGAACGGACGCTCACGGCATTCCGCTCCGGACGCTTGCGCTCCCTGGTGGCGACCGATGTTGCGGCGCGTGGCCTGGATGTGCCGTCGGTCTCGCAGGTCATTCATTACGAGTTGCCAGGGAACCCCACATCCTACGTGCATCGTGCGGGACGGACCGGCCGCGCGGAACGTTCCGGCGCAACCCTCTTGATTCTCTCGCCGCAGGAAGAGCATGAATATTTGGCGATGGTGCGGCGTTTACGCATCCAAACGAAGCGCTTGGCCCTGCCCGCATTGGCGGCCTTACCCCCTCCAGCACATGAGCCGGAGGCTCCCCGTCAAGTGAGGCGTGATGTCCGGGGGCGCGATGCGCGGTCTCGGCGTCCTGGGGATCGTCCCAACTCAGTGGGGCAGGAGTCGCGAGGCGCACAGGGCCGTAGAGGCTGGCGTTCAAACCGACCGGCCGCTCCGCGCCACGGTAACAGTTGAAAAACATATGGTCGAGCAGGGGGGGCCGGTCCTGCTTGAATGAGGAGGGGCCGTTGATGAAAGGGATACGACGTGTGCTGATGGGCGCGCTGATCGTCGGGGTGTCGGCGTTCGGCGAAGGGGCCTTCGCTCAAAACGAGCTCGCCATTGCCGACGGAATGAAAGTGTCGCTGGAATATATCCTCACGCTTCCGGACAAGAGCGTAGCCGATTCGAACGTCGGCCAGGAGCCGATCACCTTCGTGCAAGGGGCGCATGAAATCGTGCCGGGCCTCGAAAAATCCCTTGACGGCATGAAGGCCGGGCAGAAACGTCGCATCGAGGTGCAGGCGCAAGATGCCTATGGTCCTTACAACAACAAGCTGAAGCAATCTGTCGACAAGGACAAACTTCCCAAGGACGTGAAAGTCGGGGATATTTTGCAGGCATCGGACAACCGGCTGGTGAAGGTCCTGGAAGTGAATGATAAGAAGGTTCTCATCGACCTCAATCATCCGCTCGCGGGAAAGACGCTGACGTTCGATGTGACGATTTTGAAGGTCGAAAAGGGCGACGCGGCAGACGCGACCGAAAAGAAGGCTCCCTAAGCTGCGCGAGACGCCCGATGAACGGGACAGTCGGTTCCCGAACTGACTGAGTGTCACCTTATCGGGTCGCTTTCAGCCGCCGTGATGGGTGACGTCACGGCGGCAGACTGCTTCCCACTTCACACACACGATCAGGTTCCGGAGGACGTTGAGATGATGACGTATCCACGCAGTCCGAAAGTGCTTCTCGGTGGCATTGCCCATCTGGGGCGATTTATCGATAAGATCAAGCTCCGCCATGCGGGGAAGATTCAAGACTACAATTACATCACCGTTGGGTTCGATAAGTACTTGATCGATTTTCTGCAGATCGATCCGAAAGCATTTGAGCCGCAGGTGTTGGCCGGCAAGAGTGATGAACAGTTGCTGGCCTGGGTGACGGCCAACGGTTGCAAGCATTCCGACGAAGAAATTGCGCAATGGTCGCAGGGCATTCTGACGAGCCACCCGAAGGACGACATGACCCGGCAGCGCTATCAGGGGCGCTTGCAGGAGATCGCCACGAAACGCGGCGTGCCGGTGGCATCCTTGCCGCCTGCCTCCACTTGGGTCGATGCGATCGAATTGGACGAAGGCCGAATGTAAGTCCGGGCTGACGGTGGGACGAGAGTGCTATCGCACTTCGGTCCATCCGTTGGATTGGGATTTGAAGATGACCGTGCGTGAAGACGTGCGGACCACCATGGCGTTCTGCCCTCCGTCGATCGACAGCACGCGTTCCTGCGGAGTCCAGGCAATATCAAAAAACCCGCCCGTATAGGTGGAAAATCCCAGCGCGCGTTCGTTGGTAACGGCCACGGCCACATGTCCGTGTCCGCGCAATTGAGAGACTAGTTCGTTCGGGCCGAGCGCGACGCTCGTCCAGTGACCGCGCGTTTCTTGGAAGCCATACACCTGCTGATTAGTGTGGGCCAGGATCAGGAACGGTTGAAGCTGGTGATGCCCCACGCGTTCTTCGACTCCCAGACGTACCTCCCGCCATTGCCGCAGGCCGGCCGAAAATCCCAGTAGTCGATGTGTGGTCTGGACGAATCCCGTATGTCCACGTGAACCGGACGTCACAATGGATTCCCCCGGCTGCAGGGATTCCTCGACGCCGCCTCCCGCCGCCGACCAGGCGATGACTTTGTCGGTGGTCGGCGTTACGGTAACTTGACCGCCCCCGCCCTGACTCAGTGACCATGTCGGTGTGAGTAGGAGGTGTGCGGCCGACAGGGTGATGGTGGTAAGCGTGGCTACCAGCAGTCGAGGCATGACAGTGATTCACTCCTCTTTCGAACCAACCTATCATAGCCCTGCGGACAAGCGAAGGCCGAAAATTCAGCCGAGATCCTGGTTGTGTCAGATGCGGACAGTGGTGATAGGATTCATCGCAGCGCCATCTTGGGCAGGTACGCAAGGATTCGGGGAGGGGGACTTGGGTGTGATACGTGGCCGGCCGGTTATCCTCTTGAGTGCGCTGAGTCTCAGCCTAGGTTTGCCGCTGCTGGGCCTGTGGTGGGCGGGCAAGCCCGTCGCACCCTATCTTGAGTGGCCCCCGACCACTAGGTCTGTCGTGCACGCGCCGTTCTCCTGGCCGGTGTTCGTGGGTGTGATGTTGTTCATTTGTGCAACGCTCGCACCGTTCGTTCTTCGTATCCTGCAAGCCACGCCCCGGGAGCGGCCGATTCCCGTCGCCGCCTTCCCCTGGTGGGGCTGGGGGGCCGCCATCTGGACGCTGGTGCTGTGGGGGTTGGCCTGGACCAGGTTTGAGTGGATGCAGCCGTTTCAGGCCCATACCTTCTTCCCGCTCTGGGTAGGGTATATCGTGCTGGTGAACGCGCTGACGTTCCGCCGCACCGGCCGGTGCATGGTGCTGAATCGTCCGCGCTATTTCGCGTCCCTCTTTCCGCTCAGCGCCGGCTTTTGGTGGTGTTTCGAATACCTGAATCGCTTTGTTCAGAACTGGTACTACCTCGGTGGAGGTGAACTGAGTGCCGGAGCCTACGTATTAAGTGCCACGCTGCCCTTTTCGACGGTGCTACCCGCCGTGCTCGGTACGGCTGAGTGGCTGACGGCGTATCCGCGTTATTCGGCGGGACTGGATCAGTTTGTGCGTCTCCGCTTTTCCCATCAGAGGGTGTGGGGATGGGTGATGCTCGTCAGCGCGGCGGGCGGACTTGTCGGTCTCGGCGTATGGCCTGATTATCTGTTTCCCTTGGTGTGGGTGGCGCCGCTGCTGCTGATCACGTCGCTTCAATTGATTCATCATGAGTCGACGATCTTCAGCGGCACAGTGCACGGTGATTGGCGGATGCTCTGGGCAGCGGCAGTTGCGGCGTTGATCTGCGGCTGCTTCTGGGAGATGTGGAACTTTTACAGCCTGGCCCGCTGGGAATATGCGGTGCCGTTCGTACACGGAGTTACACTGTTTCAGATGCCGTTGCTCGGGTATGCCGGTTACCTGCCGTTTGGGCTGGAATGTTTAGCCGTGGCGGACTTGTGCCTGGCTCAGAAGTTTTCCGGAGGCGTGGCCTATTACGGCTTGCCGGGGGCAGATGGCGGTTTTGCGCAGCGGAAACCGACCGTCGCCGACCGTTGATCGGCGGGGGCACCGCTGCGTGTAGCCGTTCGGAGCATGATGGGACGACTTTTCCACGATCCGCCGCGTAGACTTTTGTAGCGTCCACTGGTCGGGCCGGGCGGGTTCCGTTCCGGCATGTAGGCATAGTAGTCAAAGCCAAACCAGTCGTTGACCCACTCGGCGACGTTGCCCGCCATGTGATGGAGGCCATAGTAGCTTTTTCCTGCGTCGCCGCTGCTCACCGGCGCGAGGATCGGAATCTCATGCACGTGATGTTGTCCGAACATAGCCAACGAATTGTCTGGGAGGGTGTCTCCCCATGGAAACCGATTGCCGTCCGGCCCGCGCGCGGCCTTTTCCCATTCGGCCTCGGTCGGTAACCGTTTTCCGATCGAACGGCACAGGCTGTCGGCTTCTTTCCAGGTCACATACAGAGCCGGCCATTGGGCCAGGGTCTCATCGCTGACCGAGTGCACGGTGATGACGTGCCAGATCAAGTGCTGGAGTTCCTTCGACGGATGCAGTTTTCGATTTTGGAGATAGACGAGATATTCGCTGAGGCTCACTTCGTCGCGGTCGATCTCATAGGTATCCAGCCAGACGCGATGCTGCGGGAGTTCCGTATCATCAAACTGCGTTCCCATCCCGTATGGATCGTCATCCACCCGGATGCTCCCCAACAGAAACGGCCCTTCAGGAATGCGAATCGTCGGCGACGCGATCGTGATGTTGGCGATCGAGGTCAGATGTTTGGCCAATTCCGGTGTGGGGGGAGGCGTCGGGGTGCGCGCGGCAAGGGAAAGGGCCGGATGAAGCCAAGCCAGGGAGGAGGTGAGAAGTACAAGGCTCAGAGCGCGGAGAATCGCAGTGAGTCCCGATAGGCGGACCGTCACAGACATTAGGATTTACTCGGCGGAGTGGCGACGGACTTCCCGATTTCAGCAATGAGGCGACGCTCGATCTCAGCGATCTCCTCCGCATCAACCGCGAGTACACGTCCGCCCTGGACGATTCGCTCAAAATCGGCCTTCACGCTCAAGCGGGTGAGATTGGAGGGGAGGGCCTGAAGCGAGACGACATACTGGTTGCGGGAGCCGGCTGTCTCCAGAGAGCTCGGGGTTGAGACTTTCCGTTCCGTGACAAAGACGGCGCGTTGATCGGTCTTCACGGTGATTCTCACCCGGTAGCCGTTACGGGCCAAGGCTTCTTCAGCGGCTTTTCCGACAGCCGTTAACGGGCGGGGGAGGTCTTCCACCTGTGCACCCTTCTCTTCCACCCGGATGCTGTCCGTGAGCTGGGCGGCTTTGGCGGCGGTGCGTTGAATTTCGCCGGAGAGCTTCTTGGATTCGGCGAGTTGCGCGTCGAGCCTGGTGCCGAGCGCCTTGGCTTCGGTCTGCAGGGTTTTTGCCTCCGCCTGGGCATGGTCGGCTTGCTTCTTGGCGTCGCGCAGCTCCTGATTCAGCAGATCGATCTGTTGCTGCATGACTTTATTGCCGTCTTGCAGCGAATTCAGCAACGACTCCTGCTTGGCCAGTTGCTTGCGCAGGGCTTCATTTTCCTGTCGAAAGGGAGACTCGTCCGGCGCGCAACCGGCGCACCACGATAGTACCGCGAGGCCGAAGAGGGGAGCGAGTGATCGCTGAGGGGCCTTGATCATAGTTTGGGTGGAACAATCTGACCATTACCAGAGTTTGTCCCCCCTTGTCCATCTTCATTCACATTCTCGCCGGTTTGACCCATCGCGAATGGAGCGGCTATTCTGTGTCATGGCGTTCTGGTACGGGGCGATCTTTTTCCTGAGTCTGCTGCTGGTCCAACCGGCAAGTGTTCCTGCCGCGACTCTGTCGGAGTTGCCGGAGTCGGTGCCTGCCGAGGATTATGCGTTGTACGATCTCGCGGTTGAAACCAAGTTTCTCACGTCCCAGACGAAGCTTGTGGTGATCGAACGGATGACGACGACGCACCTACATCCCGACGAGCCGCGCGTGCCCACGGTCGCCTGGTTTGCCGAGCAGGACCTGTTTGATCATCAATTGCCGCAAGACCTGATTCGTGATTTCGTGGCGAAGGCCCAGAGGCCGTCACGTTTGGACACTCGGTTCGGTTTTGGCGTGCGGTATCGGTTTGTGTCCGGTGAGGGTGGATCGGATGCGGAGACGGCTCTGCTGACGTGGCCTGTTGCGCAACGGGTGGATGAGGAACGGGGTGCTCCCGACGTCATCGATCGGCTCGCGTTTTCACGTGTGGGCTTCACGAGGCGAGGAGATCAGGCGTTGCTCTATGTCGCCAATCCGCGCCAGGATGGAACCGGGGCGGGGTTCCTGCTCTGGTTCGTCCGACAACGCCAGACTTGGGAGTTGTACGGCACGGAGGTGGTATGGGTGTCGCGTCCTGAGCAGGGACGGTCGGGCAGGCGGGAGTGACGCCGGTTCTGTGTGTCGACAGCGATGGAGGGTGTGAGGAGAGGCATGATTCGCAAAACATTTTCGGTCCCCCCGCTCGGGTGCAATTGTTCGATCATTGGTGACCCTGTTACCAAGCAGGCGGTGGTGGTCGATCCTGGCGGTGCGCCTGAACGTATTCTGCGGGAGGTCCAAGCCCTGGGCCTGACGGTGGTCAGCATTCTGCACACGCATGCGCACTTCGACCACTTTCTTGCGTCGGGAGCCATGAAGCACGCCACAGGGGCAGTGCTCTGCCTGCACCAGGAGGACCGCCCGCTCTGGGACATGCTGGAGACACAGTGCCGTATGTTCGGTGTGCCCTACGTACCGGCGCCGCCGCCGGATCATTGGCTGACGGATGAGGAGCGTGTGACGATCGGCCAGCTGGAAGGGGTGGCGTTACATACGCCCGGGCATACGCCTGGTTCCATGTGTTTTCATTTTCCGACCGCACAACTTCTCGTGGCGGGCGACACATTATTTCGCGGCAGCATCGGTCGCACCGATCTGTGGGGCGGAGATTTCGAGGCCATCGAACAATCGATCCGTGAGCGGCTCTATACGCTCGATGCACGGACCGCCGTGGTGACCGGACATGGGGCGGAGACCGAAATCGGTCTGGAGCGAGAGTGTAATTCCTTCGTGCGGGCCTGACCGCGGCGAGGTTGTTTTTGTCGGACGAAGCGGTCGGTGCTTGTGTGCAGCGGCGGGATTCGTCAAGCCGATTGTGTCATGTGAACGGGCCTCCATGTCATGACAGGAGGAAACCATGATCGCGAACGCACGGCGGTGGTTGCTGAGTGCACTGTTTCTCCCGATGCTGGCCATCTCCTCCGGCGATTTCCTTGCCCGCGCGGATGATGGCGGAGCCTCTTCCCAAGTGACGATCAGCGAGGTGCGGGTTGCTTTGTCCGATCACGGCCCGGTGGTGCTGCTCTCTGCGGATGGAAAGACCATCCCTGTCTTTGTGGATCATACGGTCGCCGCTTCTATTCAGGCGGCCCTCACCGGCGAAAAGTTGCCCCGTCCCCTCTCGCATGAGTTGATGCATACCATACTCGAGTCATTGGGCGGACGGGTCGTTCGGACCGTCATCACGTTGAAGTCCGGCACCTTCTACGGAAGTTTAACCGTAGCCTTTCAAGGGCAGGAAAAGGTATTCGATAGCCGTTCGTCGGATTCCATCGCTCTGGCCATTCACTTTCATGCGCCGATCGTCGTCGGGCGGGATTTGCTCGAGCGGGCCAGCACACCGTCGCATGAACCGACGCCGCAGGCGCTGTAGCCGTCGTCCTGCGGTAGATGCCGGGCGAGAGGTGGGCCGTAGATCGTGGGTGTGTCTCGCGAAGAAACAGGCAGTGCTGGCCTTTTGGCAGGTTCTGTCCTATCGTACGGGTCATACGCAGGAGCCCGGACCATCCCGGCGTGGAGGCCGCCTCACGATGAAAAATCAACGCAAGCATGAACGGGTGCGCGTGCAGTTTCGCAGCCATTTTTCCATGAAGGGGAAAATGCTGGCCGGGGATGGGGATCTCACGGACTTGTCGCCCGGTGGGTGCAGAATTCTCAGTCCCGTTCCGGTCACCGTGGGGGCTGAAGTGGAACTGTGTATTTTCCCCGGTGATAGCGCCAACCCGATTCTCATCGACGCAGCCACCGTCCGGTGGTGCAGGCCGAATGAGTTCGGCCTGTCCATCACGAAAATCCGTGTGCCGGTTCAGCGCCACCTGACGGACGTCTGGCGTAAACTAGCGAAGCCGGCCTAATCGCCGTCCTGCCTGCTCCCATCACTCGGTCCTGTTCCCCACGACCTCCGCAGAGCGCCGGGATTCCCCGTTTGGTGAGCGGCGTGAGGCGCGGTATGGCGGCATGCGCTCGGCTTATCTGGGTTGCGTGGCGTGAGGAGGGGGTCAGATCTTCATGGCATCGCGCACTTCGGCCATGGTCTGAGAAGAAACCGCCGTCGCCCGCCGGCGTCCGTCTTCAACAATGTCGTCCAGACGCTCCGGCTGTTGCGTCAGCGCTGCGCGCACGTCCCACATGGGTGCGAGCCGCTCCACCACACGGTCGGCAACGAGTTTCTTGCAGTCAATGCAGCCGATGGCAGCCGTGCGGCAATCTTGGTTGACTTGCTCGATGACGGGTAGCGGCGAAAAGATCTTGTGAAAATCGTAGACCGGACAGACATCCGGGTTGCCCGGGTCGTGTCGGCGTACACGAGCGGGGTCGGTGATCATTGTTTTGATCTTCTGCCGGACCACCGGTTCCGCATCGGACAGATTGATGGCGTTGCCATAGCTTTTGCTCATCTTACGCCCGTCGGTGCCGAGCACTTTCGGGAACTTAGTGAGGTGTTCCTGCGGCTCGGGAAATACGGGCCGGTACAGGCCGTTGAATCGGCGTGCGAGTTCGCGGGTGAGTTCGAGGTGCGGTAACTGGTCCTTCCCCACCGGGACGAAGTCAGGCTTGTAGAGAAGAATGTCCGCGGCCTGCAGGACCGGGTAGCCGAGAAACCCATAGGTGCTGAGGTCCCGCTCTTTGATTTCTTCCTGTTTTTCCTTGTAGGTCGGATTCCGCTCCAGCCAAGACACGGGGATCATCATTGAAAACAGCAGGTGCAGCACCGCGTGGTCCGGGACCTGCGATTGAATGAAGACGGTGGCTCGCTGCGGATCGATACCGGCAGCCAGCCAATCGATCAACATTTCCCGTACGTATTCGCGAATGCGGCTGGTATCGGCGTAGTTGGACGACAGGGCATGCCAGTCCGCCACGAAGAAGAAACAGTCGTATTGCTCCTGCAGCGCGTTCCAATTCTCCAGCGCCCCCAACCAATTACCGAGGTGGAGCAGCCCGCTGGCTTGCATTCCGCTGAGTACCCGCTTTCGAGTCGTCGTCATACCCTCACTCCCGTATGCGCGCGCCGGCCTCATGGGGAAGCGCGTCGTGTCCCTAGTATGGTGTTCTGCGTGGGTCTCGTTAGTCCAGGGGGACGAACTTGCCCTGTTTCACTTGGATGAGAAAGACGTGGCGATTGAGAGTGCCGTCGGGACTGAACCCGCTGGGGCCGCTCAGGGTCGGCAGGTCATGTTGCATCATCAAATAGTCGCGGATGGCCTCTCCGCTGGTCGCGCCTCGCCGGATGGCTTCCACGGCCAATCGCGCGGCGTCATAGCCTTGCGCGGCGAAGAGCGAGGGTGTGGCCTGAAATCGTTTGCGATACCGTTCCACGAACTCCTGTACGACTGGGTTGGCACTCTCGGCGAAAAATCCGTCGGCAAACACACCGCCTTCGACGGTTCGGTCGGCGACCCGCGCGAAATCCGGCGTGTTCCATCCATTGCCCCCGAGTAACGGCACTGCAATGTCAAAAAACGCCAATTGGGCTGCCAGCAGTCCCACATCCAGCGAACGTCCCGGAATGAAGACCGCGTCGAATCCTGGTGAGTAGAGCAGGCGTTTACCCTTCTTGCCACCCTGTCTGATGCCGGTTTTGGCCGGGTCGTTGTCGACTTGTACTTCCACACCGTATTTCTTGAGATCTTCGGCCTTGAGTTTGCCGATCACGGCACGAAAGTCGCTGTCGCCTTCCTTGTAGGGTTCGCTCGCGATCAGTTCTCCGTCCTGTTGCCGGATTTCTTGGGCGAATAGGCGGGCCAGGTCGCGGCCGTAGGGCGTGTCGGGGTAGAGGACGGCGAAGCGCTTGAATGGTTGTTCCTTGGTCGCGTACTCCGCCACGCGTTTGGCCTGCTGCCCATAGGTGAGCGCCGTGCTGAAGACGTAGTTGCCGAATCGTCGCAGGTTTGGGACGGTCGCGCTCGGTGTGATGAGCGGAATATGCGTACGTTCGGCCATCTCCGCCATCACGGGAAGATTTTTCGACAGCAGGGGACCGATCACGGCCAGCGGTCGATCGTCGGAGAGCACATTGGAGAGTTCATCGAGAAAGGCCGCCCGGTCGGATTCCGTATCCTTGACGATCAGGCCGATGGACGGGCTGTCCCCGCCGTCTTTCGGTCGTTCCAGCGCGAGTTGAATGCCGTTCAACACTTCTGTCCCGAACGGCGCCAGTTTGCCGGACATGGGAAAAATAGCGGCAATGGAGTAGGGATGCGATTTGAATTTGGTTCGGACCACAGCCTGCAGATCGGCGGCTTTCGCGGCGTACGCATGCGTGGGGAACCGGCTGAGAAACAGGCGCAGATCCCGCTCGACCAGGTGATCTTCCCCCGACGCGGTGTGGAGTTCGATCAGCTTGATAGATGCGAGGTCTCCCGGAAACGTTTTTGGATAGGCATCCCGTACGCGTACAAGCGTTGGGATATCGAGCTTCTCGTTGACCAACTCCCGAATCTGACTTTCCGTGTCGTGCGCCTGCTCGCCGGTATCCAGCGGGAGTTCATCCAGCCAGGCTTGAATCGCGCGTAGAAAATCCTTTTTCTGTGCCTGGAATTCGCCGGTGAGCCGCAAGGCATCCCGCTTCACGGCCGGGTCCGTCGACAGGCTGCGGACTTCCGAGAGGAGTGGGAGCGCAAGATCGAGATTGCCGGCTCGCGCGTGGGTCTTCGCCAGCAGGAGCTTGGCGCGATCGACCAGGTCGGAGCTGGGAAATTCGCCGAGCAGTTGATTGACGTAGCGGATCGTCTCGGTCTGCTCCTTCATGCCGAACATGGCGGCGGCCATCAGGAGGTACGCATCGTCCAGAAGGTCGGGAGTGGGGCCGCTTTCGATGAATCGTCGCAGCATGACCGCGGCTGCTTCCGGTTGTTCCGCGTCGATGAGCCGTTTGGCCTGGTCTAAGGCCGATTGTGCCGTGGCTGCCGGCGATTTCGCCGGAGCCGAACGGGAAGGTGCAGGAGCCTTGGAGGCGGCAGCAGCCGTGGTGAGCGTGCCAGGGCTTACGAGGAGCGCCACCGCGAGGGCGACGCTGCACGCGCGGAGATGCGGGGCGCAGAATACTGATCGAGGAACCATTGACTCCTGTGCATGGCGAACGCTCTCGCCGCAATGGTGGCTACTATAGGAAACAGGTGCGGGGGTGTCAAGGTAACTTGCGCGCATGGCGTTGTGTTCATTGGAAGGCTTGGATATAGTCGAACACGTATGGGTTCTGTTCTCGTCAGCGAGGGCCTTTCCGATGAACGGTGATCGCGCGGACAAGGTTCCGCAGGAGTCGGAGTCGCTGCCGCTGGATGCAGTGATCGAACGGTATTGGACCTACCTGCGCATTGCCCGTGGCTTGTCACAGAATACGCTGTTGGCCTATCAGCGGGACGTCACGACCTTCCAGCGCTATCTTCGAGACCAAGGACTGCATGAGGCGCAGGAGGTGTCTCCCCCGCTCCTCGCCGACTTTCTCCAACACTTGCATCGCTCCGGCCTCGCGCCCTCTTCCCGCGCGCGTTCGCTCGCCGCCATCCGTAGCCTGTTTCGCTTTCTTAAACAAGAGGGGATCGTCTCGGCGAATCCGACGGTGAGTCTCCGCAGCACGTCCCGGGCGCGACAATTGCCGAAAACGTTGAGCCATGAGGAGGTGACGCATCTTCTGGCGCTGCCGGTTGATCCCTCGCCGGAAAGCCAACGCGATCGCGCAATGGTGGAGGTGTTGTATGCAGCCGGTCTGCGCGTGTCGGAACTCATTGCCTTGAAGGTCGATCAGTGCAATCTGGAGGTCGGCTATCTCGGCATCACCGGCAAGGGGGACAAGCAGCGTGTGGTGCCGATCGGGCGGCCGGCCGTGGCGGAGATGCAGGCGTATCTGCGGCATGTTCGACCGGTCCTCTTGAAGCAGCGATCGTCTCGCTTCGTGTTTGTCACTCGCCGAGGCACGCCGTTGACGCGCCAAGGATTTTGGAAACTGCTGCGCGGGCGCGCACAGCGGGCTGGGATTGCGCGCATGCCGTCGCCCCACATGCTCCGGCATTCGTTTGCCACACATCTGTTGCAAGGCGGCGCCGACTTGCGATCGGTGCAAGCGATGCTCGGGCATGCCGACATCGCGACGACGCAAATTTATACCCACGTCGACTCAGCACAGTTGAAAAAAGTCCACACGGCGTGTTTCCCGCGCAACAGATCGGCACGGAAAGACGTTCTGGTCGAGGAGCGAGGGGTTGCGAAGGGCGTCGGGGAGTCCGAATGATGAAGCAGTGAGAAAATCCTGCAAGAATAATGCATGATTCTTGGTTGACACTGCTTGGTGGAGTTGATAGCATCCAAAAAATCTGCCGAGACTGAGAAAAATCGGGCGGATAGCTCAATTGGGAGAGCGCTGCCCTTACAAGGCAGAGGTCACAGGTTCGATCCCTGTTCCGCCTACCAAAAGAAATACAGGGAATTAGTGGGAAGGCATTGCCTTATCCATTAGTAGTGATGTACAAGAGTACGCGCTACCGTATTTAGACAGATTGATTCTGAAGCTCTGAATTCTTTTCTTCCGCCATCTTGGGTTGCGTGGGGCCGTCGTTCAGCCTGGTTAGGACGCCAGATTGTCAATCTGGAAGTCGCGGGTTCAAATCCCGTCGGCCCCGCCATTCCCCCAACTTTTGGTACACTCCATGCTACCGTTTTCATGCGACGCCATGTGAAGGGAAAGGTCTAGGCTCATGTTCCAGTCAGGCGTAATGGGGTTAGTAGGCTCGCTGGGAGCGGTGTCGAAAATCGTGCTCCTGCTTCTCTTCATCGCCTCGATTCTTTCCTGGGGTGTGATTCTTTACAAATGGCGGAGTTTTAAGGCCGCTGATCGGGAAGATCAGCGGTTTTTTAACGCCTTCTCCAAGATTCGCGACCTCGATGAACTTTACCGCCAATCAAAACGGGCGGAAGGCAGTCCGAGCGCGCGCGTGTTTCAAGGCATTATGGATCGCGTTCTCACGGTGTCCGGGGATGGTGCCGTGAGCGCCTCTCACGTGGCCGGGGGATCGAAGGAGGCGGGGCCAGCTTTCGATCACCAGTACATGGACAAGACGGTGTCGTACCTCGTACAAAACCAAGTCTCGCATCTGGAGTCCTACTTGCCGGTCCTGGCGACCACGGGGAACATCACGCCGTTCATCGGCTTGCTCGGAACCGTGCTGGGTATCATCGATTCCTTCCGTGAGATCGGTATGCAGGGCACAGCCAGTATCGCAGCCGTGGCGCCGGGCGTCTCTGAGGCGTTGGTGGCGACGGCGGCCGGATTGTTTACCGCCATTCCCGCAGTCATTTTCTATAATTATTTTCTCACGCGCATTCGCAAGACCGTGTTTCGGATTGAGTCATTTACCGTCGAGGCCATGCGTTCATTGCAGACCCGCTTGAAGCAAACGCCGGCCGGGGTTCAGTAATGACGTCGGAGACCCGTCACCGCCGTTTCATGGCAGAGATCAATGTGATCCCGCTCGTGGACGTGGTGCTGGTGTTGCTCGTCATTTTCATGGTGACCGCGCCCATGCTGTATCGCGGGATGGATATCAATCTTCCCAAATCTGCCAGCAATACGATTAAGCCGGAAGCGAGAGCTGTTTTGTCCATTGAGCGGGATCAGCGTTTGTATTTGGATAAGGACGCGGTGAGTGTGGTGCAGTTGGAGCGCAGGCTCCGGGCATTGAAAGATCAAAGCCCGGATGTCTCGCTGTATCTGCGTGCCGATCGGGATGTGCCCTACGGCATCGTGGTGCAGGTGATGGATAGCGTGAAGAAAGCCGGGATTGAGAAGCTCGGCATGGTGACGGAGCCCACAGGGGCCGAGCACGTCAACGAGTCGGTTGCAACTCCCGCGCAGTCACGCAAGAAGTAGCGGCACGGTTCTTCCGTGCCATACGATCGTATCGCAAGTCATGACGTTCCAAGCCCTGCCAAGACATACCACGTTATCGTTGATCGGAGATATGGGGAGCCCCGGGAGTGACCGTCTTCGCAAGACGCTTGCGGTTTCACTATTGCTACATCTCTGCCTTCTGTCCGTCATCATGGGGGCCAAATTTTTCAAGAAGACCGAACGGCCCCTCTCGGCGGTCGAAGTGTCTCTGGTAACCTTGCCGCCCGTGGAGGCGAAGCCCGAGCCGAAGGTGGAAAAAGTTGAAAAGGCGGTGCCGAAGCCTGCGCCGAAGCCGGTGCAGCCGGCTCCGATGCCCGTGCCTCCCAAACCGGTACAGGCCCCGACGCCGACCCCTCCGCCACCCGTCCAAGCGGCACCGGTTGCCAAGCCGGCACCTCCGGCACCCACACCGCCCCCGGTTCCTGTTCCCAAGTTGGAGGCGCCCGTGTTGGCGGCGCCACAGCCGGTTCCCCATGCCGCCAAGTCGCCCTCTTCAGCTCCGGTGACGAATCGAGCTGATGTGTTGCGGGATGTTATGAAAGACGTGGAGTTGCCGTTAAACGCGCCGAAGTATGGTGACATCGCGCCCATGAAGCCGGCCGAGGTCAAGAAGTCTCCGCAGCCCAAGTTGGGGGCGCCGGAGCGATCAGATGTCGACGCCATGTTGAAGAAGCTGAACGTGCCGGATATGGCGGCGCCGCAGGTGTCGACTCCGCAAGAGCCGCCGAAGCCGCCGGTGACGCCGGCAAAGCGTGCGTCGCTGTCCGAGGAAATGACGAGTGACCTGGACCGCGAGCTGCAGGACTTGAAAAAACTTCAGGCCCCTCCGCCCGTCAAGGTCACCGAACCGGTGCGTGAGGTGAAGCCAATGTTCCGCGAGCCCCAGCCGACGGTGACCGCGCCGCCGGTGATGGCTAGCATCCCTCGCACGAAACCCATCCCGACGTTGCGGGTGCCGGGGGTGTCGGGGTCGAATCCTTACCTGGCTCGTGTACAGGCACGGATCAGCGGGTTCTGGACGGCGCCGCCGGTCGATATCACGGGCAAGGCGTTGACGGTGACAGTGCGGTTCCGGTTGGAGCGGGATGGCCGGGTCGGATCGGTCATCATCGAGCAATCGTCGGGGAATGACTATTACGACATGGCGGCACAACGGGCCATCCAAAGTGCCATTCCGTTACCGCCCTTCCCGCCGGATCTGACGGATTCTTATTTTGATGCCCACTTCACTTTTGCCGTAGGCGAGGCTGCAGGATGAATCGTGTGATCATCGGGCTTATGATTGTCCTCTGTGTCGTGGTCGGAGCCGGAGTCCTCGGGATTCTGGATTCCCGCGCGACCGACGTCTTTCTAGAAGCCACGAGGCCGGACTTTCAAAAGATTCCCATCGGGGTGTTCGGGTTTCAAAACGGCGGCGGCCCGGAATGGCTTGGGGGGCGGCTCGAAGAGGTCCTCAAGGCCGACCTTCAACGATCGCTGGTGTTTTCGCTCGTCGACTTGCCGGGGATCGGCGTGAAGGCCCGCGAGGTGACCACGGCGGACAAGGCGATCTTCAAACAGGCGGCTGAAAACGGTGTGTCGGTGCTCGTTTGGGGAAAATCCGGACAGAAAAACGGCAGCAAAGACAGCGAATTGTTGATGGACGGGTTCGTCTATGACAGCGGCAGCGATGAGGTTGTCGGTGGAAAGCGTTATGTCGGTTCGACGTCCGTCGTGCGGTTGATGGCCCATCGATTTGCCGACGAGCTGGTCTTCCGTTATACCGGAGAGCCGGGTATTGCCAGAACCAAGATCGTGTACGTTGCGGAGCATGGCAATGCGCGCGAATTGTTCGTGATGGACTATGATGGCTATGAGCCGAAGCAAATCACGGCGGACGGGTTTCTGAATCTAATGCCTCGATGGTCGCCCGATCGCCGCTTCATCGTCTTCACCGCGTATCGGAGCCGGAACACTCAGGACATCGACATTTTGGAGCTTGCGACCGGCAAACGTTGGACGCTGGTCTCTATGGCGGGGTTGAACATTACCCCGGCCTTGTCTCCCGATGGAAATTTCCTTGCTTTCGCCAGTAGCCAGGACGGCAATTCCGAGATCTACAAGCTTGATACACGCACCAAAGCGTCGCAGCGGCTGACCGTCAATCAGGGCGGCGATCTGTCGCCAACCTGGTCTCCGACCGGGCGAGAAATAGCGTTCACCTCCGATCGCGGAGGGGCCCCCCAGGTGTTCATTATGAGTGCCGACGGGTCCAATGTGCGCCGTTTGACCTATGAGGGGGATTACAACGCCGCCCCGGCCTGGTCGCCGCGCGGCAACTGGATTGCCTACGTCTGTCGAACCGCCCAGCGGCTGTATAAGGTGTGCATCGTTTCGCCTGACGGGCAGAAGCGAGTGCAAGTGACGACGGGGCCCGGTATCGATGATTCTCCGTCCTGGTCACCCGATGGCCGGCACTTGACCTTCAGTTCGACGGTCGATGGGAAGAGCCATATTTATATGGTCGACACTGACGGAAAAAATCTGGAGCGAATCACGTTCGGCGGTACGCACAATAGTTCGCCGTCTTGGTCTCCGGCTCTCTAGATGTGGTCATGACGTGATTGACAGAGTCTATCGGCATATTAACCATTCACCAGCGATGAGGAGTCACGATATGAGGATACGGGTAGCGACAATGGGCCTGACAATGGTTGTCGGGATGCTGTTGGTCATGCAGGCGGGTTGTTCCAAGAAGTCGATTCAGTCGGGTGGTGATGCACAGTCGTCGGAGCGTGGCATGGCCAAGTCAGGCGCGCCTGCGCAGTCTCAAGCGCAGCTCCCCCCACCTTCGGGGTTGGATGCGCCCAGCGCCACGTTCCCGGACCTGTCCCTGTCGAGCAAACCGGAAGATCCTGAGACCGGCGGCTTGCGCGGATTCGATTCCGTGTCCGGCGGCAAGGCCCCGTCTGAGGAGCGGCTCGGGGGAGGCGGCACCATGTTGGCCAAGGTCGAGCCCTCGGAAAGCACGGCGCGCCAGATCGAGGAGATTCGTCGCGAACAGGCCAAGGAGCAGGCGGCGTCGGCGGAAGCAGGGTTGCGCGATGTGTTCTTTGGCTATGACAGCTGGACGATCACGGAAGAAGGCCGGCAGTCGTTGACGCAGGATGCCCAGTGGATCAAGGCCAATGCCGGCGCGTTGGTCAAGATCGAAGGGCATTGTGACGAGCGTGGCACGCTGGCCTACAACCTGGTGTTAGGTGAAAAGCGCGCCAAAGCCGTGCGGAATTATTTGGTGGAACTCGGGGTCGGCGCTAATCGGTTGTCGGTGGTGTCCTACGGCAAGGAGCGGCCGTTCTGCAACGAGCGTAGCGAAAGCTGCTACCAGCAGAATCGTCGCGGGCATGTGGTGGTCCGTTCGAAATAACTGTTCCAATCATGGATGATGTGACATGATTCTCCGGAACAGACGCCGGGTAAGGGAGACCTGTCATGCACAGTGGATGGCCTCATCGGAGTGAGATGGCGAAGATCGCATTCATCAGGAGCCTCGTGACGACCGGCCGGCCGGCCGTGCCGTCACGACTCGGACTGTTCGTGCTGACCGCGACGGGGTTCGCTCTGATGTCGGGATGTGTGGCACAGCAGGCTGATCTCAAACAAACCGAGCGGGAACTCCAGCGCCGCATCAAGCAACAGACGGAGGAACAGGCGCAGACCAGAGCCCGTCAAAATCAGGAAATCATCTCGTTGCGCGAGCAGGACATTCCGTCTTTGCGCGGCGATCTTGATAAGTCGATGCATCGCTCGCAGGTGCTGGAGTCGAGGCAGGATGATCTCCTTTCCAAGCTGGCTTCGCAGGAATCCAAGTTCGAGCGCCGTATCGGCGACAGCGAGAAGCGCTCTATCGAGGACAATAAACGGTTGGGGTGGGTGGAGAAGCAACTGGTGGATCAAGATGCGCTGCTCAAAGGAGAGCGCGACCGAAGCCGTGCCGAACTTGCGGCCGTTACGTCCCGTCTGGATCAAGTGACCAGTCACATCGATGCCATCCAGAAGAACGTCCTGGATGCCATGCAAAAGACCACGACTGTGTTGGCACAGAAGGTGGATTCACGGTTGGATGACCAGCAGAAACTGCTGCATGGGCTCGAGACGCGTTCACAGAACATCACACAGCTCGATGCCCAGAACAAGGTGTTGGCGGATCAGGTGACGAAGTTCAGTCAGGCGCTCGTGGATTTCAAACAAGCCTTGAGCGGGTTGGGCGAGCGGGTCGTACAGCAGGACCAGGCGGTCAAGCATCTCGCGGCGACGATTGAACAGGATATGACGGCGTTGGGAAAACGAACCGATGCACTGGCCGGGAAGATCGACGCAGACAACAAGGTGACGGCGGAGCATTTTAATGAGGTGAATCGGAGCGTCGGGTCCGTGGCCAAAGCCTTGGAAAATGCCGGCGGCAAGTTCGTCTCCCGCGAGGATGACCACGAGCGTCGCCTGGAAGAGACGACGCGTGAATTGACGCATGTGCAGGCGCAGATTCAGACGATCGACAAAAATCTCGAGAATCAGCATGCGTTTCTCAAGCAGGTTGAGCAGCATTTGACGGCATTGCGCACGAGTGCGGCGCAGCGGATTGAACAGGCCCCGGTCGTGGCCGAGGCGACGCCCCTTCCACAAGCGGTTCCGGCTCCAGTGCCGGCACCGGCGGTGGAAACGGTTCCGTCATCGACTGCTGCAGTCACTCCCCGGGCTGAGAATCGTAGCGCCGCGTTGATGGCGGATCGGGAGTCGTATGAACGGACGTTGACTCGTTTTAAGGATGGCGATTTGGAGGGAGCTCGACAGGGATTCGCGGAGTTTCTGACCCAACATCCTCATTCGGATCTGGCGCCGAACGCCCGCTTCTGGCTTGGTGAATCCTACTACGGCAAGAAGGATTATTCGCGGGCCATCGATGCCTATGATCAAGTCCAACTGAATCATCCGGCTAGTGAAAAAGTTCCGGCGGCGCTCTTGAAAAAGGGGTATGCCTATCTGGCCCTGAAGGATCGAAAGAAGGCGGCGTCGGCTCTCAAACAAGTGATTGACTTGTATCCGAGGTCTCCGGAAGCCAACAAGGCCATGGACAAACTGAATCAGCTAAAGGAGTCGCACTGACGATGAAGCTCCGATTGACAAGGGCGCTCCAGATGGGGGCCGGACTGGCCTGTGGGCTGGTGGTCGCGGGTTGTGCCAAGCATGCCGATTTCTTGGAGATTCGAGATCAGATGTCCCTCATCACCCGGACGCAGGATCAGGAACAAAAGCGATTCGAGGCGATGCAACGTCGACTGGAATCCCTGGAACGGGTGCGTGAGCCGGAGGGCGGGAAACTGCGGCTCGATGATGCCTTGGCACGGCTTCAAAAACTCGAGGGGCGTCTGGCCAAAATTGAAGAGACGCAAATCGCTCAGGCTGCCTCCCTCCGCTCGGATCTCGCACTTGCGGAAGCCAACCGTCAGGCCCGTGCGTCAAAGCCGTCAGGTCCCCTTGAAGCTCCCGCCATTATGCCCGGTGTTCCGTCGATTACGCCGACCTCGGCCTTCAACCTGGCGTATAACGACTATCTCAATGGAAAGTTCGATTTGGCGGTCAGCGGCTTCCAGCATTTCATCAAGGATTTTCCCTCCACGTCGCTGACGCCCAACGCGCATTATTGGTTGGGCGAGTCGTATTACGGACAAAAGGATTACATTCGGGCCATGCAGTCCTTCGAGCACGTGGTGAATGAGTACGCCGGAAATGAGAAAGTGCCTTCGGCGCTGTTCAAGCTCGGCCTGTCGGCGGCTGAAACCGGCGATACCGCCAAATCCAGAAAGTACCTCAAGCGGGTGATCGAGGAATACTCGACGTCGGACGAAGCCAAGCTTGCGAAGACGAAGATGGCCGAAATTCGATGACCTTGGGCCTGCGACGCGGTCTCCTCTCCACGACGTGATCCTCCATCTAACCTTCAGGGGGCCTGTCTTCCCATGGATATAGCGAGTCGTGCGGGGAAGATTCAGGTTCTGCCCGGCGATGTCATCGGCCGCATTGCGGCGGGCGAGGTGGTGGAACGCCCGGCTGCCGTGGTGAAGGAGCTCATTGAAAACAGTCTGGATGCGGGCAGTTCCACGATCACCGTCGAGATCAAGGACGGGGGCCTCGGGTTGATTCGAGTCAGTGACGACGGAGAGGGGATGTCCCGTCGTGATGCGTCGCTGGCCTTTGAACGGCATGCCACCAGCAAATTGCAGTCGGATGCGCAACTCGGCACCATTCGCACGATGGGGTTCCGTGGGGAAGCCTTGCCCAGCATTGCCGCCGTCTCGAACGTCCGTTTGCGAACGGTGGCCAGGGATGAGCCGGTTGGGACGCAGCTGTGGTTAGCCGCTGGCACGGTCACGCGGGTAGAAGATGCAGCCGCAATTCCCGGCACGTCGATCGAGGTGTCGGACCTGTTCTTCAATACGCCGGCCCGTCGGAAATTTCTCAAATCCACGACGACGGAGTTTTCTCACATCAGCCATGTGGTCCAGCAGGCAGGACTCGCCTGGCCTCAGGTGCATCTCCGCCTGGTGCACAATGGTTACGAAGTGTTCGTGCTTCCTGCGGCGTCGTCGGCCCGGGATCGGGTGCTCCAAGTGTATCGCGCAGCGTTCGGGGATCGGGCCTTGGCCGTCGATGTGGAACGTGACGGCCTGTCTCTGCGTGGCTTTATCGTCGATCCTGTGCGAGCTCGCGCCGGCAGAACGCCGCAAGAGTTATTCGTCAACCGCCGGCCGATCAAGAACAGCACGGTGCAGCACGCCGTCATCGACGGGTACAGTTCGTTTCTTGCCAAAGGCCATGCGCCGCTCTTCGTCTTGTTCTTAGATGTCGAGCCACAGCGGGTTGACGTGAACGTACATCCTACCAAGCGAGAAGTCCGGTTTGCGGACACGGAACAGGTTCACCAATTGGTACGGTCCGCGGTTCGCCAGACATTGGGAAGGGCTCAGGTGCAGGTGTCGTTGGCGGGAGCCGTCCATGCTCGACCGAGTGACGATGCGGGCAGGACTTCTTCTGATGTGTCGGGCGGCGTCGTGGAGCCTGGGCGAGAACCGGTTGAAATAAATCTGCGGCCGCACGTTGTAGCGGAGACGCCAATCTCCTCCCCCAGTCAAACATCGTTCGTCGGGGAGAGGGCCGCATCCTACGCCGTGAATGAAGCCCTGGACGTTGTGCCGCTCGGTCAAATGAGTCGCACCTATCTCATTGCGCAAGTCGGCGATGAACTGCAGGTGGTCGATCAACATACGGCTCATGAGCGAGTGTTGTTCGAGCGTCTGCTGCGCGCGTGGCACGATCGTACCCTGCCGTCCCAGCCGTTGTTGCTCCCGGAGCCGCTGGAACTCCCAATGGAACAAGCCCTCATTCTGCAGCGGCATCTTACAGAATTGGAGCGGCTGGGCCTGCATATCGAGCCGTTCGGGCCCACCTCGTTTCTCATCCGTAGTCTGCCGGTCATGTTAGGTCATCCCGATTTAGCGGCGCTCGTGCAAGACCTGGTCGAGGACCTCGAGCAGTGGGCGTCCCTGTCATCCCTTGAGATCAAGGTGAAGCCGATTTTGGCATCGCTGGCTTGCCATGGAGCGGTTCGCGCGGGGCGTTCCATGGCGTTGCCGGAAATCAAACAGTTGGTACAGGACTGGGTCGCGGAGGGCCTGATCATGACCTGTCCGCATGGCCGCCGCGTCGCGTTCCGTCTGTCGAACGACGAACTGGGCCGCCTGTTCGATCGCGCGTAGGGAGGGAGCGCAGGCGCATGGTCCGGCTCACGGAATCGGTGATCGCACAGCGGCCGCTGATCGTGCTGGTCGGGCCGACTGCCGTGGGAAAAAGCGAGATCGGGCTCCGGTTGGCCCGCAGCCTGGAAACGGATCTGTTGACGGCCGATTCGCGCCAGGTCTATCGCGGGATGGATATTGCCACCGATAAGCCTTCGATGGAACAACGACAAGGCGTGCCGCATCGCCTTCTCGACCTGGTCGATCCCGACGAACGGTTTAACGCCGGGCAGTATCGCGAGCTGGCCGTTCAGGAAATCGAGCGCCTGTATCATGAACGTCGCGTGCCGTTGGTCGTCGGGGGAACGGGCCTCTACGTGCGAACGTTGATTCATGGATTGTGTGATGCGCCCCGTGCGGATGAGGCGTTTCGCGCCTCCCTTCTCCGACAGGTGGAAACACGTGGGCGGTATTTTCTCCACCAGGAATTGATGCGCATCGATCCGGAGTCGGCTGCACGCCTGCATCCTCATGATGAGGTGAAGATCGTGCGGGCGCTTGAGGTGCACCATCTGTCCGGACGGCGCTTGTCCGATGTGCAGCAGCGCCATGGGTTTGCCGAGCAACCGTTCTCGGTGTTGATGATCGGGCTCAATCGTGATCGTGCGCAACTGTACAGTCGGATCGACGCACGGGTGGAATCAATGTTTGCGCGCGGCGTTGTCGAGGAAACCGCGAGCTTGCTGGCGCGGGGCTATCGGCGCGATTCTGGTGCGATGAAAGGGTTGGGATATCAGCAGGTCGGGGGATATCTGTCCGGTGAGTATGATCGGGCCGAGGCGCTCCGTCTGCTTCAACGCGACACCAGGCATTTCGCGAAGCGCCAACTCACCTGGTTTCGAAAGGAACCGGGACTGCAGTGGTGGACTCTCAGCGAACAGGACAGTCCGGAAGACGTTGCAGGCCGCTTGCTGGAGCGGGCTCAATCGTTCCTGCTGGATTTAGAACATCGACGTCCGGCGGACGTGCCTGCGTCGCTCACTATGGAAACGGAATCAACATGACGACATCGAAGAAAACCGTTCAGGCGGCCATCGGCATCATCGGCGGGAGTGGGTTGTACAATATCGAAGGATTGGAACGAGTCCGCGAGGTGCGAGTGCGCACCCCGTTTGGGGTTCCTTCGGATGCCGTGGTTACGGGGGTGTTGGGTGGTGTGCGAGTGGCGTTTCTCTCGCGGCATGGCCGGGGGCACCGGATCAATCCCGGAAGCATCAATTACCGCGCCAACATTTACGCGCTGAAATCACTGGGTGTGAAGCAAGTGATTTCAGTCAGCGCGGTCGGGAGCATGAAAGAGGCCATTCGGCCTGGCGATGTCGTGTTGCCGGATCAATTCATCGATCTTACCAAACGGCGCATATCCACCTTTTTCGATGACGGCATTGTGGCCCACGTTGGTTTCGGCGAACCGGTCTGTGCCTCGGTGGCCGATACCTTGGAGGAAGCGGGACGGGCTGCCGGGGCGCGCCTTCATCGGGGAGGCACCTATGTGTGTATGGAGGGGCCTCAATTTTCGACCAAGGCCGAGTCCCGGCTGTATCGGCAGTGGGGAGTGGACGTCATTGGAATGACGAACATGCCCGAGGCGAAGCTCGCTCGCGAAGCCGAACTCTGTTACGCCACGGTGGCGTTGCCGACCGACTATGACTGTTGGCATGAGACGGAAGAGGCGGTCACCGTGGACGCCATCCTTGCCACACTCCACAAGAATGTGGCGTTGGCCAAGCAGGTGTTGAAAACGGCGGTGCCCAAGCTGGACCCCGATCGTGCCTGCCTCTGCCATCAGGCGCTTGGAAACGCCATCGTAACCGCTCCGGATCACATGTCGGCTGCGGCCAAGCGCCGGTTGAATCTCTTGATTGCTCCCTATGTACGGATGCGGAAAGGAAAACGGTGAAGCATGGGAAAATTGCTCGTAGTGGGATCAGTGGCTCTGGATACGGTGAAGACCCCCTTTGGTGAGGTCACTGAGGTGCTCGGTGGTTCGGCCACCTACTTTTCGACCGCGGCCAGTTATTTCACGTCGGTCGACCTCATTGCAGTGGTGGGAGAAGACTTCCCCGAACAGCATGTCGCGTTTCTCAAAAGCCGCAAGATTGATTTAACGGGGTTGGAACGGCGACCCGGAGCGACCTTCCGTTGGAAGGGGGCCTATTCGCACCAGCTGAATGAAGCCCAAACCCTCGATACCCGATTGAATGTGTTCGAGACCTTCCGGCCGAAAATTCCTGCGCAGTATAGCTCCCCGGATGTGTTGTTTCTGGGGAACATTGATCCGAATCTGCAACTCGATGTGCTGCAACAGGTGAAACGTCCGGCACTCGTGGCCTGCGACACGATGAACTTCTGGATCAACGGCAAGCGGGATGCGTTGTGGAACGTGCTGCAGCATATCGACGTGCTGATCATCAATGACGGCGAGGCGCGGGCGTTGGGGGAAGACTCCAATCTCGTGAAGGTCGCGAAGAAAATTCTCGCGCGCGGGCCGAAGCATCTGATCGTCAAGCGCGGTGAATATGGCGTGTTGATGTTCAACGAGAAGCAGGTGTTCGGCGCGCCGGCGTTTCCGCTGGATGACGTGCGTGATCCGACCGGCGCCGGCGACACCTTTGCCGGTGGATTCCTGGGCTATCTGGCCGCCACGGGAAATCGTTCCACGGAGGCGATGCGACAGGCCATCATTTTCGGAAGCGTCATGGCCTCGTTTACAGTAGAAGCCTTTAGCCTTGACCGATTGAGGATCCTAGATTACAAAGAGATTGAAGCACGTTTCAAAGAGTTCAAGCGACTCACGCATTTTGAGGATATCGGCGCATGATGGTTGTTGGTCGACAACGAAGCCGGACAGACGGGGCCTGCCGCATGCTGGGGTTTTCCTGCATGCTGAGTGTGTTCGCACTGTCTGTCTTAGGTGGATGCGCCAACGAAGAAAATGTGCGGAAGTCGAAAGGGTTTTATCAGGAAGGGGTCGCGCGGCTGAGTTCCGATCAGCAGCAGGCGTACGTGTCTTTTCAAAAGGCCGTGAAGCTGAACCCCGAGAACAAGGACGCCCATTACGGCTTGGGACATATTTACGCGTCACAAGGCCGGCTTAAATTGGCTGAGGAATCTTTCCGGGAGGCTATTCGCATCGATGGGGACTACGCGGAAGCCAACACCTATCTCGGGCAAGTTTTGGCCAGCCAGGATCGGTGGAAGGACGCTATCGCGGCCTACCGCCAGGCGCTCAGCAACCCCCTCTATCCCACGCCAGACTTGGCTCGGTTTCACCTGGGGAAGGCCTTGATGCATGAGGGTGATCTGCAGGGAGCCATGGAAGTGTTGGAAGACGCGACCACGGTGACGCCTCCCAATGTTCCGCCTGCCATGCTGCATTTGGAATTGGCGCGTGTCTACCACAAGCTGGGTTTTGACCAGCGAGCGCGGGAAGCTCTCTCGAAGGTGTCGACATTGGATAAGGGCGGCGAGCAGGCGGCGGCCGCGCAGGAACTCCTCGGTAAGCTTAAACCATAGGCGGACATCATGGAATCAGTGGGTGAATTTTTTCGGCAGGTACGCGAGACGAAGGGGCTAACGGTCGACGAAGTCGCCTCGAAGACCCGCATCCGCACGGATTTCGTCAAAGCGCTCGAAGAGGGAAATTTCGCCAAGTTGCCCGATCAGGTGTTTGCCCGAGGCTTTGTTCGATCCTACGCGCGATCGCTGGGGTTGGATGAAGAAGATGCCATTCACCGATTTGTTCAGTCTGCCGGTGCGTTTTATGACAAGCAGGGTGAGCGTGAACGGTTGCGGCAACGCCAGGTTGAAGAGGAGCGCCGTCGCAAGGCCAACCGCAAAGCAGTCGGTATTGCGATCACCGTGGCGATTGCCACGCTGGTTTTTTTATTGAGCCGCGAACAGTCTTCCACGTTGATGCGGAGACCCGCATCCGATGTGCCGCCGCCAAGCAAGAAGAGCGCGCCTTTTGCCAAGGATGCGCGCGAATCTGCTGCCCGCCCGGCCATGGAGTTGCCTCCTCCGATCGTGCCGGCCTCGAAGCCGCTGGAACCGGCGCCAGTACTCCCGTCTGCCAAACCTGCGCAGGATAAAGTGGTGGTTCCGCAGACCGCAGCTCCTGCTGCCGTGGCCAGAGCGCCGGTGCAAGTGGAACCCGTTGCTGCGCCACCAACCGCGACGATGGGCGCCGATGGCCCTCTGGCTGGCTTGTCGGTCGATGGTCCAGTCGGGTCTGATGGGCCCCTCGTGCTTGATCTCGATGCGACGGAGCTGAGTTGGGTGGTTGTCCAAGTCGACTCAGGCAGTCCCCAGGAAGCATTGTTGCGCCCCGGTCAAAAGGCCCAATGGAAGGCGCAAGATCAGTTCACCGTTACTCTTGGGAATGCCGGTGGCGTGCGTGCCGAATTGAACGGGAAGCCGCAAAAGCCGTTTGGCCCGAGCGGGAAGGTTGTCCGGGATGTCGTGATCAAGCGGTGATCCGCCGGGCAGGGCCATGAGTTCTTCCAGCTATCGTTTCCTGCCAGTGAGCGTGGCGCCTCTTCCCCTCCGTTTCCGTCGCGTCGATCTCTCCAAGCCAAATTCCCACATGTGATGCCGCCCCCCTTGTATGGGGCGAGTCGGAGCGCCTGGGGCGCAAAGGTGTCACGGCCCGATGAGGCCCGACACGTGTTTGCGCGTAGAGTTGTGGAAACTGCAGGAATTCATGCATCGCTATGCTCGACGCACACTGGCACGCTGTTTGAGTCCCACCGGTGTGGGCATGGGCAAAACGGCTGGGGGAGGCAGTCTTCGTCTTGACAAGACAGAAAACCCGTTGCTATAGTTCGCCTGCTTTATCGGCCTTGTCATGCGTTTTTGTCCATGCTGCTTCGGAATTAGAGAGTCGTTGTTCACGCGGTGGGTTCAACACAAAGGAGGAGTTCTGATGGGGTATTTTTCTAAGTTCGTTGGAGTGTGTGCGGCCGTCACCCTGTTGTCGGTGGCGGTGGTGGGCGCTGAAGAAAAGGATCCGCTGAAGCCCCGTGTTGCGCCGGATCAGATGGCGGACGCGAAGGCGATGAAGAACCCGGTTGCTTCGACCCCGGAGAGCATTGCCAAGGGTAAGGCTCTGTACGAGGGCAAGGGCACCTGCTTCAATTGCCACGGTAAAGAGGGCAAGGGCGATGGCCCTGCCGGCGCGATCCTCAATCCGAGCCCGCGTAACTTCACCAACTGCAAGTTCCACAAGAAGCGGAAAGACGGCGAGTTGTTCTGGGTGATCAAGAACGGCAGCCCGGGCACCGGCATGGTTTCGTTGGTCCCTGCGGCGATCACCGAAGAAGAAGCGTGGACGATCATCAACTACGAGCGCAGCTTCTGCAAGGGCGGCGACGAGTAGTTTCGAGTTTCAGCCGAACGGCTGAATGCTTGGGGGCGGCGGGGGTAACCTCGCCGCCCCTTTTCTTTTGTGTGAGGATCGTCGCAACGTTCCACGGCGGAGTCAGCAGGTGGCAGGTTCTGGAGCGGGTGCTCACCTGTTGTGAGAGACGGAGACACTGTTCGCCCGCTCAGCGAGCGAACCCGAGGGGTTGGTTAGTCAGCTATAGGGATGACAGGTGGTTTTGTGAGTACGATATCGAGCTCTCTCCCGGCAGTTTTCGATCCTGACAAGGTTTGCGGCTGTTGGTCCTGCTTGAACGTGCTCCGAGCCGCGGCCGGCACGTTGCGATTAATGTAGGCCGTCACCTCACCGATCGTGACCTCGCCGTTCCGATTGACATCAGCTTCGCCACGAAGGCCGCGTAAGAGGTAGTAGGTGAACAAGCCGTGATGCAGGGTGTCTGACTCCAGACTCTTGCCGAGTCCTGAGGTCGCGATCAGATGCAGGACGGACCCCGATAGTGCGGTCCATTTCGGCGACACGACTTTGGTGCGTCCCTCCATCCCGTTCTTGAGCACGGTTCCGTCGAAGACGAACAGGACCTGCTTGGCTTTCAATCTGCCTAGAGCCGCTTCTAACTCCTTCAGGGGATACAGTCGAGTGGGTGAGCCCAACGAGCCGTCGTACGGAATCAGGAAGGTGTCGCCGGACGCGTTCACCATCGCCTGTCCGGCAAAATAGACGACGACCAGCGAGTCCTTAGTGGTCTTGGTTGGAAGCCAATCGAGCAACGCTTCTTCGATGTCGGGCCGGAGGGCGCTCCAATTTCGCAGGAGACGGATGTTGTTCTGCGGGAGCCCGCTCAGGGTTTGAAAATAAGCCGCGACCGTTTCTGCATCGAGCGAGGCATACTTCCTCGCCGCGATGTCCTGTTCCCGATAACTGCTGAGCCCAATGGCAAGCAGATAGTCGTCGGGTCGTTGCGCGCCCGTCGTCACGGCAGGAAGCTGATCCACGTCCTCGGGTAGGACGGCAGTGGGTTGAGTGGGGCGAATGGAGATGGTCAGTGTTTGTGGTGGAGCGGCTGGTTGACCTGAGCCAGTCACGAGGGCAACTTGAAACTCCGCCTGCTGAAGAGCCGGCACTTGAGGCATGGTCGCAATGAATTCCAGCGACCTGGATCCGCCCGGTGTGAGCGGGCCGGCGGCCAGGGTCGTCGCTGGGAACTGGACGAGCAATGCCTGCGGCCCCGTCAGTCGAACGGCGCTGTCCTGCACCGTCTGAGCTCCGGTGTTGACCACGTCGACCCGCACTCGCACGCGCTCGCCGCTTTCGAGCATCTGGTTCCCGTTTTCGTCCAACAACGTGGCTTTGAACGACAGTGACGGAAGCGGGGCAGCGGTCGAATTTGCCGCAGGCGCCATCGCTGCCGCCTTCGGCGGGGTAGTGGTCGGGGTGATCGCGCTTCCCGCTGTGGATGGTTGGGTGCCTGGTGCGAGCAGGACTCGTGACTCCTGCATGAATTGGGTGGCCAGCGTGGTCGAGGCGTCTTGCAGGAATGGGTCGACCACATAATCGCACCGCTGCTGGGTCAACTCCAGTTGCAACCGTTCTTTTCGTGTAACCTGCAGAGGGCGTTCAGCGAGGGGGGCGCCTGATGCGTCGAAAAATTCTGTCAGCACATCCAAGCTGAGTTCCGCCGGTGCGCGGTCGTAGAGCGCGTCCGTTTGAATTTTAAAACGAGGATCCAACATGCGCATGCGGATTGTGACGTCTGGTTTCGACGCAGCCCCGCGACTTCCCGGAAGAATCACCGTACGAAACGTCTGATGGGCGGCTTGAATCAACGTATCTTCCACGGTCGGGCCGATGGAGAACGGATGCAGGCGGCCGCAATTGTCGAGATATTCCGCTCGGGCTTTGGATAAGGAGGCGTCCACCTCGACCTGTGCCGTGAGTGGAATCGGCGGTCCGAGGTCCGGGAGCGCCTGTCGGGAAAAGCGCGATTTGATCGTATCGCAACCAGACAAGGCCAGCAGCTGGATGAGCACGATTCCCAGGGCACTTGCGCGATGTATCTTCAAGCCGGGGCCTCCTCTAAGGCAGATTGCGAAGAGGAAACCGTACAGGAATGAAGAGGGCATTGCAACCGCGCGCCGTGCCGGCTTGCGGCCCTCAAGAGGCTCGTTTATCCTACCGCCGCTTGCGGTGGACCGTGGGTAGGAAGGACGGTGGAGCCCCGTGGTGGTGCTGGGCCTGTCGAATATGAGAGATGCCGCCGCCGCACTCGTGTGCGACGGTCGCATTGCCGCTGCGGCCGAGGAGGAACGATTCGTTCGGCAGAAACATGTGACGGCTCTTCCGGTTGAGGCGATCCGCTATTGCCTACGCGAAGGCGGGGTGGCGCTTCGTGATGTCGAGGCCATCGTCGTGCCATGGAAGTACTGGCAGATCGGGCGGCGTGTTCGACTCGCCCTGACGGCCATGATGCGTTCCACTCAACTCTTTCGCGTCAAAGGGACACGCTCGCTTGAGCGCGCCAGCCAGGAGTGGATGGAATTGTTCCGGCTTCGTGAAGAACTGACTCGTCGGGTCGACGCGGGCGCCATTCGCCCCGTCTTTCTGGATCACCATCTCTGTCATGCCGCGAGTTCGTTCCTCGTGTCTCCTTTCGAGCAATCGGCCATTCTCGTCGTCGATGGCGCATCCGAAGCTGATACCACCCTGATGGCTGCGGGCGCCGGTCGTCAGATCACCGTGCTTGATCGCACACCGTTGCCTCATTCTCTCGGCCAATTCTATGCCGCGATGACGGCCTTTCTTGGGTTTCGTCCGGATCATGATGAGTACATCGTCATGGGGCTGGCGTCTTCCGGTGCCCCGGCGTTTGCGCCCGTGCTTCGGCGATCAATCGTGCGGTTGCTTCCTCAGGGACGGTTTGAGTTGAATACCAGATTGTTGGATTTTCATCTCGCGCGGGCCGGTGTCTTCGTGGCGGAGTTTGTCGGATTGTTCGGCGCACCTCGACGTCCGACCGACGAGATCACACAGCGACATCGGGATCTTGCGGCCAGCGCGCAAATGGTCTTGGAGGAGACGTTACTGCATCTGGGGCGGCATCTGCGTTCCTTGACGCGCGCGGAGTCGCTCTGCATGGCAGGCGGAGTTGCGTATAACTGTGTGGCCAACGGCCGCCTGCGAGCTGAATTGGGGTTTCGCGACGTCTATGTGCCGCCGGCTGCGGGAGACTCCGGTGCGGCGCTCGGGGCTGCCTTGTGGTGGACGGCCAGGCGCGGACGTGCGACGACGAGGCCGGTATTGTCTGATGCCTATCTGGGGCCGCAGTTCGACGAGGCGGCCTGTCGAGTTGCCGTGGCCAATGCCGGACTCACGGCCGAGACGCTGACGAATGGGCCGCTGTATGAGCGGGTTGCAGAAGAGCTGGCGCTCGGCCGGTTGGTGTTTTGGTATCAGGGGCGGATGGAATGGGGACCACGCGCGTTGGGAAACCGCAGCTTGCTGGCCGACCCGCGACGTGAAGACATGCGGGAAGTGATCAACAGCAAGGTCAAATGCCGTGAGGCATTCCGTCCGTTCGCACCGTCTGTCCTGGCCGAACGCGCGCAGGAGTTCTTTGACCTACCTGCCCCTTCCCCGTTTATGCAGTTCACCGTCCGGGTCAAGGCCTCCGCCAAAGGCACGCTCCCTGCCGTGACACATGTCGACGGCACGGCCCGTGTCCAGACCGTGACCAGGGAGGCCAATCCCAGATTTTATGATCTGCTGGCGGCGTTCGGGCGCCGTACCGGGATCCCGGTTCTCCTGAACACTTCCTTCAATGTGCAGGAGCCGATTGTCTGCAGTCCCGACGAGGCGATCCGGTGTTTTGTGCGCACCCACGTGGAGTGGTTAGTGCTCGGCAATCTGTTGGTGGGACGACCGGTGCACATGTCGCCGCAGCAACATGACTGTTGACGCGGGAGCATCCATGTGCAGGGCGTCTTCCCGCGGGATCGTCATTCTGCTCAATGTCCTCCTGGTCGCCTTCGTGTTCAATCTTATCCTGCAGCCCTTGCTGGAACCCGATCTGGGCTGGCATTTGCGGGCTGGGTTGGATTTGGTCGACCACGGCTGGCGGTTACCCGACACCGATCCCTATTCTCACACCATGCCGGATTGGCATTGGGTGGAGCATGCCTGGTTGACGGATGGGTTGCTTGCGCTGATCTATCGAGGTCTGGGTGCGTTCGGCGGGATCGGGCTGATTGCGTGGTTTGGCGTGGTCACGGGACTGGCCTGGTGGGTCGGATCAGGGTGCGCGGCGGTGCCAGCGACGTATCGGTTGACGGCCATGGTCGGTAGCCTGTGGGTTGCCCTGCCTTTTCTCGGCGCCCGCACGCAATTGGTCAGTCTGCTTGGGGTGGCACTGTTGCTCAGGGTGTGGAGGCACATTCAGCAAGGCCAGGGGCGGTGGGTCTGGATGCTTCCGCCGTTCTTCCTCTGCTGGGCCAATCTGCATGGCGGATTTACAGCGGGGTTGTTTCTGTTGACGGTGCTGCTGTCCCTGTCTTTGGTCGCCACGCTGTGTAAAGAATGGTGGCCTTGCCCCGTCTCGCTGGATGAGCCGGTGCTGAGTTGGGCCGAACTCCGTCACTGCGCGATCGCGCTCGGGCTGGCCATGGCCGTGACCGTGGTGAATCCCTATGGGTGGGGGCTCTATGTGGAGATCTATGACTCTCTGACCGACCGATTCATGATCGAGACGTTGCGGGAATGGCAGCCCGTGTCGTTTGAGGGATGGGCCGGCAGAGCCTATGGGGTATATCTTGCAGGCCTTCTGTGTCTCGTGGCGGGATGGTATCGACGGGTCGAGCCCGTGCGATGGGTGATGCTGCTCCTCGTGCTGGGGTTATCGTTGCGTCACTGGCGCAATGTGACGCTGTTTCTGATCGTCAGCCTTCCCCTGGTCGCAGAGCTGCTGGCCGCGGTCGTGGCATCCTCGCTTCGCTGGGTGCCGCTGCTCAAAGCACAGGCTTCGTATGCTGTGCTCGTCCTGACCGGCGTGACCGCGACGATGTTGTACGCACAGGGCATCGATCATCTCGACCATGTTTGGCAGTCCGGCCGCGCGCCGGATCGTTACTTTGAACAGACCGAGTACCCGATTGAAGCGGTGCGGTGGGTGCGGAGCCATCGGCGCGAACTCGGAACGAGGTTGTACAACGATTATGGGGTCGGCGGATTCCTTCTCTGGCAACTTCCCGGAGAGAGAATCTTCATCGACGGCCGGATGCCGGCCTGGCGCATCAAGGATCGGCGGATTTTTCAGGATTATGTGGAGCTCAATCGTGAGGATTCGCCGCAGGTGGCGGTGTTGGATCGGTACGGGGTGGATTGGGGGATGATTCAACGTGGCAGCGCGCTTGCGAGGGCGTTGGAGGGCCATCAGGCATGGCAGGTACTCTATGCCGATGCCAAAGTGGTGATTGTGCGTCGGCGATCGTGAGCGGCATGATGGTCCGGAGCAGCCAGTTGAGGCTGCTCGCTAACGCCAGTGCGTGCGCCTGGGAATGCGCCACTAGGAATGAGTCGGTTCGATTGCACCCAGGTCCGGCTCCATGCCGGTCAGTGTGGGACGGGTGCGGGGCTGGTAGAGGCCTTGGGCCTCGCGCTTCCGGATTGCCAGCAGCTCCCGGAGCATCACGGAACCATCGCGCCATGGACGGACTTTCGAGCCTGGCTGGTCGGTCCAATTGATCGGAACCTCGGCGATGCGGTAATTCCGCTGGCGGCCGATGTGCAGCAGCTCGAGATCGAAGGCGTACCCATCGACGCAGGAGACGGAGAAGAGGTCTTGAGCGATGGATTGCCGGAAGAGCTTGAATCCACATTGCGTATCGGCGAACGGTGGTTCCCCGAGTCGTCGCACCACACTATTAAAGAGGCTGCCGAGCAGACTTCGATGCCAGCGTGCCTGAACGGTGAACGCCGGGTTGTGGGATGCCAGGGCGCGTGACCCGATGGCCATGTCTGCGCCGGCCGCAATGGCCTGCTCCAGTCGACTCAATTCTTCGATCGGTGTGGCTCCGTCTGCATCGGCAAACAGTTGCAGGATTCCGCGCGCCGCCTGCATGCCCCGTCGAACCGCTGCGCCTTTCCCCATGTTGCACGTCAGTTGAATCAGTCGCAGTGTTGGACAGCGTTGGGCTGTTTCTTCAACGGTCTGAGCCGTCCCATCGGTACTGCCGTCGTCCACCACGAGAATTTCATAGGATCGCGAGTGACGGTCCAGGTAGGTGATCACCTGTTGCAGGAACAGCGGAAGGCGTCGAGCCTCATTGTAGGCAGGGATGATAACGGAAAGAGACGGCGCCTGGGTCGAGCACGGTGTCACGGTGAGACAGCCTCGTGTCGGAGTGGGACGCGACCGGTTCACCACAGTGGCGAATCGTGGCACACGGTAACTGAGCAACGTCGGAAATGCAAGCAATCGTTGTCCGGGTCTTGACAGGGAGAGGAAGGGGAGTGGATCGTATTCCTTAGGCACCGGCCGCATAGGTATCAGCGTGGATCAGGCCAGGGAGGGTGTCATGAGGCGAAGCAGGAGCGGGGTTGTTGCGCTGCTCGGCACACTCTTGCTGGCGGGGTGCGTGGCGGCCGCTCCTCCCAGTCGACTGACTCACTATATCGGGATTGCCACGACTGGTGAGGACAGTGCATCGAGGCTTCCGGCGTCGCGTCCTGTGCGAGCCCTTCTAGTTGTCTTGTACGACAGGTCGGATCCTGAGTCGCCGCCGGGTTTGCCGGAAGCGGCGCAGGTTCGTGTGGCGGAGTCCCTGGCTGCGCAGTTGAACCGTGGATATCCGATCATCGTTGAACGGGCCGTCACGCTCGGGGATGTGGGCGAAGGCGGGGCGGTTCCGGACTGGAGTGAGGTCGCGAGGCAGCAGAGGGTGGACTACCTGCTGGTTGCGGTCCTATCGAGTATCGAACAAGAGTATCCGGTCTCGGTCTTCCTGGGGTGGACCACGCATCGACAGCCTGGGTTGCGGCGCGATAACTGGTCGTTGGTCGAAGCGGCGTTGGTAGATGGACGCACAGGCCGGCCGTTGGTACAGGCGGAGGGGCGTGCCATGGCGACGCTGGACCGTCCGACTGCGCCGGGGATTTCACAATGGTATCCGGTGATCTATCTGAGGCCTCAGGAACCGGAGCGGCGTCTGTGGCCGCCGAACTATGAGGGGGCCCCGATAACCCTGCGGCTTGTAGCCATGGAAGACGCGATCACGCAATTGGCCGGGAGCCTTCAGCGCGCCTGGATCGAACAGCGGGAGCATGAATCACTGCACCATGAGGTGGCTTCGTGGTGACGGTCAGGTCAGCGTTTTCCTCTTTGAAGGCGATTCTGGGAATAGTGTAGAATGACGCGTTCGACGATAGCGCGGAGGATGATCCCTCAATTTCCGGTGTCCAGAGGAGAACACATGGCGTATCGACATCAGCGCAGCAAGGTGCTGTCCGTACTCGCAGCGTCCACCATGGTCGCTGCCACGTTTTTATCCGGTGGAGTGCAATTCGGGTCTCAGGCTGAGGCGGCTAGTGTGCCTCCGGCGTTTGCGCAGGGATTTTCAGAAATCGTGAAGGCGGTGACCCCGGCCGTGGTGAATATTGCGGTGACCGGCGGTGGGGAAGGACGTCGCGAAGGACGTCGTCAACTCCCTCCGGGTGGCCCGTTCGGTGGTCCGCCTCCGGGCCCTGGTGGTGGTGATGAGCCTCCCGGCATGGAACCCCCCGGTGGACCTGGTGGGCCTCCCGGTGGCGGCCCGCATCGGCCGGAGCAAAGTGCAGGTTCCGGCGTCATCCTCGATCCCACTGGGTACATCGTGACCAACAATCACGTCGTGGAAGGTGCGACCCAGATAACCGTGACGCTCTCGGATCGTCGGGAGTTTCCGGCCAAGATCATCGGCACCGACCCGAAGACGGACCTCGCCATCATTAAGATTGAGGCCAAGGACCTTGCTTCGATGAAATGGGCGGACTACGAAGACTTGCAAGTCGGTGATGTAGTGCTTGCGGTGGGTAGCCCGTTCGGACTCAGCTCCACGGTCACGTTGGGCATCATCAGTGCGTTGGGCCGCGGCAACGTCGGCATCGCGGACTATGAAGATTTCATTCAGACGGATGCCGCGATCAATCCCGGCAATTCCGGTGGTGCCTTGGTCAACATGCAGGGCAAGTTGATCGGCATCAACACGGCCATCTTCTCCCGCACCGGAGGGTCTGAGGGCATCGGATTCGCCATTCCCAGCAGTATTGCCACGGATATCGTCGAGAGTCTGACCAAGACGGGCAAAGTGGTCCGTGGTTGGATGGGCGTGGCGATTCAGGAGATCACCCCGGCACTGGCCAAGTCGTTCAAGTTGCCCGATCAGCGCAAAGGCGTCCTGATCAGTGACGTGAATGAGAACGGTCCTTCTCACACGGCCGGTATGCGGCGTGGAGACGTGGTCCTCACGTTCAATGGCAAGGAAGTGCAGAGTGTGAGCCAGCTGCGTAACCTGGTTGCGCGTATGACCGTCGGCAAGGAAGCAGACATCAAGATCTTGCGCGAAGGCAAGGAACAAGTCCTCAAGGTCAAGGTGGCGGAACGCCCATCGGATGAAGTGCTTGCGAAGCGCGAGCCAGGTCCCGCTGCACCTCAGACTGAGACCGTGAAGCCGCCCGACAATGTGTTGGCGGCATTGCGCGTCCAGATGCTGGATGCGGCCATGCAAAGCCAACTGAACATTCCCGCCAAGACCAGTGGCGTGGTGGTCAGCTCCGTCGAGGCGGGGAGCCCCGCAGAGGCGGCAGGGTTGCAGCGTGGGGACGTGATTCAAGAGGTCAATCACGAGGTCGTGAAGAGCCTTGAGGATTACCAGAAGGCGTCAGCCAAGGTGAAAAAAGACGAAATGGTTGTACTCTTGCTGAGTCGGCAGGGAAACAATCTGTTCGTAGCCGTCAACCCGAAGTAAGGCATTGATGAGGGTGTGATCCGGCGAGCGGGCCGGAACCATGTTCCGATCCCCGCTTGCCGGATTGCGGCCGCATCAATTTTGTAAACGCGCATGGCTGACGGGTTTAAGTTTCAAGAGTGGCTGCAAGATACGGTCTTCAAGCCGCTTGAAGATAAAAAAATGCCGGTCATGGAGCACTTGGTTGAGCTCCAGGTCCGGCTGACCCGTGCGGTCATCGTGACGGCGATCATTTTTGTCGGCACGTTCTTTTTTGCCGACACGCTGGTCAAGTGGATCCGAATCCCGCTGCAGAACATGTTTGTGCCGGGATCGCTCTCCTGGATTCCGACCGACCTTCCCACCGTTCCCTTCGTCTTTCTTGCACCCGCCGAAGCCCTCTGGCAAAACGTCAAAGTCGCGGGGTTGTTCGCGCTGGTGTTGGGCACGCCCTACATCCTGGTGGAGTTCTGGCATTTCGTGGTTCCCGGGTTGCACGCCCAGGAGCGGCGATTCGTTGGCCCGTTTGTGATCCTGAGTACCCTGGCCTTTTATCTCGGGCTGTTGTTCTCCTTCTTTTTCGTCTTGCCGTTCGCGTTGAATTTCTTGATATCGTACGGTGTCAACGCCGGGTTTATTCCGCAACTCTCGATTGCGCAATATGTCGGGTTCGCACTGTGGTTTCTGCTGGTCTTCGGGCTGATTTTCGAAGTGCCGCTCGTCATCACCCTGCTGGCCAAGCTTGGCTGGGTGGATGCCCCGCTGTTGAAGCGCTATCGCAAATGGGCCTTCCTGACCGCGTTTATCTTTGCCGCGATTCTCACCCCTACCCCGGATCCGTTCAATCAATGCCTGATGGCCTTGCCCATGTATATTTTTTATGAAGTCGGGATCATCAGCGCAGGGATCTTCAACAAGAAGAAGGCGGAAGAGCAGTCGCAGGCGTTGGTGCCGGCGGTGGCCGCGACAGGCCCTGGCGTCGGGAAACCGGGGCCGTCCATTCCCACGGGGGGAGGAGACAGTGAGTATGTCGGTGTGCCGACGGGTGGCCGTCGACACTAGTCTGTGTCGGGAGAAAAGAATGCGACGAAAGCCAGCTTTCGTCGCAAGCAGCATGATGTACGTTGTACGAGGAGTCTAGGATGCCACGCGAGTTAAATGTCATATCACAGCCCGGTTCCAGCAGCGGTGGAGATGCCTGCACCTACATGTGGGCTTGCGCCATTTGCGACGAAAACGAAACCTGTCAGAAGGACAAGGAAGGTCACAGCCGGTGGCTCGTCGCCAAACGGATGGAACGGATCGAATATAAAGTGCTGGTCATGAGCAACAAGGGCGGGGTGGGAAAGAGCACCTGCACGACCAATCTCGCCGTGAGTCTGGCGTTAAAGGGCTGGCACGTGGGTATTTGCGACATGGATATCCATGGTCCCAATATCCCGAAGATGGTGGGGGCTGAAGGTCAGAAACTGAAGATCAGCACGTCGGGCGGGATCATTCCGTTTCAGGCCTATAACATGAAGATCGCCTCGATGTCCTTCCTCCTGCAAAACTCGGATGATCCGATCATCTGGCGGGACGCCTACAAGTATGAATTCATCAATCAGTTGCTAGGGGGCGTCGAATGGCAGGATCTCAATTTCCTCCTGATCGATCTCCCTCCGGGAACCGGAAATGAATCTGTGACGACCATTGATTTGCTTGGAGGCGTCAGCGGCGCGGTGATTATCACGACGCCGCAAGAGGTGGCGCTGCTCGACTCCCGGAAGTCGGTGACCTTCTGCAAGGATAGTGAAGTGCCGATCATCGGCATTGTCGAAAACATGAGCGGGCTGGAATGTCCGCACTGCCACAAGGAAGTGAATGTCTTCCGCAAAGGCGGCGGCGAGGCGTCCGCATCGGATATGGGAGTGCCGTTCCTGGGCCGCATTCCGCTGGATCCCGAGGTGGTGACGCAAAGTGATGCGGGCGAGCCGTTTGCGCTGTTCAATTCGGACTCAGCGACTGCCCAGGCCTATCATGATATTGCCAACCAGGTTGAGGCGTTCTGCAAAAAGAGCGGCTCGCTTATCAAGCTGGCCCCACGCCAGCAACATTGATCGGACGGTGATGTGTGAAAGCTCCCGATGCCATGACCGGTTTGACTCCGCTCCACGAAGCCCAGCAGATCGTGCTGGACGCCGCTGCTCCGTTAGGGCTTGAAAAAGTCTCCATTCTCGACGCCCTGGGTCGCGTGCTTGGCGAGGATGTGATCGCTGAGCGTCACAATCCACCGTGGGACAATTCTGCGATGGACGGCTTCGCGGTGCGAGCCGAGGATATCGCCCAAGAACACGCGATTACCAAGCCTGTCACGTTGACCGTCATCGAAGATGTGCCGGCCGGAAAGATGCCGACTCGGTCGGTGGGGAAGGGGCAAGCAATCCGGATCATGACCGGTGCGCCCATCCCTAAAGGCGCCGACACGGTGGTCAAGGTCGAGGATACCGAGCACACGCCTGAGTCGGTGCGCGTATTCAAAGCCGAGTCACGAGGGGCCAACATCCGGCCGCAGGGCGAGGATGTGAAGCAGGGCGATTGCATCATTCCCAAAGGAACTCGGATTCGGTCCGGTGAAGCGGGGATGTTGGCCATTTTAGCCAAGTCCTTTGTGCTCGTGTATCAGCGGCCGCGAGTGGCGATTCTGTCGACCGGCGATGAGTTGGCCGATTTGGATGAGCGGTTCAGCGAAGAGAAAATCATCAACTCCAACAGCTATGGGATTGCCGCCGCTGTTCAGGAATCCGGTGGCGTGCCGATCCTGCTCGGCATCGCACGGGACACCCCCGCCGCACTGAAGGAAAAGATTTCTCACGGGTTGAACGCCGACATCCTGGTGCTTTCCGGCGGAGTCTCGATGGGGGACTACGACTTCACCAAGGCCGTCTTCCGCGATCTCGGCGCCGAAATGAATTTTTGGAAACTGGCGATCCGGCCCGGTCAGCCGCTCGCGTTCGGCAAAATTCAGGGCAAGCTGGCATTCGGGCTGCCTGGAAATCCGGTGTCATCCATGGTGACATTCGAGCAACTGGTTCGACCGGCGATGCTCAAACTTTCCGGGACGAACGGGTATGGGCGCCCAATGCTGCAGGCGGTGTTTCAGGAAAAATTTTCGAAACGAACCGACCGCCGGCATTTTCTCCGTGGGGTCTTGTGGCGTGAGGGCGGCGTGTTCAAAGTTCGGACCACCGGTGATCAAGGATCCGGGATTCTGACCTCCATGGTCAAAGCCAACTGCCTGATCGATATTCCCGTAGAGGTAGAACGCGTGAACCCTGGTGACCCGGTGACGGTACAGTTGCTCAGCGGTTCGGCCTGGTTGGAACAGGCTGCTCCGACCTCCTCCACGGGCCATCGTCCCTCCTGCTGCTAAGCCGCGAAAGGAACACAGTGATGTCGGTGCCTATCCTGTCTTTTGTCGGCCGATCGAACAGCGGCAAGACGACCCTCATAGAACGTGTGATCCCGATGTTGGTACGGGCGGGATATAAAGTGGCAACCGTCAAACATGCCGGCCATGGGTTTGATCTGGATACGGAAGGAAAAGATAGTTGGCGGCATAAACAGGCCGGTGCGAGCAGTGTCGTGATCATCTCCAAGAGCAGCCTGGCTATGTTCGCCGACGTGTCGGACCATATGAACGTCGAGGATGTGCGTGAGCGCTATCTCGATGCTTCCTACGATTTGATTTTGGCCGAAGGGTGGCGGAGCGAGGACTATCCGAAGATCGTCGTGGTGCGTGATCAGATCGGAGAGGTTCCCGTTTCGCAGGACGGCCTGTTGGCCGTGGTTTCCAATAGGCCGGTTGAGACGTCGGTGCCATTGCTTGATCCCGATGACGTGGCCGGGGTGGCAGCGTTGATCATCCGACACTTTCCCAAACCCCGACGGGATGATGCGTAAGACTCCTGCCATTGTGTTCGGAACGATCGTGGCCGGCGCATTGGCTATAGGGGGAGTTGCGGTCCCGCTGACCAACCATCCGAAGTTCTGCGCCAGCTGCCATACCATTCAACCAGCCTACGAGCGTTGGGTCCAGTCCTCTCATAAAGAGGTGGAGTGTGTGGCCTGTCATGTCCGGCCCGGTGTCGTCGGCTGGCTGCAGGACAAGGCGTGGCATGGCACCAGAGACGTCGCCATCTATCTGTTCGGAAGACCCACAGAGCCGCATAACCTGCAGGCGACTGTGGATTCCGCGGTCTGTCTGGGGTGTCATCGGAACATCCTTCGTGTGTCAGAAATTGCGACGCGTGACTTGCCGCCTCCGGTCAAGGATGTGGGGCTGGTCATGAGTCACCGCAAACACATGGCGGCGTTCGATCAACGCCACCAGGGCGAAGGGTGTACGACCTGTCACGGAGCGGTGGTGCATGAGAAGCCCATCAAGGGGTATCCGATCGTCATTCCGCGCGGGCATGTCTCGGCGGACAGTCGGCCCTGGAAGCCGGAACATCCTGAGGGCTCCGTGTTGCATAAGCGGGCTCAGGCGGACTGCTTCCGTTGCCACGACAACAAAACCGAGTACGAAGGCCGGGTGCTGAGCCGGAAGTGCGACACGTGTCACCTGCCTGAGAAACTCTCGGAATTTCTGTCCTTTTGAACCTACGGAATCATCTGCGCCATGCCCTCCTCGGTGGTCGAAGTCCGCAATCTCAGCAAGCAGTTCGGGGCCTTCACGGCGGTGGACGGCATCTCGTTCGATATCGGCCGCGGCGAGATCCTCGGCCTATTGGGACCGAATGGCGCCGGGAAAACAACGACTTTTCAAATGATGCTGGGGCTGGTGACGCCCACGTCAGGCTCAATTCGCATGTTCGGCCTCGACTTGCAGTCGCATCGGGAGACGATTCTTCAGCAAGTCAATTTCTCGTCCACCTACATTTCGTTGCCCTATTCCTTGACCGTGGAGGAAAACCTGCGTGTTGTCGGCCGTCTGTACGGCTTGCCCGATGTCGCCGGGCGTGTCGGCGATATGATACAAAAACTCGACATGAGCGAGTGGCGGCACAAGCTGACCCGCAAGCTCTCCTCGGGACAAATGACGCGGTTGACCTTGGCCAAGGCGTTGCTGACCAAGCCCAAGGTCTTATTTCTCGATGAACCGACGGCGAGTCTGGACCCGGATATCGCGCACAAGATCCGGGAAATTCTGCTGGAGGAACGGCAAGCCACGGGATTGAGCATCCTCTACACCTCGCACAACATGCGGGAAATGGAGGAGATGTCCGATCGCATTATCTTTTTGCAGCGGGGGAAGATCGTAGCGGAGGGCACAGCCAAGGATATCGTGGCCCGGTTCGGGCAAGCGGACTTGGAAGAGGTGTTTCTCAAGCTGGCCCGTGAACAGTAGTTGCAGGTCGGTCGAGGTCGATGTGAAAGGGAATAGGCGTGGGCATGGTTGATACAGGGGTGTCGTTCGCAGTGGGGCTCCTCATGGGCGGCCTGGGGGTGATGTTGGGATGGGGCCTGTTGTGGTTTGTCGTCGGCGCTATTGGGTTGGCTCGCCAGACCTGCGGATGGGCCATCTTCATGAGCAGCGTCAGCAGTACGGCTATTGCCGCGCTGTCGCTCGCAGGAGTGTGCTGGGCGATCGATGCGGCACGACTGGGTAGTGTCGCGTTACAACTCGGACTGGCCGGGTTCCCGTTGCTGCTGCTCGTGGCGGCGGCGTTCCGCTTGGAGGATGGCCGACGGATCGGCCCGGCGTTTGTCGAGGGCAGCCTCATGATGGTGCACCAACTCCTTGACCGGCATGAGGGCGGGGGCGGGTGCGGACATTGCCATGAACAGCCGGTTGAGGAACATCCCTGTCAGCAGAAACCCTGTTTTGAACCGTCTTGTCACGACAAGCCCTGCGAGCAGAAACCGTAGTCAACGATGGCCTATCATCGCATCGCAGCCCTGGTCGTTCGGCATCTCTATTTGTATCGGCGGAGTCTGCCGCGAGTGATGGAGATCATCTATTGGCCGTTTCTGGACCTAGTGGTGTGGGGATTCATTACCGTCTATCTGGCGACATTCCAGGGGCAGATGCCGGCGGTGGTCACGTTTTTGCTCGGCGCCCTCATCCTGTGGGACGTCTTGTTTCGTTCGCAACAGGGCATCACCATTTCGTTTCTCGAAGAACTTTGGGCGCGCAACCTGATGAATCTGTTTGCCAGTCCGCTCACCCCCAGCGAGTTTCTCGCGGCCACCATGGTGATGAGTCTGTTCAAGGTGACGGCGGTGTCGATTGTGATGTCTCTCTGCGCCTGGTTGTTTTACAGCTACAACGTCTTCATCATTGGGCTTTGGTTGATGCCGTTCATCGTGAATCTGGTGTTGACCGGTTGGATCATCGGCGTCTTTACGACCTCGCTCATCATGCGATTCGGGCAGGAGGCGGAGGTGTTGGCCTGGAGCATGGTGTTCTTGTTTCAGCCGATTTCCTGCGTGTTCTATCCGATGGATGTCCTGCCGGCATGGTTGAGAGGCGTGGCATGGATGAACCCGGCAGCGCACGTCTTTGAAGGCATGCGAAGTCTGCTCGCGACGCACGTGGCGCCGCTCACCAACCTGAGTCTGGCGAGCGGCCTGAATCTGTTGTATCTGGGGGCGGTCATTCTCTGGTTTCACCATACCTTCAATGTGTGCAAGGAACGCGGGTCTCTGGTGCGCGTAGGCGAATAGTCGGACCGGCTGTTCCGGTATCGGGGGAAATGTCATGAAGATCGTGTCAGGACAAGTCACATCGTCACAGTTGCCGCAGGGCCTGGAGACCTTCTCGTTTCACACGACGCCGGTGCTGGTGATCGAGAATTTCTGGTCAGCGGAGGAGCGCGGTCAGTTCAGGCACGCCATGGAGCGAGCGAACTGGAATCAACTTCAGGACATGACCTATGTCCGGCAGGACTTTCCGAACTCCGGCAATTGGGCCAAAGCGGAGATCGCCCAGCCTCAGGGGCGATTATTGCTCAGTCGACTGGAGATGCCCTGTATTCAGCAGTATATCGAATCGTTCCCGAACATCACGCGGCGGCATTTGGGATTCAGCTACTACTCCTACGGGGTCGGTGATTGTTTGCTGACGCATGACGATACGGACCAGGGACATCCGACCGGTGGGAAGCCCGCGCCTCGTCGGCGGCTCGCGCTCGTCAGTTATTTTCACGAGCAGTGGGAATGTGATTGGGGCGGTGAGTTGATGATCTACTCCCCGGTGGGCGAGTCACGCGACGGAAAATCGGAATTGACCATTACGCACTGCGTCGCGCCGAAACCAGGATCCCTGGTCATGTTTACGGTACCACGCTTTCATCGGGTCTGCCGCGTGGATCAGACGGCCGGAGAGCACAAGCGTCTCTCCATTGCCGGCTGGTTTATGACGGAACATGCCTAGCCCCACGGCTCTCGAGAGCAGATAGTCGTGGAGAACGCCGCGCCGTCACAGCGGTCGTTCCGCGGCCGCTGCTCAAACCGACTCAAATTGCGTGCGCCATTCCAACAGCGGGCGAACGACCCCAGGCCATCGGCCATGGAAGTCACCTCGTGCTGAATCTCCATCGCCGCTGTCATCGACACGGAACCCGATGACTCGAGGCGCATGGGCATGGAGACGGAACGGATCTTCGGTCATCATGAGGGATGCGACGGTCATCACCCCTTCCGCGAGAAAATTCCCGGGAATCCTGGCGGTGGACACATAGCGGCCCATTGGGCGTGGCTTGCGCTGCCAGGTGGGGTCTCGGTCGTGGGCGATGAAGACCGTGACATCTTCTTCATTGTAGAGATTGAAGACCGGGACAAAGACATGTCCGGCTTTGATCACCTCGAAATCGACTTCGAGTTCGATCGGTTTGCGGATATCGAATCGATCGGTGACGTGCCCTACCTCCGTCTTCACCCGCACGGCCCGCAAGCGCACCACCTCATTGCCCGGGGCCTGTGCCGGATCCGGCCATTCGACGGCCGGCTGGATGTGGCCGGCATGCAGATAGTGGTTGACCACCTCATGTGCCGGCCCCGCCTCCACCACCTGCCCCTTGTTCAGTAGGATCGCGCGAGAGCACATCCGGGTGATGGCCGGCATATCGTGGGACACCAGAATCACCGTCCGCCCATGCTGCCCCACGTCCTCCATCTTCCCCATGCATTTCTTTTGGAACCGGACGTCGCCCACGGCCAGCACCTCGTCGACGATCAGGATATCCGGATCCATGTGCGCGAGGACCGAGAACCCCAGCCGGACATACATCCCGCTGGAGTAATGCTTCACCGGCGTATCGATGAACTGTTCCACTTCGGCAAAGGCGACGATTTCGTCGAACTTGCGGGCGATCTCCTCTCGTTTCATCCCCAGGATGGCGCCGCTCATGAAGACGTTGTCGCGGCCGGTCAGTTCGGGATGGAAGCCGGTGCCCACTTCTAACAGGCCGCAAAACCGACCGTTGATGAGCGCACGGCCCGCGGTCGGTTCCGTCACACGGGAGAGAATCTTCAGCAGCGTGCTCTTGCCGGAGCCGTTCGTGCCGATGACGCCGAAGACTTCTCCTTTCTTGATTTCAAAGGAGACGTCACGCAGGGCCCACAGGCTGTCGGGGGCCGATGCGGGGACGGCGGGGCGCCGTCCAACGAGCCGACGGAGTCCCTGGGCCAGCGCGCCGGCTAACGACCCCGTATGGGCATGCGTTGCCCCTAATTGATAGCGCTTGGACAGGTGTTCGACGTGAACGGCCAAATCACTCATGGTCAGCACGTCACCTTGCCGGACAAAAACTGTTTCAGTTCACCGATGTTTTTCATGTCGGCCAGCTCATTGCCCTTGAAGCGAACCCCGAATGCCTGTTCGATTCCGAACATGAGATTGATATGGGCAACGGAATCCCAGCCTTCGATGTCCGACGCGGTCATGTCATCACGCAGTGCGAGTTGATCGTTGTCGAATACCTGACGAAATACTTCCTCGAGTTGGTGGTGTAGGTTCATGTTTACGTGGCTCCTCAGTTGGTTGGGATGGGTTGGCGACCTACTGGTTGTCGGTCATTTGCAGGCGGCTGTTCGTTGCCGTCCGGGCGAGGTGAGGGGTCTCGAGACAGTTCAAATGGCTCCAGGATCTCCAGTGTGTGAGCCTGGGAGGCGAAACAGATATGCCGCACAATCGACGCGGCGGCCTGCTCGACGTCCATGGCGCCCTGTCGTCCCATGGTCGTATTGGTCTGATCGGTGAATAACTTCGGCGGCCTGACAATCAGCTGATGCACCTTCGGGGAGTGCACTGCCGCCCAGCGGACCAATCCCTCGATCGCACATTTTGTGGTGACGTACTGTGGAAACTCCACCGGTGGTTCCTTCACAAAGGCCGAGGAGAGCACAACGTTCCACCCTTCCGATTCTGCCAAGGCGCTGAGAAAACTGGCCATGGGAACGGTGATGAGTGCCAGGCTTTTTAAAAGAAAGTCGTCAAATTGTGCCAATCGTTCCGGGGCGAACGACAGGGGGCGAATGGGTGGGGAGGCATTGCAAATCAGCAGGTCCAGTCTGCCGAACCGATTGAGGATCGTCTGTCGTGCGGTCTCGCACCAGTTCACATCCGCCGCGTTGCCTTGCAAGAGCGTGATGTGAGTGGAACTCGCCCCGAAGCTGGCTCGAATCCGCTCAGCCTCCTGGCTGGAACGATGATAATTCATGACCACGGAGCAACCTTGTGAGGCCAGCGCTTGAGTAATGGCTGCGCCGAGACCACGACTGCCTCCGATGACCAAGGCCACTCGCCCGATAAGCCGTTCTGAAGGCGGAAGCAGTTCGGTCATCCGACGGAGTGAGGGCTGTGGTGAATCCTGGCGTACGAAGGCCCACGTCTGCGCCGTCACGCCGGTTGTAGTCCCCGATGACAGCCTACCGGTGGTGTGCAGAAGGTCGTAGCGCTCGTCGAACTGTTCAACAACTGCGTCGTAAGTGAATGGTCCCTGCTGGAATTCCAATTCGGGGAAAAACTGGAGCATCAATCGCCAGAAGACGGCCCGCTTTCCGGGGAGTTCCATGCCCACCAGAAAACTCGCCCACATCATGGCTGCAATCTGGTGTGCCGTTGCACCCTTTCCGGAGAGTCCCCATTGGGTGACCACGTGAGCAAACTCTTGCGTATTCGGACCATAGTGCCCCTTCACGCCGGTTCCGGGAATCAGGTCTGCCTTCGTCCGGTCCGCCGCGTCCGAAATGGAGGGCTTTCCGTGCACGAGCATTGGCTGAGTGGTCTCTTGCCCAGGGGCAAACGTAAACGTCGCCTTCATCATCAAGCGAGTAGCGTCGTATAGCTTGACCGTCTCACGGTCCGCCGAAGGCACGGAAGCCTCTAGGCGGTACGGTACCCCGACAGCAAGAGGGTTGCGAAACTCGACCGAAAGACTCTGAAGCCGGTGCTGAGGGCGATTCGAGAGCCGTCCGAGGGACGCCAGCACAGCAAGTATGCCGAATACGACCGGCTCCCCATAGGGAGTTGCCCTCGCATACTCCTCCGAGAGGTGCAGGGGATTGCGGTCGTGGCTGGCCGCGCTGAACCGGGCCAAATCCTCGCTGGTAAATGAGATCGTGGGGGGGGCAACCCGGAAAGACGCGGCAGGGCCTTGTGACTCAGGGCTCGCCATGAGCTGGCTCCCAGGAGGCAACGCTTGTGACGAAGGGATTCGTTATCGTGCCGCTCGCCAGCAGATCGTAGGTCCAGGTTTCGGCCCCATCGTTCGTGCCGAGTCGCGTGAAGCCTTGTTTGGCATAGGCCTCTGCCGCCATCGCGTTCTTTGCCGTGGGAATGTAGGTTCCACGAATCGAGGTGCAGCCCAGCTGGAGTGCTCGTTGACACAGATGCTCCAGCATCGTGGCCTCGACCGTACGCCCGATGACACGGCAACTCATGAGCCACGTGTCGATGTCCAGCGTGTCGCCGTCATGTCGCGCGATCATCACACTCACGAGCCCGTGGTCGGCGTAGCGATCGCGCAGGCGCAATGCAAGATGGACGTAACGCGTGTCCCGTACGAAGCCCTCCAGTTGCGGCATGCCATGGCGACGGGTGGTGAGATTGAATTGATTGGTCTTGCCGATGAGCTGCGCAATCCTGGGCAGCTGGGTCTCCTCAAACGGCGTGACGATGGCGTGCATCTGGAGGCTGCGATAAAAATCCTCGAGGGAGTTCGCGGCAGCTTCCAGGGCCTTAATTTTGGCGCGGGCTTGATACTGGTTGGTCCGCTCACTGTCTTCGGCTGTCAGGGACGCGGTCTCCAGCAAGAGATACTGTGAGAGCGTCCTGACGTAATAGGCGGGATCCTCAGGCAGCGGAAGGACATCGACCTGCGGGAGAAACTTCCGCACGAGGTCTCGCTCGACAGGATTGTCGTCGACGAATACCAGCGCGTCCAAGCCAATTTGGAGTGTGTCGGCGATGGTGCGGATATTCTCCGGCTTGGATTGCCAATTGGCGACGAACAGCGCGATGTCGTGCAACTGCAGCCGCATCTCGGGATGTTGCTCAAAGGGCTGAACGGCGTCGGCGTGATTGTTTTTCGAGCAGACGGTCAGAATGACGCCTTTACGCTTGAGCTGCAGCAGGTATTCCTGAAAGGCCACGAACGCTTCGCCTTCGGGACCATGCCCCAATCTGATGCCGGCAAGGCCGTCCTCCGCAATGACACCGCCCCATACGGTGTTGTCCAGGTCGAGCACGAGGCACTTCCGGCTCAAGCCGAGATCTGCTGCGATGACCGCGGCCGTATGTCTGGCCAGCAGCGGGAGGGCGTCGAGGGCCACGGCCTGCTTCGAGAGGTTCCAGTAGCGCGGATCGTACCAACGCTGTTTGCCGATGAGCGCCGAGAGTCGTTCACAATCCACGATGGAGACGGCGGTGCCCGCTGCGGCGCCAAGGCCGGTGTTGACCGCTTGGGTCATCATGTAACGGGATCCAGGAAGTCTGGTGGCGAGATGCCCTGTGGGGATGTCGCAAGGCACGGCGAAGTTGTGCTGGACGATTCGGGCGCGTGACAGGGTTGTGGCCAGATTCCAGAGTGCGGTCCATCGACTGACTTCCCGTTGCACTTCTTCCGCGGGGTCCGGGCTAAACTCTGCCAGGTGCAGATCCCCTTCGTGCACCGCCAAGAGTACGATGTCGGGCGCAAACGCGTAGAGGTTACTGGCCGGATCGATGATGTCCTGTTGGTATTGCCCGTAGGGGCTTTCATACAAGTCGATCCGAATGCCGATTCTCGCCGCCGCAAGGCGCACCATCGCACCGAGTTGAGTCGTGGTATAGCTGCCGGCGATCGCCACTTTGACTGTTCTCGCAGCGGGCCATACGGTGCGTTGTGCGTTGCGTTGAAACAACGTCCAGCCGGCCTGCCAGGCTGCATAGTCGTCGCCCGCGTCCACAAGGGACAGTGCCCAGCGGCATGCTTCCGCATGGTTGCCGATGCGGTCATAGCTTCGGGCAAGTTTGAGGCAGAGGGGCGTAGACGGTGGACTGGTGACGGCGTCGAGATACGATTGAATGGCTTGCTCCGTCTTTCCCTGCCGGAGCAGCGCGTCACCGCGAAGCTCCGGTGTGTCGGCGGACGTGGCCGGTCGTAGTGGCGCGATACCGTTTGGCGTCATCCAGATTTTCTCACATGTGTTGCGGCATTGTTTTAAGTGGAGCGGGCGTCCGCGACACATGTGGAAGTCGGATCATGCGCGGAGCTTCGGCGAAGACCCGGGCTCCAGCCGGAACATCGGACATGACCACGACATTTGGTCCGAGTACCGCACCCTCGCCGACTGTGACCGCGGCAAAGATGACCGCGCCAGGTCCCACTTCGACGCGGTTCCCGAGGTGAGGGCCCTTGTGGAGGGTTTTTGCTCCTCCATACCCCGCTCCGATCGTGGCATTGTGCCGGATAAGACAGTCGTCGCCGACGACGGTTTTCCAGTGAAACACCAGACCATTTTGGTGCGCCAGCAATAATCTGCGCCCGAGCACGACCGTCAGCGGAATCTCAATGCCGTAGGTGTTGCGAACGTAGCGGTAGAGCATCCGGTAAAGCCTGAGTAGGACGGTCCTCAGCATACCTGGGCGCTTGTTCGAGACCCAGGTGCCAAAGCGATGGACTGCAATCGCGCGAAATCCGGGCATGGTCCAGTCGCGATGGTTGACGGCCCAGTCTTCTGATATCTGCTCGATCAGCTCCTGTACGCTTCGATACAAGCGCAGCAATGGGTTCAGCATGGGGAGTTCCGTGGGGTGAAGCAGTCTTGTCAACGTATTCATGTTCCGCCATCGGGCCGATGCGCGAGGCATCTGTGCCGCTCCATGAGTTCGTTGCGCGTTGGGCTGTTTGTGGCTTGCCATCAGCGCGGCAAGTTTCGACAGGCACAGGCGGCACACATCTGACATCGAAGCGCCGCGATTCATGTCGATGCATTACTGTCAGGGAACGAGTAGCAAATCTTACCATATGTCCAGCATTACTGGACAGTCCAAAAGTGAAGATGGAAGACGAAATCGTCGTCGCCATCGGATCGGCACGCATGTCGCTTCGAGTAGGACACGCCTTGTGCAGGCTCCGTGTCATTGTGAGGCACTTGCGTCGATTCCATGTCACGAGAGACGTTGGGATTAACCACCGATCAGCGTATGCGGAGCATCGCTTGTTCAAGGCACATTGTCGACTGGGGACGTACCTAGGGCACTAATTTCATCGTTGATGGTTGCCTGGGTGAGTCGGTGGACTGTCAGGGGGCGGGATGAATGCATGAGGCCCTCCCGCTGTCCTGACCACTTCCCTCCGTTGTTCCAACTTGTACAACCCTGCTGTTTCGTGACTTGTATGGGAGGGGGGGCCATGGTACTATTCGCCGTCTCACGCTGGGGCCTGGTGAGGGATGCGTTGAAATAGTTCAGGCCTGACTCGATGTTGCCTTGCCCGGGAATCTAATCGAAAGCCAGACCCAAGTCGCTCCGTTTTGTCGCGCCTTCGGCCCGTCCTTTCCCTTTCTTTCCTTCGATCAAGACAATGTCACTACCCAAGAGGAGGACCCACATGGGTTCTAAAATTTATGTTGGCGGGTTGCCCTATTCGGCAACCGAACAGCAGTTAAGTGATTTGTTCGCGGTGCATGGGGCGGTGGAATCCGCCCGGATCATCACGGACAAGTTTACCGGCCAATCGAGAGGTTTCGGATTCGTTGAGATGGCCTCTTCTGACGAGGCACAGAAGGCGATTTCGGCTCTCAACGGCTCGGACATGGGTGGCCGGACATTGACGGTCAATGAAGCGCGTCCGCAGGAGCCCCGTTCCGGCGGTCCTGGACGGAGCGGCGGGGGGTTTAACGATCGCGGGGGCAAGCGCGATCGCTGGTAACGCCCAGTCATGAATCAGCTCGGGGCAGTCATCCTCAGGGTGACTGCCCCTTTTTTATGCCGTCGCATAATCGTGTGGTTGCTGCGACATGGCGAACAGCCTCTGGGACGAGAGGGCGAGGCGTGGTTGTCGTAGGGGAAGCATCCGCAAAGATGGAGGGAAACGGCTGCCGTAGCGGAGCGGAAGGAGGTGCGCGCCTCCAGGGTGTGGTTCTCAGAATCGCTAGTCGAGGAGGCGAAGAGACAGGTCATCAAAGTAGGTGATGGCGTCTGCTTTCGTCAACAGTCCGATCCGGCCGTTCGCAAAGGTCGTGTCGCAGGCACGGATGAGGACGGCGTCGTCATAGAGGGCTTTGATCTCGCATCCCCGCTGCACGACGCGAAGTGTATGCCACCCCGTTGCAGGGAGGGGACGATCGATCTGTTTCACCACTTGCGGAACTCCCTTCACGACGCGGTACAGGCGAAGTTTCTGTTCGATCAAACTGACCCGCAGTAGATAGTAGTTCCGATCGTCCACGGCATGCCATACGAGGCCGCCGCCGAAATCGGCTTTACCGGCAACCGCGAGGTAGGAGACTTCAAGATCGAGGTTCGTGCTCCCGGTCCCCTCCATGAGGAGAAGTTTGTTGGTCTGATCCGTCCCTTTGGGTTGCACTTGCGCGAGGACCTGGGACGGGCTTTTGGCGCGATCGGTGATGAGAATTTTCCACTCGCCGGCCGGTCGTCCATCGAAGAGCGTTCCAACGATATAGGCGCTCGGTAATGTGCCTGGAGCGGAACTGTCGAATGTCCATTGACGAAGGTGGGCGGGATTCGAGGCAGGGTCCGATTGTTCCGCCGGCGATGGTGCGCAGGGGACGAGCAGTCCCACGCCGACGAGGGCCAGGATGCCGCCCGTGAGGCGTCGGAGCTTGGGAAGACTGGTTCCGGAGTGGGTGTGAGACATCAAACGTCCCTGTCCGAGATCAAGCGGGGAGGACTGTACACTAAATGGGGGCTTATGGGCGAGCCATTGCCGAAGAATTTTCTGCTGGCCGGCGCAGGTTCCTGACTACGTAGACAGACAGGCTTTGTGGCGGAGGGCTCTGGCGGTTAGGGCATCTCCAGTTCGCGCAGTTTTGCTTCGGCCTGCTCGAGCCACCGCCTGTTGGCCGGCGTGTCGAGTTCCAGACGAAGGTATTGCCGCAGTTCCTGTGCCGCTTCCATGCGCTGCCCGATCCCGGCCAGAGCATTGCCGAGGTTGAGCCGGATCTTGGCGTCGTTGGGACGCAGGTGGAGGGCGGTGCGGAATTCACTGATCGCTGCTTCAGGCTGACGTTTTTCCATCAGTCCCAGTCCGAGATTGAAGTGCGCATTCACATCGTTCGGCTGGAGGCCTGCGGCGGTGCGATATTCCGCGATGGCCCCGTCGAGATCGCCCGTGGCCTTCAGGGCGACGCCGAGATTGTTGTGGGCGTTGACGTCGTCGGGATTGCGGCGTAGGACGGTCTTGAATTCGGCGATGGCGCCTGCGGGATCGCCCATTTCCTTGAGCGCGACTCCCAAATCATTGTGCGCCTTCGAATCCTCCGGCTTTAGCCGCAGGGCCTCCTTGAACTCGATCATCGCGGCGTCATTCCGGCCGATGTCGAGGAGGGTATTGGCCAAATTGAGGTGGGCGGCGAAATAGTTCGGTTGGAGGCGAAGTGCGTGTTTGAACTCGTCGATGGCCTGCCCGAGATCCCCCTTGAAGACGAAGGCCACCCCGAGATCGTTGTGGCGCATGGCTTCAGCGTCGGTATCCACCGGTTGGGTGATCTTGTCGGTGGTAGAGACGATCTGTTCTTCCTCCAGAACCTGCTTGTCTGGCAGGCCGGATTTGGCCGCAGGCTTGTCTGCCGGCGCGGCAACGCACTCAGTTCCGAAGGGCAGGAGTAGTCCGAGGGTCAACAGGATGAGGGGAGGATCAATAGGGCGTATCGACGCCGGATGGCGAACACCGTCTCGCATGGGAGGCTCCTTCTACGTAGTCGCATGGGAAAGATGGTGAAGGGGAAGAATCGGTGTCTGGCCTGTTCGACAATTAGGATGACAGCACCACACGCTGTCAGATAGCCCGATCCCGTCTGAAATTTCAAGTTGAAAGTCCGCCTGTGGATGTCACCGGGCTCGATGCGAGTGAAGGGGGCGTCCTGTTAGTGTCCGGTCTGGTCTTGGGGGTGAACGGCGTCGCCTCCCGGAGTCTGGTGCCATCCTCCGCCTAGCGCCTTGTAGAGGCTGACCATGTCGGTGAGCCGTGCCCGTTCGGTTTGGGCCAGTTGCGTTTCCGCTGCCAGCATCGTGCGTTGCGCATCGAGGACATCGAGATAGTTCACGAGTCCCTTGCGATACCGGACCTCCGCCAGACCAACGGCGGCGCCGGCCGCCGTTGCCTGTTCACGTTGGCGTGTCAACTGTTCTGTGCGCATGTGGATCGACACCAGCAGATCTGCGACTTCGCGAAAGGCCAATAGAATCGTCTGCTGGTATCCTTCCAACAGTTGTTGGTAGCGTGATTCCGCCGCCTCGAGCCGCGCCACGTTGGTGCCGCCGAGAAAAATGGGCAGGGTTACCGAAGGGCCGATGCTGAAGTTTGCGCTGTTGCCTGTGAACCAGTTTGCAAACTCGGCACTTTGCAGGCCTCCCTGGCCGGTAATGGACAGGGTGGGGAAGAAGTAGGCGCGTGCCTGCCCGATACGGGCATTGGCAGCTTTGAGGCTGGCCTCGGCCTGCAGAATATCAGGTCGTCGTTCGAGCAGGTTGGACGGGAGCCCTACCGGAATGTCCGGCTGGACGACGATCTTCCGCAGGGGCTGAGGTGGAAGATTCAATGTTCCCGGGGCTGCCCCCGTCAGGACTTCCAGCCGATGCGCTTCAACCGTACGTAGGCGGGTCAAATCCGGAATTTGCCCCGCGCTTTCGGCGACCAGAACTTCCGTTCGTTTTACGTCAAGGTCTGATGCCAGCCCGACCGAGGTTCGCTTACGGATAATGTCCAGCGAGTCGCGCCGTAGCGCGAGTGCCCGCTGGGCGATCTCGATCTGCTCATCCAATTCCCGGATGCGGAAATACGACTGCCCCACGTCCCCGATCAGTGTGAGGGCAACGGCACGGGCGTCCTGTTCGATGGCCTGCGCATCGGCGGACGCCGCTTCCATCCCTCGACGGATTCGACCCCAGAAGTCCAATTCCCAACGAAGGTCGGCTGCCCCGTTCCACAAATCAAAACTACTGCCGGGCTTGGCGAAGACCTGCGGCCCGGGTTGCTGCCCCGTGGCCAGACCCAACCCTGCCAGGGTGTTCTTCGAGATGGAAATATTCGTATAGCTGCCCTGAACGTTCAATTGCGGGTAGAGGCCGGCGCCGGCGGTGGTCATGGCGGCGCGGCCCTCGATCACGCGAGAGGCGGCCCGCCGTACGTCATGGTTCTGCGCGAGTGCGCGCTCGATGAATTGGGTGAGTTCCTCATTGCGAAACGCCTGCCACCAATCGGCGCTCGGTGCCGCCCCTGAGTCGCCGCCGATCGCAGGACCCGCTCCCATGGCGGTCCAGTCGGTGGGCGTGCTGACTGGCGGGCGCGTATAGGATTGACCTTGTAAACACCCGGCAACCGACAGGGTCAGCAATCCTGCGATCAGGCTGCCTGCCTGTTGCCATAGAGCAGAGGCCTGTCTCATCGTGGTGACTCCACGGCTTGATCTGGTCCGACGGGGCCGCGCTCGATAAACACGTCGACCTGCTGTCCTGTGTAGACCGGAAACGTCGGCCGCTCAAACCGGTAGATGATCTGGAGGACGCGGGTGTCCACACGTTCGGTGTTCTCTCCGGTCAGCGATTTCTTCGGCACGATATAGGGCTCAATCCGGACGAACGTCAGGGGGATCGGTTGGGCGGTACTGCCTTTGGGATAAGCCACGGCGGGCCGATGCGGCGTCACGAGCGGTGCATTGATCTCATCGACTTCGGCACGAACTTGCAGCTGTTGCATGTCTCCCAGCAACATCAGCGGTTCGCTCGCGCCGATCGTGAGGGCAAATTCACCGGCCCGGATGTTGACCTGAAGAATCGTGCCGGCCCTTGGTGCACGGACTGTCAGTCGATCGAGCAGCATTTGTGTTTCATCCCGCTGTGCAATGACTTGTTTCAACGCAGCCTCGTGGCGGGTCATCGCGCGTTTTGCCATTTCCAAGGCGTACCAGGTGCGTTTGATGTCGTCATCACTGACGGCCCGACTGTCGCCTACGGCTTTTAACCGCTTGAGTTGGGTGTTGAGATCTCCAATGCGGTAGGTCTGTTCCTCAACTTGTGCTTCCGCCGGGGGGATCGCGGCCTGGCGTGCTACGAGCTGCGCGCGAAGGTCCCGGTCATCGAGTTGAAGGAGCGGATCGCCGTCGCGCACCCGATCGCCGACTGCGACCAAGACTCGTGTGACGAGGCCGGCGGTGGGGGGGCCAATGCGCACGTTCTCGTTGGCTGCCTCGATGATGCCGCTCGCGGCCACGGTCGTGTCATAGGGAGAGCGTGGGGGCGCCACGATTGGAGTCGGCATCGGTGCGGTCTTGCCTGCGGTCAGGATGCTCCATGCAGCGAGCACGGCGCAGGCAAGCGCAAGCCAGACGCTGAATCGATTGAGAATCATCATGCCGTGGCCTCTTTCTGAATCGGGTGGATACCGACGATACGTCCGTCCGTGAGTTCCGCCATGCGATCGCCGAATTGAAATACGCGACTGTCATGGGTGACGACGATGACGCAACGGTCGGGGGCTCGTCCCACGTCCCGGATCAACTCCATGATCTTTTGGCCGTTCGGTCCGTCGAGGGCGGCCGTCGGTTCGTCGCAGACCAGCAGTTGTGGATCGTTCACCAAGGCCCGTGCGATGGCCACGCGCTGTTGTTGCCCGCCGGACAGGTTCCTGGGCAGAAATTCGGTCCGGTCGCCGAGTCCGACACGTTCCAACATCAACCGCCCTCGCGAGATCGCGTCCTTTTTCTGGAGGCCCTGAATCAGCAGCGGAATGGCCACATTTTCCGCCGCGGTGAGCGACGGGAGGAGATTGAATTGTTGAAAGATGAACCCCATGCGCTGGCCTCGAAAGCGTGTGCGTGCGTCCGGGGGCATGTGCGTCAATGGGGCGCCTAGCACCTCCAACTCGCCCGCGTCGATGTCCAGAATGCCCGCGATGGCCGAGAGTAAGGTGGTCTTCCCGCCGCCCGATTCCCCGACCAGCAGCAGCAATTCGCCGAAGTACACGTCGAGATCGATCCCCTTGAGTACGGTCACCGTCGTGTCCCCGGTGCCGAACGATTTCACGAGTCCCCGTACCTGCACAGCGGTGGCGGGAGGGGAGGCAGCGAGTGGCCCTTGCGTGTCTGCGTGCACATGCATGGGCGTCACCGGAACACGATCGCGGGTTCGAGGCGCGCGAGTTTGACGATACTGATCAAGGCGGAACAGGCACAGATCCCCAGGAGCGCGATGAGCACAATGAGAAGCAACTGCCACGTTTCCACAAAGGGCAGCCCGCCGCTGTTGGCGGAGAGAAGGCCGAATCCCGTGGCGAGGCCGATGCCGATTCCATAGCCGGTGAATCCGACGGTGAAGGCTTGCAGCAAAATCATCCGTGCCAAGGTGAAGGTGGATGCGCCCATGGCTTTCAGTGCCCCGAATTGCTTGAGGTTTTCCACGGTAAACAGATAGAACGTTTGCCCGGCGATGGCCATGCCGACGATGAACCCCAGCACGATGGTCGTGCCGAAGTTGATACCGATGCCAGTGTTTTTGAGTACCCAGCTGATCGTCTTCCAGCCGAAGTCTTGTGCGGTAAAGGCTCCAAGGCCGGTCTGTTCCTGGATGCGCGACGTCAGCTCCGCCTCGGGTACTCCGTCTTTGGCCTTGGCCAGTACGTAGGAGAGTGTGCGGCGCTCGCGGGGCACATAACGCATCGCCCGCTCGTAGGTGGTGTACACCACCGGAATGTTGGTGAAGTTTTTCTGTGTCTTGGCAATGGCCACCACACGGGCCAGTTTGTCGTTCAGTTCGAACACGGTTCCGATTGTGATGACCGTTGGGCCGCCCATGCGTTCAACGGCCCATTGATCCAGCACGACGGCATCGGGCTGCAAGATGTCCTCGAATCGGCCTTCGAGCACGTCGGTCGGGCGTCCGATGAGTGTGGGGGCATCCAGCCCGGTCAGCGTGATCTGGTGATAATCCCCGTTGGAGAGACGGGCGCGCAGCACTCCCTTATAGAGTCGAACCGCCCACTCCACACCGGAGACGCTACGCACACGATCGACGGCGGTGTCGGCAATCGGCTTCACCTCGTCAACCTGGCCGATGCCGGGATCCGTGACCCAAATCGGGACGTTGATATTCGTCACGCTGGATTGCGACCACATCATGAGACCCCAGAAAATCGACCCCTGCTGCACGATCAACATGACCGAAAAGGTGAGCCCGCAGAGCAGCATGAGATATTTTGCGCGGTCGCCGAAGAGCATTTTGAGCGCCACGTAGCTCATGCGTTGTCCTCGCTGACCCGATGGTCCGGCGCGTAGGCGACGATCCGCGGTGGCTGTGGAAGCCTGACCTGGTCGTGGCGATGGAAGAAGAGGGTGCAAATCCTTGCGATCGGGCATCCACGGTGTAGCGCGACGGTCCAGAAACGTCGCACGTGTTGACCGTTGGGCTGTTGATCTTCGTCCATGAGCCGCAACGGGCCGGGAAACGCACTGGTGAAGGTGATGCCCCTGGCGGCAAGCCGGTCGCCGAGTCCCTCTATGAGAAAATCCAGAATGTCACCGCACCATGAGAAGCAGCGGCCATCACGACTGGCGTCACCAGACGCAAGCAACTCGCGTTGCCGCTCGGCCATGTGGGATTGGATCTCGTCGCCGACGGATTGCGGAGTCGGGATCGCCATCGTGGATTTCATGTAGGAGGATTGGAGCATGGACGGTGCCAGGGTGGTCACGGAGGAAGGGTGGCCTTATGAACATCACGATTTCTTACATGAAAACGATCTTCACCAGGAGGAATCGAGTGCAGGAACGGAGGTGAAAAGGTGCCGAAATATTGGCAGGTGAATAGGTGGTGTGCCCATATATGGGCAGTCAATGATTCGCTTGCGCAGGACGGATGATAGCCAATTTTTTCATGCGGTGTTGAAGGGTTGATCGTTTCATGCCCAATTCCTGTGCCGCGCCTTGCTTGCCTGCCAGGACCCAATGTGTTCGGATCAGTGTCTCAAGGATATGCGCCCGCTCGGCCTCCGCCATGGTGCGCGGATTGGTGGCGGGAGGAGTGGTGCGTCCCAGGCCGTCGAGGTCCTCGGTCGTCAAGGTCGAGGTCCGGCTGACGATCACCGCACGTTCGATGACGTGTTCCAGTTCACGCACATTGCCGGGCCAATCATAGGCAGAGAGCGCCTTGAGCGCGGCGCTGTGAATGCGCGTGACCGGCTTCCGATGCCGTTGGCTGTACTTCTGAACAAAGTGGCGTGCCAGAAGTGGAATATCCTGAAGGCGTTCGCGCAACGTCGGAAGGCGAAGCGGAAAGACATTCAGGCGGTAGAACAGGTCGGCACGAAAGCTGTTTCGTTTGATGGCTTGATCCAGATCAACATTCGTGGCGGCAAGGACGCGGACGTCGACTCGGATGGTCTGTGTCCCACCGACCCGGTTGAACTCTTGGGCTTCCAGGACACGCAGGAGTTTCATTTGCACGTCGATCGGGAGTTCTCCCACCTCGTCCAGAAAAATGGTCCCGCCGTGTGCGAGTTCGAATCGACCCAGCTTGCGGGCGGTCGCGCTGGTAAAGGCTCCCTTTTCATGTCCAAACAGTTCGGATTCGATGAGCGTGGGCGGAAGTGCGGCGCAATTTACGGTGATCAAGGCTTTCTGCTGACGTGGCGAAAGTCGATGAATGGCCTGGGCCACCAGTTCTTTGCCGGTTCCTGTTTCTCCGGTGATGAGCACGGTAGAGTCTGTGGGGGCTACCATCTCGATGGCGCGCAGCGATTTTTGTAACGCAGGACTGTCGCCCACCAGGCTCTTCAGGTCTAACGACGCGCCCATTTCTTCCCGCAGATAGACGTTTTCCTGCTCCAATTGGTCTTTGAGCTGACGAATCTGATCGTAGGCTGAGAGATTGGTGATCGCGTGGGACAGGTGAAAGCCGATCTGTTCAGTCAGTGCCAAGTCACGCTCGGAGAATGCATTCCGCCTTTTGCTCCCGATGGCCAGGAAGCCATAGGGTTTTCCACGAACCAGAAGAGGGCAGAGCATAGCGGAGAAGACGCCGAGTGATTCGAAGTAGCGATGCTCAGCAAATCGCTCCTGGTTGTGCCCGGTGAGGAGCAGCGGCTTGCCGGTCGTCAGGATTTCTGCCGCGGCCATGTGCTCGAATGGAAATTGTCGCAACGCGTCCTGGTCTATGGCGACGCCTTCGCAAGCGACGATGTCAAACCAGCGATTGTGGGGTTCGCCGACAAACCGTACGAGGCCTGTCACATCATGGTGAATGACGTTGCGGAGAATCGGCTGAATCGAATGGATCAGATTGTCGAGCGTGATGGCGCCGAGCACCACCTGACCATTGATGGCGACCAGCGTGTCGCGTTCTTCCGCCGCCAACACGGCGGTCAGCACAGGCGCGATGTGTTGGCCCAGCACTTCGAGAAAGTCTCGATCCTCTTCGGTAAATGCGTCCGGCCCTTCCATTGCGACTGCCACGATGACCGCCAAGGTCTTGGCTGGCGCGCCGATTGGGGGCTCGGCAGGTATCGTGACCGGCGCCACCAGGACCGATGAACGTCGGTAGATCAGAGGATCAATTGCCTGAGCTTCCGTCCAGGGCGCGTTGCTGAGATCATTGGCGAGAATGGCCTGTCCGGCGCGGACGGCGGCTTCCTTGATGGTGCCTGCTGCCGGGAGTTGGGCAATAGGGTACGCAGGAGAGGTTGGGTCTCGAAAAATATCCGATACGGGTGAAAACGCCGCAGTGGTCTCGCTGTAGAGGTAGAGGCCGAGGATGGAGCATCTAAGGATCGGTAGAAGCTCATCCTGCAGGCGTTCGTCAAACTGGCGGAGCGTTTTGGTCTGAAGCAGCGTGCTCAGAATATGGAACCGATCACGTGTATCAAAAACGGTGCCCATATGTGGGCACTGTACCACGTGACGGTTATCCATGAAAAGCAGCCCGCAGGTGATAAGGCAAGGTTAGGACGGACGGCCTGTGAGGCGTGATTTCAGTCCGTCGAGGCGGGTCTTATCGAGGGTCACATAGATAGACCGCTCTTGAGTCACGGTCACCGCGCCGGGGGCTTGGCCCTTGGCTTTTTTGACCCATTTTCGCCGCGTGTAAATCACATCGCCTTTCCCGCTTTTCTTGAGGTCGCTGTACAAGAGCGCGAGGGTGGCTGCGTCGCGTATCGTCTCAAGCGGAGGTTCCGCACCCTTTTCGAGGCGCACGACCACATGAGAGCCTGGTGTCCCGCGGGCATGGAGCCACAGGTCCTCACTCCTGGCCAGTCCGAATGTGAGTTCATCGTTTTCCCGCGCATTCCGTCCGACAAATATCGGACAGCCATCCGCGGACAGAAAGCGTCGAAATGGTCCGCGGCGCCCTTCATCGCCGGGACGAGGTTTGGAGAGTCGGCCCGTGGGGCGTCCTCTCGGTCGTTCTTCTGTGCTCTGCGCAACCCAGGTGCCCTGTTTGATCGTCTCCAATTCTGCCTGGGACTGTTGGATCTCGGTGTGGACTGTGGTCAGACGCGGTGCGATTTCCCGTTGAGCTGACACGAACTTACGGTACTTCGCAAAGTAGGCATCCATGTTGGCCTGCGCCCCCTTTGTCGGGTCAAGCGGGATCGTCAACTCGGGTAGCCGTTCGTCGTAATAATCCACGACGGAGACCGCCGTCATGCCCTTCTTCAGCACCCCGAGGTTCGCCTTCAAGAGCTCTCCGTAGCGTGCGTAGGGTTCGTACCGTCCAGCCTGTTCCAGATCTCGACGGAGTGCGTCTGCGCGACGCAGGAGTTTCTTGAGATGCTTTCGCAGGGCCGATTCCCGCTCCCGAACCTGGGTCAGGCGGGAGAGCTCTGCCTCCCGTTCTCGGTAACGAGCCTCCAGCCGAGACGACAGTGGGAAGGCTTCCGCGTTGAGGGGCTGACCCCCGAGCTCGGGGAACACAGCCTCTTCCGAGGCGTGGCGGACAAGAGGCACGTTGGGAGCTTGATATGGCTGGTTCAATCGGTCCTTGTGTTGCCGAAGGGTGGCCAGCACGCGGCCGTCCTCATCGAGAAAGAGCAGGTTTGCGTTTCGGCTGAATAATTCCGCGACCAGCGAGACCGGCCCGCTCCGACTGGTCAAATTGAGCCGGACGATTCTGTCGCCGGGAACATGCTGGAGAGATTCGATGTGCGCACCTTGAATCCGAGCTCGGAGCAATTGGCAGAACACCGGTGGGCTCGGAGGGTTGGGAAGGCCGGATTGAACCAGGTGCAGGCGGGCTGTGCTGTCGTGCACCGAGCACAGCAACCGGCGCGTGTGGCCAGGAACACGAACTTCGAGCACCAGGCAGTCGGGAAGCGGTTGAGAGATTTTTTGGATCCAGCCCTGGGCCAGTGCCGGAGCCAGTTCCTGGACAATGGAGCCAATTTCTGTCGCAGAAAAAGACATTATTTGTATGCCAGACCATCCGCGAAGGAATCAGCCTTCTGTCCCATCCTGTACAGTCTGTCGGCACTCGGGTGATCCACAATCACAGTAGCCGATTCTACCCATTTTTGTCCCATGAGACCAATTCGGACACAGAACAAGGCTATGAGATCGCTCAGGGCGAGCCGCGTCGTTGTCACAGACTGCTCCAGTGAAGGAGACGGGGCCGCGGAGTCCATGGCATTCGGTTTGCTTACTGTCTGGTGACGGTTGGTGAGTTGATCGCTGGGCAACAGGTGCTTGCGTCTGTCGAGGGCCGTATTGTCTGTCCGAAGGGAGGCGACTCATGACGTGCACGCGATGTGAAGGATTGATGGTACAGGATGACTTGATCGATCTTCAGGAGAGTTATCACCCCATGCGCCTGCAAGGGCATCGGTGCCTGAGTTGCGGCAACATCGTCGATACTCTGATTCAGCGTCATCGGATGGTGCAGAATTCTCACCTCCGTCCCGTTCCGGCCTCAGCACCGGAGAAGCCCTTTCTCTTTGATTTGATCAAGCTCACGGCATAGCGGCATATCCCCCGCGACACGCACTTCTCTCTCGCGGGGGAATGTGCCCGGGTGCCCCTGTGCGCCGCTCGCCTCCGCAGCTGCTCCTCGTTACGATCGCTCAGCCCAGTCCCATTTCGCCTCACGTCTGGTGACATATTGCCCCTCTTGTCCAGTGAGCCGTCTGCTTGTCAGTCGCTACGTACTCGCGTACAGTGCGCGCGACACGAAAATGGATGTAGGAGTGTTCTGTCGTGACAACATTACTGACTGCAGGAATTCTTGAACGACTGATGGAAGCGTTTCAACAGTCGATGCAGAAGTTGCTGAAGGATCTCTGTCGAGATTTTGAACGGAACTATGCGGCCGATGCCTGCACGCTTGGCTTGCAGATCGACTGGTTCCGACGGCTTGGGCGCTCCTTCACGACATCCGAGTACAGCAACTGGAAGGTGGTGGGATGGATCGAGTCGCTCAACGATCTGCTGTACCTCGTCGATATCGTCACGCAAGTGCGGCAGGAGCGATCACGTCGGGAGATCGCCCAACAGCTTCGCGCAGAATTTCGAGAGAAGTTCTACGAGCATGGGTACGCCGATGAAATTTTTCCGGACGGAAAGCCGGATCCACGCATGCTCTTGCCACGCCTGACCACGCTCTGTCAGCGACTCGCGCAAGAAATCACTCAAGAGTCCGTGTGCCTCGCGCCCCGGCTGGCCTGCGACTGGGTGGCACGGCACCGTTCCGATGCGTGGTTGGTGCCGTGTGATTTGCGTGCGAATGTTGAGCGTGTCGAATTGCCCTGGGGCTGCGCCATCGGCACGATGGGGATCTTCTATGAGGCCATCGGGCAGGCTCGCACTGCGTTACAGCGCGCGGAGGGGCAGGGGAAACTTGTGATTGCGGCATCCGGGATCGATCTGTTGATCGGCGATCGCGCGTATCCCATGCTGGAGTGCGGCAGGCATGAGCGGTGGCATTGGCGGCGACTGGTCCCAGTGGCCCTGCGGAAGAGCCGATACGGATCTGTTGTCCTCGGGCCGACGCTTGTGTATGGAAAAGATAAAACGCCCATCGGGGTGCGACCCACGAAGCCGGAGGCGGCGGAACGCATGCGCCGGGCATTGTCGGCCATAGCTGCCGCCTGGCCGGAAGGGGATCGCCTGCTGGCGTTGCTGACCTCGCGGATCGTTCCGCTCAACGCCAAAGGGGTGGTGAGTTTCAGCTACCGGCATCGTCCAGGACTATCCGCCATCAATTGTTTCGACCGTGATGACCTTGATTTGATCGACGACTTGATCCATGAGAACAGCCACCATCACCTCAATCTACTGCTGCGCAAGGATGTGTTGTATCAACACGACCATAACCAGGAGTTGTTCTATTCTCCGTGGCGGCGGAGTTTACGGCCATTGAGAGGGATCTTGCACGCGACATTCACCTTCACCATGGGCGCCATGCTGTTCGAGCGATTGGTGATCTGGGGGACCGGCCGAAATGGGGCGGCGGCTTGGCGACGCGCTGGTTTGAGTCAACGCGATCTGGCGCGTGCGCGCTATCGCAGTCTCGAAGAAATCGAGTCGGTCCGTTACTCGCTCACCGATCTCGACTACGCCGGCAGCGAATTGAAATGGCTGACTCGCGGAGGTAAGCAATTGGTGCGGCAACTGGCCGATGCCCTCGCGCAGATTGAACAGGCGATGTCTACCCAACAGGCCGAAGTCGCCACATCTTCCTTTGGTCCGGCGCTACGCCGACATCGAGCTGCCCTAGCGCATGCCCGCCAAATCTATGAGCTGACTTGATACGTCTGTATTGACCGACCGTACGATAAGAAGGAAACTCTTACATTAGTGCGCTAGGCTGCCCTCTAGGCGTGTTTCACGAGAAACGAGCACACGTCAGGAGCGCCAACTCCTGCCTTTCCTATCAGAGTAGAGTCCATCGAACCACCAGGCATTGCTTTGTTCAGTATCATGGAAATGCCTAGTACAGGTGTGTTAGCTGAAGATGGAACCGAGTTCTGTTTAAATAGAGCCTTCACTGACAACGTTGTCCCATTCGTAGCGCTTTTCCCATTCATAAACTCGATAAACGTTTCGATAGGCAAGGCGTTGCTGCTGATCGGTGTGGGTGAGGATGTAATGCCGAAGTGGGTCAGAAGGTCTGTAACTTCGGTGATCGTCGCGTAGCGGAATCCATAGGTTCCCAAGAGTCCCCCAAAGTCAGCAAGCACGTCCTGATAGGACCGGGTTGCAGTGGTTGTGAGGTTCAACCACTGCAACCCGGTGGTGTCGTCCAGTGTCAGGAGTTGATCACCACTGCCTGGAACGAGATCTTGTTGATGCAATGCCATAAGCATCCTCCATGGTTGGCGGCGCGATTTGTGGGCAGCAACATACGGTGGGCTGATAGTAACACAACGTTTCCGGTTGGAGTAGGCGTGAAGGTCACTGCCTTGCGCCTCGGTGCCGACGATAGGCCCGCACACCCGGCAACGGCGCTGTGGGATCGTATCCGAGTCGATACGCTGTGTATCGACTCGGATACGTAGAATAGCGCATTGGACCCGTTCGTTCAGGGATCGACAGTGACATCGACGTATGCCGGGACACTGTCTGCGCCTTTCTTGTCCGTGACGCGCAGTTTGAACCGAAAGGTGCGAGTCTCGGAGACATAGGGGGCGACGAAAGACGGCTCCGCCATATTGACATCGAGCATCGCAACCTTGCTGCCTCGTACCTGACTCCACGCATAGAACAGCGCTTCTCCCTCCGGGTCCCGACTCAGCAATCCATTGAGGCGCACCTTCGTGCCTGCTTTGACCGTTTTGGCGGTGCCGGCATCGGCAATCGGCGGCTCGTTCGGTTCCGGGTTGACCTCCACACGTACGTCGAGTGTGGCCTGTTTCCCCCGATTGGCCACGCTCAGGGAGGTCTTGCCGATCCCGACGATCTGTAACAGTCCGTCCGGTAACACCTTGAGGATGCGCTCGTCGCCTGAGGTATAGGTGGTGCCCGTGTTGGGGGATGACAGTGGGCGGGTGATGCCATCCGCGAATTCGCCGACGACGGCAAGTTCGAAGATCTTTCCGAGTGAGTCAACGTGACCGTAGGCAGAAGACTGCCCGCTCCGGCCGAGTTGGAGTGGTTTTTCTGTTTCAAAGTCGATGGAGAGCAGTTCGGCTGCCGGCTGGACGGTGACAAGGATTTCGTCGAACACGGTTTTGCGGCCCAGACGGCCTTGGGAAATGTCTGCAATGGCCAGGAGGCGCATGCGTCCGATGGCGTCCGGCGGGACCGGGAGCGCGCCTCCGTACGGTGGAACGCGATCCACGGTCGAGGTCAACACCGGTAGGGCCACCACCGGTGCTCCGGTGATACTGTCTTTCTGCCAATACTTATCGGTTGCCATGGCGCCTTGAGAGGCCTTGCCCGTTCGATCTTCCCCCTGTTCGACCAACGCGTCCGTCTGTTCCGGATACCAGTAGTACCGAACCTCGACGAGGCCTGCTTCCTTCCCTGCTTCGACCTCCACGGTCGTCGGTTGTCCGGAGGTGAGGATGGCCCCATTGGCTGGAGCCACAATGTTGAAAGCCAGTGCAGAGGGAGCCGGCATGCAGAGTAGGAGCATCAGGCAGGACAGGAACTGCCGTGGCTGTTGCCACATACTCGGCCCTGATGACAGAAGGCTGATCATGGTCACCTCGTCAGGTGATAGGGGACGTCGGTTAGAATGACACGGTCTTTGAACAGGAGGGCGCCTTTCAGCATGAAAGCGCGCTGATTGTGAAGAATATTCTGCCACCAACGCGCAGGCAAAATCTCCGGGATCACCACGGTGACCCAACATTCCTGGTCCTTCTGCAGCACCTGCTCGAGATAGTCCAGGAGCGAACTCAGGACGGATCGGTAGGGAGACGGCAGCACGGTGAGGGGGACGCCGCAGCCCCACTGGGCCCATTGAATTTCCACCCGGGCGGTCTCTTCCGGGTCGACATCGACGAGCACAGCGCGGATATCGCCGGAGCGGCTGCGTGCATAGTCGACCGCGCGGATGACTGCGCGATTGACCCCGCCGATCGGAAGGACCACGATGTTCCGACGCGGCATGGGTGGGCGATGGCCCCGCGATAGCGCGACTTGTTCCGCGACGGCTTTGTAATGCGAATGGATGGCACGGAAGAAGCTGATCAACAGCGGGATTAATACAATGACGATCCACGCGCCGTGTGTGAACTTCGTACTGGCGATGATCACAGTGGCAATGGCGGTTGTCACGGCACCGATGCCATTGACCAGCAGTTTCTTTTCCCAGTGCGGGCCCTTCTTGACGAGCCAGCGCTTGACCATACCGGCCTGAGAAATCGTGAAGGAGAGAAATACGCCGACGGCATAAAGCGGAATCAGCGCATGGGTATCGCCGTTGAACAGGATGATCAGCAAGCAGGAAAACACGCCGAGAATGATCACGCCGTTGGAGAAGACCAGCCGATCGCCCATCATGGACATTTGATGAGGCATGTAACTGTCGCGAGCTAGGATCGAGGCCAGCCGGGGGAATCCGTTGAAGCTGCTATTGGCGGCCAGGATGAGAATGATCATGGTCGAGGCCTGAACCAGGTAGTAGAGCGGACCAGTGCCGAAGGTCGCGCGTGCGATTTGGGAGACGACGGTTTCATCCTCTTTCGGTACGATGCCGAAGTAATAGGCCATGCCGCTGATGCCGATAAACAGGGTGCCGAGAATGACCGCCATGCCGATCATGGTCAGCGCAGCATTCTTCGGTTCAGGCTTCTTGAAGGCAGAAACCCCGTTCGAGATGACTTCGACACCGGTCAGGGCCGTACAGCCGGAGGAAAATGCGCGCAGGAGGAGAAACAGGGTCAATGGTTCCGCCGCCGCGATGGTGGGCAGCGGCTCAATGCGCGAGACAACACCCAACAGAATTTGAATGGCGCCGACGCCGAGCATGGCGGCGAGGGTGCCGATAAAAATATAGGTCGGGACGGCGAAAAACTGTCCCGATTCACGGACGCCGCGCAGGTTGACGACGGTCACCAGCAGGATGGCGGCCACGCAGAGCCCTTCACGGTGCGGGAGCAGGTCCGGGACGGCGGAGGTGAGCGCGGCAATACCGGCCGCGACGCTGACGGCAACGGTCAGGACGTAGTCGATCATCAAGGCCGCGGCGGCAACCAAACCGGACCATTCGCCGAGGTTGGACTTCCCGACGATATACGCCCCGCCGCCCTCCGGATATTCAAAGATAATCTGGCGATAGGACATGGTCAGAATGATCAACAGGCCGATGATGGAGAGACTGAGCGGGATGGAGTATCCCACCATCGCCGTTCCGGCCAGGGTGAGGACGAGCAGGATCTCTTCCGTGGCGTAGGCCACCGAAGAAAGAGCATCGGAGGAAAAGACGGCTAGGGCGAGTCGCTTAGAAAGGCGTTCGTGAGCGGCTTCCTTCGTCTTGAGTGGCAGGCCAACCAGCCAGCGTTTCAAGATCATGCGTCATTATGCCTCAAGTTGCAGAAGGGAGACAATGGCGCGCGATGCGCAGCACCGTGGGTGCCAGATCGCTCCTTGAGAATGTGGAGCGGCACGGGGCCGCGTGAATCGCGGGTGGATGCGAGGTGGCGTGAAGGTTCTCGACTGACCAAGGGGGTTGACAGAGACTTGGGACTTCAGTAATCTCCGGCCCTTACTTCAGGGGAGTGCCCTGCGGGCGTGAAACCGCAGGATTACAACCAGAACGGGTTACTCTTTTATCGAGGTTGTCATGTTCTAGTTCGTAATCGCTCAACAGTTACATCCGTTTCTATCCAAACTCTATCCAAGGAGGCCGGTCCATGGATTGTCAGTGGTTCACTCGCGTCACATTGCGCGCCCTCAGCGTTATCGCTGGCGGTGCGCTTGTGTGCCTCCCGCTCACCGCGTCGGCTGAGAGTCAGCTGCATGCGGATCAGGCGGTACCCCAACACACAGCAATGTCCCATCAACTCCCGTCGTGGGCGGAGAAGTTGAAGGGGCAAACGATCGTCGAAGACTCGATGGCTGGAAAGCCGGAACGGTCTGCGATGGTCGAGCAGCAGCACCAGCGGATCATGGAGCATTTGACCAATGATCCGCAGGCGCAAGCGGTCAACACGGGTATGTTCAATACCCAGACCATGATGCACCAGTACGGGGCAGGCGGTCAGGACCTTCTCTTGATGTCTGACCCGCGAGTGGAACCAGTGGCAATGACGGGTGGTGGGAAATGCCCGGCCACTGCACCGGTGAAGCAGTACAACGTCTCGGCGATCAACGTCGAAATCACGCTCAACCAGTGGCTCGATTTTTATCCAGGCTACATGTACACCCTGGATGAAAACCTCGACAAGGTCCGGGCGGAAGAAACGAAGAATCGGGAGTCGCGTGATAAGGAAGGCTTTGATCCGGGCGCGGTCATTCCCGGCGTGCAGGCCCAATGGATTCAGCCATTGACCCTTCGCGGCAACCAGGGGGATTGCGTCAAGATCAAGCTGACCAACAAGCTGGAAGGCGGCGAAGACGTTAGCCTTCACGTCCATGGCTCCAACATGGTCGTGAGCGCGACCGGGGCTGCGGCCACGACGACGAACTCCGACACCATCGTCGCAAAGGAGAAGAGCGGCGAATTCGAGTGGTATATCCATCCGAGCACGCAGGAAGGCGTACGGCAATTCCACACCTTTGCGAACGATCGCGAACTCACTGTGATGGGCCTCTTCGGCTCCTTCGTGGTTGAGCCCCGCGGCTCTGAATATCTGGAACCGTTGGGGAACGGTGATCCAACCCCGGCCACGAGCGGCTGGCAGGTGATCATCCGGAACGGAACGGGCCCGGATTTTCGTGAGTTCGTGCTGTACTATCACGAAGTCGGCGACGAAGCGTTCCGCCCCGTCAATAAGAAGGGCGACTTCCTACCGCAGCGCGATCCGTTGACCGATGCCTACCGCCCGGGTGGCCGCGCGATCAACTATCGCAGCGAGCCGTTCGGCATCAATAACATGCATGTGCAGCACGAATACTTCGGCTTCGAGGACGAGTCGATGGGGTACAGCTCGTACACCTTCGGGGATCCCTCCCCGACGATTCCGCGCTCTTATATGGGAGACCCGGCGAAGTTCCGCTTGGTCCATGGCGGATCCGAGGTGTTCCACAGCCACCATCCGCATGGCGGCACCATCCGCTGGCCGCGCAGCCCGCGCGCCATCGACGATATGAACCTTTGGACCACCAGCGCCAATGGACCGGTCAAGTACCCGGTCATTCGTGCCAAGACTGACCGTGTCGACGTCGAAGTGATCGGGCCGTCCGAAGCGTTGGACCTCGAGACCGAGTGCGGCTCGGGACTCTGCCAGCAGTTAGCCGGTGACTTCCTCTTCCATTGCCACGTGGCGCACCATTATGTGGCGGGCATGTGGGGCTACTGGCGCGTGTACAACACCCTGCAGCAGGGTGATATGCGGAACGATGTGATGCCGGATCTGCGTGAGTTGCCGGATCGCAAAGGCCGCATCAAGACTCCGATTACCTCGGATAAGTTAGTGGGCCAGACCGTCGATTGGTTCGGCAAGGCCTTCAAGATTGTCGACAAGGGCAAGAGCGATTGGAAGTCCAATCCTGCCACCATCACCATCAAGGATTGGGTGGAAATGCAGTTGCCCACCATGGGCAAGCCTGGTCACAAGAACGACGAAAAGGGCCAGACGATTTCCTACGATGCCACCGTGTTGGATTGGGCGTGGGAAGGCACTCGTGCGATGAGCGAGCCCGAGAGCACGATCGACAATCCGAAGTACCGGTCCTCTCATCCGGGCAAGCGGCACCCGATTACGTTTGAGCCGTTGACGGGAAAGGTGGCGTGGCCGCATTTGACGCCGCACTTCGGCAAGCGCGTGATGTTCTCGCCGAACCACGTCGGTGCGCCCTGGCTGGAGATGATCCGCCGGGATGCGAACGGCGAGGAGAGTGTGGATCAGGCATTGCCTGGTGAAAATGGAAATTGGAGCCTTTGCCCGGCCAATGCCGGACGGAAGAACTACAATGTCCACTTCATCAAGCTCCCGATCACGATTGCCAAGAAGACGGGCAAGGAGCCGGCCGTGGTCGATCCGAACGGATTGATCTTCGTGCTCCATGAAGAGGAAGCCGACGTTCGTAAGAACGATGACTTGAAGTATCCCCTGGTTGTCCGCGGTAACATCTACGATTGCGTGGATTGGACGCTGACGAGCGAGTGGGATGACGACGACTACACGAATTTCCAGTCGTCGAAAATCAATACACATTGGCATTTCCTGCAGTTCGACAATCAGGCATCCGACGGCGTGATCACCGGGTTCTCGTACGAACAGTCGGTGCGGCCGTTCACGATGTTGGAAAAGAAGAACCCAAAGGGACTGCCGGTTCCGATGAATACCGTGTTCACCGCCGCCGCCAAGAAGGGCGCGACGACGATTACGGTGAAGAATGCCAAGCAATTCCATGTCGGCACGCTGCTGTTGGTGGGTGCAGATAATGTGAAGGGCAATGAAATCTCCCGTATCAAGGCGATCAACGGCAACACGATTACCTTGGCCAAGGGCCTGAAGCACGATCACCCGGCCAACGACATCGTGACGGTCGAGTTCGTGCGGCAGCGGTTCTGGGTCGATGCGGACGTGGGAACCGTGTTCTGGCACGACCATGCGTTCGGGGCGACCACGTGGCCGCATGGTGGATTCGGGACCTTCATTGCCGAGCCGGTGGGCTCGACCTATCATGACCCGAAGACCGGAAAATTGGTGTGGAGCGGACCGATCGCGGACATTCATACCAACGAGCCGGTGGGCCATGGCGTGAACAATAGCTTCCGCGAGTTGATGGTGCAGGTGCACGATACCGTGCCTCACACGGTCAACATCGTGACGGCGGGCAATCCTCCTGGGCAGCCGATCGAAGTGGCACTCGAGGCAGGGAAGACCGTGTCCTTTGCCATGCCGGAGAAGATTTACATGACGCCGATGCCGTTCCTGAACGGTGGAACGCACACCACGGGAAGCGGCTTAAACTTCAGAGCGGCGCCGATTGCACAGCGGTTGGCGACGAATCCTGATGTGTCACAGGTCTTCAACAGCCAGATCCATGGCGATCCGTACACGCCGACGCTCCGTGCCTATGTCGGCGATACGATGGTATTCCGTCTCTTGCACACGCTCATGAATGAGTCGATGGTCTGGACGTTGTCCGGCCACACCTTCTGGACTGAGCGGTATGCTTCGGATGCCAATCGGAAGAACTCCATCCACATCGGCATTGCCGAGCGCTACGACCTCGTGGTGCCGGAGGCGGGTGGAAGCCGGCACTTGGCTGGCGACTACATTCACTTCAATGGCCGGTCCTCGAAGTTCTCCGAGGGCGGCTGGGGTATCATCCGAGTGTTGGATAAGGAGCAGGGAGATTTGAAGAAACTGCCCGCAGGCTTCTCCAACAAGGGTGAAATGCCCAAGGCCTTGCCGGTGTGCCCCGGCGATGCGCCGGTGAAGCACTTCAACGTGGTCGCGATGGATTTCCCTGGTATGAAGTTCAACGCGAAGGCGCCGAACGAAATCGAAGTCGACTTCGAGCGCAAGATTCTCACGACCAATCCTGAGGCGAAGATTTATGCCTTGGAGGAGGACGTGGCAAAGGTGGCCGGTGGAACGCAGCCGATGCCGTTGACCCTGCGGGTGAATGCGGGCGACTGTGTCAAGGTTCATCTCAAGAACAAGATGAAGGAGAGCAAGGCCTCCTTCTCGGCGATCGGTCTCGCCTTCGATCCGAAGGATTCTATGGGGGCGAACGTCGGAAACAATCCAGGTGATCAGACGGTGGTCCCTGGAGGTGAGCGCGACTACACCTATTACGCGGATCCTTTCAACGGGGAAACTGCGTCGTTGGTGTGGGATTGGGGCAATGTGATGACCAATCCGCGGAACGGCTTGTTCGGGGCCATCGTGGTCGGTCCGAAGGGATCGAAGTATCGTGACCCGAAGACCGGTGCCGACCTGTCCACCAAGAACGCGTGGGCAGCCGATGTCATCATTGACCGGTCCATCCCGGGCAATGAAATGCGCGCGAACTACCGTGACGTGGCGTTGTTCTTCCAGGACGAAGACAACATCATCGGCACGAGTTTCATGCCGTATGTGCAGAATGTGGCGGGTTTGACCGGCGTCAACTACCGGTCGGAGCCGTACAAGTTCCGCGAGGAACAGGGGTGTTCGCTCGGGAAGGTCTTCCAGCCGTGTAAGGCGGACAAACCGGAAGATCCTGCAACCCCGATCATCGAGGCCCATGCCGGCGACCCGGTCCGCATCCACGTGCTGGGCGTGAGCAATGAGCAGAACGGCATGTTCAGCGTCGAAAAGCACGAGTGGCCGATTGAGCCGTTCATGCGCGGCGCCGACCAGATCAGCGTCGTCGAGTACTCCGGATCGGAGACGATCGATGCGTTTATTCCGTCTGCCGGTGGCATGTACCGCCTGCCCGGAGACTATGTGTACAGCAACCAACGGTTGCCGTATTCCCAGTCGGGACAGTGGGGATATGTCAGGGTGTTGCCGTCCGGTGACACCAGGCTGTTGCCGCTGACCGGTACCGGTGCTGGAACCAAGAGTGCGGAAGTGGACCAGCCAATGATCCACGCGATACCCGTCGCGTCAAAGTAGGCTGCGTACATCTCTCACGAGGCGACGAGGGGGGAGCCCGAAAGGGCTCCCCCCTTTTGTTATGAGACGGGGATTGTGTATGATCGGAAAAATGCCGACATGCAGGTTGGCGCACGTCCTGTACACGAAGGCCTCGTTGTTGAGGAGACTATATATGCGAATGATTAGACTCGCTCTTTTTGCTGCTCTGAGTGTTTTCTCTTCTCCATCATGGGCTTATGAGGAAATGACCGTCGTGGATGGTGGTAGTATCACCGGGACGGTCACGATGACGGGGGGGAAACCGACTCCGAAAGGATATAACCTGATCACGTTTCCAGATCCTGTGTATTGCGGGCGTATTTCAACCGGGACGGGTTGGAGAATCCTCGATGAATTTTCAGTGACTTCAGGAAGTGGATTAAAGGATGTGGTTGTGCTCCTGACGGACGCCACGAAGGGCAAGCCGTTCACATTCGAACCGCTCACGATCGAGGCGCGAGACTGTCGCTTTCTCCCGTTTGTCACGGTCGTCAGAGACGGTTCCGAGGTGACGGTCATGAACATGGATCCGGTCATGCACGACATTCAAGCCTACGAAACGTCCCAACTCGGCCCGCGCGTGCTGTTTAACACGCCGCTGCCCATGAATCCCCATCACAAGCGGTTTGTCACGGCGGAAAGCCATGAGCACTTGGCCGGTGAGCCCGTGAAGGAAGCGATTCACATGACGAAGGGGCGCCGCATTTTTGTGATGCAATGTGGATTTCACGCCTATATGGAGAGCTGGGGAATGGCGGTCGACAATCCCTATTACGTGCTGACCACCGACGGCGGCACCTTTACGCTCACCGATGTGCCGCCAGGCGACTACACCCTGATGGCGTGGCACCCGGGATTGGGGACGATGCTACAGAAGAAAGTCACGGTTACGGAGAAGGGGATATCCACGGTTGATTTCGCGTTTGAGGCTCCGAAAGGGCGGCGTAGCGTCCATGAGATTGAGCATAATCCGCATTACGGACCGGAGTCGCTTGGGAAGCTTGTCGATATCCGCCCGACGCTGGAACGGCAGGTTCCGTAGCCGCGTGTGAATGACAGACAAGGAAGGTCATCATGCTGAATCGAACTCAGAAGATTCATTCCTTCGCAGTGGCTGTGCTGATGTGGCTGGGGCAGGTCGTGTCGCCGGTTGGAGCCTATGAAGTGATCGACGTGCAGCACGGCGGCACATTGGATGGGACGATCACGCTGGCCGGTGCGATTCCTGAGCCCAAAGGGTTCAATCTCATCACATTCCCGGACCCTACCTATTGCGGGCGGATCTCCAATGGCAAGGGGTGGCGCTTGCTCCACGACTTTATCGTGGCCCCGGAGGGCGGGCTGAAGAACGCGATTGTCACGCTCGAAGGTGTTGAATCGGGTAAACCATTTGATATGTCGGTGCCGTTGATCGAAGCTCGGGATTGCATGTTCCAGCCCTGGATCACGATCGTGCGGAACGGGCATGCGGTGGAAGTGGTGAACATGGACCCCGTGATGCACGACATCCAAGGCTATGAAACCTCGCCGGAGGCGGGGGCACGAGTGTTGTTCAATACCCCGCTGATTTTGAATCATCAACATCAACGCGGCAACATGCGCGCAATCCATAATCATGCGCCGGGAAAATCGCTGGTTGGCCCAATTTACTTGAACAAGGGTCGTCGGACCTTCTACATGCAGTGCGGCTTCCACGCGTACATGGAAAGCTGGGCCATGGCCGTGAACAATCCGTATTATGCGGTGACGGATGAGCAGGGGGCGTTCAGGCTCGAGAACATCCCGCCGGGCACCTATCAAATGGTGGTCTGGCATCCACAGGCAGGGCCAGGGGTCACCCGCACCATTACCATCGCTCCGGATGGAACCACGACTGAACGCGTGGCGCTACCGGCTCCGAAGGGAAACCGTACCGCTTACAAAGTCATGGACAATCCACGGTTTGGTCTTGAATCGCTCGGTCATCCGGTGGAGATCGAGCCGTTGGTGGAGCATCAGCACTAGGCGAGTTTGGGGAAGAGCTCGGCAATGGGCCCTGCTGGGCTGCTTGTCGATGAGCCTGTGTCTGGCATGTGCCGCAAGCACCTGGGCACACGAGCCTGCCTCAGTGGCTTCGGCTCCTCCAGCGGTCGAGTTCTCTGCGTCGCTGGTCAAGCGGGTGGAGGGGCGCCGGTTTGAGGCACAGGTGTTTGCTAAGAGTGATCGCCTACGGCTGGAGTACAAGTATGCGATCAAGACCGAACTCGGCTATTCCAGCATAGAAATCATACGATTGGACAAACGCGAGTCGTGGTTTGTGCTGGCCCAGCGCCGGCAAATTCTCTCGGTTCCCATCAAACCGGAGGAAATCCTGCCGATTCAGCCCAGCCTTCCTGGAGAAAAGAGTCGCACGCTGGTGGGAGATGCCATCACCACCGGGCGTCCCTCCCAACTCTACGACGTGCGCGTGGACTATAACGGTCGGGACGAGCGGTTCTACGAGTGGGTGGATGCCGAAACGGGAATCGTGCTGAAGCTGGTCAGTCAGGACCGTGATTGGTCTGTCGAATACGTGCGGATCCGGCTCTCTCCGCAACCGGACTACTATTTTGAGGTGCCGACCGGGTATCAACGTTGGGTTCCACCATCTTTGCCGCGTGAACGAGGATAAGGAGCCTGCGACGGTCAGGAAGGGATTTCATGGTGCTGCAGAGTGAGAAGCATTCGGATGGAGGCTGGAGACGGTGTGTGGCCATGGCCCTGTTGTCGTTGTTGCTGATGGGGGGGGGGGCCGAGACATCCATGGCGAGTTCGGTGAAGGAGGTGCAGGCGGCCTTCGACAAGAAACATTATCAGGAGGCCCTGGATCTCATTGAGCAGATCACCAAGGAGAAGGAGGCTCAACCGGATATTCGTCGGCTGAAGATTCGGTCGTTGATCTTTCTGGGCAAGCCGAAGGATGCCTTGGCAGACTATGACCGGCTTGAACAGGACCTGAAACAGGAAGATCGAGCCCTTCTCAGAGAGGTCTCGCTGGGATTCATCTATGTGCTCCTAAAGGATATGCGCGAACAGATGCGCGGGGCTGCCTACACGGCGTTGAAAGATGTGGATTCCCCGGAAACCATTCCTTCATTGGAGGATGGTCTGAGTGATGGGTCTGGATTGGTGCGTGCCCTTGCGGCGGAGGCTCTTGGAAAGCTCGATGCCGGGCGACGGTCGCCACGATTGCGGAATGCCCTGGAAGACCAGGCCGGTCTGGTGAAGGCCACGGTGCTGAAGGCATTGGGGAAAAGTCACGACCGCTCGGTGATTCCGCTGTTAGAAAAGGCGCTGAAGGACGAACAGCCGGTCGTGCGGCTGGCTGCTGCCGGTGCGCTCTATCATGCCGGTCAATCCGCCATGTGGGATGTCGTTCAAAAGGCAGCCTCGGCTCCAAATCCCGAGGAGCGCGCCTCAGCCCTGCGGATGGTGGGTGAATTGAAGGATGCACGGGGATTGCCGATCCTTCTGGAAGCGATCACCAATACGCAGCCTTCAGTGCGAGGCGCTGCGGCATCGGCGTTGGGAGAACTTGGAAAGGTTCAAGGCATTCCCGCTCTGGAACAGGCCCTAGAGGACAAGATTCCCGCCGTGAAAACTTCGGCGGCCATCAGTTTGGGCGAATTGGGCGTGAAGGATTCTCTGGTTGCGTTGAGGAAGGCCTTGGCTGATCGCAATCCGGTCGTCAAGGCCGCCGTGGTATCGGCGCTCCTTCGGGTTGACGAACCATTCGAGTCCATTGCCGAAGACCTGTATGGACTCGCGCAGAATAACGATCCGGGAACACGCTCGGCTGCCGGGAAGGCTGCCGGTAGGGCTCATGGGGTCAATACCAGAGCCGCGGTGGAATTTCTCGGCGGACTCCTGAAGGATCCGATTCCCCGTCCACGCATTGCTGCGGCACGGGCGCTGGGGCAAATCGGCGGGGCCGAAGTCTTGCCGATGCTGAAAGCCGCCTTGCACGACGAGGATGATGCAGTCCGTGCGACGGTTGGCGGGGCCATTGTCCGGATCTTGGGGCGCACGAAGCCCCTGCCCAGCCCTGTGAAATCATAGTTCCTCCGGGATAGGGTCGGCTGGTTTTGAAGTTGACAGTGCGAGTTGGATTCCAGTATAGAGAAATGTTCAGGGGCCTAGTCGTGGTCGAGGGAGAGCCACGTCAAGTAATGAGTACTGTTAAAACAAGGGGTTACAGTCACCAGCCCTTGTGATTGTGTGGTGACGACGTAGTTGGCCGGTTAATGTTCATTACAAGGAGGCAGTGACATGAAGAAGGGTGCGATGAAAGTAGTGTTCGGCGTTGCGGCCGCAGCATTTTTGGCTGCGCCCCTCACCTCATTTGCCGGAGGCACGATCGCGGGGAAAGTGACCTATCCCGGGAAGGCAGAGCAGAAGGAATTTTCCTTCGCCAAGTTCCCGAACCCGAAGTTTTGTCCGAAGAACCCCAACAAGAGCCTCATGGACGGCGATAAGCGCTTCCTCAAGACCATCGAAGTGGCGAAGGATGGTGGCTTGAAGGGTGCGGTTGTGGCCGTGGTCGATATCGAAGATCAGGCTTTCCAGGATGGTTTCAAGGGGACGGACGTCACGGCGGAATTCTGTGAATTCTTGCCGTTCAGCGGCGTCGTGGTGAACAACAAGAATTTCCGCGCTGAGAACAAGGATGCGGATCCTGATGATCCCAAGTCCGTCCTGGGCGTGTTGCACAACCCGCACAGCTTCACGGTGAAGGGCTCCACCTCGGCCACCGGTTTCAACATCGGTTTGGCCAAGAAGGGTGACAAGCTGGAGAAGCCGGTGACCTTCCGTGGCGGCGCCGAAAAGGCTGGCTACTATCGGTTGCAGTGCGACCAGCATGAGTTCATGCAATCTTTCTTCTTGCCGGTCTGGAATCCGTACCATGCAGTGGTGAAGGATGACGGTTCGTTCGAGATCCCGGGCGTGCCTGCCGGCAAGCACAAGGTGGTTGTTTGGCACCCGTTCGTCGGCAAGGGCAAGCTGAACGAATTCGAGATCGAGGTAGCCGAGGGTGGAACGGCAAACTTGAAGGCTGAAATCAAGTAGTCGTTTCCGTTTAGATGTGATGCGGGGATATCCCGCTCGGAGAGGGGCAGTGGTTCACGGTTGAGCCACTGCCCTTTTTCTTTGCGTGCCGCTGCCCTCCTCGGGTATTCCTCCAGATGCAGAGGCGTTTTCGCTGCATCCGCTTCGCCGAAATAGCTCGCTAGGTGGCTTTCATGAATAGGTAGTTGAAGTGGTCGTGCCCGCCAATGGCTCGCCTTGCGTTTCCCTTTCTGAACTCGGTAAGATGCCCAATTTATACGCCATATTATCGAAGTGGGGGATCTGTGCCTCGCGAATTGTCTCTCGCCGAAGTGTTCCAGTTGGGCTACTACTGGGAAACAAAAATTCTCTTAACTGCCGTGAAGTTAGACGTCTTTTCGTTGCTCGACGGTCAAGGACGCAGCGCGGCGGAACTCGCTAAACAGCTTGGTGCCGACACACGTGCCTTGGAATTGCTCCTGAACGCTTTGGTGGCTATCCGGCTTCTCGCTAAGAACGAAACAGTCTACGCAAACACGCTGGTGGCACAGACCCATCTGGTCAAGCATGGGCCACAGTATGTCGGGCATTTGCTCCTGCTGCATGATGCCGAGTGGGACAACTGGGGCAAGTTGGAGGAGGCCATCAAAACAGGCCGCTCACCCGTGTCCCGCCATGTGTTCGAGACGGATCCGGCGTTAGGCGCCAATGTTTTGTCCGTCCTGCATCGAATCGGGCAGCAGAGTGGGCCGGATTTGGCGAAGCGTCTGGGGCTCGGTCAGGCTCGGACCATTCTGGATTTAGGCGGTGGGGCGGGAACGAATGCCATCGCATTCTGCCGGGTGTATCCGACCCTGTCTGCCACCGTGTTTGATCTGGCGACGACCCTTCCGTTGACGGAGCGAACGGTGAAGGAGGCGGGGCTTGAGGGTAGGATTGCGCTGAAGTCCGGCGATTTTAATCGTGACTCCCTCGGGGGGCCTTACGACGTGGTGTTGATGTCGGACATCCTGCACTACCAGAATCTGGCGACCAACGCCGCACTGGTGAAGAAAATTCATGCCCACCTGAATCCCGGTGGACGCTTGGTCATCAAGGATCGGTTTCTCGACGCATCCGGCACGAGTCCGGCGTGGACGGCGGCCTTTGCGGTGCACATTCTGGTGAACACCGAACAGGGGGGCTGTTACCGCACGGCTGAGGCCATGCAGTGGATGCATGACGGGGGATATACCTCGGTCGAAGAAATTGAACGGACTGCCGTGGTGCAGGGGTTTAAACCGCAGGCGGAGTAGGAACAGCGATGTTTGAATTTCTCCGACAGCCGGGATTTTTCGGGACTCATGCCACGATGGGAGCGGATCTCAGTCAGTTGATGGCGACCCTGTTTACTGCGTTGTTCATCCTTGGCTGGGTCCAGGGCAAACAGCATCGTGGGCACCAGCACCACTGGTTGATGCTCGGTGGAATGGTCACGATGGTGGGGTTTTTTACCGCCTACTATCTCTTCCGGCAGTTGGGCGTGCTGGCGTTTGAAGGGAAAGAAGGATTCGGCGGGTCTCAGGCTCTTTACGACTACGTGTTTATTCCCGTCCTGACGGTGCATATCATTTTAGTCATTATCGGGCTGGTCATGGCGGTCTATATGATCGTCCTGGGGTTTCGATCTCAACAGATCCTCAGTGGCACACGGAGCTTGAGCGCGTCGCTTTTGCAAACATCCTGGAAGAAAGTCAGCCTGATCTTTGTCGCTCTGACGGTCGTGGTGATGTTCTTGTTCGGGACGCGGGTCATGTCTGCCGGATTTTCCATGCGCAAGTTGGAGGTCTACCTCGGGTTTCTCGTCCTGGTGGCAATCGTCTTTGCGGTGGAAATGGGCATTCAGCGTATCTGGCCGGATGGTGGCCAGCGGCATCGCGCGCTTGGTCGGTTCACGATGATTGTCTACTGTATCTTGTTTCTGACGGGAACCTTTACCTACGCCATGTTGTATATCTTGTATCCTGGAAAAATCGGGTAGGGGTACTGAATCGAAACGGGGAGCGAGTCGCGGGTTATGCTTGTATGCGGGTGCGGCGGTTGGATGCATACCGAGGGGGTGGATGAGCGACTCTCGCAAGAGGGGCAGCCTGCCTGGTTTGTCCGGACGGAGTGTCGTCCGTGTCGCTGGGTGGTTGGTGTCGACGTCCCCGCAGGACAAGCCGACGGGCTCGTCGATCGAATACTGTGGTCCGATGATGCGAAGCATCGCTTGGATCGCGTCCCGCCCTATGCCGTGCCGCTGTTACGTGAGTTGGTGGAGGGGTTTGCCAAGGCCAGGCAGCAGAGGGTGATCACCTACGATCTGATCGACCAGGCGCAAACCGGCGATGTTGTCTCCTGGGATCCCGACGCTGAACAGCGGTTGGCCAATGTGCCGGCGCCCGTTCGCGCCATGGCACGGGTTGAATTGGAGCGTACGGCCGTCGACCGTGGCGCGCGTGTCGTGACGGTGGCATTGATGGAAGAAGTCAAAGCGCGATACTTCGGCATGGCTGCTCAGAAACAATAAGGTGCAAGGAGCTTAGGGAGCGGTGGAGGATGGCATGAGCCCTCTCCATTTGTACCGTATCGTATAGATTATGCTGCATCGATTGGCTTTACGGGTGCTTCCCAGTTTGACGCTGGCCGTCACAGAAGATTCGGTTCGTAAGCGCAAACGTCTCGTGATGTTTGTCCCCGGGTTGGTGGCGTTTGCGGCCTATCGGGCGGCAAAGCAAGGGTTTTCGCTTGCCGACCCAGTGACATTGTTGTTGCTGTGCGGTCTGGTCTCCATGGCCACGGCCTTGTGCGCTTATCGTGTTGGGCGGGTCGTGCCGTTTCGAGCGTTACTTGCTGCGGATGGAGCGCGGAGGATCGGTTGGATTGTCGCCTGGATCGGGTTTGTCTACGGCGTGCAGTTGTCATTGCTGGTGCTGGCATTGTTATGGCTGGTGGGATACGACTATGCCAAACATCCCGATGGGCCGGCGATGATGGCCCTGATTATCCCCAGCTCGGCGGTGGCCCGAGACGCCTTTGAGATCGGGTATGTACGGTGGCTCGAGGCGAGCGGGCGGCCCTTCGCGACGTTTCCGGATGGCGCGGCGCTTTGGGGGTTGCTGCAACGGACTGACCAGCAGCTTGTTGTCTGGGTGATGGCCGGCATTCTGGGATGCGTGAGTCTATCGGTGTTGACGGCAACATTCGTCGGTGGGGATCTGGCAGTGTTCTGTCAAGCAGGTGTGGTGACGCTGGCGGCAGGGACGGTCAGTCTCTTGGCATTTTTTGCCGGGCAGGCAGAGCGAGGGGCGTGGATACCCAGGCTGGCCGCAGCTCAATGGAGTGAACTCCTCAAATTCTGGTGGTGGCCGGGATTGGCCTTTGCCGCCACGTACTACCTGGTGTTGGTGGGTACTGGGCTGTATGTGTTGCGGCAGCCGATGCTTTCCACGGGATTCCTGTCCTCTATCGCCGGGCTCGTTGGTGGCATGATGTCGTTGTATTGTTACTACCTCGGCAACCGACGCGAGATTGAAAGCCGTCAGCCCGGAGGGGTTCCCGATGCCTTGCTGCGTTGCCCGTTTGTCATGGGTATCTTAGGCAAGTCTCGCGAAACCATTGCCGATACGGCGCTGAGTGAATCTGCAACGGTCTTTGAAAAGAATAGCCAGAGAGTGTCGTCATGACGAAACGTGTATCGGTTCCGTTCGTGATTGTGCTGGTGCTGTGCGGATTCCTGTCGGGCTTCAGTGCGCTGTTCGTCGGTCCGCCATCGCTGATGGCTGCGGACCCGTCGACCGATGTGTATTTCCACACCCCGGGTGTCCCGAGCGGCCCTTCGGCGCCCACGGCGAATGACAACCACTACCCGCAAGTCGGCTCGCTCGATAGTCGGTTGCTGATGTGGTTCATCATTCAACAGCATACGTATTTTGGCGGGTTTGTGCTCGCGCTGCCGATCTTTTGCGTGTTGTTGGAATTGTTGGGAATGGCCGCGAAGAATCCCGCCATGGCCTTACGGTACGATGGTTTGGCCCAGGACCTGCTCAAGGTCGCGCTGCTGGCCCTCTCCGTCACCGCCGTCGTCGGCAGCGTGATGCTGACGATGTTTGTCACGCTGTACCCCAGTTTCATGCAGTACATGGGAGGTACCTTCAAGGGGATGATGCCGCTATATGCGCTGGTGTTCGTCGGAACCACCGCGCTGACCATTGTGTATTACTACAGTTGGGACCGGATGGCGGCCCCCGGCTCGAAATGGGTGCATCTGTCGATCGGCGTAATCGCGGTGGTGTTCGGCACGTCCCTCTTGTTACTGGCGAATGCGTGGTCTGCTTTCATGATGGCGCCGTCGGGAGTTGATGGGCAGGGGCGTTATTTGGGGAACCCCTGGCATTTGCTGCGGTCGGCACTGTGGAATCCGTTGAACCTCCATCGATTTTTGGCGGATATCATGTCGGGCGGCGCGGTGGTGCTGGCCTACGCCTGTTATCGATTCTTTTCCGGGAAAAGTCAGGAAGAGCGTGCGTACTACGATTGGGTTGGCTACGTGTTTCTGTTTGTGACGGTCTGCGCCCTGTTGCCGATGCCTTTTGCGGGGTATTGGTTGATGCGGTCTGTCTATGCTTACAGTCAGAGTATGGGTGTCACAATGATGGGCGGCCTCCTGACCTGGTTGTTTGTGGTGCAGGCGTTGCTGATCGGCGCCCTATTTCTCGGCGTAAACTATTATCTCTGGCAAAGTATGGGACGGATTCGCGGCGGGGAACGGTACCAACCCTACTATCAGTACCTGCTGTTGGCCCTCACCGGATGTCTGTTTATCTGGCTGACGCCGCACACGTTGTTGACGACCGGCACCGAAGTGAAGGCTATGGGCGGGGCTCAGCACCCGGTCATCGGCAATTACGGGGTGATGTCCTCGAAGAACGGGGCGGTCAACGTGATGATCTGCATCACAGCCTTGAGTTACATCTACTACCGTCGTGCGAATCGGACGATGACGATCTCCTGGGCGCGGGCTGGGAATATCGCATTAGGGGCACTATTCGGCCTTGGCGTGGCCCACATCATCGGCTTGTCGATCTACGGCTTTTATCTGCCGGCGAGTCTCCGTGTGGCGTTGTCGGGGCCGCAAGCGGTGACGACGCTTCTGGTGGTTGCGATAGGATTGCTACTCAATCGGCGTATGTTGCGTGGCGCGACCATTCATGGCCCTGTGCAATGGGGATTCATCTCGATTCGAGGGATGGTCGGGCTGTTCGGGTTGGCCGCAGCATTTACGTGGGTAATGGGGTTGATGGGATATATTCGTTCATCGGGCCGGTTGGCGTGGCACGTCAATGAGTTGATGCCCGATACTTCCCCGTGGGCATTTACCCCGACGCTCGGCTTTGCGGCGAAGATGGTGACAATCAACATGGTGCTCTTCTGGGGGGCGGTATTTTTCCTGTTCTGGGTATGCCAACGCGGGCAACAGCCGGTGATGCATGAGGATGTGAGTGCGGAGAAAGAGGCGGGCTTCTTGCCGTCTCCTTCGCATGAAGGATAGGTAGGTGTATGAGGAGTGCAGCGATGGGAATGAGAATGTTAGTCTGGGCGATAGGGTTGCTGGGATTGTGTGTCGTGGTTGCGCACGACGGGTCTGCGTATGCAGGCGAGTCAGGAGTGTTGGTCCTAGAGGATTTCCAATCGGCCGACCAAGGGGGATTTCCGGTTGATTGGCAACATGAGAACCAGCGTAGTCAGGCCAAGGGGCGGGACGCCTATAAGATTCAATCCGAAGATGGCCAGAAATTTCTCGCAGCGAAGGATGCGGGCCAACGTATCAAGAAACGCAAAATTGATTGGGACCCTAAGGCCTATCCGGTCCTGACCTGGCGGTGGCGCCTCCACAAGGCTCCGAGCAACTCAGAACCGGTTGCCGCCCTGTATGCCTCCTTGGATACTGATCTCATGTTCATTCCCGTATTCACCAAATACATCTGGAGCGCCGGCAAGCCGGTGGGGACGTTTGTCGAAGGCGGTATGTTCAGTGGCTCGGAGTTAGTCGTGCAGAGCGGGGTGTTGCCGGTCGGGGAATGGGTCGAGGAGCGGGTGAACGTGTACGAAGATTTCAAGCGCATTCACAAGCATGAACCACAGGAAAAAGCCTGGGGCATCTCGTTGTTTGCTGCTCCGGGGGTGGAGATCGATTTCGGCGCGGTGACGGTTGGTCCGGCTAAGTAAGCGATGTAGGCATCTGAGGTAATGAGGTCTCTGTGGCCGCGATAAATCGACCATCGACCAGCACGTTGTTTGACGTGGTGTTTGGCGTCGTCGTGATGGGGACGGTCGGAGCATTGATCGGCACCTTTCTTGGGTCGGCATCCATTCCAGTGACCTCCGGTGTCGGGGTGCTTCTTGGCGCGGTGGTCGGCTTTCTTGGCGGCCGTCGATTTCTGGCCAGCATTTTGGTCGGCACGGTGCTGGGGGGGGCGCTCGCTTGGATGATTGCCGGGGTTGAAAAGATCTCTTTTGGGGCAGGTGCCGGTGCGGCCATGGGCGGCTTTCTTGGCGTGCAGATTTCGATGTTGTTGGATGTGCGGGCAGCGAGAAGGGCTGCGCTGGTAGCGGAAGGTGAGGACGCCGGCGCGGCCCACTCGGCAGTGACCAAATCATGAGGTGTAAGTAAGGCGATGGAAAACCGGGGTGTGCTCATCGGATCAATTATCTTCGTATTCGGATCGTTCATTCTGATGATCGGGGGGTTGGTCTACGAATCGTATAAGGCCAAGCAAATGCGCCAATTGGCCCTCTCCATCACGACAGAAGCCAAGCCCGTGGCGGCCCCTGTCGCGCAGGATTTTTCGATGTACAAGACATTCATCGGGGATGATGGTCGGGAGATGGTCCAAATTTCCGAAGGCCCGTTCGTGATGGGTAGTCGCGATAACGATAGTGATCCGGATGAAAAGCCGGAGCATCAAGTCTATTTGAAGACCTACTTCCTGGATAAGCACGAAGTGACACAGGATACGTACGATCGGTTTCTCAAGATGACGAAGCGGGTGAAGCGTAAGATCGAAGTATTTGAGGACGATCCAGCTAAGCTGCTCAAGCCTGAATACCCTGCAATCGCCGTGACGTGGGATGATGCGGAGGCCTACTGCAAATGGGCGGGAAAGCGGTTGCCGACTGAGGCGGAATGGGAAAAAGCCGCTCGCGGCGAGGGGAAACGTCGTTACGCCTGGGGCGAGGAGTTTGTTTCAGGATATGCGAACATCGACGGGGCCGAAGACGGGTTTCGGTATCTCGCCCCCCCGGGTTCGTTCGAATCCGGACGCAGTCCTTACGGGGTCTACGATATGACGGGCAACGTCGGTGAATGGGTTGCCGATGTCTATGATGAAAATTTTTATCGAGCCTCACCGTACCGGGATCCCAAGGGGCCGGATCAGGGCGAGCAGCGAATCATTCGCGGTGGTTCCTGGCGAGAAACGAAGCGAAATGTGCGCTCATCCAAGCGCTTCCAGGCGAAGCCGTGGCGGCATGACATTACGGTTGGGTTCCGGTGCGCGAAGGATGTCGACGTCGACACGGTGGCGAAGTAGTCGATTACGGCATGCTGGAAACCCGCTTTAAAGTTGTCTTCCTTCTTGCGGTCCTTCTTGCCGCAAGCTTGCCCATCATCGCCATTCTTCGTGGGACGATTTCCACTCCATTTGAGGCGAACTCAACGCATTCTGACGAGGAGGCGGTAGGCATCGCTGCAGATGCGGTTGCCCCTGAGGAGCCTTTGCAGGAGGAGCTCGTTGTTATCCCTGCGGGGCCATTTATTCGAGGAACGAATCAGGGCGGGTTTGATGAGCAGCCGGAGCGGAAGATCTATCTCGATGAATTTCTCATCGATCGTTATGAAGTGACGAATGCGCAATATGCGGCCTTTGTGAAGGCCACTGGCCACCGAAAATCAGGTCCGCCCTCCCGCTATGCGAAGAACACGGGGCGTATGCGTGGCGTCAATCAGCCGGCGGTCTACGTCTCGTGGGAGGACGCCAAGGCCTACTGTGAGTGGCGAGGGCGGCGATTGCCGACCGAGGCTGAATGGGAGAAGGCGATGCGTGGTCCCGACGGTCGTTTGTGGCCGTGGGGCAACGTCGAAATGCCCGGTGGTGCGAATTGGGCTCGGATTGACGATGGGTTTGAGGTGGCGGCTCCGGTGGGACGAGTGCGTAGCGATGCTAGTCCCTATGGAGTGATGGATGGAGCTGGGAACGTGATGGAGTGGGTGGAGGATTGGTATCTAGAAGGGGCCTACGCCGCAGCTTCTGAACGGAACCCAGAAAGTCCTGAATATGGAACGTACAAGGTATTGAGGGGAGCGGGATACACCAGTTCAGGATCGGACTTGCGTATCACCGCTCGCAGTAAAATGATGGCAGATTTTCGGGACGAAACGATTGGGTTCCGTTGTGCTCAATCCAGCGTAGGGAAAGGGCGTGCGTTCGAGGGCGAGAAGGTTGAGAAAATCATAGGAAATCAAAGTAATAGAGGATCAGAAACACGGCCAAAATGATATTGACAACCATACCGGCCAAAACTATAATGTCGAACACTTTTGAGTTTTTTGCCATAAAAATCCCTTTAAAAATCAGATAGGTGAGGGATTTTGATTAACACAGCATAGTTGGTGTGTCAATTTAAAATACGTACTTAAACCGTTGGGGGAATCAAGATGGAAGCTGCTCAGGACGACGTCTCAATCAAGATCGGGAAAATGATTTTCTACATCACCCTGGCAGTGAGCCTCTGGTTTTTTTACTGGTTCGGAGGGATTCAGTGTCCGTGCTGATCCTCATCCTGGCCTTGGAAAACGTTTGTTAAGTTGAAGGGGGTTTGTGATGGGCCAAACAATTGTGTATTTCGTCGTATCGATCTTGATTTGCGTTTCGTTCTTTGCGGCTGTTGATCACTTTTTGATGGATGCGCAAGGGTTGGACTTTTGGTATCTCCTTCGTAAGTAAGTGCTGGGAGATAACGCTTTGAATTTGTTGTTCACATACGCGATGTATCAAGGAGGTAACCCATGGGCTCTGTAACCCGCACGAAGTTGATGTCGGTCATGGCGCTATGCGCGATGATCGGCCTCCTCCTCATGCCCATCTTGGTTGCGATCCCTGCCCTTGCCAGCGACGGTGGCGCCCCAGCCGCTGACGCCAAAAAAGAGGGTGGTGAAGCAAAGGTAGAGAAGGGCAAGGATGTTTATTACAAAACTGAAGGTATTGTCTCGGGGCCGCCAGCGCCCAAGACGACGGATGGCGAGAAGGACTACCCGCGATACAATTTTGAAAGTCGCGTTTTGCTGTGGTTTGCTAACCAGCAGCATCTTTATTACGGTAGCTTCGTGTTGGCTGTCCCTATCTTCTGTATGGTCATTGAGTTCATGGGGGTGGTGACGAAGGACAAGGCAATGGCCAAGCGGTACGATCAGCTGGCCTATGACTTTATCAAGATCAGCCTGACGGCCTATTCGTTGACTGCCATCCTGGGCGGTATCTTGATCTTCACTTTCTTGACTCTCTATCCGGCCTTCTTCCAGTACCTATCTGGTATCTTCAGGCCGGTCATGCACATCTATGCGTTGATGTTCGTGGCTGAGAGCGGAACGCTCTATATCTACTATTACGGTTGGGACAAGATGAAGGAGGGGTTCCTGAAGTGGATTCACCTCAGCATGTCTGTAGTCCTAAACGTTATTGGTACGATTCTGATGTTCCTTGCCAATTCGTGGATCGGTTTCATGATGTCCCCTGCCGGTGTCGATGAGCAGGGGCGCTACTTGGGAAATATCTGGCACGTCATTCATACGGCCCTCTGGAATCCGCTCAATCTGCACCGCATCCTGGGTAACATGGCCTTTGGAGGTGGTGTCGTTGCGGCTTATGCGGCCTACCGGTTCTTGTCTGCCAAGACTGATGAGGAGCGTGCGCACTACGATTGGATGGGTTACATCGCCATGGCCCTTGGTGTGGCGTTTTTGATTCCCCTTCCCTTCGCTGGTTATTGGCTGATGCGTGAAGTGTATGCCTATCGGCAGCAGATGGGCATTACGTTGATGGGCGGATTGCTTGCCTGGTTGTTCATCATTCAGGCGACCATGATTGGTATCTTGTTTTTGAGCACCAATTACTACCTCTGGCAAGCCCTGGGGCGTATGCGTGGTGCTGAAAAGTATCAACGCTACATTAAATACTTGGTATTCCTTCTGACATGCGGCTATCTCGTGTTTATCACGCCGCATACCATCGTTATGACTCCGGCTGAGTTGAAGGCGATGGGCGGTCAGCAGCATCCAGTGCTTGGCAACTACGGCGTCATGTCGGCCAAGAACGGTGGTATCAACGTAATTATTACCACGACCGTCTTGAGCTTCGTATGGTACATGCGGGGCAATAAGGTTTCGACGGTGTCTTGGGCGAAGTTTGGTAATATCTTCATGGGCTGTTTCTTCTTCTTTGCCTACCTCAACATCATCATGTTGGCTGTGTACGGCTACTACATTCCCGCGAACGTTCGCGTCGGACTGTCTGTGCCTCAGGTCGCCACGACCTTGTCCTGTCTCTTCTTCATGTTTGCGCTCAATAGCGTCATGATGAAGGGGGCCAAGCAAATGGGTCCGATTGAGTGGGGTAAAATTTCTGCTCGATCTCAGTACGCGCTCATTATGCTCGCTACAGCATTTACCTGGATGATGGGTCTGATGGGATACATCAGATCGTCGGTGCGGCTCTTCTGGCATGTCAACGAAATCATGCGTGACAATTCACCGTGGGCCTATACTCACACGGTGGGTTTTGCAGCGAACATGATTTCCGCAAACGTGTTGTTCTTCTGGATCAGTATCATGTTTGTGTTTTGGTTGGGCGCCTTAGCGGCGAAAAAGGCTCCAGTGGAAGCGAAGGCTGCTGTCCCTGGCCGTGCTACGGCACCAGCGGTTGGTCACTAATCAAAACGCAAACAATGAATCAATGGGGGAGGATTCTGTGTTGCCTGGCAACCGGAGTCTTCCCCTCCTGCAGGAGGTTTGAGCTGTGATTGAACTCATTAAATCAGCCTTGGCAATGGGCTGGCCAGCATTGGGCTTGTTAATTGGCCTAATGTTCTATTTTAAGGCCTCCATTTCGGACCCGGTGGCTAACAAGCGGGCGGTATTTAAGACATTCATTGGCTTTTGGGGAGCACTGCTCCTGTTTATGGCAATTGCCAACTACAAGATGAACTTCTTCGGTGAGTCGAGACTGTTGCCGGTGTCTCTGGTCTTGATCACCTCCATGACGTTCATGATGGCCTTGTATTTTACGAATATCAGCGCGTTGCTGAAAATCGGTGGCTTCATGTTCTTCATTGCTGCAGCACTTTCCGGGTATGGAAACTGGTTGCCTCAGGTCGAAGGCGGATTCCCGCCCATCGAAGAGAAAAAAGATTTCAGCAATATGCCGCAGACCGAGCTTGCTGATGAGGGTGAGAAGATCATCTTTGGCGGCGTGGGGCAAAATAAGGTACAAGGCGCCATCGGAAAGGGCCAGTGCCCACTCTGCCATGCGTTTCATAAGGGCATGTTGGGAGAGCGCGCTCCAAACCTGGACGGTATTCCTGAACGGGCAGAAACTCAAATCAACGATCCTCGTTACCACAAAGGAAATCCTGCCGCTCGCGATTCCAACCAGAAGGAAGCATTCCCTGGTTCGGGTACGGCAGAGAATGGTATCCAGTATATCGCTGAATCGCACGCGTGCCCGAGCTGCTTCGTCGTGGCTGGCTTTGGTGTGAAAGGTACGAACGATAAAGAAAGCCCGATGCCTTCTATTCACAAGCCACCGATTTCTTTGAGCCTTCCTGAGTTGGCCGCCGTTGATACGTGGTTGTATGTCCGGGAAGGTCGTGAAGCTCCTGGCTTTGACGAGATCGTGAAGTCGTATGAGAAGTTCATTCCTGAGTCCGACAGGCCAAAGCCGCCGACAGAGGGTGACAAGGCTGCTGGCGGTGCATCTGCTTTGATGGCGGATGGGACCGAGCCGGTTGATCAGATTTTCGCCAAAGGGCAGTGCGTGGCTTGCCATACGATTCCTGGGATTGCAGGGGCGACTGGAACGATCGGTCCGAAGTTGGTCGAGGGAACCAATGCTCCTCTCCGAATTAAGGACAAGGATTACAAAGGCAAGGCCAAGAGCGTTCCTGACTACATCATGGAATCGATCGTTGAGCCCAGTGCGTATGTTGTCAAGGGATTCCCCGATAACACCATGCCGAAAGTGTTCGGACAAAAGCTGAGCGCTGGAGCACTCAAGAAGCTTGTAGATTACCTTTCGCAGGTCCAGGAGGGGAAAGAGCCTCCGAAGGCATCCTAGGCAAGCGAATAGGGATCTGGTTGCTATTGCGGAAGAAAGGGAGATGAGGACATGAAAGCATTAATGTCAGTCGGGGCCCTGATTGGCGTCCTTGGACTGCTCATGTTGATCGGTATGATCTTCGGAGTAGTTCCATCGAACACCGTCAGGCTCGTTGAGGGCTACATGCCCATGCAGGTACTGAGTGAGCTGGCTGTATTCGTCGCTGGCTTCACCGGCCTGAGTTATCTTGCTAATTCCATGGGAATGGCGATTCCACGGTTCTGGCAGGGGGTCTTGTTTTGGACCTTTGTTCAGACCTATCTCAAGTTCAGAATTTACCCGCCCATTCCGTTTAGCGTGCGTGCAATGTATGGCGTTGTTTCCTTTGTCGCCGTCTTCATGTGGGTGTCGGCCAATGAAGAGGATTGGAAGAAGTTTCGCCAACCGATTCTCAATGTGTTGGATGCGAACACCGGGTTCCACAAGGCTCTTCGTACGATGTACCTGATCCTTCTCCCGATCCTGATCGGGGGATTCTCGTTCCTCACGATGAAGCCGAGCGTGGACGAGCCGATCGAGTTGCGGACCGTGCATCCAGCGCCACCAGCTAGTACGAAGGTGCACGGCAAGACCTATACGCTCCAAACGTCTCAGAATCCCTATCGTGTTAACCTCGAGGGGAAGTACGATCAGGCCTACAGCAATAAGCTGATCGTCGAACAGGGAATGGGCCGCTTGATGGCTCCCAATGCAAACCCCTGGGACGAGAAGGCGGAAGGATATCTGAAGTATGTGCGGGAGGGCGGCGAAATCTTCTTTCAAAATTGTCACTTCTGTCATGGTGACAACTTAAACGGTCGTGGACTTCACGCGTTTGCTTTCAATCCGATTCCGGCGAACTTTACTGACCCAGGCACGATTGCGCAGCTACAAGAAACATTCATCTTCTGGCGCGTCGCTAAGGGCGGAATTGGTCTTCCGAATGAAGGATTCCCTTGGGCATCTGTGATGCCGCCGTGGGAACAGCACCTAACCACTGATGAAATATGGAAGGTGATCCTGTTCGAATACTGGCATACGGGATACTATCCTCGGACATGGGACTAATTCTGAATCTTACAAACAACCTGGGAGAGCAGGTGAGGTTAACAATGAGCAAACTTCGTATGAACGTAAAGGCTGCCCCAGTCATTGGGGTCGCCCTCGGTGCCCTTCTCCTGTCCGCAACTGCGGTAGGGCTTGGCCAAGCAGCAGACCTTCCGGAGGGTTTTGCCAAGGGAGAATTGGCTCCAGCACCCCCGGCTGACATGATCGAATCTGGGAAGCGGGTCTATTTTACTAAGTGTGTGTGGTGTCACGGTGTGGATGGCGCTGGTGATGGGCCTGGTGCAGATCGGTTGTGGCCGCGTCCAAGAAACTTTAACCAGGGTACTTTCAAAATTCGTCACACGGCGAGTGGAGAATTGCCGCTCTTTAACTACAATGAGAAGACCCCGGACAGCGGGAAAAACGATTTGTTCGATACAGTGACGCATGGTCTCCCTGGTTCGGCGATGCCACCATGGGAAGGTATTCTCACTGAGGAGCAGCGTATCCAAGTTCTGTCATATGTCACGACACAATTGGTGAAAGACAGAAAGTTTACAGATAAACAGTCTGAAACTCAGACGGTTCTCCAACTCGGGACGATCAAGCCTGCAGAGGCTACTGAAGACAGCGTCAAGAAGGGTGCGCAGCTGATCGTCGACAAAAAGTGCATCGAGTGTCACGGAGTCGAGGGGCGTGGTGACGGAAATGCCTTCAATCTGAAAGATGACTGGGGATTTTCGATCCAGCCCGCGAACTGGCATAAGTGTTGGAATTTCCGTGGTAGTCGCCAGGACCCGTACAATGTTCGGAACATTTTCCGGACCTTCTCGACTGGCGTCAACGGCACTCCTATGCCCTCATTCGCTGATAGCACATCGGTTGAAGATCGCTGGAATATTGCGAACTTCGTTAATTCGTTGTGCGAACGCGATGAAGAAGGAAAGCCGCTCGGTATCGATCCTCTGACCGATAAGCCGAAGATCAATTTCGTCGTTCCTTCGACTGCGGTTGAGGGGGAGATTTCGAGCGATCCAGAGAACGAGATGTGGAAGAAGCAGGGGCGCCGGTACGTCGCTATGGGTGGTCAAATCACTCATAAGCCACGTAACTTTGTGAATCGTATCGATGATATCTGGGTGAAGTCTCTCTATAACGAAAAGAGCGTCGTGTACTTGATTCAGTGGGACGACCGGACGAAGAGCATCGCTGAAGGCAAGCTCCCTTGGGCGCCGACCCAGGTGAACGTCGAAAATTTCGGCGTCAAGGAGCAGGCTCCAAAGACCGGTGAAGAAGGGTCTATCGCTGCAGCTCAGAATAATTATGCCGTCTATAACGATGCGGTTGCCTTCCAGTTCCCCATCAAGTGGCAGGAAATTCCCGCTCCCTTCAAGCCACGCTATTTGTTCGGTGATGCGAAGTTCAATGCCGACATCTTGAAGTGGGAAGCGGACGGCTCGTTGCGTTCCTTCAAAGGGACTGGATGGGATCAGGACTTTGAAGAGCGTGATGACTTTGAAGAAAAAGTTAAGCTCTTGAAGTCAGAGTGGAAGAACGGTCAGTGGACCGTCATGATTTCCCGCCCGCTCAAGGGTAGCAAGGACGATTATGACGATTACACGCGATTTGATATCGGCAAATACATTCCGATGGTGTTTTTTGCCTGGGATGGACATAACGGTGATGCGGGACGCAAGATGGCCGTATCGGCCTTCTATTATACGATCCTGCAGCCTCCGATTCCTCAGGAAGTGTACATCTACCCGGCCGTTATCGCAGTTGGCGTGGTGTTCCTTGAGGGTTGGATGCTGACCCGCCGTGCCAATAAGAAAAAAGGCAAGGTCCTTTAAGCGATATCAGGGAGTGTCTGTGGTCTAAGGCGAGGGGGTGAGGAAACTCACCCCCTCGTTGTTTTTATGCATATTGTGCTACATGCAGTAGGACAGGAATGCCATGATCGAAAATGTCTCAGGTGTCCTGATCGCCGGGGGGAGGAGTAGGCGAATGGGGCAAGACAAACGCTTTCTTAAGGTGGCGGGTGTTAGTGTGTTTGATCACATTCTTTGTGTGATGCAGGAAATCTTTCCTGAAAATATTGTGATTCTCGCGGAGCCGATTGATGGGCTTGAGATGAGGGGCTGTAGTGTTGCGTATGACGTGGTAAAAGATGCCGGAAGTCTTGGTGGGTTGCTTACAGGGCTCATCACCGCGACTCGACCCAGGGTTTTTGCCGTAGCCTGCGATATGCCATTTTTGGATGCGGATGTGGTTCGGTTCATGTCCTCTCAGTCTCCAAGTGCGGACGTGGTGGCTGCACGTCTTGACGGAAGGTTTCATCCTCTGCATGCTGTCTATTCGAAGCGCTGCGTTCCGATCCTGGAGGCTATGGTTGAAAGGCAAGACCTGAAGATTCAGGGATTATTTGCGCATAAGGAGCTACAAATTTCGGTTTTGACAAAAGAGGACTTTCTCCCTTTCCCGTCAGGTCTGCGCTCGTTTCAAAACGTCAATACCCCCCATGATTTGGCTTCAGCTGAACGCTCAAGCTCTTTCCAGCAATGAACCAGCACGATCTGCCACGCGGTAGCAGGCGGAACGTGCTCCTGATTCATCCCGGAGCATTGGGCGATGTGCTCTTGGCCCGTCCTGCTCTCCAGGCACTCACACAACGGTTTCCGCAGCATGAGATTGCATTCCTCGGGGGACGCGAAGTGGGCCTCCTGTTGCAAGCCTGTGAAGAGGTGCATCGAGTATTTCCCATCGAGTCAGCATATTTGAGTGAGGTATTTGCCGGAGTCGATCACCTGAGCCAAGTATTTTTGGATTGGCTGGAACAGACCGACATGGTCGTTGGTTGGCTGTCAGATACGGAGGGTACTGCTACCAGCACCTTACGAGCGGTCGGCGTGCGATCGATTCAGTTTCAGCCTGCATTGTCCAGCAACCGTCACGTTTCTGAGCATCAATCGGATCGATATTGTGAGGCGGCTCGGCTGGAATCTAGCGGGTCGCTTTCCGCCGGATTCCTCGCTCTGCCATCGACCATGAGAGAGCAAGGGAATCAGGTCTTGGCGGCGCTTGATCTGGAGAAACACGACCAACTTGTGGTGATCCACCCAGGCAGCGGCAGTGGTCGTAAGTGTCTTGAGTCATGGAGGCTTGTCCGGGTTATCGAATGGATGTCCGCGTTCGGCGCAGCCCCTCTGCTACTCGAAGGACCCGCTGATGAAAAAGCTGTGGCTGCGGTGTTGTCTGGATTGACGCATGCTGTCCCAGTGGTGCGTGGAATGAATGTATCGGTGGTTGCCGGTGTGTTGTCCCATGCCGCACTCTATGTTGGACACGATTCAGGCATCACGCATCTTGCCGCCGCATTGGCCGTTCCGACGATTGCGTGTTTTGGTCCCACGAACCCTCGGCGTTGGGCACCGCGTGGTACCAAGGTCACGATCATGACCGGTCCACCTTGCGCTTGTCTCACCTGGCGTGACGTCGAAGGCTGCGGCGAACGGGCCTGCCTGCAGATCACTCCGGAGCGCATTATCGATGCCAGTCGAGCATATCTTGGGGAGCGACCCAGCCCCCGTGTTGAGAAGAGCTGATCTTGTCTCTGCTCTCCCGGTGTGTTAGAGTCCCGGTTTAATTTTCGCTGTTTCCACGCAGACTTAGGGGAGTCTTTGTGACTCAAGGGATCGTTCAGGATAAGGTGAGTGCGGCACTGACCGGAGCACTACTCTTGGCCAGACAAAAAGGCCTGCTCAAGGTGGAGCAACTGCCGCCGGTGCATCTGGAGGCTCCGAAGCGGCCCGAGTGGGGAGATGTTTCCTGCACGGTCGCGATGTCGCTCTCTGCCTCGGAGCGTAAAGCGCCCTTTGAAATCGCACAGATCATACTCGATCATATCGATCAACGAGACACCTTGTTTGCCAGAGCTGAGATCGCGCGGCCAGGATTTCTCAATCTGACCGTGAAGCCGGGACTGTGGAACGAGGTTCTGCATCAGATCGAAGCCCAGGGTGAGCGGTATGGGCACAGTCAGCTTGGGCATGGTCGACGGGTCCTGGTGGAGTATGTGAGCGCCAACCCGACCGGCCCCTTGCACGTCGGGCATGGGCGTGGTGCTGCGGTGGGGCAAGCGTTGGTCCGTCTCTTGAGGGCGACAGGTCATGATGTGGTCAGTGAATACTACATCAATGATGCGGGACGGCAGATGAAACTCCTCGGGGTTTCTGTCCTGGCCAGGTATCTGGAATCGTGCGGGCAGACGGTTCCGTTTCCGGAGGATGGATACCAGGGCGACTATATTCGCGAAGTCGCGGCGCGGGTGAAGGATGAACAAGGGAACGCACTGCTGTCGCTTCCCGTCGAAGATGCGGAACGGCAAAGCAAGGAATTCGCCTATCGAGAGTTGCTGGGGCTGATCCGCCAGGACTTGGAACGATTTGGAATTACCTTCGAGTCCTGGTTCAGTGAGGCCTCACTATTGTCATCCGGTGCGGTGGAGCAGGTACTGGGTGAACTGAAGAGCAGGGATCTCCTGTTTGATCAGGACGGCGCACAATGGTTTCGTTCTTCAACCTATGGTGACGAGAAAGATCGGGTCGTCCGGAAGCAGGAGGGGGAGTATACATACTTGGCTTCCGACATCGCGTACCATCGGGACAAATTACGTCGGGGATTTGATCTCCTGGTCGATGTTTGGGGCGCAGACCACCATGGCTATATTCCGCGCATGCAAGCAGTGGTGCAGGCCTACGGGTATCCGAAGGAGCGGCTGCGGGTCGTGTTGGTGCAGATGGTCAATCTCTTGCGCGGTGGCCGAAAGGTGGAAATGTCCAAGCGGGCTGGGGAGTTCATTACGCTTCGGGAAGTCATGGACGAAGTCGGCGCAGACGCCGCCAAGTTTTTCTTCCTTATGCGCGACTCCAGTACTCACTTGGATTTTGATTTGGAGTTGGCCAAGCAGCAGTCGCAGGAAAACCCGGTGTACTACGTGCAGTACGCGCACGCGAGGATTGCGAGCCTGCTGCGTGTGGCGAACTCACGTGGTATTGAGTGCCCTCGTCCGACTCAAGCGGTGTTGGGTCTATTGGAAGATCCGGACGAACTCGCACTCATTCGAAAACTGTCCGCCTTCCCGGTCGTGATGCAGGCTAGTGCCCAGGAGCTCGAACCGCATCGTATGGCCTACTATCTGCGCGAACTGGCCGGCATGGTGCACCCCTTTTATAACAAACATCGGATTTTGCCTCCGGCTCCGGACAGCGAGGACTCTGCGACTCCCTCGCAGGACGGGGCAGTTGCTGCACATCGGGGAGCCGACTCGATACCGCCCGGTCTGACCGGGGCTCGCCTGGCGCTCATGTGGGCGGTGCAGCAGGTCGTCAGAAACGGGCTCACCGTGCTAGGGGTGTCAGCCCCGGAGCAGATGTAGGACTGCCGATCGCATGCTGTCGTTTCGAATTACCCATGAAGAAACCGGCGGACGCGCTCGTGTTGGTGTCCTCACCACCGCGCGCAGTGAAGTGGCCACGCCCGCCTTCATGCCGGTGGGATCGCTGGGGAATGTGCGAAGTGTGGATGGTGAGGAACTGCTCAAGATGGGGTACGGCCTGATCTTGAACAATGCCTATCACCTGTATCTGCGTCCGGGGCACAAGATCGTCGAAGAGTTGGGAGGCGTCCATCGTTTCACCGCATGGCCAGGCTCGATCCTGACCGATAGCGGCGGCTTTCAGGTCTTTAGTTTGGCTAAGTTTTGCAAGGTGACGGACGAAGGTGTGATTTTTCAATCCCACATCGACGGATCTTCTCGCTTTATCAGCCCGGAAACCTCGATCGAGATTCAGGAAGCGCTGGGGGCGGACATCATCATGGCGTTCGATCACGTCGTCGCCTTGCCGTCCTCATTGGAGCAGGTGCGTGACGCCTCCAAGCGGACGTCGCTCTGGGCGCGTCGCTGTGTATCTGCGAAACGCCGGACCGATCAGTCATTATTCGGAATCGTTCAGGGCGGACTGGATCAAGGCCTGCGAGTGGAGTCGGCTCGCGATTTAGTGTCGGTCGGGTTCGATGGGTATGCCGTCGGCGGGTTGTCGGTTGGGGAAGACAAGGCCGACATGTATGCCATGTTGGACGTCACCGTGCCTGAGTTGCCATCGAACAAACCGCGGTACTTGATGGGCGTTGGGATGCCGGAAGATTTGGTGGAAGGCGTGGCACGCGGGATCGATATGTTCGACTGCGTCGTTCCCTCTCGTCACGGCCGAACAGGCTGGTTGTTCACGTCGTTCGGGAGAGTTGTGATCAAGCAGGCCCGCTATGCCCGGGATGAACAACCGATCGATCCGGCCTGTACCTGCCCGGTGTGCACACGCTATACGCGAGCCTACCTTCACCATCTGTTCGGGATCAAAGAAATGTTGGGGGCTCGCCTCAATACGATTCATAATTTGTGGTTTTTTGCGAAGCTGATGGAGGAGATCCGCAGCGCTGTGCGAGGCGGAACCTTTCAAGCGTTTCGTCGCGAATTTCACCGGACGTATGTCGTCGACCGGCCGACCGGTGACAGCGGGTCGGATCTCCAGAATACGAACGTGTCTTAACGGCGAAGCAGACGAGGCAGGTTATGTGGGATTCGGTGGCATGGGCGCAGGGAACATCAGGGAGTGCGGGCGCGGGGGGGGGCCTCCTGTCGTTGGTGCCATTCGTCCTGATCTTCGTCATATTTTACTTCATGCTGATTCTGCCGCAGCAGAAGCGTCGGAAGCAGGCGGACGCGATGTTGGCCGCGCTGAAGAAAGGCGACAAGGTGGTCACGGCTTCGGGCATCTGGGGCACGATCACCAACATGGGCAAAGAGACCGTGACGCTTCAAATCGCGGACACGACCAAAATCAAAATCCAGAAGGAACATATTGCTCGGCTACGCGGTGACGAAGAGGATTGACACACGCGAATGAGACGGGAAGGATTGGCGTACGTATGAAAAAAGTCGGTGGACGGTTGTTGGCTTTGGTGACGCTGGTGGTCGTGTCGATCATCTTTTTCTTGCCCTCCTACCAGCCGTTGTACAAGGAATTGCCGCGGTGGGTTCGTGATGTGCTGCCGGACAAAGGCATTACCTTGGGGTTGGACCTGCAAGGCGGCATTCACTTAGTGCTGGAAGTGGAAGAAGATCGGGCGGTTGAAATCGCCGTGGAGCGGACCGCCGCGAGTCTCCAGGATTTGCTCGTTGAGAAAAAGATTCCTGCGGAATCGGTGAAACGGACCGGGTCCTCACAGATTACGATCGGCTTTCAAAATGCGGAATTGAAGGCTCAAGTGCAGAAACTGTTGGACGACTTCCCGACCTACGTGGAAGCGGAGTCGGCCGGCTCAGGGAACACCGTGGTGTGGGGGTTGCGCGAGGCGGAGATCAAGCGCATCAAGGATTCGGCCATCAATCAAGCGCTGGAAACGATCCGGAACCGCATCGACCAGTTCGGTGTTGCGGAACCGCTGATTCAACGGCAGGGGCTGAAACAAGTCGTCGTGCAGCTGCCCGGGATCAAAGATGCCAAGTTGGCCAAGGATCTGATCAAGCAAACGGCGCTCCTCGAATTCAAGCTCTTGGATGATGAGAACCAGCTCAAGTTGGATCTGCCGGGTCGCGTGCAGAAGGGGAAAGAGCGCGAAGAGGCGTTCTTGAAGCAGGTTGAGGGAAAGGTTCCGGAAGGCGACCAGATTCTGTTTGAACGGATCGTTGAAAAAGAGAGCGGGCAAGAATGGTTGGCCCCCTATCTGGTGAAGAAACGGGTCATGCTGGCCGGCGATGTGTTGAGTGACGCACGGGTCTCCATCGGGCAGTTCAATGAGCCCTATGTGTCGGTCACTTTTGATGCGAAAGGGGCGCGGGAGTTTGATCGCATCACGGGCGAGAATGTGAAGAAGCGCATGGCGATCGTGCTCGACAATACCATCTATTCGGCGCCGGTCATTCAGGAGCGCATCAGCGGCGGACGTGCTCAGATTACCGGGACATTTTCGATGGAGGAGGCCAATAATCTGTCGATCGTGCTACGGGCTGGTGCCTTGCCTGCCCCGCTGAAGATCATTCAGGACCTCACCGTTGGTCCCTCGCTCGGGCAGGACTCGATCGAAAAGGGCGTCAAGGCGACGCTCTTTGCGGGTCTCCTCGTGGTCGTGTTTATGGCGCTGTATTACCGCTTGTCTGGAGTGATCGCGAATTTTGCGTTGATGCTGAACCTGATCTGCCTGATTGGGTTTCTGGCAGCGTTGAACGCGACCCTGACCTTGCCTGGTATCGCCGGCATCATTCTGACGATTGGCATGGGCGTCGATTCCAACGTGCTGATTTTCGAGCGTATCCGCGAAGAGCTTCGGCAGGGAAAGGCCGTTCGGGTGGCGATTGATGCTGGGTACGACAAGGCCTTGTTGACGATCGTCGATTCGCACGTCACGACGTTGATCACGGGCTTCGCGCTGTTCCTGTTCGGCACCGGGCCGATCAAAGGCTTTGCCGTGACCTTGTGTCTTGGCATCGCGATCAATCTCTTTACGGCGTTGGTTGGGACGAAGGTGATTTTTGATCTCTTCAATCAACGCAAGAAAATTGAGCAGCTCAGTATCTAGCCCGTCGAGGCGATCCGGAGTCGGAGAGCCGCCGAGGAGTTGTTGCAGGAGCATAGACGCAGTCATCGCATTCACGGCATGTTCAAAATGATCCTTCGGCAAGGCTACAGCGAGGCATACCCTGCGGATGCAGTCAGCCTCGGAGAGCGCATGGCGCCGCGCCGGAGGACATTTTCAACATCCTGTTAGGAGGGGGTCGGCATGTTCGAGATTTTGGGAAAGACGAATATCGATTTTATGGGGAAGCGAACCATCTCGTTCGCGCTGTCCGGCATTCTCGCTTTTCTGGGTATCATCGCGGTGTTTCAAATCGCGCGTGGAGCAGCAAATCTGGGAATCGATTTTGCCGGCGGGACGGCCGTCCAGCTCAAATTCGACCAGTCGATCAGGATCGACGAGGCGCGCCGCGCTCTGGAAAGCAACGGGGTGGGATCTGCGGAACTGCAGGAATTCACGCAGGACAACAAGCTGCTCATTCGCGTGAAAGCCTCGACGACCATCGAAGAGAAGGTCGCGGAGCGGGTCATGGCCGTGTTCAGCAAGGAATTTCCCGGTAACAAGTTCGTCGTGGATTCGAGCATGGAGATCGGCCCAACGATCGGGAAGAAGCTACAAGAAGACGCCATGATTGCGGTCTTGATCTCCTTCGTCGGGATCGTGCTGTACATTGCGGTCAGGTTTGAGTTGCGGTTCGGGGTCGCGGCCGCCTTGGCAACCTTTCACGATGTGCTCGCGGTGTTAGGGGTCTTCTATGTGTTGGACAAGGAAATTACCTTGCTGGTTGTGACCGCATTGCTGACGCTGGCCGGCTACTCGTTGACGGATACCGTGGTCGTCTTCGACCGGATCCGTGAGAATCTCCGTACCCGTCGGCGAGAAGATGAGGAGATGATCATCAACACGGCCATCAACCAAGTCCTGAGCCGCACGATCGTCACCAGTTTGACCGTGGTAATCGTGCTCATTCCACTGGTCCTCGGCGGGGCCGAGGTGCTGCATGATTTCTCGTTGGCCTTGCTCGGAGGCGTCATGTTTGGAACGTATTCGTCCATTTTCGTGGCAAGCCCGTTGCTGCTGCTCTGGCCCGGTAGCGCCGGGAGTCTTCTCAAGCGTCGCTAGGCCTCGGCTCTTCCGAGCCGCGCCTGGAGGCACTGCCTCTTGTTGTGCGAGGGCCGTTAGCCGGAGTCGCCGCACGCATGCTGTTCTGGAGCCGGTCACACAGCCTCCAGCGAAAGATCATCACGGCCATTGTGATGGTCGGTTTCCTGCCGTTGAGCCTCTCTCTTGTCCTGACCTATATCGAGGAACGCCGGGCGTTACGTGAGACCATCGGTGCCAACTTCAAGGAAGTGGCGGTCGAGGCGGCCCGGCGGATCGAGATGCAGGTCACACGCGGCATCAATGAAGCGCAACAACTCGCCGCCATGCCGTTTCTCCGCACCTCCGTGACCGAATCCAATCGCACCTATGTCGACAAGGACGAAAAAACCGTCCAGTCCATGATCAAAGCGTGGCAGCAGCGCTGGCGGCAGCGGGACAAGCAAAGCGAGTTTCCGCTATTCATCAACCGAATTGTGACTAACTACCTGATTCGGTGGCACGACATCCGCAAATCCGATTACGTCGGCATTTTCGTCACAGACAATCGGGGCGCGTTGGTCGTCAGTTCCATTCCACAAGTCGAATACTACTATGGGAAAACAGCCTGGTGGCAGGCGGTGATGAAGCGGGGGACGGGCAAGGTGTTCGTCAGCGATATCTTTTTTGATCCTGCCTTCGGCACCCACGTCGTCAACGTGTCTACGCCGATCATCGATGACGAGCAGCATACGACGATCGGGGCCGTCACGATTCTTCTGCGTCGGGACACCCTGTTCCATTCCGTGTCCGAAGCCACGGTGGGGCAGACCGGGCATGCCATGTTGTTCAGTTCAGACGGTGTTCCGCTGGTGTGCCCGATCCTCTCGCCGGAAGAGCATGTGGTGAAGCCGGAATTGGTGAATGCGATCAGCGGACATGCGGCCGGCTGGACGACGGCGGCGAATGATTCGCATGGTGGGGAGAATTCCATTGTCGGGTTCGCGCCGGTTCGCCTCGGGACGGACTTAACGCCGGAGAGCTTGGGCGGCAAACGCTGGGTAGCGTTTGTCCGGCAGGACCCCGCCGAGTCCTATGCCCCGCTGGAACGCCTGGTGGTACAGGTCACGGTGTATGGGCTTGGGGTCTTTGCCGTGCTGCTGCTCATCGGTCTGACTGTGGCGCGAAGAATCGCCCGCCCCATCAGTCTGTTGCATGAGGGGGTTCAACGAATCGGGAGCGGACGTTTGGATCAGCAATTGGAACTCAAGACCGGCGACGAGATCGAACAGCTTGCCGAGGCCTTTAACAAGATGGCCGTCAATCTGCGGATATCCTTCGAGCAGATCGAACAGCGTATGGAGGATGTGCGCCGTCTCGAAGCCCGCTACCGCGACTTGATCGAGCATTCGCCCGAGATGATTTACCAGCTGAATAAGGCCGGCCAGTTCGTGCATGTGAATAAAACCGGGCTGGACAAGCTCGGCTATTCTTTGGAGGAAATGCTCCAGATGCGTCTGTGGGACTTGGTGCCCAAAGGCCGGGAGACCGAAGTCTTGGCGTATCTTGAGCGGTTGGTCTCGCAGGGACGCAGTACGATCGAGACGGTGTTTGTGGCTGCGGACGGCCGCCCGATCGACGTCGAGATCCATGCAACGGCGCTGTTCGAGAGCGGGGGCGGACTGGTCCATTCACGGGCGTTCGTGCGTGACGTGACGGAACGGCATCTGCTGGAGGAGCAGGTACATCGATATACGACCAGGCTCGAGCAGGCGGTGAACGAACGGACGCAGCAACTGGTTGCCTCGCAAGAACGGTACAAGGCGCTGTTCGATCTGGTGGCGGATTCTGTCTTCATGGTGGGAGAAGACGGGATCATCGTGGCGGTGAATAAGCGCGAAGAACAGGCGTTGGGCTACTCCGAGCAACAGGTGGTGGGGCGCAGCATTCTGGACGTGGTACTCCCGATGCACCATGATGACATGCGGGGGTTGCTTGCGAAGATCCATTCCGGTGAGCGGCAGGTGCCGACGCAGGAAATCACCGTGTGTGATGCCGCCGGCAAGGAGACGCCGGTGGAAATGGACCTGATTCTGGTGCGCGGCAGCGACCATACCTGGATGATGGTTCAGCTGCGGGACATCACCGACCGAAAGCGCCTTGAACGGCAAATGCATACCTACCAGCAGGAGTTGGAGGCCAAGGTCAGCGAGCGTACGAGGGAAATCGAAGAAACGAAGCAGTACCTCGAAAACCTGCTCGAAAACGCCAATGATGTGATCTATACGCTTGATAGCGAGCAGTGTTTTACCTACGTCAACAGCAAGATTTTGTCATGGGGATATGTGAAGGAGGATCTCCTTGGGCGGCCCTACTTGGGGTTGCTTTCGAAGCGACATCGCGGGCGCCGATTGAAGTCGACCTTGGATATTGGCGTAAAACAGGTCTACGAAGTTGAGGTATTGACGAAATCGGGTGAGCCGCGGTCCGTGATGGTCAGTGTGTCACCCCTCCACGGCGCGGAGGGGGAGATTCTGGGTGTGTTGGGGATCGCCCGAGATATGACGGAAACGAAGAAGCTGGAACAGCAGATCAGGAACTCCGAGAAGCTGGCCTCGGTCGGCAAGCTGGCGGCAGGGGTCGCGCACGAGATTAACAACCCCTTGGGAGGGATCTTGAACTGCCTCTATAACATGCGCAAAGCAACGCTGTCTCCGGCACGTCAGGAAGAATATCTCGCGTCGATGGAGGACGGGTTGCGCCGGGTGCAGCGCATCGTTCGCCAGCTCCTTGATTTTTCCCAGCAACACAACCCAGAGCTCGCGTTGGCCGACATCAATCAGGTCGTCACACGCGTGTTGTTGCTGACCGATCATCTCTTCGTGCCCCATCGGGTGCGACTCGAAACGGACTTATCCTCCGACATGCCGGAACTGATGATTGACCGGCATATGATGGAACAGGTGCTGATGAACCTGGTGCTGAATGCCATCCAGGCGATGCGCAGTGGCGGGGTGTTGACCATCAGCACGATCGTAGAGGAAGCTCATTGTTTGGTTCGGGTGCGGGATTCGGGTTGCGGGATTTCTTCTTCCGTCCTGCCGCGGATCTTCGACCCCTTCTTCACCACGAAGAACGAGGGAGAGGGGACGGGGCTCGGACTTTCGGTCAGCTTGGGCATTGTGGAGCGCCACGGGGGACGGATCATGGTTGAGAGTGAAGTCGGGAAGGGGACCACGTTTACCGTGTCCATTCCGCTATCCACTGAACGGTATGCCATTGGGAGGTTTTCGTGAAAGGGCTCAGGGTGCTGATTGTCGATGACGAACCGCTGATGCGACTCTCCATGCTCGATGCGTTGGAAGGTGTGGGGTGCGAAGTCATGGCGGCGGCCACGGGAACTGAGGGAGTGACGGTACTTGGCACGCGTCAGTTCGATGTGGTGATCACGGACTTACGTCTTCCGGGTGCCGACGGGCTGACACTCCTCAAGGTCTGCAAGGAGCGGAGTCCGACTACAGAAGTGATTTTGATCACGGCCCATGGATCGGTGGATACGGCGGTCGGTGCCATTAAGCTTGGGGCATACGACTACATCACCAAACCGTTCCAGATGGATGAGTTGCTCCTGATCGTGGAGCGGGTCGGGAAAATTCTCGGGCTGCGCCGGGAAAATCTTGAACTGAAAGAGGTGCTGGAAGACCGATTCAGCTTCGGGGGGCTGCATGGAGCGAATCAGCAGATGTACGCCTTGCTGGAACGCATAAAGTTAGTGGCGGCAACTGATTCTCCGGTGTCCATCATTGGGGAGCGTGGGACGGGGAAGGAGTTGGTGGCGCACACCATTCATTTGAACAGCCCTCGACGAGATCAGCCGTTGATCAAGGTGTGTTGCGGGGATCTTCCGGACAAGCTCGTAGAAGCGGAACTGTTCGGGCATGAGAAGGGGGCGTTTCCCGGCGCGTTGCGTCAGCGACGAGGACGGTTTGAGCTTGCACACAAGGGCACATTGCTGCTGGATGATATCGACGCACTGCCTGCCACCGTTCAGAAAAAAATGTGGCAATTGCTGCAGGATCGGAAGTGTCTGCGGATCGGCGGACGAGAATCCATGGAGGTCGATGTTCGGGTCCTCTGTGCGTCGCAGGAGGACTTGAAAGACGCGGTGGCGCACGGACGGTTTCTCCCGGAGCTCTGTGACTATCTGACGGCGGTCGAAATTATCGTCCCGCCGCTGCGTGAGCGCCGGGACGATGTGCTGGTGATTGCCGAGCATCTGCTGGAGAGGAGTGCCGCGACGTTCCATAAATCTCTCAAGGGATTTTCACAGGCTAGCCGGGATCTGTTGATGCGGTACTCGTTTCCGGGCAATGTCGGAGAGTTGGAGCAGATGGTCGACCGTGCCGCCGCCCTGGGTCGAAACGCGGAGCCGCTTCAACCGTGGGATCTCTGCGGCTTCCAGACCTGTCCCTATCTTGGGGGCGCACCCCAGCCCAATTGCGGGTTCTGTACAGAGGGTTTGACGGAGAAGGCCGACAAGGAAGAGCCCGCGACGTCCGCCACGCTTGCCGTTGCACGGGAGTCGTTTGAGCGGGACTATATTCTTTCCGTGTTGAAGCAGGTGGATGGGAGTCGGACGAGCGCGGCTGCGGTCTTGGGGCTCTCCAGAAAAGCGCTCTGGGATAAGTGCAAACGCTATGGAATCTCCTCCGCCAAAGGTGAGGCGGAGGAGGGAGAGGACTAACCTACTCTTCCGGCTCCGGCCCGCCTTCCCACAGCTTGACGGTGCGATCCCACGAGGCGCTGGCCAAGCGCAAGCCGTCCGGTGAGAGGGCGATCCCGCGCACGGGTCCGGTATGGGTCTTGTCGGTCCGGAAATTGCGACCTGTAGCGATATCCCAGAATCGGATGGTGCTGTCGTCACCCGCACTGATGAGCACCTTGCCGTCGGGTGAGACTGCGAGGGCGCGGACCCAACCGTTATGCCCGCGCACGACGCGCAGTTCGTTCATCGTCGGCATGTCAAAGAAGCGGATCGTATTGTCACGGCTTCCGGTAATCAGGATCTTGCCATCGGGTGTGAACGTCATGGCGCCGATCCAGAACTCCATCGGCTTTTGGAACCCGCCGTCGTCCTCGATGAAGAAGCCGCGGGTCTCCGTGGAGTCTTCGGCCGTCTCCTCCCAGTGACCGTTGTGCAGAATCTTCTCCTCTCCGCTCGGCAACACTTCCCAGATGCGGATCTTGCCGATATCGGACCCGCTGGCGAGGTGAATGCCATCCGGGGAGAAGGCCACACAGACCGACCAGTGGTGGTCGTATTGGTCCTTGCCCAAGAGGGTCATGAGGTCGGTCCCGGTCGTCACTTCCCAGATCTTGATGTCTTTGTTGTGGCTGCCGCGCGCTAACATGAGCCCGTCAGGGGACAAGGACAGGCTGCAGACATTGTGATCGTAGCGCGTGAACAAGAGTTTCGTGGGTTCGCCCGTTTTTGGATTCCAGAGACGGATGGTGCGGTCTTCGCTGCCCGAGGCCAATGTGCGGCCATCCGGCGTGAACACCAGCGCGCGGATGTCGGCCGTATGCCCACGCAGCGAACGCAAGAGGCGTCCGGTCTCGATATCCCACACGCGGACGTACCGATCGACGCCGCCGCTGACAATGGTTTGGCCATCGGGAGCGTAGGCGACGGTCCATACGCCATGCGAATGGCCGCGGAAGGTCTTGAGTTCTCTGAGGCCGGTCTTCCAATACTCCAGATGGTCAATGGTCGGTGTCTGTGATGGCGAACCCTGAGGGCTCGTTGGTGCAGCGGAAGGAATCGTCGAGGGCGCGGTCGTGTGATTGCTCATAAAAATTCTGTGCCTCGTCCCTGTTCTGCGCGGAAGCCTAAATGGCCCCCGCCGACCCTCCGCGGTTTGCAAAAATCGCTGAGGGGTTTGTATAATCAGCGGTCGTTTCGACGATCGTAAGAGAACGACTGTAAGCAAGTCAAGCGCAGCGCTCACGCGGGTTTCATCCCTTCACCGCAGCCAAACATGTGAGGACTTATGACGACCGGAGTGGAAGTATCAAAGCCGTCGATGGAGATCCGTTTTCAGCCGGCCTTACTGCAGGAAGTCATCGACTCCTTCATTGAAAAGACGGAACGGGAAGGGGATCCGACCTATTACAAAGAGTTTCATGAGCTGGCCGATCCGATCTACGAAAAATTCACATTGGATGATCGCGAGGCGGAGTTCAAGAAACTATATCAGTATTTGTTCGGTATCTGGGGGTTTTCCGACATCATCCGCGACGCGTTCAATGAGTTTCCCGAATTGAAAGCCCGTGTCGGCATCGTCCTGGTCAAGGGTGTGCTCAAGGAAGATCAGGAAGGGGTCGACGTGCTTCGGAAGTGGGGATCCGTCGAGCATGATCTGGCCAAGCAGTTCGAGGAAAAGGGCCTGAAGGGCGTCGGCATCAAGTTGATCCCGCGACGGTTCTATGATCCCGCATTGACACGCTATTGTCGCCATGAACTCATGCATATCAACGATATGCTCGACCCGGCCTTTGGGTACGACCCCGATACCAGGGTGGGACAGAATCCCGGCGAGGAAACGCTCATTCTGCACCGCTATCGCATTCTCTGGAATATCAGTGTCGATAGCCGATTAATCGCCGCTGGGAAGGAACCGATGCTGCAGAAGGAGGATCGGTTTAAGGAGTTTCGTTCTTGGTATCGCAAGATTCCGCCAGCGCAATTGAAGTCGGTGTTCGAAGGGTTGTGGCAGACCAGCTACTTCACCCATTCCGAATTGGTCGAGATGGCGACCGACACCCTGCGCATTCTGGATCGCGCGGTGGATGTCGAGGGCGGAGAAATTCCGGAGACCCAAAACAAGGTCATGTTGATGCCGGGATTTCCTTGTCCCTTGTGCCGGTTCCCGACCTACACCTGGGTGGAAGACCTGGAAACGAAACTCGAGACGTACATTCTCGACTTTATTCGCGAGAATCATCCGGGCTGGGATGTCGAGTATGGGGCCTGCGACCGTTGCGTCGAAGTCTATAAATTGCGGGCCGACGGTGTGATGTAGTTTGGAGCGCATCGTGGCTGGTGATCCTAAATATGGTCGGCGGGATTTTCTGAAAGACTCCGTCGTCTCGGTGGCCAAGGCCGCGCGGGAGTTTTCGCTTCACAAGGATGCGCCCCGCGAGCAGCCGGCGGCTCCTGTCAGGACGGACTGGTTGCGTCCCCCGGGAGCCGTCGCCGAAGCGGCCTTTCTTGAGCGCTGCACACGCTGCAGTGACTGCATCAAGGCCTGTCCTCCCGGAGCGATCGTCAGTGATCTCGCAAACGGCACACCGGTGATTTTTGCCAACCAAGTGGCCTGCGAGCTCTGTGAAGATTTTCCCTGCATCGCCGCCTGTGCAACAGAAGCTCTGCTGCCGGTCGCCGATTGCTTTGAGGTGCGGATGGGGCTCGCGGTCGTCTCGCATCGAGCCTGCACGGCGGGGCAGGGGTGCCACGCCTGCGTGTCGAAATGTCCGGTCGAGGCCTTGTCGATGGATTTTCATGCACTGCGTCTCGTCGTGGAGCCGGACCGCTGCGTCGGATGCGGTATGTGCGAGCAGATTTGTAAGACGGTCAATGACCGTATCGCCGTCAAGGTGACGCCGGCAAGAAGCGTGTCTTCCGGCATTATGAGGCTCTGAATTCAGTGTGTGTCGGTTGGTTTGAGATGTTCAGTGATCATGCAGCGTAGTGAAACATCGGCACAGATGGCGGCGGCAAAAGAGAGAGAGTTCATGCTTGACATCCCTCCCTCCTTTACCTATCATACGCCTCCTGTGCCGCAGGACTCAGATGTTGCGTAGTGTGCGAAAAATTTGCGCAACATGTTGAGGTGAGGAGCAAGATACGTATGACATCGAAACAAGTCGTGCAGCCCACCTCCCCGTCCTCCACCGCAATTGCTCCCCCCAAGGCAGTTCCGATCAAGGATTCGCCTGCTGTCGAACGCGCGCTCAATCGTAGCAAGATATATCTCCTGTTCTCCTGGAGCTTGTTGTATCCGGAAGATGAGGAGTTTTTGGATTACCTGCAGTGCGGTGAGTTCGTCGAAGATGGACGGGCCGCATTGGATGGTCTGCGTCTCGCGCTTGATGGAATCGGCGGCGACCGTGCGAATCAGAAGATCGCCCTGATGAAGAAGCAGTTCGACCAGATCGAAAAATTGGTGTCGGCAGAGTGTGTCAATTGGCAAATCGGGGATCTTCAGGCAGAACATCGCCGGGTGTTTACCAATGTGATCACGCTCGATTGTCCTCCCTATGAAACCCTGTTTGGAAATGATCACGTGTTTGCCCAATCGCATGTGATGGGTGACATCGCGGGATTCTATAAGGCGTTTGGTGTCGAGCTGTCGAAGGATGTGCATGAGCGGCTGGACCATCTCAGTGTCGAGCTCGAGTTCATGCATTTCCTGACGTACAAGGAGTCATACTCTCGTTGCCATGACGGTATCGATAAGACGGAAATCGTCGTCGATGCGCAAAAGAAGTTCGTCAGGAACCACATCGGCCGATGGGTACCGTTGTTCTGTCGTATGCTGGCAAAGAAGGCGGACACCGGATTGTTCAAGCTCATTGCCGACTGTATGTCGGAATGGATGGATTTTGAGGTCGCCTTCCTTGGAGTGACCGTGCAGCCATACTCCGAGGCGGACTACAGACCAGCTACCTTCAATGCTCCGGAAGGTCAAACCTACGAGTGCGGGGCGCAGGACAAAGGGAATGAGCTCAGTATGTTGCTGAGCGAAGTCGGCGCTGAGTCTTTCATGGACCAGAAGACGAAAGAGAAGGACGGCGAGAAGAGCGAAGGCCCAGTCGGGACTGCGTAGGAGTTCTCGGTTTTCGGGCGGTGCAGTATTCGGTTTTCGGTAGACGTTATACGTTCCCAGTTCTTTTTCTTATTAATCTTTCAGAGGAGGGCATACGCAATGAGACTGGTGCAGACACGCAACAAGCGTTTGGTGTTTGGCATTCTGTTCTCTGCGCTGATCGTTGGCATCATGTTGACGATTGGGCAGGTGCCTCTCGCGGTCAGCCAACCGGTGACCATTCCCGTGAAGGCGATCAAGGGAGTAATCCCGATGGATGGTGCAAACCCCATCTGGGAAGGAGTGCCAGGTGTCATCATCCCGTTGAGCGGCCAGACCATCACGACCCCGATGCATCCGAATATCTCGGTGAAGTCGGTGTTTGTGAAGGCGGTCACGAATGGGAAGGATCTGGGGTTGCGCCTTGACTGGAGCGACCAGACCAAGAACGACACGGCGATTGGTCCGCAGGATTTCCGCGACCAGGTCGCCATTATGTTCCCGGTCAACACGGCGGGCGCGCCACCGTTCCAGTGCATGGGGCAGTCCGGTGGAACGGTCAACATCTGGCGTTGGAACGCGGAGTGGCAGAAGGATCTCGGCAAGGATAGCGCCGGAATCTGGGACGTCGATGACCAGTATCCTGGAATTTTCTGGGACTACTATTTCGAAGAGCCGGCGGGTGGAGTCACCTATCCGGATCGTATCGGCCGGAGCCTTGGCCCATTCAACTCCGGTATTTGGTCCGGCAACATCATGTCTGACCCGACCCTGCGCGTCAGCTCCGTCGAGGATCTGAATGCCAACGGGTTCAGCACGTTGACCACGCAGTCCCATCAGGATGTGATCGGCAATGGCGTGTGGGAGCCGTCCGGTTCCCTCAAGGGCGGTGGATACACCGGTCCGACCTGGCGCGTTGTCGTGAAGCGTTCGTTGGAGACCAGCGATGCTAACGATACCCAGTTCAAGGCGGGAGCCTCTGTGCCCATCGCGTTCGCGGTGTGGGACGGTTCCAACATTGAACGGAACGGCATGAAGTCCCTCTCCACCTGGTTCACGCTGAAGCTGCCGTGAGCGACTTGGCCTGAAGAGGCCAATCCTGCCCTGAGATAGGGTAGGACGTGTGTGTGGGATTCGTCAGAAGAAGGCCCCGAGTTCCTGCCATAACGGCAAGGTGGCTCGGGGCCTTCGTCTGTTTCATGAGGCAGCAAATGGTGCGTCATACAGGTGTGAAATTTCTCCTCCTGTCTGGGCGGAGGGTTGCTTTCGGACCAGGGCGGAGTGTATAAACCGATACTATACGACTCGTCTGAAAACACTGATTTTCCTGCTTAATATAAAGATAATTTTATGAAGGTTTCACTACTGTTTCCTCCGACGTGGCATCCTTCGCAACCCTACCTGAGCCTCCCCTCACTCACAGGTTTCCTCACCCAGGCCGGAATCAAGAACGTCTCGCAACGTGATCTCGGCATTGAGTTATTGGATAAGATTCTCACGCAAGGCTTTGCCCATAATCTCTATCCGCAGCTGGTGGAGAAACAACGGAGCCTTGAGCGAGAGCGTACCGGCGAGACCGGACCTGGGAGCGCAGAGCAATTGGCTCGCGTCATCGAATCTCTCGATCGTTTTCCGTATTTGTTCGAGCGCATCGAGTTGGCGAAAGACACGCTTCGCGGGGAAGGGTTTTACGACATCGAGGCCTACCGCAATAGCCTGTTTCTCATCGATAAATGGCTCGAGGTGCTCTCTTCGCTCTATTTTCCGACGAGAATGACGGTCGTGGACAATCAGTTCGGCGACTATTCGATCTACTCATCCAAAGACTTGATGAAGGTGATCCGGGATGAACAGCAGAATCCCTATATCGGCCTGTTCAGCCAGCACGTCCTCCCGTCGTTGCTGACCGATCGTCCGGATTTGGTCGGGGTGTCGATTACGGCCACGTCGCAAATTATTCCGGGTCTCACGCTCTGTCGGTTGATTAAAGAGCATGCGCCGGAACTGCATGTGACCGTCGGGGGAAGCATTTTTACACGCCTGGTGGATAACCTTCGGCGCTGTCCCTGGCTCTTCGACCTGGTGGATGACTTTGTGGTGTTTGAGGGTGAAACGGCATTGCTTGAGCTCGTGAATCAGATGGACGGAAAGCGAGACTTCAGTAAAGTACCCAATTTAATTTATCGCCAGAACGGGAAAATCACGGTCAATCAGCCGTTCTATTCCGAAAATATCAATCAGCTCACCGCACCAAACTATGACGGCTTCCCCCTCGATCTCTATCTGTCTCCCGAGCCGGTTCTGCCTGTGCAGTTTTCGCGCGGCTGTTACTACAAGGACTGTGCGTTCTGCGCGTTAACGCTCGACCATCAAAATTTCCGTCAACGTGATCCCGGAAAGACGGTGGACGATCTGGTCTGGTTAAAAGAACGATATGGCGCGCAATCGTTTTTCTTCACCGACGAATGTTTTGCCCTTTCGCCCACGAAACGGCTCTGCCAGCAGATGATCGATCGCCAGATCAATGTGAAGTGGACCTGCGAGCTGCGATTTGAGAAAAACCTGAGCCGTGAATTGCTGACGCAGATGCGCGATGCCGGTTGTTTGAAAATTGTCTTTGGCCTCGAATCGTTCAATCAGCGGGTCATGGACTTCATGAAGAAGGGCATCAAGCAGGAATGGGTGCGCCGTATTGTCGATGACTGTGTGGATCTCGGGATTGCCGTGCATTGTTACGTGATCGTCGGGTTCCCCACGGAGAAGGAAGAAGAAGCCCTCGAGACCATGAACTTCGTCGTGCAGAATACGAAGCTGCATGAATCGTATGGCTTCTCCTGTCAGCCCTGCCTCTTCGACTTGGAAAAGGAAGCCCCGATCATGAGTGATCCCAGTAGCTATGGTATCCGGCGGATCATGCGGCCGGCGACCGAGGATTTGAGTCTGGGCTTCTTCTATGAAGTGCAGGAAGGCATGACTCCGGCTCAGGCCGAACAACTCTATCAACAGGTCTACGAAAAAATCAGCGAAGTCGTCTGCGAATTGCCGTTTAACTATTCCATGGCCGACGGGTTACTGTATATCGCCAGGGAAAAGTCGCAGGCGGTGCAGGTTCCGCAACCAACCGGTTCCTAGCTGCTGCGCAATGATCCAAGCATGCGGCGAGTGCCCGCAGCGTGGCGGTGTGATCAGAGGGCGTTTACAACGTGTCGCACAGGGGGCTGGGGATGTCTGCTATCGCTGCTGGCGTCGAGCGGTCGACCGGACGAGTTGAAGACCAGGGGTTGCTGTTCGAATACACGATCAAACTGGTGTTGTTCGTCGGGTTTTTCGAACTCGTGCTGTACCGGCTGGTCTCCCGATTGGGCATGCATATCAGCAAGATCGCCGCTCAGCATGAGTGGATCGGTACGCTATTCACGTGGCTGACCTCGATCGGGTTCGCGCTCTTGAATGTGGTCGCCATCTTTGTGTTTCTTGCGCTGGTGGTCTTGCTCGTTAATAGAATTCGCGCGAGGGGGATTACCGGCTTCAATCTTGTGACCGTGCCAAGTGTGGCGCTCCTGCTGATTTTGACGGGTGCCTTTCTTGTTGTACAACCGGCTATGCTCGGCTCGATTGCCTACAATGTCGTGACGATCATTGCGCTCACGGCGCTGATGCTGGAGTATCTCTCGCAGCAGTCGGAGTGGCCCAAGCGCATCATGGGCCTGGTCTACTATTTCGGCATTTCGGGATGGCTCTACTATCAAATCTTTTCGACCACCTATGGCTGGATGGGCGTACTCGCGGCCCCGCCCTTGGTATATGAGGCCAATCGCCTCGGCGAGGCGCTGATGGTCCTTGCCAGCATCCTGGTCTTCTGGGCTTATGGGAGAGGGGTGTCCTTCCGCACGAGGAATAAACAGCAGCGGCGCCGTGCTATCTGGTTCGGAACGGTCTCCGCAGTGGTATTTTTCGGCCTCCTCTTCATGGATTACTTTCTAGGCCTCTACAATCCGACCCTGGCTCATTCCATCCGGAAGGCGGGCGAAGGGATCAGCTGGATCTTTCAAATGGGCATGGGCTATACCTTCTATCTTCCCTTTGCCTTTTATGTCGCCGGGTTGTTGTGCTGGTCGTATACGGTCATCAGGCTCGTGACAATGGGACGCGTGGCAGGCTATGGTCTAGCTCTGATGTTTATTGCCGGTTACGCGCTGCTGTTTTCCAGTTTGACCTTGATGGTGATTCTCGGGGTAATGTTATTGACGCTCGACCGTCCCAAGAGCACGGTGACGGAGCAGGCGACGGTGAGCAGGCCGCCGCTGGTCGGTACGCAGGAGTCCCTCGTTGGCGGGCAAATTTAACTGTGTGACTCACCCAGATTAGGATGCGTTGTTATGGACGAACAGACACAAACTAGCGGAGCAGAGCAGGGTAGTGCGGCGGTGGATCCTGGCGATCAACCCCTGAGCCCTGATGAGGAAATTGCAGAAATTGAAAAGTTGCTCGGCACGGAGCCGGATGATTTCCAGGCTCGATGCCGGCTGGGTGAATTGTATTTCAGTAAGGGCCGGCTTGACGATGCGCTGACCGAAGTGAAGAAGTCGATCGAGATGGCCGAAGGTCTGCGAACGGAGATGAACCGGTCGCTGGCGATGTACTACTCCAATCTTGGTACCATCTATGCCACCAAGGGGATGATCGATGAAGCCGAGGCGGAGTTCAAGCGTGCGCTGGAGGTGCATGCCTATGACGTCCTTGCCTTGTTTAACCTGGGCCGCGTGCAGGCGGACAGGCGGAAGTACATGGAGTCGAAGAACTACTATGAGCGGCTGGTGGAGATCACCCCGGATGATCCGATGGCGTGGTACAATCTCGCCGGGGTCTACGTAGAACTCGACAACCCCCAAGTGTCCGACTACAACACGATTGACATGGCTATCCAGTGTTACATGCGTGTGCTTGAGCTGGATCCGAAGCACCTGGAAGCGAGCTTCAAGCTGATGGAAATTGCGCTCAATCATCGCAAGACGGACCTGGCGATCAAGGTGATGGAGAGTGCGGTCGAGCATAGCCCGGATGAACCGCTCGCCTACTACAATCTGATCAGCGTGTACGATAAGTGTAAGATGTTTGAGCAGGCCGAACAGGCTCGTCAGCGTCTAAAAGAACGATTTGCAAAGAAGGCCAAAGAGGGAGCCGCATCCTGAACATGTGAGCAAAGGAGACACACCATGTTTGGCAGCCTAGGTTTTACAGAGTTGATCCTGATCCTGTTCATTGTGTTGATTATTTTCGGAGCAGGGAAGTTGCCGCAGCTTGGTGAGGGAATCGGCAAGGCGATCAAGGGATTCAAAAAGTCCGTCCACGAGGCGGACGCGATCGAAGCCGAAGCGCAAGCCCAAGCCCAGGCGCAGCAAGCTGAGCCGGTTCAAGCGCAGGCCATTGCGGCTCCGCCGCCCGCGCCCATGGCGACTCCAGTTGTGGAGCAACCGGTCGCCGCAACTCCTCCGGCTGCGCGCGCATAGAATCACTCGGTGCAACGGGCTCAGCATAGAACGGACGCAGATCGTTATGGAAACAGATGTTCAGTTAGCTCCCGGATATATCGAAACCTTTGCCGGCAACGGAAAGGCTAGGAGTACGGGGGACGGCAAACGCGCCGTGAAGGCCGGCATTCCCCTCCCGCACCACGTCGCTCTGGATCGGGAGGAACAGTGGCTGTACTTCGCCGAGTCGGGATCTGATCGCGTTCGCCGCGTCAGCCTGGCAGAAGGGACTGTTCATAACTTCGCGGGTATCGGCGAGACCTGCTACAGCGGAGACGAAGGCCCTTGCGGAGAAGCCGGTTTATATCTGCCCTTGGATGTTGCCTGCGATTCTCGTAACGATTTGTATATTTGCGATTCCGGCAGCAACCGCATTCGCAAGATCGATCGTGACAGCGGGATCATCACCACCGTGGTGGGGACCGGCGAGCACGGCTTCAACGGTGACGGTCCGGCGCTGGAGGTCAACCTGACCTGGCCCGCCGCGATCGCCTTCGATGCCAATGATGTCATGTATATCGCCGACACCCAGGCGCATCGGATTCGTCGCTACGATCCACGCACGGGGCTTGTGGAAACCATCGCAGGATCCTGGTCTGCGGAGGATGAAGCCCGAGAACAGCCGCTCGTCGCGCGCAATCTGGTCGTGTTATCCGGCGACGCAATCGGCATCGATTTTAGCGATGATAACGGCTGGTTGATGCCTGTGTGTTCGGACGGGCTCGATTTATCCATGTACCTGGATGACGGGAAGCCTGCCTTGGAGGCACGCCTGTACGATATCGTCGGGATCGCAGTGGACAAGGCGGGCGATATCTACGTGGTTGATAAAGGCAGTAATCGCGTCCGCAAAATTGACCATCAAACCGGTCTGATTTCAACCTTGGCCGGTGTCTGCCGCTATGGCTACGATGGTGACGGGAAGCCCGCGGCGAAGTCCATGCTGCATGCGCCGGAAGCTATTGTCTTCGATCAGCACAACCACGCCTATATCTCGGATACGGGCAACCATCGTGTTCGGAGGGTGGATGCCGAAACAGGCCTCATCAGCACGGTGGCCGGCAACGGCGATAGCGGGTACGATGATAAGAATATGGGCGGGTGCGGAGCCGCACGGTTTGTTGCGAAAGATGCGACCGGTGCCCTCAAACACGGGGATGGTCTTCTCGCCGTGGATGCGGTGGTGAATTTACCGGTGGGATTGACGCTGGACTCCCAAGGGTATCTGTATATCTGTGAGCGGGGTGAAAATAAGATTCGTCGCGCCAAGTTGTGCTAGCACTTGGGCGAGTAGGCCAGTGCTCCCGTCTGGTGAGTAGATGTGGGAGCGTTGGGGGATAGGGTATCGCGCCGGGACATGAGGCGAATGACATCGGTCCAGACATCCCGCACCAGTTTACTGACGTTCCTTTCTCTTCTGTTCGTTCTCGCCCTCATTCTGGGCGGCTTCGGTATTCCCATTGTCAGTTCGGAAGGCATGATTATCCGTGCGCAGGCCCTGTCCGGGGATATTCCGGCCACGCCTGAAGATGCGCTCTGGAAACAAATTGCTCCAATGACATTGCCATTGAGCGGGCAGATCATTACCAGACCGGTCTGGCCGGAACCCACCGCCCACGCGTTGACTGTACGTGCGGTGCACAACGGTACGGATATCGCCTTTCTTCTTGAGTGGCAAGACAACACCAAGAACGACCGTCTGACACCGGGGACATTCCGAGATGGCGTGGCCCTGGGGCTACCGCTCGGTGATGCGCCGGCATTTTTCTGCATGGGGCAGTTGGATCACTACATTAATATCTGGCACTGGAAAGCGGATTGGCAAAGCGACATTGATCGCCGCGCGGCCAGGACGACCGAAAAGGAGAAGTCCGCCGGCAGTGAGCCGAGACGATTTGAGGTGATTCCTCGCCGCGCGTCGTCGGTGGAAGATTTGATCGGCGGCGGATTCAGCACCCTCACGACCAAGGAAAAACAGGGGCGCGTGCAAGGGAAGGCAACTTGGAAAGACGGGACGTGGCGAGTTGTGATGCGCCGCCCGCTGTCGAGCGAAGAGCAGGAGAACGAAGCCAAATTGATTCCCGGACGCATCCAGGCGATTTCGTTTGCCGTGTGGAATGGGGAGAACAAGGAACGTAACGGGCAAAAGGCTGTCGCCCCCTGGTTTCAACTTGCGTTGGATCCCGTCACGAAAACATAGTGTGCTATTCGGGTGCGATGGGGGCCGACGTGCCGGTTTTTTCGATCTGAGCGTGAAAATGAGGCAAGACTCTTGGCAAACCTGTTTCAGGACCATCGCGTGATCATGGCGGGAGCCCTTTCGTTCGAAAGGGCTCTTTGTCTGTGTGGCGTCCTTGCCCTTGCGCTACTGCTGCCCCCATGGGTCGGTGCGGGAGAGATGACGGTGGAGGAAGCGATCCAGCTCGGTGAGGAATTCGGGATCGCAGTCGGCGAGGTTGATGAAGAAGTTCAGCGGGAATTGAAGCTCCAGCGTCCCGAAGGCGTCGCGGTCTTTGAAGTGATCGGGAATTCCCGTGCCGACTATGCCGGGATCAAAGTCCGTTCGGTGATCAAAGAAATCGACAAGAAGGAAGTGCGCAACCTGATTGATTTCGGGAAGGCTGTGAAGGTGGCCATGAAAGAATGTAACTTCACGGTTGGGACCTATGAGCCGGCGGATCCTGGTGATCCGGTGGGGTGGGGCGTCAACTTCCATTTCGTCGGCTGCAAGCGGGATTGACCAAGATTTCGTGATGAGCGTGTCGTGAATAGCAACGGACGAGCGATTCAAAAGCTGGCAATGGTCGGGATGTTACTGATCCTGGCCGTACTGACGATCACGTTCCACGAACGGGCCATCGCCCAGAAGCCCGATGGCCAGACCCAGGCTGACTGGATGGCCGAAATCGAAAAGGTCTTCATTCGCTCGGAGGAATGTAAGCAGTGCCATGATCGTCACTATGAAGAGTGGAAGGGCATGCGCGAGCAGACGCCCGACCTCAAGTCGTTCGGTCGGGTCGATGCCGCGCTGCTACATGGGACGTCCTTCGAATCGCCGGTGTTTCGGACCGTGTTGGGGGTCTGGATGCAGACCAATCCCACGTTGGAGGAGCGGCAGCGCTGCCTCTCCTGTCATGCGCCTGCGGTGACGGTCTTCCCTCAGCACGTGGAGAAAATCAGCGCGCAGGTTCTGTCAGGCAAGCCGCAAGTGGAGGGGATCGGGTGCGCGTCGTGCCACCTCATCAATGCCGTAGAGACCACGCCGGTGTCGCCGCCGACCTACAAAGTTCAGCCGGGCGACATGTTATACGGCCCCTATGCGGACCCGGAAGAAAATCTGGTGCATCCGGCGACGCAGGTGCCGTTGTTCCGAGGGGCGAACTTTTGCACGTCCTGTCATTTCGATAAGGTGAAGGATGTGACACAGAAGGATTTGCCTGGAGAGATTCTGCAAGGCACTATTTGCCAGGACTGTCATATGGAGCCTTCGACGGGGAGTTCGACTTCCAGGCGTGGTGCCATGACTCGCGCGATCGGTCGGCATTGGTTCAGAGGTGTCGTCATCCCGGGCACGTTGCTGAAAAACCGCAATTTGCAGGCTGAATGGATGCCGAGGATCGACATCGATGCGACGAAGTCCGCTGCTGGGGTCGAGGGCACCGTGCTGGTGAAGGTCGGCAGCCTACCGCACAGCTTTCCAGATGGGGACCCGGTTCTGAAACAGTTCTTCCTCACGATCACGACGAAGGATGCGCAAGGCCATGTGCTGGCAGAGGAGACAAAGCGGTTCGGGTTGCCCTACGAAAAGATTTTGCGCGGGCCGATTCCCGATCCGTTCATCAAGGGCGGGAATACACGCCGTGTGCCCTTCTCGTACGCCGTGCGTGCCGGAGGTGGAGAGCCTGCGACGATCGAGGTCGTGCTCAATTATGCGTTGATTCCAGAGCCGGAGGCGGAGTTGAAGGCCAAGTACCTGGCTACGCTTGCCAATGACCAGGAACGGGCGGCTGCCAAGCAGGTCATCGAGGAATATATTCAGCCCCGGATGCTGACGTACCGAACCAAGTCCTTGTAAGTAGTCCCCTGTCCTTCCGGTCCGGTGATGGGCAGCGTGGAGCGCACGATGCGTGGAGGATATGCCGAGAGTGAAGAATCGACGAGGGCTGTTGCGAGGGATCATCGTCAGCGCGCTGTTGTGTGTGTGTGCGATCGCCAGCTATGGCGTGCAACAAGGCTTGGCTCAGGATGCCAAGGCTCAGAGTACGATTGAGAAGGCGTTTCCCAGTTCGAGCAAGTGCAAGCGGTGTCATGAGCGGGTCTTCGAAGAGTGGGAGACCTCGCCGCTTGCCCGATCGATCCATACACCGACCTTCCGCGCCGCGTTGGATGCGTACCTCGCCTCCCCGGCAGGCAAGGACAAGGCGCTGTGTTTCCGTTGCCACGCGCCTCACGTGCGCGAGTTTGCCGACCATGCACAGCTCTTTGTGACCCAAGCTCAGTCCGGCGAGCCATCACTCGACGGCGTGGCGTGCGCACAATGTCACCTGATCAAGCACGTCGATCGAACGAAGCAGCCGCCGGAGCCCAAATACGAACTCGGCACCAAGATGATGTATGGGCCCTACAAAGATGCGGCCCAGAATCTCGCGCACCACTCGATGGAATCGGCGCTCTTTCATAAATCGGATCTTTGTTTGAACTGTCATCAGGTCGTGCCGGCCGCGGCGGAACTCGGCAAGAGCAACGATCTCTTGGGAAATTGGGATCAGAGCAAAGCCGTCAAATCAGGAAAAGAATGTCAGACCTGCCACATGCCGGAGCAGGTCGGTGAGTCGGCGAACGGCGAAGCCAAGCGCAAGGTGGCCAATCATACCTTCCCCGGGCGAATCGGCCAGCTTCGGCAGGAGGCCGCCAAGCTGGAGGTGACGACCAACGTCGACGGAGAGAAAACCACTGTCACGGTCGCCGTGCAGAGTCTGGTGCCGCACAATCTTCCAACCACGCATCCCGGTTGGGCCAGCGTCGTGCTGGATCTGGACATCAAAGGCAAGAACCTAAAGACCGTGTTCAACGACAAACGCGTCTACGGGCGGACGTATGCCGATGCCAAGGGCCACAAGACCGTGTTCGATTTTGAGGCTGTGAAGGTGTTGGAGGAAACGGTCTTGAAGCCTGAGGAGAAGCGGATGGAGACGTTTAGTTTTCCGACACCGAAAGACACCAAGACCTTCGATGTCGAAGTTGTGCTCAGCTATGCTCCGGTGACCGGTCCGGCAACCTTCCTGCAGCGGATTGAAGCAGAATCATCAAAGGGCGCGCAGGATCCTGCCTTCCAACCGATTCCCATTGCCAAATTCGGCGAAAACGTGCCGGTGGCTCGGTAGCCTGGTTCGTTACTGCGGTCCGTTCTGATGAATCCCTGCGTGGGTGAGCCGGGTAGCCTGGAAGGATACCCCTCGCGTCTCGATTTATTCCGAGACGATGCGGGAGCCGGGTGACTTTGTCTTGAAAATCTGAATCGCGCTGTAGATGCCCTTGGCAGGATGATTCAGGATGAGCCGCGAGTTCGTGATATGCGTATCGATGAGCTCATATTGTCCGCCGCTGTAATACACATCACAGTCGTCGATCTCGCAATTTTTGTACACGTGATTGTCCAGCGACAATTTCGCCTTGCTGAACTTCTGCTGATCAACGAGAATATATTCCGGCGCAAACCCCATCAGTGCCTCCTCACCTCGCGCGCACTATAACAAAGTCCAGAACCTTGCGCAAACCGCGCGGGGCTTCCTCTTTCGCCATCTTTCGTCTTGATCCGTTTTTGACCTCCCTATAGAATGACCCCACCTTTCCGCTCGTTTGCAGCTGTGTTTGTTGTCGGGGATGCGGCGGATCTTCTCGCCGCTCGATCGGTCCGCGATCGGTTCAGTCCTCGAAGCAGCTGGAACATTCATCGACCGTTGTACGTGATGGCGTCATGTTCACGACGGGTATTCACCGTAACACGTCAGCTGGATTCTCAGTTTCACCATTCTGTTAACAGGAGGAGAACACTGTGAGTGACTCAGCGATTGTGACCTTTGCTCTGGTTGCGGCGGTGACCGGTATTGTCTACGGCCTGTATCTCGCCATGTGGGTATTCAAGCTGAACGCCGGGAATGCGAAGATGCAGGAGATTTCTCGGGCGATTCAGGAGGGTGCCGGCGCCTATATGAACCGTCAATACAAGACGGTGGGCGTGGTGGCTGCCGTGTTGTTTGTCGTGCTGTGGGGCGCGGGGGCCGTTTCGGACAAATTCGGCATGTTGACGGCGGTTGGATTCTTGATCGGTGCCGGCGCGTCAGCGCTCGCCGGCTACGTCGGGATGATCATTGCAGTGCGGGCAAATGTACGGACGGCGCAGGCGGCGCATGAGGGCATGAATGCCGCCCTCACCGTCGCGTTTCGTGGCGGAGCGGTGACCGGCCTGTTGCTGATTGGACTGGGGTTGCTGGCCATCACAGGATTTTATTCGCTCGCCTCGCAGTTTGCCGGGCAGGAAAAGGCGATTCATGCGTTACTCAGCCTCGGATTCGGCGGCAGTTTGATTTCGGTGTTTGCGCGTGTCGGTGGCGGCATCTACACCAAGGCTGCCGATGTCGGCGCGGATCTGGTTGGAAAGGTCGAGGCAGGCATTCCGGAGGACGACCCGCGGAATCCTGCGGTGATCGCCGACAATGTGGGGGACAATGTCGGCGATTGCGCCGGCATGGCCGCTGATCTGTTCGAAACCTATGCGGTCACAACCGTGGCGGCAATGGTGTTGGCATTTACGATGTTCAAGGGCGTCAATGCGCCGATTCTGTACCCCCTTGCGTTGGGAGGCGTGACCATTTTTGCGACGATCATCGGAATCCTCTTTGTGAAAGTGAGTCCCGGGGGCGAGATCATGCCGGCTCTGTACAAGGGATTGTTTGTCGCGGGAGGCATCGCCGCAGTGGCGTTTTACCCGATGACCTCGAAGATCATGGAGGGGGTTGGCGGGGTGAGCGGCGCCAGCTACTACATGGCGGCGTTGATAGGGCTCGCAGTGACGCTGGCGTTGGTCTTCATTACGGACTATTACACGTCCAAAGAATATGCACCGGTAAAGGATATTGCGAAAGCGAGTGAAACGGGTCATGCCACAAATATTATCGCTGGATTGGCCGTGGGGATGCAGTCGACCTCGGCGCCGGTCGTGATTATCGGCGCCGCCATTCTTGGTAGCTACTGGGTCTGTGGTGGTGCCGCCTCTGGTGGGTTGTATGGTGTGGCGGTTGCGGCGGTGTCGATGTTGTCCATGGCGGGAATCGTGGTGGCGATCGATGCATTCGGGCCGATCACAGACAATGCCGGCGGCATCGCCGAAATGGCACATCTCGGGAAAGAAGTCCGCGACATTACAGACCCGCTGGATGCCGTCGGCAACACGACGAAGGCCGTGACGAAGGGCTATGCCATTGGCTCGGCCGCTCTTGCCGCGGTAGTGTTGTTTGCCGAATTCGCCCGTGAGGTTGCGAAAGGAACCCAGGCCAGCAGCTTTGACTTGTCTAACCCCTCTGTGCTGGTCGGACTGTTTCTCGGTGGGATGCTGCCCTTCATCTTCGGTGCGCTCTGTATGAAAGCCGTGGGACAAGCCGCCGGCATGGTGGTGGAAGAGGTACGGCGGCAGTTCCGGACGATCAAGGGAATCATGGAAGGCACGGGGAAGCCGGAATATGGCACCTGCGTGGATATTGTGACTCAGGCGGCCATTCAAAAGATGATGATCCCCGGGCTGATTCCTGTGGTGGCGCCGATTCTCGTGGGCTTGTTGCTCGGTCCGCAAGCGCTGGGAGGTGTTCTGGTCGGAAGCATTGTGACGGGGTTGTTCGTCGCGATTTCGATGACCAGTGGAGGCGGTGCGTGGGACAATGCCAAGAAATATATCGAGGAGCAGGGCTTGAAGGGGACCGATACTCACAAGGCCGCGGTGACTGGTGATACTGTAGGGGATCCCTATAAGGATACGGCGGGTCCGGCCATCAACCCAATGATCAAAGTCATCAACATTGTGGCGTTGCTGATCGTCTCGCTCATCGTGAAGTAGGGAGGAATGTCAGACTGCGTGCATGATCCGTATCGATCGTTCCCTGGCTTGACGCGTTCGCCGACCCTAGAGTATGGTGATTTGAGTAGGTCGCGTGTACAGCTTCTGATTGACTGGAGGTGCTCCGATGGAAAAACAGGAGAGGAGGCCGGAATCCAGAAAGGAATCGCACAGCAAGGAGGAGGTGAAGCCGAATCCAAAAGTTGTCGAGTCCGGCAAGAAGCTGAAAGAGGACATCGATAAACTGGTCGACGAGATCGATGATGTACTCGAAAAAAATGCCGAAGAATTCGTGAAAAATTATGTGCAAAAGGGAGGGGAATAGTCTCCTCCCTCGGTACTCCCCCTCAATCGCTCCCCAGCATCCAGGTTTCATCCGTCCACACGGTAGGGCGGATAACCCTCAACCCAGTTTCACCTCGTCTGCGCTGAGCTCCGTTTGACAAAGAGGGGGTGAGTCGATACCATTCCCCTTACTTCTCAGTAACTTCCGAATGTTTCACGAACAGACAGAGGGGCCATGCAGGAAAAACTCTGGGTCTTTCGGCCGTCCGATAGTGTTCTTCAGAATGATCTCTCGCGGAGATTGTCGATTTCTCCGGTGACCGCCTCGATCTTGCTAGCCCGCGGGGTGACTACTGCGGAGGACGCGACGCGCTGGATGTCGAGTCCTCAGGATGGGCTCCATGATCCATTTTTGATTCCTGACATGAACGCGGCCGTCGAGCGGTTGCATCAGGCCCTCTCTCGAGACGAGCGGGTGTGCTTTTACGGCGACTACGATGTGGACGGCGTCTCGGCAACGAGTCTCTACCTGTCTTTCTATCAGGGATTAGGGGGCAACGCCTGCGCCTATATCCCCCATCGCGTGCGCGAGGGCTATGGGCTGAACGAGGGGGCCGTCCGGCGGTTGGCGCAGGAAGGCGTGACGTTGCTGGTGACCTCTGATTGCGGGACCACGTCCCATCATGAAATTGCAGTGGCCCGGGAACTTGGTATGGAGGTGGTGGTGACGGATCACCATCAAACCGATGCCACGATGCCGCCGGCGCTTGCCGTTCTCAATCCGCACCGTCGAGATTCGGGCTATCCCTTCAAAGGGCTCTGCTCGGCAGGATTGGCATACAAAGTGGTGTCAGCCTATCAGCAACGATACGGATCCGGCGAAGTCGAGCCGGACTCCTGCCTCGATTTGGTGGCCCTGGCGACGGTGGCCGATATCGTCCCGCTTCAGGATGAAAATCGTATTCTGGTGCGGGCGGGACTGCATCAACTGAATCGCGGTGCCCGCTGCGGAATTCGTGCCTTGAAGCAGGTCGCTGGTATTACGAAGGCTTGTACCAGCGAAACGATCGGCTTTCGTCTTGGGCCCCGGCTGAATGCTGCGGGTCGCCTGGATCATGCGATGCTCTGCGTGCAACTGCTGACGACTGAGTCCGACCGGGAAGCGATGCAGATTGCTGAACGGTTAGAACAACTCAATCGACAGCGTCAGCAGATTGAAGAAGAGATTACCGAGGAGGCGGGAACCTATCTGAAGCAGGACGAACCGCCTGCGGCCATCGTGCTGGGCTCGCGCGACTGGCATCTGGGTGTCGTGGGGATTGTGGCTGCCAGACTGGTTGATCGGTTTCATCGGCCGAGCATCGTGATTGCGGTGGATGACAAGGGGATTGGGAAGGGGTCTGCCAGAACGATCGACGGGTTTGATCTCTACCAGGGATTGTCCGAGTGCCGAGATCTGCTGGACGCGTTTGGCGGACATCCGAGTGCGGCGGGATTGACCATCAAGGAATCGCGTGTAGCGGAGTTCCGTCAACGGTTTTCCGAGGTGGTGGTCGGGTGGGCGACCACAGCCAGGCGTGTACCCACGTTGCATGTTGATGCGGAGGTCAACCTCACAGATGTGAATCTTGATCTCATCCAGGAACTGGAAGCGTTGCATCCGTTTGGCGCGGGGAATCCTGAGCCAACCCTGGCGGTTCGTGGCCTCGATGTTGTCGAGGCACGTGTGGTCGGAGAGAAGCATCTGAAGCTGCGGGTGCGACAGGGGCGATCATTTATTTTCGACAGTATCGGCTTTCGCATGGGGTCGTTCGAAGGACTTGGGCTCAGGGCCGGGCGCCCGGTAGATTTAGCCTTCAGCCCGGAGCGCAATCATTGGAATGGTTACGACCGTGTGCAATTGCGCATCAAGGCTCTTCGTATGAGCGGTGAGGTGTCATAAGCATGCCGCATGAGACGGTCACAGAGCTTGGTCAATTGATCGAGCGGGTTAAGAGCTACAACGTCGAGGCGGATTTGGATCTCGTGCGCCGGGCGTACGATTTTTCAGCCAAGGCCCATGAGGGACAGACACGCCAATCCGGTGAACCTTACTTCCGGCACCCCCTGGCAGTCGCCGGCCTCTTGACCCATTTAAAGACGGATGTCACGGCCATTGTGGCGGGTCTGCTCCATGACACGTTGGAAGATACGCTCGCCACGCCGCTCGAACTGGAGCAACGATTCGGCAAAGACGTCGTGCATCTGGTGGACGGCGTCACCAAAATCGGAAAAATCACGTTCAGAAACTATGAGGAAAAGCAGGCAGAGAATTTTCGCAAGATGGTGTTGTCCATGGCGGACGACATTCGCGTCGTGCTCATCAAGCTGGCCGACCGGCTGCACAATATGCGGACCTTGGAATATCTGAGCGAAGGGAAGCGGCAACAGATCGCGCAGGAGACGTTGGAAATCTATGCTCCGTTGGCGAATCGCTTGGGAATCGGGTGGATCAAGAACGAACTGGAAGATCTGTGTTTGAAGCATCTCAAACCGGATGTGTATGAGTTGTTGCGCGTGCGTGTGGCGAAGCGGGATGAGGATCGACAGCAGTACATTCTGGAAGTCATCGAGATGGTGAAGCAGGCGATGGCCGAAACCGGATTGCAGGGAGAGGTGTCGGGTCGACCGAAGCATCTCTACGGGATCTACCAGAAGATGGAGAAGCAGTCGATTTCCTTCGAGGAAGTCTACGATCTCGCCGCCTTGCGCATCATTACCGATACCAAGATGAACTGCTATGCGCTGCTCGGCGTCATCCATTCGCTTTGGCGTCCGCTGCCTGGTCGGTTCAAAGACTACATCGCAATTCCGAAGTCCAACATGTATCAGTCGTTACATACGACGGTGGTAGGCCCCAAAGGCGAACATGTGGAGTTTCAGATTCGTACGGAAGAGATGCATCGAGTCTCCGAACAGGGGATCGCCGCGCATTGGAAATACAAAGAGCATGGGCGCATCGATGAAAAAGACGGCAAGGTTTTCAGTTGGCTGCGGCAGTTTGTGGAGTGGAACCAAGACTTGCCGGACAATCGCCAGTTTATGGATTCGGTCAAGCTCGATCTTTTTCACGACGTCGTCTACGTATTCACCCCGCAGGGCATGGTCAAGGAACTGCCCAAGGGGTCAACGCCCGTAGACTTTGCGTATTCCGTCCATACTGAAATTGGAGACCACTGCGTCGGGGCCAAGGTCAATGGCAAGATCGTGCCGCTTAAGCATATGATGGAAAGCGGCGACATGGTGGAAATTCTGACCGCCGCCAACCAAACACCACACCGGGACTGGCTGAAGTTCGTCCGCACTTCTCGTGCGAAGACCAAGATCAAGCACTGGATCAAGGCGGAAGAACAGTCTCGCAGCATCGAGATCGGGAAACGGCTCCTCGAGGCTGAATTTCGTCGACATGGGATGGCGCCTGCACAGATGATGCGGTCCGAACAACTTCTGGTCGTTGCGAAGAAAGTGGGCTACGAGACGCCGGAGGAACTGGCTGCTGCCGTTGGATTCGGACATTTGCCGACCTCTCAGGTCATGAGTAAGATCGCCCCTCCTGCTCCGGCAGACACTCTGCCCGTCGTGCCCGACATGCCGACGCCGCAAAAGCCGGCCGCTGGTCGGACCGACGACAAGGGCGTGCAGGTCAAGGGTGCGCGTGATCTGCTTATGCAACTCTCTCGCTGCTGCAATCCCGTGCCTGGCGACCGCATTTTAGGGTACATCACCAGAGGGCGTGGGCTGACGATTCATACGGTCGACTGTCCCAATCTGGAGGCATTGGACTACGATAAGAATCGTCTGGTTGAGGTTGAGTGGGATCGATCCACGCCGAGCACCCATTCCGTTAAGGTATCGGTGATTGCCATGGATAAGACTGGGGTCTTGGCTCATGTCTCCACGGCCATATCCGAGTGCCAGGCGAATATCAGTCGTGCCGAGATCACGACCCGCGAAGACCGAAAGGCCATGTTGGATTTTATCGTCGAGGTGCTGGATACCGCGCATCTCGCACGAGTGCTGAAGGCGATTGAAAAAGTAGACGGGGTGATTACCGTGCGCCGCATGCGTTCCTGGCAGGAGCGCGCCTCGTCATAGGGGTGTTCAGTGCAGGTCCCCCTTCCTCAGGTGACATTCATATGAGTCTTGGAGTCTTGGTCGGCACCCTTGTCGCCACGGCGGCCGTCGTGGCGGCGGTGTTGATCGGGTTCGCCTATCTGTTCGCCAAACGTGGCCGGTCGATACCGCCGTTGCCGTTGTATGCTGGCGGTGTGACGATCGTCTTTGTCGTTGCGACGCTGATCGCCCGCAGCGAACTGGCGAGTGATGTCCCTCATCTTGTTCAGGCTGCCCTTGATGTGACGGCGTGGCTCGGGGCGTCTTTTTTCCTCTTCACGATTCTTGATGTCCTGATCATCGGCGAATGGCTGATCGAGCGAGGGCAGCGGTACATCCCCGATATCGTCCGTCATTTACTGATCGGCGCCGAAGTCGTGGCGGCCGGGGTGTTGATTCTCTGGCTCGTCATGGGGATCAACCTCGTGGCCTTAGTTGCGTTGCCGACGGTGGCGGCGGCGATGGTCGGCGTGGCTTTGAAGGATACGCTGACACGGTTTTTCTCGGGGATCGAACTAGGAAAAATTGTCAAGGTGGGGGATTGGGTATCCGTGCTTGATCGAGAGGGCATCGTCACACATATCGGCATGGAGCATGTCACGCTGTTCTCTCGCGCGCACGATGTCGTTTCATTACCGAATGATTTGGTGATTCAAAGCGGAGTGACCAACTATACCCGTCCGACTACCACGCATTTCTGCAATGTGTTCGTCGATGCGGCTTACCGAACGCCGCCTGAAGACGTCTGCGCGACACTACTGGAGGTGGCGGCTGCGGTGTCGGGCGTCTTGCCGGATCCCAAGGCAACCGCACTGGTTGCGGCGTTCAATGAGTCGGCGATTCAGTACCGAATTAAGTTTCCGATCGGAGATTTCGCTCAACGGGACATGATCGAAAGTACAATGCGGACATATATCTGGCATGCCTTCTCTCGAAAGGGCATTGAGATTCCCTTTCCGCAGCGGGTGGTGCACCGAATTGCCGATACAGAGCCTGATGCCAAAGCCGCAACAATCGAACGGATCAGCGCGTACCTGCAGACGGTCGATTTCCTGGCGACGCTCGATATGAAGCAAATCGAAGTCCTGGCCGGCGGGGCACGGTGGGAGCGGTATTTGCCAGGGGAGCGAGTGGTGCGTCAGGGAGATCCCGGAGCGGTGCTGTACATCATCGTGGCCGGCAAGGCGGATGTTCGGTTGGAGCAGGGGGGATTGAGTTCCACGGTGACCACGCTTGAGGCGGGAAAATTCTTCGGTGAGATGTCGTTGCTGACGGGCGAACCGCGTTCTGCCACGGTGCAGGCTGCAACGGACTTGTCGGTGATTGCCGTAGGGAAGCAGGCGTTGTTGCAGGTGCTTCAGGAGGACAGGCCCTTGATCGAACGGATCGGCGAGGTGGTGGCTCGTCGGCAAGCCGACACGGCGGTGGCGAAAGCGCAGTTGTCCCGTGACGCAGCGGCTCTTTCCGTGGGCACCCACACGCGTTCACTCGTCGAACGTATTCAGAGCTTTTTCTGGGGGGCGCGTGTGAAGGAGTGATGTGGACGCAGCAGGAGTCAGGGCTGCTTGAAGCTCAGTTTCACGCCACGCTGTAGTTGCAAGGCGGCTGCTCGTCCCGCTCCAAGCTCAAGCACATACAGTGCGCCTTCATCCGAATGGTATTGAGGGCAGCCATCGTCCTGCCTCGTGCAGATGGGGACATTCCGCTCAATGTGGATGATGGTTTTTTTTGCATCCATCCAGATGATATCAAGCGGGATCTTGGTGTTCTTCATCCAGAAGGTCCAGGGTTGGGCATCGCCAAAGATAAACAGCATCCCGTGGTCGTCGGCAATGTGTTCGCGAAACATCAGCCCTTGTGCGCGTTTGAGCGCGGTATCGGCCAGTTCGGCCTGGATGAGCGTGCCAGTCGGGGTCTTGACCGTAATGAGTGTTTCGGTTGGTGGCTCGGCTGCCCAAACTGAGCAGGTGAGAGCCACCAGCGTGGCGCTCCAAGCGCACCATCCTGTCCATCTCAGCCGGCCGCGTGACTCTGTGGTTTTGACGTGACGTGCATGCGCGAATTGCATGGCGGCATCCTAGCGATCTCTCCGTCGGAACGTCAAGCTGTTGTGCCGACGAGTAGTCCGGTTGATGCCGTCTTGCAATTCCGTCGGCCCCTGTGCCATCCTCGCACATCGTTTGATAGAGGAATGGAGGCTGTTCATGAAGGAAACGCGACGTGTGGTTTACATGCGAGGCGTGTTTGTTTGTCCGAAGTGTCGGCAATCATACGTGCAGGAAAAGTGGATCGAAGAGTTTAGAATTCGCTGCCACAAATGCGACTATCGCGGGACGTTGACGCAGGTCTCCGTCGAAGAGCATATGGACGAGGAAATCGTTCGTCGGTAGGATTAAGGGTGCGCGGTGCGCCTGTCCGTGAACCCGTTTCTGTGTCTTCCCGCCGAATGACTTGGCTTTCAGCCTGGCGGTGCCGGTCTGGCTCTGCCCTTCTCCCATTTCATGTGTAGGAACAGCAGGAGGGTAGAATATGCTTCAGATGTGGCGACTGCTGCTTTTGTGTGCAGTGAGTCTTGTGGCAACCCCCGCCATCTGTTGGTCTGCTGATGGTCGCGAACCGATTCATGTTCTGGTCGCATACCACTCACTGTCCGGCTATACGGAGCAGATGGCTGATGCTGTTGCGCAAGGTGCGCGAGCAGTGCCCGGCACGCAGGTGATCATCAAGCGGGTAGGACACGTGACGGCGGAAGAGTTGTTTGCTGCGGATGCGATCGTGCTTGGCTCTCCTGTCTATTGGTCGAACATGGCTGCTGAGGTCAAAAAGTTCATCGACGACTGGCAGTTCAAGTTCGGCGTCTTTCCAGAGTTTAAGCTCAAAAATAAGGTTGGCGCGGCGTTTGTCACCGGGGGGCAGATTTCCAGCGGTAAAGAATTGACCATGTTGTCGATTCTCGCGGCTATGCTGGGAAATTATATGGTGGTGGTCAGTGGGGGCGGCGCGTTTGGGGCTTCTGCGACGACGGAAGGCACTAGTCCAGGGGTCGACGAGCAAGAGTTGGCGGCTGCCAGAGAGTTGGGGGGAAGGGTTGCCGAGGTTGCGGCAGCGATCAACACGGGATTCGAACTTCAGCAGCGTCAAACGAGCGGGATCCGCCAATGACGCTGGTCGCCGCGTCGTAGTTAAGATGAAACGGCTTTTCGGCAGGTACTTTCCAGCTGACTCTTCGCCAGTGTGACGAGCTCATGGATGTTTTTCGAGCATCGGCCACAGCATCCGCTATCCCGGAGTCCGAATTCTGCAATAATTTGTCGAATGGTCAGGCATCCCTGACGACCCGCTTCCCGCACGTCTGATTCCGTTAAACCTTTACATAGGCAGACATACATGCGTGGTATCTCCCACTGACGGTCGGTGTGTCTCGACGGGTGCGCGGCGCGTCACTTTCACGATACTGATAACCGTTCTCAACTATAGCCAGTATACCGACGGTCCTGAGATCTGTCAACATTTAGGGTGATTGATGTCTGTCCTAAATGGAGAGAGGCAGTAGTGGATGGGAAGGCTCGCGACTCGTTGGTCCATGTTGTTCGGCGTATCAACGGTATGTCTCTAAGCCATTGTGCTGAGGATCAGATTAGGGCTGTCTTTGCAGATACGTGGTACGCTGCGCACCCGGGGTTTCTTTTAAGGAAAGGCTCTAGGGCGTGCCGAGGGAGCGGAAAGCAAGAGAGGTGGAGAGAGGGTTCTCAGCATTGTCCTGCTGTAAATACGAAGGCAGGAAGCCCTTTCGAACTTCCTGCCTCCGTTGTGCTGTGGCCCCTCACCACTGAGAGCGGCTGCCCACTCTCAGTGGTATGAGTCTTACAGCCAGTTCACGCGCTCGGCCGGCCGAATGTAGATCGGCTCTTCGACCTGGATCCGCGCCACTTCCTTGCCCGACTTGTTGAAGCCCAACACGGTATCGTTGTACATGTCGAACCG